>Ga0265297_10000046_pt1 | contig 464065 bp, 469 predicted proteins | sample Munlanlwell13791_FD_192502 | JGI IMG/M metagenome (GOLD analysis project Ga0265297, IMG submission 192502) | Leachate microbial communities from a municipal landfill in Southern Ontario, Canada - Leachate well 137-91 | ecosystem: Engineered > Solid waste > Landfill > Unclassified | place...
GGGTGTGAGCTAATGAACTCACTCAAGTTCAATGAGGCCGATTGGACCATTGTGGTCAGAAAATAAGGATTCGGTAGTGAGTAAAGTCTATTTCTCCACGTGGCGGGGCGAGCAGATCAACAACATCGGCAAAAGTGACGATGCTTGGGAAAATTCTGCTTATAACCTTCCGTTGGAATACAACGAACACGCCCATTCAAAAGCGTTTATCGGCTGGGACGGTGTAGCACTGTTTAACCCCGATGTCGACGTGGTTCGTTTAGCGACGGAATACGCGGCGCAATATCAGGTCTATTCCGAAGCGTGCGGCCGATGTGCACCGGGTCGATGGGGCGGACGTATTTTGTACGACTTGCTCGATAAAATCGCTCGAGGCGAAGGTACAGTATCGGATATGGAGCACCTTAAAGAGGTTTCCAAGACGATGCAGGAAACGTCAAAATGTGAGATCGGTAAAACGGTTCCGAATCCGTTGCTTGACTTAATGGAGCATTTTGAGTCGGAGTTTTTAGCGTGTATTGAAGGGCAAAAACCTTCCAAGCATTACCATATGGAAGATACCAATTATATTGCCAAAATCACGGCACCGTGTATGGATGCCTGTCCTGCTCACGTCGATATTCCGGCATATATTGAGGGTGTACGCGATTTACGTTTTGACGATTCCTTGATGGCAACACGTCAGACGATGCCCCTTGCTCATACATGCGGACGTGTTTGTCCCCATCCGTGTGAGACGGAGTGTCGCCGTACAAACCTGGATGAGCCGATTTCGATCATGGAACTTAAACGTTTGGGTGCCGATTACGAAACGGATCACGGCTTCGGCTTCTTTCACCCAAGTGATAAAAAGGCTTCTATCGGCAAAAAAGTGGCAATCATCGGCGCGGGGCCAGCGGGACTTACGGGTGCCTACTATTTAGCGCTTGATGGAATAGATGTAGATGTGTATGAAGAGCTTCCGGTTCTTGGTGGTGAGGTTGCGGTCGGGGTTCCCGAATACCGTATGCCGATCGATAAATACAATCAAGACATCGAAGCGGTTCGCTCTCTTGGGGTAAATTTTATCACCAACACCAAAGTAACTGCTGATATGATGCGTCAGTTTGAAAACGATTATGATGCTATTTTGGTTGCAACCGGAACCCGTATCTCGAAAAAAGTGTATTGTGACAATGAACGCAAAGAGATAGCGGGATACTGGGGTGCTATCGATATGCTCGATGAAGTAAACCTTTTTGTCAAATACGGAATCGGGGAAGATCTCGATTTGAGCGGTAAAACCGTCGTATGTGTCGGGGGTGGATTTACCTCGATGGACGTGGTTCGTTGTTCAATCCGTGCTAATGCGGCGAAAGTGGTGATGTTGTATCGCCGTGACGAAAAAACGATTATTAAAAATACAACGTACGAAGAGTATCACGAAGCGGTCGAAGAAGGTGTGGAGTTTATTTTCCACTCAGCCGTTGCCCGAATGAATGATGAAAACGATGTTCTTAAATCGCTCACAATCGATCGATATGAGTTGGTTCCTGACCCGAACGGCGGGCGTCCAAATTTGGAGAAAATCGAAGGAGCATCGTTTGATATGGAATGTGATTTTTTAATCCCTGCCGTATCTCAAAGCGCCGATTTGAAATTGATCCCCGAAGAGTGGGAGATCGAGCGGACTTCATGGGCAACGATCAAAACCAATGGCAAAGATTACATGACCTCACGCAAAGGGATTTTTGCTGCGGGGGATTGTGAATACGGTCCGATGACAATCGTCAATGCGGTTGGTCAGGCAAAGCGTGCCGCATCCGTCATATCTCGTTATGTTCAAACGGGTGAAATTACTTTGATTGATGATGAGATTATGGAAGATCACCTCCGTAAACTCAAAGTGTACGACAAAAAAGAAAAAATCCAAGGGTGGCTTCCGGGATTACCGCGTCAACACAGTGAAGTGCTCACAGTGGAAGAGCGTCGTGATAACAATCGGGAAGTAAAATACGGCTTTACACAAGAAGAGGCTATGAGCGAAGCAGAGCGTTGTATGCGCTGTTATTACATTGCGATGGTCGCACATTAAGGGGGGATGGATGATTAACTTTACGATTAACGATCAACCCGTAACAGCACAAAAGGGTGAGACAATTCTCCAAGCGGCACGTAAAGCGGGATTTTATATTCCGACGATGTGTTATTTGGAAAAAACGACCCCGTGTGCATCGTGCCGTTTGTGTGTAGTGGAAACCGATAAAACCGATGGATTTATCCTAAGTTGTCAAACCCCTCCGACAGAAGGGCTTGGGGTTACGATCAATTCGGAGCGTCTTGAGCAGGAACGGACGAATATAATGCGTTTGTACGATGTCAACCATCCTCTTGAATGCGGTGTATGTGACAAATCAGGTGCATGTGATCTTCAAAACAAAACGCTTGAATTCGGAATTGCTTCACAGCATTTCAGCGCCAAAGATCAGCAGCGGAACATTGAGCATTGGGGAGTAATTAACTATGATCCTTCATTATGTATTTTGTGCGAAAAATGTGTCCATGTGTGTAATGAGATTATCGGAGATGATGCGATTGAACTCCAATTCGGCGGATACAAATCGTCTGTTATTCCAAAAAACAGCGAGAAACTCGATTGTACGTTCTGCGGTGAATGTATCGCCGTATGTCCAGTGGGTGCACTGGTAAGCTCCGATTTTAAATACAGTGCGAATGCATGGGAACTTTCTCAAGTCCCTGCTACGTGCGTACACTGTTCTGCGGGATGTTCGCTTACCTACGAGGTAAAACACGCATCTATAACGAATCCTGCAGATAAAATTTACCGAGTAACGAATGATTTTGAACACACAACGTTGTGTGGAGCAGGACGTTTTGGGTTTGATTTTGCAACAGTGGCTAAAAAAGATGCTGCGGAATTTGCTCGTGCTGTTGATGCTCTTAACAATGCACAAGCGATCCGTTTTAGTTCCCTCATTACAAATGAAGAAGCGTTTATTTTACAGCGGCTCAAAGAGAAACTTGGTGTTAAACTTTATAATGAAGAGGCACGTGCGTATCAGAGTTTCATGACTGCGTATAGCTCTATCAGCGGGAAAAGAGCGTTTGGCGGAACATTGGATGCAATTGCTCAGAGCGATGCCATCATTATTGTCGGCGGACGAGTGAGCACCGATAATCCGGCACTTCGTTATGCGATGACGACTGCGGCTCGTCATAACGGTGCAAAAATAGTCTATATGCACCCGATTGAGGATACCCTTTTGCAAAACACGGTGACCCAATTTGTGAAGTATGAAGTGGGAACGGAAGAGGGTGTTATGGCTATGTTGGCTAAAACACTTATATCGGATACGGATATCAGCGATGATCTTCGGGTGTTTTTCGATGAATTGGATGAGGGGTATTTATGTGCCGAAACCAATGTCGGAGATGAAGAATTTGAGCGCATTGATCGTTCAATCCGTCGAGCAAAACGTAAAACACTGGTAATCGGTGCAGACCTTTTAAGCCATGTAAGAGCGGAAAATATCGCTCGTTTGGCAGCGGTAATCGAAAGCAACACCGATTTTTCGCTGGTGGTTGCAGCATCTATGGTGAACACTATCGGTGTATCGCTCATTTGTGATTTGGATGAAGATAAAGGGGGCTCAGAGGTAGTAGGCTATAATGCTTCAGGCAGTTATGTTATTGGATCGGTGGGTGAAGTTGATTTACCGCTTCCGGCACTCAATTCCCAAGAAGGGACATTTGTCAGTATCAATCATCAGCTCTTGCCGACGAACGTCGCAGTAGGATTTGAGGGATACACCCTTAATGACGTAGCATCGGCACTTGGCATTGAAACACAATATACGGTTGATTACACCGCTAAGCTTCCAACTTCTCAAGGGTTTAAATCGGTGTCCTTTGATGAGCTTGGAAATTTTTATTCACAGTTGGGTGAAGATAACCGAGGATATATGCTTGAAAACTGTGAGGTTGAGATCAATGGAACGCTTGAAGCCATTGCAGATCTTCCGGAGTTTAACGGTACGGTTGCGTATCGTTGCAATCCGGTGAATCAGTTTAATAGTTACAGTGCACGTGTCTCTCAACTTGAACAAGATACATCTCTTCGGGGATCGGCTCAGTTTGCGGCTGCTGCACGTATTGGAGATGGGGATAGAGTTCAAATCGACTCTTCCGGACGTGTGGAAGAGCGAGTATTTACTTTAGATACAGCGCTGAAAGGGACTATTGCCTTGATACCGACATATGATGGAGTCTTTGGAGCGATGAACGAAACCTATCGTTTTGAAAAAGTAAAAATTACAAGGGTAGGGAGTTAAATCATGAATGAAATAACGATTACCATAGACGGTCGCGCTGTTGTTACGCAAGAGGGTGAATACATCCTGAATGCGGCGAGAGCGAATGGGATTTTTATCCCTGCCATCTGTTACCTGACACGATGTTCACCGACATTGGCGTGTCGTATCTGTTTAGTTGAAGCAGATGGCAAACAAGTCTATGCGTGTAACGCAAAAGCCAAACAGGGGATGGAGATTAGCACCACTACCCCTAACATTGAAGCTGAGCGACGTGCCATTATGGAAGTATATGACGTTAACCATCCTCTAGAGTGCGGCGTGTGTGACCAATCGGGTGAATGTGAACTTCAAAACTATACGTTAGAGGTGGGTGTTGATGCACAAACCTACTCGATCAAAGATACCCACAAGCCGGCGCAAGATTGGGGATTGATCCATTACGATCCGGCATTATGTATTATGTGCGAACGTTGTATTACCGTCTGTAAAGATATGATCGGTGATGCGGCGCTCTCTACGGTCGCCCGTGGATCAGAAGGAATTGAAGCAGCATTTAAAGAGTCCATGCCAAAAGACGCATACGCCATGTGGAACAAACTCAACAAATCGTTGATTGCTCCAAACGGCGGTGATACTCTCGATTGTACCAATTGTGGAGAGTGTAGTGCGGTATGTCCGGTTGGAGCGCTGGTGAGCTCGGATTATCAATACACTTCAAACGCGTGGGAACATACTCAAATTCCGGCAACATGTGCCCATTGTAGTGCGGGATGTCAGCTTAGCTATGATATCAAACATACCAGTATCACAAATCCGGAAGATAAAATTTACCGTGTTAAGAATGAGTGGAACTATGTATCTCTCTGCGGTGCAGGACGTTATGGGTACGATTTTGAAAATCGTGGTGTAGTAAAAAATGCAGAAGCTTTTGATGCTGCGGTAGCCGCCTTCAAAAAAGCCGATACGATAGCCTTTACATCGACGATTACGAATGAAGAGGCAATGATTTTACAGCGCCTCAAAGAGAAATACGGTTACCGTTTAGTGAATAACGAAGCGTTAGCACTGAAAAACTTTTTGAGCAATTACAGCGATGTAAGTGGAAAATCGCTTTACGGCGGCGATCTTAAACACGTACATGAAGCTGATTTTGTTGTCTCTATCGGAAGTGCATTGAAAACCGATAACCCGAATGCCCGTTTTGCGATGAATAATGCGTTGTCAATGAACAAAGGGGCCGGGCTGTATTTTCATCCAATTAACGATCCGGTTATTGCAGATATGTCGAAAAATGTCACGCAGTTCAATCATGCACCGATGATGGAAGAGGCAGCACTCTATTTAATGCTCGACCTTTTCGGGGATAAATCGGCAATGCCATCGTCCGTAGTAGCGTATCTTGCAACCTTCCATTCGACCAAAACGGTAACGGTTGAAGAGACGGTTGATGAGAAAGTGACCGAAACGGTCATTAAAAAAGTACTCAATGAAGAGAGCGGTATCGAAGAAGAGGTGAGTGAAGAGGTCGTCAAGACGATCAAGAAAAAAGTTTCCAAAGAGGTCGAGGTTGACGAAAATGCTCTCTTTGAGCTTTTGAACGCTCCCTCAGGATTTAGCGATACTCTTACTAAGTATTTGGCTAAAAAAGAGACGTTTGCGCTGATGGTAGGACCTGATCTTTATACCCATCCGAATAGACAAAACTGCGCACGCTTGGTTGCAATGATCGAAAAATACACTGCATTCAGTGTGACGATGATTCCAAATCTCGCGAATACACTCGGTGTGGCACTGATTTGTGATTTGGACAGCGCGCGCGGCAGTAGCACTATCGGCTACAACACGGTAGGTGATTTCACCCTTAGTGCTCTAGGCGGCGGTGATCTGGATATGCCGGCTCTTAATCAACAAGAGGGGACGCTAACAGGAATTGACAAACGGGTTAATCCGACCAATGCGGCTCTTGGTTATGAGGGATATGTTCTAAACGACATTGCTAATGCTCTTGATGTAACAAGTAAATACACAATTGATTACACCGCTATATTACCGGTGAGTGCCGGATTTAAAGCATTGAAGTTTGACGATTTGCCAAACTACTATACCAACAGTGGTGAAGAAGTACGCGGATATCTCCTTGACGTACAGAGTGTGAGTACCGGAGTAGATGAGAGCATTCAACCTTTTGACATTGCATCTGCAATGAAAGAGGAAACAGTATATATCGCGAATCCGGTACTGCAATTTTCAGCATTTACCGCACGTGCCCATCAGCTTGCAAGTACGGGAGGTTTATATGCTTCTGTGGCGTATTGCGAAGCAAAAGGGTTAAGTGAGGGGGACACAGTACGCTTAAAAAGTTCAAAAGGCGAACTGGTAACAACGGTGATTGTGGACGGTAAAATCGATGGAATGATCCCGTATCTTCCGACGTTTGATTCTAATATCAACTTTGAGTCACTGTGTGAAGCGTATCGCTTTAGCGGTGTATCAATTCAAAAGGTGTAAATCATGGATATAGCATTTATCATTGAGACGATTGCGAAAATCGTCGTTATCTTGTTGGTTTTTTCGGCACTTGCAGGGTTGGGTACGTACTTTGAACGAAAAGTATTGGCATTCATGCAACGTCGTCTCGGGCCGATGCACGTTGGACCTTTTGGATTGCTCCAAGTTGCAGCGGACGGGATTAAACTTTTTACCAAAGAGGATATTATCCCTCAAAATGTGGTAAAGCCGATCTTTAAAATTGCTCCGGTTATTACAGCGGCAACGGCATTTATGGCGGCAGCCGCTATTCCGTTCTGGCCGCAATTTACGGTTATGGGTTATACGGTTCATCCTATTGTTGCGGATATTAATGTCGGTATCCTCTATGTTCTTGGGGTTATGGCAATTGGACTTTATGGACCGTTGCTTGGGGGTATGGCATCGGCGAATAAATGGTCACTGATCTCTGCGGCAAGAAGTGCGGCAGTCTTTATCTCGTATGAGGTCATCAGTGGTCTTTCGTTGTTGGCACCGCTTATGATGGTGGGTTCATTGTCGCTTGTTGATATCAATAACTATCAAGTGGGTGGAATTACCCATTGGCTTGTTTGGTCACAGCCGGTCGCGTTTATCCTTTTTTGGATTGCCGCATTTGCTGAGACGGGACGTACTCCGTTTCACTTAGTGGCCAACGATCACGAAATTATCGATGGTTTCGGTACGGAGTATTCGGGTATGCGTTGGGGTCTTTTCTTCATCGGTGAATACGCGAATATGTTCTTTATCTCGTTTGTAATCGCAATTATTTTCTTGGGCGGTTTTGGTGACGGCACGATCGCAGGGGCATTTCAGCTTCTGTTGAAAGTTGCGTTTTTCTTTTTCTTTTTCCTCTGGACACGTGCCGCATGGCCGGATGTGCGACCTGACCAATTGATGTGGTTATGTTGGAAAGTATTAATGCCGATAGCGGTTCTCAACGTTGTTGTAACCGGCATCGTGATGATGTTTTAAGGAGAAAGTGATGCATTTAGAGCCGTTTAAAGACCGCAACGTTGCACCACAGAGTGCGTATTTTCATGTTGATATCGAGGACTATCCAACCAGTGGATGGGATCGATTCAAACGAGTAGTGGATCGAACATTCAAAGGTGAACTCTTTGTCGGTTTGTGGGTAGTATTGCGTGAGATGATCAAATTTGAGATCCATACCGTTCAATACCCGAAAGAGAAATTGCCGATTGGTCCGCGTTACCGTGCCGTTCACAAATTGCTTCGACTTTGGGAGTCAGGATATGAACGCTGTATCGGATGCGGATTGTGCGAAAAAATTTGTATTTCTGATTGTATCCGTATGGATACACGCATCGATGAAAACAGCCGTAAAGAGGTTACCGAATACAGTATCAATCTTGGCCGCTGTATCTTCTGCGGCTATTGTGCCGAAGTGTGTCCGGAACTTGCGATTGTTCACGGAGGTCGTTATGAAAACGCTTCTGAACAACGTGCCCATTTTGTGATTAAAGACGATATGCTCACCCCGCTTGATTTACTCAAAGCCGGTGAGCAAGCCGAATACCCTGGTTTCGGTGCCATCATCCCAGGAAGCGATGCGTTGGTCAAAAAGACCCCGCTCGCCTATTAAGGAGTAATAGAATGTTTGAAGCAGTTGCTTTTTATCTGTTTGCCGCCCTCACGATCGGTATGTTTACCATTACCGTAATGACGTCTCAAGCGCTTTATGCCATTACCGCAATGGCGGCAGGGATGATTTTTATTTCGGCATTTTTCTTTATTTTGGGTGCTGATTTTTTAGGTGCCATCCAAATTATTGTCTATACGGGAGCCGTTATGGCATTGTATGCGTTTGGTATGATGTTTTTTGACACAACACGAAATGTTGTCGAAAAACGGACCAATCCGCAAATTGTATTTGTACTAGGGGTATTGGCTGCTGTTATGGTAGTTGCAATTTTTGTTGCTCCGATCGTATCCAATAACATAGAAGCGCTGTATCCGATCAATCCTACCGTTGGAAACTCTCAAGCGGTGGGGATGGTTCTTTTTACCAAGTATCTTGTACCGTTTGAAGTTGCGGCGGTCATGTTGCTCGTCGCTATGATCGGGGGAATCGTTCTAGCCGGGAAGAAAATGGACAAATCGTTAACCCTTATGGACGAAGAAGAGATTGCTATGATGCAACGAATCCACAATCGACATCAAGAGAAGGGGGAACACTAATGGAAATTACACTTACCCATTATCTTGTTTTATCGAGTGTATTGTTTGCAATCGGTTTAATCGGAGTAATGCGACGGAAAAATTTGTTAATGCTCTTTTTTGCGACAGAGATTTTGCTTAATGCTACGAATATTGCATTCGCAGCTATTTCACATTACATTGGTGATTTGAGCGGTCAAATGTTTGCATTTTTCATTATTGCGATTGCGGCATCAGAAGTGGCAATCGGACTTGGGCTACTCATCGTATGGTACAAACGTACCGGTAAAATCGACTTAGATCAAATGAATTCAATGCGAGGATAGGCTATGGAACTTTATTTATATATTGCACTCTTCGCTCCGTTGGTCGGATCATTATTTTCGGCATTGTTCACAGCGACACCTAAAGCAAGCATCACAGGATACGTTGCCTCAGGGTTGTTGTTTACGTCGTTTGTGAGCAGTGCAATTTTGCTGAGTTACGTCACGGGTGGGCATACCGTTCATGTTGAGATGATGACATGGATGGCTACAGGAGATCTTTACATTCCGTTTGGATTTGTTGTTGATCAAGTGAGTGTCGTCATGATGATGGTGGTTACCATCGTTTCAACCGTTGTTCATGTATACTCTATCGGATATATGGATCACGATAAAGGATTTAACCGTTTCTTCGCATGGCTTTCAGCATTCGTCTTCTCAATGATGATATTGGTGATGAGTGACAACTTTGCGGGTCTTTTTATCGGATGGGAAGGGGTTGGTCTATGTTCTTGGGGTCTAATCGGATTCTGGTACCATAAAGAATCAGCAACGTGGGCAGCAAACGAAGCGTTTATTATGAACCGTATTGCCGACCTTGGAATGCTGATCGGTATCTTCCTCCTTTACTGGAATGTCGGTTCTTTGCAGTACGATGTGGTATTTTCTGAAATCGGAAATCTTCCTTTAAACATTGTGACATGGATCGGGATTTTTCTCTTCATCGGTGCAATGGGTAAATCGGCTCAATTTCCTCTTCATACATGGCTTGCCGATGCGATGGAAGGTCCTACCCCTGTTTCGGCATTGATTCATGCTGCAACTATGGTTACCGCTGGGGTTTACCTCGTGATTCGTGCTCATCCGATTTATGATCTGATTCCGGATGTAGGGTACTTTATTGCTTCATTGGGTGCATTTGTTGCAATGTTTGCGGGGACAATGGCTTTGGTCAACCGTGATATGAAACGAATTATTGCTTACTCTACCTTGTCACAGCTCGGATATATGTTTGTTGCGGCCGGTTTGGGTGCCTATTGGGTGGCACTTTTTCACCTCATGGCACACGCCTTTTTCAAAGCGTTGCTGTTCTTGGGTGCCGGTAACGTTATGCACGCAATGAGCGATGAACTTGACCCGGTTAAAATGGGCGGACTTCATAAAGTGATGAAAGGGACAGCGGTACTAATGATCCTTGCCTCTGTAGCCCTTGCCGGTATCTGGCCATTTGCAGGATTCTTTTCAAAAGATAAAATTTTAGAAGTTGCATTTAGTTCAGAACACTATATTTTGTGGGGAACATTATGGATTACTGCCGGATTGACGGCATTTTATTCATTCCGTTTGATTATGCTCGCCTTTTTCGGAGAAGCACGTTATAAAAACTTTGGATTCCATCCTCATGAAGCATACCGTTTTATGCTCATAGCGATGTCGCCTTTAGCCGTTCTCGCTCTGATCGCCGGATGGTTTGAAAATGATTTTATTCGCCTTGTAACGACGTTATTACCGGGATTTCATTTTCACACGCATCATGTTGAATTGATTTTAATCGCCGTGACATCATTGATGGCATTAGGTGGTATTGCTACTGCAATTATAATGTACCGTAATGGCCCGTTGAGTAGAAAATGGGAAGAACGCTTTTGCTATAAAGTACTTATTAACCAGTACTATATTCCAAAATTTTACGAAGAAGTTTTTTCTAAACCGTATAAAGAGCTTTCACGTTTAGCATGGAAAGAGATCGATGTTAAAATTGTAGATGCAACCGTTGATATGATTGCCAATACAATTTATAAAACAGGTGAAAGTACACGTGATATTCAAAATGGAAATCTGTCCTCAATGCTGCGATGGATGGTTATCGGTTTAGTGGTTTTAATGGCACTTGCCGTCGCGTTTACCATCGGGTATAACGCGGTAAATGCTTAAGGAGTAATGATGCTAGATCATATTTTATCGATTTTAATTTTCTTTCCGGCATTGGCTGCAATGCTTGGATTTGTAGTTACAAAAGACAGCGCACGAGCATACGGTATTACTGTAGCAGCGATCGAATTTGCCCTTTCACTGTGGCTATGGCATGCATACGATCCGATGACATCGGGAATGCAATTTATGGAATCGGCTCCTCTAATCCCTGCATTTGGTGTTAGTTATTTACTGGGGATTGATGGTATTTCACTCTTTATTATTATTTTGTCAACGTTTTTCACCCTTATCGGTATTGCATCGTTGACGGAAACGCGCCGTATTAAAGATCTTGTTATTACTCTATTGTTCTTGGAAATGACAATGGTAGGCGTTTTTGCGGCACTAGATGCAATTGTATTTTATGTATTTTGGGAACTCTCTCTTGTCCCGATGCTTTACATCATCGGCGCATGGGGCGGACCGCTTCGTATCTATGCATCGATTAAATTTTTCCTTTATACCTTTACCGGATCACTGGTAATGCTTGTGGGTATACTTTTTATGGCCTATTTTTACTCTTTAGCGACGGGGATGTGGAGCTTCTCTATTTTAGAGTGGTACAGATTGTTGCTCCCTTTTGCAAAAGAAACGGGTGAAATTTGGTGGTTAGGCAATTATCAAATATGGTTATTTCTGGCCTTCTTTATCGGGTTTGCTATCAAAGTACCAATGTTTCCGTTTCATACTTGGCTCCCATATGCTCACGGGCAAGCACCGACTATCGGTTCGGTAATATTGGCAGCCATTTTGCTTAAAATGGGAACATATGCGTTTGTACGATTTTCGCTTCCGTTGTTTCCGGACGCATCGGTTTATTTTATGTTTCCGATAGCTGTTATTGCGATTATAATGATTATATATACGGCAATGGTAGCCTATGCACAAGAGGATATCAAACAAGTTGTAGCCTACAGCTCAATTTCACATATGGGTGTTATTATCCTTGGTATTTTCGCTCTCAATGTTGAGGGGGTAAGCGGTTCGGTATTCTTGATGATTGCGCATGGAGTTGTGTCGGGTGGACTGTTTTTGCTTGTGGGGGTTATTTATGATCGCCGTCACACCAAACTGATGTCGGAATTCGGAGGATTAGCATCGGTCATGCCGCGCTATGCGACGATTTTTGGGATTATGATGATGGCTTCAGTCGGATTGCCTCTAACAATTAATTTTGTGGGAGAATTTTTGAGTTTGCTCGGTTTTTACAAACAGTCTCATATGTTTACCCTTCTAGCCGGTACAGCGATTATTGTTGGTGCAATTTATATGCTCACAGCGTATAAAAAAGCATTTTTTGGAACGGTTACGAATGAAGCAAACAAAAATCTAAAAGATATCAATGCGACAGAACTGATGGGACTTATTCCCCTAGTTATTGTTGCAATTTGGTTGGGTGTATATCCAAAGCCTGTTTTAGGCCCGATCAGCAACAGCGTAGAGGGTGTTATACAACTTATGCACGATAAAGCGCAAAGCTCTGAAGCAAAAGCGCGTATTCCGAATCTTGCACATGCAGATGAATTGAATTCTATTCAGGAGGCGCACTAATGTTGGAGCCAATTAATGTTTCACTAGCGTCGCTTAACATTGCGACGCTCTCTCCGATGCTGATCGCGATTGTGGGTGCTCTCAGTATTTTAGTCATTGACATGCTTAAAGAGGGGTTGCACAAATCTTTCTACGTTATGGTTGCTTTATTATTTTTACTCCTTGATTTGGGAGCATTGATTGACTTTGGCGGTGTTTTTCTTAAAAACGGAACGATATTGGGATTTTTTGATGTGATGCTGATGGACGGCATTGCAATTATGTCCCAAATAATCATTGTCATAGGTTCAATGCTCTTTATTCCTTTGGCCCTTACGTCAAAACGGTTCCATGAGTACAATTATCCTGAGTACTTTGCCCTGTTTTTGTTTATGAATGCTGGCTTCCAATTTATGGTTGCTAGCGATAATCTTATCTTGATTTTTGTCGGATTAGAGACAGCCTCATTAGCACTGTATACTCTTATAGCATTGCACAACCGCTCAAAATCATTTGAAGCGGCTGTGAAATATTTTACAATGGGTGCTTTGGCAGCAGGCTTTTATGCATTTGGATCAATGATTTTATATGCAATCAGCGGTTCAGTCGAGATCAATCAAATCGCGACGGTTTTAGCTGAAGATCACTACAGTAACATAGGGTATGTTCTTGTTGCAATGGCATTTATGATTGCGGCTTTTGGATTTAAATTATCCATGGTACCGTTTCATACGTGGACTCCCGATGTCTATGAGGGATCATCTGCAGCGCTTGCCGGCTACATGTCAATTGTTCCAAAAATTGCGGCATTTGTGGTTGCAATGCGCCTGTTTGAGTTTTTGATTCACAGCGGCGTTGTATGGTTGCAAGTGATTTTGTACATCGGAGTTGTTATTACAATGACAGCTTCAAACATCTGGGCTTTGGTCCAAACGGATGTCAAACGAATGTTGGCATACAGTTCGATCTCTCATGCCGGTTTTGTAATGGCAGCGATTTTGATTGGGACAACGCAGGCAAACACGGGCCTCTTTTTATATTGGGCACTGTTTAGCTTTACCAACCTTGGTGCCTTTACCATGTTGTGGGTAAACCGTCAGAAAAATCTCCTTCCGGGGCAAAGTTCGGATCATCCGTATGAAAAATTTTCAGGGATGGTAAAAACAATGCCTATGGCGGCTGTCGTAATGGCGTTGTTTATGCTTTCCTTAGCCGGTATTCCTCCCTTTGGTCTGTTCTGGGGTAAAATGTATATGATAGGTTCAGCAGTAAGTGCAGGGTATACGGTACTTGCCCTTGTCATGGCATTAAATTCGGCCATTGCCGGATATTATTACCTTAAACTGATCGTTTTTATGTTTATGAAAGAACCAATGGTAGGGTATGAAAAATACTATTTAATGAATGCATCATTGTCCCTTAAAACCATTATCGGGATTGCGGTTATCGGAACCATATTTGCCGTATTTGCGGTTAATCCACTCTTGGAAGTTATAACCCGTTTCGTGTATAATAGCGGCTATTAATCCTCTTGATGAGGAACTTTGAGGAGTAGGTATGGGGCGCTGGTTATTATTGTGTCTCTGGTTACCTCTCAGTGCTTTGGACCTTTCAATCGAAAGTGGCAAGGAAAATGGGGATGCTTATAGCATCCTCCATCTCCAAGACAGCAGTTCATTTGGGTGTGAAGCACACAAAGATGAATTTGGCGAAACTCGACGAATCGATTGTACCTTTGCCCATCCACCGCAACGCTCGTTTCCCCCGATTCATAATACTTTTTTAACGGTAACTCCCTCATCTAACAAAAGCAGCTACTCCATTATCATTACTCCAGCGTTAAAAATGAAATTGATTCCGATTTTTTTTGATCTCACCAAGACCTCTCAACTCTATCAACATGAGGTTAAAACGGCAATGCATTGGATCGTGGTAGGGTATGCCAAACGCGCGCCTATGCTGGATGAGAAGAGGAGTGCTGAGACCAGCATGAATTTTCCGATTAAGATGCACAGTAATGTTTATCCGTACGTAGGTGGACTTGATTTAAAAGGAAATCCGATTAAAATTGCGCGTGTTCAGGATGTCACGGACTATATGAATCTAAAAAAAGCGTACAGTGACAAAAAATTTGACAAAGTGCTTGAGTTGGCAACCTATACGTTGAATAAATATCCTAAAACCATTTTTAAAAATGAGTTGATGCTCTATCAGATTCGAGCTCTGCATGAAAATGAGGAGTCGGAAAAGCTTCTTGAAGTTTCTAAGCGATTTTTACGCGATTATTCAGGGGATCCGAGTGTTGCAGAGGTATTGGCATATACGGCGCACGCCTATGTGAAAATAGGACAGAATGTTGATGCTGATTACTTTTTTGATAGGCTGTTTGATGAGCAGTTGGATAGCCCGTATGCATCTTTGGGAATGCTTTATAAAGCTCAAGAGCTTGAAGGAGAAAGTCCTAAAAAAGCGATGCAGTTTTATCAAAAAGCACTGGATACGAGTAAAGATATTGACATTGCTTCACAAGCGGCATTCAAACTGGCGCAAATTGAGCTTAGTTCGGGTAATACGAAGGACGCAAAACCCTATATCGATAAAATAGCGAAAGCAAATCCAAAATATTTTTTACAAGTACGTGCAGAAGCGGTAGCGGTTGCCAAGGCATTGGTAGATCGTCATGAGTCGAAAACGGCGGCAAAAATAACCGAAAGTCTTTATAAAAATAGTGAAGAGAAATCTCCGGATCGTGAGATGCTTCTTAAAGATTTAGGGATACAACTGGCACAAGCGGGTAAACGTGAAGAGGCATTGAAGCGGTTTAATGAATATTTGGAGAACTATAAATATGGCGATTATACGGATGAAGTACGTCGTGCTAAAGATGGGTTGTTTTTTGATAAAGGTGATACCAATGCAAGTGAGGGGATCAAGCAGTATGATGAGCTGATCGAGCGTTACGGCAATGACAGCGTCGGGCGAAAGGCATTGTACAAAAAAGTACAATTATTGCTAAAAGAGAGCCGTTATAAAGAGATATTAGATTTAGAGAGCCAACTTCATCAGCTGGACACGGCGGAATACCCGGATGTGAACTCCATGATTTCAAAAAGCGCTATTGGGTTGAGTAAAGAGTATCTCAAAGAGGGAAAATGCAGTGAAGTCGTTACATTACAAAAAATGTACAAAATCAAATTACTTCCTGAATGGGATGGACTTTTATTTGAGTGTGCTCTTAAAACGACACAATATCCGGAAGCCAAAAGAATAGCGCAAAGACATTTACAATCAAAATCAATGGCTGAACGTCAAGTTTGGCTATCACGCATGGTTAAAACCCAGTTTGCATTAGGGGAATACAAAAGTGCTATTCAAGGGGGAGAAGAGCTTGCTACCTTGTTAAATGCAGAAAAGAATCCTCCTCTAAATGATATATACCGAACCCTTTTTGACGCTATGCAGCGTAGCGGGAATGCCGAGGGGATGATACGCCACATAAAAAATATCGAAACGGTATTCGGCAATGATTTCAAAGACATTGAGCGCTATACCCAGATGGTAGTATTGGCAACAGCGCGCAAAGACGAAGCAATGACACAAACGTATGGGCGTAAAGTAGTAGCGTTACAAGAGAGAACGAAAACCTATACGCAAAGCCCTTATATCGAGTTTACTTTAGGACAATCGTATCAAAAGCTTGGGCGAGATAGAGATGCGTTAGAGATACTTAAAAGTCTTGACAGTCGCAAATTAGACAAAGAAAAACGTGCACGTCAACAATATTTGATCGGTTCGCTTTCACAAAGATTGGGGCGAAAAGCAGAAGCACGAACGGCTTTTAATGCCAGCATTAAAACGGACCCAACTTCTGCATGGGGGAAATTAGCTAAAGACGCACTTGGGCTATTGTAAAATATTTTTGGCAATTTGCTCTAATTGATGTGCTGAACTGCTGGCTGTAAGGGTAAATTGATGGCTGTTAAAGGTTTGCTGCCGTTTAGCAAGCTGTGCGGTATGGGTCGTAATTTGCTCTTTGAGAACGGCTTTGGATATTTTTCCGTCTAAATACGCTAACGTTTCAATAAGACCTATGGCTTTCATACTGTTGGGCAGACGGCCATAGCAATGTTCTAGATGTGCAACTTCATCGATCAATCCCATACGAAACATTTTTTCGGTTCGTAGAGCAATACGTTCACGTAACACAGTTCGTTCTACACCCAGATCCAGTACAGGACATGTTTCTATAACCGGCTTAGGGGTGTGTGCTGAAAACCACTCGGATGGGGGAGTAGACGTTTGCAAATAAAGATGCAACATCTTTTCTATTCTATAACGATCGGTAGCTTGAATTTTAGCCATAGTAATCGGGTCGATGTCGGCTAAAAAAGCGTGTGCGGATTCGATATTTTGGAGCATCATATTGGCTACCTGATGAGTCTCTTCACTGATGGATGGAATATACGATAACCCCTCAAGCATACTTTTGAGGTAAAAGCTGCTTCCGCCGACGATCACAATATTTTTTTGATGTTCTCGGGCATAGGCGAGGGCACGGTGATATTCCTCGATAAAGGTAAATACACTGGCATTCTGATCGGGAGAGAGGGTATCAATGCCAAAATGCAATACCGCATCTCGTTCTTCTTGGGAAGGTTTAGCGGAGGCGATATCGATCTCTTTGTAGATACTCAGCGAATCGATAGAGAGTATAACCGCGTTATGGGCCAATGCCAGGGAAAGGGCAAGGTCGCTTTTGCCTGAAGCGGTAGAACCGATAATTGCTAACTGTTTCATAAATGCTATTATACCCTGAAGGGTACGAGAACCTTTGATAAGGTACCGTCAAAGAGAATTTACGATAAAATAAAAGAATATATGCAAAAGGTGATGCGTGAAACGATTAGCGAAGAAACTCCAATATTTCAATGAGCTGGTTATGTTTCAGCACTCTGTTTTTTCCCTCCCCTTTATTTTTATTGCGATGATTGTTGCGGCGGAGGGATGGTTTGGCTTCCGCCTATTGATATTAGGGGCATTGGCAGCCATTACGGCTCGAAATTTTGCCATGGGATTTAACCGATTCGTGGACCGCCGTTTTGATGCATTTAACCCGCGTACCGCAAATCGTCCCAGTGTAGACGGAAGACTCGATGCGACATCGATTGCTATTTTTACAGGGGTAAACGGACTGGTTTTTATGGGAGTTTCGTATTTTGTTAATGACTTGGCATTAGCTCTTAGTCTACCAATATTAATCGTTTTGGGAAGTTATTCGTATTTCAAGCGATTTAGCTCAATGGCACATATCGTATTGGGAATATCATTGGGATTGGCGCCGATAGCAGGTGTTATTGCTGTGAGCGGTGAGATATCGATGTGGTCTATCTGGCTCAGTATAGGGGTAATGTTTTGGGTAGCCGGGTTTGATTTGCTCTATTCACTGCAAGACATTGATTTCGATGTAACCAATAACCTCCACTCTATCCCCTCTCGCTATGGCAGCGCGACGACGATGAAAATTTCAGCCCTCTTTCACATTCTTGCAATAGTGTTTTGGGAATTATTTGTTATCTCAGCAGGATTGGGTATCTTGGCACAATGTGCTGTTTTATTTTCAATTCTTATGCTAGGATATGAACACTATTTGGTACGGCGTGATTTTACTCAGATCAATCGAGCTTTTTTTACCGTTAACGGGTATTTAGGATTTGTTTTTATAACATTTATTATTTTGGACAAGGTAGTGTGATGGAGACGATTAGACTTATTGAGGCCGTTTTGGAAATAGCATTTGATCGGGAAAGTACAGATCAAAAAAGCTATGAGCACGAATACGCAACATTAAGTGAAAGCGATGATGACGCAATAGGGCAATGGCTACGCACAGCAAAAGCGCGAGGTGAAGTAGGGGATACCGATCCGGTTGTGTTGCACTTGATGATGGAGCTGTATCGAAAGATTGATCGTTTAGAGAATCTCTTGCTGGAAAATGCACCCAAACGGGAATCTTTGGGGTATAAAAGTTCGATAGAGAGTATTGGTATTGAGCATTTTAAACTCAATGAGCCGATATTGAGCGAAGGTGAACGCTATTATGGGCGTATTGAGCTTCCTGTCCACCCTAAGCGTGAAACAGCTCTCTATTTTGAGGCGGTTGACTCTTGCCTTGCTAAAATTGTCCGAATACATCCTCGTGATGAAGATGAATGGGCGAGGTATATGAGATCACGGGAGCGCATTATGATCCGCCACCTTAAAGGGCGCGAATGAATTACGGTATTGAAATCGCAGTGGTAGCACTCGCCGTCCTTGTGGCAGGTCTCATCTATTATGTGATAACCAAAGAGGGTGAAACCACTTCTCATATCCGCTCTGTTGCAAAAGCCATTGACGATGTACATCGTGAACTTTTTATGATGGACAAACGGCTTAAACAAGAATTGGAAATAATAACATCGCTGCAGGAGAGTGTCCCTCGTGAACAGCATTCTCTACATGCCGAACTCGGACGAGAGGTCAATGAGATATCGGTGCCGATCATGGAATCGTTGGCTCATATTGAAGGGACGTTTAGTGCATATAAGGACAAGACGGAAAACCGTCTTAGATACCTTGAAGAGCGTATACGTAACCTCTCCCTTCCTACGTCGATCAGCGGCCTAGACGATGAGAAAGTAATAAGTCGCTACAGTCAAGGGCTTGATGTCGATGCCATTGCAAAAGAACTCCGATTATCGAAACCGGAAGTAGAGTTCGTTTTGAAAATTAACCAACTCAGATAGTTATAAGCTTGATCCGCTATAATTTCGTTCTCTTTAAAATGCGTCCGTAGCTCAGCTGGATAGAGCACCGGTTTGCGGTACCGGCGGTCAGGGATTCGAATTCCTTCGGGCGCACCACTTACAAACACCGTAATCATCGAACTTTCCTTAACCAAAATCAAAACACTAAAATTGCTTAAGAATTCTACCACTCCCACTTTTTGCATCCAAATGATCCATATCCTAGGCGAACTCGGGACGTACTCGACGTATTACTCCGGACACATCGCTAATTACATTGCCACAATGCTGTACAAATGCATCGTTTACCTCAACCAAAGTAAATACTTCTGATACGTCACCCTCGAAGAAGAAAGATTCGTCGGGTAGTTTAATTCTGAAAGGTAGTGTTTCAACTTTCGCAATCAGAGCATCGTAACTGCGGCCAGGTCCATGCTTGAGTACGTTGACAGCTGAAGAAAGATTTTCAAAACGTTCTTTCATATATAGCTCTCCTTGGGCATCTAAAATTGTCTTGGCCTCACCAAATCCATCGCGACAATTTAGACCATCTTGCAGGTTGGCTTCAAAAATGGAGAACATACCAACTGCTAAGATCGCTTTTTGGAGCTGTATCATCTGAAGAGTTTTTACTAGGGAAGTGGCACCGCTCGTTTGCAGTGCCTCAATTGTTTGCTCGTTTGTCTCTCTCAAAGTTTCAAGGGTAAAAGTTGTGCATTCATCTAGGAGTTTGGTAAAGCTGTGCATAGTATGTCCAAAGTATAAGTATCTTATCGTGATGCATAGATAATATCATACTTTTTCAAACTCATTTTCTTTTGGACGAAAAGAGCAAAGATAGTTTAGCAAGATACTTTTCTTATGTTTACGTACTACAATTCAAATATCCATATCCTGAATTGTAGAAGATTGTGTATTGCAGTGGCTCTAAATATCAGATAGGTGTGAAATCGTCACCGAATGCTCCATATATGCCTTATAGAGGACGAATATAGTTTAGACGAGACGCGAAGTTGGTATGATTGATTATTTGAGGCTGTAGAGGTCGGAAGAGTAGCGTAAAAGCTACTTTCCCTGTGTAATAGCATTAGCCTCCACTAATATAGTGACTACCTTTACCATGACTATTATAACCTCCAACTCGATGTGAGTCTTTTTGAACTGCTGAAACTACATCTACTAAAGATACCATCAAAAGAAAGAACAATTAGCAGTATTTTTTAGATACTTTTAATATGATAATAGTTATTGTTATTGACAAATGCACTGCTTTCCTATACTATTGCAATCAATAATTATTATCAATAGGAAAATAAGTGAAAAATATCCCTCTATATTCTCTAGTGAGCATGATACTTACTGGAAGTCTTTATGCTCAGGATTATGCAACAACACTTGAGCCATGGAATGCAAGTCTTCAGACGACTTCCATTTGGCAATATAAGCCATCTATTAATGCACCTTATGGCGTTTATGGTGATAATATTCACAGTATATTGCCTGAGAGCGAAAGTACATACTCTGTTAGTATCTCTCCGACATTTGGTGTTAGAGCTTGGGATGGCGGTGAAATATACTTTACTCCTGAGATGTTTTCAACAAAGATGATGTCTGGTATGACAGGTCTTGGTGGATTGTCAAACGGTGAAAACCAAAGAGGCGGAAGTGAAAAACCTAAATCTTATATTGCAAAGTTGTTTTTTAGACAAACATGGAATTTAGAGGGAGACTCTACAACTGTAGCTTCTGGAGCCGGGCAACTTGCTGGAAGCGTATCAAGTCAACGAATAGTCTTAACAGTCGGTAAATTGGCTCTTCCGGATATCTTTGACAATAATAAATATTCACACAATCCTCGCACTCAATTTATGAATTGGTCATTAATGTCGGGCGGTGCATACGATTATGCCGCTGATATTCGTGGCTATGATCAAGGTATGGCACTCGAGTATTATGATTATGACTGGGTTTATCGGATTGGGCGCTTTAAAGAGCCTATAATTCCTAACGGCCTTGCATTGGATTCACATTTTTTGACACATTATGGAGATCAAATAGAAGTTGAGCATGCACATAGTATTGCTTCTCAGCCAGGAAAGATTCGCGCCTTGGTATTTCTCAATAAAATGCAAATGGGATCTTATTCAGATGCTATTATCTTGGGACAAGCTTCTTCAGAAACTCCGGATCAAACTTTAGTACGGAATGAACATACAAAATCTGGTTACGAAGTCGGATTTGAACAGTCGTTATCGGATGATATAGGAGTTTTTGGGCGTTATAGCTGGTGTGACGGTAAAACAGAAATGTACTCATTCGCAGAGATAGATGAATCACTTTCCGGAGGTGTTTCTATTCAAGGAACAAACTGGAAGCGGAAAGATGATACCTTCGGTATTGCAGTCGCTTTGAATAATTTATCAAAAATTCATCGTGAATATCTTGCGCAAGGCGGAATGGATTTTATGATTGGAGATGGAAAAATCAACTATCATCAAGAACAAATTCTTGAAACTTATTATAGTGCTCGCATCAATAAAAATATTTGGATGTCACTCGATTATCAGCATATTATAAATCCTGCATACAATAGTGACCGCGGTCCTATTAACATTTACGGTATTCGTTTACATATGGAATTTTAGAACTAATGAAGGAAAGAATTTAAAAATTCAGAAAAGCCAAAGGGTACAGTCAGCTCAAATTAGCGACTGAAATGGGTCTTAAATCTGTTGGACTCGTTTCTGTTGCGGAGCTATATTACAATCGTAAACACTTTAATCTCGAACACCTATATAAAATATCTGCTGTACTCGACATCCCTATAGCTCAATTCTTCGAATCTACCCCGTTAGAGCCATTGACTGAATCTAATCAATAGTACATGACGATCAACAGTCCCCTTTCGGATTGAAAGGGTTAGGGATATATGATATTGATTTTCTTCGGTGTTTATACATATGAAGATATTGTAGTGAGATCGAATTGATGAGTGAAAAAATATTTCAAAGTAAAAGTATGCGAGAGATAGTGCAGTTATAAAGCTTAAGGGCTCTTTTGATTACATTTATCACGGTTGCCACGGTACCTTCATAAATGAAGATACCATACGTAACTATTTATTAATTACAAACAGTTACCCAACGAGAACCGCCATTTGGATCAGAAACAAAAACTTCTTTACACATGTAAGCATTAGCATTAACTGCTAAAGCAAATAATGCTATCAAAATCACTTTTATCATATTGAATCACCTCCTTTCATTAATTTTCGAAAGTCTTTTTGATGGTACATGTTGCCGTCACCCATAAATTTGAGAACCTTGCATTGCAGGGGATGAAACAAGCCTATATGGCTCAGAGCGAAGATGTCAATTATTCTGGACTTAGTTTCGAAGATCGTATTTCACTTTTACTGGATGCGCAGGAGATGTATCTCAACAACAAACGGACCACCCTTAATCTCAAGTTCTCCCGTATCAAAGACAAACAAGCCACTATTGAGCTGATTAACTATAATCCCAAGCGTAAGCTCAATCGTGCACAGATACTTTCACTTGCATCACTCGACTTTATTGCACATCGTCAGAATATTATCATTACCGGAAAAACCGGCACCGGCAAATCTTATATCGCACAGGCTTTCGCCAATAAAGCCGTTCGTCAGGGATTCAAAGCTTTTTACATCCGTACGGGTACACTACTCGAAGAGATCCGTATAGCCAAGCACAGCGGCACCTATACCAATCTACTCAAAAAGTTTTCACGGTTTCATCTGCTCATCTTAGATGACTTTGCTATGACGCCGTTATCAGGTGATGAAGCGGCATCACTGTTTGAGATCATCAAAGATCGAACGGAAATCAATTCGACCATCATCACCTCTCAGCTTCCCGTTAAAGAGTGGTACGACATCCTCAATAATCCCACCATCGCCGATGCACTGTTGGACCGTATTGTTCACTCGTCTCACCGTATCGAAATAGAAGGTGATTCTATGCGAAAAGCTAAAGCCCTGACTAACGATTTCGCATAAACATTCTAATACTCACTCAGACGGTTTCACACCGCTTCACCCTTCCGAATACTCCGACGTCAGCAGTTGAACCATTATCACATAAATATAATCGTCGCAGACTGAAGTTCCATACTTTGAGAAATTCACTTGTTTGTGGCTCTAAAAATTTATGAGAACCACGTGTATGCGGCAATTCTTCCATAGGAAGTATCATGGAATTCCAATATGTCATTAAAGGCTTAGGTATCTGTAGTGAGGTTGAAGTGTTGAAATTATTCACTTTTTAATCGATCTTCTGATACAATAACGAACACGGAGCTTAAGAGGTGGAGATTGACCTTCCATACGATTACAGCTTTAGAAGTAGAACACAGCTAAAGCCATGATTGATAGATACCCGCTGCTAGGGATAGTAGTGATACGGTTAAGAGATTCCAGTTTGGTCACTGGACTTAAGCTTTTATATACTCCTCGATTACTTTCCCATATCCACTTTTCAACAATTTAAAATCATCTTGTTTGTAGTAATGTTTTAATGTATCTGGTCTAAGAGAAAAGATTGTATTGCATATCGTATGGAATTTTTCTTGTTTCAATGAATATAGGATGTATTTGTCGCTCTCTTCAATATGAGCTATGAAGTTGATCGTATGTTCATCGTATTCGCAATATCCAACCGTCGCTTCCATTAAACGGACAAAATTGATTTGATCGGTAAAAATAAACATCTCAGTATGTTTGAGCTTGATTTTCTGCTGTACACGTTTACTCATATAGATCGTTTTTTGAAACGTGTTACGATGATGGTGCAGGATCAATGCGGCTACAAATCCTAAGAAAATTCTATTTTTTGAACCCAATATCTCACCTATCTGTATTATGATGGTATTGTATCCAATAGGCTCTTAGGGTATGTATCTCCACATGCATTGAGCTTGCAGTCCTGCTCTTGAACCAAATTAAGTCGCAGACAAGCTGCGACTTAATTTCTGGGACCGCAGGACATCTCGGTGGGGTGTGAAGAACCACCCCTATATGTTCCGCGATAAATCCGTATCATCATATCTCTGTAGTTGATACCTGTCAAATAAAAAACAAACCCACCTCCATATTGTGTAGGCGTAGAGCCGAGGTGGAAAGGTTTCCTTGTTTGGCGGACAAGCTTTGCTTGTTCGTCAAATAAGGGGTTGTTGCACCGACAGGTCGGAGACCGAAGCAATATGGAAAACAATCCTCGCAGCTAGTAAATAGGGCTTAAAGGAAGTGATATGAATCTTAAGAAATAATAGCTGTTAGGTTTGCGGTACCGGTGGTCAGGGATTCAAATTCCTTCGGGCGCACCACTTACAAACACCGTAATTATTATTCCCATTTAATACCCTTCTTCACTTCACGCTTACTTCACACATCACATAGTATGATGCCCATCTAAAACTCGATTTTTACTGTAGCCTAGCTTTTACGAGCTTACTGTGAAGGTTTATATAGGGATAAATTTATGCTCAAATCAATATTGAAAATAATTTTTGCATTAATCACTGTTGCAAACAGTTATGCTATAGCAAATAATCTGCCTAACATGTGTAGTCGAGATCAAAATGTTAACGAGTTTACCATCCTAAGTTATCATGAAATAGCAGATAAAAGTGAAACGCTTGATTCAACGTATGCGGTAACTCCGTCGAATTTTGATCGGCAGATACATTGGTTAATGGATAACGGGTATCACTTTATCGGAATAGATGATATTTTAGCCTATCGTAAAGCTGGAAAGCCGTTGCCCACTAATGCTGTTTTGATTACATTCGATGATGGCTATGAGTCGGTTTATACCAATGCCTATCCGATTTTGAAAAAATACAGAATCCCGAGTGTCATTGCCCTCGTCGGTAGTTGGCTACAGAACGAAAAGAAAGTAGATTTTAGTGGGCATATAATTGCACGTAATAAGTTTTTAAGTCAAGCTCATATCAAAGAGATGGTTGGTAGCGGCCTCGTAGAGGTCGCCAGTCATAGCTATTTATTTCATGAAGGAATACAAGGTAATCCGCAAGGCAATATGGAACCGGCCCTTACCACGCGTCTGTGGTTTCGTGATACTAAAACATATGAAGATGAAAAAAGTTATCAGCAACGCATTTATAATGACCTATTGGAAAATAATGTTTTTTTAGAGCGCTATACGGGACAAAAACCTCGCGTCATGGTGTGGCCGTACGGACATTACAATATCGAGGTGCGTCGCATTGCAGAGCGCTTAGGTATGCCCATAGGATTAACGTTAGATGATGGGAGCAATACCCGCATTACCCCCTTATGGGGATTTCGGCGTATATTGGTAGAGGGACAAATGAGTCTTAAAGATTTGCAACACAATATGTGGTCGCGAAATGCCAATTTGACTGACGATGATCGCACGACCAAAGCGGCTCATATCGATATGGATTATCTTTATGATGCCGATCCGATCCAACAGGAAAAAAATATTGCCTTATTGCTAGAGCGCATTAAAAAACTGGGGGTCAATACGGTTTATCTGCAAGCGTTTGCCGATCCTGATGCCAATGGTGCTGCGGACTATGTCTATTTTCCCAATCGACATATACCCATGCGTGCAGATTTATTTAATCGAGTAGCTTGGCAAATTGCAACACAGACACAAGTAAAACGCCTTTATGCATGGATGCCCATGATCGCCTGGCAATTACCGAAAAACAATCCGGCGGCCAAAGATATGGTCGTGACGTTGCAAGTTGATCCGACTCATCTCAATATGGGATATCCGAGATTATCCCCATTTTCACCTAAAGCGCGCAAAGTCATTAAAGAAATTTATGAAGATTTGGCAAAGTCAGCCTATATTGACGGAATATTATTTCATGATGACGTAACGTTATCCGATTTTGAAGATGACAGTGTATTTGCCCATAAGCAATATAAGAAGTGGGGATTGGCGCCAAGTGTTACTCAAATCAGAACGGATCGACAACAATTTCAGCAATGGACTAAACTGAAAACACACTATTTGGATGCGTTTGCAATGCAATTAGCGCAAATTCTAAGAGACGAGCAACCGGGGCTCAAAACAGCACGAAACCTGTATGCGCAAGTTGCACTCAATAACAACTCTGAAGAGTGGTATGCCCAAAGCTTGCACGAGTCGATAAAGAATTATGACTATACCGCTATTATGGCAATGCCCTATATGGAAGAAGCCCCTGATGCCCAAAAGTTTTATGATGAAATAGTCAAACACGTAAAAGAAGAACAGTGCGGACTGGAACGTACGGTAATCGAGCTGCAGACGGTGAATTGGAGAAAAGCTAATGAGCCGATTTCTTCTCAAGAATTGGATCAGACTATAAGACATTTATACACTTTAGGTGTTCATCATATTGCATATTATCCTGAGAGTGTGTATACCAATAACCCTGATGCCGATATGATGAATCAAGCGTTTTCTCAAAAACCGGTACGTATGCATGAGTTAATGCCAAGTACTCCTATATTGCATTAATTCTCAGGAGATACGATTCTTTGTATCTTAGCCCAAGCCATTCCTAAATATTCATGAAACGCTGCTTCTGAACGCATTAACCCCTCAGCAGAAGGGAGTTGCCATAGTGTATCTTGTTTTTTTACTTGAAAGTCTGTTGGTGCATTAATAGTCTCCACACCTGCATTTTTAAAAAGAGTGGAAGCACGAGGCATATGTGAAGCCGAAGTCACTAAAATAACTTTTTCGTTTCCTACAATCTTTTTGGACTGAACTGCTTCTTCTTCAGTATCTTTGGCATTTTCCAACAGAATAATATCATTAGCATTAACCCCTAGTCGGATCGCCAATTGACTGTTTTTCCGAGCATTGGATACCGGTTCATCACCACCATATCCGCTAAAAATAATTTTCATCTTTGGATAGGTGTTGTAAATGGATACTCCTTCGATAACACGGGTCAAAGAGGCATAACTTAACTGTGAGGAAAGCGGAAGTGCACTGTTTTCGACGTGAGCATTTCCCAGTACGTGAATATATTTTGGAACCGGCTGCATTAGGGGAAAAGAGATCTTTGTGTTTGAATGTTCTAAGGGGGATAATAGAAGAGCTGAAAAAGGGGCATAAGAGAGTAAGCTAATCCACATTATTGCAAAAAGGAGTGTTCTTTTCGCGTATCTTTGATTATTTCGATGCCAATAATACAATCCTACTCCCACTAACATAAGAAAGATAGGAAAAGGCATTAAAAAAAGTGCAATACTCTTTTTGATTAAAAACATGAAGTATTTATCAGCTTAGCACTATTTCTAAGATGATTATTTCTTGTTTTTACGTTCTGTAAGTTCCGTTAAAAAACTTTCCAAATCGTATTTAACACGGTATTGCGGTGTGAGAATATGGATAAGGATGTCTCCCAAATCAATAGCAACCCAATCGCCGCTTTCATCAACATACAAAAATTGTTCTTCAGGCTTAAGCCCTCTTTTCAAGTGATCGAGCAGGGCGATAGTGTGACGCTCTCCCAATGATGAGGCGAGAATGACATAATCTGCGAAGTAATCACTTCCGGCTAAGTCAAAGACTTCGATGGCTTCGGCTTTATTTTGGTCTAAAACCGCACTGATTTTTTCAATTCTTGGGTTCATAATTTTCCTTATAGGTGGTAATAATATCTTGGTCGATTGCCGGATGTAATCCAGATGAGCGGGTCAACGCTCTGCACTCGGTTGAGCTGATCGGTGCATTTACCTCAAGCCGTATCATCCCATCTGGGATAATACTCTCTCCCCGCGTTGCCACAACCCAATGGACAAGAGTTGTTAGCTCTTCATAACGGTGCCATTGAGAGAGTTTTTCGAGATTATCTGCCCCGATTATGAGGTAAATTATCTCGTAAAAATGGTGAAAATGCTCTACCGTTTCGATGGTAGTGACACTTCGATTTTGACGGATCTCAAAATCGCTGATCTCGACTTTAGGGATATCCGCGAAGAGCTTTCTCAGCCATTCCAATCGTTTATTTGCAGGGGCATAAATGCTCTGTTTAAACGGATTTTTATACGCCGGAACGATGATGAGCCGATCGATTGGCAAAACTGCCAAAGCAGCCTCTACAACGCGTACATGACCGATATGAGGAGGATCAAAACTGCCGCCGTAAAGCGCAATATTCATACTCCGTGCCTCTTTTAATCGAAATTATAACCGATTTTTGGTAAAATCCCCCCTATTATGGTTGTAGGACAAAAGGTATGGCATTAAAGATCGCTATTAACGGTTTCGGAAGAATCGGTCGTTGTGTCACCCGCGTTATCTCTGCACGCTCGGATGTCGAGCTGGTTGGGATTAACGACATGGCCTCCATCGATATGATTCTTTATTTATTACAAAATGATTCAGTACATGGCGCATTTGATGCGGATGTCAAAATTGTGGAGGGAAATTGTTTGCAAATCGGTTCTTCGATAGTGCCGATTTTTTGTGAAAAAAATCCTGAGAATCTTGATTTCGGTGCATGCGGTGCAGATATTGTATTTGAATGCAGCGGATTATTTTTGACCGGTGAGACAACGCGTCATCATTTGAATAAAGGGGTGAAGAAGGTGATTCTTTCCGCCCCGACGCAAGATCCTAAAATCCCGACATTCGTATTGGGAGTTAATGAGCATTTATACGCAGGTGAGAGTATCATCTCGAATGCATCATGCACGACCAATTGTCTCGGGCCGATTGCAAAAGTATTGGATGAGGCGTTTGGGATTGAAAAAGGGTTGATGACAACGATTCATGCCTATACGAATGATCAAAATATTTTGGATGTTGCCCACACCAAAGATATACGCAGATCACGCGCGGCGGCGATAAATATGATCCCTACCACGACAGGAGCGGCAAAAGCACTTGCCTTGGTCCTTCCGAACTTAGAGGGGAAATTGCATGGACAAAGTGTCCGTGTTCCCACCCCTGATGTTTCGATGGTGGATCTTAATGTTCTGGTAGGGCGCAATACGAGTGTTCAAGAGGTAAGTGATCTTTTCAAATCTGCCGCAACCGGGGAGTTGAGAGGACTTTTAGAAGTGGATGAGCGTTTTCGTGTTTCACAAGATTTTGTAGGATCATCTTTCAGTGCTACAGTAGCCGATGATCTGATTCAAGTGATTGACGGAAATCTCATCAAAGTAATGGCATGGTACGATAATGAATGGGGTTATTCCAATCGAATCGTAGAGATGGCATTGTTTATAAGTAAACAATAAAAAAAGATAAAATTTTAATCTTACAGTAAGAGGAAAATATGCAGCTACTCAGTATCAAAGATTGTGACATCAAAAATAAAAAAGTATTTATCCGATGTGATTTTAATGTCCCTATAGACGATTACGGCAATATTAACGACGATCGCCGTATCCGTTCTGCAATTGCGACGATTCAATTTTGTTTGGATCAAGGTTGTGCCATTATTTTGGCATCCCATTTCGGCCGTCCCAAAGGGGAAGTGGACCCAAAATATTCTCTTGCACCTATTGCCCGCCGTTTAAACCAACTGCTTAGAGTTGATGTTAAGATGGCTGAAGATGTTGTAGGGACGAGTGCGATGAGCCTTGCCAAAGCGCTTAAAAGCGGAGAGATATTGTTATTGGAAAATTTACGCTTTGAAAAAGGGGAGACGAAAAATGACCCTGCGCTAAGCGCATCTCTCGCTTCTATGGCAGAAGTATATATTAATGATGCATTCGGTGTTAGCCATCGTGCACACTCTTCGGTAGAAGGGATAACAGCACATTTTGATGATGCACATAAGGCAGCAGGCTTTTTACTCCAAAAAGAGATCCAATTTTTCAGTACCCTTTTAGAACGTCCCGTTCGACCGTTTGCGGCGATTGTGGGTGGTTCAAAGGTATCGGGTAAACTCGAAGCATTAATCAACCTCCTGCCGAGAGTGGATAAGGTTCTTATCGGTGGCGGAATGGCGTTTACGTTTCTAAAGGCACTGGGATATAATGTGGGTAATTCACTCGTTGAAGATGATTTGTTAGAGGAAGCACTTAATATTATGGCCGAGGCAAAACGGCTAGGGGTTAAATTTTATCTTCCGGTCGATGTTGTTGCCGCAGAAAAATTTGCTCCGGATGCGGCTAGCCGTCTTTGTACGGTGCAGGAGATTCCTTCTGGTTGGATGGGCTTGGATATCGGACCGGCAACGGTACGTTTGTATCGTCAAGTATTAAACGATGTCCAAACGATCCTCTGGAATGGTCCTATGGGTGTTTATGAGATGGATCGTTTTGCACGTGGATCTAACAAAATTGCCCATTTTGTTGCCGATTCCTATGCCACAACAGTTGTTGGCGGTGGTGATACGGCGGATTTGGTACAACGAATCGGCTTAGATGAGGAAATTTCCTTTATCTCTACCGGGGGCGGTGCGTCGCTGGAACTTTTGGAAGGTAAAATCTTGCCGGGGGTTAAACCTCTCCTAAAAAAAGGGTAAATTATGATTTTATGCGCCAATTTTAAAGCTAATAAAACGCGTCAAGAGACCCAAGCCTATATGGCGGTAGTTGAATCGTTTGTTACTGCTAACGATATCTCGGATACCATTATGGTATTTCCTCCATTCACGGCATTGGAGCATCTTTCACGTAATGTTTTGATTGGAGTACAAAATGCGTATCCGGTTCAAAATGGTGCTTATACCGGTGAAATTGCACTCGAACAGCTTGAAGAGTTTGGTATTAAAAGCATTTTGATCGGACATAGCGAACGTCGTCATATTCTTGGAGAGACGCAAGAGAGCGTCACGGCAAAATTTCGTTTTTTTGCTGAGCGTGGATTTGTTATTATATATTGTGTTGGTGAGCCAATAGCCATTCGAGAGCAGGGTGATGATGCTTTGATGAACTATATTGATACGCAGCTGGTAGGTATCGATACGGCATATCCTGATCTTATCATCGCTTATGAGCCGGTATGGGCGATCGGAACAGGGCTCACTCCAACCAATGATCAGATTGTTGCGATGCACAGCGCATTACGGGCTAAGACATCTGCACCGCTACTGTATGGCGGAAGTGTCAAAGTGGAGAATGCCGGTGAAATTATGGCACTTGAGAATGTCGATGGAGTCTTGGTCGGTTCTGCCGCACTCAGTGCATCCGATTTCTGCACAATGGTTGCTCAAGCGGCAGAATTAAATATTACTACAGGAGAATAAAATAATATGTTGATGAATGGTAAAAAAGGGCTTATCGTCGGATTGGCTAATGATAAATCGATTGCATACGGTATTGCACAGGCGTTGCATGCGCAAGGTGCGCAAATGGCGTTTACCTATCTGAATGACCCTCTTAAAAAACGGGTTGAGCCGATTGCGGAGAGTTTTAATAACTCTCCGGTTTATAAACTGGACGTTTCTGACGAAACCGATATGGAAGCTATCGCCGCTTTGGTGGCTGCAGATTTCGGCCAAATCGATTTTTTAGTCCATTCGGTAGCGTTTGCTCCGAAAGAAGCACTTACCGAAGGGTTTATGAAAACATCTAAAAGTGCATTTCAAATCGCGATGGATATTTCCGTCTATTCATTAATCGATTTGACGAACCGTCTTGAGAGTGTTTTGGCTCCGGGTGCATCGATCATTACGTTGAGCTACCTCGGCGGACCAAAATATATCCCGAACTATAATGTTATGGGAGTTGCAAAAGCGGCATTGGAGTCTACTGTCCGTTATATGGCAGTCGAGTTAGGTGCATCGAAAGGTCAACGGGTTAACGCGATCAGTGCCGGTCCGATTAAAACATTGGCGGCAAGTGGCATCGGTGATTTTAAACAAATCCTCAATTGGAACGAGTCCAATGCTCCGTTGCGTAAAAACGTCACAATCGAAGAGGTCGGAAACTCGGCAATGTATCTTCTTAGTGATCTCTCCAGCGGTGTAACGGGTGAAGTTCACTATGTGGATGCCGGGTATAATATTATGGGGATGGCGGCAGTCGAGAAGAACAGCGAAGGCAAAAGTGTCTTTATTTGGGACTCTAGAGAATAAATTGGGTTATTGCGGATATGATCCGCAATTGCAGATTCGGAATTATCTTCCAAATTAAACATCTTCGTTACGAAAAGTTACTTTCCAATCACCGGTAAGCTGTTGACTTTATCAATAGTAGAAGGCTCTTTCGGTTTACCTTCATTCATTTTTGCTTTATTCTCATTATAAACTTTCCATTTATCAACGTATTTTTGCAGGGTAAAAGGCTCTTCATTCTCTGGTTCTGGGGCAATTTGGGCGGTTGTAGTGACCATTTTTCCGTCCGGAGCGGTTGTAGTAGTAACTACCTGGGTCTCTTTTGTTTTTGTAACGACAACAGACCCATCCGGAGCGGTTTTTGTGGTTACAATCGGGGTCGCTTTGCTAATCGGTAGCCACTCTTCTTTGAGCCAGCTATCCAAACTGTGCTGCATAGCTCCCCCTTGCGATGCGGCAGTGACACTTGGCGATACCGCTTGTAAATTGGTATTTTGAGACGGGGTAACGCCCATGCGGTTAGCAGCACATCCGCTGAGCAAAAGGGCGCACACAGCGGAGCCGAAGAGAGCATAACGCGTTATCATAATAGATTCCTTTGATTTTATTGACTTATATGTACTAACTCAAACTATACCATAAAGTGGAGGATTATTGCTCGATTTTAGGTTAAATAAAAATGTGACAAAAATGTAATATCCCTAATTTACGGTATTGTGAACGAGTAAACGGGCAGTAAATGAAATATTTTTTTCACAGCTGTGTTTAAGAATAGTGGCGTTAGAATTGTCTCCGACGAAACAAAAACACAGGTCAAGCTAAACTTAAGGAGAATCAATGAAGTTAGTAAAAATGAGTCTTGCAGCAGCAGTATTGCTCGGAGCAAGCGCATTTGCAATCGATAATATGAAAGTAGACGGTGATGCAAGTGTTTATTATGGCACAAACAATAAGCAATACACTCCGGTAGGTGGTACAGCGAAAAGTGGTCTTTTTGATAAAACGACTAGTTTCGCAGATACTGCAGTTCGTGTTGGTGTAACTGGTGATTTGATGAAAGGTGTTTCTTTCGGTGTAACCGGTTATGCAGTGAGTACCCTTGGACTTGAAAATAATCTTGTTTCTAATACATGGACAGGTGCCCATGGTGCTGCTGCGAATACAGCTGCAAGCGTTGGTGTTCAAGTAAATGACGCATCATGGATCGGTGAAGCATGGGTAGCTGCAACTCTTGGTAAAACAACCGCTAAAATTGGACGTATGGAGCTTGATACACCACTTGCATTTTCTGAAAAATGGTCTATTGTTCCAAATACATTCGAAGCTGCTGTTCTTATTAACCAAGATATTCCTGATACCACTTTAGTCGGTGCATGGGTTGGCAAAGGGAACGGTACAAACACACTTCATCCTGCATATAATGGTCCTGTTGGGATAGATAATGTAGTTGCAGGTGCTGCAAATTTCAATACTTTTATGAGTGATGGTGCATATGCAGCAGCGATTGTTAACAACTCATTCAAACCACTTACAGCGCAAGCATGGTATTACAATGTTACTAATGTTGCGGATGCTTTCTGGTTACAAGGTGACATCGCTTGTTCACTTGTAAAAGGGGTTAAAATTGGAGCACAATACGCTCAAATGGATCAAAAAGGTCATTTGTATGCAGCAACAAGCAATTCTTCAGCATATGCATTTAAACTTGGATATGAAGGGGTAGAAAACCTAAAAGTTTCAGCTGCGTATTCAAAAGCTGACCGTGACGGTGCTTTGAAAATTGCTAACGTTGCAACGGCTAATGGGACATCTCAGTCTAAATTGTATACTGAAGCTTACTGGAACTACGGTTATGTAGGTGCACCAAGCGCTGAATCATTTAATGTCACAGGCGAATATGCGATCAAAGATGTTGTAAGCTTGGGTGCATATTACACTCAGGTTAGCGGAAATGTAGCTAACAGCTGGGGTGGAGCTAATGACCATGATTTGAAAGAAGCAGCATTGACCGCTTCTAAAGATTTCGGACCGTTGAATGCGACATTGGCATATATTAGCACTGATGCTAAAGATCAAAACATCAAAGTAGGAAATACAACAGGCTCTCGTTATGACAGCGTTCTTGCAATGTTGAAACTTAAGTTCTAATTTTCTCTTTTCTTTCACCCCTCCTTGGGGTGGATTTCACTTCCCCTTTCTTTTTTCTTCCGATATAATCGCTGTATGAAATCTTTATTACGCTCTTTTTTATATACACTGCTCATGCTTTTTCTCATTTCGTTGATCTCTTTTGGGGCGATTCATGCAGCACCCAACAGCTTTATGGGGGGCGAACTCAATCCGAATATGACCCCGGAGACGATAGCACAGCTCAAAGCGATATATGGTCTGGATAAACCGCTTTTACTGCAATACCGTGATTGGACGGCCAACCTTGCCCATTTGAATTTTGGTATTTCATTTGTGAGCGGTGAGCAAGTCAGTACGGTGGTACAAGATCGTCTGCCTGTAACATTATGGATGAATAGTATTGCTCTTCTTTTGACGTTTGTTGTCTCATTATGGTTGGGAATTAGAGCCGCTTTACGTTATGAAACGTCTGCGGACAGGATAATAACCCAACTCTCATTGATCAGTTTTGCGATGCCATCATATTACCTTGCTTTGATCCTTATGATGAGCCTCAGCGTTATGTTAGGGTGGTTTCCTATTAACGGACTGCACTCACTTGAGCCTCCGTCGGGGATAGGGTATTATCTCGATATGCTCTGGCATTTGTGTTTACCTATTTTTGTGATGGTATTTATCGGAGTAGGGAGTTTGGTACTGTATATCCGCTCTTTAACCTTAGAGATTCTAAAAAGTGATTATATTTATTTCGCGCGAGCGCGTGGAATCAGGGAATCGATTGTGATTCGTCGTTACATTCTTCCGAATCTTCTCCCTCCGGTTATAACCATCTTGGGACTCTCATTGCCGGGACTGATCGGCGGATCGGTAATATTGGAATCCATTTTCGGGATTGAGGGGATGGGACAGCTGTTTTATCTCAGTGCGATGAGCAGAGATTATCCGGTGATATTGGGGATTTTGATGATGAGTGCATTTTTAACGCTGATCGGCAATCAAATTGCCGATGCGATATTGTTGAAGTTAAATCCATTTGTGAAACGGTAAAAATTAATTTCCAAAAAGTGCTTCGAGAGAACTGAGTCCCTCTTTTTTCTCTTCTTTGGCTTCACCGTGTGCGGAACCGCCTTGCTCGTTGAGCTCGATCGCATAGCCGGTAAGCATAGAGGCAAGACGAATATTGATACCGCTTTTTCCGATGGCTTTTGATTTTTGGTCACTTGGCAACGTTACGATGGCTTTTTTCTCGCCGTTTTCACCCTCTTCAACGACAACCGCACTGATAATGGCCGGTGACATGGCACGAGAGATAAAAAGTTCTGGGGAGGCACTGTACTCGACACAGTCGATATTTTCACCGCAAAGCTCTTCACTGACTGAGTTAATACGTACACCCCGTACTCCGACCGTGGCACCGATCGGATCGATCTGAGGACGATTGGAATAAAGGGCAATTTTTGCACGCTCACCTGGAATACGGGCACATTTCTCGATTACAACGATACCGTCTTTGATCTCAGGCACTTCGAGTGCAAGAAGTTCTTCGAGAAATTTAGGGGCAGTACGAGAGAGTTCCATGGAAATGCCGGCTGCTTTGTCAACATTCACGCGGCGAACGATGGCACTGACAACATCACCGACTTTGAATTTTTCCCCTTTGATACGGCTTTTCATCGGGAGAACTGCACGGATCTCATCAATCTCGATAACGGTGTTTTGATCGTTATCTACACGTGTCACACGCCCTGAAACGATTTGATTTATTTTGCTTTTGTATTTGTCATAGAGTTCATTTTCCACCAGTCGTTGGATATGAAATTCGATTTCGCGGTGGAGGGTTGCAAATGCGCTGCGTCCATAGGTCTCAATGTCATGTTCCATTTGGAGTTGATCTCCGATTTCTGCTTCATCATCAATCTCTTTTGCGGCAGTTAGTGTCATATACGCACCCGCATCATTTCCTTCGACTTCAGGAGCATCATCTGCTACAACGGTGATGATTTGGCGCAATTGAACCTGTTTGGATTGATCATCAATATCTGCCTCAAAAGCAAATGTAGGATTGATCAAACGTTTAGCGGTTTGGATGAATGAGGTTTTAATGGCCTCTTTGACGTTGTCTCTGCTGAGACCTTTTTCATTGGCAATCGAATCTATAATATCTAAAATATTTTCCACAATAAAATCCTTATTCGGTATAACTCATAAAAAAATGGTATTGGAGGGAAGTCTTTTTTATGAAGGGTTAGTATTATACAAAAAAATCTCTTAATAGGATATTTATCGAAACATAGATACAATGCCCCCAATATCAAGAACTCTAAAAAAGATGAAGAAAGGGATGCACGATGGAATTGAAAATTGCCCGAAGCGAGCACGACACTAAACCTAAAAAAATCGATCTTAAAAAAATTACAGAGATGGTAGAGAAAACCAATTCTCTTATTCTCTATTTCGATCGTGAAAATTCACATAAAGATCTTCTTGCCCTCCAAGACCACTTCGAAGGGGAAGGGAAGAGTTTTTATATGCGCGAAGTCCGTTTTGGCCTTTCTGCGAATGAGTACATGTATGAGGTTCATATCCTCTAATGTCCAAAAAGCTCTTTATCGAAACGCTCGGGTGCGCGATGAATGTGCGCGACTCGGAGCATATGATCGCTGAGCTGAATGCGCAGGAAGGGTATGAACTTACCGATAATGCTCAGGAAGCCGATCTTATCCTTGTCAATACCTGCTCTGTCCGTGAAAAACCGGTTCATAAACTTTTTTCCGAACTGGGTGTTTTTAATAAGCTCAAAAAAGAGGGTGCAAAAATCGGTGTATGCGGATGTACTGCCTCTCATTTAGGTAAAGAGATTATTAAACGCGCGCCCTATGTCAATTTTGTTTTAGGGGCACGTAATGTTTCTAAAATCGGTGATGTTTTACATCGCGATAAAGCGGTTGAAATCGAGATTGATTATGACGAATCTCAATTCGCGTTTAAAGATTTTCGCACCAGCCCCTATAAAGCCTATATCAATATTTCGATTGGATGTGATAAGCAGTGTACCTTTTGTATTGTCCCAAAAACACGTGGTGATGAAATCTCGATTCCGGCAGATTTGATTGTTGCTGAAGCGCGAAAAGCGGCGATGAGTGGAGCCAAAGAGATTTTCTTACTCGGTCAAAATGTCAATAACTACGGTCGTCGTTTCTCCGAAGATCAGGGGAAAGTGAATTTTACCGAATTGCTTCGCCGTGTAAGTGCGGTGGAAGGAGTTGAGAGAATCCGATTTACTTCTCCTCATCCGCTTCATATGGACGATGAATTTATTGAAGAGTTTGCCCGCAATCCTAAAATATGCAAATCAATGCATATGCCGCTTCAAAGCGGTTCAAGTGCTATTTTAAAAGCGATGAAGCGCGGTTATACGAAAGAGTGGTTTTTAAACCGTGCCGCGAAACTTCGGGAGATGGTCCCGGATGTGAGCATCAGTACCGATATAATCGTAGCATTTCCCGGAGAGAGTGATGAAGATTTTGCCGACACGATGGATGTTTTACGTCAAGTACGATTCGAGCAGATTTTTAGTTTTAAATACTCACCTCGCCCTTTAACCGAAGCGGAAGGATTCGCCAATGCAGTTGACCCTGAGATAGGATCTCATCGTTTAAGCGTGTTACAGGCTTATCAGGACACAATTCTTGACTCATTCAAGGCGGAACTTTTGGGTAAAGAGGTCGAGGTCTATTTTGAAGAACTCCGCAGTGACGGCACTATTGCCGGACGAAGTGACAACAACGTCTCTGTTAAAGTCAAAGGGTCCGAAGAGTGGCTTGGTAAAATAGCTCGTGTGAAAATTACGGAGGTATCCAGACTCGTCCAATACGGAGAGATTATTGCGTAAGAAGATATTGCGTACTTTTGCTCTTTGGAGCATCCCTTTGATTGGGTCTCTTCTCATTCGCCTGCTTTATGTTACAAACAAAAAACGTTTTCATCTTCCGCAGACCATTCCCCAAGAACCGGTTATTTTTGCATGCTGGCATGGGGATTTACTTATGCAACCGTATTTATATTACCGATTCCGTCGTTTTCCCAAAGCAAAAGTCCTTATCAGCGAACATTTTGACGGTCAAATCATGGCTCGTATTATACGTTTTTTTGCACTTGGATCTATCCATGGTTCCACAACGCGTGGAGGAGCAAAAGTATTACTACAAGGGCTTAAAGCGCTTTCGGAAGGGTATGATATCGGTATAACTCCTGATGGCCCTAAAGGACCGCGTTACGAAGTAAATGATGGGGTTGTCGTGATGGCACAAAAGCGGCAGACAAAAGTAATTATTTACCACTGTGTGCCATCGTGCTATTGGCAACTTTCGAGCTGGGATAAATTTGTTGTACCTAAGCCTTTCGGTACGCTTGATTTTTATGCTTCTGAACCGATTGATTTAGAAGGATTAGATATGGATCAGGCGAAAGAACAAATCAAAAAAGCTTTGATGCTGCATGCACTGCCATGAACCATTTAGCCCGTTCAAAAGAGGAATTTCTAAAATATCTTGAGGGGATAAAAGGGTATTCTCCCTTGACCATATTAAGCTATGATGAGTCGATTGATGAGATGCTTTCCTATGCCGAAATTGATTTAGAGACAAAAGAAATTAATCTGATGCCTTTGCGACTCCATATTTCCCCCCACCGCCCTAAAACCATTGCCCGAAAACTCAGTACGATACGGAGCTTTATTAAATATTGTGCACTGCAAGGAGAGCTGTTTCTTTTGCGAGGTGATGAGAGTGTCAAGATCCCTAAAACACTTCCTAAGCCTATATCTCATGAGCACATAGCACAAACGCTTCTGCATGCTACCCCAATGGCAGCCTTAGCAATAACCCTTCTATATACCCTTGGACTTCGAATATCAGAGCTGTCTAATTTGAGAGTAGAAAATATTTCGGTGCAATGGTGCAGAGTAAGCGGTAAAGGGTCAAAAGAACGTGATATACCAATGATAGAACACGTTTATCGTTTGATGAGTGATTATCACAGCGGACATCCCGTGAATGAGTTTGTTTTCGAAGAGAAAGGCAAAAAATTAAGCGAAAATAGTCTAAGATATATCATCACTAAGGCATTCGACAATAGGGGGCTAAAAGTTACCCCGCATCAGTTGCGCCATTCCTATGCTACGGAGTTGTTAAACAACCATGCTCGGATTGCCGATGTTAGCGAATTACTCGGACATGCCAGTATGGCAACGACGCAGATTTATACCAAATTGGGAAGTGCGCTAAAAATGGATAATTACCTTAAATCCCACCCTTTATGCGCAAGAGACGTTAAGTGTTAGAACGTTTTTATACTAAATTTTTTATTGCTATTCTTCCGACAGAAAACGGACATGAGCTAAGTGTAGTCGGGATAAAAAATAAAAAAGTTTTTTTAAAAGAGCAGAAACGATTTGAAGATTCTGAACCTTCTAAAGCATTTTTTAATTGCATACAAAAATTCGCGGAACAATCTCCTCTGTATTACATTGCATTGCTTAATCCGGACCCAAATCAAGGGGCAATTGAGGGATGCATCTCGTATGATATCCATGAAAATGGTGATGAAAGCAGTATAAAAGCACTTTGTCGAAAGGATAAGTGGACCCTTTATACGTCCTATCGAGAGCTTGATATTTTAAAAACGCGTTATGCAACCGTAGGATTAGATTTTATTTTTTCCCCTTTTTCGATAATTGAATATTTTTTTGCGGATAAAATCGGTGGAGATTTTGCGATGTTTGCGCTAGCTCAGAAAGACTCACTTTCGGTAGCTTTTTTTGGCAACGGAAAGCTTGAATTTGCGCATCATTATCCTTTAAATCCATCGTTTATGATGATGGAAGAGAGCTCAGTAGCAGGATTTGCTATCGATACCGTTCATGAAGAGGAAGAGAAAGGAATTCGTCTCGATGACATTGAAAGTTTGGACGATTTGGATATCATCGATGAACTGGATGATTTGAGCGATATAGAAGATTTGGATGCGTTAGAAGAGATTGCTGAATTTAGTGAAGATGCACCGACATTGGAAGAAGAACGGGCTCACGAACCTCAAGGTGGAGAGCTCAAAGAGCAGATGGATCAATTTAACGATGATTTTATGCGGTTTGAACTAATCCAAAAAACGCTTTCTAAATTTTATGCAGGAGAACATTGTCACAACCGCTTTATCGAGACGGTCTATATTGCCGATGCATATGGCAGCGGTGCCGATTTCAAACGATATCTTGAAGAAGAGTTATTTTTAAATGTTTTGATCCGAAAAATTGATCTGGGTGATGCAGTAATCGCTTTAGCACAAGAAGAGGTGGGGGGATGAAGCACAGTTTTATTGCCCCTCGTCTTAAGCGTCTTATTAGTACCGAATTACGGATGGTACTTTTTTTCTTCACCGTTACCATTGTGATGCTCGTAGGAACCTATTCTTTTTTATTGTACAAAACGTATGATTTTATTCAAGAACGCGCTGCAATTACTGAAAAAATGGTTGCTTTGGAATACGCGACTAAAAAAATAGAGGCAGATATTATCCATATTGACGGCGAGGTAAAAATTTCCGATCAAGTTATGACCGACAATACGGTGATGAAAGAGAGTATCCGTAATCTGTTTGATCTTGTCCCTGATACGATCACGTTGTCTCGTGCGGAATTGGATGAAAAATCATTGGTTTTATACGGTATGACCCCGAATAAAGAGACGTATGAGTATATTCTTCATGCACCGTTACGCTCAATTTTTAATCGTACGTACAGTAGCTTCTATCCGATTGAAAATGGATGGTACCGATTTGTATCTACCAACTATTTAGACGACGATGATAATGAAACGGAGGTGGTCGAATGAATCGCCAAACGCTTACGATGGTTATCCTCTCCTCTTTATTGCTCTTGGGTGTCATTGCATTTTCATTTTTATTGTTAATTCCCAAAGGAAAAGAGTACCGATCGCTTCGTTTGGAGAGCAAAAAAGAGTTTCTCGCACTTGAGCTTGCTCAAAGACGATACGACCAGACCCATGAAAAACTCAAAGATCTCACCTCTCGTAATCATCATACGATTAAAGCATTTAATACCCCTTTTGATGCAGAGCGTTTTACCCGGGAAAATAAACAAGAGTTTCAAGATCTTTATTTGACTGAAATAACCGCACAAGATACGAATGGAACATTTAAAATTTATGAGGTGAATGCAACCTCGAAGATTACCTCACCGCAGAGTTTTTACCATTTTTTAGAGAAGGTGAATAAAAGCAGTTGGGTCATTGGGGTGAATTTTCCCATCCATTTTGAACGCGATGATGACAAAATCCGTTCAAGTTTTACCATGAAAGTTCATAATAGTTCTCTAAAAGAGAAATAATTTCATAACTTTTTTGCTCTCTCATGGGCTAGACGTATAGCCTCCATACACCCTTCCCTAACACCTGCTTTTTCGAGAGCACCGTATCCGGCAGCGGTTGTTCCTCCTGGACTCATAACACCATCTTTCAGTAAAGCGGGATGGGTTGTTTGGATCAGTTCACCAAACCCTTTAAAAAGACCGCGCATTAAATTCATGGCATCGTCACGCTTTAGTCCTTCGCGTACGGCACCGTCACACAAGCTTTCTGCAATCAGTGCGAGATATGCCGGACCGCTTCCTGCGAGTGCGGTAGCAATATCGAGCTCTTTTTCACTGTTGAGCCATAAAACAGAACCGATAGTGCTGAAGAGTGCAATGGCAGAGGGCTGTAGCGTTGAGTCGCCCACCAAAGAGGTCATAGATGCGCCCACTTCTGCTGCCAAATTTGGCATCGCGCGGCAGTAGTGGCGCGCGTCGATGAGATGCAAAGCGGTCAAAGGTGTTCCTGCAAGGACGGAATAGAGAACATCGGCTTGACCTTTTAAATAAGGGGCAACTTCGCTCAGATTCGCGGGCTTGACACAAAGAATGATTTTTTTTTCGGTTATCGTGGCATCGGTATAGAGGGTTTTTTCGACAGGGGAACCTAAAAGGGCTTCGAAACGTTCCAGTGCTTCATGACTCCGTCCGATCACTTCAATAGTATGAGTTTCTTGTAGCCCTTTAGCCAGAGCTAAAGCCATTTTTCCGTTACCGATAAACGTAATCGAATTAGCCATTTTCAGTTCCGTGGAGATACGTTTGAATCGTTTCGGCAATTGAAAAATCGGCACGGTTATCGATTATAATTTGTGCCATCGTTTGATTGTCGGTATTGAAAATGAGTGGAGCAACAAAATTAATGGTTGATTTTTCGATCGGCTTATAAAGAATTACGATGTTGTAAATCAGAATATTACTTTCAGACGTGATGTCCATTAAGGCTTGAACAGATGAGGGGATATCGAATGAATACTCTCGTAATGCAAACGGATTGATAAGGGTGAACGAAGGCCCCTCTCCGATACTTTCTAATCTCATGAAAATATCATCTATTTTTTTGAGTTCCATTTTCTCTACCGATTCGAAACCGAGCAAGGGGAGTTTTAAATCAAATTGCATGAGCACCTCTATCGTAAAATTATCCTGATTTTAACACACCAATCTAAAAAGTTTCAATGTCTTGCAGTCGTGTTTAATCTCTTTTTGGTAAAATAGCTCCAACTTAAAACGAAATGGACCTTAATTAATGATGATTCGGACATGGATTTTAGCGGTAATGACCCTTGTATTATTAAGCGGTTGTGGTAAAGAGGTCGAAGAGTTTAATAAGCCTGCTGAGTATTGGTATGAAAAAATGGTTACAGCCGTTTCAAATGGAAGTCTTGAAAAAGCAGACAGTTATTACAGTTCGCTCCAGAGTGAACATGTCAGTTCCCCGTTTTTACCGGAAGCGACAATGATTATGGCTCAAGCGCATATGGCGCATGAAGAGTATTTGCTCTCGGAGCATTTTTTAGGTGAGTATATTCGCCGTTACGCTACTCCTGAGGGGCGTGAATATGCAGAATTTATGAAAATTAAAGCGAAATTTTTGGCTTTGCCTAATCCTGGACGTGATCAAGGATTGATTGATGATACCCTCAAAGGGGTAGGAGAATTTAAAATGAATTATCCTTACTCAACCTATATGCCGCTTGTTAATAGCATGGAAACGCAATTGCAACTTGCAAAAGGGGTTCTCAATGAACAGATCGCACAATTGTATGAGCGTTTAGATAAACCGAAAGGGGCAATATTCTATCGCTCTATTGCTCCGGTTACCTGGATTGATCCAAAAGAGATTGCAGTCGCTAAAGTACCTTGGTATCGTGAAATATTTGAGGGTGACGGAAGCAGTAGTTGGTATGCGTTTATGATTCCTAAAACGCGAAGTGTTATTTCGATGGACGACAATGAAAGCAAATAAGAGGATTTTGATTAATGCAACTGAGTAATTATGCTTCCTTCCCTACCGACTTACCGGTAATTGCGGAGGACGAACTTTTTTTATACCCGTTTATGATTTCCCCGCTTTTTTTGAACGATGAGAAAAATATTGCGGCAGCGGCAGAGGCAATCGAACACAATTCCCTTGTAATCGTTTGTCCCATCAAGCCGGAACATGAAGGAGAGCGTGAGGGAAATGCTATTTACGATGCAGGAGTTATCGGCTCAATCATGCGTAAAGTGGTTCTTCCTGATGGGAGAATCAAAGTGTTATTCCAAGGGCTAGCTCGTGGTCGAATTGTTAATATGGTACATGAGAATCCTTTGCGTGCGCATGTCGATTTGATCCAGTCGGAGAGTGTCAATGAGCTTAAGATGGATGCAATTTTAGAAGTATTACGTGAAAAAGTTCGAGCACTTTCACAAGTGAGTAACTATTTCCCACCCGATTTACTCCGAACCATCGAAGAGAACCACGAATACAACCGTATTGTCGATTTAATCAGCAGTTCAATTAAGATGAAAAAAGAGAATGCCTACAATCTTTTTATCGAACGCGACCCTGAGAAACGGTTTTTGATGTTAATCGATGAACTGATCGAAGAGACGGAAGCGAATAAACTCCAAAAAGAGATTCGCTCAAAAGTGCATACCCGTATCGAAAAAGTGAATAAAGAGTATTTCCTCAAAGAGCAGCTCAAACAGATCCAAAAAGAGCTGGGTACCGATACCCACCGAGATGAAGAGATCGAAGAGTTCCGTAAAAAACTTGATGCCAAAAAAGATAAGATGCACGCCGATGCGTATAAAGAGATTAATAAGCAACTCGAACGTTTCGCCCGGATGCATCCCGACAGCGCTGATGCGGGGATGATCCAGACTTATCTCGAATGGGTATTAGAGATACCGTATGGGGAAGAGGCGAAAAAAGCGCTTAATATTCATGATGTCGAAAATCAGCTCAACAAAGACCATTTCTCTCTTAAAAAACCGAAAGAGCGGATATTGGAGTATTTTTCAGTTAAAGAGCTTCTTGAATTACGCGGTATTGCCGATAAAGAGGGACGTGGTGCGATTCTTTGTTTTGCAGGTCCTCCGGGTGTGGGTAAAACCTCTTTGGCAAATTCGATTGCAACAGCGCTTAAACGTCCGTTAGTTCGAATTGCATTGGGCGGTTTAGAAGATGTCAACGAACTGCGCGGACATCGCCGTACTTATATCGGTGCAATGCCGGGTCGCATTGTGCAGGGGGTGATTGAAGCGAAAAAGATGAACCCCGTTATCGTTCTCGATGAGATTGATAAAGTGGCAAAATCGCATCGGGGCGATCCGACGGCAGTATTGCTTGAGATTCTTGATCCGGAGCAAAATACCCATTTTAGAGATTATTATCTCAATTTTAATCTTGATCTTTCTAAAGCAATTTTTATCGCGACGGCGAACGATGTGGGGCAGATTCCGGGGCCGTTGCGTGACCGTATGGAGTTTATCTCGGTGAGTTCATACACGCCGCAGGAGAAGTTTCAGATCGCTAAACAGTATCTGATCCCTCAAGAGCTCAAAAAACACGGTCTTAAAACGGCGGAGCTTTCGATTTCTAAAACAGCGTTAGCGGAAGTGATCGAAAAGCATACCCGTGAAGCGGGGGTTCGTAACCTTCGCCGCCGTGTTGCCGACATTGTCCGTAAAGCGGCAAAAAAGATTCTCGAAGAGCCGAGCACCCAAAAAGTGACGGTGAGTCTGAAAAATCTCAAAGATTTCTTGGAAAAAACGATTTTCGAGATTGACCGAACCGACCATATCGACCGTGTCGGGGTTGTCAATGGGCTTGCCTGGACGTCCGTGGGCGGTGATGTCCTCAAAATCGAAGCGATCCGTATCAACGGTAAAGGGGTGTTACAACTCACCGGAAGTTTGGGGGATGTGATGAAAGAATCGGCTCGTATCGCCCTCTCGGTGGTGAAAACGTTGATCGATGAGGGGAAACTGACGGTAGACCACTCGATTATCCCCCATTCCCCTGCCGAGCGCGAAAGCGATATACCGCTGGAAGCGAGTGAGGTGTATAAACGCTTTGATCTGCATCTTCATGTCCCGGACGGAGCCACCCCAAAAGACGGACCAAGTGCGGGGATCGCTATGTCAACCGTTATTGCATCGATTTTGACCAATAAAAAAGTGAGAGCCGATATTGCTATGACGGGTGAAGTATCATTGACCGGGAATGTTTTACCCATCGGCGGGCTAAAAGAAAAATTGATCGCGGCACATCGTGCAGGGATGAAATTGGCCTTGATCCCTCAGAAAAACTATGATCGCGATTTGAGCGATATCCCTGATGAAGTGAAAGCGGCGATTGAGATCGTCGGTGTCAGTCGAATCGAAGAGGTGTTGGAGCGTCTTTTAATCGACGAATAGTCGCCCATGCTTTTCCTGATCCGTAAAGGAAGCCGCGCAGTTTGGGTTCTATCTTCAATCGTCGGCACTCTTCTTTGAACCCCTTATCCATCACTACATTGGGATGGTAAGGGGCAATAAACGTATATTCTTCATCTATCCACACGACATAAACTCTACCGATCACACAACATTTATCACTTTTTAAAAGTTCTTTTTCGCTTCCGCTCAGTACATATCCTAAGGATTTCAGGAGCGTATCCATCCCTACGATCAAAGAGCGGCTATTGAGTGGATTACGTACGTAATAAAGTCCATCGGATTCTTCAAAATCAATATGCTCAATCAGCGATTCATTGTCCTCTTCGAGATAACGGAAACTTCGGCGGATTGCATCACGGTAGTCGCGCATAAGGGGTGCACTGTAGCGGTGGCGGAAAAAATTACGGGTATAGCGCTCATCGACATTGCTTTCATCCGTATAGTAGGAGATTGAATGCTCGTGTAAATACTCCTCAATACTTTGTCGGTCATGTTCGAGCAAAGGGCGTACTATCGTTATCCCGTCGCGTAAGTCGATAGAGCGGATACCCAGTAACTCAGGCAGACCGGAACCACGGCAAAACTGCATCATGAGCCACTCTAGACGGTCGTTAAGCTGATGGGCAGTGAGGAGATAGCGGTAGGAGTATTTGTTCATCAGATAGCTGAAAAAACGATATCTCTCTTCACGGGCACGGTGCTCGAAATTGCCACCTGCCAGATGGCATGAGTGGGTATGGCAAATTAAATTGTTTTTTTTCGCAAGCTCTTCCGCATTTTCTGCTTCTGCATCGCTGGAAGGGCGGGTATGGTAATTGACATGGGCAATATCAAAAGCGATATGATTTTCTAGGAGGAGATGGAAAAGGGCACTTGAATCGACGCCCCCGGAGAAGGCAAGGAGAACTCTCCCCTCTTGTAGACGATCAAGATGGGCGAGATTAAGCATCGCCCGTAATAGTCGCTAGAGGACGTTTTTCGGCGATTTCGGTGATACGGGCACGGTAAATTTTTCCGAAAGTCAGTTCCCCTTCGATTTCGCGGTCATTGACATAGATTTCACCGTCTACATCGGGTGCCCAGAGAAGCGCGCGTGCACTGAGCAAAAACTCGTGTTCATCGCTCTCCCCGTCAATGACGAGAAGAATCTCTGTACCAACCAATTTTTGCAGACTGGACTCTTCTACATTTGAGGCGATTTTTCCCAGTTTTTTAGCGCGGGCATTGATCGTCTTTGAAGGGATTTTATCTTCCATCGTGTACGCACTTGTCCCCTCTTCGTCAGAGTAGCTGAAGACATTGATACGGTCAAATCCGAATGATCCGGCAAACTCCGCCATCTCGTCGAACATCGCCTCAGACTCAAGCGGATGCCCCACGATGAAGCTGGTACGGATGAAAGCGTTCGGCAGTGCCTTCATCGCATTAAGCAGTTCGAGTGTTTTGGCTTTTCCGAAACCCCGTTTCATAATGCGGAGCATTTCGTCGTTGATGTGTTGGATCGGCATATCAAAATAGTTATGGAACAGTTTAGAATCGCCGATCGTTTTGATCAGTTTCAAGGTCGTTGTGGAAGGATAAAGGTACAAAATACGGGCACTTTTCACTCCGTCAATCAGCTCAATCCGCTTGATGAGATGGATGAGGCCGTCATTGATATTTTGGTCACGCAGGTAGGAACTTGAGTCTTGGGAAACGAAGCTGAAATCGTAATACCCTTTGGCGACGAGCCCTTCGACTTCACGGGCAATACTCTCCAAGTCACGTGAGTTAAGCTTCCCTTTGAATGAGGGGATGGCGCAGAAACTGCACTGCTGATTGCACCCCTCGGAGAGTTTGATGTAGGCGTGATACGTTGATCCCGTTACTACCCGTTCTGCTCCGTCTATCAGATAGACGTCGGGAGAAAAGCGGCTTTGTTTCGCGGCGAGAAGTTCATCAATTTTGTCATAATCGCCGACACCGGTGAAAATATCCACTTCACTCAGTTCTTTGGAAAGCTCCTCTTTGTATCGCTCGCTCAAACACCCAGCCATCACAAGGACGGAGTCTTTTTTACGCCCTGCATCGAGATTGAAAATGGTATTGAGCGACTCTTGTTTTGCTGCATCGATGAATCCGCAGGTGTTTACGATAATGACATCGGCCTCTTCGGAAGTTTGGGTCATCTCGTAGTTTTTGAGCCGTCCCAGCATCACCTCGGTATCGACGAGATTTTTGGTGCAACCGAGTGACACAATATGAAGTTTTTTGGACATAAAAAGCCTTGATCAAAATAATAACGTTATTATAGCCAATCGATTTTTGGCTACACTTTCATTATGCGATATGTAATTATTTTTTTAGCTTTGATTCCTATGGTGGCGATGGGGGTTGTGTATTTACACGGAGAAGGGATCGGATGGTGTGAAGCTCTGATAGGATGGGGTGAACATACCTTTGCCTACAGCGTTCCGCATCCGCAGAGTCGTCTCTATTTTCTCTCCATTATGGCTTCTCTTAGTGCTTTGTGGCTTCTGATCTTGGCCTTTTGGATCAATCCGATGCATACGTTTGTACGGTTTGATTTAGTACCTTTTAAAAAACTTATCGGAGGATTTGCAATAGGGTACGCCTTTTTGCATGTGATCTTTTTTGCAGCTTCGCACCATTTTTCAGTGGCATATTTGGGAAAATTATTTTTTAGTTATCCCTTTTTAGCCGCGGGAGCCGGGGCATTGGTGATTTTTTCAGTTGCTCCATGGGTGAGGGCATGGTATCGATTGCTCTATATTGCCGTTGTATTGGTAATAATTCATCTGCTACTCGGATATCGGACACTGGATACTACCCATATTGTTGCCGTGTCACTTTTAAGTATGGGATTGGCTCTTCGGTTGGTCAAACGATAAATGAAACACTTCGATGTTATCATTTTAGGGGGCGGAGCGAGCGGTCTCATGTGTGCCGCACAGCTTCGGGAACACACCTCATTGAGTGTTGCCGTTATTGAGGGGAATAGCCGTCCGGCACTTAAACTCAAAGCGTCCGGCGGAGGGAAGTGTAATCTTACCAATGTGGAAGTAGACAGCAGCCACTTTTTGGGAGATGAATCGCTGGTTTCTCATGCCCTGAATGTTTTCTCGAAAAAGGGATTGCTAGAGTATTTTCATACCGGTGGGCTTCGCCCGGTTATCCGAAAAGATCGATATTACTTTTGCCCGAAAAGCAGCGATGAGGTTATTTCGATTTTGCTCGGACGTGCGCAGGGAGCTGAGATGCTTTTAAATCACAAGATCCTCTCTGTTGAGGGAGAAAAGCGCTTTAGCGTATTGACCGATAAAGGAAAATTCCAAGCGGAAAAAATCGTCGTGGCAACCGGAGGGGCAAGTTATAAAGAACTCGGTGCAAGTGATATAGGTCTTAAAATCGCCCAACACTATGAACTTCATACCGTACCATTTTCCCCTGCATTGGTGGGTTTGACATTACAACCACGTGAGTTTTGGATGAAAGAACTTAGTGGAATCAGTTTCCCTGCCCGCATTAGAGTGGCAGGGAAAACATTGGATGAGGATCTATTGTTTGCCCACAAAGGGATCAGCGGTTTGGTTGTCCTTTCCGCATCACTGTATTGGCATCGAGGGGAGATAGTGATTGATTTCCTCCCTGATTTTAACCTGAATACCATCCAAAAAGAGAAAAAACTACTTAGCACCGCATTGCCGTTGCCCAAACGATTTTTAAAAGCATTTTTTGAATCTGTCGGGGTCGAAGATAAACCGTGCAGCCGTTTAACCACGGATGAATGGGAGAAAGTTTCGCGTATCCGCGCGTATGCATTGTCTCCGTCTGGAACATTCGGTTTCTCTAAAGCTGAAGCGTGTCGCGGAGGGGTAGCATGCGATGAGATTAATCCGGAAACGATGGAAAGTACAAAAATTAAAGGGCTCTATTTTATTGGCGAGACGGTTGATGTGACCGGAGAGTTAGGTGGATACAATTTTCAATGGGCATTCAGTTCTGCTGTTGTAGCTGCCAATGCGATCAGCTCAATGTCTTTTAAACGAATTTGAGTACAATATGAAGATTAACTTATAGGAGTGTGGATGATACTTTTAGCCGGACCCTGCGTGATCGAGAGCGAAGAGTCGATTTTTAAAATCGCCAAATCATTAGAACGCTACCAAAATGACCCTCGTTTTGATTTTTATTTCAAATCGAGTTTTGACAAAGCCAACCGTACTTCGCTGGACAGCTATCGTGGGCCTGGGATCGAAGAGGGGCTTCGAATTTTGCAAAAAGTAAAAGACGATTTCGGTTACAAGATCGTCACGGACGTGCATGAAAGCTATCAGGTTCCTATCGCGGCGGAAGTGATCGACATGATTCAGATCCCCGCTTTCCTGTGTCGTCAGACGGATTTGCTTGTGGCAGCGGCTAAAACAGACAAAATCGTTAATATCAAAAAAGGGCAGTTTATGACTCCTGGCGATATGCAATACTCCGTTATGAAAGTGTTAAAAACACGCGGATGTGATGAACTCAGCTATGAAGCGGCGCAAAAAAACGGGGTCTTTTTGTGTGAAAGAGGGTCTTCTTTCGGATACGGAAATCTTGTCGTTGATATGCGCTCGTTGGTCATTATGCGGCAATTTGCCCCTGTTATTTTTGATGCGACCCACTCGGTACAAATGCCCGGCAACGGAACAGGAAAAACGGGGGGGGACAGCTCTATGGTTCCCCATCTCGCACGCGCTGCTGCAGCGGTTGGCGTAGACGGATTTTTCTTCGAAACCCATTTCGATCCTTCTATCGCTTTGAGTGATGGGCCAAATATGCTAAAATTAGAACAACTTGAAGCGTTAAGTGAGACGCTCTTAAAAATCAATTCAGTCAAAGGAAATTAATTTATGAAAATTATCGAAGGACAACTGAGTGTTCGTAAAGAGAAAAGGGTAGCTATCGTAAGTACACGATGGAACCACTTTATCGTTGACCGCCTTGTAGAAGGGGCAAAAGACGCGTATGCACGTCACGGGGGAAATGCTGATGATTTGACCCATGTCTTGGCTCCGGGTGCATTTGAACTTCCAATGGTGATTGAGCAGCTTCTAAGCAGTGGAAAATTTGACGCCGTGTGTGCATTGGGTGCCGTTATTCGTGGCTCAACTCCCCATTTTGATTATGTGTCGGCTGAAGCGACCAAAGGGATTGCAACCGTAAGTTTAAAACATAAAAAACCGGTATCTTTTGGATTATTGACCACCGATACCATTGAACAAGCGATTGAACGTGCAGGGACAAAAGCGGGGAACAAAGGTTTTGAAGCAATGACCGTTGTGATCGAAATGCTTGATCTGTATGAAGCGATCGGCGCATAATGGCGACACGACATCAAGCCCGCATGGCGGTAGTCAGTCTTTTGTACGCGTATGATTTGGGGAACCAAAGCATCGCCGATTTCAGCGATGAGATTCTCGAAGAGAAAAAGATTCGTAATAAGCAGCGTGATTTCGCCCTCGATTTGTTTAAAGGGGTGATTGACCATTTGTTGCAAGTGGATGAGGCGATTGAGAAGCATCTCAAAGATTGGGATTTTGACCGTCTTGGTTCCATTGAGCGTGCGACATTGCGCCTTGGCGCCTATGAAATTATGTTTGGCGAGCTCGATTCTGCTGTGATTATCAATGAAGCGATTGAAGTAATGAAAGCATTCGGAAGTGAGCAATCGCCTAAATTTATCAATGGCGTTTTAGATGCCATTTCCAGAGATAAATAACGTACGATGCGTCTTACCAAAGAACAAGCTCTCGATTTGCTTCGCAACGGAGATCTTATAGAACTCGGCCGTATGGCGACGGCTCGGAAACGGGAGCTTCATCCCGAAGGGATCACGACATTCGTTGTCGATCGCAATATCAATTACACGAATGTCTGCTGGGTCGATTGCAAATTCTGCGCTTTTTACCGTCACGGCAAAAACGATGATGCGTATGTGTTGAGCTTTGAAGAGATCGACCAAAAGATTGATGAACTCCTTGAGATCGGCGGAACACAGATTTTATTCCAAGGTGGGGTCCACCCCAAACTCAAAATCGAGTGGTATGAGGATTTGGTGGAGCATATTCATACCAAATACCCGATGATCACTATTCACGGTTTTTCGTCTATCGAGCTCGATTATATTGCCAAAGTGTCCCATATCACCATTCAAGAGTGCCTTTCACGGCTCCACGCCAAAGGGCTTGCTTCGATCCCCGGTGCGGGTGCCGAGATTTTGAGTGACCGCGTCCGCGACATTATTGCCCCGAAAAAAATTGACAGTGAAGTGTGGCTCCATGTCCACCGCGAAGCGCACAAGCTCGGTATCAAATCGACGGCTACGATGATGTACGGCACGGTAGAGACCGATGAAGAGATTATCGAGCATTGGAATCTTATTCGAGACCTTCAAGATGAGACGGGCGGTTTTCGCGCCTTTATCATGTGGTCATTTCAGGGGATGAATACCCAGCTCCTCGAAGAACATCCTGAAATCGAGAAACAATCCTCTAACCGTTACTTGCGGCTGTTGGCGGTATCGCGCCTCTTTTTGGATAACTTTCCTAATATCCAAAGCTCATGGGTGACGCAGGGACCCTACATCGGTCAGATGGCATTGCTCTACGGGGCGAACGATCTGGGTTCGACAATGATGGAGGAGAACGTAGTACGAAGCGCAGGTGCCGGATTCCGGATGGCGAAGGATGAAATGGTCCGTCTTATCCGCGATATCGGCGAAACTCCGGCAATTCGGAATACTGCCTACGACATTTTGGAAAAGTTTGCGTGAGTAAATTTTTTATAGCGATTTTATTATTAGGGCAAGCACTTATGGCAAGCACATTGGATTTTATTGAAGTCAACGGGGTAAAAATCCCTTTTATTTTTGAAGAGGACAAACGTCTTCCGATAGTGTCAATGCAGCTGATTTTTACCGGCAGCGGAAGTGTTGACGAAGGAAAGAAAGCGGGTCTTGCGAAAAGTACGGCAAAAATGTTGAACGAAGGGTCTCTTAAAAAAGGTTCCGTCGGTTTTGCCGATGCTTTGGATGCACGGGCGATTCAGCTAAGCGCCAATGCGGGAAGCGAGACATTTGTTATTGAACTTGGGAGTCTAAAAGAGGAGTTTGATACAGGACTTTCTTTGTTATCCGAACAGCTTAAAGAACCTAATTTCACCGCCAAATCGCTCGACAAAGTTAAAACCATGACGTTGAGTGATATCTCTCGCAAAGAGGCCGATTTTGACTCGGTTGCATCCGATGAACTTAAAGCCGTTTTATTTGAGGGAACGGTACTGGCAACTCCAAATATAGGGACAAAAGCAAGTGTCAAATCCATTACATTAGACGACATCAAATCGTTTGCTTCCCACCATTTGGTTCTCTCCAATGTTTTGATCGTTATGGGCGGTGATATCGGGATGGAGGAAGCCAAACACAAAGCAAGCGTTCTTCTTGCTCCTCTTGCCGTGGGGCATGCTACCCCTGAACGCCATTTCCAACCACGAACCACACCTAAAGAGTCGATTTTAAAGCGCCCTTCAACCGAGCAGGCCTATCTCTATTTCGGTTCTCCTTTTGCGATGAACGAGGGGGACTCGGAGTTTTATAAAGCTCGCGTTGCGATGTTTGTTTTGGGCTCCAGCGGATTTGGCAGCCGTCTTATGGAAGAGATTCGGGTTAAGCGCGGATTGGCCTATTCAGCCTATTCACGGCTTAGTGTTGCCAAAACGAATACCTACTTCAGCGGCTATCTCCAAACCAAGCTTGAATCGCAAGCAGAAGCAAAAAAAACGGTTATCGAAGTTATCGATTCGTTTGTTCGTGATGGCGTCACTCAAGCAGAGCTCGATCAAGCACGAAAATTTTTACTGGGTTCAGAACCGCTTCGCGTGGAAACGCTTTCTCAGCGTTTGGGGCGCACGTTTAGTGAATATTATCAAGGCAAACCTCTGGGCTACTCGCTTCAAGAGTTGGAACTTATCCGGCACTTGACGTTGGATGAGCTCAATGATTTCATTAAACGTCACGGTGAAATTCGCAATCTAAGCTATGCTATTGTTACCAAGTGAAGAGAGTGATAAATTTCACCGATTAGGGGTAGGGAGTGTTACTGCTCTTTCTCTGATCACTCCTGTTTCCTTTGAAGATCGCCACCTAAGTCAGGAACTTACCGACAATACTACCTGTGTTATAGATGCGACGGTTGAACACGTTGTCCGTACCCCAAAAACTCTCAAAATTACCTTTTTTGCCCATAATCTTGAGAGGGTAATAGAGGGGATAATCTTTCATCCAAAGCCCTATATGATTCATCAGTTTCCTAAAAACGAGCGGAGTTTTTTTAGCGGTAAAGCGGCATTGGAGTTGGGCCGATGGCAGATAATTCAGCCCCTTAAAATCACTTCGGTGGGGTTGCTCGTCCCAATCTATAAAACGCCTCTTCGTGCCGATGTGATGCGCCGTTTGGTTGAGAAAATGATTACTGTTCAAAATCTTATGGCGGACGGTCTCCCTGAATCGATTGCCCAAGAGCTGTACGGACTCCATTTTCCTCAAGCCCCTAAACCTCTTAGTCAATCCCAGCTCCATGCCCTAAAATTTGCCGAATTGTATGATTATATGCGTCGCCTCCGCCTCAAACGGCGGTTCCATCCGACCCGGTACAAAGCAAATGGGAATGTAAAGGGGTGGATGAAAATGCTCCCCTTTGAACTGACGGAGGATCAGAAAAAGGCGATTGATGAGATAGCTGCCGATTTGCGTAGAGAGAGTGCTGCACGCCGAATGATTGTAGGGGATGTCGGATCGGGTAAGACGATGGTGATATTGGCTTCGGTGGTACTGATGCGACCGTATCGCTCTATTTTGATGGCACCGACCACGATCCTTGCGGCACAGCTCTATGAAGAGGCTCAGAAGTTTTTGCCCGATCTCAAAATTGCCCTTGTCACCAATGCGACGAAAAAAGGGTCTTTGGAGGGGTACGATTTTATTATCGGAACCCACGCTCTTTTGCACCGCTCTCTCCCCGAAGCGGGATTGGTGATGGTGGATGAACAGCACCGTTTCGGCACAGCTCAGCGCCATGGGCTGACCAAGCTCACCGACAACGATACTTCTCCCCATTACCTACAGTTCTCCGCGACACCCATCCCACGCACCCTTGCGATGATTGAGTCGGCTCATATCGACGTCAGTTTGATCGTCCAGACCCCCTTTACTAAAAATATTGCGACGAGTCTCATCACCCGTACCGATTTCCCGGCATTACTGGAACATATCCGTTCCGAAATTGCCCAAGAACATCAAGTTTTGATCGTCTATCCGCTTGTAGAACAGAGCGAGAGTATCAATTACCAAAGTATCGACGAAGCACGGGGATTTTGGGAGGGAAAATTTGAAAATGTTTACGTAACTCACGGAAAAGACAAAGAAAAAGAGGCCGTTCTTTTAGCTTTTCGTACTTCAGGATCCATTCTCCTTGCCACGACAGTAGTCGAGGTGGGGATATCCTTGCCGCGCCTCTCTACGGTCATTATCGTCGGGGCGGAGCGGTTAGGTTTATCGACACTGCATCAGCTGCGCGGGCGGGTAAGCCGAACGGGATTGCAGGGATATTGCTATCTTTATACCAATGCGACCGCTAAGAATGAGCGCTTAGCAGCATTTAGTACCTGCACGAGCGGATTTGAGATCGCGGCACTGGATTTGAAGTTTCGCTCATCGGGTGATTTGTTAGAGGGGAGTATTCAAAGCGGTAAAAAATTTCGATGGGCGGATATTGGAGAGGATGAAGAGATCGTGCGGGAGGTCAAGGGGTACCTTGACCTCTAAAAGGTTAATATAACCCGAATTTCCCGTCATTGCGTTTGAATAAAACGCGCATTTTCCCTTCGATATCGTAAAACACATCAAATTGTTTGTTGCTCTCTTTGAGTTTATCGAGAATTTCGCCTACTTCTTGCGGCTTATATAACTCAAGCTCCATTGGAATAATCTCATCTTCCATCGCTTCACCGACTGCATGCAGATCGACGGTATGGGCAGCGGCATTTTTCGCCTCATTCATCCCCTCATTTTTATGATCGCTTAGACGATCGTGCAGACGGCGAAGTGCTTTCTGAGCACGCTCGATTGCAATGTCAATAGCGGCATAAAGATCGTTATCACGCTGGGTGATGACAACCGTGTTTTTACCGGCGACATTGATCGTAAATTCGATGCTCACCCCTTTTTTTCGTTCATTGGTAGATGCGATTGCACTGACACTGATAAGGTCGAGATGATATTTGGTGAGAGTATCGATCGAATGCATCAAATGCTCTTTGATGGTATCGCTTAGCTCGATATGGCGTCCGACGAGAGATATATTCATAATGTCCACCTTGTATTGGGTTGAATTTTGATTATAGCACAGGAATATAAAACGTCAATAATTTTGGAAGAAAACAAAAGAGAATAAAAATACAATAATTATTAACGCCCATTAATCGCTTTTTAATAGTATAGAGATTACAATCAAAAGAATGGCGTGCTCTCTAAAGATATTTTAGAAAAAGGGCATTATAACCGATACTATCGGATTGGAAAAACTGGGTTCATATCGAAGTGCTACCGAGCCCATTTCTATTATGCACCTTAAAATCCCAAGGAGGATGATATGAAAACCGGTAATCGATTGCATATATTGATCTATTTGGTCATGGTTAGTTTGATTTTAAATACAACCTTATATGCTGGATGGGTGGTAGAAGACAACCGTCCTTTTACTTTACGCAATACTAACGGAACAACTGGTGATAATATTTACGGTGATTTCAATGTCACCGGAGCACCTATAACGTGTGTTACAAAGTCTAACGGGCAGTGTGATTGGGGATATACAGGTTATCTTTATTCAGCAAATAGTACATTATTAACCGATATACCTACATCAAAAATTTCACTCGATTCTTCTAGTGCCAACTTAGTGATTCCCTCAGACGCAACAGTAACGAAAGCTTATCTATATTGGAGTGGACACATTCATGGCACTACCGGTACTCAAGCTGCATATGATGCTGCTACAGCAGGATACGACAGTGTCATTCTTCGTACTCCCGATGGAACTAATCATAATGTAACAGCTACACAAGTGGATAGATATGCTTTTATGAATAATACAACCGGTACAAAAGGATTTCGTCTCATGTACCAAGCAATGGTGGATGTTACTAACATCGTGCAAAATGGAGGCTACGCTTCAAATAAACAAACGTTTACCGTTGGAAATCTTAAGGTGACACCCGGTACGGACGATTACCTGTATGACCCACATATAGCTACCAATAACGTTGCGTGGGGTCCAATGGGTGGATGGTCACTTATTGTTGAATATACGCGTCCTATCGCGTCAGGACAAAAATATAAAAATGTTTCAATATACGATGGATTTAAGCCATTAACCCCTAATTTTGGTACGTTTCAGAGTATTGATATCAATGTGAGTGGTTTTTTAACTCCACTTAGCCAGATACCAACAGGTACTATGGCATTTTACACAATGGGGTCAGAAAGACAATTAACGGGAGAAAAGGTTCAAATTTCCAATAAAAGTGGCACGATGAATAATCTCACTAATAGTGCTAACCTTGTTGGGAAACAACTAAATGATACTATCACGATAAATAGTGCACTGATAACTTCAGGTAGGGATTTTAATCCCGGAATTGATTTAGATACATTTGAAGTATCGACCAGTTGTAAAACAAACGGTGGTGCAGTTGTAGCATGTATTGATAAAAATCAAACCAGTACGACACTTCGCCTTGGTATTCAAGCCGGAAACAATAGTAGTGATCAATCTTTTCCGGGTATGATCGCGCTGTCACTTGATATTTATACGCCTGACATCAGCGCCTTTCGTAAAGATTCCAATACCAGTTATAACCAACAACTTCATCCGGGCGACAGCGTTCAATATACCCTTGATTTTAATAACTCAGGTACTGAAGCCGCTAAAAATATTACGATTTACGACACATTCTCTTCCACGGTGGGGGGGGATATGCTCCTCAATATTATTGATCGCAATGCAACGACACTCAAAAATAGTCTTCGTCTCAAATCAATAAATGAAGCAAATTATCATTGTGCGATCGGTTCCACCGATCCAGCCTGTGCAAGTTTGCCAAGAGATGCGAATTGTTCCGTAGACTATGCAAACAACAATCCGGCACAAGCAACAAAACTGTGGTGTAATATCCCTTATATGGCAGTCAGTGATCGTTATTTAATGCAGTTTTCGATTACCGTTCGAAGCGATTATAACCAATCGGCTGCAGAAGCTAATGTGACAAATATCGCTTATTCGGATTATTACAATGCTGAAACAGGCGAACATGTTACCGTGACAGGTCAAAGTAATATCAATACGGCTGGTACTGTCGGAGGGGCAATCCCTTATGGTGGTCTAATCGATGCTGTGGATTTTTTTGACAATACCTACAGTTATAATAATTTAGTAGGGTTAAAAACTAAAATTGCAGCTAAAAGTAATACCCAAGTAACCGCAGTATATTTGGGTAGCGGTCCAACGTATCAGCCGACAATATATAGTGGCAGTACCTATGATATGCTGGTTTTGTTTCGTTTATCGGATGATGCGTGTTCGCAAGATAAGGCTATTAGTAGCGGCTCAGGAGATGTAACGGCAACGTTTGTTCATAATGCCAATCAATATTCAGCAGTCTCTAATGTATTTTCAATGGCAGCCAATGCGAAGCAAATTGGAAGAGTAAAAGTCCATTTTATCGATTGGAACAAAATTTCTTTTAGCAGTTTTCAGGGCAATAACTGTGTTCAACAGAGTGGGATAACAGGTAATCTTAAAGGGGTTCCGCAATGTCTCAATGGAAATAAAGATAAAATTTCTCCATTATTTCCAAATTACAATGTTTCAACGTGTGTCACTGCCGTGAATGGATATGACGCTGCATGCGATTCGAATGCGTACAATGCAAACGGAAGTAAAGGAAATATTTCACCTGCGCAATATAATAATACGTATGGATGTTTGATGTGTCTGTCAGATGCTGTCAATGGCACCAGCAACTGTTCAAGAGACAATTTTGCAATACGTCCAAATTCGTTTCAAATAACCTCGACTTCGTCGCACTGGCCCGATTTGCTCACATCAGCATTGGATTACAATACTACAATTCAGGCATTGGATGCAATTGGAAATTTAACCGTTGATTATAATGTGACCGGTGCCCGCTCCGTTTTTGAACTCAATACTACTGCTCGCTACTATCCGAGCGGAACACTCGATACGACAGGCGGCTTGGTCGGGGTATATGCAATGGGTGCCAATGACTTTAATATGAGTAACGGCATCTCTGTGCAAAGCAGTACGGGTTCAAATGAAGTCGCTCCGATTAACTTTTCGGATGTGGGTAAAATGGGGCTTCGGGTGATGGATAAACTATGGGCCGCTGTGGACAATGACGATACTTCGCTGGATTGCAGCGGAACGTATATCTGCGGTGATGTGAATGCAACCTTTATTCCGTTTGATTTTAATATATCGATCGCAACGGTGACCAATAACAGAGTTCCCGGAAGTTTCACCTACATGATCCGACAAGGGGATCCGTTATCAACGCTTCAGACGATGTCAGGTCGGTTTAATCTCACTATCAATGCCTTTAATAACAATAATGCGGTTACCCAAAATTTCCGCAGCGGTGCATGGGAAAATCCGCTTTCGGTAACGGCATCCGTATTTGATACCGTTATGGGAGATGCAAACGAAACATCGATTTCCAATGTTCTTCTGGGATTTGGAACGGGGACAGATGCCAACGGGACCAAAACGCTAAGCTGGAATGAGAGCAATACCTCCAAAATGCTCCGGTTTAATTATAATATGTCCCCCAATGTTCCTATCAATCCGTTTCGGATAGATGGCAACGAGACCAATATTACGGTGAGTTCACATTATACGGGAGCAGCTGCTATCGCAGCTCGAGATATTACCGGATCGCGTGTTCAAAATGCCGACGGTAACGCTACGTTCGTGTATGGCCGGATTATTCCAAAAGATATTCGGGTATTTGGATCATCAGTACAGCCGGTCGCGTATGCGTGGTATGAGGTGTATAATGCTCCCATCATAGCCGGAGTGACACTTGCGCCAAGCAAAAATGAAAGTGTATGGTACAGCAATACATTACACAACGATACAACCGACGGGGATGCAAACGTCACACGACTCCAGCAGGGGACAACTTCTACGAGTACCAATGCTTCCAGCCCTTCGATAGGGAGTGGTGTCGAGACGTATACTTTTACATCCCAAACGCCTCCGTACAGTGCCAAAGCCCATATTGATACGGATTCATGGTTGTGGTACGGAGTTAACGCATTGACATATTCCGATCCATCAGCGGCAAATCTTGATTGCATGACTCATCCGTGTTTTAACATCAACGTTGTACCGGCTATGGGGGTGACAGGGAGTGCGAAGAGTGATGCGACATTGAATAAATCAAATAAAGCTTCCAGTAATAGCGGTTTATGGCATAGTACCAGCGATTACGCTCCGGCGGTGCGATAATGAGGAGTGGGGTGATGCGGCATGCCTTTTCGATGATCGAGCTTATTTTTGCTATTGTGATCATTGCCATTAGTGTATTGTCTATCCCTTCAATGATGAGTATTGCTGCTCAAGCCTCAAAAATATCAATGATTGATGATGATGTACTCTCTCGTTTGAAAGGGTGGTTGATTGATAAATCACAAGCGCGTTGGGATGGAAATTACAATGCATCGGATTCAGGTCCGTTATGGATTAGCGCAATCGATTTAAATTGTTCTCGTGGTAGTGGTATGATTTGGTATAGAGTAAATAGTGATTCGAATGTGCAGTGTAACGATTTAAATAGCACACCATCGAATATTCCTACAGTTGTGGGCAATGGAGTTGGAGAAGCTGATGGGAATACTTCAAAAGGGATTGAAAAACTTAATGGCGGAACTGAGACGATTAGCATCACCCCTACCGGTGGCGGAGCCCCCTATAGTGTCTCTGCTACGTACGCTGTTAGTTATGTGAGCTCAGATCTAACAACGAACGGCAATACGGCAACGGCTACCTGGATTTTAGGTAAATCGGGTTCTATGAGTCCCGCAGCAACAGGGACAAGTCATCTAAAACGGGTGGTGACCCAGTTCACTGATGCAACGCTGGGTGTTGATACGACACTCACCTTTTTTAAATCGAATAAAGGCAATTAAATGAATCATTTTTTTAAACGCAGTGCCTTTACTATGATTGAACTTCTTTTTGTTATTGTAATTTTAGGAATCGTTGCGGGATTTGCTCTTGAAGCGATTCGAAGTTATTATGAAGGTATTTTTCGTACTGCCGAGTATACCAAGAGAGTTGCAACTGCCGACCAGGTTCTTGAACAACTCTCCAAATATTTTGAAAATGCAATTAGTACTTCGATCGTCAATTTGGATCGAGGAGCTACAACAGGATGTAATGGAACGCCGGTATTAAATGATCTAAATGACTATACGGTAGCGTTTGTATCGGTGGATCAGGACAGTTTATTGGGCAATGGGACAATAGTCCCAGGATGGAATGAAGATGTGAATATTTCAGGCTCTACGATTACGATGCGAGGGGGAGACTATACGATTGCTAATAGTATTATTGGAACATTAAGTGGATTGAGTTTTTATGATGCAGCAATTTACAATAATTCAGGAATCGGGACGACATGTAGAGCATTTAATTGGGATAATACAGGGGGAACACTTGAAAAATATTTTATTCCTGTAAATAATTTAACATCATCAACGATCACCGTAGATCGACCGCCAGTGGAGGGTAAAAGAGCTTATTTGCTTCGTACAGGATACGCGTTTAGGGTTGACGATAATGGTAGTTTTTGGATGTATAATAATTTTATGCCATGGCAATCGATACGGTATACTTCAGGTAATAAGAACCTTTTAGCAGAAAATGTTGCCCATTTTTATGCTGATTATGATGCGCAAGATTTTCAAAATCAAATCAATCTTAACGATCGTGGATTAGTATGGCGATTAAAAGTGTGTATGCGTGGAATCGATTCAAATTTGAGTGAAAGCAGTGCGAGTTCGAATGATATTTGCCGTGAAAGAAGAGTGCATGTACGCTACTAAACGTTATGGATTTGCAATGATTTTAGCCATTTTGGTGATTTTATTGGTCGCTTTGGGTGGTGTTATGCTGCTTAGCAATGCGGCTCAGAGTAACAAATCGGTAGGTGATAACTATTTAAGGGCTCAGGCAGAGCTTTTAGCTCAAAGTGCGACAGAATACGCGGTGATGCGAGTACAGGGGTTTGATCAACCTGGTTGTCTTAATCAACTCAATATTACTGTCAAAGATGCAAGTGGAACTACTACAATGTTTGATATAGCTGTATCGATGCACTATTCCTTTAGAGGTGCACATCCTACGGGTGGAACATGTAATGTTTTGGATGAAAATACTTCACAAGATACTCGTGTACTGATAGACACCACTGTAGTGGATCATAATCTTTCGACTGATCCAATACAGATACATCAACGGAGTTGGCAGGCTTTTTGATAAGAAAGCTTTTTCCCCCTGTTGATTGGGAGAAGAGAAAATAAAAGGTTAGAGCGCTAGTTGTGCAATCTTAGAGAGAACATCTTTTTCACGTACCGGTTTCATTAAAAATCCATTAGCTCCACACTCCAGTGCTTCCCCTTTTTTTGTTTCATCGGTCGTAAGAACAATGACGGGGAGTTGTCGAAGCGATTCATCGGCACGAATGACCTTGAGCATTTCGATACCACCCATAACGGGCATAATGATATCAAGCAAGATAATATCAATATCATCTTGAGTCTTGAGTACACCGATTGCATCGGCACCATTTTTTGCCTCTACAACTTGGGAAACATTGGGGGCCTTCATCAGCATTGTTTTGAGAAGCTTGAGGTTTATCATATCATCATCAACCGCAAGCACTTTTAGTTTTTTCTCAATCATTTAATTTCCCTGCTTTAGATAAATTTTTCAAGAACAAGACGTAATAAGTCTTTGTTTACAATATTCTTCAGGATCTCATGCACGTACAAGGCGTCTTCAGAATTGTCACTTGCATTAGGGTCTGTCAGCATGACAAGTGAGATATCACTGTTTTGTGAGTGAATTATATCATGCAGTTCCTTGAGATTTAATTCGCGAAGTGTCTTATCAAATAAAGCAAGTTTATAGCGATGATTTGAAATTTCTTCACCTAATTGATCTGCCGTTGTAACCCCTTTGTATGTGTATCCTAAATCGTCAAAAATCTTGGTAAAGAGTTTCATTTCAAGAATATTTTGTTTTGCAATCAAAATATCGGCATCATAGGCTGAACGGTGATTTTCTTCGACGCTCACTGCTTCAGTTTCTTTGATAGGCTCTTCTATAGTCACTTCTTTTTCTTCGATATCTTCCATAAGTGGCGGTAATTCAAAAGCATCAGATATTATTGGATCGGCAGGTAATACCTCATTTGCTGCAGACGGTAGAATATCCTCTACGATTGGTTCATTGACTTCAAGATCATCGGATCCATCATTAGTAAGTATTTCTTCGCTCTGTAGCGTGTTAATTTCATGTGCCGATTTTGGTATAACTTTAATATCAACAATTTTATGGGAGAGGAAATTGTTGAGTAAAGAAACCAATTCGGAACGAACCAAAGGTTTTGTCGTATACTCATCCATACCGGCCGCAATAAACCGTTCACGATCTCCCTTGAGTGCATTCGCCGTTAACGCAATGATCGGAATATGGTGTTGATTGTAATCCTCTTCAAAGTCGAGAATCTCTTGGGTTGCTTCGATACCGTCAAGTACCGGCATTTGGATATCCATAAAAATAATATCATAGTTGCCGTTTTTACGTTTTTCGAATGCTTCAAGACCATTATTGGCAATCGTGATTTCAAGCCCTAAGTCTTCTAGGGTACGGCGGATCAGTTTTTGGTTAATAACATTGTCTTCAGCAACTAAGGCTGTTGCAGAAAATTTAGAGCTTTTTTCATCGAATTTTTTACGACGAGTTGCTTTTTGCTTACGGTTGCTAAATGCTTCTGCGTCATATGCTTCCAATGTGGAACGTATTTTTGAACTGTTAAGAGGTTCGTAAAGAACTTTAAAAATGTCGATTCCCATGGAATCGATTTTCTTCATATAGTACGATTTGGTAATCAGTACGAGTTGTTCTTGTGAGGCTGCATATTCTAGTAATGATTCATCATCAGAATAATCATTGTCAATGAAGAGCAGATCGTAGTTAACTTGTCGCTCCAAGAGTTTGAGCTCATCTTTCTCATGAAAGGTGGTGTAGCTGACGCCAAAATAATCTAAATACTCCTTAAGATAGGTCGTTTGGAGCTTTTTCTTTACATTACTTTCTAATATGACGGCATTGATATTAGAAAAGGATCCTTTCAACGGTTCATTAAGGGTCTCAATCTCTTCAAATTCAAGGGTAAAGAAGAACGTGGTACCACTTCCCGGTTCACTGACAAGATCCAATCGTGACCCCATCAATTCGACAAATCGGCTAGAGATGGTTAGCCCTAGGCCAGTACCGCCGTATTTACGTGTAATGGAGGTATCCGCTTGCGAAAAGGCTTCAAAAATACGGGATCGTTGTTCACTGGTAACTCCGATACCGTTGTCTTTGACTTGGAAACGGATGCGTGCACGATTAAGTTGCTCACACTCTTCACGGCGGATATCGACGCTGACCGAACCACCGCTGTTGGTAAATTTAACTGCATTGCTAAGGAGATTGATAATAACTTCTTTAATCTTGGTCGGATCCCCTTTGAGCGGACGCTCAAGACTTGGGTCGACGTAACATGCAAGGTCAATGTGCTTTTCAGAGGCGCGTACGGCGTATACTTCAACGGCACTTTCAAATTCATCCATCGGATTAAAGACGATCTCTTCAATTTCAAGTTTATTGCTTTCAATTTTAGAGAGGTCAAGAATATTATTGATAATCTCAAGAAGATTTTCAGAACTTTTTTCGATAATATCGATGAATTCGCGCTGTTCATCGTGGAGTTCAGTATCTTTAAGCAATTCGGTAAATCCAACGATACCGTTAAGCGGTGTGCGAATTTCATGTGACATATTGGCCAAGAACATAGATTTGGCTTCAGATGCTTCAAGTGCGTATTGTTTATCATTGAGAGTTTGCTCAATAATACGCTCCAAAAGGGCATAGGCCATCGCGGTGCCGTCTGCTGTATCAAGGTTAATGGTATGACTAAGAGCTTCAGCTTCATTATCATGTGTATCTTCGGCAACACGTTTAAGGACCGATTCAAGGTTTTTGATATTTGTGGTGATCTCTGCAGAGAATAAGTACCCTAGAACAGCAACTAAAACTCCTAATATCCAAACAACAATTGCGATGATAAGAAGCTGCACCGCTTGTTTCTGAACCAGTGAAGCGCGTTCATCCATCGCATTGATTAAGACTTTTTCCGCTTCATTGATAGCATCGATTTTTTCTGAAATCATAGCGAACCAAATACCTGATTGCGTTTGGTACGATCCGTTTGAACTGGCTTGCAAGATACCGGTTCGCTCAGTTGTGATATCGAGGAAAAGTTCAGTATTGTCTTCATTAAACAGTAGGTTCTGAAGTTCCGCTTGGATCGGTTTGTTACTCATTCCCTCGATATTGAAAGAGTCGGCTTTGGCAATCAGAGAGATCCATTTGTTGAGTTCTTCTTCAGCAAGCGGTGTCGCGCGTGCAAGAACGTAGGTGATGTAATCGCGTTCGATACTGCTGTACTCATTCGCACGTACCAATGAGAGATAGGTTGAAGAGAGGGAGTTGATTTCTCCGTCAAACTGAAGCGTTGCCAGTGCGGCAAGTTCATTTATCAGTGTCTCTTGGGACTTACTGTACAAGTCGGTAAAAACTTTATCGAAATTTGCCGTTTTGCTATCGACAAGTGGGCGAGATTGATTTATCCCTTTTTGGAGATTGCTAACAATTTCACTCAGTGCGGTAGCTTTTGCGCTTTCAGACGTATTGCTTTGTTTAATGGAATTAAGGTAGGTTTGGTAATCGGTGATTTTTTGATCTACAATAGCACGTTGAGCGTGAAGCGATTTGAGCGTTGCAGGGGATGCACTTCCCATGTACATAACGGTCATTCCCCGCTCGCGAGAAAGATTGTTGATTAATTCATTAAGCTGCTTATTTCCCTCAAGTCTGACTTGAAGCTGTTGAGCTCCTTGATAACTAATATACGCATTGTAAACGTAGTAGCTGGCTAATGTAAAGAGGATCAGAATGGGTAAGAGACTGATCAGGCGGAGTCGATTTCTAAGTCCTAATTGCATGGGTATTTCCTCTTATAATTGCGCGATATAGCCAACAAGTCGTTTGGAGGCTTTGTTGGCTTCTTGAGCATCGTTGGTCTGAGATAAAATGGCAAGTTCTTCGGATATTTCGGCTAAACGAAGGTTATCGCTGATCCCTTTTAATTCACTTGCTATTCTCTTCCAAGAATGGGTATCAAAAGCTCCGATTGCACCGCTTATCCGTTCTGAAGCATTTTGAGCTTCACTTTTATAGTCATTCAGAAGTTCTTTCATAAATTGGGGGCTTATTCCGAGGGAACCTGCAATGGAACTGCCATCATAATGAAGGGTTACTTCCACTTCTTCGGAGAGGGTTTCTTCCGGTACGGGCGAGAGATCTATTTTTGTATCATTTTTTTCAGAGACATTTTCTAGAATCTCATCCGAAGGTTCAACAGGAGGTTCCTCTGGAATAATCGGTAATGGGTATAAATCTTCTTCGTGAACCAAAACAGGTTCATTGTCGTGTTGTTTGAGGGAGAATTCATAAATATCATCATCTTGAAGGGTTTGTTTCGGATACGTATCCGTCGATTGCGTTACAGAAGGGGTAACTGTCTCTTCTCTTTCTAGGGATTCCGTCTCAGGGAAAGAGTCGGGTTCTTTTCCTTCAAGTTTACGGATAATGGCATAAAAATATTTGAGATTGGCCTCTATTTCAGCTGAATCATCGGAAGTGTTGATGATGCTTAATGTTTCAAATGCATCTTCAATACGAAGATTGGCAGCAACCCCTTTAAGTTTGTGAGAAAGAATTTTTAGGTTATTCATATCCCCTTTAAGAACGGCTTCAAACAGTTCTTCTTTAAATTCATTGGCTTGCTGAATAAAATCCCCAATAAACTCTTCAATGAGATCAACGGGTAATCCAAGTTCACTGGCTGCTACCTTAGGATCAAATTGATAGGATTTATCGGTTTTGAGATTATTAATAAAGGCTTGCTCGCTATGGCTGTAGTGAGAATCTCCAAGCATAGGGCGCTCTGCAGGTTTTGGAACAATCGGTAAATGTCCCTCTTCTTGTAAAAGTTCTTCATGACTCAAAGGAAGTGATAAATTTGCGTATAAATCATCTTCGGATATAAGCTCTTTTTCCTCAAATAATGGAACATCCAACGTATCGGGTTCGCTTAATACGGTAGGAGTGATATGTCCGTAATCGGGTAAACTTGACGGAATAGAAACCTCAGGAGAAGGGACCTCCGGAAAGCTTTCAGGAACAGGAGATGTTTTTGCTGTATAGGGAGACGGTGTAATAATATGGGGTTTAACCTCTTCACCGCTTAACGATTTCACGTGAGTCATATCGATGATATAACCATTTTCGGAAAGGTTTTCGGATAAGAATAGCTTTTGCACACTTAATGTGCAGGTAAAAGTTCGGCCATTGCCGTGAACGATTGCGGAGCTTGCATCCGAATCGGCATGGAGCAAAAAGTCAATCCATCCAAAGTTTTTAAAATTGTGGATATAGCCGGGTTCTTTGGCGAATAAATCAGCAACATCACCGCATACGCTTAGCAACTCCTCCATTGAGGCATAATTGAGAAGCCTGAGCCCCTCCTCATCGATCCCTATAAATTCTTGTTTATGATTATAAAATAGCACTCGCCCCCCCTATTTTTCTTGTTCAAGCATTTTTTGATAAAGCGCAGCGGTCTCTTCGATATTCTTACGTGACGCCGGTTTTCGTGCTGCTATATACCCTTTTAGTTTTCCATTCTCATCATAGCTAGGGCTTACTTCGGTATCAACCCAGTAGTATTTACCGTCTTTGCGTAAATTTTTGACCAATCCGTGCCAGATGGTACCTGATTGAATGGTTTTCCACATTTGTGCAAATCCTGCTTTTGGCATATCGGGATGACGGATAATATTATGCGGCTTTCCAACCAACTCTTCAACCGTATAGCCTGAAATTTCACAAAACTTGCGGTTTGCGAAAGTGATGATCCCTTTTAGGTCGGTTTCACTAACGATGGCCCGCCCTTCGAAAAAATACTCTTCGTCAACTGGAATAGGCTTTTCCATAGAAACTGACCCCTTTTCTAAAAAACTACTGAAAACATAATCAGTGGAATATGGCATAAACTCTATAAAAGATTACTTAGATTCCCCATTAGTATAAAAATTTTGGATATTTTTCGCATCTTTTGTCCCGATAAGATCCCGAAGCGTCTCAAAATCACTGTGTGCAATTGCTTCAAATGTTCCGAAGTAGTCGAGAAGTTTATGAATCTTGGGTGTTGTGATACCGTCTATATGTAAGAGTTTGGAGTGTTGGTCGAGTTTGATTTTACTTTTTTTGTGAAACGTAATGGCACTTCGGTGTGCTTCGTCACGTAAAAGTTGAAACCACTGCAGCCGTTTATCGCTGCTTTCCAATCGCAAAGTTTCCTGATCGGTATGGAGGATATCTCGTGCCGCACCTTTGGCGCGGTGCGATTTAGCATCGATTTTTTCTTTACTGATGGCGATAACCTCCATATTTACGCCATTGGAAGCGAGAAGATCAAGGGCTAGGGAACGTAATGTTTCGCCACCGTCAAGGATCCACAAATCAGGAGGAGGATTTGATTCAAATGCATTAATGCGTCGAGTGAGCATCTCTCTCATTTGACCGTATTCATCTTTCTCATGCAGATGATAGGTACGGTAAGATGTTTTATCAAAGGAACCGTTGTCATAGACAACCATTGCTCCAACGGTAGCGGAACCTCCATGATGTGAGTTGTCGAATACTTCGATTCGGGAAGGGAGAGATTGGAGTTGGCAAAGGGTTTTGATATTTTCTAAAAGAGTCTCATTATACGGTTTCGGTGTACGTAATAATTCACGCGCATTAGCCAATGCCAATTCGACAAGCTCTTTTTTCTTCCCTTTTTGCGGAATATCAATGGAACTTTTTTTCTCAAACAAGAGGGTAAGATGTTCTTGAATCCATTCACGTGATTCAAACGGGTGGGCGACTAAAATCGGGGCTACAATGGGTGGTTTCTGAGTACCGTAAAATCCCATAAGTGCACGTTCGTAAGCTTCATCCTGTGAAAATGTATCGTTAAGGGTAAAAAAATCGTGTGTGCCCGAGACAATTTTACCTTCTCGAATAAAAATTCGGACAACACATCCTCGGCTCTCATCGGTGGCAATCGCAAAAATATCAAATGCTTCAGTGGATGCAAGATCAATTTGGGATTTGAGTTCACTTTTTCCGATCCGTTCAATCCGATCCCGTAGCACCAAAGCCTCTTCGAATCTAAGATGTTCGCTGTACTCCTCCATCTTTTTTTCCAAGGTACGGATAAGGAGCTTTTTATTGTTAATGAATCCTATCCCCTGTGTCACGAATTCGAGGTATTTTTCACGTGCAACATCAAACTCACACGGAGCAAGGCATTGATTCATCTGATAATACAGACACGCTTTTTTGGAATGTAAACAACTCTTCTTTTGTACCAGTGTCAGTAATTCGTACAGTGAATCGAGGATGTCGCGTGCGCCGCTGGAATAGGGACCGAAATAGCGGATTGCCTTTCCTTTTATAATTTTGCGCGTCAGTTCAAAACGGGGATATTTTTCGTCCATGTCAACGTACAGATAGGGGTAGGTTTTATCATCTCGCAGGAGAATATTGTATTTGGGCTTGAGCTGTTTGATCAGGGAGTTTTCTAAAATCAGAGCATCGTGTTCATTTTCTACGATAATGGTGTGTAGGGCAACCGTTTCGGAGAGCATTTTTTGAATACGTAACGAAAGGGTCGGTTTCGGGCTTAGAGATGGGGTAAGGTTAAAATAGCTTTTAACCCGTTTGGAGAGGTTTTTGGCTTTGCCGATGTAGAGGATTCTCCCTTTTGCATCGAGGTACTGATATATTCCGGCTTGTTGCGGTAAAGAGCGAATGTGTTCAATCATATAATCTGCACTTAATCAATAATTTATGGTAGCTATTATAACATCCCCAATGAAAACGTGACAGGGGAAAAAATGGCAAGAGTGCTAATAATGGCTTTAATGAGTGCTGCAGTAATGATTAGTATGAGTGGATGCGGCTATAAAGCACCTCCGTATTATGAAAAACCGACCAAGGTCGAAGGCTCTTCCGTTGCGTTATGATGTTGTCATAATTGGTTCGGGGATTGCAGGATTGTATGCAGCCCTAAATCTTCCTAAAACCAAAAAAGTATTGGTTATCAATAAATCACATCCCTGGGAGTGTAATACCTATTATGCCCAAGGGGGAGTGACAACGGCGTACAACGATGCGGATATTTCGTTACACATTAGTGATACGATTGATGCCGGTGCCGGATTGTGTGATAAGAATGCGGTAAAGCTCATGAGTCAAAACTCTCAAGGGGTGATTCGTGATTTGATAGCGCGCGGATTTTTATTCGACTCCGATGAGGAAGGAAATCTTCTTTATACGAGAGAAGCCGCCCATTCTCGTAGCCGGATTTTACATGCAGGCGGTGATGCAACGGGGCGTCATTTGCACTATTTTTTGCTGACTCAAAATCCCCATCCGATGTTAAGTGATGCAACGGTAAGCGATTTATTAATTGAAAACGCTCAATGTTGCGGCGTAGAGGTGATTGCAGAGGGGAAACGGCGTCTTATCTATGCGGATAATGTCATTATCGCCAGCGGCGGTGTCGGATCGCTGTTTGAATATCATACCAATGCCTCGACGATCAGTGGAGATATTCACGGGATTTGTATCGAAAAAGGGATTGAACTCGAATCAATGGAGATGATGCAGTTTCACCCGACGGTATTTGTAGCGAATACGTTTGCTCGTAAACTTCTCCTTACGGAGGCACTTCGCGGTGAAGGGGCGCATGTTGTGGATGAACACGGTTACCGGTTTTTATTTGAATACGATGCACGAGGCGAATTGGCTCCGAGAGATATTGTGAGTCGTGCTATTTTTGAGTATAAAAAACGGACATCGAAACAGGTCTATCTCTCGTGCGAGGATTTTGAAGTTGATTATTTTAAAGATCGTTTCCCAAATATCTATAAATCTCTGAACGAGCTTGGGTTTCATCTGCCCAAAGAGCGTGTCCCTATCTCGCCGGCATTTCATTATGCTATTGGGGGAATCAAAAGCGATTTGGATGCACATGTCCCCGGAATTGAAGGGCTTTATGTTGCCGGTGAAGCTGCGTGTACCGGCGTACACGGAGCGAACCGTCTTGCCAGTAATTCGCTCTTGGAGGGGCTTGTATTCGCCCTTAAAGCAGTAGAATCCATCCAAAAAACAGCAATTAAAAGGTGTGAAAGAACATTTGAACTTTCAACGGAAGTGTTAGAGGTTGAGGGGGACAAAGAGAAAAAAGATGCCCTACGCCATATCATGTGGGATCATGTGTCGATTGTCCGTACTCCGGAAGGATTAAAGGAGGCTTTGGACGCAATTAATGCGATGATGCAGGATGACGTAGGAAGATTACTTCGGTTACGTTTGCTTTGTGCCCGATCTATTGTTGAATCCGCTTTAAAGAGAACCGAACCGCTGGGTGTCCATTATATTACGCAAGGTATTTAGAAAATGACCGCCCAAATAGCAGCAGAGCATACGGCAATTGATTTTGTAACACATCCTTTTGGATGGTTTCTATTAGCCATTTTTATTGTGGGATATTACTTTATCGCGATGGAAGAAAAATATCACATTGATAAAGCCAAACCTGCCCTTTTTGTCGGAACGTTTATGTTTGTGTTGATCGGGTTTTATTATGCTTGGATCGGTGCCGATTTCGCTCCGTTTGAACAAGCAATCGACCATTTAATTTTGGAAATTGCCGAAATATTTTTCTTTTTGTTTGTCGCGATGACCTATATCGAAGCATTGATCGAGCGTGGAGTTTTCAGTGCTTTACGGGCGAAATTGATTGCCAAAGGTTACAGCTATCGGGAGCTGTTTTGGATCACAGGTTTATTGGCATTTTTCATCTCTCCAGTAGCCGATAATCTGACAACGGCATTAATCCTCTCAACTGTTTTATTGACAATAGATGACAAAAATAAAAAGTTTTTGGTTCCAAGTGCGATCAACGTTGTTGTGGCGGCAAATGCCGGAGGAGCGTGGAGTCCGTTCGGTGATATTACGACACTAATGGTATGGGCAGCTGAAAAAGGGGCGTTCAGTGAGTTTTTGTATCTTTTCCCGGCGGCTTTTATGGGATGGGTGGTAACGGCGTATCTTTTGAGTCGGTATGTTCCCGATTTGGATCCGAATAAAGAGGGTGATCCCGAAGCGGCGGGAAAAATTAAAATCCTCAAAGGAGGACGAGTCATCATTGCTTTCGGTGCCCTCACGATCGCATTGGCGGTTATCGGAAAACAAGTAATGCATCTGCCACCGATGTGGGGCATGCTTTTTGGATTATCGATTTTACAAATTTATATGTATTTTTTGAAGAAAAAATATAACCAAGACGTCAGTATTTTTCAATCAATGAGCAAGATTGAGAATAATACATTACTATTTTTCTTCGGTATTTTGGCCGCAGTGGGAGCATTACACTTTATTGGATTTTTGGAATATGCAGCGAAATTGTATGAAATATTCAATCCAACCATAGTCAACATCGGAATAGGATTTTTATCTGCCATTGTCGATAATGTGCCGGTCATGTCAGCAGTTCTCAAAGCAAATCCGGCTATCGATCAAGCGCAATGGATGCTTGTGACAATGACTGCAGGGATTGGCGGATCATTGATCAGCTTTGGAAGTGCGGCGGGGGTCGGAGTAATGGGGAAAATGCACGGAATCTATACCTTTTCATCTCACATGAAGTTCGCATGGACAGTGCTGGTCGGATATATTGTCTCTTTGTGTGTGTGGTATTTCCAGTTTACGGTTTTAGAGTTTTACTAGACTACGTGTCAAAATAATCTATTTGAGGGTATTTATTGTTACTATTATCAACCAAACAAGAGTGGTTCGGCAATATCCGAGGGGATATTCTTGCCGGTATCGTTGTTGCCCTAGCCCTCATTCCTGAAGCGATTGCCTTTTCGATTATCGCAGGAGTTGATCCAAAAATAGGGATTTATGCCGCTTTTTGTATCGCTGTGGTCATCGCGTTTGTCGGAGGTCGTGCCGGGATGATCTCGGCAGCGACGGGAGCGATGGCATTGCTCATGGTAACGCTGGTTAAAGATCACGGATTACAGTATTTGCTCGCTGCAACGATTTTGACAGGGGTATTGCAGATTATTGCCGGATATTTAAAACTTGGCTCTTTGATGAGCTTCGTTGCGCGTCATGTTGTGATCGGATTTGTGAATGCTTTGGCGATTTTAATCTTTATGGCACAGCTGCCTGAACTGACTGATGTTACGTGGCATGTGTATGCTTTGACGGCAGCAGGTTTGGCGATTATCTATCTGTTTCCTTATCTTCCCAAGATTGGAAAATTGATCCCATCTCCCTTGGTGACGATTGTGGTATTGACTGTCGTGACCGTCGGTATGGGGATTGATGTTCGTACCGTCGGTGATATGGGAGCTATGCCCGATACCTTGCCGATCTTTTTGTGGCCTGAAGTACCGTTGAATCTGGAGACACTCAAGATTATTTTTCCCTACTCAGCTGCATTGGCGGCGGTGGGATTGCTTGAGTCGTTTATGACTGCCACCATCATCGATGATATGACCGATACGGATAGTGACAAAAACCGTGAGGCCAAAGGGCAGGGGATCGCTAATATCGCCGCAGGATGTATCGGAGGGATGGCAGGATGCGCAATGATCGGTCAATCGGTTATTAACATCAAATCAGGTGGTCGCGGTCGTCTTTCAACGTTTACGGCAGGAATTTTGCTCCTTATTATGGTCGTATTTATGTCCGATTTAATTAAAATTATCCCAATGGCGGCACTCGTAGCGGTTATGATTATGGTCTCTATCGGGACATTTAACTGGGGATCAATCAAGGGGCTAAAAACCTTGCCGCTTACAACCAATATTGTGATGCTCTCCACCGTGATCGTTGTTGTAGGAACGCATAACCTCGCCCTCGGTGTTTTAACGGGGGTGCTCCTTGCGTCTCTTTTCTTTGCTAACAAAATCAGTCACTTTATGTACTGGGACAAATCGTATGAAGAGACGAGTGATATCCGTATCTATAAATTTGTCGGTCAGATTTTCTTCAACTCGGCCGACCGTTTCGCGGATGCGTTCGACTACAAAGAAGATGTCAAACATGTCGTCATCGACGTAACCCGTGCCCACTTTTGGGATGTTTCAGCCGTATATGCTCTCGATAAATCGGTGATTAAATTGCGTAAAATGGGTAAAGAGGTCGAAGTGATCGGGCATAATGAAGCGACTCAAACGATTATCGACCGTTTCGGGGTGCATGACAAGCCTGAAGAGATTGAGAAGGTGATGGGCGGGCATTAACCCTCATTGATGTTGGTTATCCTTGAGACACGTAAAGATCTCTTTAATCTCCACTCTCCCCATTTGTAACTTTCGATCAGTATAAAAACGATTGCTGTAGCACTGCCGATATACCCGAGCATTTCCAGAGTCGGAGGAGTCGCATGGAACCAATGAGGTACGACATATAAAGCGATGGATTGTAATACGATACCGACGCTCAAGCCGACCCAAATCCACGGATTGATGGTCAGACTGGTTCGGATATTGTGAAAAAATGGTTCTTCCTCTTTTTGGGCAAGGATACCGTTAACCCACTGTGCGGTGACAATAATACAAAAGGAGACGGTGAGGGCAACGTCATAGCTGTGTCCGCTGTTGAGAAGATGGATAAAAACCGCCAATGTCACCGATGCATTCACCAGCGAAACCCAGCCGATTCGTGCCATCTGCCAACGGTCAAAAAACTGTGTTTCGAGTCGTCGCGGTCTATTTTTCATCACATCCCCTTCTTCGCGGCACATCGGAAAGGTTTTATCGGTGACGCCGTCGGTCACAATGTTGATCCATAAAATCTGTGTAGGATGAATCGGGAGGGGAAGCCCCATGATGAGGGCTCCGGTAATCACAATAATTTCATCGAAACAGGTGGCAACGAGATAAAAAATGACTTTTCGCAAGTTAGCGGTGATGATTCTTCCCTGCCTTATCGCATCGACGATGACGTTCAGATTATTATCGGTAATCACCATTTTTGCCGTCGATTTTGCGGCTTCACTCCCGCTTCCCATGGCGATCCCCAAATCAGCTGCTTTGAGTGCGGGAACGTCATTGACTCCATCTCCCGTGACCGCCACAATCTCGCCCGTTGCTTGGAGAAGTTTGACGATTCGGTATTTATGTTCAGGGAGGGCGCGTGCGACTACGGTAGACGCTTTTAGCGCATGATGCAGCTGTTCATCGTCCATCGTTATGATTTCTATTCCGTTTAGAACGCTATCTCCCTTCTTCCATACTCCAACATCTTTGGCGATGACTTGTGCGGTTATCGCATTATCTCCGGTTATCATAATAACCCGTATCCCTGCTTTTTTAGCTTGGCGGACAGCCTCTGCAGCGCCTTTTTTTGCCGCATCGGCAAACCCGATCAGTCCGACAATCCGTGTTTTCCATATTTTTGGATCTTCCCACTTTCCATCACTGATTCCAAAAGCCAAAACCCGCAGTCCCTGCAAGGCCATCGTATCATGTGCATTGTTGAGTTTTTCCAATTCTTCGGGTGTATTGAGAGCTATCTCTTTGAGCGCTTCGTAAGCTCCTTTGATATAGAGATGCTCCATGTTACTGTTTTTATTTACGGTGGCCATCAAGCGAAGTTGCGGATCAAAAGGATGATAAAATATACGGGGATTGCGTTCACGAAATAAAGGATAATCGGATCCTACCCATTGTGCCAATGCCATATCAAGCGAATCCCCGCGTATTTCGGTAGCATCGTTGCACAAAGCGGCGCACATTTTTAAGCCATCTTCATCCAGCGCTTCTATCTGAGAGACCGATAGAAATCCCTCGGTGATCGTCCCTGTTTTATCCGTAGCAATCACCGAAGCGCTTCCCAATGATTCCACGCTAGGCAGATGTCGTACGAGCACTTTGTGGCGGCTAAGACGGTATGCACCCAATGCCAAAATGAGGGTTACGACGATGGGAAGTCCCTCAGGAACGGCTGAAACAAGCTCTGCAATCAAGATTGAAGCCATCTCTTCGGCGCTTCGCCCCTGTAAGAGCCCGACAATCCCCACAAAAATCAAAATCCCGATTAAAAGGACAATCAACCGTTTTGAAAAAATGGCCAAGGAACGGGTAAGAGGTGAATGCGGGGATTGTTCCTGTGCACTTTTAGCGATAGATGCCAAATAGGTTTTTTCGCCTATTGCAGTGACAATACCAGTAGCTATACCTTTAAGTATGTGAGTCCCAGAGAAGAGCATATTGCTTCTTTCATACGGAAGAGCTTCCATGGGAAGTATTTGGAGAGACTGTTTGTTACTTGGGATTGATTCTCCTGTAAGCATTGCCTCATCTACCTGTAATCCATGCGATTCGATGAGCCTGATATCGGCTGAAACAAGATCACCTTCCCCTAAAAATACCAGGTCTCCAGGGACTAGTTCATCTGAGGGGATTAGCGCTTCTATTCCCATCCGCAGGACACGTACATGGGTTTCAGTCAGCTTTTTAAGGGCACGTATCGATGTTTCAGCTCTGAATTCCTGAAAAAATCCAAGCAGGCTATTAATTACCAATATTCCTATGATAATCATACTGTCAGTAGTGTGTCCCATCGCCAAAGATAACAGTGCCGCTGCAATTAGGATCGCGACGATAGGACTCTTAAACTGGCTTATAAAAATCGCTAAGAATGAGCGTTGTTCATCTGTTAAAAGATTACGTCCATAGAGACGCTGGCGGCTTAGCACTGAAGTAGCTTCAATCCCTGAGGGGGAACTGTGAAGTAAAAGGTAGAGCTCTTCAGGTGATTTTGAATGAGGAGCTTCTGCTGATTCTACCATGATGTATTTTTCTCCTTAAACAAATTAACGAACAATCAGTTTCACATTATCCGATTTCGTTCTCATTTTCAGCCACGCTTCGATTTTTTGACGCTCATTGGCGGTAAGTTGTTTTTGTGCATTTGCATTAAGAATCAGGCGATTAACGCTGAGGTTGTGTTCAACAGCGGCCGGATCATAGCTTCGAGAAAGAATAACATCTTTAACTTTCGGAAAAAGTGTTTCCAGCTCGTTGGGAATGGCCGTATAGTATTCACGGCCGCTTGAGAGCAGACGAATCTGTTCTCGGAGCTTTGCAACTTCTTTCACCTTAATTTCCAAATCGGCTTTAGTGTTTTGATATAGATCAGCAATGATTTCGGCCTTAAGCGTTGTTACATCGACCTCTTCGTTCTCACCGTTTTGGTAGATTACGAGCTGAGTATTTTTCAATCCAGTATCTATGAGGTGTTCCCTTGTCTTATTCAGGTTATCTTGGGAAACGTGATCCCCGATCAAAAAAACTTTGATTGTATGGGTTTTTGGATCAATTCTTACCTGAGCAACATCGGTGCCTTTAAATTTGAGTTGTTCATTTATAAAATTGGTCGCTTTGGCCTTAAATACTTCATTTCCGACAAGCTGATATGCCAGATAGGAGCTGGGAAGAACCATTAGAATAACAACGATAGCAATGTATCGTTGTGTACGTTTTGCAATTTCCGGGTCAATATATTTTTTTTCACTCACATTGAATATACGAACAATTAAAAATGAAGCGAGAGCAATAAAGACAAAGTTGATGGTATAAAGATAAAAGGCTCCAAAGAAGTAGTTCCAATGCCCCGTGGCTAACCCAAATCCAGCAGTACATAAAGGTGGCATTAGTGCTGTCGCGATGGCAACCCCTGGGATAACATTGGTCTTTTCTTTACGAGTAACGGCAACGATTCCGGCAAATCCGCCAAAGAATCCGATCAATACATCCCACACCGTCGGTGTAGTACGGGATAATAATTCTGATTGCACCGTATCGAGAGGGGAGATTAAAAAATAAAGGGTGGAGGTGAGAAGTCCGATAAGCGTTGCAATTGCCAGATTTTTAAACGCGCTGCGAATCAAAGCAAAATCATTAATCCCGGCACCGTACCCGATTCCCATAATCGGTCCCATGAGTGGGGAGATCAACATTGCACCGATGATAACGGCAGTCGAATTGACATTTAGACCGATCGATGCGACAAGAATGGCAAACATCAAAATCCAAAGATTGCTCCCTTGCATTTGAACATCGCCACGTATCCGCTCATCGATGAGGTTATCATTAGCTTTGTCATGGGTGAGGCTTAAACGTTCGCGCATTATCTCCTTGGCATTCAACCAAAAACGATGTTCCTGAATATTGATCATTACGACAGTTCCTTATGCGGATTCGTATTTATCTATAGCTTATGTATTAAATCTTAAACAAGTTTAGAGTATCCTTTTACATTTAAAGCTATCCAATCTTGCACTTAAAGGCTTATCCGTGAAAGATGTCAATATTATCGTCCTTGATTTCGGTTCTCAGTACACTCAGCTGATCGCTCGCCGTTTGCGCGAAGATAAAGTTTATTGTGAAGTGCTCCCGTACCACACTAAAATCGACGCGATCAAAGCGAAAAATCCTAAAGGGATTATCCTCAGTGGCGGTCCTTCATCCGTTTATAATAAAGATGCCTACGAAGTCGATCAAGGGGTCTATACTCTTGGTATTCCTGTGCTGGGTATTTGTTACGGTATGCAGCGTATTGCTGTCGATTTCGGCGGCTCGGTTATCCGAAGCGATCATCACGAATACGGCAAAGCGGAACTGACCATCGATATGACGAAAAATTCTCCGTTATTTGATAATTGTGAAGATGAGCGGACTGTATGGATGAGCCATTCGGACAAAGTGGATATTCTTCCTGAAGGTTTTACCCCGATCGCCTATTCGGCGAACTCTCCGTATGCGGCAGTTGCTGACGAAACTCGACGTATTTATGCGATGCAGTATCACCCAGAAGTTAACCACTCCGAAGAGGGGTATTTAATGCTCCGTAACTTTGCCCGCAAAATTTGCGGCATCACTGAAAAGTGGGATATGGGACATTTCCTCAAAGAGCAAATCATTAAAATTCGTGCGCAAGTAGGCGAGGGCAAAGTGCTCTGTGCCCTCAGCGGTGGAGTTGACTCTTCCGTTGTTGCCGCATTGTTGTATGAAGCAATTGGAAATCAGTTGATTCCGGTATTCGTCGATAACGGGTTACTTCGTAAGGGGGAGCGTGAATCGGTTGAGAATATTTTCAAAGTTCACCTCAAAGTTCCTCTTGTTGTTGCGGATGCATCCGAAAACTTCTTGGGCAAACTTGCAGGTGTGACCGATCCTGAGACCAAACGCAAAATCATTGGTCATACGTTCATCGAAGTGTTTGAAGCGGAAGCGAAAAAGCACGATGGAATTAAATTTTTGGCGCAGGGGACATTGTATCCCGACGTTATTGAATCGGTTTCGGTCAACGGTCCATCGGTTACGATCAAATCGCACCATAATGTCGGGGGACTACCCGATTGGATGGATTTCGAGTTGATTGAACCGTTACGTGATCTTTTTAAAGACGAAGTACGTAAACTCGGACTCGAACTTGGGCTTCCGGATGGATTGGTTAATCGCCATCCGTTCCCAGGTCCAGGTCTTGGTATTCGTATCATGGGTGAAGTGAACAAACCGGATTTGAATCTTCTTCGTGAGGCAGATGCTATTTTGCTTGATGAGCTAAAAGCGAGCGGCTATTATACGAAAACATGGCAGGCATTCGCAGTTCTTCTTAACGTAAAATCGGTTGGAGTTATGGGTGATAATCGCACCTATGACAATACGGTATGTGTCCGTGTCGTCGAAGCGGTGGACGGTATGACGGCAACGTTTGCCCATCTTCCTCATACCCTTCTTGAACGTATCAGCCGTCGTATTATCAATGAGGTAAACGGAATCAACCGTGTTGTCTATGATATCAGCTCCAAACCGCCTGCAACCATCGAGTGGGAATAAAGGGCACGCGTCTTGCGCCCCATCTATCTCATCTCTAAAACCCCTTATCCCGGGGTTAACCATATCCCTATCCTTAAAACCCGTTTTTTTACCCCCGATATTCATTTTGACCGCTATGATGGACTTGTTGTCACCTCAAAACAAATTTTCAAGGCACTAGAACCTTATCCACAAAGTTGGAAAAAACTTCCAATCATTGCTGTATCCGAGCAAACGGCTGAGATATTTCGCTCTGCAGGGTGTAATGTTGTCGGAGTAGCAAATGGATATGGTAATGGGGTTATACCGATTGTTTTGGAACAATTTCGAGAATATCGATGGCTTTATTTACGACCAAGTCTTGTTGCAACCCCTTGGGTCAAAGAGATCGCATTGGCCGGTGTCGATATCGATGAAGCGGTACTTTATGAGACGGAGTGCAATGAGGAAATTGAGGGAGAACACATTGCGAAAAATGCCGTTTTAATTTTTACATCCCCCTCATCTATAGCGTGTTTTATGCGCCATCATGAGTTAGTAGAGACACAAACCATTGTAGTAATCGGAAAAACAACCCAAAATGCACTACCAAAAGGGGTTGAATCTTATGTAAGTACCGAGACTAGTATCGCTTCTGTAGTAGAGAAAGCGTATGAATTAGCCAAGATTTCATCACCCTTTTAAGCTTTTAGGGCTATAATTATTAATTCTGGGTGGAGCGAGTAATCGCACTATGAGGGTTCTACATATACAACTAGTCACAACTGTAGTCGTTTCGGTGTGTCGGTGGTCTCGTTTGAATGCTAACGCGTGAGAGATTGCCGCCGGAAGAGACGCTCGTTGTGGCGCAATTACAGCTTTGAAGAACCAAAGCTACTGCGAAACGCCCGCCCGGGCCTTTTATTTTATTTGAGAAACGTTTGCGGATTTCAGATAAGGCAATTAAAAATTTTCTACAAGGTAACGTATGCGAGTAATGGTAATCGGTAGCGGTGGACGCGAGTTTTCAATCGGACGAGTTTTAACCCAAGACAATGCGGTATCGAAACTTTATTTTGCGCCGGGTAACGGTGCAACGACAATGCTCGGTGAAAATGTTGCCATTCAAGATTATAAAGAACTTGCACAGTTTGCTGTGGATAACGCGATTGATTTAACGATAGTCGGACCGGAAGGACCGCTAAGCGACGGTATAGTTGATGTATTCAAAGCCAAAGGGTTGGTTATTTTCGGACCATCCAAAGCGGCGGCGCAGCTTGAAGGCTCAAAAGTCTATATGAAAAACTTTTTGGCTAAATACAACATCCCTACCGCTCGCTACATCGAAACCGATCACATCGGAGACGCATTTAAATTTATAGAGTCATTAACCGCTCCGATCGTGGTCAAGGCTGACGGTTTGTGTGCAGGCAAGGGTGTTATTATTGCCGCTAGTCATGAGGAAGCCAAGATAGCCGTCTCTGAGATGCTCAGCGGCAAATCGTTCGGGGATGCAGGTAAACGCGTTGTCGTTGAAGAATTTTTGGACGGATACGAACTTTCAATGTTTGCCCTCTGCGACGGAAAAGATTTTATCCTTCTTCCGGCGGCACAAGATCACAAACGTCTCCTCGATAATGATGAAGGTCCCAATACCGGTGGAATGGGAGCTTATGCACCAACTCCATTGGTCGATGATGTGATATACGAAAAAGTAAAAGATCGAATTGTCCGTCCTACTCTTAGAGGGATGCAGGAAGAGGGGGCACCGTTTGAGGGGGTTCTCTTTATTGGGCTGATGATTGTCAACGGTGAACCCATCACCTTGGAATTCAATGTCCGATTCGGTGATCCGGAGTGCGAAATTTTGATGCCGCTTCTAAAAACACCGGCGAGTGAACTATTTTACAAAGCCGCAACCAAACAGCTCGATACACTCAATGTCGAATTCCACGATAAATATGCCGTCGGCGTGGTGATGGCAAGTCGTAATTACCCCTATGACAATTCTGAGCCTGCCGAAATTATCGTTGATGAAATTCATCATGAAGAGATTGCTCAAAATACTCATATCGCGTATGCCGGAGTAATTGAAGAAGAGGGAAAACTCTATGCTTCCGGCGGTCGTGTATTGGTATGTGTTGGGGTCGGGAGCAGTATTAAAGAAGCGAGAGATCGTGCCTATATGCTCTGCGGACAGGTTCATTTCGCGGGGAAAAAACTTCGCACCGATATAGCGTATCAAGCCCTTCGATAATGGATGAAAAACTCGACTCGCTTCTGATGCGCGAACACCTTTCACTTGCATCGATACGTAAGCGTGCAGCGGCATTCGGGATTGATGAGGTACTGATTTCGACCTTATTGTTGATCATTTTATGGGATTCAATGCAGCATACTAAAACGATCGAAGATGTTCTGAATCTGACCAATAGCTTTTTGTTGGAATATCTGGCGATTAAAATTGCTTACCAAACCTTTTTTACAATGCAGTATGGGGCAACCATAGGTAAAATTGTGATGAAAATCCGTGTTATTGAAATCGCAACCCTCTCTCATCCTCGTTTTTTAAGTGCATTTAACCGAAGCGTTTTTCGAGTCGTGAGTGAAGTACTTTTTTACTTGGGATTTGCATGGGCGATGATGGACCCTTATCGGCGTAGCTGGCATGACCTTAGTGCAAAAACGTTGGTGATAGATGCGTAGACTTTTTTTCATAAGTGTAGTTGCTTCGGGATGTTTGTTAGCTGAAGAACGGGTAGAACTTATTGGAACGCAAGTTGATGCAAACGGTTCAAAGGCTCATTCCTCAGGGCAACCTATCATGATGTATCAAGATAAAATTATGAATGCGGATGAACTTTTTTATGACCAGAATACAAGCATTGTGGAAGCGCGTGGAAATGTAAATCTCTTTCAAGCTGGGCAATATCATGCGATTAGTAACTACACCAAGTTAAACTTAGAGACAGATACTCGGCACTCTGAACCTCTTTATATGTTTGACCAAAATAGCAGTGCATGGATGAGTACGACAGAATCGGATAGTTGTGCCAATGTGATTGATTTAAAAAGCGGAGCTCTTTCCGGGTGTAACTCGGTTGATCCTTTATGGAAAATCCGTTTTAGCAGTGCTAATTACGATACGGATAAACAGTGGGTGAATCTTTTTAATGCCCGTTTGTATATCAAAGATGCCCCTGTTTTTTATCTTCCGTATTTTGGATATCCGACGGATACAACGCGCCGTAGCGGATTGTTGATGCCAACTTTCGGTTTTTCAAGCGGAGAAGGATTTTATTATCTGCAGCCGATTTATATTGCGCCTCAAAATTGGTGGGATTTGGAGCTTCGTCCTCAGATTCGCACCTCACGAGGAACAGGAATGTACGGCGATTTTCGATTTGTCGATAGCCCTTATTCGAAAGGTTCTGTGAAGATAGGATATTTCAAAGAACAGAGTGACTATGTGGCGAAACACGACTTGGCTTTTAATAAACACTACGGGTACAATATTGACTATCGTAACAGCGCTTTTTTAAATGAATGGTTTGGACTTAATTTAAAGGGTCAATCAGGATTATACATTTCCGGTGGCGGGATGAGCGATGTTGATTATCTCAACCTTCAGCATACGGATCAAATGTACAATATAATGGCCAATCAGGTTTTGTCTCGTGTGAATAGCTACTACAGCGATGAAGATAATTATTTCGGTGCATATGTGAAATATTATCAATATCTTAATTTAGCCAGCAACAGACAAACCATACAAACCTTGCCTACCCTGCAGTATCATCGTTATTTGGAAAATTTTTTAGGTGACCATCTCCTTGTTAACGCTGATATGAGTGTCAGTAACTTTTACCGTCCGGACGGAAAAAGGGCAGTTCAAAGTGACTTTAATGTACCTTTGACGTTGCAGACATCACTTTTTGACGATTATATTGATGCGAGTTATACAGCGAACAGTTCTGTCCGAATGATCGGATTTTACGGAAATGAACGAACTGACGAAGTGGGAAGTACGTATGAGAAAGGGATGTATGCCCAGCTTGACCATATTTTTAAGTTAAGCTCAACGCTAGTTCATCCTTATGAAACAGTGACCCATGTTATTACACCGGAAGTGAGTTATTCCAATGCGGGAAGCCGTCTTTATAGCGGCTATTACAAAACTTATCACGGTTCATGTGTGGCAGGAAGTACGAACCCGGCATGTGATTTTTACTCTTTAAATGAGCCAAGTGATACGTTAGCATTGGCACTTAACAACTATCTCATCAAAGATGGAAAACAGATAGTAGCAGATAGATTGTCCCAAAATTTCCGCCATGACCAACAGGGAAATTCGTATGGAGAACTTCAAAACGAGCTGGAATGGCAGGTATCAAGTGCAGTATCTTATTACAATCAGACTGCTTTTAACCATGATCGTGACCGTGTTACAAAAGAGCAAAATACAGTGCGCTATAATGGCGGAGTTGTAACGGCCAATTTGGGTCATTATTATACGGATGTTTTATTCAATAACGTCCCGGTTTATACCAGCTATTGGACGGCTGATGCAACGTATCAGTACAATCCGAATTTAAAGTTCTCTACTCTCGTGGCATATGACTATAAAGCGGATTTAGTTAAATGGGCTCAAGTCGGATTTTTGTACTCGACGCGATGTCTTGATTTTGGATTAAAATACGTTCAGACTATTCTTCCGATAGTGACCAATGCTAATCTTAATGGTTCGATAAGTGACTCGTACATTTATGTTACAATCATTCTCAAGCCACTTGGCGGATCTGCATTTATTGAAAAATTAACGAATAATTAGAGGGGTAGCTATGAAACTTGAAGCGAAAATCGGTCTTTTTGTCATGATGGCTTTGGTCGCTTTATTGTTTTTATCTACTCAGGTGACGTCATTAGGCAAATGGGGACGCAGCGGCTACCCCATTCAAGCGTATATCAATGATGCCTCGGGCATCGAGAAGCATACTCATGTTCTTATGAACGGTGTGAGTATTGGAGAGGTGGAACTGATTACCATTGAAGGGAAGCGAGTAAGACTGGATCTCTCGATTGATGAGGGGGTGAAGATTCCCGATGACTCATCGGTATTGGTAGCACAAGAGTCTCTTTTGGGGACAAAAGTTCTCAATATAGTTGTAGGGGATTCGCCCCAATCCCTTCGTAGCGGTACATCATTGTCACAATCTAAACAATTTGCATCGTTTGATCAAACGAGTGATTCCGTGAATGCCGCAGCCAAAGAGCTGCAATTGCTTCTTCATGATTTTCGCTCAACACTTGATGCAGAGCATCGGGCTGCGATTCAAGATGCCATAATTGCATTCCGAAATGTAGGAACCAATCTCAACGGGGTTATCGTTGATAATCGTGAAGATTTGCATGCGGCTATTGCTAATTTCAAAGAGATGAGTGCCGGATTCGGTACTACTGCAGACACCGTCAATAAAGATTTGCCGGATATTATGGCACGTATAACGTCACTTTCGACGCGATTGGATAATATTAGCGGATCTGTCGAGCATACATTGCCCAATGCGGTCGATAAATTTAATACGATTGAAGATAACGTGAGCGTTATTTTGGCTGAAAGCAGAACGCCGCTTAAAGAGACTATTACATCGGTAGACTCTTTTTTCAAACATGCAGATCAAGCTGTAGGTAAAATCGATGCTTTGCTAACGCCTCTTTCTTCTAGTGAGCTGCAAGTCGCAATGCACACGGACTATATGATGCGCGATCAATACAGTAAGATTTATTTGGGAGTTACCTATCTTCCAAATCCAGAGACCTATTATATGCTTGATTTGATCAGTACGGACGATTATTCGGACATTACTAAATACCCTCCGAAACTGCATGATAAAGGGACAACCTATTACTCGCTTCAATACGGTAAACGTTTTGATGATCTTTTACTGCGGTTTGGAGCGATTGAATCTACTGGAGGGATGGGGATCGATTATTTTATGGATCACGACCGGCTGAAATTTTCAGCTGAGGCTTTTGATTGGAATGCAAGAAATGATTTACGATCGAATTCTGCGCATCTCAAAGCGCAAGTTCGCTATCAGATGCTAAAACATCTTGAACTTTATGCCGGATGGGATAATTTCCTTAATTCACAATCACAAAATATCTTTTTTGGATTGGGCGTTCGGTTTATTGACAATGATTTGAAATATATTTTTGGCAGCGCGTCATCAATGAGACGATAAAAATGGAGAAAAAATGAAATATACGGTTGAGTGTGCATTGCACAATAGAAATGAGTCTTATGCTCTAAATCAAGTGGCGGCGCAAGCTAATGGAGCTGTATGGCTTAAGTCAGGTAATACGGTTATTTTAGCTACCGTGGTGATTGATGAAACCGATTTTGTGGATGAAGATTTTCTTCCATTAACCGTACAGTATATTGAAAAAAGTTATGCAGCAGGGAAATTTCCGGGCGGATTTATCAAACGAGAGACTAAGCCGAGTGATTTTGAAACCCTTACATCCCGTATCGTTGACCGATCGCTTCGCCCCCTTTTTCCAAAAGGGTTTGCCAATCCAATTCAAATCAGTATTCTGGTACTGAGTGCGGACAGTGAATCTGACATGCAGGTATTAGCACTTAATGCTGCTTCAGCCGCATTGTACCTTTCGGATGTTGATATCTTCACCTCGGTCAGTGCCGTACGTATCGGTAAAATCGAGGGTGAGATTGTTATTAACCCGACATTGAGTCAAATGGCAGAAAGCACGTTGGACCTTTATCTCGCAGGAAGCAAAGACGATATGCTGATGATTGAGATGCAAAGTATCGGGAGCGATGAAGTTGAATTTATCGATGTTGGAATGATTGATCCGCTGGTAGATCCGGCACTGGTCTCTCAATCGATCTCTACACGCCGTTCTAATGCAATGGGTGAAGATGAACTGATCGGTGTTTTAGCATTGGCGCAAGAAGTACTTAAAGAGGCTAATACAACGTATGAAGAATCCTTCAAACCATATGCCAAAGCTCCTTTTGAGTTGCAAAAGGTAATCAGTGAAGTAAGTGCGGAAATGATTGAATATGTACGCAACAATCACACGGACGATCTCAAGCGAGGGATCAGCCAAATGGCAAAAACCGAGCGAAGCACTGCTTTGCGGACGATTCGTAAAACAATCTTGGCAGAGAAGCCGGAGTGGAATGAGCATGAGCTTAAAAAAGCGATTGAATTAGTCAAACGTTCCATGGTTCGAGCGCAAATTTTGAATGACAAAGTACGAGCTGACGGTCGTGCACTTACCGAAGTTCGTCCTATCAGTATTGAGACCAATGTATTGCCAAGTGCCCATGCATCCGCACTCTTTACACGTGGTCAGACACAGGCCTTAGTAGTATTGACGCTTGGTGGACCGAAAGATGCGCAAATGTTTGAAAATCTTACCGATAACGGTACCCAAAATGAAGGGTTCATGGTTCATTATAATTTTCCGGGATTCAGTGTCGGAGAGCCTTCCCCGATCGGTGCACCGCGTCGTCGTGAATTGGGGCACGGTAATTTAGCCAAACGCGCATTGGAAGGTTCGACTGTCCGAAACGGACAAACGATCCGTTTGGTTTCAGAAATTTTAGAGTCAAACGGTTCTTCGTCAATGGCGACGGTATGCGGCGGATACATGGCGCTACGCGCAGGAGATATCGAAGTGTGTGATCCGATTGCAGGTGTTGCGATGGGAATGGTCTCCGAAGGAGATACCCATGCGATCCTAACCGATATTATGGGGTTGGAAGACCATGACGGCGATTTGGATTTTAAAGTTGCAGGATCGAAAACAGGGATTACTGCAATGCAGATGGATATTAAACTGGGCGGCATCCATTTGGATGTTTTAAAAGAAGCTCTTTATCAAGCTGCTCAAGCACGAGCCCATATTATTGATATTATGCTTGGGGCGGAAGATAGTATTGAATTAAATGAGGGAACATTACCGAGTACTGATTTATTTCATATTGATCCGAGTTTTATCGGTGATATTATCGGACAAGCGGGAAAAACGATTCGTGAAATAATTGAACGTTTTGATGTGGCAATCGATATCGATAAGAAAAAAGGATCGGTTAAACTTACCGGTAAAAACCGTGAAGGACTCAAAGGGGCGCGTGATCATATCGAAGGGATTGTCAGCGGTTCTAATGCAGCAGAAAAAATTGAATATAAAGTGGGTGATGTTGTTAAAGGGAAAGTGAAAAAAATCGTCGATTTCGGCGCATTTATTGAACTTCCCGGTGGAACCGACGGATTGATCCATATTTCAAAACTTTCCGACGGTCATATCAGTCGTGTCAGTGACGTCATTGCCGAGGGGGATGAGATTATGGTTGAGATTGTAGAATTCAAAGGAAATAAGATCGGTTTGGGGCGAGCTAAGTAATTTTTTAGCTCATCATCACTATACTTCCACCCACAAAGTGATAAGTAGGGACACTATCCGAACGGACTTTGATATTAATCATGGAGATTACTCATGAAAAAAGTATTTTTTCTTATGCTCGCTCTTGTAGCTTCTGTATTCGGTGCTGACGAAGCAGCAGCAGTTGTTGAAACTGCTGTTGACGCTGCACCTGCTGTAGCTGCTGCTACTGCAGACGTTGCTAACCAAACATTGAAAGCGTATTCTATGATCGCTGCAGGTGTTGGTCTTGGTTTGGCTGCACTTGGTGGAGCTATCGGTATGGGTAGCACTGCTGCTGCAACTATTGCTGGTACTGCACGTAACCCAGGTCTTGGCGGAAAATTGATGACCACTATGTTCATCGCTCTTGCTATGATCGAAGCACAAGTTATCTATACACTTGTTATTGCTCTTATCGCTCTTTACGCTAACCCATATTTGGCTGCGTAAGTTCGACTTTTCCTTCCGATCAGCTTCGGCTGATCACCTTTTTTATGCGGTCGTGGTGGAACGGTAGACACGCTACCTTGAGGTGGTAGTGCCTTACGGGTGTGGGGGTTCAAATCCCCCCGACCGCACCAATTTATCCCTTTAAACCCCTAAAATAGCCACTTTCAAAGCATTAAAAGAAAATCACTAAAAACCCGCATACACCCCTAATACGGATTTATGTCCAATTTAAAATCAAACTTCCCATCGTTTATAAATCTAGCGTAGACCTGATGAACCATTTGTGAATCTCTATGGCCGAGTATTTGAGCGAGATTGTGAGGAGTGGTATAGCCACCGGAAAGCATCATCGTAGCGAATGTATGGCGTGTATTGTAAAGCCGTCGATATGTGATTCCAAGTATCGGGAAAATAGGAAGCCAAAATTTATTATAAAACGTCTCATTATGATTATAGGGTTTTCCGTATTGAGTAACAAAGAGATATTCGTGATCATGTTGACCGTATAGTTCTTGAAGATGAGGACGAAGTAGATCGAGGATTGGAACAGATCGAAAACCGCTTTGAGTTTTCGGTGAGTTTTCCCCATGTCGACCGCGAGTACGTTTGACCTTGATTATGTTTTTCTCAAAATCAACATCCTCTTTTTTTAATCCCATTATCTCTCCGGAACGCATACCAGTATAAAAAGCAATGTACAAGTAGCTTTTGAAATTGAAGTTATCAACATAATCGATGATACGGTGCATTTCGGAAACGCTAAAAGGTTGTATGTCTTTTTTCATAATTCGAGGTTTACGTAAAAAACGGCAAGGATTAGAAGAGATTACTTCGTCGTAAATTGCTTCATCAAATATACCCGTGAGCATAGAAATATAATGCGTTAATGTCTTATTTGAGCATTGGTAATTGAGCAACCATAAACGAAGTTCACTAGCCTTTACTTCCGAAATATTACGACCCTGAAAAAAGGGAAGAATCTTTGTGCGGATCGTTCCCTCATAGCGATAATATGTAGAGGGCTTTAATTCCGCCTTTTTGATTTTCAGGAATGTTTCGGCGTAGTATTCAAAGGTCATATTCTGAATACCCCCACATTTCAGATTTAGTGTTTTGATCGAGAGGGATAATTTCCCCGTCGATAAGATTGCGTTTGATCATCTCATTACGAACATGAGCGTAATGATGAGGATTGACGGTTTCGACATCGATCTCATTGTAATAATTGACCAAAGCGTAGTTTTTCATTTTCATTGGTTGCGGTTTTGGTGAGAGTAATTGATTATTTTTGAAGATGAAGTATTTTTGATCTATGTAAACCGGGATAAATGGTTTTAGGTGTTGATTAACCCATTTTAATGGAACACGCTCCATGATTCGAGGTTGTGTTTTCGGTCGATCTGATTTTTCACCGAGTTGTTTTAATATCGGGCCATCAATGTATCTTAGAGTTAAAAGCCCTTGATCGTATTCAAGAACGCGGCCGTTATCTTCCATGAGGATAAAATAATCATCTTCTTTATTCCATTCGCAGAGCATAGGTTCACGTATCGTTAAATCTGTGAGGTGATACCAATCTTTTTCGAGTGCAAAAACTTTTTGATAGACCCATTGCGGAACGGTACTGTGAGAGGTTGTAATACGTCGGATTTTATGTTTGACGTACCATGCTTGAAGATGGTTTAAATCCTCACCAGTACGTAAGTCCATGAATGACTTAGTCGCATATTTCATAATGTAGCCTACTGGATTGTGTATAGCCGTTTGGAAGCCTTTTGTGTCACCTTCGTTACCGTCTTTGATGGGAACATGGTTTTGCGGTGCAGGGAAGTAGCGTTCGAAGTCTTTTTTGAATGTTTCAAAATATCCTTGAGGAATCCATAGGAGAACATGGAAGTGAGGTACACCGTCTTTGTGTGGTTCAGCTGCTTTGAGGTACATGAATTGTTTAGCGTCTTTTTTGATCTTTTTGAATGAGTACCCGGAGGAATATCTATACCATTGATACGCGAGGACGTTGTAGCAATCTTTGATTGTGAACTTTGATTCGGAATTGATCTTATCGTGTAGGTAGCCGTGAACTTCATTATTAGGAATGTGTTTTAGGTATTGGAACTTTTCAACATCGGTGAGACGGTGCCATTTTCGATAATTAGCGGTCAGGAAGCCACGAAAGAAGCCATCGAGGGTAATTGTCAGGAAAACGGGTTTAAGGCTTTGAGAGATCGATAGAGAGTGCATGGTGTTGATTTTATTTGAGAGTTGCGAATAGTATCTTTCAGATATGTTCGCAGAGAACGAAACATCGAGGAGGCTTTTTACTTGTCCCGTTGATGTAGAGAAATGGTTGTTTGAAAGATACGATCTTTGGCCGTTGATTTTTTCTCGACAGTATTTCAGATCGTGAGGGGTAATTGCATATTTAGTCATTGGTCTATCACTCCATTTTTTAAATTTAAAATCTATCAATCATTTTTTGGAAAGTTCACGATTGTAGATTCTTTGGTATTGTCCGAGTATTCCGAGATCGGTTTGAAGCTTTGAAAGCGTTTGAGAGTTATCAACGATGTAAGGCGTGATAACGAGAAGCAAATTATCTTGCTGTGTGGATTTAGAGGAATGTTTGAAAAAAGAGCCTATATACGGCAGATCAGAGAGCAACGCGGGGCTATCATCAACAACCGTGTCGTAAGACTTCACAAAACCGCCGAGAACAATCGTTTCACCATGATGCAGAATCGAATCAGTGGTGATCTGCTGCTTAGAGGTTATGGGTTGATTGTTTGAATCAAGAGAGGGGAGAATGTTTTGTAAAACGGCATCGATGGAGAGCGTCAATTTATCTTTAGACGCAACGAGGGGTTTTAATGAGAGATTTAAACCTATATCAGAGCGATCAAGACTGTTTGTCGTTCCGGCGGCTCCGGTGGTAGAACCCTTTAAAAATGAGATAGATTTACCGACCACAATTTTCGATTCTTTGTTGTTAAGACAAAGAACGGAGGGATCAGAGATTGTTTTAGACACTCCCGAACTGTGAAGCAGATCAAGAGCGGCACCGATAGAGATAAGCTGCTTAATGTTACCCAGTGAAGCCGTGAGCTTTGTAAGCGTAGCCGGAGCAATCGGAGCGATAGAAGCACCGCCGAGATTAGAAGTAAAGGTGAAAAAATCTGATGAGGAAACGATACCGCCATCGAGGCCGAATTTTAAACCGATCTGTGTTGATAAATCGGTGTTTAATTCAATGATACGGACTTGAATATATACTTGATATTGTTCGCGATCAAGATCATCAATGATAGAGGGAAGCTTATCAATTAATGCCGGATCTCCCATAGCTAAAAGGGTGTTTGATTCGGAATTGATCGAGAGGGTAAGCGGACTCGAAACGGATGGAGAAGATACGAAAGTCGAAGTACCGTTATGATCGGAATGATTATCCGATTGTCCACCGGTTTTATAAATAGCTTTTAGAGTCTCTAAAACCGAGGAAGCCGTAGAATTGACAAGATGAAACGATTTAAATGCCGAGGCTTTAGGAATAGGCTTTTTGTCAATATCCGAAACGAGAGAGGCGATCACTTTGATATTATCGGGTAAATCAGAAATAACCAATGCACCGGAATCGGGAACACCAAAAGCAGACCCAGCGGGGGAGAGTAAATGTTTGATAGCGTCAAGTATTGGAAGCACATTTGAATAGCGGATAGAGATTACTTTAGAGCCAAAAGAAGCGGCCGAGCGTTTACCGAGGTATGCAGAATCGTACTTTGACAAATCAGAAGCGGGAACGACCGAGAGAAAAGCACCGGAAGAGACAAGAGCATAATTGTTAAGCTCAAGTGCAGCACTTAGCAGCGGCATGATGTCCTTCTTTTTTAAATCGGTGTTTGAGAGAAAATCAATTGAACCGGTGAGCGTACCGGATACGAGAATATTTTTGTTAAGAGCTTTGGCAGCATATTTCACAAACTCGTTAAGGCTCATTTGATTAAGGGAGGAATCTGGCTTATTTAGAGCCAACTGATTGTCAATAACCGTCTTATTCGGAGGGGGTAATAAAAGCGGTGCAGAGGCAAAAAGATTAAGCGAAAACGCTAGAGCTAAGATTATACGTTTCATTTCGGGGCTACTCCTGATTCTATGGGATTGGTGGGATTAACGGATACCGATCCGATGAGAGGATCACTTTTAAACTTAATAGGGATAGACCAAGAGGGAAAAAGCTTTATAAAATCAGAATCCACAAAATATAGAAAATCAAAATATTTATTCTGAAAAACGGAAACTTCCGAGACGGTAATCATTTTATAATCGGTGAGTTTTAAAAGCTCCTCAAAAAATGGACGAGGGATAAAATGGAGCTCTAACGACGAATCAATACGAGCGCATGAAGTAGCGTCACAACGAACACGGAGCAAAGATTTACCGGATAAATTAGGATGCGAAGGGACGGGAGCAGATGCGGTTTGAGAAGTTGAAGCAGAGGGAGTTTCACCGTTTGGATTAACGCGAGAATCAAAGCGATGGAACAAGAATTTAAATAATAGAAAAACGCACAAAGCAGCAAACAGAGCTAAACCAATAAATTTGTAAAGAACCTTTTTAGGTTTATGCAAATCTCCTGATTTATACAGGGCAAAAATTTCAGGTTTAGCGGTGAGGCGATCCGTTTCGTATCGATCCGCTTTAGTGTAGTAATCGGTTGAATAAAAGAAATAGCGGAATTGATTATTGGTGAGGGATTTCGATTTAGGTTGAGCGTCGATAAACTCTTCTGTGTGAGCTTTATAATCGGAATGCATAAGAGTGGGACGGTGGATAATAATTACTAGATCAAGACCTAAATGACCGTGATAACCGTTAAGCCATACGAGAACCGGATCGGAACGTTTAGAATAAAACCGATAAGCCTCATCGATCACGATATACGCGGGAGTGAGTTTATGATAAGCGGCGTATCTTAAAAGCTCTTCATCCGGTTTATCATCGAGAGCCATCATAAAAAGCTTTTCTATATGCGAGTAGAAAACATCCCAATCGAGATAGATGGATTCTTTAACGATTACATCATCATCCGTGACAATAGGGTTTTGAGAAAGAGTTTCGTTTACAACGTCATGTTTAAAGCCGCCGATATTCGTATAAAGATAACGATGTTTAGCGTAATCTTTAGATTTAGGATCAATGAACGTTTGTTGAATTTGCCATACCGCGCGATATGATTTACCAGAGCGAGGAAGACCGGTTAATATAGTAATCATCCGGTAGCCTTCACAAAGCCAACGACTTGTTTAACGCCAAAGCCCGCAATAATGATAGTGAAATAAAGTTTGAGCGCATCCATAATTCCAAGAGCATAGGCAATACCCAACAAAGGCAGATTAACGACATAAGGGGTTACAAGACCGAAAAAAAAGGTAAGAGCCGCTAAAACCAAACCGACAAAAAGAGAAAATATAGCCATTTTTATGACGAAAGGGTTTTTAACGAGAATACCGAGAAATGAGAATAAGGCGTTAAGAATGGCGGTTAAAATGGGCATTTTACATTCCTCCAGTTAATACATTCTGCAACCCAATAAGAGCGGCAATAAATAAAAGCAGTGAACGGATCATTGCGAGGGGCAATTGGTTGAGTGTGTTTTGATCAAAGACAACGAAATGATGTCCGTAAAGATCAAGAGAAATAGTATCGATAGGAGGAGCAACAGCACTAAGACCAAGGGGATCGACCATTTGAAAAGAAGTGAAAGAGTTTTGAACATCGCCCATGAGTGAATTGGCTTTATCTAAACCGTTATCGGGAGTACCTTGTAAAGTTCCGGCTGGATCGCCTCCCATATGTAATTGATTGTAAATATCATCCAAAGAAGCACCACCCTGAACACCGCCGCCCAATTGAGCAGTGCCGGGGGTTTTATTAACAACTTGACCGCCACCGCCTGAATTTACAACAGGAACAGAAGAATTAGGGGTAGAGGGTGCGGCAGTTGTAGAGCCGTCAGGGTTATTAGTAACGACGATAGGTGTTGTTGTAGTGGTAATGGTTTGATCGGGATTAACGGTTTGTGTTGTAGCAGTGTTGTTAGGGTAGTCATAAGTGGTATGAGTTGTTCCGGTCAAGTCAACGGGGGGGAGTGGTTGACCAGCTCCAGCATTATTAACCATTTGAGGTTGACCGTTTTCTAAATTTTGAACAACTTTTTCGGGAACAATAGTAGCTTCAGTAACCTTACCGGATGAATTATCGGTTTTTGTAACTTGAGTGTCACCCGTTGAAGGATTAGTAGATTCTTTAAAAGTAGATAGGTCAACAGTAACCGTATTGGAAGGAGAAGTAGAAGAACCAACGTCAAGATTAGTATTGTTAGAGTACCAAAAAAACGAAGACAAAGTACCGGGAATCATAGCAGTTAAACCAGTAGCAAGCAAAGCGGGAGAAAAAGGAGTAGGAACTAAACCCGCAGCAGTAATCATAACACCGGATAAAAAAATACCTGCGCCAATACGGGCGGTAACAGAATTCAAAGTAGAATTAGCAGCTTGAACTTTATTTAAACACGTACCATCGGATTGCATAACGCCACCGCTAGCAGTACAAAGAGCGTCAGGAGTGGTACATAAGTTTTGAACTGGATCAACCACGTTTGGAGAGGAACAAGTAGTACACGTTCCCGAAGTATTATAAATTTGACCAGTGGAACAAGTAGGATAAGAAGAATCGGGAACAAATGTAGCTAAATAAGCATCGAATGTATCAGCGTAAACAGGATCAGCACCGAGAATAGTAGCACTGTAATAAATACCATTATAAACATAAGGATATATTGAGACTTGACTAGATTGAAGTGTAGCATAACGCCAAGAAGATTGTATAGTATAATGACTATTACCATAAAAGCCTGATGTTGCGGGGTATGAAATAGCAAAAAGGTTAGAGGTTAAAACCAATGAGAGGATAATAGATATGAGTTTGGTTTTCATTTTAGACACGACCTCTAAACATAGCAGTTGCAGAGAACGCGAGGAAAAACAAAATACTCAAAGACGCCGGAAGAGAGAAAAAGAAGTCGAATGTAGGATCACCCGTCATGGTGAAATTTAAAAAAGTAGGCATTATCTAGCCTTCCATAAAAACATACCAAACATGAAACCAGTTAATAAACCCGCGTTCGCCATAGAAAACGTATAATCATTTAACGTCATATTAAGAGCAGCAGCGTTTGTGGCTTGCTGTGTCATATCAGCATAAGCCGAAGCGTCAGGGATAAAAACGGCGCTGATTAAGAGCAAGAATAAAAGGGAGGTTTTCATTCAAAAGAGCCCTCCATTTCACGTTGAATACGTTTACGCTCATGTGAATCGATTAAGTATTGCTCCATAGCAGTAGGTTCAGGAATTTTAAGCCAATCAGAGTTATGGCGATTTTCGGATTGAGTTTGTCGTTTGGCTTGACGACTTTCTAAAAATGCGTCAACTCTTTGTTGATGTTCTTCTGTTTGAAGGGATGAAGATAGTCGACTATGTTTATCTTCATAAGAAGTTTTTTTAGATTTAAAATCATCAAGTCGTTTGAATTTTTGATCTTTTGAAAGTTTGCGAAAATTACGGTTTTTTCGTTGTATTTTTTGACGTTGTTGTTTTTGTTGTTTATGAATAGATTTGAGAGAAGAAACATTTTCTTTTTTTGGAGCAAATTCAGTTTTGCCGACAGAAGCTAAACGCTCTTTTTTATATTCTAATACACGTTTTGCTCTTTCTTGTTTTGTGAGCTTGACAACATGAGAGCGAGAATCTTTAGGAAAAGCTTCTTTATAAGCCTTATCTACTTTGCCCTCTTCACTAATTAAATAGAGAATTTTATCAAATGATAAAAGTACAATAGACAAAGCAACAAGCGCGGTAATAACTAGATAATGATCCGAAAGGATACTCCCAGTAGATTGAGTCACAGCGTCAGCCAAAGCAGAAGCAGAGGCGTTTGTAGAGATTAAAATCAATAAAACTGCAAAGAAAGTAACACTCATTTTAATATCCTAACAAAGAAAGAACTTTACGACCGCCCATAATAAGAACGAGCAAACTAACGACAGCAACAATAACGACGGTAATATCAGAGACAGCGGGAGTCATATCGACGTCAGACGGAACCAATGCAAAAGCATTAGAGGCGATCATCCCTAAAATAAAAATAATAGAGATGATCAGCCGCATATTAGTGACCCAACAAAGAGAGAACTTTACGTCCGCCCATAATAAGAAGAGCAAAACCGACAAGAGCAACGATTACGAGCGTAACGTCAGCAGTTGCACTAGATGTATCAACAGTGGTCAAAAGACCAGTACCGGCGAAAGCTTGAGCACCACCGAAAACAGCTACACCAGTAGCTACGGCAACTTTTTTTGAAACACGTTGTGCTTTTTCAGCAGCACGTTTAATCATACGATTCATGGGAAACCCCTTAGGATAAGATATTTTTGGGCTTACGTCACGGAGTTCGTTCAGTGATCCACGTGCTGCCAAATTCATCATTAAGCCTTTAAGGTAATTTCACAGATGGAAGATTTGGATTTATTACCGGTTTAATTTTAGTGATTGACTCAACCCTATTGAGAAACTCAGAGCCACTATCGTATGAGCGGACGAATGGATAAGGGTTTTTGTCGTATTTTTTAGGGAGACCACCGAAAATGTAAAACGGTGATTTAAGATCTCGAAGTTTACGAACAGCCTCACCGACGAGTGCAGCTTCATCGTTTGAAGCGCAAGGGATGATGAATTCGATAGTTTCCTCAACTTCTTGAAGCCCAACATCTTTGTTCATTCGTTCTTCTGTGTTACGAGAGATGAATTTGATGGAAGCTGAATACAATTGCCCATTTTCCATAGAACCTGCTGCACCGGGTTTGATGCTTGCTACTTGAACAATTTCGTAACTGGTTGAAAAACCTTTACTAATTACTGCCATTTGAATCACTCCTATTTAGGAAAAATTTTTCTATCTGTTCCTCTTTTTTAACCCCGGGGAGTGATAGCCAGCCGGGGACATCGTATTTATATCCCCCCCGATAATAGGGGGTTCAAATTCAGAAATTAAAACTCAGTTGATGAGTTGAACGGGAGACAAATGCAGTCATTCCGTTATGTCTAACAATTTTTGGAAAACGTCCGAGATTGATAACAAAATGGAGAGGTTGAACAAAACGAACAAATTTAAATTTGATTCGTTTGAGATTAGCAATAAACGAAGATTCGTTATAATAGATAAACGTGTTTCCCGAAACTGTAAATAAGGGAGATATTGGGAGTGATAGACCTACTTTTTCTTCTTTAGTCGATCTACCGAGAGGTAAGGTTTGGCGGTTATTTTGTTTCATGGCTATCACTCCGATATGCAATATTTGCAGATATTTAAAACTATATACGCAAATAGATAAAGAAAAGCTTAAAATATGCAAATATTGCATAAATAAATTAGGAAATATGAAATGACAAGAAAAGAACTGGCAGAAATGTTAGGAATATCATTACGATCTCTAGATAATTGGGAAAAAGAAAAACCTGATTTAGTAAGATTAATAAATCAAGGACTAGCACTTGAAGATAGTATTGAAGAAACAAAAAGACATTTACAAAAGCTAGAAGATATAAGAAAAGAAGCAAGTAATGGAAAATTTAAATTAAAATAGGAGTGATAACCATGTTGAAATTGATTTTAGGACTGATGATCTTAGCAGCTGGTGCAAATGCAGATATTGAAGTGAAAATGAATACAAAAGCATTGTACAGAGAAATATTCGAGAAGCTATCCGATCAACAACAAAACTATATCAATGACAACATGGACACAATCAAAGATCAAACAAATAATGTATTGAGAGCAGAGAGCAAAGATTTACAAAAAGCGAAGATGATCGATGAGAGTAATGCAGTCGAATTTATTTTAAATCCTGATGGAACAATGAGCAATTTTAAATATTTGATGAAAAGCGATGAGAACCGATATGATGGTTTATCAAAAAGAGTATGTGAAGCAGCGGTAAAAAAATATCCATTACCGAAAGAGCCGACACCAATAAGAATGGTGTTTGAATACAAAGTTGGAAAAATGAATTTAGGAAGTCAAAGAGGAAGCGAGCAACAAAAAGCTAACGGAGAATACATTCAGACAATACCAAGAGGAACAACACGCTTTAATTATTCAGCAGATCAACAAATAAGACAATTTGAAACAACAAAAGATGGCTTTGTAAATGCAAATCTAAATCCTCCAACATGCGGATGGATAGATTTACTTACAGAACAAAATGAAAAAGTAAGAAGTTTGACTTACACAGGATATGGGATATATCAAGGAGTGCCAAAAGGAAAATACAAATTGTTAATGCAGACGAAAGAAACATGTAATGTGAATATTCAATATCCATAAAGATGATAGCCCGGAGAGTAGCTACTCTCTCCGTTTTTGATTAATGCAGAGCGGGTACGAATACCATCAACACCAAAAAAGCTACCATTAGTGAGTGAAACAAATTGGAGTCTCCTTTCAAAGACACTACCCTCTTCCACCCTTCCTGCCATTTTATAGGCAAAAAAAAAGGCAAGGGCAATAAAGCCCCTGCCTTGTATCTTTTATCCGGTAGCTAATCGGAAAGAGACTTCCAACTTGTTCACAATGAAAGTATATCAGAAATTTAGAGAAATAAAAATAATGACCTATTCATAGAATGTCTGAAAACTTTTGATAAGTTGACAAGGACGGGGGCGAAGCCCCCGTCTGACGTCACCGCGTAGCGGCGACTACGACGCGAACCTTCGCTCGTCGCTAATGCGCTCCTCACTCAGTCAACGCCTGCGTCGTGGGGACGTGCGGAACGATCAATCGAATATCTTGCCATGAGTTCGAATCCCTTTTTGGAATTGTAATTGAAGAAAATGAAGCAAATATATTTTGGCTTGACCCATGCGCTGCGGATAGTGTTTAGAAGTTTAGATTATTTTTTTTTATCATTGAGCACGAGGGGTTAATCTGCCAAAGTTGCGAAGTGATCGGCCCCACGAAAGAGCTGATCGTGTTTGAGTAATTGCGTTAAGAGATCAGCGCTCCGCTTTACTGGAGGGCCAGCCCCCAGCCCCCGGAGGCAAAGAAAAATGTTTTAAGGATATAAAAGCAGTATGTTATAATTCATTAATTAAAAAGATTTTTGGAAGAAAAATAGGGTTAAAACGGGATGTATTTTTTCAAATCCCCCCGACCGCACCATCCTTTTATAAACGCCTATTTCAGGCACTTCTTCAAGAAACTTTTTCCTTTGTCTCTAAATTGTAATCAACTCTATCATTTATTAAATGCTGCACACGGGAGTAATAATTATGGATGTAAAAAAACTGGCGACCATGTTAATAGGTTCCATGATGGTGGTGATCATTATGCTTTTGATGGATGATAGTCCCAAAAATCCGATTATAGGGAAATGGAAAAGTGAAACCATGTTTCCGGCGATGGGGAAAGTTACTAATATTATTGAATTTAAAAAAGAGAGTGTCGAAATGGAAGGGATTGTCTATAAAGTCCATTATGATATCCAAAATAAAAAAGTGATAGTAATGGATGAAAAAGGGTCAGGAACCGTTTACGAGATAATCGATAGGCATACCATGAAAAGTAGTATGATGGGAATAGAGACGGTATATAAAAAAATTGGCAATTAGAAAGAAACGCCATCGGAACATGTTCCGATAACTTCACTCGCTGCTATGTTATAGTATTTCCCTCTCATAATGGCGTCGTAACCATGCATCAAGTGGGTACAGGATTCGATAGAGTACCGGAACGACAAACAAAGCAAGCAGTGTTGAACTTATCAACCCTCCGATAATCGCGATGGCCATTGGGGAATTACTCTCATGACCTGCCCCCTGACCTAGAGCAAGCGGCAACATAGCAAAGATCATCGCAAACGTCGTCATCAAAATAGGACGAAGCCGTTTTTCTCCCGCTTCCAAGAGCGCTTCATGAACATTGGACCCTTTTTTGATCGCTTGGTTCGCGAAATCGACGACCAAGACGGCATTTTTTCCGACCATCCCCAGCAATAAGATAATCCCGATCATGACAAAGATGCTAAAAGGATTTCCGGTGAGATATAAGGCAAAAATAACTCCGGTAAAACTTAGCGGCATTGCCACCATGATAATAAGCGGTTGGACAAGTGACTCATAGAGGGCGGCAAGGATGAGGTAGATCAAAATAACTGCTAATCCTACGGTAAACCCGAAAGCCTGCATTGTCTCCTGCATCCGTTCAATATCACCGGTATAGCGGTAACGATATCCCCCGTCCAACAAAGGGGGGAGTTTTTCATCGATCATGGAAACGATCGAATCAAGCGGTGCCCCGTTAAGATTGGATGTGATTAAAATTTTGCGTTCGCGGTCAAATCGATTGATTGATGCCGCCCCTTTAGTGGTTTCAAGTTTTACCAGTCCATCCAGTGATATCATCTCTCCGGAACGGCTTTGAATTTGCATTCTTTTGAGGTCCGAAGTCATGGTTCGATATTCATCGGAAACGCGCAGCGTAATATTGAATTGCCGCCCCTCTTGTTCAAAATTGGAGATAGCGCTGTCGCTCGAATAGGCTGAATTAATTGCAGCGGATATTTGCTGAGCCGTTATACCGAAGCGTTGTGCACTCTCGCGGTTGATACTGATACGTACTTCCGGCTTGCCGGGTTCAAAATCACTGTCGATATCGATCGTCCCGCCGTTACTTTTAAGCAGTTTGACGAGTTGAAACGATTTAGCTTCGAGTATTTTAAGATCAGCCCCTGTCAGAACGACCTGAATAGGAGAATTACTCTCACCCGTGTCGATAGGGGGGACATTTTCGACACTGATAGTGAGGTGCGAATAGGGTTTGAACTTTTGACGATAGAAGCGGATGATCTCATTGAGCCCTTCACGCTGTTCAACGGGGAGAAGTTTGGCATAAATCATCGCTTTATGGGACTCTTGCGCTGCATTGTAACCGATGGTGAGGACCACGGTTTCGATCCTCTTGTCTTGCTGCAGTGCGCTAACCAAAGGTTTCATCTCCTGTTTCATCGCTTCTAGGGATATCCCTACGGGAGCTTTAACGAGTACCCGCATCTCAGACATATCTTCCATCGGGACAAACGTTCCTCCCACTTTGCCTGCTAGCGAAAAAGAGAAGAGAAGGAGAGCGACCGTCACTAAAAGTGCGCTCCCTTTGAATCGGAGCAAAAAGGACAAAAGGCGACGATAGAAGCGATCGACTTTTTGAAATATCGGTTCGGTTTTATGCCAAAAGGCACTTTCGCTCCCATTGAGAAGTCGCGCACCCAATGTAGGGATGAACATCACCGCTACAAAATACGAAATGATGACTCCAGAGGCAACCGTCATGGCGAACGAATTAAAAAACTTTCCGACAATCCCCCCCATAAAGGCTACGGGGATAAAGACGGCAAGCAACATCGCTGAAATAGCCAAAATGGAGAATGCAATCTCTTTAACCCCTTCAAAGGATGCTTGAAACCGATCCATCCCCTGTTCCATCTTTTTGGAAATATTTTCAATCACGACGATGGCATCATCGATAAATATCCCGATGGCCAGGGTAAGACCGATCAAGGTGAGCCGATTGAGATCGTAGCCCAGCATATCGATCATGGCAAAGGTTCCGATGATTGAGGTGGGGATGGCAAGGGCGGAGATGATGGTGGCAGTAAGATTGCGCAAAAAGAAAAAGACGATTAAAACCGCTAAGAGTGAACCGTAGATGAGGTCGAATTTTACATTTTCGATATTGGTCAAAATCTTGTCGGATTGGTCTTCGATCAATTTCAGTGAGTACCCTTTACCGGAAAGGGCGACAAGGCTCGGCATTACTGCTTTTACCCCTTTAATCACTTCGAGATCATTTTCTCCCGATATTTTTTGTACTTCAAGCAGTACCCCCTCTTCGCCGTTGTACGAAGAGTAGCTTTTTGCGTCTTTGAGGCCGTCTTCAACTTTGGCAATCTCTCCAAGCCGTAATCCGGGACGGATGATTAGTTCTCTAAGCTCCTGAATACTCTGAGCATCGCCGCGTGTTTTGAGGACAAATTCATTATTTTTCGAAATCAGCTTACCCCCGCCGGAGCGAACATTTTCACGTGCGATGAGATTTTGGAGCTCGTTAGAAGAGATGCCGTATTTACCCAAGAGAAACGGATCGGCAAAAATACGGATTTCACGGTTGCGGTATCCGGAAATTTTAACGTTTGCTACCCCTTGTATCCGTTGGAGTTTCGGTTTGATTTTTTCATCGGCTAGCCGCATAAGGGCAATTGTATCTCCGGTCTTGGTACTCACAAAGAGTTTGATGGATGCGGCTCCCGAAACACTCACCTTTTTAACGGTGGGGGTTTCAATGTCGCTGTCGAGTTTGAGCGTCCCGACTTTATCACGGACATCATTTGCCGCTTCTTCGATATCTTTGGTTAATTTGAACTGTACGGTAACGACACTGAGCCCATCGTAGCTGGTAGAAATCAATTTATCTATTCCGTCGATCCCTGAAACTGCCTCTTCGATTTTATCGGTCACTTTCGATTCAACCGTTTCGGGATCGGCACCGTGGTAATAAGTCTGTATCGTAACGATAGGAAAATCAATATTCGGGAAGAGGGCAACCGGCATGGATTTAAAGGAGAGAAGCCCGAAAACAATAAGGGTCATCACCATCATTAAAGTGGTGATGGGACGGTTAATGGCAAATTTGTACATTAGTTTAGACCCTCTATTCTATCTGTCCCCTCTGGGACAAGCTTTAGTGCCATCGCGGCGAGCGTAGACAAATGGGTTTTACTCATTTGGCGTTCTCTGATGATATATAGGCCTCACCGAAGAGGCCGGGGGAAATTCCAGATACGAGAACTTCGGCAGTCGCTTTGCGGGTTTTGGGGTCAACAGAGGGGTAGAGCTTGTTGATCGTTCCACGGCGATATCCGCTTTCGCCATCGACACGATAGCGGAGAACAGATCCTTTTTTTACGGATGGGATGTATTTTTCGTCAAATCGGATCATCAGTTTGGCATCGGGTGAGCTGATCAGTTTAAACAGACTCATGGTTCCCCCTCCGACACCATCGCCCAGTTGGACGTTTCGTTCGGATATAACACCGCTAAAAGGGGCACGCAAGCGTGTTTTTTCAACAAGGGTATTTTTGTAGCGCACCTGTGCTTTTGCTTCACCAAGAGCGGCCGATGCTTTTTGGTAGCCTAACGTTTGTTGATCCATCAATTCGGCATCGATGACGTTTTCGACTTTTTTGTATCGATCATACGTTTGGCGCGCGAATTGTTCTTCGACTTGCGCTTTTTTGAGACTTTGCTCGGCTAATGCGACTCCGGCAACGAGATCATCGTTATCGATTTCAAGGAGAATAGCCCCTTTTTGCACATGACTTCCGACATCCGCTCGGAGCGTTTTGACAACCCCTGAAGCGGTGAGGGCCAGATTCGCCTCTCTTGCGGCGACTACGTCAAAGGTAGCATAAATTTCTTCCCCCATAAGTGAGGTTATAAGGAAAAAGAGGAAAAATAAATAGTTCATTGAATAAACTCCTTCGGGTCTTGCCCTGCATAATAATAATAGGTTGCATACGCATAATGAAGCGATCGTTTAGCGCGGCTGAGTCGATTGGTGGCATCGGTAAGAGAGTGAAGTGCATCGAGATAGGTGACGTAATCGACGATGCGTGCTTCGTATTTGTGGGTAACGGCATCGAAAGTTTGGGTAGCGGCATCAAACGCACTTTGCGCCGCATCGATCAGTGCACGTGAACGCTCGATGTAGCGCATCGCCATAACAAAATTCTGGTTTGCCTCTTTAGACGCATAGGCCAATTCAGAGCTCTGTGCTTGCGCTTGCGCCATGAGAGCTTGTTTTGTTGTGGAAGCGGTCGAGAAATCGAGTAAATTCATACTCAGTGAAGCGATCACTTTATTTTGAGTATTGACACGATAGCTTGCCATGGGATCTTGATAGTAATCAAAATAGGCAAGTTGGTCTTCTATCTTGATAGTAGGGAGAAAACCGGCATCCGCTTTTTCGGCTTCATACCGTTTGGCATCGCGAGAATATTGGAGTGCTTTGAGTGAATCAAGTTGTTGGGCTTGAGTGAGTTTCGGCTCCATTAGAGTCGAGGGTTGTAAATCCGTGATTTTTTGATTGGAAATTGTCTCCAAATCCCCTTTTTGTCGGTCGCTTTGGTAGCGTAAATCCTCAAGTTGATATTGTGCATGGGAAAGTTCTGAACGTATCCGCATCAGAGCATCTTCACTGGCAAGACCGACACTGCGAAATTTCTCAAGGCGCGTTAATTGTGCCGAGAGGTGATCGTACATGCGGGTTTGGGTCTGAATTTCATCGAGGGTGTTTTGAAGCTCAAAATATTGACGTATGACGTCAAGCGTTATCTCTTTTTTACCGCTTGATAGATTGTAGCGGGCCGAATTTTCGAGGGCATCGCTTTGTTGCAGGGCATGTTCACGTTTGAAACCGTCAAAGAGGGTCACTTCCCCCTTTAGACCGGCGGCAACACTACGCTTGGCATCAAACCCTCCGGTATGATCGACAAAGGTTCCATTGGTAAACGCATCAATACGCGGGAGATAAGAGTGCTCAATGGCATCATGGTTTAATCCCGCAGCATTAACCCGCTGATTGAGGCTAATGATTTTCTCATTAGTATGGGCAGAATCGATAAGAGAGGAGAGCGGTTGGGCATAAAGTGCGGATGCTGTGGCAATCAGCCATAATCGTCTCATAGATTTTCCTTTGTCAGAGTGATAAAGAGGTGATGCAAGGGGATAATTTTGGACATCAGATCAATTTCGGGATGGTTATTCCAATGTTTGATTTGTGCATCGCAAAGTCCTTCGAGAAGATAGGCCTGTTCGATCGATGTTCGTGAAGGTGCAGAAGGTTGTATTAACGCAATAATGGATGCGAGATAAATATACACTTTTTCAATAGGATCTTCTAACCCCGAGGTGAGAATGGAATCAAATACGGGATTATTGACTAAACGGTTATCAAAAGCTTTCCGCATTTGAGCGCACACTTCAAACCGCATGGTGATGAAGAGCAAAAGAGTCTCTTCGGGTGAGGAATCTTTTGATACTGCTATAAGCTGTTCCAAAAAAAGATCGATTTTTTGATGAATGTAGGCCATATAGAGTTGGTCTTTGGATTCAAAGAGGGCATAAATACTTCCGATTGAGATACCGACCTCTTTTGCCAAGTCCGTTATTTTCATAGCTTGAAAACCATGTTCTTCAAACAGTATGGCAGCTTTTTCAAGAATCGTATCGCGTTTGAGATTTTGAATCTTGGTTTGTAAGGGTAGAGACATACGAGTATCCTTTGCTAAAGCTAAAGTATAGAACGGTAATTATAAATTTGAAATTAAATTCTATAAAATGAATCAAGTTCATAATAAAAACTTGCATTTACTCTATCCCTAGGATAAATACTTTTGCTACAATGATGGTATTACATTCAAAGGATTTAAAATGGCCTATATCGCACAACTAAAACATTTGATTCAAAACGAGTTGATTCCTGATGTCGAAGAGCATATTGATGATATTTTCGAAGGGATTGCTTCGGCAAAAGATGCCACTGTGCAGGAACGTGCACAGCTTGAAGATATGCAAGCGCTTCGCGACGAGTATAAAGAGCTCCTTGGAGAACTTAACAGCGGTGATATTGATGAAGAAGAGGCTGAACAGCTTTATACTGAACTCACCGCGATGCGTGAGGGAGAAGGGGATGAAGAGGATCTTCCGTATGATGACGAAGAGGAAGAAGACGAGGACGATTACGATGAATTTGATCTCGAAGATGAAGATGATCAGTATTAATGGCTAAATACGTTTTACTCGATACTGAAACGACCGGTGCTGGGGATAATGATCGGATCATACAGCTTGGATTTATCGTTTTGGACGGAAAAAAAGTTGATGTTTATAACGATATGTGTTCTTCTGAAGTTCCCATCGGTTATGGTGCGATGGAGGTACACGGAATTACTCCCGATATGATCGAGGGTAAGCCGGAGTGTACACAAACAGCAGCATTTCAAGCACTCTGTGATCTTAATACGTCGGATAATGTCTTAATTATCCATAATGCCCCTTTTGATTTGGGGATGCTCACTAAAGAAAATTTTACCTCTCAGATGCGTTTGATTGATACGCTCCGTTGTGCTCGGCATTTGTTTGAAGATGAAGAGGCGCATCGGTTACAATATTTTCGTTATCGTTTGGGGCTCTATAAAATAGAGAAAGCCGAAGCCGATGCATTGGGCATCGAAGTGAAAGCGCACGATGCAATCGGAGATGTTTTGGTTTTAAAACTTTTTTTGACTGAATTGCGCAAACGATTGCAGGAGCGGTTTGAGGGGGTAAATCCAATCGATAAAATGGTTGAGTTGACCCAAACCCCTGTTTTTTATACTCGGCCTTTGAAATTTGGAAAGTATAAAGGAAAGACCCTTACGGAGATTGCCGAAACGGATAAAGGTTATCTAACCTGGATGCTTGGCAATATGGAAAATCTCGATGAGGATATGCGCTATTCCATTTCGACCGTTTTGAAAATGGCGGAATAATTTTTAGAGATCATATTCGTTTCATGATTTGTGATTTATCGATCACATGATTATCCATATTGTGGCGCAGTGCGTAATCGAGTAAATCAAACAGTTCAGAAACGGTTTGTGTCGGGTTTCCGCAATCGCTGGCCGTAACGACACTGGAAAATGCAGATTGTGAAAAATAGGTATGCTGAAAATAGGTTAACAGCTTATTGGCTGCTTTAATCCCTTTTTCCGTATCGGTGCAATCAAAAACGACGGCATGAATATTTTCTCCCAAGGGGATATGCCGATCGCTTTTACGAATATAGATGCACAAGGGGGTTAAATCAATCGGTCCCTTTGTACAGGCGAGGGCGATTGAATAGTTGACTTTATAGCGAGTACATCGATAGTCAAAGTCTCCGATTTCTTCAAGAAGTTTATCTTGCAATACTTTGCGTTGAGTGTCCAGATAATTAATCATGCATAATACCTTTTATTATTCTTTCGTGTACGTTTTGCTATTAGGTTAAAATGTTGTTTTCGTCGAGGTGGCAATTTCACTGAGACGATAGGCTGCATCGGTATGGCCTGATCGCATCGCTTTTTTCCACCATTCCATTGCTTGAGGGATATCTTTTTCTACCCCTTCTCCATAAAAATAGATCATTCCCAGATGAAATTGTGCTTCAGCATTACGTTTATAGGCGGCTAGAGGATAGAGCAGCTCATAGGCTTTTGTGAAGTCTTGCGCATCATAGGCAGCTATTCCAGCATACAGTTCGTCCATGGTTAAAATCCTTTTAAACAATTGATGACATTATACCTCCGCTGTGTTTTTTTAGCCTGATGGATTATAATGTGCGTATGAATTATGGTGATCTTAATGGAAAATCGGTGCTGCTGTTGGGTAAAACCCGCTCATTAAATACGGAAGAGTTTGAAACACTTTTGAAACTTCACGGTATAGAACTGTGTAAAGTGTATGAAGAGAGGGTCGCACTCATTATTGAGGGTCGGATGATGAATCCGCTTGAATCGCAAGAGGCTGAGCGTTTGTATACGATGGATGCCGCACCGATTGTCTCTATGGACCCTATCGAGAAGTGGCTGTGCAGCTCCATCGAACCCAATCGTCTCTTGATGAGTCTCAAACTTTCACGTGATCAGGAACGCCTCGTCGACTTTATCCGAAATCCCTACATTACCGATGAACTCTTTTTCAAGCTGCTCAAACTCTACGATTGGAAAGGGGAGGGGTTCTTTGATAATGACAGTAACCGTGATGTTACTGCCGCTATCATCGGACGCTTTTATGAAGATTTGGCACGGAATCATAACGTTCAGTACGCTATGAGCGGTTTGGCGCATTTGATCGAGCGGTATGGAAACAGTGAACTAATCCGGGCGATTGCGGAGCTCTCTCCATTGTCTCGTGAGATTAAACATCCTCTGAACAGTTCTCTAAACGGAGTTTTGGATGCGATTGCTCTGCATCCGGATACCCCTGAGGCTATTTTACGGTTATTAATGGCGCAGCGTTCCGAACTTTTGGTTCATCGTGTCCCCCTTTCCCTTGAATCAGAGCTTTTAAAAGAGGAACAATTGCACCCTCTTTTGGCCCAAAATGAGAGTCTCTCCTATGCGGGAGCATCGCTTTTGGAAACAAAGCAGGGTCATATTCTTGCCGCACATATAGGGTTGAATGAAGAGTGGTTTGATCGGCTCTTTGGAGCCTACCCTGTCGAACTTGCGTCCAACCCCACCCTTACCGAGGCAATGCAGGAGAAGTTGATGGGTATGGAAAATAAAGAGGTCTATCGTGCGTTGGCTTCTAACGCTGTTTTGAGCCCGCAACGGTGTCAATATCTCTATGATTTAGGAGAGTACAATACGCAACTTGCAGCAAATCCTTCATTGACTGACGAAATCCTCGAAAAACTGTACCGAAGCGATGAACCTGCTGTTTTGGGTGCACTCGCGGCAAATCCTGCTACTTCGATCGATATACTCTATCAGCTTTCACTCGATCGTCGCTATGAACGGAGTGTCAAAACCAATCCGACGTTCGGAAATCATATTCAAACCCACAACATAGGATGGCAATCGTGAGAACTTCCCAAACCGTTGCGACGATGAGCGCAATGATCAGTGCAAAAATTCCCACCTTTTTATGGGGCCCTCCGGGGATCGGAAAATCCTCTATCGTTAAACAAATCGCCCGTGATGCTGGCGTAGAGTGTATCGACTTGCGCTTATCCCTGATGGACCCGACCGATCTTAAAGGGATCCCTTTTTACGAGCGTGAATCGCACAGTGCGCTGTGGGCTCCGCCGTCGTTTTTGCCGAGAGAGGGACGTGGGATACTGTTTCTCGATGAACTCAATTCTGCTGCCCCCGCTGTACAAGCCTCGGCATATCAATTGATCTTGGATCGTCGTGTCGGTGAATACACTCTTCCTGAGGGGTGGGCGATTGTCGCAGCCGGAAATCGTGAGGGGGATCGGGGGGTAGTGTATCGTCTCCCCTCCCCACTGGCGAATCGTTTTGTCCATGTCGAGATGGAGGTGAATGTCCAAGATTGGCGCGAATGGGCGATAAAACGGGGAGTGGATACGCGGATTGTCGCGTACATCGGATTTAAGAATGAGGCACTTTTTACGTTTGATCCGACCGCTAATGAGCGGAGTTTTGCAACACCGCGAAGCTGGGAAGCGGTTCATAATATTTTCCAAAGTACGATTCCACAACTGTTATTACTCGATACCATTGCGGGTGCAGTAGGGAAAGCTAACGCAGTGGATTTTTTGGGATTTTGCAAAGTGATGAACCTTTTGCCCGATATTGATGCCATTTTACACGGAGAAAGTGCAGAATACCCGAGTGATATTTCAGCGTTGTATGCCCTCTCATCGACTCTGGTCGGGCGGATTTTGAGCGATCCGGATGAGGTGAAAATCGATCATTTACTGCGCTATACACTAAATCTGCAAAGCGAGTTTGCTGTAATGATCGTCCAAGATCTACAGCGTCAGGGGATCCGTATGGACCATTTGAGTGGTTATGGCGAATGGGTCAACGCCTACGCCTATTTGTTATGTTAGATTTTTCGCGGGTTAAATCCAAGCTTTTGGTGGAACATCCCTATTTCGGAACACTCTGCAGTGCTCTTGAAATCGTGGTAAATGATAACATTGAGAGCTTTACCCTGCAGGGGAACCGTTTTGAGTATCGAGAAGACTTTTTTAATACCCTTAGCGATGATCAGGTAGCATTTTCCCTCTCCAATGCTGCGCTTCACACGGTACTTTCCCACCCCTCCCGTATCGGAAATCGCTCTCCGTGGTTGTGGTATACCGCATGTGAACATGCTATCAATAATATGCTGATTGATAACGATTTCACCCCTCCCAGTAAAATAACCTACGATCCCCGCTTTCGGGGGCAATATGCCGAAGAGATTTATGAGTTTCTAAAAGATACGATCACCCGTGAAGAGTTGAACGATAAAGACAGCGATTCACGCCGCAGTGATGAGAGCCTGGATCAGAAACTCCAAGACGCACAAAATGAGCAAATAGCCCAAAGCGCACTTGAAAAAGCACAAAGCATGGATAGTCTCCCCGAAGGGCTGGAGAGGCTTATCCCTATGGTCGGTCGCGGCCAAATCGACTGGCGCAGCGAATTGCGCGATTGCATTGGCGGATATTACATCAGCGATTACACGATGATGCCCCCTTCCAAAAAGCTTCTTTACAGCGGTATCTATCTCCCCAGTGCCACATCGCGTCATTTGGAACTCGTCATTGCGATCGACAGTTCGGGATCGGTGGATGAGGCTCTTTTGGCGCAGTTTATTGCCGAGGTGGAGTCGATCACCGAGATTTTCGGCTCCTATACGATTAATGTGATCGTATGCGATGATCGAGTGCGCTCGCATCAGAGCTTTACCAACGGAGAATCGATCGCGTATATCCTCATCGGCGGCGGGGGAACCGATTTTAATCCTGTTTTTGATGTTTTAGAAAATCAATTGACCCCACCGAAAATGTTGCTCTATTTCACCGATTTGGACGGCAAATTTCCGCTGTATGAGCCTCACTACGAGACGTTATGGATTGCACCGTTGAAGGGTGAAGTACCGTTTGGGCGGGTAATACCACTAAAGGATGAGAATGGTTAAAAACGCATTAAAGATTTTGGAACATTCGAATCTCTTTATCACCGGCGGTGCGGGATCGGGAAAAACGACCCTCACCCGTGCGCTCATAGAGGATGCGGTACAAAAGGGTAAATCGGTTGCTCGTCTCGCTTCGACGGGGATGGCGGCAACTCTGATCGGGGGACAGACACTACACAGTTTTTTTGATTTGGGGATTGCTTCGTCCCAAGAAGAGTTGGAGCGAAACGGTAAACTCGACCCCTCCAAAAAGATCATCAAACTGATCCGCTCGATGCAGCTCATTGTCATCGATGAGATTTCTATGGTGGGGGCACCGCTGCTCGATATGATTCGCCTGAGATTGTTGCAATCAGAGTTTACTGGGCGAGTGATCGTAGTGGGGGATTTTTTACAGCTTCCCCCTGTCGTGCGGGGAAATGAACCGATCTATTTCGCGTTTGAATCTCCGTCGTGGGAGCGACTTGGATTTGAAACCTTGCATTTGGAAGGGTCATACCGAACCCATGAAGCGGAGTTTTTGAGCTTGCTCCAAAAAGTACGTCATGCCCGTCTCGATGAAGAGGCTCATGAAGCGTTGGACGCATTGGTAAAACCGCTTAATGAAGATAAATCTACGATTACACTGTTGTACGGGAAAAATATCAGTGCTCAAAATCATAATCGCGCTCAGTTGGAACATCTTAACGGTGAGGTTCTCGGCATTTCTACCTATGTCACGATCCATGATAAAAAGATGCAGGAGCGTGAGGTAGAGCGATTTATGAGTGAAAGCCGTATCGAGCCTACACTAGCATTAAAAGTAGGTGCTCCGATCCTCTTTACCCGCAACGCGTGGAACTACTACAACGGGGAGCGGGGACGAATCATCTCCATCGAAGAGGATGTGGTTTGGGTCAAAAAAGAGGATGGGGTGAGTGTTAAAGTAGAGCGGGTTGATACCACTAAAACACGGTGGGTAGAAAAGGGGAGTACTGCGAGTGAAGAGAAGCTTATCACGCTCAGTCAGTTTCCAATCACGTTAGCTTTTGCTATTACAATCCATAAATCGCAGGGGATGAGCTTGGCCGATTATGTCATCGAGACCAACGAAATTTTCGCCCCGTCGCAGTTTTATGTGGCACTTTCCCGTTCCGTATCGGCGCATCGAGTTACGCTGATTCGTCCGAATCGAGGATGGGAAAAACTCTGTTTCGTTCATCCTAAAGCGAAACGATTCAGCGAGGGGCTGTAAACGCTGCTCCGATTATCACCCGATACGAAAACATCGTGCTAAACACTGCTGCGAGAAGGGCTACTGCCACCATCATATACATCACGGCGAGCTGATACGAGATCGCTTGGAGCGGATCGGCACCGGCGAGGAGCATCCCCGTTGTGATTCCGGGGATATGGATAATTCCGACCGTCTGGAGCATATTGAGCGTCGGAATCATCGAGGCTTTGACGGAGGCTTTTGAGGCAAACGATAGGGCTTCTTTGAGCGGTGCTCCCAGTGCTATCATCCCCTCGATTGTCTCAATCGTATTTTTGACTTCTGCTCGGAATCGTTCGGTACTTTGGGTATAAACGTTGAGGGCATTGCCGATAATCATTCCTCCAATAGGGATCATCTCATGGGGAACCATGTGGATCACTCCGAATGCCATCATCGATAAAAAAACAATTCCCGACGACGCACCGAGGGTGAAAAAAGCAATTTTAAAGCTGTGCTCTCCCAGCGGAGAGCGTTTTTTGGCGGTATAGGCACCGAATGTTATCATTCCCAGCAGTACAAAAAAGAGCAGGGCAGGGTGCTTCATCTGAAAAAGATAGACGAGGGCGTATCCGAGGAGTCCGAGCTGAACCATTGCGAGTATCGAATTGGTGAGGATCATGTTTTCCATGCCGAGTTGTTCACGGCGCGAATACCACAGAGCAAAGATAATGAGGAGATAGGAGGCTAAAAAAGAGTATTGCATGGAGAAAGAATAGAGTATTTTTGATTAAGAAGAGGCTTCCCCAAGAAGGGGAAAGAAGGATTATAATTCTTCAGCGTGAGCAGCAAGATACTCAGCAACACCCTCAGTGCTTGCTTTCATACCTGCGTCACCTTTTGCCCAGCCAGCCGGACAAACTTCACCATGCTCGTTGGTGAACAACATCGCATCGATCATACGGAGCATTTCATCGATGTTACGTCCAAGTGGAAGGTCGTTGATTACCGCGTGACGTACTGTTCCGTCTTTGTCGATCAAGAATGACCCGCGAAGTGCTACCGAATCACCGAGCAATACATCGTAATCACGTGAAATTTGTTTGTTAAGGTCAGCGACCAATGGGTAACGAACTTGACCGATGCCCCCCTCTTTTACCGGAGTGTTTTTCCATGCAAAGTGGCTGAATTGTGAGTCAACGGATACACCGATAACGTTGATTCCGCGTTCTGTGAATGACTCTAAACGGTGATCAAACGCGATCAATTCAGAAGGGCATACGAAGGTAAAGTCCAATGGATAGAAGAACAATACAGCACCTTTTTCACCAAGGTTTTCGTAGAGGTTGAAATTATCAACGATTTGGTTGTTCCCTAGAACGGTAGTAGCGGTAAAGTCAGGAGCTTTTTTGGTTACGAGCATGTGATTTCCTTACGTGGTTTATTGAGTAATATGCAGAAATTGTAACACACAAAGATTAATTGAACTGAGAGGCTCAAAGTTAACCTATAAATATAAAGGATAATTTTTATTATTTAGAATAGATCTTGCATACAGATTGCTTGCTTTCGATATAATCGTGAGATGATAACCTTTAAACATCTCTTCTCCATGATGCTTCGCTATAAACGCTCTTTGTTATGGGGAAATATTATTGCCGTACTCGCGACTCTCATTTCGATTCCGATCCCTCTGCTGATTCCGTTAATGGTGGATGAGGTACTGTTAAAAAAAGGGGGAAAAATTACCCAAGTAATAGACTGGCTTACTCCTGCACACGAACCTCTCCTCTATATCGGTATTGTGTTGGCCGTGACAATAAGCTTGCGGTTTGTATTTTTTCTTCTAAGTGTTGTCTCTCAACGGTTTTTTATTACCCTTTCTCAGGAACTCAGTTTCACGATTCGTGTTCACGCATTGGAACACCTTAAACATGTTTCGATGAGTGCATATGAGCGTCTGGGAAGCGGCAAAGTGATTACTCATCTGGTCACCGATATTGATACGATCGAGCAATTTTTAGGAAGTGCCCTTTCCAAACTGATTGTTTCCGTTGCAACCCTTATCGGAGTAGCGGCAGTACTAATCTGGATTAATCCTCTTTTTGGAATTCTTATTCTTATTTTTCAACCCGTCATCATGATTGTAACCCGTAAAATATCCGGTCGGGTCGGATCGCTGAAGAAAGAGCAAAACCGCACCATAGGAGAACTTTCCGATACCCTCACGCAGCTGTGTGATCTCTTCGGTCAAATTCGTGCCAGTAACAAAGAGGAGCGATTTATTGATAATGCAATAGATCAATCGAAACATTTACGCCATAGTGCGAGCGAATACGGGATTAAAGCACTGATGGGGGAGCGGTATTCGTACACCCTATTTTTGAGTGGATTTGAGATTTTCCGCGCGTTAGGGCTTGTGATGGTTTTATACTCCGACCTCTCTATCGGATTGATGTTCGGAATTTTCGGCTATTTATGGTTTATGATGACTCCGGTACAGGATCTTTTATCACTCCAATACAGCTTTGCCAATGCTAAAAATGCTCTTGCTCGGTTAAATGAGCTCTTAGAACTTCCTACTGAGCCGATTTTAAATAGTACGAAAGCTTTGTCTAAGACCAAAGCATTGTCAATAAAGACCCATGATCTCATCTTCGGATACGATGAAAAGGAACCCATATTAAAAGGAATCGATCTTGATATCAGAGCCGGAAGTACGGTTGCAATCATCGGTGCGAGCGGCAGCGGGAAAAGTACTCTATCACAACTGTTGGTCGGTTTTTATCCGCCGACATCAGGAGATATCCTTTATAACGGTGTGAGTGTAAACGAAATCGGATTTTCGCGTGTACGCGATGAAGTATTTGTCGTCTTGCAACAGCCGTTGATGTTTAACGAAACACTCCGATTTAATCTCACGATGGGGGATAAGATCAGCGATGAGGCGATTTTTGAAGCATTAAAGATTGCACAGCTTTCCGAGTTCGTATCTTCATTGCCCATGGGATTGGAGACGCAGGTAGGGAAATTCGGTATCCGGTTGTCGGGTGGACAGCGTCAGCGGCTCTCAATCGCGCGGATGGTGTTAGCCGATCCGAAAGTGGTCATATTCGATGAATCGACTTCGGCACTGGATGTTCACACAGAAAATGCACTGTTTGAAGCTTTGGAGACATTTTTAGTCGAGAAGACAGTGATTATCATTGCTCATCGTCTTAGCACGGTCACGCGTGCCGACTACATCTATGTACTTGAAAACGGAGTGATTCTTGAAGAGGGAACACGGGAAGTTTTAGAAGCTCAAGATGGCAGTTATAAGCGTTTTATAACCTCTCAACACGGATAAGGAATACGCAAATGCGACAAAATAATTTTTTACGTTGGATTGGAGTTGGGGCATTCATTTTGATTTTATGGTTGTTTTCCCCTTTTTTAAAAGGCTTTTGTGTTGCATTGCTCTTAGCAATGGCGGTTTCTCCTGTGTATCAAATTGTTAAGCTCAAAATAGATACATACGAGCAATTGAGAAATTTTGCTTCGGTAACCTCTGCCGCAGTTGTAACATTGGGACTTGCCCTCATTATATTTGTCCCCATTGCTTTATTCTTATTTCAAGTCCTTGATCATCCGGCTAATACGATGGAGTTGATCCATACCTTCACCAATCAAGTCGATTCGCTGAGCAGTCACCTACCCACCTATTTTTCTTGGTTAAAAGACCCTCTTGACAATGTGATTGCTCTGTCTAAACAACACAAAGATGAGATCATCGCATTTTTGGCAAGCTGGCTTGGGAACGGTTTAAAAACGTTTATGGCGATGCTCGGCGAGATGGCGATGATTGTTATTTTCTTTTTCTTTTTGATGTGGTATGGTCGCAGTATTACCCTTTTTCTTCTTCCGATTATTCCTCTAAAACGCTCAATCAAGCGGGAATTTTTGGATGAGATGACAACCATGATAGCTGTGGTGTTTTATACGCTTGTGGGGGTTATGATCGCTCAAGGGTTGGCATTTGGGATTTTCATCGCTTTTTTTGAGGGATATAATGCTCTATTGCTTGGATTTCTCACTGGAATTGCGGCAATTATTCCGGTTGTGGGTACGGCCTTTGTATGGATTCCTGTCGTTATACATGAATATTTTCAAGGGAATATTATGAATGTTCTCATTATATCGCTCTATTCGTATGCAATGATGGCATTTTTTATCGACAACATTGTTAAGCTGGTAATTCTAAATTTCGTAAACCGAACACTCAGCCACGGAAAACGCCGTATCAATGAGTTCGTGATCTTTTTTGCGATAGTGGGAGGATTGGCAACATTCGGGTTTTGGGGAGTGATTTTAGGACCGGCTATCGTCGCTTTCACGGTGACAACGCTCAGAACAATGCGAAAAACCAATCGAATTATCCTCCCTTAAAAGAGAGGGCAATAACGTTAGAGTGCTTTGAGTGCCTGCATCTCTTGGCGCAGAGCATTGAGCTCTTCAGTAAGGCGTGCGATTTCATCTTCTTTGGTCTCTTCATTCGAAGAATGGGAATAGCGTTGAACAGCTGATTGGAATGTGTGTGTCAGATGATCGAGCTGATCTTTGGCTTTTTCAATCCATTCGTGCTGGTCAAAGTGAAGGTTGTCTTCCATGTCATTGATTTTTTCCAAAATCTCATCTTTGTGTTTATACGCATAATACGCAGCTGCACCGCCGATGGCAGCACCGAGTACGAAACTGAGAAGATTGTTTTGCTGATTCATTGTTAGTCCTTATTCGTTGGGTTTTTTCTTGAAAAACTGGGAAAGTGCGCCGATGGCGAGTGTTCCGAGTGTCACTTTGGCAATGCCGTTAGAGGCTTTCAAGGCGAGCGATTTCGTTTCATCGTGAAGAAATGCAATTAATCCATGCAACTCGTGCAGGGACATTAAAGATTTTTCACTGATAGAACGAGTTTCCCCTTTGAGCTGACCCAACAGTTCACTCACGTCTTGAAGCGTTACCACTGCTTTGCCTGAGATGAAACTAAGCTCATGTTGTAGATGAGCGATAAACTCGTTTACTTTATTCATCGTTTTGATCGAATTGATTCCGATATAAACGATTACAGCGGTAATAAATATCATACATATCGCGATGATACCGACAAATAAGGTAAGTAGCTGTTGCTCGATCATAATCATTCCTTTCGCGATAATTCCAATTATACTCTTCTTTTAGATAATATGGTGAATCAATATTTTATTTAGGTAATTCTTTGTTTTGTCTATTTTAAGTGTTTAAAATATATACTTTCAATATTCTATAAATATATAAGGTATATCTATGATACTTACTTTATCGCACCAAAAAGGGGGCGTAGGAAAATCAACCGTAGCGTGGAATCTTGCGGTTTATTTTTCGAAAATTATTGATACAAGGATTATTGACCTTGATACACAGCGCTCTCTTACCGTAACCAATGCCTTGAGGCAAGAGCAAGGACTGATTCCCATTAAAATGCTTCATTTCAATACGGCTGAAGAGTTGGCAGAATATGCTCAAAACGATTCGGATGATATTTTAACGATTATCGACTCAGGAGGATTTGACAGTGCCTACAATCGTGTAGCGATCATCGCCTCAGATTTGCTTATTACGCCGGTTAGCGATAAACCGTTTGATTTGATGGGGTTGCAAAAGTATGAAGAGATTCTCAAAAGTCTTTCGGATATACAGGGTGAAATGATCAAAACACATGTCTTGTTTAATAATATCAATCCCGCAATGAAGCGATTTGGTGATTTGGTCGAGTTTATCTGCATGTCGGATTTCTTTGAACTGCTTACCTCTGTGTTACGCCAAAGGGTCGATATTGCCCATTCGGTCGGTGAGGGGAAAAGTATCAAAGAGTATCGGATATTTAGTAAAGCCGATCAGGAAATGGATGAACTTTTTGATGAAGTAAAATCCATTTTAAATATAAGATAAATATCTAAAATATATATAAAGGATATGGTATGGCGAAAAATAGCTTTTTAAAAAACATCGAAAAAGTTAAAAGTTCCGCTGCTATGAGCGAGCGGGAAAACAGTATAAAAAACGACAAAGAGAAGAAGAAAAAACTGATTACCATCCCTGTGGGGTGGGAAGATAAAATCCGTGAATTTCACGGCGGAACCGTAAGTGCTTACATTTTGATTGCATTGCAAGAGAGAATGCAAAAAGATGGGTTGCTGTAACAGTAATTTAAAAACAGGAGTGAAATGATGATAGAACATTTATTTACATGGTATGGAATGATCGGAGCAGGACTCGTCTTGATTATTTTGATATATTCTTTTTCAAAAGTAGTTGGATTCGTTTGGCGATTGATATTTTTGGGAGCGATTATATTCGCCGGATTTCTCTATTTCCGGCATTTGATATTTTGACGTGATACACCATTTGTTTTAGCGTCGGTCATAGTCACGTCCCTCACGTCTCCAACCGTTGTCGCGATCTTCATATCCTCCACGATCACGGTCATGCCACTCATGATCACGATGGTTCCATCCATAATAGACGGGAGCGGGATTGACATAAACAACACGCGGTTGAGTATAGATCACGCGAGATTGGGTGTAAACAACTTGGGGATCTTCCCGATACACCTCACGTGTTGTATAGCCGTTATATCCCGAATAGGTATTGTATGGACGATAATTATTGCCCGTATACCCTCTTTGATCGCTACTTCCGATCATAGTGCCAAGTACCGCACCGCCTATGGTAGCAGCAGTTTTGCCGCTTCCACCTCCAAACTGATTTCCGATAACTCCCCCGATAGCTCCTCCCACTAATCCTCCCATAACATCTTGTGCCATGAGAGCTGAGGATGCCGTAAGTGCTAGAGCTAATAAAATTTTTTTCATAATAGGTTTCTCCAATGTAAATAGTATGCATGAGTATAGAACAGTTATGTGAACCGATTGTGAAGCTAATGATTTTGGATATGCCGGTTTGTTGTAGGATTTCATTTATTACAAAGCTGTTAAAATATATAGTTCGAAAATATTTAATACAAAAGGCATTGGAAAATGGGTGGAATATTAGTCATTATTCTTCTGTTTTTTTTAGAAGGCATTTCCCTTAATGCTACAACTCTAGAGGATGCGAATAGTACAAATGCTACCAATTTGATCTCTATATATAGTCTAAAGAGCAAATCAAATCAGCTTCAAGCAAGCGATAACGGTAAGGGGCTTTTTTATAATTCTCAAAATGTTAAACTAAAAATCGAACAATCTACTGACGCCGTTAAAACGGCTGCAATTATAAAAGTAAACCCTTTGAATGATTCATCATATGTAAAATTCGGGATCAATTACCTTAATCAAAATCTGTACAATTACGATTCCACACTAGAGAGGGTGAGTCAGCATTCGGGTGCACTTGGGGCGGGTTATCTGATTAACAATGATATAGACTTGGAATTAGGGAGTAGTGTGACTGAGCTGATCGCTAACAAAACAAATCCGCAAAGTGAGATCGCCAATCAAACGATTAAAAATACCTACTACCAGATTGCAAAACGGGCTGAGATACCTATTGGGACAATAGATGTTTCTCTAAACGGCAATCAGCTTTATCAAACTCTTTCCACAAAAGAGCAAAGTTACGGCAGCCGTTTGAACTATTATCCCGACGATAATATTAAACTGGGATACTCTTACAGCAATAGCCAGAATAATGTTTCGAGTGGCTATTCCATAAATTACGGTTACTTTGCTACCGAGTATGCGAATAATATTTCACAAAACACCTACAGTGTTACGGTAGGATTTAAAGCGAAGTTTGCCGATATTACCGATTTCTCAAGCTATACCATTCCTGTAAAAGTAAAACCGAATATTACTCGGTCTCACCGATTTGATGATATGGTTTTGTACGATAATATGAATCTGCACATTTAATTAATTACTCTCCATACTATCAAGAGAGTACCAGTTTTTTTTATTTTCCGGGTCCTCCTCTTTACCCTTGTTATCCAGCAATTGCTGAATAACTTTGACATTCTCAATCCATTTGTTGATGGGCTGAATTTTGGATGTATTACGCTCTATTTTAACCGTATCATTTATCTTGATCGGCTCTATCGGTATCCATTTTTTTTCTCTGTTTTCAGAGAATAGATTTGGGGGTATCAGTATCAAGAGCAATAAAACGGCAATAAATTTCATAAGTTTCCAATAGATGATAGTATTGCAATCATACCTAAATAGGTTTATTTAAAATACTCCGTACTGATAGAGGTTTTTGACATACAAAAAGATTATTGTTGTTATAATATAAACAAGAAGAGTAAAAAGGTGAATGTATATGATCAAAATTATAAATAGTGAAGAGTTTTCCTATTTTTTACGTGTCCATAGAAATGAAGTTATAAAAATATGGATGAATAAAAATGAGGTACAAAATGTACTTCACAGACACTCTTTACCTATTATTGAAAAAAACACCCATCTTTTTTACCAGTTTTGTGATTGTTTTATAAGCGTTATTGAGTGGCGTGCAACCGTTTCGGAGTGCCAGGTAAAAATAGATTTTTTACAGCTATTGAACAATTATAATGTGACAATCGCGGATCTTTTTACGTTAATTATAAAACTCAAAAATGCCATAGAACAGGTCATTTTTGAAAATGGGAACCTCTCCTATGCTCTGCAAAGTGAAATCGATTTTCTCACTTTGCAAATGGGAAATGACTTGGCCTCCAATTTTGAAAGTATTATCAGCAGTAACCAGAACTATAAAAGTGAAAACTCGAATCTTTTAACCGAATATAAAAAAGCGGTTGATCTGAGCAATATTGTCTCAAAAACAAACCCCAAAGGGGTTATAACCTATGTCAATGATAAGTTTTGTGAGATATCCGGATACACACGGGATGAACTTATCGGAAAACCGCACAACATCATTAGACACCCGGATATGCCCAGAGAAGCGTTTAAGGATTTATGGGACACCATCAAAGCAAAAAAAAGCTGGAATGGTGTGGTTACCAATATGAAAAAAGACGGGAGTCAGTATATTGTCGATACTACAGTCATCCCGATATTGGATGTGGATGGAGATGTCGTCGAGTACATAGCGATCCGACACGATATTACAGAGTTGGAAGAGACTAAACAACAGTTGCGAAACATCAATAAGGCGATGAAACACAAGGTGGATGAGCTCTACTCAATGACAAATACATTGGAGGAAAAAGCGTATAAAGATAATCTGACCGGAATCAACAATCGGGAAAATTTTGAAGGTATTTTTAGCATAGAGATCGCCAATGCGAAGCAAAACAATCTGCCGCTCAGTCTGATAATCTTTGATGTTGACCATTTTAAACTGGTCAATGACACCTATGGCCATCAAGCCGGAGATATCATTTTAATCGATTTGGTCAGAATGATCGCCGATAATATTAAAAATGGAGATGTTTTTGCCCGATGGGGTGGTGAGGAGTTTGTCATTTTAACTCCTTCTACCGAAATAATTGGGGCATGTAATTTAGCTGAGAATCTACGTAAGCTTATACAGTCACATCCCTTTGGTTATGTCGAGAATGAGATAACCTTGAGCTTTGGAGTTGCACAGCTTTCCAGCGAAGATACTAAAAAAACCCTTTTTGAAAAAGCGGACGGGGCATTGTACGAAGCGAAGAAAAATGGGAGAAACAGAGTAGAGGTTTATAACGCTTAACTCAAAAAGCCCAGTTCTTGGGTAAGTCTTTGGTTGAGTAAATAATTAGGACAACTTTTGTGATTATCATTGCTGAATGAGCAGTTTATGTTTATAAAAATAACTGTTTTGATCTTGTTTGCAGTGTGTGGATTTAGAAGGTGGTGGCCAATCTCGGAATCGAACCAAGGACACAATGATTTTCAGTCATTTGCTCTACCGACTGAGCTAATTGGCCACATATTTGTGAGGCCGAAATTATAGCCTCATAAGCTTAAAACTAAGCTTAATGTCTATTTCGTCGCTTTTGCAAGCTCCCGAAAGAGATTTCCACGGTGCGCGTACGAGGTAAATTGATCCAAGCTTGCGGCGGCTGGAGAGAGCATGGCGACGCTATGGCGGTTGTGTTTTTTGCTGATCTGCTCTACCGCTACATCGAGGGTATTGCATAGGATGCAGGGGATATTGTATTGTTTGCACAGCGTTTGAAGCCGGAGTGCATTCGAACCGATAGCATATACCGTCACATCGTACTTTTTAAGAGGGGTGAAGAGCTCTTCTAGCTCTACCCCTTTGTCATCTCCTCCTAGCACTAAATGGACCTTGTAATCGCTGTACGTGCGCAATGCGGCTAGTGTGGCATCAATGTTGGTGGCTTTTGAATCGTTGATCCAAAGACGGTCTGCGCCGTCACGGAACTCCTCTTGTCGGTGCGGATCGAGGATAAAGGCGTTGATACGATCGTAATCGCATCGGTCATAGAGGATTTTATCAATCCCCATTGCGATCATCGCATCCATCAAAAATGCCCCTTTAAATTTGATCTTGCTGGCATCAAATCCAAAATATTTTGCGAGATCCTTTTCATCTTCGTAAATAATTTTAAATCCGTTGGTGGGTGCATCGGCAAACATTTTAGGGAGGAGTACCGCTTCCCCCTCTTTCATCATTGAGAGAGGTTTGAGTTTCGCATCGTAATACGCCTGCATGCTTCCGTGCCAGCTGACATGATCAGGGGTGACCGGGAGGAGGGCATAGATATTAGGACGTGCCACATTGGTGTAGTGCATGCTAAACGAGCTTGTTTCCAATATCCAGATAGGGGCATCGGGTGACATATCGGCCAGAGGGGTTCCGATATTTCCGCCGCTGATAGCCCCTTTGTCAGAGAGGAGGTGTTCGATCATCTGTGTCGTGGTTGTTTTGCCGTTGGTTCCGCTGATCCAGATCGAAAAAGGCATTTTTGGGGCAAAAAAATCGTATTCGCTGATCAGATGGGTCGCTTGGGTGATGAGCGGATGGGTCGGAGGAAATCCGGGAGAGGGAATTTCGTGGGTAAAGGCGCGGGTATCGAACTCGCTGATCGGTTTGAGAAAATTTCCCTCTTCATCGGTGGAAGGGACGGTTATTTTATCGTCAAAAAAAGTACAAGGGCCATACGCTTTAGCGATGGCGCGGGTTGTTTTGCCGTATCCGAAACAGGCGATAGTGGAGTTTTTCATTAGCGAATCTTTAGGGTGATGAGTGCGAGGATATTGGAAAGCAGCGCAATGATCCAAAATCGGACGATGATTTTGTTCTCTGCCCATTGTTTCATCTCAAAATGGTGATGAATCGGTGCCATTAAAAAGACCCGTTTTTTGCGGAGTTTGTAGCTGCCGACCTGCAAAATGACGGAAACGGTTTCAATAACGAAAATGAGACCCACTAGGATGAGGAGGATTTCACTTTTCCCGATGATCGCCATATAGGCGATAAAGGCTCCCAACGTCAACGAACCGCTGTCCCCCATGAACACTTGCGCCGGATGGCAGTTAAACCATAAGAATCCGACCAGCGAACCGATAAGGGCAGCGGCAATGACGACCACTTCTCCCGCGGGAATCTTGGGCATCAGCAGGTAATGGGAGAGGGCGGCATTACCGACAACGTAGACAATGACGCTCAAAGAGAGGAGGGCGAAGATCGAGGGGACGGTTGCGAGTCCGTCAAGCCCGTCGGTAAGGTTGACGGCGTTGGAAGTGGCGATGATGACTAGAACCCAGAAAAAGATACTGAAATATCCCATGTCAAAGAGACTTGATTTAATGAACGGTAGATAGAATCCGGTTTCAAGTTTTGCAACATAAATGAGAAAAAATCCGATAGCTAACCCGAACATGAGTTGAAGTAAAAGTTTAGATCGTGCACTCAAGCCTGCAAGATTGTTATCTCCTTTGATTTTTCCCCAGTCATCAGTGAATCCGATGTAGCCATAAAAAAAGAGAGTCAAAAGACCGCCGATGGCATACGGATTGAAGATATTAATAGTCAACAAAGATGCGATGATCGTAGAGGTAATAAAGACAATTCCCCCCATTGTAGGGGTTTTAGCTTTACCTTGATGAGCACTGACGTATTCGTTAATCGGTTGAACACGGGCTGATCGCTGTGCCCAAGCGATAAAACGGGGCATAAAAAAGAGGGTGAGAAGCAAGCCGATAAAAAAGGCAATTCCTGCACGGACAGTAATGTATTGAAAGAGATTGATGCCGAGTGAATGATGAAACCAATATAACATTTATAAGACTCTTTGCTAGCGTAAATTGTAAAGAAAGTGACATTTTAATATAATCCCCCAAAAGTTTGATTAATCGAGGAGGCAACTTGAGCAAAAAAACCGTTTTAGTCATTACCGACGGGATCGGATATTCCGCTAAACGAGAATACAATGCATTCCATCATGCTCATAAACCGACTTACGATTTTCTCTTTCGAGAAGTTCCCCATTCTCTGATCGATACTTTCGGTCTGAGTGTGGGACTTCCAGAGGGGCAAATGGGTAATTCTGAAGTGGGACATATGTCGATTGGCAGCGGTCGGGTGTTGTATCAGGATTTAGTCAAAATCTCTCTTGCATTGGAAGAGGGGACGTTTGAAGAGAATAGTGTGTTTTCCTCATTGCTCAAAACCAGCAAACAGATTCATTTAATAGCTCTAATGAGTGACGGCGGTGTCCATTCGCATATCGATCATTTGATGGGAGTTGCAGAAATAGCATCCGAAGCAGGCAAAGAGGTATGGCTCCATTTGATTACCGACGGTCGGGATGTCGCACCGACATCCGCAAAACTTTTTTTGCAAACGGTACTGGCGCATGGGAAGAATAATATCAAAATCGCTTCACTAGGAGGACGCTTTTTCGCGATGGATCGAGACAATCGATGGGATCGTGTCGAAAAAGGGTATGAGGCTATCGTAAATGCGATCCCTAAGAGTGAACAGAGTGTTGCCGATTATATTGAGAATGCCTATGCCTCCGGTGAGACCGATGAATTTATCACCCCAAGCGCTTTTGAAGGGTATAGCGGGGTTAAAGACGGAGATGCAGTCTTAATGCTCAATTTTCGAAGTGACCGGATGCGCGAACTCACAACGGCAATCGGTGATCCTGAATTCCTCGGATTTCCACGCAAATTTATTCCGACCCATTTGGCAACGATGACCCAATACGATAAAAATTTTCCTTATCCGATATTATTTCCGAAAGATGCTCCGACGAATACGCTTGCCGAGGTGATCAGTCATACAGGGCTTCGTCAGCTTCATACGGCAGAGACGGAAAAATACGCTCACGTTACCTTCTTCTTTAACGGCGGTGTCGAAGAGCCGTATGAAAATGAAACACGGGTACTGATCCCCAGTCCTCAAGTGAAAACGTATGATATGCAGCCGCAGATGAGCGCTCCCGCAGTGGGTGATGTGGTAGTAAAAGCTATCGAGGAGGGGATTGATTTTGTTGTGGTCAACTTTGCTAACGGCGATATGGTAGGGCATACCGGCAATTTTGATGCGGCGGTACAAGGAGTTGAGGCAGTAGATGTTCAGCTCGGGCGTATTGTTGCAGCGGCACGGAATAATGACTATGCGCTGGTTATTACGTCCGATCATGGAAATTGTGAAGAGATGCGGGATGATGCGGGCAATACATTAACTAATCATACGGTTGGTAAAGTGTGGTGTTTTGTGATGGCGAATGGGGTCAGCGCGGTTCATCCGGGGGCATTGAATAATATTGCCCCTACGGTATTAAAACTGATGGGATTAGATATTCCATCAGAGATGGATTCACCACTTATATAAAGGATAATCATGAAATTTACAGGAAAAAACGTATTAGTAACCGGATCAAGCCGAGGAATCGGTGCAAAAGTGGCAAAAGTGTTGGCCGGCTATGGGTTAAAAGTGTGGATCAACTACCGAAGCGGTGCGAGTGCTGCGGATGCAGTAAAAGCAGAGATTGAAGCTACCGGTGGTACTGCTGCCGTCATCGGATTTGATGTCAGTGATGAAGCGGCATTCGTGGATGCGGTGAAAACCATTGTGGATGCGGACGGTGAACTTTCGTATCTGGTGAATAATGCAGGGATCACTAACGATAAATTGGCATTGCGGATGAAAGCGGAAGAGTTCACGAGCGTTATCGATGCAAATCTTACCTCGGCGTTTATCGGATGCCGTGAAGCGATGAAAGCGATGCGTAAACAAAAATTCGGAAGCATCGTCAATATGGCATCCATCGTAGGTGAAACCGGCAATGCGGGACAAACCAACTACGCCGCATCGAAGGGGGGGATGATTGCAATGACTAAAAGTTTCGCGATTGAAGCGGCAACCAGCGGAATTCGCTATAACTGTATCACCCCGGGTTTTATTGCGACTGATATGACGGATGAGCTTAAAGAAGAGATCAAAGCGGCATTTACCGCAAAAATTCCGATGGCACGATTCGGAAATGCGTCGGAAGTCGCCGAAGCAACAGCCTTTTTATTGAGCGATCATGCGAGTTATATCACAGGGGAAACGTTAAAAGTCAATGGTGGAATGTACATGTAGCAGGGGCTTCAGAGGAGAATTTGCCTCTTAAGTTAAATATGCTATAATTTCACGATTTTATTCATAGGAACAGGAGCTAATATGGCACTTTTGGACGATATTAAAGAAGTAGTGGTTGAGCAACTTAGCGTAAACCCGGATGAAGTTAAAGAGGATTCTAAATTTGTAGAAGATCTTGGCGCTGACAGCCTTGACGTTGTTGAATTGGTAATGGCTCTTGAAGAGAAATTCGATATCGAAATTCCAGATGATGAAGCGGAAAAAATTCAAACCGTTCAAGATGTAATGAACTACATCCAAAGCAAAAACTAATCAAGGCATACGCCTTGATATTTTAGTGCTTTTAATATTTGGCTTAGATAAGCCTGATGTTAAGACCATTGATACGCAGGAGAAAATGTGAAACGAGTAGTAGTAACCGGTATGGGGATGATCAACGCGTTAGGCCATGATAAAGAGAGCTCTTTTAAGGCAATTTGTGAGGGTGAATGTGGGATCGACATGATCACTATTTTTGATGCGTCACAGCACAGCGTTCAGATTGCCGGCGAGGTTAAAGGTTTTGATCCTGAGACGGTAATGCCTCCTAAAGAGGTCAAAAAAGCAGACCGTTTTATCCATTTCGGACTCAAAGCGGCGCAAGAGGCGATGGCGGATGCCAAGCTTGACCCTGAAATCGACAAAGATCGTTTCGGTATCAGTGCAGCGGCCGGTATCGGCGGCTTGGCAGCGATTGAAGCTAACTCGATTATTTTGGAGACAAAAGGGCCTCGCCGTATCTCCCCATTTTTTATCCCTTCAGCTCTTGTTAATATGCTCGGCGGGTTTGTCTCTATTGAGCATGGGCTTAAAGGGCCGAATCTCTCAAGTGTAACGGCGTGTGCCGCAGGGACACATGGAATCAGCGAAGCGGCAAAAACCATTATGATCGGCGGTGCGGATCGAATGCTCGTTGTCGCAGCTGAGTCGGCAATCTGCGGTGTCGGTATCGGCGGGTTTGCATCTATGAAAGCGCTCTCTACTCGTAATGACGAGCCTAAAAAATCGTCTCGTCCGTTTGATGCGGATCGCAGTGGGTTTGTTATGGGTGAGGGTGCTGCGGCATTGGTACTTGAAGAGTATGAGTGTGCAGTAGCACGCGGTGCTCACATTTATGCGGAGCTTATCGGTTTTGGCGAGAGCGGTGACGCTAACCATATCACGACACCGGCTCCCGGCGGTGAGGGTGCGGCTCGTGCGATGAAAGCGGCGATGAAAATGGCAGGGTATCCGAAGGTTGATTATATCAATGCGCACGGTACAAGTACCAAGTACAATGACTGGTATGAGACGATGGCAACAAAAGAAACATTCGGAGGGGCTGAAAATTGTCCTCCGATCAGTTCGACCAAAGGCCAAACAGGACATTGTCTAGGCGCTGCCGGTGGTATTGAAGCAGTTGTCAGTATTATGGCAATGCGTGATGGAATCATCCCTCCGACCATTAACTATGAAACACCGGATCCGGATTGTGATTTGGATATTGTTCCGAATGTAGCACGCAAGGCAGAACTTAATGTTGTTATGAGCAACTCGTTTGGATTTGGCGGCACTAACGGTGTCGTGATTTTCAAAAAACTCTAAGGGTCTCTTCTTGGCTACCTATTTAGATTTTGAACAAAACATTCGCCAAATCCAAGAGGAAATTATTGCCGCTGAGGTTCGTTATGACCATCATGCAGTAGAAATACTCAAAGGTGATTTGGACAAAGAAGTTCATAAAACCTATACGAACCTATCTCCCTATCAAGAGCTGCAATTGGCACGCCATCAAGATCGTCCCTATGCACTTGATTACATCAATCTTTTACTGGATAAAAAATATGAGATTCACGGAGACCGTCATTTTCGTGATGATCTTGCGATTATCTGCTATATCGGTTATATCGGTGAAGAGCGGGTAATGGTGATCGGTGAACAAAAAGGGCGCGGAACCAAGAATAAACTCAAACGCAATTTTGGTATGCCGAATCCTGAAGGGTATCGAAAAGCATTACGTGCCGCAAAAATGGCCGAAAAATTCAAGATCCCTTTGCTGATGCTTATCGACACTCCGGGTGCTTATCCCGGTCTCGGAGCCGAAGAACGCAACCAAAGTGAAGCGATTGCTCGAAATTTGCTAGAACTCTCAAACCTAAATACGATCACGGTATCGGTCGTTATCGGTGAAGGGGGGAGCGGTGGAGCCCTTGCTATCGGTGTGGCAGATAAGCTTGCTATGATGCGTTACTCCGTATTCAGCGTCATCTCTCCTGAGGGGTGCTCGGCTATTTTGTGGAACGACCCGACCAAAGTAGAAGCGGCGACGAAAGCGCTCAAAATCACCAGTGCCGATCTCAAATCGCTTGATTTGATCGATGATATCGTGGATGAACCCCTTATCGGTGCCCACCGTGATAAAGCCGGTGCTGCAGATGCATTAAAAAACTACTTTATCTCTCAGCTTACCCAGCTTCGCACGTTAAGTGACGAGGAACGGCTTGATCAGCGCTATAACCGACTGGTCGGCGTAGGCCGATTTTCGGAGTAGAGATTATCCTCTCTCCTCTTCCTCCGATTTTTCTTCGACTATTTTCGGACTCGGTTTGAGTCGTTTCAGTCGTTTCGCCTCTTTTGAAAAAGCAATCAACTCTTCAGCATTTTTGATTGATTTTGGGATGAGCGGTAATGTACGCTTTAGCAACTTGGTTGTGGTCATGGCATCGGACAAAGCGCGATGATGGGTTGCCTCTTTGTAGAGTTCTAATTGATCGTTGAGATAGGCCAAACCGTATCGTTCGGACTCTATCGTCCGCTCTGCAAGATCGATGGTGCAGAGTGAGCGGTTTAACAACCCTTCCAACCCTACCCGTTCCATCATCGCGGATACAAAATTATAATCAAATTTAGCATCATGCCCTACGAAAACCGCATCCCCTAAAAAAAGATGGAACTCATGCATAACCTTGGCAAGTCCAGGAGCTTTAAGGGTTTGTTCCGTTCCGATTCCGGTGATCTCTTGAATCTGTTTTGGAATTTCCTGACAGTAGACTAAACTCTCGTAGGTATCGATAATCTTTCCGTTTAGGAGTTTAACGGCACCGATTTCGATAATCTGGTGGCGAGTCGGTTTTGAACCGTTGGACTCAATGTCAACGATACAAAACAACGTATCGCTAATCGAGGTCAACGAGGTGCTAAAACAGTAATACTTGCCGTTTAGGACAATATTCATCCCCCGTGCTTTGAGCAGCTCCAGAGATAAATCACTCGGAGGAGGGAGGAGCGCTTCAAACTCCTCTTTGGGGATACCCGCTTTAGCAAGGCGCGATACAATTTTAGGTTCAAATGCTTTCATGCTTTGGCCTGTGCGATAAAAGCGTTGGTAAGCTCAGGAGATTTTTTCCCTTTGGACGCCTCCACACCGCTACTGACATCCACACCGTAAAAACCAAACGATTTAAGTGATGCGACAGTATCAGGATCAAGCCCTCCGGCAAGGATGATTTTGGAACAATCGATCCCTTCAAACCATTCGATATTGAGTCGTTTTCCGCTGCCGCCGTACCCTTCGCAAAAAGCATCGATAAGGCGGTATTGATCGGCATATTGCAATACGTCTTCACGATGTTGCGCACGAATGACTCTGAGTGAGGGAAAGTGCAAGTGCTCAAAAAAATCCTCTGTGACGTCAAAATGGATCTGTGCCAAGGTGCATCCGGTTTCTAAGCAGACGGATCGGATATATTCAGCACTCTCATTGACGAAAAGGGCAACCTTCTCAACAAAGGGGGGAAGGTTGGCAATGATAGCTTTAGCATTGTCGAGAGAGATATAGCGTGGGGATTGAGGATAGAATACAAAACCAAGGGCATCCGCACCGGCTTCAATCGCCATCAATGCATCTTCGAGATTGGTAATACCGCAGATTTTTACTCTCATACGCGAAGGCTATCAATGGCGGTTTTATAATCGTTAGCACCAAATACGTAACTTCCCGCAACACAGACATCGACACCGGCTTCTTTGAGTGCTTCTATGTTAGAACTTCCTACTCCGCCGTCTATTTCAATCAAACATGCAGGATTTATCCGATCTCTAAGGGCCTTTAGCCGTTGAATCTTTTCAATGACGGTAGGGATAAATTTTTGCCCTCCAAAGCCGGGATTGACACTCATCACAAGAACCATATCCAAATCACCCAGTAGATATTCGATTGATTCGGCAGGGGTATGCGGATTGAGGACGATGGCCGGCTTGATCCCGAGTGAGCGGATATATTGAATCAGGCGATGAGGATTTTTTTCCTCTTCAATGTGAAATGAGATGAATTGCGGTTTGAGCGGTGCAAAAAGATCAACGAAAAACGTATTGTTTTGTACCATAAGATGGATATCAAGAGGTTTAGTTGCGGCTTGCGCAATGGCACTTACGACTACCGGCCCGATGGTCATATTGGGGACAAAATGACCATCCATCACGTCGACATGCACTAAATCGCATCCCGCATCACAGATAGCACGAACATCACGCGCTAAGTTACCGAAATCAGCGGAGAGGATACTGGGAGCGACGAGCATAATAAAGCCTTCGTAATTTTTTTGACATTTTAGCGAAAAATTATCTCGTCAGGAAAAAGATAAAGTTACTGCCCTCAAAACTCAAATCGACTTGCACCCCTTTTTTGTGTTGAGCTATTTGCATTAGGGAATCGATATCTCCATATGTTCGAGGCAGCGTGATGTCAACGTGTTGTTTATGTTCTCCCAAAAGCGATTTTGCCCGACCACCGATGATATTGACAAATTCGGCAAGAGAGTCCAAAATAGCCTCTTCATCGTCCGTCTCCTCTCCAATGAGAAGTTCGCACGCTTTTTTAGCAATATTTTTGGGGAAAACGAGAATAATAAGACCATCTACATCACCGTAAAATCCAATTGAACTGGCAAATTGATTTTTCGATTCTTTGATATCCAGCGTCTGGACGTTAAGAGCATTTTTGATTGCGGTAGCATTGGTCATCATAGTGATTGTGGAGACGGTAGCATCGATAAAACGGGGAAGCTCATTGACTAAAGCTTTCGTGAGAGTACGCGTTTGCTTTGTCGATGCACTGCTGCTTCCGCCGAGTTCTTGCATGAGTTCTTTATTTTTAAGAATATCGTCCATGTTGTCGAAAAACATCATTCCGGCATCTTCGAGATCGTTTTTAAAGGAGATGGGTGTTTTCTCAAACGTCAGCCCTACAAAGCAGATCGTTGCATTGTATTCAGCGGCGGAAGAGGCAAGTTTGGTGAAAAAATTGAGGGCATGGACATTCATGGAGACGACTTTATAGGCATCAAAAATAAACAGTCTAAAGCCGGCATTGAGAGAATTGTTATGATAGGCTATATTGAATGTATCCCCGATCTCTGCATCTAGAAAGTTGGCAATCGTATAAATAATCGCATTTCCGGTTACACGGGTAGCGATTTTTTGGCCGAACATACCAAGGTAGGTATCTTCAATAATCGCATAATAGAGATCAACGGTCTGTTTCTTTTCATCAAACTCTTTTTTGCTTTGGGCTATGATGGGATTATGGCCGTAATCAAAAAGTTCGATCGCCATTGCGGAGCGCTGGGAAGCGTCCTCATTATAAAGCAAGACGGTTTTTGAATCGCTTTTATTGCTTGAAGCAAAGAGCTCAGCGATTTTTTCAGTGCGGAAGAGAGAAAAGGTAAGGGCATTGCCGTAAAAACTATTAATCGTTTTAAATTTTACATGATCATAATCGCATAGGCCGACCGTAATATGTTTTTTGGTTCGTATATCCTGAAGCAGGCGAATAAAAACGTCGAGACCGTTTCTGTTGAAAAAGATTACTTTTTTAAGGGAAACGAGAAGCATGTCAACATTGAGAGCCTCAGTCGCTTTGATATCATCAATCGTGAGAAATGAGGGGGCATTATTTCCATCCAAAAATCCTTGCGGCTGGAAAATAGCGACGCGCCCTTTAACAGTTGCTCTCATCGCTGATTACCTCCATAAAAGATTCATAAATATCCTGGACAAAATCGATTTGGAAATCGATAAATTCATTAAGTCCTGCACTCACATAGGTACTTTGAGAAAGTTCATAAAACAGCAGCAAATGCATCCATTGTGCCAAAATTCTTTCATTTCCGGTTATGTCGCTGTCTAAACCTGAAGAAGCATGGACGATGCGGGCAATTTCCGGAGATATTTCCCATTTTTCGGCGATCACGGTACACAGATCAAACAGATTTTGTTTACTCAGACGCTGCAAAATGGTATTGTAGTCAAGCGCTTTTACCCTTCGTAGCTGATCCACTTCACTCCGGTGTGTGCCAAAAAGGGCATCGCAGACAATAATACTGGCTGGCAGAAGAGTAATGCTACTTTCGGTATCACGGTTATGAAGTCCCAAATGTTTTAAGATGGTTTCCCATTTACGTCCTAAAGAGGCTTGTAAATCATAAAAAGCTTGATTGCTAAGGGTAAAGAGGAGCCATTCTTTGGGGACAAGGAGCGATAAAAGGTAGTTATAGAGAATTTGTTGTGTACTCGATATCCCTAAAATTCCGAAAATTTGGGCAAGATCGCTCATTTCTTGCCGAAATCCGTATATAGGACGGTTGATGAGCGTTTTAAGATAAAGTTTCAGTGCGGGATCGGTTTCAGCACATTTAGCCGCTTTGGTGAGATCGTCTTCATTCAGATAATTGAGCGTTTGCCGAACTACTGAAGGGGCCGGAGGTATGTTTTGTATGTAATAAGCAACTTCTTCAGGTGTAATCACGGGTAAGAGTATCCAATGTTTTTGTCTATTGTAGTCTTTCTTAGTTAAAGGGAACTTTAGGAGGAGATTTCTGGATTGCTTAAGGTAAACTTTGGGTTGGTTGAGATAGAATTCGCAACCTAAATTTACGCAAGGAGCCTCAAATGGCAAGAAAATGTGCTATTAGCGGTAAAGGCCCAATGAGCGGGAACAACGTTTCTCACGCGAAAAACAGAACTAAACGCCGTTTTTTACCAAACCTTCGTACTGTTCGTGTAACACTTGAAGACGGTACAACTAAAAAACTTCGCATCGCTGCTTCTGAGCTTCGTACTCTTAAAAAAGATTCGTAACTTTCGCACGGCGTGCCTGCGCTTTTCCGGGAGTTCGCTCCCTCTTCAGTTTTTTTAAATCATTTCTCTTCTTACTTTCAACATACCCCTTGGTTTGAGTGTTTATAATTCGTATTATGTTTTTTTCATGGGAGTTTTTACATTATGTACACAATAAACAGTATTGACGGCGGTGTATGTGCGGCAAAAGGTTTTTTTGCCGACGGGATTCATATCGGGCTGAAAAAAGAGGGGGCGAAAGATATCGCATTTATCTACTCTTCTTCTTTGTGTGCCATTGCATCGGTATTTACAACCAATAAAATGACAGCTGCTCCGATCCGTCATTTCAGAGCTAAGGGAGAGTTTGAGGGAAATTTTGTCCTCATCAACTCTAAAAATGCCAATGCCATGACGGGAAGTGCCGGGATTTTAGATATTGATGAGGTTTTGAATGCTGTGCAAACACAGTTTCCTCAGATTATCGATCCGGTTATGAGCTCGACAGGAGTGATTGGTGTGCGACTCCCTAAAGCTAAAATTATTGAAGGCTCAATGAATTTTGATCTCACCCGACGCGATGGAGTGAGCGCTTCCGAAGCCATTATGACAACGGATACCTTTTCAAAGCGAATTGCATTTGAGATCAAACTCGATGGCGGTATGTCGTTTCGCATCGGTGCAATGGCAAAGGGTGCGGGGATGATTAATCCTGCTATGGCGACGATGCTTTGTTTTATTACAACGGATGCGGCAGTGGATAAAGCGACGATGCAGAGTATCCTCGATGAGTGTGTTCATACGACCTTTAATGCGGCGAGTGTGGATGGAGATACCTCGACCAATGATACGGTACTGTTGATGGCTAATGGGACAAGCGGAGCATTCCATGCCGGAGCATTTCGGGGAGCATTGGAATCAATTATGCTTTTTTTAGCCAAAGAGATGGTGCGAGACGGTGAGGGGGCGACGAAGCTGGTTACCTATAAAGTGACGGGAGCAATCAACCACAAAGAGGCGGAGATAGCGGCTAAAGCTCTGAGTAATTCTCTTTTGGTGAAAACTGCGCTGTTTGGGCAAGACCCAAATTGGGGACGTATCGCTTCAACTGTTGGTGCAAGTGGAGTAATGTGTGATGAAGCGTTTTTGAGTATCTGGTTTGATGATGTGTGTGTCTATCGTAAAGGGGAACTCCTTTTTAACGAAGAACTTGAGCCGTTGGCGGCGGCAGTCATGCAAAAATCGGCGTTTACGATCCATTGCGATATCGGGCTGCAAGAGGGTGAATTTACCGCATACGGATGTGATTTGGGACATGAATATGTCAAAATAAATGCGGATTATCGCACCTAGTTTTAACCGTTACTAAAGTCATAGGTTGCTATAATCGCGCCAATTTAACGGCAACAGGATAAACTCAATGCGCGGATACAAAATTTTCAGCGGTTCAGCATGTACCGAGTTTGCAGCGGAAGTGTGCAGAACGCTCGATGTTCCCCTTTCCAAAGCTTCAGTAAAGCGTTTCAGTGATGGAGAGATTAACGTTCAAATCTCTGAAAGTGTTCGTGGACGCGATGTTTTTATTATCCAAAGTACGGGTGCCCCTTCGAATGACAATCTGATGGAATTGTTGATTATGACCGATGCTCTCCGACGCTCTTCTGCGAGTTCTATTACAGCGGTTGTCCCTTATTTCGGTTATGCACGTCAAGACCGTAAAGCGGCTCCTCGTGTCCCTATTACTGCAAAATTGGTTGCCGATATGTTTGAAACGGCAGGGATTGACCGTGTGGTTACGATCGATTTACATGCGGGTCAAATCCAGGGATTTTTTGATATTCCCGTCGATAACCTTTACGGAGCTATTATTTTTCAAGAGTACATTACGTCTAAAAATCTTGCCAATCCGGTTATCGCATCTCCTGATATCGGCGGTGTAGCACGTGCCCGTTATTTTGCCCAAAAGCTCGGACTTGATATGGTTATCGTCGATAAACGCCGTGAAAAAGCGAATGAAAGCGAAGTGATGAATATCATCGGTGATGTTGCCGGTAAAGATATCATTATGATCGATGATATGGTTGATACCGCAGGAACAATGGTCAAAGCGGCTGCAGCATTGAAAAAACGGGGTGCTACGTCGGTTATGGCGTGTGCAACTCATGGTGTCCTCAGCGGTAACGCGTATGAGAATATTAACAACGGTGAACTCGATGAATTGGTCATTTCAAATACATTGGTATTGAGCGGTCAAAGCGATAAAATCAAAGTATTGAGCGTTGCTCCGCTCTTCGCTGAAGTTATTCGCCGCGTGTATCATAACGAAAGCGTTAACAGCCTTTTCAGCTAATATAACTAAATAAGTAATATAAACTACTCGATTTAAATCAATCTACAAAAAATATGCTGAAGTGTACTAAATTTTTTTATAAGATATTAGTAATCATCCGAGATAAAATAAATTTTATCTCGGAATTTTCACTATATTTAAGGAAGAATATAAAATTTCTACAAATCTTCTTTAAGAACTTTATAGTGCAATAGAATTTATTAAATAAGGGTATTGCTTTTTATCAGAGCTTAAGATACAAATAAAGTCATAAAAGATCTCTGCTACGAATTTTTGTAGTTTTTGTTTAAGCTTAAATTCTATGTCATAGATATCCGCCATACCTATATCAAATTCTCCTAAAATCGTTATTCTATTGTATCGGTAGGCTCTCCGAAATAGTAACCTTGAGAGAAATCCACATTGAGATCTTTGACTTTTTCAAAAACATTTTTAGAGTGGACGAACTCTGCAACGGTGTGAATGTTCATATTTTTTGCAAAATTTACAATTGTTTTCGTAATCATTTGGGAGTTTTGATCACTGTCAATATTTTTAATCATAGAGCCGTCTATTTTTATGTAGTCGACTTTTAGTTTCATCAGATACTCAAAATTCGAGTATCCTGTACCGAAATCATCGATGGAAATTTTAGCACCGTATCTTTTTACATCCTCAATAAACTCTAAAACCTGATCAAAATTTTCTATCCCTTCGGATTCTATAATCTCAAATACGATTTTTGAACCAATCGCACTCTCTTTTAATTTGTGAATAATAAAACTGTAGATCTCTTTGTTTAAAATATCTTCGACAGAGATATTAATGGATACGAGATACGGTAAATCTTTGAATTTTTCAAACGTTTTTTCGATGATGATCTTGGTCAATTGGTGATAAAGTTTATTCTTTTTGGCAAGCTCTAAAAAATGGACTGGGGCTATGTAGGAACCTTGATGATCCAGCATCCGCATAAGGGCTTCATATTTGACGATTTTTTGGGTTTTTGTATCGACGATAGGTTGAAATAACGGGACGATTCTATCTTCTTCAATCGCTTTTTTCAGCCGCTTGGTCCACTCGAAATTTCTTTCATACTCCTTGGCCATCGCCATGGTATCATCATAAAACAAGAAATTCTTTTTGCTTTTTTTAGCAAGTTTGAGGGCGATATCGGCATTAACGAGCATCAGCTCCGTACCGTAGGATATTCCCATCGTCACGCTTAGGCTTACTTCGCTTTTTCCATCGATGGCAAAACTCTTTTGTGCAATTTTTTCATTCAGAAATGAGGCAAAAATCTTAAATTCATTCAAATCCATTCCCCGCGTGCATAGGTGGGCAAATTCATCCGAATGGAGTCTGTATAGGGTGTCTTTTTCGGGGATAAGCTCTTTTAGATAGAGGGCAAACTCTTTTAAGATGCAATCCCCCGCTTGATCTCCGTAGAGATCGTTTATCTCTTGAAACGCATCGATGTTGATGATCATTAAAAAAGCGTTTTGTCTCTCTTCGAGTTTTTCACTCAGTCTTCTTCTGTTTTCCAAACCGGTTAAGGTGTCAAAATAAAATTGGTATTCAATGGAGTCGAGCATGCTGTTGAAAATATTTTTGATGGAATCAATCTCTTCTATATTATCGTTTACATCTACCCGTTTTTTCATATCATGAGAGGAGGTGATGTTTTTAATCACGTTAGAGAAATTTTTAATGGGTTTAATCAAATACTGTTTGAGCTCTATAAATATCGCCAAATAGATGATAAGTGAAAATACGATGATAAAAACGATAAAAAAGTTGATCATTTGATTGAGAGAAACTTTTAGATCATTGATGGGATAGGAGACATCAATAACCCCTAATACGTCACCTACTGTTGCATTGGTATGACATTTTAGACAGTTGCTTTTGGCGGCAACCGGATAATAGTACTCGATAAAATTGGAGTCTGAGATATCTAATCTCTCTTCCCCTTTAAGCGCTTTTGATATGGCCGGATTTGATTCTCGGGCGATCTTGTCTTTTTCTATTTCTCCAAATTTCTGCGCAACTATCTCGCTTCGGTAAACATTGACTTTCATATTTTTATCAACACTGTTTAGACGATCGATAATCTCTCGCAAGTCATTCTTGTCCCATCCTCGCTGCATAGCGGAATAGAGGGTTTCAAAGACCAGCATGCTGGTCTTTTTAGCATCTACGTGGGCGAGATTGGAAATGGCTTCTCTTTTCATATACTCTCCGTATATGAAAGCAAACGTGAGGGTTATGAGCATCGTAATGAAAATGATTTTCGCCGCGATTTTTGTATAGGTTGTTTTGGAAGACATTTAGTGGGTGACCAATCTGAATTGTATTTAAAAGAGCACTATTGGAAGTATTATAATATGCAATTGTACTTGAAATGTTTAATTGAGCATCTACGTATTTTTGTGCGGCAGAGTTAGAACGGAATATTTTGTGACTACCGCGTGGTTATTATGCAAATAAACCTTTGAGACTCTTCTTATTTCTGTGTTGCCGTATAGCCTGTCTGCGCTACAGCATCTTGCATTCTGCGAAGGCTGATACTCTCATCGGCCGTTACTTTAGCTTCTTCATTTTTGAAATTAACTTTAGCCTCTGTGACCCCCGGTACACAGAGTAACGCTTTTTTGACTGCGAGTGTGCACGCGATGCAGTGCATTCCTCCGATATGAAGTGTCCATACCTGCGCGGATGCAAAGGTAGCTAACAGGAACAAACTGAGCGTTATTCGCCCCATATGAACCCCTCATAGTAGGGATAGAAAAGGGCGGTAAGGCTAAAGAGAAACAATCCCCAAAACAGTACCAATAGGATTTTGGATGTGAGGCTCGGCTCGCAATCGCATTCGATCTTTTTTTTGATCACCATTTGGTAAAAACCGATGCTCAGCATCACGACTGCCGCTGAGGTAAAAATCCATCGATAACTCTCAAGTGCAGTTACATTAATGATTCCGGCAAAGGAGATTCCGAACACCATAAAAAGGGTCGGAACGATGCAGCACGAGGCAGAGAGAAGCGCTGTGATGAGTGCCCCTGAGAGGACAAATACGGCACTGCGTCGCTCCTGCTCCATCAGGGCATCCAGAGGATTTTCCTCTTCGGGACGCTCGACGTATCCGTTGCCCTTGATGATGATGAGGCGTGTCGCTCCATCATTCAGAGTCTCTTCGGTAAAGGTGCAGTGTTGGGAGAGGGCGAAGCGTTTGCAGTTTTCCCGTCCGCTGAGGGTGTTGACTTCTACGGTGAGGGTTGCATCCGCAGGAAGTGCGTCCAGCGCCTTTTTTGTCTCCAGTACGGGACGAGGGCAATCCATATCACGGCAGTCAAGGATCATAGAGGCACTTTTGCGGAGCGGATCGTATAACGATACGCAGAAGGGTCAAAGGGATCAAGGTATTCACCGTCCGCTTCGCCGTACGGATAGCCGAACGAGTCGAGGGTGCCTTGGGTATTGGCGGGGTAGAGGTCAAAGTCGCGGGCGTGATTGAACGCCATCCAGTTGTTCTCCCAAAAGCCGAAGAATTTGTCTGCGAGTTCGAGGGCACGGGGAGAAGTTTTCTCAATCCCCTCTTTAAGTACCAGTTTGGTGATGTCGGCGGGGTCGCACGGTATCCACCCCATACTCGGGATAAAAAATTCCACTTTGCAGTGTTGCGCTTTGGTAATATCTTCGCCCGCTCCGAATGCAGGAGAGAGACGTGAAGCCCCGACACGAATACCCAACACTTCCCGTGCAGGGATCTGCGATGCGCGCATCAGCGCAACCGTCAAAGCAGACATATCGAGGCATTTGCCTCCCATCCGTCCCTCTCGCTCGAGCTGGGAGAGCATAGCGTTTGGGCTTCCGACACCACACCCTTGAACACTCTCATCACGATAGCCGTTGGCAATAATCCAGTCGTAAATTTTTCGGGCTTTTTTGAGGGGGTCTTTTTCCGTGCCAACAATGTTTTTGGCAACTTTGGCAACGGCTCCGTCGGTAGGGATATGGGCGCTAGGAGCTAAAAATACGTTGGCCTTTTCTATTTCATCGGAGCAAATTCGTTTAGGGCGAAAGTCGCATTGACGATCTTTTAAGGCTATTTTCATCGTCAATGAGACGGTTTTATTCACAGCACTTTTTTCCCAATGGGCATAAAAGGTACGGGCGGTGTAACGGTTGTGGTCGCTCTCGAAATGAGTCTCTGCCTCGGTTGAATCTCCAATCTCGATAAGGCGCTGAAATCCGTTGATATTGGAGGGGAGGGGAACCCATAGGGCACATTCTTTACCGCTATGGTGGGAAAGATCAAATTTCCAACGGAGTTCATATACCGCAAGTCCCTCTTTGAGAGGAGACGTTGAGGAAGCGGTGAGAAAAGAAGGGGTAAGGCAAATTGCCCCTGTTATAGCTGTTGTTTTTATGAATTCGCGTCGGTGCATGCTCTTATCCTACAATAATATCGGTATCGGTTTTGGCGACAACCTGTGCGACAAGTGAGGCCGGTATCCCTTCATTTAGACACCGCTCGGTAATCTTTTGGGCATTTTCAGGGGTTGCCGCAATTAAAAGCCCCCCGGAGGTCTGCGCATCAAAAAGGATCATTTCCATATCCGCTCCGATGCGACGTTTGAAGTGTACTTTGGATTCAAGATACTCTTTGTTGGCATAGCTTCCCGCAGGGATGATCCCCATCGAAGCCATCGGAAGTGCTTCGGGAAAAAATGGGATAGCATTTGCATCCACTTCGATCGTTTTAGCTCCTCCACCCATCTCCGCCAAGTGGCCTAAAAAGCCGAATCCCGTCACATCGGTACACGCATGGGCGTCAAACTCCCGTGCGATGAGCGAGGCTTTGTAGTTGAGGGTGCGCATCGTCTCTGCCACTTTTAGCACGGTTGGCTCGTCCAAGAGGTCAGCTTTGATCGCGGTGATCAGAATCCCCAGTCCCAGAGGTTTGGTGAGGACGATCAAATCTCCCTCCTGTACCGTATTGTTGCGGAGGATTTTATCCGGATGGACAAATCCGGTGCATGAGAGACCGTAAAGCATCTCAGGGGTTTCGATCGTGTGCCCGCCGACGATAACGGCACCGCACTCTTGTGCTTTGCTCTGCCCGCCGCGTAGAATCTCGGTGAGCACTTCGGTGGGGTGGTTTTTGCCGTCAAATCCGACGAGGTTGAGGGCAGTCTTGGCATCGCCCCCCATCGCAAATACGTCGCTCAAAGAGTTGGCCGCTGCGATTTGACCGTAGATGAAGGGGTCATCCACCACAGGGGTGATAAAATCGACCGTCTGCACCATGGCTAAGTCGTTATTGATCCGGTAAACCCCCGCATCCTCATTCCCCTCAAATCCGACAAGCAAATCTTTGTGAAACGATTTCAGATGACAAGTGACATTTTCAAGCGATCCGGGGGAGAGTTTGGCGGCGCATCCCGAAGCTCGAACGAATTTGGTAAGTTTAGCGCTGTTGTTCATTTTTTTGAACGCCAAGGGAATAAAATCCCCTTGCCTACGCTAGCTGCTATGGCACTAAAGCTTGCCTCTTCGAGGCAGATTTTTTTTAGCATATTTTTTGCTCCGATTGCACTGATTTTAAAATTTCGAGTGTTTTGGAGAGGTCATCGTTGCAAATGCTTATGTTTGGTTTGATGGTAATTTTGTAGACCTTATCGTAATACTGTGTCAGTAATATCTCAGACACTTTCGCAAGATCGCCATTCTCAAACGCGCAAATACTGGAGGCTTTGTCGTCACGGCTGATATAAGGGGAGATGCGCTCCATCCGCTCCATGAAAAAGTGCTCATCCATCGTGTCGTACATCCGCATGATCCGTTCTATTCGCTGTTCAAGAGGGGCTGTGATCTCGATACGAAATCCCGATTCCATCTGTCGGTACAGTGTATTGGGCAACATGATTTTTCCGATCCGTTTACTCTCCGCTTCAATAAAAGCGCTGTTTTGTGAATTTAACGTCATAAGGGCATGGGTCAGTCGATTTTGAAACTCTTTTTGGCTCGGTTGGGTACCGTTGACATCGCCGAAGACCGAACCGTAGTGGTTCGCCATTTTTTCAAGATCGATCACATTGTCCAATTCATTGAGCAGATCACTTTTACCGCATCCCGTATTTCCCGAAAGGGTAATAAAATTGAGAGGAGGGATATTCTCCAAATATTCGGTTACAAATTTTCGATACGATTTGTATCCCCCGATAACACGGTCGATCCGATATCCGATGTTGGAAAAGATCGTTCCGAGTGACGAGGAGCGCATACCGCCGCGTGCGCAATAGATGGCGATTCTGGAGTTTGGGGTGAAGGCCGGATAGATATCGTGAATATGACGCGCCGCGTTGAGGCAGACATACGAAGCTCCCCTAACCCGTGCTTCAAAAGGGGATATTTGTTTGTAAATTGTACCGATTTCATGATGCTCTGCATCATTCAGTGCGTAAAAATTTTTCGCAAACGGAATATGGGATTCACCGTATTCGTGCGGGCTTCGCGCATCGATGATGAGATCATAGATTTCTGAGGAGTCTAAAAAGGTTTCAATTGGTATGGTTTGTATCATTTAAAATTCTAGCATTTATCGGCTAACAGCCCCATTAGAGGATCAAAAGTGCCGTGACCGTGAAGGTACCGATAGAAATAAGATAGTAGATAAAGACAAATCGGAACAGCTCTAGCTTCCCCAGAAAGAGAACTAATCCCATCTTGGCGATGGTGTTGGTAATGAGAGCAATCATAATGGCGTAATGCGCTGTAGTCGGGTTTAACCCGTTTTTAGCCAAGGATGAGAGGGATAAAACGATTGCATCAACATCGGCAATTCCGGAGAGGGATGCAACGGCATAAACCCCCATGTTTCCAAGATAGAGATTGGAGAGTTTAATCGTGGCGAGAGTGGCACCGAATATCAACCCCATCAAAAGGGCTTCTTTGAGATCAAAGGGATTTTTGAACTCAATATTCTGAGGGATATTTTCCCGTTTGGATGTGAGATAGAGCATGCCTATATAGCCAAATCCGCAGAGCGATCCGACGGCAATAGGGAGGATGAAAGCATAGGTAAGTGCGGGGTTAATGACCCACATCTCAATACCGGCACGGATAAGCATCATAGAGGAGGCGAGGGCAATTCCTATCGCTAAATTCTTGGCTAAAAATCCGTCTTGGTGCGCCCTACGCGCCATACTCATCGCCACCGCCGTCGAGGAGACAAGGCCACCGAATAGGCCTGCTACCCCGATTCCGTGAGTTGTTCCCAAAAGACGGATAGCAATGTAACCGAAGAAAGAGATCCCTGCGACTAAAACCACCATAACCCAGATGTTATAGAGATTTACCAACCCCATCGGATCGATGGCTTTATTGGGGAGGATCGGGAGGATCACAAAGGTCATAACCATAAATAAGATGGCGGCGCTGAGGTCTTGTTTGGTAATTGTTTGTTCGTACTCCTGGATTTTGTCTTTGATATTGAGGACAAACAGCACTAACATCGTAATGAATACTGCGAAGAGGGGGAGGGTAAAATGGAGCATACCCCCAAGGAGAAACGTCACCAAGGCAGCAAATTCGGTTGTGGATCCTTTTTCAGTTGCTGAAATACTGTTGACGATATAGGCGGCGATGAGCAATACTCCCATCACGAGTGCGGCAACGAGAAAAAAGTAGGGGCTAAATGTGGTGAACCACGATGCGAGATAGCCGAAAAGGGCAATCATCGAGAAGGTTCTGGCTCCACCGAAATCTTGGGATTTATGGGAATAAATCGTGTGCATTTCACGCTGCAATCCGATCAGAAAGCCCAATACGAGAGAAAGGATGCTGTTTTGAATAAATAACGGATCCATGAGATATCTCTTTTGTGAAATGAAGATGAAATTATTATAGCGCATTCTTGTTGTACAGACGATGGAAGATCGGGTACAATAGGTTTAGATAAGAAAAGGTATTTACATGAAGATATTATTGACAGGGGCTACGGGATATATCGGCAGACGGTTAAAACATCGCCTTCTCAAAGAGGATGATATGTACTTGCGACTGTTTGTAAAACGGAAGGAAAGTGTTATTCAGCTGCCGAATGTAGAGGTAGCCGAGGGAAATACTTTTGATACGGAGAGTCTTGACAAAGCACTCTGCGGAATTGATGTCGCATACTATCTGATCCACTCCATGGGATCAGACAACTATCGTGAATTGGATCAAAAGAGTGCGCATAATTTTCTTGAAGCGTGTATTAAAAACGGGGTGAAGCGGATCATCTATCTCGGCGGTCTCGGAGAAAAAGAGAGTGCAAGCGAGCACTTGATGAGTCGGCTTGAGACAGGAGAAATCCTGAGTTCCGAGCCAGAGCGTATTCAGACCTTATGGTTTCGTGCGGGGGTGATCATCGGTTCGGGATCGGCGAGTTTTGAGATCATCCGAAATCTGGTGGAAAAACTCCCCTTTATGATAACTCCAAAATGGGTCAATACCCTTTGCCAGCCCAGCTCGGAGCGCGATGTGATTGAATATCTGACGCAGGCATCAAAACTAGATTCTCAGGAAAGCAGTATCATTGACATTGGAAGCGAAACAATGAGCTATAAAAATCTCCTCCTCGGATATGCGCGTGCCGTAGGATTGAAACGGATTCTAATACCCGTCCCCTTTTTTTCGCCGAAACTTTCCTCTTACTGGCTGACTCTGATGACTCCCGTCCCTTACTCTGTCGCTTCGGCACTTATTGAGGGGTTAAAAAGCGAAGTGTTGAAAAAAAACGATAACGCCGCCAATCTTTTTCCGACGATTCATCCGATGACGTATGATGATGCGGTCAAAGCAGCCGTCGAAGAGATAAAACACACCCAAATACTCAGTCGGTGGTCGGACGCATCGGGCGAAGCATGGGAGACCGATCACTCTGCACTGGCCAATGCCGTTTTTACTGATCGGCAGATTCTCTCTCTTAATGGGATAAGCAAATCGCAAATATTTGCCACGGTTTGCTCTATCGGAGGAGATAACGGATGGTTTGGGTATGAGATGCTGTGGAAAGTGCGAGGGACTATCGACAAGCTTTTCGGGGGGTATGGACTATCACGCGGAAGACGAGACCCTCAGAATCTTCGGATCGGCGACAGTGTCGATTTTTGGAAGGTGGTCGATCTCAAAGAGAACGAGAGGTTATTGCTGTTTGCTCAGATGAAATTGCCTGGGAAAGCGTGGCTTGAATTTTTGATTAAAGAGGACAAATTATATCAAACTGCCTATTTTTATCCGCACGGACTTAAGGGGAGGCTCTATTGGTATGCGATGCTCCCCTTTCATCTGTTTATTTTCAGAGGGATGGCGAAGAATTTAATGCAGAAGGCAAAAAAATGACAAATTGCTATATTTTTTCTCTATATAGATAGATTAAGTTATAGTTGAAAAATTTATCAAAGGAGAAATATGACAAAAGAAGAACAGTCAATTCTCAATTATTTTGTTGATGAAATGGAATTTCATGGTTTGAAATCTACATTAATTAGAATCAGTTTCGATGATGAAACACTACGAACAATAGAAAGTAAATATAATATTACATTGAATGTAGATAATAAAGCCATTATCTTAAAAAAATTAATTTCTCATGAGTATATTAAATATACATATATGAATGCAGAAGAATTTGGAGGGATGCAAATTACATCTAAAGGGGTTGGTGTTATTAATTCTTTAAGAGCTAAAGAAGAACAGCGTCGAAATAGAAAAATATTAAAAAAAATATCTGATGCTATTGAAGATCACAAAGGATTGGCAACATTCATTGGATTAGTTATTACTGCATCCATAGGTATAGTTACGTTGATATTAAAGTTCAAAGGATATAAATGATTGAGGAAAATTTTACTGTTTCATTGACGTGTTTATTTTGTGATGTAGGGCTTGAAGGTGATACATGTGTTGAATATAAATCAGGTGATTTAATCAAATGTCAAAATTGTGATGCAGAAAATGATTATGGCAGTTTGATTGAAATTGCGAAGAGTAAAGGCATAGAAAAAGTTAAATTAGATATAGAAAATGAGCTGAAAAATATTTTTAAAAAGTTCAAATGATCTCACCCTGCCATATTTACTCTTATTTTTGAGCGACGGGGTAGAATGAAGCAAAAGAGAAAGGGTGCGCGATGAAAAAAGAGATAATAGCAACGTTACAGAGTGAATTTAACGCTATTTCTAATATCTTAGATGATGGACGAACCGAATATTGGTATGCGAGGGATTTACAAAAATCGCTTGGGTATGATCGATGGGAAAATTTTGTAAATGTTCTAAATAAGGCTAAAACAGCATGTGAAATATCCGGTATTGAAGTAACAGAGCATTTTCGTGACGTCACGAAAATGGTCACTATTGGTTCAAATGCTCCAAGACAAATCGAAGATATTATGCTTACTCGCTATGCGTGTTATCTTATAGCCCAGAATGGTGACAGCCGAAAAGAACAAATCGCTTTTGCCCAAACCTATTTTGCCATTCAAACTCGCAAACAAGAGATTTTAGAACAACGGCTGGAACTGGAAGACCGCCTTCAAGCCAGAGCAAAACTGCGGGAATCTGAAACGGAACTCTCAAAAAATATCTATGAACGCGGTGTTGATGACAAAGGATTTGCGCGAATACGCTCAAAAGGGGATAGTGCATTATTCGGAGGATATGCAACTCAAGCAATGAAAGATAAACTCGAAGTATCTGATAATCGCTCATTAGCTGATTTTCTCCCGACGATCACAATCACAGCTAAAAATCTTGCGACGGAAATTACAAATCATAATGTTAAAGAAAATAACTTGCACGGTGAAAACTCTATAACAAATGAGCATATTCAAAATAATGCGAGTATCAGAGGACTTTTGGTCGAGAGAGGTATAAAACCTGAAGAACTGCCAAGAGCCGAGGATTTGAAAAAACTTGAACGTAAAGTAAAATCGGATGAGAAAAAGCTGATCAAAGAGAGTGCACTTCCGAAAGAGAAAAAGTGATGCAGAAGTCGAAGAATGCATGTAAGCACAGTGAAGTTCCCAATATCTTCAATGCCACTATCAATTACACTTGCTCGAAGCGTGTACCGTGAGCCAATGTATGTCGGTAGAGTTTGAGGGCACCGAGGAGATTGACGAACACCAGTGCAAACAAGATTGCAGAAGTTAGACCTGCGATACGTAGGGCGGTAGGGTAGAACGGTGCGGCGAGTGCAAACACTGCAGTCGGAATAAAAAGCCAAAAAATGGCTTTAAGACGATTGGCTCGGATAACGTTCGACATGATCGGGGCATCCATAAAGCCTTTGGAGCTGAGATGGAACCACACCAAAAAAGGGACGATTTTCCCCATCATCCCGAGTATAATAGAGAGGGCAAAGAGGGAGAACGCGATCAGCGCAACCGACTCAATCATCATGTTGCCATTCCATAAGTAAGCGATGTGTGCAATTAGAGCTGTTTGCAGGAGAGCGATCCCGCTCCCCCAAAACCAAATGCTCACATCACTAACACGACGTTTGCGCTCCCTCAGTCTACGTATGGTTGTGACCGCAAATCCGGTGAGCAATGCTGCTAACGCTCCGTCAAACACCCAAACATACGGTAAAGCTAAAAAGAGCCAAAGTATTTTAAGAGTGAGTGCGGCGGCGATGATCCGAAAACCGTTGCGTTTGCACCACTGGCTATAGGGGGTCGTGACGTAAAACATCTCGACGACCTGAAAGGCAACGGCGATGATAAGGGCTCCGATCCAGCCGATCAGTCCCAGCGAGTAGTGGGAGGTACGGATCGCATCATGCAGAGGGGAAAAAGAGTCGTTGGCATATGACGTTGCCATAACGATTCCCAAGATCGCCGTTACCGCAAGAGAGATAAGGGCTACTCGCATTCCTCGCAGGGTATCGTGGGTGATACCGCCGAAGAGGAGCGGGAGGATAATATTGGCCGTATAGATGATCGCTGCACCCAGCATTACGGCGGCGATAACAAAGAGGGCTGAGAGGGAAAAGATGAAAGCTCCCGCAAGAGAGAGGATCCCGATAACCAAAAAGGTGTGAATTATGAGGGCATTTCCCATCGGAGAGGGGATTGGGCGACCTCCGAGGACGCTTTGCATCTGAAACAGCGCACCGATCATACTCATGGTAATGACCCCTAAGAGGATTAGATGGATAGCTGCGAGGGAGAGGGGATGGCTCGGGGTAAGTAGTTCCATCGGGGCAAAAATCATGAGGGCACTTAAGAGAAGTCCGAAAAATGGGACGGTTAGGAAAAAGCGCAATACGACAGAAATCGGAGGAGCTTGCTCGAGTGATAATCCAGCATTAAACACGGTAAACCTCCAAATCTAGATTCGAGTCACGGGTGATGTAGATATGCCATATTTTCTCCTCTTCGTAAGAGAGATAATGACCGCCGTTTTTGAGGATGATCTCAAACAGCGGAATCGGTTCGCGCCGATGGATCATGTGAATGACTTCCCCTTCCGTGAGTTGTTTAAAGGCTTCGATAGCCCTTTCAAGCGGAATAGGGTGGTCAAGTTCACGGGTATCGAGAAGAATCATCGCGCCATGTCTTGCAGGGTTTGTACCATCAGTGCTCCATCATCACCTAATGTGCGGTCGATCATCGGATAGAGCATTTGTTCCTCTTTCATATTGTGCTGTTGAAGCATGATCATCATCGACTCGCCGATACCGAAAAAATCGCTGTGACGGTTTTCACGAAGCGCAAGACGCATTGATTCAATCAGACTGCGAAGCTGTTGATGTTCGTAGCGCATCATCTGCGTCGGTCCCCCCATCATTCCCGTCCGTTTTTCAAACGTTAAAAAAAGCTCTTTCTCTTCCATATCGAAATGGTGGAGGGTTGCTTGGGCAAACGCTTCAAACGCTTCTTGTGCTTTTTGCACCTCTTTGGCTAACAGTGCTGCTTCCGCATCGGTATACAAATGGTCGCATGAGCGGTGATCGTCACGCATAAATTCAAGTATCATCAAAAATCCTTTAAACAATAATAGCGAAAGTATAGAAGAGAGGAGAAAGAATCATCTTGACTGAAATCAAGATTTATTTCTTCTTCACTTCATTGTGGGGAAAAATATCGCGAAAATCTTTGACATAAACGGCTTTGATCCCTTGTCCAAGTTCGTGTACGTCTGCATCTAGACGGAGCCATTTGTTGATCGTGTATTGGAGCAGAACACTTGAAACGGTATCGTTTTTATAGAGAATCCGTAAATCTTTATTGAGCCGTGCCCCGACCTCAAATCCCATCCCCCCTCCGGGGGTAGAGAGGATATTCATGGTATCAATTTGAATTTTTGTCGCACCGTTGATAAGCCCTTTGAGCCCTGCACCGAGCATGAAATTTGTGGCATCGGCACGGACGGTACCGGTAGAATTATCCCCCAGGGCAGTGTTGGCCGGACCTCCGAAGAGGATATAGCTCATAATATCATTTTGGCTCATAACCGGATCGGAACTGAACAAAAATATAGGGGATTCGAGGGTATGGGTGACATAAATGAAAATCTTTTTATAATCAACCTCATGTTCAATGGTGAGATTAAGATAGGGGTTAATAGGGATATTTCCCCCAAAATAGATTTCACTCGGTTTGATCGTAAAAAGTTTTCCCCCTGTTTTGGCTTTCCCCTCCGGAATACTCACCATCCCCAATATCTCTACCGGTCCGAGGGATTCTTTCCACAGGGTAATATCCGGTATAAATGAGATGTCGAGCTCTTTGGTCAGATATCGGATCGGCTGGCGGGATCCGATATGGATATTCATTGAGAGCTTTGTTGTCCCCGGAGGTCGCACATCTTGGATAATAATGATATCGTCGTCCATAACTTTGAATTGCTGTAGCGGCAAATAGGTGATGGTTGCATCAAGGATATTGATTTGGCCGGTGAGACTTTGGCTGCCGTTCACATCACGTTCAAAAGAGAGATTCGCCGCCATGTGGGCATCACCCTCGGGACCTTTGTAGCTAAAGCGATCGGATTGAAGCCGCAACGATGCGCGCAGATCCTCGGGAAAGATTGTTCCGGTGAGGAGCAGCGTATCATAGACCCATACTTCGTCGATGATAAGTTCCCCTGCACGGCCAAGATGAAATTTGGAGGGTTTGTCGGTATGAATAAAATGATTGGCTATCTCAAATCGGTAATGATCAACCGTGATATTTCCATCATTATAATTGACACTCATATGCCCGTCCGTTCCGCCAAAAGCACGTTGGGAGTCGAGTACCGCTGCATACCACGGAACGGTAATATCGCTGTGGATATGGAGTGTATTGGTTAGGGTAATGTGGGTTGTGGAGCGTACTTCGGCGTCATAGTATTCATTCGGGTGCAATTCAATCGGTTTGAACTTAGAGACGGCGGCAAACAGCGAAGGGGTTACCGCATCGATCCATAGCTCCTGTTTCGCATTGCCCATCGCCGCTTTAAGATCAAAATAGTTCCCCAGATAATTTCCCGATCCTTGCAGCCCATAGGTATCCCCTTGCACGAAGAGTTCAAAGGCGTCTCCTGAGAGATGAAGGGTATTTTGCCCTTTCTTTTGAATCAGCGTAAGGGCTAGATGCTCGGGAGGTTTATAGCTCCAGTTTTTCCAGGTAGGGGCATCGGGGGAGAGGGTGAGATTCCCCTCCAGGCTGCGGCGGGTGTTTTGAACCACAAATTTCCCCTCAAACGTGCCGTGATTGTGTTCCAGTCGTCCTGAACCTTCCCATAAGGATCGGGAGTGGAAGTAGTCTCCGTGGGCTTTGATTTTTACGGGTGAAGTTTGTAATGCGGAAGGGAGCATGGGTAGAAAAGACAAATTTTTGCTTGATGCATCAATGTCCCATCGATAACGGTCATAATCATCGCTTGAAAAATGGAGATTCCCCTTATCCACAGAGAGATGACCGCTCAGCCCATCCGCATCGTCGTTCAGCTCACCGTGGAGATTATGGGAGGGGAGCGGATGCGATGAGGTGAGGGTGCCGTCAAAACGGGTTGCCGTCTTTCTCCCCTCTACGGTGTAGCGGAGCTGCTGGCGCGTTTGCATGGAATCGCTGCCGCGGCGTAACGTATAGTCGGCATCGGTATCGAAATAGCCGTTGTCGTAGCGATAGTCAAAACGGAGTTTGATCTTCTCCGCTCGGGTGAGGGGCTCTTGCTTCAGAATGAGAGAGGCAATGTTCGTGGAGAGTTTGGCCTCTTTAGCGGAGAGTTCATCAATACGGACGGACAATGTTCTGGGAAGGTCGGTAAATTTCCCTACATTGAGGGCAAGTTCCGCCGCATTTGGATAGAGGAGGGCAAATCCTTTGATGGCGTTGTTATTCACCTCCCCTTCCACCGCTGCACTGGCGTAACGCGACTGCACGGTGGCACGGATCGACGCAAAGGAGAGAAACTCTCCGTCGTAACTGCCGTTTTTCCCCTCCAAATCGATCTCGATCGGATAGACGCTGATGAGCTGAAGATTGGTGATAACGACCTTCTTCAGCGCAAACGTCGGAAACGGCCACGGTGTCTTATCCGCATTCAGGAAATCATCTAAATGGAGGCGCAGACCGTCAACACGGAGAGAGTCAACGATATGCTTTCCTTCGAGCATTTTGCTCAAGCTGTAGGTGAGTGTGAGTGTTTTGGCTTCCATTTTTTTGCTGCGGAGGTCGTGGAGGGTGAATCCGTCGATCAATGAACCATCCGATGAGCGGTAATGGACTCCGAGCGGTTTAAGCAGATAGGTGCGGAGCAGTTCCAATCCGTCCGGACGAAAAGCGATATACATCGTGATTGACGAAAGGAGTATGACGGTGATGAGGAGAAAGTGAAGCGTCACAAAAAGGTGTTTTCCCCATCGGAGCCATTGTTGTTTGGTCGGCTTCAAAAGAGCTCTCCGATACGAAAGTGGATAGCGTACTGGGTTGTGTCGTTCGGATCGACGCCGACATCGAGGGCGATCGGCCCGATAGGGGTAACGTAACGAAGCCCTCCCCCGACTCCCCAGTAGGCTTCATGAGCGTAATCTGGGATGATGTGCTGGGACGCGAAGGTGAGATCGGTAAACATAACCCCCCGAATCTCTCCGTATATCGGGAAACGGTATTCGACCGTCCCCTCAACCAATGAGGAGAATCCGATTGGATCGCCGGCACTGTTTTTGGGTCCCAGTCCCCGATAGGAATAGGCACGGTTCGAGTTCATCCCCCCGGCATAAAAACGGTACGAGGAGGGGACCTCGCCATCATAAACCCGTAACGTCCCCCATTTGATCTTTGTCGCGAATACTTGGGTATCGATACTGTGGATATAGGCTGCCGAAAGGAGAGGTTTAAAATAGGTTGCATCCGATAAGGCGGAGGAGCGGACAGACCCCGTCACTTTGGCGTTCAGCCATACCCCTTTGGTAGGGTCGAGCGGTTTGTCGCGGGTATCATAGTTGAGTTCGCCGAGCGGAGAGGTGATAAAGAGGAGACTCTGCGGAAATGTGGAGATATCCTGAGAATCGTAGGTTTGGACATGATCGAATAAAACCCCTACCATCGCCGAAGAGGGAGATCCTTGGTATTTAGCGGTTATTTTTTCGTAGGTACTTTTTGTGGCATATCCGTCAAACAGCTCATTTTTATAGCCGACTGCCGCTCCCAGTACTTCACGGTTGGACAGAGGCATCGTGAAGGTACCGGTAGCTTCCTGCGAAATTTGCGAATAGCGCGCATCGAATGCGAGAGTTTTGAGATTGCCAAAAAGATTGCGGTGTTTTATCCCTGTCTGAGCGGTAACCCCTTGATCACTGCTGTACCCTAAACCGGCGGTAAAACGGATCGGGAATTCGGTCTCTTCGATGTTGAGCGTGATGGGGACGATACTGCCGTTGCGCTCGTTGTCGTTGATTACGGCACGGGTAATGGATTCTTGGGAATACAGTGTTTCGTAGCTTTGGCGTATTTTATTAAGATTATAGGGGTCACCCTCTTTAAACAGGAGCATTGAAGCCGGAATAGCACCGTCAATGTTAGGCGTCGATTCGGTGGCGATAGCTCCGAAGGTACACGGTTCATTTGGAGTCGCTTCAAACAGCAGGTAGGCTTTGTCGCTTTGGATATCGACCCATGCTTTGGAATTAAACTCCGCATTGCAGTATCCCGCTTCGCCGTAGCGCTTTTTGACCCGGGCTTTGGAATCTGAAAATTTTTCCTGATCAAACCGATCATCGGTATGGAGCGTGACGATCGAGTCGATATTCAGGGGGCTGTTGATCTTGACATCGCCGATTGTTATGGGATCGTTCTCTTGAATCGTGATGATAATGGCCTCTTTGGTTGTTTCGGAGGAGAGTCTTGCGTGGTAGAAACCTTTGGTACGGTAAAAGCTAGTCAGTGCCGCTACACTTTGCGACAGGGCTATCGGTTCGATAGCAGGGGGTTTCTCCCACACTTCGATGGCATACGGTTTGCGAAGACTCAGCGCCGAATAAAGATCGTCATCTTTTATCTGTGTGTTGCCGATGAAACGCAGAGGAAGTGGGGCGCTAAAAAGTAGGGGAGCAAGCAATAGGATGAACAGGGTATACCGCATTGCCGCTCCTTTGAGTATAGGGTGTATTTTACCCTAAAAAGGGGAATGATGGTTGCGGATAAGAGAGGACGACATGATCGAGGTACCCAAGGGACGAGGGGACTATTTCAGGGTTTAACAGTGACATGAGCATGGTTATAGTTCCGGCATGGCTACAGATCAAAATTCTCTCATTTTTCGGGAGTTCGTCCAAAAAGCTTTGTATCCTTCCTCGAAAGGCTTCGAGCGGTTCATCGCAGACGGTACGGTGCCACCTCTCTTGCGAATCCAAAGAGGCGGGATCAAAATCTTCCATTGCTTCGATCTCGGCAAAGTTTTTCCCCTCGATGGAGGATTTGAAGCGTACTTCGCGCAGGCGTGTATCGGTGATGAAGTGATCGAATCCCATCTGCTGTAATGTAGCGGTGCAACGCACGAGATCGGAGGAGTAGACGCGGTCATACTGCTGATGGATCAGATGCTTGATTTTATCGTGTTCGAAAAGGGCTTCATCGATCCTGATGTCGGTGTGGCCGATGTATCTGCCGTGATACGCGGGAGTGGGCGGCGCGTGGCGAAGGAGGGTCAGTTCCATGCCAGCAACACCGCAAGGATCAAGATCAGCTCAACCCCCTCCAGTGCCATTCCTAATACATCTCCATTGATGAATCCGAGCGATTTTTTGGCGAAGGCGCAGAGGAGGATGGAAGTGCCGATGCCGATAAAAAAGAGGGAGAGAAACGGCCACGAGAGGGTGTAAAACCCAACCGCTCCGTACACTCCGATGAGCACCATAAGGGGGCGGACGTGGAGGCTGTTGTGGAGCTGCGAGACAAACGACGAGCGAAAGTCGTGATGTTTGATCAGGATGAGCAAAGCGATCCGGCTTGTCATGGCAATGGCGATAAAGGGGAAGAAGAGATGGTGCATCAGCAGAAACGATAATGCGGCTATTTTGAGGAGGAGAAAGCTTACCCCGTAAAGTACCCCCATTGCTCCGACGGTCGGCTCTTTGATAACTTGGTAGGGATCTTTTCCGCTATGGGCGGCATACACGGCATCGGCGACGTCTATCACCGCTTCGGTATGGATAAATCCGTACATCCCCATGTAGGCGGCAGCGGCGATTATCGCTCCGAGCCAGTGAAGCGATTCGAGGGAGCAAAACACACCGACAGTGAGTCCTGCGAGAATAACCCCGACGAGAGGGAGGGTGTAGAGCATGGCGGCGAGGACGTTGGGATGGGATAAATCATCGTCTGTCTCAAAGCGTATAGGAAGAACCGTAAAGTAGCTCAGGGCAAATTTAATTCCCAGATAGATTTGTTTCACACGGCACCTCTTTCATGATTTTGAACCAGTTTCGGTCATACACTTTGCGGATATAACTCTCCCTGTGGGGGACGATGCATCCGGCGCAGTTTTGGTGGATGGCGGACTCGCTGACGTAGCGGTCCCCGTCGGGACTCTCTATCGAGCAGGTGCTGAAAAGGGTTTTTTCCCTTTCACTCGTAAACCCCTGATCGTTGAAGCGGAAATTGGGGCAGGCGCACAGATAACAGTTGAGCTCCGGGGTATCGTGGCATTTTTTATTGTCGGCGTAGAGGGGACAGAAATCCGGCTCGTTTGCGACCATGTTGTCAAATCGGAAGTATTCTATCACTTCGTCGTCGCTGAGGCGGGTCAGTTTTTCCATGATTGCGGCGTGTTTTAAGCCGTGGGCGTCAAACCATTTTTTATACGACATTTGCTAATATCCTCTCCGTATCGATCTCGTCTCTCATCGTCGCGATAAACGAATCAATCGTTGTTTTTTTATAGATTTCAAATTTCTCATCGTCGAAAAGGCCGTGGACGAACGTCCCTTTGATGTGATCTTTCTCATAGACAAGCGGATATTTCGCACTCACCCCGTGATGGATTTCAAATCCTTGCACTGTTTTTCCGAAAATTTCGTACACACCCTTTTTGAGCACTTTCTCTTTCTGAAATACGATAACGTCGTCGATAAACCCGAGTCCGTTCTCGCGACTCGGTTTCGCCGTCTCGACGCACCCCTCATCGATGATGCTCTCGAACATCATCTGATACCCGCCGCAAATTCCCAGAATCTCTTTTTGACGTGCTTTAAGTGCCTCAAACAGCCCCGTTTTTTTCAGCCACCGCAAATCCTCGATCACCCGTTTGCTTCCGGGGAGGATGATGAGATCAAAACTCTCCAGCGCCACATTGGAGGTGATAAACTCGACGAAGATTGTCTCATCGGCGATGAGGGGTTCGAAATCGTTGTAGTTGCTCATCGTAGGGTAGTTGATGATCCCGATCTTCTTTGCGGGGTGGGGTTTGTTCTGGACAAAGTTTTTGAGGCTTTGGGAGTCTTCGAATCCGAGGTTAAGAGGTAGATAGGGGAGGACGCCGAGGACGGGGATCCCGAAGCGTTCTTCGATGATACTCACCCCTTCGTCGAAGAGGGTTCTGTCTCCGCGAAATTTGTTGACGATTACTCCGATGACATTGGCGCGCAAGGATTCGGGGAGGAGGTTATAAACCCCCCAGATGGAGGCGAACACGCCCCCCTTTTCGATGTCGGCGACGAGAATGATCTTCGTGTTATATTTTTGCGCGATGTAGATATTGGAGAGGTCTTTGTCCATCAGGTTCAGCTCTACGGGACTCCCCGCCCCCTCGCAGACGACACATTCGTACTGCTCGCTCAAATATTCGAAACATTCATCGACGGCGGGTTTTAGGAGATCTAGGTCGCGGTAGTATTCCCGCACCTCTTTGTCTTCCACGACGTGCCCCTTTACGATCAGTGAGGCGCTGTTTCCGTGCCCTGATTTGAGAAGGATCGGGTTGAGGTGGTAGCTCGTCGGAAGAGCCAGCACCTCCGCCTGAAAATGCTGAGCGATAGCGATTTCGTTTCCGTCATCACAGACGCGGGAGTTGTTGGAGACGTTTTGGGCTTTGAACACTCCGACGTTGATCCCCCGCTCTTGCAGGAGCCGCCCGATCACAAACGTCAGGGTCGATTTCCCCGCATCGGACGAGGTGCCGAAAATAGAGATCGATCTCATGCCAAAACTCCCGCCGCTAATACTAGTATCACAAGAGTATCGAGTTTCCACTGAAGGGTTAATGCACGTTGCACATCCAGCGGCGTAATCTCCTGTTCCCCCTCTCCGAAATAGGGCTTGTTTTTGATCTTTCCGAAATACGGTGTGGGTCCTCCGAGAGAAAGATCGAGTGAGAGTGCCATCGCCGCAATCGGATATCCCGCGTTGGGGCTTTCGTGTAATGCACCGTAATGCCATGTTTGTGTGAGCTTTCCGAGTTTGCCGAAAAGGGTCAGTATCAGTACCGCCGTAATGCGTGAGGGGATATAGTTGGCGATGTCGTCTAAACGCGCGCTCACTTTGCCGAACTTCTCATATTTTTCGTTCCGATACCCCACCATCGAATCGAGGGTATTGACCGCTTTGTAGAGAAACAGCCCGACCAAACCGAAGGCTAACAGATAAAACAGCGGGGCGATCACTCCGTCGCTGAGATTTTCGGCATAGGTCTCGATGGCGGCTTTGCGGATATCGTTCTCGCTCAGATTTTCGGTGTCACGGCTCACCAGATAGCGGATCGATTGCGGCTCATTCAGGACATTTCGGACACTCTCATAAAGCATTTTCCCCGCGATCCCCGTGGAAGCGATGATCCCCAAAATCCACGGATTTTCGATCATCGAGATCGGATAGACGAGTGCTAACACCGCCGCTAACAACCAAAACACGAGCCAAAATCCGCGCAGGATACTGTCGTGATAAAACCGCTTTTCAAAGGTGGTGATGAAATCGCCCATGAGGACTACGGGGTGACGGATAAATGTAAATTCGCCGAAAATGCGGTCGGTTAGGTAGGCGATAAGGGCTATCTCAGAGAACATAACGCCCCCTCAAACCGCATTAATGACTTTATGTCTTTTACTGCAATACGGACATACCGTTCATCCAAAAAGTCAAAATTGGAACAGTCCCGCACCATGATGCGATGCGGAAGAAGTTTCTCCTGAAACTCAGTTGCACTCATCGAAGCAAGATGGACGAGGAAAAAGTTCGCATCGCTCTCAAATACCTGTTCAAAAAGTGGGGAGCTACCGAGGATGACGGCAAGATACTCTTTAGCTTGGCGGTTTTGCTCATGCGAGAGGATGCGAAACGGCTCATCAGCCAAAGCGGTGATGAGAAAATGGCTGTCGAGCGCCGAGATTTTCCACAGAGGTTCTTTTTCCCTGAGCGCGCGGATATTGTCGCGCGTGGAGAGGATGATCCCGACCCTTATCCCGGCGCATCCGTAAAACTTCGTCTGTGATTTTAAAACATAGAGTTTGTCATAGGTTTGGAGGTAGCGGGTTGCCGACTCCCCGCCGCAAAACTCCAGAAACGATTCGTCGATGAGGATCGTGCAGTTTTTGGCACTCCATTTCTCTATCAGCACATCGATCTCGTAATAATGTCCGTCGGGAGTGGAAGGGTTGACGAAGATGACGAGGGAGTTCTCCTCGACTTCCGTATCCATCGCTTCAAAACGGTCGATAAGGGCGATCTTTTTTCCGTAAAGGTGTGAGGCTTTTCTGTACTCAAGATAGGCGGGGGAGTAGATCGTGCAGGTCGGATTATCGAAAAATCGGAGAAGGGAGAAAATCGCCGAAGAGCCTCCGTTGAACAGTTCCATCTCATCGGGATTCACACGGTAATACTCAGCTAACGCCTCCGTTAGCCTCTCATACGTCGGATAAGCATTGAGGGGTACGGAGCTGAAATCGACTGAGGGGGTGATGAAGTTGATGTTGGAGGAGAGATCAACCACCTCTTCGGGAGCGCATCCACAGCGCTGTGCAAAGCCGTTCACATCCCCGCCGTGTCCATAAGTCGTCATTTGAGCCGCTTCTCCAGTCCCAGTTTCACCTCATACACTTCGTCACAAAACCTAGCCAACGTTTGACCGATGATGCCGCTGAGATCGACGTAACGGCGACTGATTGGATCATTCGGGATTACCCCTGATCCGACGTCGTTGAGGACAAACACGATGTTAGCATCTACGCCTCCCAGTGCTTCGATCTCTTCGACCAGTGCTTCTTCGCTCTCATCGAGGCGGTTGAGCAGCCACATCGAGATACAGTCGACGAGGTAGGTGTGGTGAGGCTGAATCACATGGGCTAAATCACGGCTCTCTTCGAGGGTGATAAAGTTTTCTCCGCGCGCATTGCGGTGTCTGTCGATACGATTCCCCATCTCTTCATCGCCGAAACTGTGGTCGTAGGTGGCAAGGTAGTACGGTTTTTGGGTTGCTATGGCAAGTGCTTTGGCCTCGGCCAGCGTACTTTTCCCCGATTTCTGCCCCCCGAAATAGAGTATTTTCATCCTAAAAAACTCTCCACTTGGCGGGTGATTTGCTCTTTGGTAAGGCCGTTTAATATAGCATACATCAATGCCCCTCCGGCACCGACCCCCTCTTTGGCCTCTCCGTCATCGTAGAGTTTGAGGGCAGGATGGGAAGATAATGAGAAATCAAAATCGGCGTAATAAGCGCTGATGGGGAAATCGAGCATCTCCAGCAACCCTTTGATGTCCGAGTTTTGATCTTCGTAGACCCATTTGGTCGTACAGAGGGCGAGATTGCCGCCGCCAATCGATTCTTTTGTGTGATGGAGCACAGAGTTGATAATGAGTAACAGCGCCGCCATCTGGGTTCCGCCGGCGAGGACGGTTTTGATATTGCGCTTTTGAAGTCCCAGGACAAATCCGGCATTGAAAATGAGCATATTGTCGCTCACCTGTGCGAGTTTATCGAATATGTCGTCTAACCCCTCACAGCGGGAGAGTGCTTGATCGACGACACCACGCTTCATGTTGTCGGGGGCATTTTTGAAACTGCTGCTGAACTTTTCATGGACATTGTATCCGAGGGCCAACGCTGTTGCGAGGGCGGTGGTCGTTCCTGCGGGAACCGATTCTCCTAAGAGGATATAGTCGCTTGGCGTGCTGTATTCTTGGCCGAATGCCATCCCTTTTTCAAACAGTTCCATAGCAGGGATATTTGCACCCTCTGCGATCGAGCCGCTGGGGGAGATTCCAAAATCATAGAGGGGAAAATTAGTAATAGCAGGTTTGACTTCCAGTCCGAGATCGAGTAAGCCGATGTCACTGAACGGATGGAGCAGATGGACGGCGCGGGTGATTAGACCCGGTGTTGGAACCCCTTTCGGGGTCGTAGCGATATTTTCCAGGCTCCGTACCTCTCCGGTGCAGAGAAACTCGGCGTCCAGCGTCGGAGTAAGATGGATGAGTCCGGGAATTCCCGCCTGTGTGATCCCTGGGATATTGGCCGTTTTGGTGTTGCTGAGGCTGAGAAGAAATGTCCCCTTTTTCCCCTGTAAAAACTCGGCAAAATTGCTGGTACCTAAAATCGGTTTAATGCTCATCTTCTCTCTCCTTGTCGTGATAATATCGCTCAGTTGTTTTTTGCTCTCCCAGTTCAGCCGTTGGAGTTCCGGTTCGTCTAAAAATTCGTTCACATATCCTATCGTGAGGTAGGCTACCAGTTTATACTCCGAAGAGATATCAAGAATCTTTTTTATTTTTTTGGGTTTGAGAATACTGACCCACCCCACCCCGATGTTATAGGCACGTGCCATCAGCCATAAATTTTGTATGGCGCAGACGACGCTGTATTCCCCAACTTTTCTTTGGGTAGTTTGTCCTAAAATCGCTTTAGAGGGCTTTTTGTAGAGGACGGCAATATTGTACTCTGCCTCTGTGATCCCCTCCAGTTTAAGCGTCGGGTAGAGGGTGTTGTCACGAAAAATTTTTTTGGCTTTGGTATTCTCTTTTTCAAACTCCGCATACACTTTTTGGCGAAGTGATGAATCGTCGATAATGATAAACTCCCACGGCTGTGAAAATCCGACCGATGGGGCGCAATTCGCTGCGTGCAAAATAGCCTCCAGAATCTCCGGAGGAATCGGTTTGTTGATGTAGCGGTTCCCTCTGACGTCGCGGCGTGCGGAGATGATCGATTGGAGCAGTCCGGCATCCTGCGGAGTGAAATTCATGCAAATCCTTTTTGGAGTGTGTCTACGAGACGAATTTTTTGGAGGAGGCTTTGATAGTTTCGGCCGTTCAGATAACGGGTCGTGGCGTAATAGAGCAATGCATACTTCATATACGGAGCAAACTCTTCCCAGTATATATTACGGTCATAGTATCGGAGTAAAAGATCGATTTTCGAGCGATCAGGTGTTTGATCCAAACACCACGAGGCGGCTACTACCGCCAAGTCAAACAGGAAATCCCCTTCGCATGCCTCGGTAAAATCCAAAACACCGCTGAGCGCGTCATTGTCAAAAAGTGCGTTGTCCAAAAACAGATCGCCGTGGATGACTCCGTCGTTGGAAAGCTCCAAATCTATGCTGTCGAAGAGTATTTGAAATACCGGATAGTTTGTTTGAGCGATTAGCGATTGGAGCCGTGAGGGTTCATATAATCGGGTATTAGAGGAGTTGCGTCCGGCACTTTGAGCATGAAAACGGTTCATAAAATCGGCGATTTGAATAATATGAGTCTTTTCGGCACTCTCCGGACTTTTGCCGGGGAGGGTTTCATAGAGTGCGCACGGTTTTTCGCGGAGGAAAAAAATATCGCTGATCGGCCGTGTGATAGGGAGCTCCGAGAGGGCGAGGAGTAGAGTCCTTTGTTCCTGAATTGATGAGAGTGAAGCCGTCTCAAAAATTTTAAGGACACCTCGATCGGTAAAATAGACACTGTCGCTGACTCCGTGCTCGGAAGGGATCAATACCGAGCAGGGGAATACGGCGGAAAGCTCATCAAGGGTAATTAGCGTTTTGATCCCCATCAATTTCCCCTGTTTCGACGGATAATCAAATAGATAAAGAAGGGTCCGCCCAAAAATGAGGTGATAACGCCGATGGGGATATCTGAAGAGGCACCGATATTTCGCGAAATCAGATCACATAAGACCAAAAAGACCCCGCCGTAAAAGAAGGTAGGGAGGATGAGTTTATCGCTGCTTTGCCGATAGATCGTTTTGATGATATGGGGGACGATCAGCCCCACAAATCCGATCGGCCCTACGACGCTGACACAAACGGCGACCGCTAACGATGTTATAAGCAACAGCATCATCGTTACGCGGTTGACATCTATCCCTTTTAAAAACGCAAAATCGAGCGAGGCGAGAAGAATTTTTAGCTCCGCTCTATAATAGCGGATACTTCCCAGCAACAAAATCGAAGCTGCCGAGACCGGATAGAGCGGATCAAAGCCGATAATGCTCAAGCTCCCCATCGTAAAACGGACAATGGAGTAGCTTTGCTGAAAATCGCTCAGGAAGAAGAGAACCATTAATGCGGCCGAATAGAAAAAAGAGAGGGCGATCCCGACGAGGAGGAGCGAATGGGTTTGGGTTGATTTGAGCGAGCGGGAGATTAGAAACAATATCAACACCGTTAAAAGGGCACCGGCAAAGCTAAGTGCATATTGCCAGAATACCATTTCCGATAAAAAGACGATTGCAATGGCTGTACCCAGTGTCGCTCCGCTGGCTACTCCTAGGGTAAATGGGGTTGTAAGGGGGTTGCGAAAGAGGCTTTGGAACACCAATCCTGCCAAACTCAAGATCGCACCGCTGAAAAATGCGATAAGAACTCTGGGGATACGAAGTTCCCAGAAAAGCATGTGTGAGGATGAGTCCGGATGGAGGATATCCTGAAGGTTCAACGCGATCTGCCCAAAGAAAGGGGAAGCTATCAGAATCGCTACGGAGAGGAGGAGGCTAAAGCGTTTCATCATAGTTCACCACAAAATTTCCCTCAAGATTTTTTATTGTATTTGCGAAGCACAATTTCAAATGATCTTTTTCAAAGAACTCTTTACACTCTCCAAAAAACCGGACTTCCCCTTCCTCTAAATATAAAATGGTATATCCGAGCTTGTAGGCAAGATTCAGATCGTGGGTAATAATGATCTTATTCTGAAAATAGGGGCTGTTTTTGAGCAATTGATACACGTTGATCTTTTTGGCCTGATCGAGATTGGCGGTCGGTTCGTCGAGGATCGTGTAGCGTGCATGGTGGATCATGGCTCCGCCGATGAGGAGTAATGCCGATTCTCCGCTGCTGAGTTTGTGGCATCGGCACTCTTTTAGGTGCTCAATCCCTAAAAGCTTTAATACCGTATCGAGATGATCGGCGGAGTTTTTATCGATAACATTAAGTTTCAGATACTCCGATACCGTGAGGTATTCATCGTAAATATTTAATTTGGCGGGGATAAAATTGATCCCTTTCGCTCGCTCTTTGGGTGAGAGTTCCCCGATTCTTTTCCCCTCAAGGGTGATTGTATCGTTGTAGATCAGATTGCAGATCGCTTTGGCAAGGGTTGTTTTTCCGCTCCCGTTATTTCCTAATATTGTCAAATGATTATTGTCGGCTAACGTAAAACTAACGTGTTTTAAAATTTGGAGAGAGAGATTAGTGACGCTGAGCATGGATGAGCATTCCTCGTATATCGTCTAAAAACAATCCCAACCGTTGGCTTGGATTGCTGGAATACTCTTTGTCTTCCACATAAATATTTTGGTGCGTAACCGCATTGATCGGGAGATTCAGCCACGGACGGATGAGAACCTCTTTGCTCAGACCCAGTTCATGTGTATTCGGGGCAAGGAGAATAATGATATCGGGATTAAGGGCAATAATATTTTCGAGATTCAAAACCGGTTGCCCTTTGCGTTTGCTTTGCAATGCATTTTGGTTGCCGCTGCAGCGGATGATATCATCAAAATAGAGATTCTGCCCTGAGACGAACAGAGGTTTGGAGAGATCGGTATTGTGACCGAACACCATCAAAATTTTTTGATCTTTTACAATCCCTTTGAGGGCATGGAGTTTTTGATCGAGTTCGTTCACGATGCGTTTCCCTCCCTCTTCTTTGTGCACATATCGGGCGATGGTGAAGATCGATTCGCGTATAGAGGGGTACGTGTCGATTTTAAGTACGATAGTTTTTATCCCTAAGGCGCGAAGTTTTTCTCCTAAGGGAGCATTATTCTCCTGCAGCATTACTATGCTTGGACGGAGCGAAAGTATTTTCTCCAATGAAGGGGAAAAATATCCCCCCACTTTGGGTCGAGTCTTAGATTCCGGAGGATAATTGCAATACTCAGTATTGGCGATCACTTCATTTCCCGCCCCGAGGGCGAAGAGTGTTTCATTGATGGCGGGGCTTAATGCAATGATTCTTTCGTTTGCATAGAGTTGGCTGCACAGCACTATGAGAGCAAAAAATCTTAATAGCATGCCTCAACCTTATAAACCCACATCATAGTTTTGGTATCTTTTAAGAGTGTGTTTTGGGCTGTTGTATTGACCGGTTTTTCGTCGATCGTATAAAACCATCCGAATGTGCCGATTTGGGATTGTACTCCGTCAATGGATCGAACAAAAAGATACTTTCTCGTTTTACTGGTTTGGACGGCACTGACCTGCTGTAAGACGGAAAGTGCGCTTGCCCCCGGTGTATACGTCGTTTGGACGACTTTATCGGGCATACCATTATTGTAACGGATTGTCACGACCATATCTTCGGCAAAGAGGGTAAGGACAAAAAGAGCCAATACAAAAAGTGGTTTCATTGAAAGAGTGCCTTTAGTGCATTTAAAAAATATATTTCAATCCTGCTGTGAATGTCGTTGTGAAATCGACAGGATAGATCGTATTGTCTTTTATCCAAATACCGTTTGATTTATCAAATAAATTATTGATTTTAGCGAACATTTCATAATTGCCTTTTGTATACGTCACCGAAAGGTTGGTAGAGCGGAAAGGCTGTTCTCTTTGAGCAAAATAATTGTTGAAATCATTTAAAGCGTATGCTTGTGAACGATATAACTGGGTCAACGATACCGTCGTATTGACATTTGGCAAATAGGAAACGGTCGCTTTGACATTATGATCCGAGACACCGGGGAGTTTCTTCCCGGCATAGTTTTCCCCGTTGAACTGTTCTTGATCGATAAAGGCTTGGACGTAGTTATAGTTGGCGTACAGATTCCACTGATCGTTGATTTTTAATTGATCTGAAAGATCGATGCCGTATTTATGGGATTTATCAATATTGGTATTGGCGGAATTGATAAAGAACGGATCGGAGTAATAGTAAATTTCATTGGATAAATTTACGTAATAAAGGGAAGCCTTGAACTTATTGGCAGAAGAAATGTTGTTGTACCCGATGGTATACGTATCGGTTTTCATGGGTTGAATAAATCCGTTGAAGGTACCGTCATAGTTAAAAAAACGGTCGATATCGGGAGCTTGGAAGGCATGTGCATAATGGGCAAATACCGATTGTTTGGGTGTGAAAATAAAACTGTATCCAAGTTCTATGGCATATAATGCATTATCTTGGGCTAACGTGTTGGTTGCGTCCTGATAGGTGTATGCAACTTTTTCATACCGTCCGCCCGCTGTAAACGTGTGGTTGTTTACATGAAGCTCTGTTGACAGATACAGAGCTTTATTATCTTTAGAGATAGTATTGGTAGATCCCTGACGCTCTCCCCATGTGCCGGTAACGCCCAGCTTTGCTTTGAAAACGTCGTTATTGTAGTTAATTTGAGAACGAACGTTATCATTGCGATAATTTGAAATAAAGTTATAAGTAATGTAATCGGAGTGTTTGTTCTCATGCGAACTGTCCAATTCGACGGAATAGTTTGAATTGATCGTATAAATAAGACCGCCGTTAATGACATTGGAACGATACGTTTGATGGGTGGCAGAAGATGACCCTTTTTGTGTCGGATCATCATGGTATTGCGCCAGTGTTAGTGGACCGCCATAGAGAGTATCATACGTCGAAAATTGTGCACCTCCATGGAGTTGGAGCGTATCTGTGGGACGATAGGTGAGTTCAACGCCGCCGTTAGTATTTTTTCGAGTGTCATGATTGCCGTAGTTATCAATTACACGTGTTCCGTCTGTATCGGAATGATCCAGATGGAGCGCATACGAGTAACGCTCTTTGGCAGAAGAGAGGTACATAGATTCACCGAGAGTATGATAATTACCGGCATAAACCCCCAGCTCGTTATAGTTTTCTTCTTTGGTAATGATGTTAATAACGGCGGCATTCGCTCCATCTCCGTAAGCAACAGCACCTGAGCCTTTTAGGATTTCAATCCGTTCAATACTGCTAAGGGGGATAGCGCTAAGAAGTTGAGGCACCATGTCAATATTATTGAGCCGTTGTCCATTGAGGGTGACGACGATATTTTGATAACCATCTCCGATTCCGTAACCGTGGACATCCAATTTTTGAGAAAAGGGATTTCCATAGCTCGGTGCAGTAATAAGAGAGGTTTGTTGATTGAAAAAATCGTAGATGTTTGTGGTACGGGACTTCTCAATATCTTTAGCCGTATACACTTCGGCAGAGTAGGGAGCATCCAGTTCATTATGCTCATAGAGGTTGGATGTGACGGCTATAGGCGCAAGCGTTAGCTCTTCAGCCCCTAATGAGGCGACTAGGGTCGCGCAGAGGGCGACGACGAGGGTTGGTTTAAACATAAATATCCTTGAGTCATAATAGTAATAATCGATGAGGTCAGGATATTCGACGGAGGTGAGACAGTTGAGTAGGTGTGAATAGGATGCGTCGGACAAATCCATGCAATTTTATGGATGATTTGGATTTGGCGGATTGCTGAAGCATAGGCTTGAATAGCGGCAAGGGAAAAGTAGGTTTTACCGAATCCCTTAGGTGCATGCATCGCTATCTTTCCTCTTTTTTTAAGGAATTATAGCAAAAAAAGAGGTTTAGGATTTAAACTGCCCCAATTGAGTGTTGAGATTTGCTGCAGCATGATAAAGTTCACCTGTGATTTGAGAGATTTGTTTGATCTCTTCTTGATTGCTTTGTGAAAGATTTGACATCTCAGAAACCTTGGCGATGATCTCTTGAATTTTACGGGCCATTGTTTCCGCTTCGTTAACACTTTGTCGGCTCGCATCGACATTAGCACGCAATGCCGTTGAAGCAGAATCAATTTTAACATCGATCTCTTCACTGCGTTCGGCCAGGCGTTCGATGTTATCGCTGTTTGTATTCATCATATCGGATGAATCAGAAATGGATTGGATGACGATAGAGATTGTAGAGTTAATCTCAGTCAAACTTTTTTGAGTTCGTTCCGCAAGTTTACGTACTTCATCGGCAACTACGGCAAATCCGCGTCCATGTTCACCTGCGCGCGCTGCCTCGATGGCGGCATTGAGCGCAAGGAGATTGGTTTGATCTGCGATATCTGAAATGATACTAAGTACTCCGCTAACACTGGCAGCATCGCTGGAGAGTTGTGCAAAACGTTCTGATAGGTCATTGCTCATTTGGGTGGTATTATGAACTTCATGGGTGATGGCGTTAGCGATAGTGCGGACATTACTAAGCTCTTTTTCTGTAGATTGGCTGTTTTCAAGGGTTATTTTGGCCATATTTACACTTTGTTGGAGCGTTGCCCCAATTTCTGCAGCGGTTGCATTGGTCGTTTGGGCGATTGCATTGGTTTTTTCAGATTGCGCTGAGAGATTGGTTGCTGCTGTATTTAATGTTGTGGTAGAACCCACGGCAGAAGTCGTAATCTGCTTGGTATCATTGATAGTCGTTTGGATTTTTTCGATAAAACTGTTGAGATAGTCACTCGCCATACCGATCTCATCATGTTTATTAAGGATCGGAAGACGTTTTGTAAGATCACCGTTCCCGTGAGCAAGATCCGAAGAGACTTTATCAAGTTCTTCAAGAGGTTTGAGAATACTGGTTCCTGAAATATAATTAATAGCTATCAATACGCCGGCAAGAACACTTCCGAGGAGAAGAAACCATTTAAAAAAGCTTGCTTTGAGCTCATCGAAGTAATCGGCTTTGTTGATTCCGGGAATGACCCACATATCCCAAGCCGGGATATAACGGTAAGCGGCAATTTTATCTTGCCCTGTAGTAGCAGAAACGTACTCATAGATTCCTCCCGCTTTATCGGCACGGATGTGATCGACATAATCGTGTCCCGATTTATTTTGCCCTTCATCTTCAGGTTTTGGATGAATGGTCATAACGCCCTCGGCATTAATGAAGTAAACGTAACCGCTTTTACCGATTTTAATCTTTTTGATCTCATCTTTGAACCCCTGGTCTTCATACCCTTTAGGCTCAAGTTTAGAAATATAATTCACATTTTTTTCTAACGCATCGGCTACGGTAGTAAGATCACTCGTCATAATCTCTTTGATCGAGCCGACCGCAATGAAGTATGCTACAATGACGCTTATTAAGATGGCTCCTACGGCAGCAATCAAATTAACGATAAACTTGGCTTTTATTGTATTAAAAATATTCATAATTGAATCCCATTGGTAGTGTGTCATCATTGTAGTTTTCTTTTTCTAAAACGGAGGTAAAATATGAGACATTCTTATTTAAAACAGATTGTTCAGTATATGCAGCGGTTCACACAAATAGGGTCAATATACCGTTTAAGTGATACTGCGTTGCGTATTGTTTTCGATCGTGAAAACAGCTGGAATTTTGATATGCGGCGCGGGGATCCGTTGATTACGATTGACGCTGAGGCAACACGGGGGAAAATGTATCAGGCTCCGTTTGATGTACTTTTGGCCAAAAGGCTCAATCGATCCTCCATCCAATCGATCACGCTTCATAATAATGATAAAATCATCCGAATAGTGACAACAACGAACGGCTCCTATAAGTCTGAAACTACTGTTTTACAACTGGAATTTACCGGTAAATACACCAATGCCATCTTGTTGGATAAAGATGAAACGGTTCTGGAAGCGCTTCGTCATATTGACGGTGATGTCTCGAGCCGAACCGTCCGCGTCGGTCAGCGTCTTACCAACCCACCGCCTCCACCTTATATACCTAAACATTATCCGATTGAGGACGTGGAAGCATTTTTAGTGGCAGAGCATTATCGAAACGCGAATGAAAAATTGGAACGGCTAAAAGATGAAAAAACACTTTTGCTTCAAAAACGGAGTGAAAAACTGCGTCACCATTTGTCGTTGCTGGAAAAGGAAGACGCGCTGATAGCGGAAGCGGAATACACACGACATCTGGGACACCTTATTTTGGCTCAATTGGACCGGATTGTGCCGTATGAGCGGGAAGCAAAGCTCGAAGATTTTGACGGTACTCTCATCACGGTTGCTCTGCCTGAAGGGTATTCCAATGGAGCATCCATTGCCCAATATTTTTTCAAACGTTCTAAAAAAGCGAAACAAAAAGGGGTAGGACTGCATAAAGAACGCGATAATCTTGAAGAAAAAATTCATCATATCGAGCTTTTTATTCAAACGGTAAAAGAGGCCTCTACCCCGGAGGAAATCGCTCTGCTGTTTCCTAAAAAAATCGGAGGGTTGAAAAGCAAAACATCGGATACGATTGCCGAATTTTGGATTGAAGGGGTCAAGGTTTCTTTGGGAAAAAGCGAAAAAGGGAATATCGAGTTGCTTCGCAATGCCAAAGCCCGAGATATATGGATGCACTTAAAAGACCGCCCCTCAGCACACGTTATTATTACGACCGATAAACAACAATTGCCGGATAAATTGCTGGAAGTGGCAGCAAAACTGTGTGTCGATTTTTCCGTATTTGAAAAAGGGGCTTATTTGGTCGATTATACCCCACGAAGAGAAGTTAAAATAGTAGAAGGGGCAAATGTTCTTTATACTCATTATAATACGTTAGGTGTCAACAAAGGATAAAGGAACTGTTATGGCGGATATTGGTCCTATCGGCGGTGCTATTTATGCGAACCAGCAAATGGCGAGTGTAGCCAGTGAAAAGAACGTCTTACTGAACCGCTTTGAATTGCAAGCTCTTGCCGCTGCCAATGTGGCCAGTGAAGAGAAAAAAGAGATTCAAGACGTTCGTCCGACCGAAGAGACCCAACGCGTTGATCCGGATCGGGAACATACAAAAGAACAATCAGAGCAAGAAGAACGTCGTAGTAAAAAAGAGGATGAGCCAGAACCTCCTAAAAAAGTTAAGCCGGTTCACCTTCTCGATATTAAAGTCTGATAGGGTATAATCGCGCTATTTTAAAACCATTGGTTGACACATAATGCAAACCGCAAAAAACTCACTTAAACAGCGTATCGTTACGGCGATAATTTTAGCGTCGATAGCCCTTACGGTAGGGCTTATCAATAATTTCTGGCTTTTATGGCTGGTGATGGGGGTTGTCTACCTCATAGCGTTTTATGAAGCGACAAGGCTGTTCGGGATTAATAATAACTCGTTGTATGCGTATGCTGCTATTCTTTGGCTGGCTGCAGCGGTGTATCCTTATGGGGATGATCTATTGATTATTGCAGGTCTTGTCTTTGCCGCTGCCGTTGCGTATACGCAAAATATTCCGTGGAAGAACTTTTTGCCATTTATCTATCCGAGTGCCGGAATGCTGTATATGCTTGGGATTTATCAAGAATACGGAATTACAGGATTGTTGTGGCTAGTGGTTGTGGTTGCTTCGGCGGATATCGGTGCTTATGTTGTTGGGCGCAGTATGGGAAAAACCCCTTTTAGCGTTTCCTCTCCGAGTAAAACCCGTGAAGGGGTTTATGGCGGTATTTTGGTTGCAACGGCTGCAGGCTTTTTTATCGGTGTGACAATCGTTGATATTGTTCCGGCAATTGTTATCTCTATGATGGCTGCGATCGGTGCCGTCTTCGGAGATCTTTTTGAGAGTTATTTAAAACGTAAGGCAGGGGTTAAAGACAGCGGTACTATCTTGCCGGGTCACGGCGGAGTCTTGGATCGTATTGACGGATATCTTTTTGCTTCGATTGTGATGCTGGTATTGCTCCGAGGTCTTGTTTGATCCTTCTGGGCTCTACAGGCTCTATAGGGGTTAATGCCCTTTTAATCGCCGAGCAATTCGGCCTCAGTGTTGATACTCTTGTCGCAGGGCGTAACATTGATCTTCTTAACCTCCAAATTCTAAAACACTCCCCTAAACGCGTTGTCATTATGTGTGAAGAGGATCGTTCTCGTGTTAATCATCCCAATGTTCATACCGGAGAGAGGGCAATATTGGAGGCGATAGAAGAGTCTGAATCGGATCATGTGGTCAATGCGTTGGTAGGCTTCGCCGGATTTAGACCGACGCTTAAAGCGTTGGAATGCGGTAAGCGAGTTGCTTTAGCCAACAAAGAGTCGCTGGTAGTGGGAGGGGCTTTTGTCGATACCTCACGGATTGTCCCGATTGATAGCGAGCATTTCGGATTATGGTATTTGCATCAAAACAGCCGTCCCATCAGTCGAATGGTCATTACTGCCAGCGGCGGTGCGTTTCGGGATTGGCCGCTTGAGCATCTTAAAACGGCATCACTTGCGGATGCGCTCAAACACCCTAACTGGTCTATGGGACAAAAGATTACGATAGACAGTGCCTCAATGATGAATAAGCTTTTTGAGCTTCTTGAGGCCCGATGGCTGTTCGGTAAAGGGGAATACGATGCGGTTATTGAGACAAAATCGCTAATTCATGCCCTTATTGATTACACGGACGGTTCAACAACCGCCCATTTCGCCCATGCCGATATGAGGCTGCCGATTGCATACGCTCTGATGGGACGAGTAGAGACGCCGATAGTGGATCGTATTGATTTGAGCCGTATCGGTTCATTAGAGTTCCGCCCTATCGAAAGGGAGCGTTATCCGATATGGGACATTAAAGATGCTGTATTGCGTGATCCGAGCGTCGGTGTTATCTTAAATGCTGCCAATGAAGCGGCTATTGAGCTTTTTATAGCAGGAAAGATCGGATTTTTAGGAATCTCTCGCCGGATATTGATGGCATTTGAGCATTTTGACGAACGCCCCGCTTCCGTAGATGAGATTTTTGAAATCGATACGCGTGTAAGAGCCTATGTCCGGAGTTTATCGTGTTAAAAGTTTTGATCCTTCACGGTTGGGGGGGATCGGATAATCCCCATTGGCAGGCGTGGCTTGCAGGGGAAGTAGTTAAAGAGTACGGTTCCGTATGCTTTCCTCTTTTGGATAATCCCCATTTCCCAAGTAAAAATCGGTGGGTCAAACAGACAAAAGCGATTTTAAGCGATTTCAAGCCGGATGTTGTCATTTGCCATTCACTCGCCAATATTTTATGGTTTCATTTATGTAATGAGGGTGAGATTACACCTGTGAAGCGACTTCTTTTGGTCGCCCCTCCCCGTTTGAGCTGTGAGATTGAAACACTTAAAACCTTTTTCCCTTTAAATGCACCTGCCGCATTGTATGCCGATGAGGTAATGCTGGTAACGTCGGATAATGATCCGTATATGACCTATGAAGAATCCCTTGCACTGCAAAACAGCTTGGGTGTGGAGATGAAAGTGATAGAAAACGGTGGACATATTAACACTGCTTCAGGCTTCGGCGAATGGCAATGGGTCAAAGAGTGGGTGCTTCAATGATTCTCAGTATAGAAAGCAGTTGCGATGACAGCTCGATTGCGATCACGGAAATTAAAACCAAAAAGCTTATTTATCATAAGAAGATTTCTCAAGAGATAGAGCACTCCCGTTATGGTGGAGTTGTCCCCGAACTCGCCAGCCGTCTGCACGCTGAAGCATTGCCTGCTATATTGCGGGAGTGTGAACCGTGGTTTTACGAGCTAAAAGCGATTGCTGTGACAAATGAGCCGGGATTAGGGGTTACCTTGATTGAGGGGGTAGCGATGGCTAAAGCCCTTAGTATCACCCTTGATATACCCATTATTCCGGTTAATCATTTAAAAGGGCATATCTATTCTCTGTTTATTGAGAAAGAATCGATATTTCCAATGACGGTGTTACTCGTTTCCGGCGGGCACACTCAGCTTATTGAGGTTGAGTCACATGAATCGATCCATACCGTTGCAACAACGATGGATGACAGTTATGGGGAGAGCTTTGATAAAGTGGCAAAAATGATGGCATTAGGATACCCAGGTGGACCAATTATTGAGAAGTTGGCACATTCTGGGGATAATAAGAGATTTGCCTTTACCGTCCCTTTATGGCAATCTCCTTTGATCGCCTTTAGTTACTCCGGACTTAAAAATCAGGTTCGCCTTTGTGTTGAGAGTGCAAGTGTTGATGATTATTCTGATATAGCGGCATCGTTTCAATATACGGCTACGGAGCATTTGATCCAGAAATTAAAAAAATATTTTAAAACTCGTCCTCCCAAGCACTTCGCAATTGTGGGCGGGGCAAGTGCCAATATCTATTTGCGAGAACAAGTGGACTTGCTGTTACAAAAATACAACGCTCAGCTCCATTTGGCTGAATTGCGTTATTGCTCTGATAATGCGGCTATGATAGGGCGTGTGGCAATTGAGCAGTATCTTCGTGGTGAGTTTAGCGCGTACCAACGTATTCCGATTAATCCGCGCTGTAAACTTTGATAAAACTTAAGCGCAAATACCTCTTCTATAATTCAGAGATAAATTATCCGATTTAAGTACAATTTCCGTACCAAACAAAAAATAGGAGCTTTAAATGGCAACGACTAAATTCAAAGGTACTGATGTAGAGCTTTTAGGAAACACTGTAAATGTAGGGGACAAAGCTCCTGCAATTACCGTTGTAAACTCAGCAGGTCTTGGCGATGTTACTGTAGGTGGCGCACAAGGTAAAAAACAACTAATCATCGTTGTTCCATCATTGGATACAGGTGTATGTGCAACTGAAACACGTAATTTCAATGCGAAAGCTGCAGGTCTTAGCGATGTTATCACGACTATCGTATCTCTTGACCTTCCGTTCGCAGCAGGGCGTTTTTGCCAAGCTGAAGGTATTGATAATTTGACAGTATGTTCAGATTTCCGTAACAAAGAGTTCGCAAACGCATACGGTGTATTGCTCGGCGGTTCAGTACTTGCGGGTGTAACATGTCGCGCAATCTTCGCAGTAAACGAAGAGGGTGTTGTTACCTATAAAGAGATCGTTCCTGAAATTACAGAAGAACCAAATTACGACGCTGCATTAGCTGCCGTAAAATAAGTATCTCCTATTCTCCTTCTTGGGGAATAGTTTCTATAAACACTTCTTTTTTATCTGCAAATAATAGAAATAACCCCGCCGTTTTTTGTCAAACTGTAATCATACCGCCCATCCAATATTATTGTCGCTCGTACAAATTTCCCTTGATTGGTTATGTTAACAGCGTTGTAAGGTGGAGCATTTAGAACTTTTTCTTTCATCGTAAAAACTTCATTGTGATTAAAATCAACAATTATTCTATTAGGTTCCGTTAGGGAGAAATGACGTATCATGGAATCATTTGATTTGATCGTCAAGTGTTTTCCATTGGTACTAAATCGGAGAAATCCAAAATCGGCATTAGCACTTTGTGCAACAGCGGATGACGGCTTATCAACCGATCCGCTACGCGAAGCTTGTGAAAGGGTGAGGGGTGTGTGCCAATCAATACTTTTTTCGATAGTCATGGTGCGAGTTTCGATGCTTCCATCGAGGTTTTGAACAGTGAAACTCACCTCTTTTAGGACTCGTGCTTGATTGGGAAAAGTGTAGGGGAGTGTTGTTAGTTTAGGGAGAGTATCCGGGATATTAGACGTAACAGGCAAATGCGATTCATCATGGGTAAAAAAAGGATTTTCACGTGCAGCTAATACACTTACCAGTGCGGCACATAAAAAAAAAGTTTTAGTCATACACTTCTCCCTAAAAAATTATTGTGAATCGGCATCGAGCTCTTTTAGCTCAAAATACTGCTTTTGAAGGGCCGCATTTTCCCCTTTGAGTCTTTCGATATCATGAGTTAAGTAATCTTGGTGTTCTTCAAGATCGAGTAGAACGGACAGGGAGTTATTTCCAAAAAAAATGAGCCCCATATAGATGCCTAGCACGAGAACAAATCCAGAGGCGATAAGAAATTTAGCTGTCGAAAGACCGAAATAGTGTTCAGTCAGACTTTCGCGCTCTTCACTATCGCTTAGAAGTTGATTGTGTTGAGGCATTAGCGAAACAATGACTTCCCGAGATATTCGCCGTACATGACTTCGGTTTCAATTTCTAAGAGACGGTTGTATTTGGCCGTACGTTCACCGCGCGCAGTAGAACCGGTTTTGATTTCACCGCAATTAAGTGCAACAGCGAAGTCAGCGATAAATGCATCTTCGCTCTCTCCTGAACGGTGAGACATAACACACTTATATCCGTTACGCTGCGCAAGACGGACGGTTAGCATGGTTTCAGATACCGATCCAATTTGATTTGGTTTGATCAAGATCGCATTACCGATCCCTTTTTCGATCCCCTCTGCCAAGATATTTGCATTGGTTACAAATAGATCGTCTCCGACGAGTTGTACTTTTGAACCTAAACGTTCTGTAAGTACTTTCCATCCCATCCAATCATCTTCACTTAAGCCGTCTTCAATGGATACGATAGGATATTTGGCGCAGAGTGCTTCGTAGTATCCTACCAATTCTTCGGCGGTTACGGTTCTGTTTTCAGAATCAAGCCGGTATCCCCCTTCGGTTACCAGTTCGGATGCAGCGACATCAAGCGCGATTGCAATTTGTTCACCGGCTTTGTATCCGGCAGCCGCGATTGCTTCCATGATCACTTGAATAGGCTCTTCGTTTGAGCTTAAATCCGGTGCAAATCCCCCCTCATCGCCCAGAGCAGTGTTCGCGCCGCGATTTTTAAGGATCTTTTTGAGGTTATGATAAACTTCTGCAGAAGCACGTAAACCCTCTGAAAAATCGGCAAAACCAATAGGCATAATCATATATTCTTGGAAGTCAACGCTGTTATCCGCATGGGAACCACCGTTGATAATGTTGAGCATAGGGACCGGTACAACCATCGCATTGGCACCGCCAAGATAGCGATACAATGGAATTCCAAGACTTTTAGCTGCGGCACGTGCAAGCGCCATCGATACACCTAAAACGGCGTTAGCGCCAAGGTTAGAGTAATTTTCGGTACCGTCAAGTTCTTTCATTACCGCATCAACCATGGCTTGATTGAATGGGCTTAGTCCCATAATAGCGTCTGCAATGTCAGTATTGACGTGCTCAACAGCTTTTAAAACCCCTTTACCCATATAGCGTGAATCGCCATCACGTAACTCAAGCGCTTCACGTTTTCCGGTACTTGCTCCACTGGGTACGATAGCACTTTCACGTGTTCCGTCACTCAATTGTACGGTTGCTTTGACTGTTGGATTCCCGCGTGAATCCATTACTTCTATTGCACTTACTTCATCTATATAAATCATTCATCTACCTCACTCATTTCAGATTCATCCATAACCATGATATTGGCTACACCCATGGCGGCTTTAATTTTTTCTTCGACGCGACGAGCCAATTCCGGCTCATCCTTGAATTTTTGTTTGACGTTTTCACGTCCTTGTCCCAGTTTTACATCTTCATAACTGAACCATGCGCCGCTTTTGTCAATGATATCAAGTTTAACACCGTAATCGACAAGCTCTCCCTCTTTGGAGATACCTTCTCCGAACATGATATCAAATTCGGCTTGGCGAAATGGAGGAGCCACTTTATTTTTGACCACTTTTGCTTTAACGCGATTACCGATTTGACTCTCACCTTGTTTAAGGGTAGCAATTTTACGGACATCGATACGAACGGAAGCGTAAAATTTTAGCGCATTCCCACCCGTGGTTGTTTCCGGTGAGCCATATCCCATCGTTCCGATTTTCATCCGAATTTGGTTGATGAAGATGATGGTACAGTTCATTTTATGCATGATACCGGTGAGTTTTCGCAATGCTTTGGACATTAAGCGTGCTTGCACCCCCACTTGCTGGTCATTCATCTCCCCTTCGATCTCTACTTTGGGTGTCAGAGCGGCAACGGAGTCAATAACGATTAAATCAATAGCACCGCTGCGAACAATAGTTTCAACGATATCGAGCGCCTGCTCGCCATAGTCAGGTTGTGAAACAAGGAGATTTTCCACATCCACGCCAAGATTTTTTGCATAGCCCACATCGAGGGCATGCTCCGCATCAATAAAGGCACAAACTCCGCCTCGCTTTTGACACTCTGCGGTAATTTGTAGGCTCAGGGTTGTTTTTCCCGAACTTTCAGGCCCGTAGATTTCAACGACGCGCCCCTCGGGAACTCCGCCGATCCCAAGTGCGAGATCTAGACCGAGAGATCCGGTACTGATTGCGTTAATGGGTTCGATCTCTTTGTCTCCCAGACGCATTAACGTCCCTTTTCCGAACGTTTTGTCGATTTGCTTCATCGCTAAATCAAGCGATTTTTGTTTTTGGGGATCCATCATGCTCCACTCTCCTGCGGTTAATATCTAATAGTTAGGACAATAATATGACAATTTGAAATAAATCCTAAAAATATTGCAATATGACATATTGTTGATTCGCACTTATGGAATAGGGATATTTTAGCGTTAATTGGTTAAAATTTAATTGATTTGCCGATATAGAGGAATTTTCTGTGAAAAAAATGGTGATTGCCCACTCTCCCGATGCTGATGATATCTTTATGTATTACGCGATCAAATTCGGTTGGGTAGGGAAAAAAAATACTGTTTTTGAAAATATTGCTCTTGACATTGAGACCCTTAATACTGAAGCACTTGAGGGGACGTATGATATCAGTGCAATAAGTTTCGGTCTTTATCCCCATATCCGAAATGAGTATGCCCTACTAAGAACGGCGGTTAGTTTTGGCAGCGGTTATGGTCCTAAGTTGATACGCAAAAAAGAGACGGTATTAAAACGGCGTTTTAAAGTGGCTCTTAGTGGAAAATATACGACCAATGCATTGTTATTTAGAATCGCTTACCCGGATGCTAAAATTGTCTATATGAATTTTTTAGAGATCGAAAAAGCTGTATTAGACGGAGTCGTCGATGCAGGTGTCCTTATTCATGAGTCCATCTTGGGATATGATGAGTCACTTGAAGTAGAACGGGAGATGTGGGATATTTGGTGTGAACTGAGCGGCGGTGCTTTACCTTTACCGCTGGGGGGGATGGCAATTCGCCGTTCACTCCCTCTTACCTCTGCGATAGAATATGAAAATCTTTTAACCAAAGCGGTACAAATTGCCCGAGATCATAAAGCGTCTCTTTCAAAAATGTTAATAGAGCGCTCTTTGGTACGGATTGACGCATCGACGTTGGAACGCTATTTAGAGCTATACGCAAACGATGAATCAATTGCTCTCAGCGAAATTCAATACAAAGCGATTGAGCTCTTATTTACTCTTGGGCATGCACACGGTTTTTTCGATGCGCAAATTAATCCGAGAGATTTTACGATTCCACTGGAATATACTGAGTTGAGGTATTCATAGCCATGATGCAAGAAGAACTTATCGGACTTGGGATTGAGACGTTTAAAATCGCATTACTCTTAGCTCTCCCCTCATTGCTTGTGGGGATGTTTCTGGGACTTGCAGTGAGTATTTTTCAGGCAACAACACAGATCAATGAAGCGACATTGAGCTTTATTCCCAAAGTGGTCGGTATCGTTGTTGTTATTATCCTCACTATGCCGTGGATGATGAATGAGATGCAAGATTTTACGATTCGCATGTTTAATATGATTCCGACTTTTAGCCAATGAATTTTAAAGCTATCGATTTTTCCAAATTTAGTTCGATCCGCATAGGCCCTACCATAGAGGTGGCCCTAATCGAAAACGATATTGTTCCGCCAAATCACACTATTGTCGGATCGGCAAACAATCTTCTTGTTTCTCCTACTCCGCCGCCGCTGATGATTCTTTCCAAAGCGTACGACTTTATCCGCATAGAGGGCAATCGACTAATTATCGGCGCTGCGACTCCCGGAGGACGCATTGTCTCTTTTTGCAAAAAAAACAATATTGCCCATTTTGAGTACCTTTCTAAACTCCCAGGAACGCTTGGCGGGATGGTGAAAATGAATGCCGGATTGAAAGAATATGAAATTTTTAATCATTTAATTGCACTCCGTACGAAGAGCGGTTGGATACCTAAAGAAGAGATTGAATACGGGTATCGTAAAACATCAATAGAAGACGTTATTTTTGAAGTGGCGTTTGAACGTGAAGAGGGCTTTTCATTAGAACGGCTGGAGATGTTTGCGCAAATGCGCTCAAATCAACCGCATGAACCAAGTGCGGGGAGCTGTTTTAAAAATCCTCCGGGGGATTATGCCGGACGTCTTATCGAAGCTGTCGGACTTAAAGGCGTTAGGCAGGGAGCTATGGCATTTAGTGAAGTGCATGCGAATTTTCTCGTCAATTACGCTAAAGGCACTTTTGAAGATGCTATATGCCTCATTAACGAGGCGAAAAGACGCGTATTTGCGGAGTTTAATATAGAACTGCAATGTGAAGTAGTCATTCTCGAAAGTAATAATATGACGAAAAAATAAACTTTTATATTGACTTTAGTCGTCATAATGAGTAAAATGACGATGAAATTCAGATGTTGAAAGGATATGATCGTACAATGACAGTTAGCTATATCCGTCCGGACAAAGATTTTGATGGTGTTTACGAACAACTTAAGTTGATTAACGGTTATGTTGATCAAAAAGGGATTTCGATCCATGAAGAGCTTGTCGATCAGACTTCCCAAAGTAAACGGTTGATTGATCGTGATGAAGTCGTTCGATTTTTTCGCACCCTTAACGGGGACACATTGATCGTGTATGATACGTGGACATTAAGCAGCGACATCGAAGATTTAGTTCAGATGTTTAGCTGTCTTTTAAAAAACAATAATACAATCCATTTTGTTAAGCAAGGGGTCGTGATTGACCGTAAAAGTGATACAATGGTCGTTCTAGGTCTTATCGATCAGCTTCGTCAAGTACTTCAAGACGATGCAAAAAAAGGGATTGGACGACCTCGGGGATCCAAGTCATCTTCAAAATTTGATATCCATTTGGATTCGATACTCGGATTATTGAAAAAAGGTAAAAGTGTAAGCGAAATTGCACGCGTACTTGGCGTGAGTCGCAGTTCTCTTAAAGATTACATCGAGTCGCGTGAGCTCAAAGAGGTGGTTAATGGCGTCATCGGTGCTAGCGATGAAGAAGCGGAGGCAATGGTTGTAAGTACAATCAAGTGTCCTACAATAGATATAAGTTCGAAGGAGGCGGTATGAGTGAAGAAATAACCCCAAACGGGGAAGGGTATCTGGCGGGGTGGACTCCGTGGCGGATGAGACGATATTGGTTTTACGGGTTAATCACCCTTTTTGCCTTGGGGGTGCCTTGGATTAAAATAGGTGGAAATCATCTTTTCCTATTGAGTTTTGACAAATTAAAACTCCATTTGATGTTTGTTCAGTTTGATATGCAAGAACTCTATCTGATGCCGTTTTTACTGATGATTCTGTTTATCGGAATTTTTGGATTGACGGTATTGGGCGGACGGGTATTTTGTGGATGGATGTGCCCGCAAACAATTTTCCGTGTGGTGTATCGTGATTTGATCGAAACGAAGCTCCTTGGTCTTCGAAAACGGATTAAAAACAAGCAACAAGAACCTGATTATTCTAAAGTAGAAAACCAAGTTAAGCGTGTTGTCGCACTGCTCCTTTGGACCGGATTGGCGTTTATTGCGGCAGCCGATTTGATGTGGTATTTTGTACCTCCTGAAGACTTTTTGGCGTATATTCAAAATCCGGCAGAACACACGGTTCTTGTAGGATCGGTATTGGGAATCGTCCTATTCTTGGTCTATGACGTTATTTTCTTGCAAGAGAATTTTTGTGTTTATGTGTGCCCGTATTCACGTATCCAGTCGGTATTGTATGATGATGACACGGTTATGGCGATCTATAATCCGCATCGTGGCGGTGATATTTACAATGAGCACAAAGAGAAGATGTTTACAAAGCAAAAAGATTTGCTTTCCGTTAATGCTAATGCGGAGTGTACGACGTGTGAGAGCTGTGTAACCGTATGTCCGACCCATATTGATATTCGCAAAGGGCTACAGCTTGAGTGTATTAACTGCTTGGAGTGTGTTGATGCTTGTACCGAAGTAATGGGTAAATTAGGTAAGCCCTCCTTGGTTGAGTGGTCAAGTGAAAAAGAGACCTTGTTCCAAAAAGGGAAAACGCATTATCTTCGTCCAAAAATTATAGGGTATATCGCTGTTTTGGTGATTGTTAGTATTATCCTTGCAATGATGGGAAGTAAAAAAGAGTATATGCTTCTTAATATCAACAAAGAGAACCGTTTATATTCTATCAGCCACAGCGATGATGGAAAAGTACGTGTAGAAAATGCTTATATTTTCTTGCTGCAAAATACCTTGAATGAAGATCATAAATATTATTTCGACGTTATCGCTCCTAAAGGGATGGAGGGTAAAATCAAAATTGCAGAACCGGAAGAGCCGTTTAAAGCCAGTCCTGGTGTCAAGAAGAAGAAAGTAGTTATTCTTTATACGGATGAGATCTTAGTGAAAGATGATCGCAAAGATACGGTGATCCCCATCACAATCAAAGCGTATGCTCTTGATAACAAAGAAAAAGTTATGGTAACTCGTGAATCGACGTTTACGTTTCCACGAGAAGATGTATTAGAAGCGGGAGAAAAAAAGGGAGAGGATTAATCCTCTCCTACTTTTCGTCTGATTCCTCTTTCCCAAATGTTTTTTCAAATCCACTCATTAGCTCTTTCTTCTCTCCCTCTGTAAGCTTTGCTTCGGGATGGGTTGGGAGATAGAACCATGGCGGCATATCTCCTTCGCGAAGCTCTTTCGCAGCATCTTCACCCTCATTCTTTTTCTGTGCTCCCCACGCTGAAACATTAAAATGTTCACGTCCCTCATCCACATCGCGTTGAATCAGCCACGACAGCGGAGCAATTTTACTGTACCATGGATAAGTTGTTTGGTGGGAGTGGCAATTAGCACAGGCGTTGTTAAACAACTCTTTTGTACGAGGTGAATCCCAGGTAGGTTCACTGATTATCGGGGGATTAGTGTAGGTTTTACCGTATGGGATAAATTGAATGGCAACAGCACCAAGGGCTAATGCACCTAGAATTTTGAGTTTCATAATAGAGATCCTTATAGAGATTGGTTAAATCAAAGGAACATCATAATACAAAAAGGTGTAAATAGTGTTAATAAAAAGCAAATAGAGATTCATCTCATAAGAGATGAGAGGAGGGGATTAGATAAGTACCGCTTCACGTTTGCCGGCTTCAAGATGACCGATAATGTATCCGTCGGTTGCAGCGAGGACATCGGTAACATCCTTTTCTTTAACCACTAGGATCATTCCGACCCCCATATTGAATGCACGGAACATTTCGGCACGCTCGACGTGCTGAGCGATTAATTCAAAAATCGGCAATACACGGATAGAGGATTCGGTAATGACTGCACGAAGACCCTCTGGGAGGACACGTGGGAAGTTTTCGACGATACCTCCGCCGGTGATGTGGGCAAGGGCTTGAATCTTGTCCTTAAGGGCTTTAAATGTTTTGACATAGATGCGTGTCGGAGTCAGAAGGGTTTCGATAAGAGGTTTTCCATCAAATTCGTCTTCAAACGTCATCCCCATTTTTTCGAATAATACTTTACGTGCCAATGAGAATCCGTTAGAGTGGAGTCCTGAGCTTGGAAGAGCAATGAGAATATCGCCTGCGTGAACTTTATTGCTACGGTCGAGTTCACTTTTTTCACCAATACCGACGGCAAATCCTGCAAGATCGTAATCATCGGCATGGTACATACCCGGCATTTCTGCGGTCTCTCCGCCGATGAGAGCACACTCTGCTTGGCGGCACCCTTCTGCAATGCCGCTTACGACAGCCGTAGCAGCAGCAACATCGAGTTTGCCGGTTGCATAATAATCGAGGAAAAAAGAAGGGGTTCCGAAGTTGCAGATGAGGTCATTTACGCACATAGCGACCAAATCGATACCAACCGTATTGTGAATGCCTGAATCAATAGCGAGTTTGAGTTTAGTGCCTACGCCGTCTGTCGCCGCGAGCATGACGGGTTCACGGTAACCTGTGGGGAGTTCAAACGCACCAGCAAATGATCCAATACCTCCGAGTACACCGGGAATAGCAGTCGATTTAACGAGTGGTTTGATATTTTCGACAAAACTGTTACCTGCATCGATATCGACACCGGCATCTTTATAGCTGATTTGACTCATGAAGTCCCTCATCTTTGAATATAGAAACGCATCACGTTGAGAGCTTCCTGCTGAAGGAAACCCAGTGTTAACGTAGCCTAAGGGATTACTCCCTTGGGCGTTTCATTGATATAACAGGAATTATAACGAAGGGAGTGTTAGGAGAAGTTTATTTTTCGTAACAAGATCCGAAAACTTTTTTGAATATCCACAAAGAGGGACAAAAATCGAACAGTGCCCATACGATAACCATTACGATTACAAGTGTTTGAAGGATCATCGCGTACAACATTTGGTTGTTTGCAAACAGAAGCATAGATACGGTTAAGACGATTGCCATCAAAAAACGTTGAATTTTTTCAGCACACATATTCCACTCCATTTTGTGATATAAATTTGACAAAATTATAACGAATAATTTCCTCCCTTTCTTTAATCTTTAGAAACGAGACAGAATATTCAATGCGTTTTAATCTCTACGTGTTACAATCGCTCAAAAATTCCTAAAAGAGATCGCTAAACAATGAAAAGATTTATTTTCCCCGAAATGATGGTGCATGTCCCATTATGTACTCACAAAGACCCAAAGTCAGTAGGTATTCTTAGCGATAATATACTTTTAAACGATGAAATCGGGCGTCATCACGCTATGGAAGTGGTGGCTATACCCACAGCGGACGCACTAAATGTATTGCGAAATAGTGCAGATAAAAGTCTGGATGTATTGCTTTTGGACATAATGAGCGACGATAGTGTTGTTCTTGCACATGCAAACCGTCTTCTAAAAGACGATGCGCTTATGGTAATGAAGCATCCTTCTTTGGATGATATTGCTGCCAATACAAAGCTCATGCAAATTCTCGGAAACTATTTTAAAATTATCATGCCGTATCATTTGGAAGAGGGATCAACATTGTTGCTCTGCTCCAAAGAGTATCATCCGACCGCGGATCTGATTTTGCAGCGGAGTGATTTGCTGGAAGGGCATCAATACTATAATTGCGATGTTCACATTGCCGCATTTGCCATGCCGCAATACATCCGTAAAAATTATTTGGGTATTATCCGTAACTAATGGCTTTTGAATATGCGATAGCACTTACCGGAGGGATAGCGACGGGGAAAAGTACTGTTGCTTCTTTGCTGGGGCTGAACGGTCTGCGTATCATCGATGCCGATACTATTGCACACCGTATTTTGGATGAAAACAGCGGGTGGATTGCGGAACATTTCGGATCAGAGTTTCTTAATGGCTCAAAAGTAAATCGCCCTGAGCTTGGAAAAAAGATTTTTTCCGATCCGGAAGCGAAAAAAGAGCTTGAACATTTCCTTCACCCAAAAATTCGTGCCGCTATCGAAGAACAAAGTGAAAAACAAGATCGTCTAAAATACCCCTATTTGATCGACATCCCCCTTTTTTTTGAGACCTCGTCGTATCCGATTAAAAACTCTGTTGTTGTGTATACCCCCAAAGTATTACAGTTGGAGCGATTTATGAAGCGTAACGGTTTTTCCGAGGAAGAGTCGTTGCGCCGTATCGAGAGTCAGATGGACATCGAGGAGAAGAAAGCGCGCGCGACGTGGGTGATTGACAACTCCTCCAATCTCAAACATTTACAGCGAGAATGTGAACAGTTTGTCGAAAATATTAAAGTGCTCTATCCTGCCCCTAAGGTATAATTACCGCCATTATTAATCCAAAGGATTACCCATGCTTCAAATCGCAAAATACTGTGCCAGCGGAAATGATTTTGTCATTTTTCACGCCTTTGAAAAAGTCGATCGTTCTGAATTGGCACGCTTGCTTTGTGATCGCCAAAACGGCATCGGTGCCGATGGTTTAATCGTTCTTATTCCTCACGAAGAACATGATTTCGAGTGGGAGTTCTATAACGCCGACGGTTCAACCGCCTCAATGTGCGGGAACGGAAGCCGTGCCTGTGCTCATTATGCGTATCGTTTTGGATTGGCTCCCAAACGAATGGTATTTTTGACGGGTGCTGGGGTAATTAAAGCTCAGGTAGAGGGTGCTATGGTTCAAAGCGACTTGACCCCTCCCGTGATTGTCAATCAAGAGATTATGGAAAATGGAATGAAGTGGTGGCTAATCGACACGGGAGTACCCCATCTGATCACCTTTGATAGTGATATCGACCATTTTGATATCGAGTTGGCGCGTACTCTGCGTCACCGCTATAATGCGAATGTGAACATCGCCAGTGTAAATCCTGATGGTACGCTTCGCGTCCGTACCTATGAGCGGGGCGTTGAGGATGAGACATTGGCATGTGGAACGGGGATGGCAGCAAGTTTTTATCGTGCAGTTCAAGAGAAAATGGTGGAAGATAAAACAAGGGTATTTCCCAAAAGTGGAGAAACACTTTATTTAGGGCTGGAAGAGGGTGTGATTACGTTCAAAGGGGAAGTCAAAGGGGTTTTTGAGACCCTTTGGCGATTATAATCCCGCTCTCTCCATAATCTGTGCCTGAGCATCAGCGATAAGCGGATCGATAATATCATCCATCAATCCCCCCTGCATGATCTCTTCGAGACGATAGAGGGTAAGGGTAATGCGATGATCGGAGATACGGTTTTGAGGGTAGTTGTAAGTACGGATACGACCACTACGGTCTCCCGTTCCTACCTGCTCTTTACGCTCGTTCATCTCTTTTTCTTTAGCCTCTTGGATCTGCATTTCATACAAACGCGCTTTGAGGATTTTCATCGCTTTGTCTTTGTTTTTATGCTGTGATTTTTCATCTTGATTATTTACTACGATTCCACTGGGAATATGGGTAATACGAACTGCCGAATCGGTCGTATTGACACTTTGCCCGCCGCATCCTGATGAGCGCATAACGTCAATTTTGAGATCACTTTCATTGATGTTGATCTCGACATCATCGACTTCGGGCATTACAGCAACGGTAATGGCTGAGGTATGAACCCGTCCTTGAGATTCTGTTGCAGGGACACGTTGTACACGGTGTGTTCCTGCTTCGAATTTGAGTCGTGAATAAACCTGCTCCCCTTTGATGAGGGCAATAATCTCTTTATATCCTCCCGCGTCGGAAGGGCTAGAACTCATCAATTCGATTTTCCAACCCTTAACGTCCGCATAACGGACATAGGCGTTGAACAAATCACCGACAAAAATTGCCGCTTCATCCCCGCCTGTTCCGGCACGGAGTTCGATATAAATGTTACGCTTATCGTTAGGATCAGCCGGGATAAGGAGCTTTTTGATCTCTTCTTCGAGAGGTGCTACCATCGGTTCAAGAGAGCGAAGTTCCTCTTTTGCGAGTTCTCCGAGTTCAGCATCAAATGCGAGCGATTTGTTCTCTTCGATATCATCGAGAAGTTTTTTGTATTCGGTTGCTTTGGTTACAATGGCTTGAATCGCAGATTGCTCTTTGGAGAGATCGGTCATCCGTTTGATATCGGAACCAATATCGGGAGAACTAAGAAGTTCGGTCAATTCGTTGTAACGGTTAATAAAAGGGGTGAGCTTGTCGGATAACATAGTTGTAATTCCTAAAGAAAGGCGTTGGGAGAAAAGGGGTAAGCCAGAAGGAACGTATTCCTTTTGACGTAATTTTTAGTGATTAGGCTGATATAGCGTTAACAGCGAGGTGAAGACGGCTAACTTTACGAGCAGCTGACTCTTTTTTCAAGACACCTTTGCTAACATATTTGTGAAGGTTGGCATTAGCGATAACAAGAGCTGCTTGCGCTTCTTCTTTATTACCTGCATCTACTGCGGTGCGGACTGCTTTAACGATATTTTTAATACGCGTACGATAAAACCGGTTGCGCTCTGTGCGCTTTTCAGTCTGACGGATACGTTTCAATGCTGACTTATGGTTTGCCATGGCATTTATCCTTGTCGAATTTTTTTTAGGGTAGAATGTTACCTTAAAGATAATTAAAATTAAGTTAAACTTTATGGATTATCCCTCGAAAAATCCAAAATGATGGTAAAAAAGGAAATATTAAACAATGAAACTCTTTGGAACAGACGGTGTTCGCGGTGAAGCGGGCTCTTTTTTAACGGCAGAATTGGCAATGCGTGTAGCAATGGCAGCAGGAATTTATTTTAGTGCCCATGCACGAACGAAAAAGATTTTACTTGGTAAAGATACCCGTAAAAGCGGCTACATGATCGAAAATGCGATTGTAAGCGGTCTGACGGCAGTGGGTTATGATGTTATAGAGATCGGTCCTATGCCGACTCCGGCGATTGCATTTTTGACGTTGAATATGAGATGTGATGCGGGGATTATGATTTCGGCAAGCCACAACCCATTTGAAGACAACGGAATTAAATTTTTTGATGCCCAAGGAAATAAGCTATCCGAAGATATTGAATCCCAAATTGAAACGATTGCTAAGGATAACGTCCGTCTCGAAGAGGGACAGGTTACGGGGAGAAAAATAGGTTCAGCCAAACGGATCGATGATGTTATCGGTCGTTATATTGTGCAACTCAAAAATTCTTTTAGCCGTGAATTGACACTGCAAGGGTTACGTATCGTATTAGATACGGCTAACGGGGCTGGATATAAAGTCGGTCCAACGGTACTGGAAGAACTGGGTGCCGAAGTAATTGTTTTACATGATAAACCCAATGGGTTTAATATCAACGAGGGGTGCGGAGCTCTTCATACCAAAGATTTACGCGAGGCGGTGAAACAGTACCGTGCCGATATTGGTTTGGCACTTGATGGGGATGCTGATCGTTTGATCGTTGTGGACGAAAAAGGGGATGAAGTCGATGGCGACCAGATTCTCGGAGCACTGGGCCTCTTTTTAAATAAAAATGGCCAGCTCAAAGGGGGTGGAATTGTTGCTACCGTAATGAGTAATCAAGCGCTTGAAGATACGATGAATGAGAACAGCCTTAAACTTTTCCGCTCCAACGTCGGGGATAAATACGTGTTGGAAGTGATGCGGGAGAAGGGGATCAATTTCGGTGGAGAGCAAAGCGGTCATATTATTTTGCACGACTACGCTAAAACGGGTGATGGATTGGTGAGCGCACTTCAAATCTTGGCGTTATTACTTACGACAGGTCAAAAAGCGAGTAAAGTGCTCCGTCCGTTTAAACTCTATCCTCAAAAATTAGTCAATATAAAAGTTAAAATCAAAAAACCGCTCGATCAAATTGAGGGTTTAAGCGAAGAACTCGCAAAGATTGAACGTGAACATATGCGTCATTTGATCCGCTATTCTGGTACGGAAAACAAACTTCGACTCCTTTTGGAGGGAAAAGATGCCAAAGTGATGGAAAAAGCGATGGAACATTTAGTACAATTTTTTGAAAAGGCGTTAAATGGTTAAGTCAATAGTCGTCTTGTTATTGGCGGTTACGGGTATTTTTATCATTGATCAGACCATTAAATCTCTTTTTATTGAAGGGTTTCGAGCGTATACAAGTTGCATTGATCTGATTTTGGTATATAACAAAGGGGTAGCCTTTTCGATGTTTGCTTTTTTGGCAGAGTCCTTGAAATGGATTCAGCTTGCTCTTCTGAGCGGTGTAGTTGTATATACGCTGTGGCTAAAAAAAGCGTGTTATCTTTTTCCGGTAGGGATAATGGTTGGGGCGGGGCTATCGAATGTCTATGACCGTTTTATACACGGTGGGGTGGTTGATTATGTCTATTGGCATTACGGATTTAATTTTGCCGTATTTAATTTTGCCGATGTGATGATTGATTTTGCCGTCCTTTGGTTGATGGTTTTAAATTTTCGTCCGCAGTCGTGCAAGGGTTAAGTGACTTTTAACTTCCGTGCGGCTATAATTTCGTTCTTGCATTAACTTATTGATGGTCTTATAGCTCAGTTGGTAGAGCACTACCTCGACAAGGTAGTGGTCACAGGTTCGAGTCCTGTTGGGACCACCATTTCTTTATTAAATTCCTTGAAAATAATTATCATCAAGTATTCGTTTAATCCTAAATCAATCAATATTACCGTATAATCCGCGATATTTTCTCATACGAGGCATATTCTATGGATATTATTGCGATCAAACACAACGATCAAATAATCGATTTACAAACAGCCGAGGCTCTCGGTATCAGCGGTCAAGAGATCGCGTATGACAACTCAGTCGATGCTCTCGAAGTGATTCGTCACTCATGTGCGCACCTTCTCGCTGAAGCGATCAAAGCACTCTATACCGATGCAAAATTTTTTGTCGGGCCTACGGTAAAAGAGGGGTTCTACTACGATTTCAAAGTGAATGAAACGATCGGCGAAGAAGATTTAAAGACGATCGAGAAAAAAATGCTCGATATTGCCAAAGGCAAAGAAAAAATCGAACGTTATGAGATCACGAAAGACGAAGCGCGTGCAAAATTTGCAAACGATCATTTGAAGCAAGCGGTTATGGATCGGATTCCAGATGACACGGTTACGATTTATAAACAAGGTAACTTCGAAGACCTTTGTCGCGGGCCTCATTTGCCGAGTGTCGGATTGTTACGCTATTTCAAGCTGACCAAAATATCGGGTGCTTATTTGGGTGGTGACAGCAAAAATGAGATGTTAACTCGTATCTATGGGATTGCGTTTGCGGACAAGGAATCGTTAAAAGCCTATTTGGAGATGATGGCAGAAGCCGAAAAACGAGATCACCGCAAAATAGGTGCCGAGATGAAACTCTTCACCTTCCGTGAAGAGGTCGGTGCGGGATTCCCGATCTGGCTCCCTGCGGGGGCAAGAATGCGTTCACGTTTGGAACAGTTGCTGTTTAAAGCACACCGCAAGCGCGGATATGAGCCGGTACGTGGCCCTGAGATGCTACGAAGCGATTTGTGGAAAGTGAGTGGCCATTATCAAAACTACGGTGAAAACATGTATTTCACCAATATTGATGAGATTGAGTTCGGGGTTAAACCGATGAACTGTGTCGGTCATATCAAAGTTTATGAACACGATTTGCATTCATATCGTGATTTGCCGCTAAAATATTTTGAATACGGGGTTGTTCACCGTCATGAGATGACGGGAGCGCTTCACGGGTTGTTCCGTGTCCGTGAATTTACTCAGGACGATGCCCACATTTTCTGTACTGCCGATCAGATCGAAGAGCAGATTATCGAAGTGGTCGATTTTGTCGATAAAATTATGTCTACCTTCGAGTTTAACTATAAAATGATGATTTCCACTAAGCCTGAAAAAGCGGTCGGAGATGACGCAGTATGGGAGATTTCGACCAATGCATTGAAAAATGCGATGGACAAACATAACCTCGCCTATGAGATCGATGAGGGGGGCGGAGCGTTTTACGGTCCTAAAATCGACATCAAGATTACCGATGCCATCGGACGTGAATGGCAGTGCGGTACTATCCAGCTCGATTTCAATCTTCCGGAGCGTTTTGAGCTCGAATACAATGGCGAAGAGAACGTTAAAATTCAGCCGGTGATGATTCACCGTGCAATTTTAGGTTCATTTGAGCGATTTGTTGGTATATTGACGGAGCATTATGCTGGGGAATTTCCGATGTTTATCGCTCCGACGCAGGTTGCAATCGTTCCGATTGCAGAATCTCACGTCGCGTATGCCCGTGAGTTGGGAGATAAACTGATGGATCTGGGTGCAGACTATGAAATTTTTGATAAAAATGACAGTCTGAATAAACGGATCCGGACGGCAGAAAAAGGGCGTGTTCCAATGATCATCGTTCTCGGTGATGAAGAGGTAAGCGCTAAAAGTGTTGCGGTACGTGATCGACGTAAGCGTGAACAATACAACCTAAGCGAAGAACAATTTCTTGGCTTAGTTAAAGAAAAAATTAATGAGGTACATTTTTGATTAAAAAACAAGACCGAGTCCAGATGAATGAAGAGATCCGGGTTCCTGAGGTACGATGTGTTGTCGATGGTGGCGAAGCGCTAGGTGTCGTTTCGATTAAAGAAGCAATGGATAAAGCCAATGAGATGGGACTTGACCTAGTGTTGATCTCTCCGGATGCAAAGCCTCCGGTAGCGAAAATTATGGACTACGGCAAGTTTCATTATCAAGAAGAGAAGAAGAAAAAAGAGGCACGTAAAAAGCAGACGAAAGTAGAGGTCAAAGAGATCAAACTTTCGGTCAAAATTGCGGAAAACGATGTCAGCTACAAGGTCAAGCATGCGCGCGAATTTCTCGAAGAGGGGAAACATGTCCACTTTCGTGTATTCTTACGCGGACGTGAGATGGCGCACCCTGAAGCTGCTGCAGCTGTTTTGCAGCGTGTATGGCCGATGGTTGAAGATATCGGTATGATGTATAAAGCTCCGCAAATGGAAGGGCGTTATTGCAACATGATGATTCTTCCGAAAAAAGACGATAAAAAATAATTTTTCTATCCTTTCTTCCTCTCGTGCTTCGGCATGAGATATCCTAATCTAACTCATCTTGAAACAGTTTGGTATCTTTTTATAGAGTATGAAAAAGTGTTGCAGATAAAGTCTTGCCTCTTTTTTGTTATGCGGGAATGGGGTCCTGTTCCTCTTTTAAGGATTTTTTTGGTTTTTATTTTAGTTAGAGCTGGGTTGTTTTCTCCTCGGTGCTAAAAAGTGGCAGGCTTAGAAACTCCGCCATGATAAGAACATCTATTTAAAATTAATAAACCTTTTCATACCTCCTAAGCAGCGTTCTGCTATAATTTTACTAATTAAAATAAATGAGCAATAAAACCTAATGGATAACATTCGCAACTTTTCAATCATCGCCCATATTGACCACGGCAAAAGTACCTTAGCAGACCGTATTATCCAAGAGTGCGGAGCGGTTAGTGATCGTGAGCTGAGTAAACAGATGATGGATACGATGGACATCGAACAAGAGCGCGGAATTACGATCAAAGCGCAAAGCGTCCGGCTCGATTACGTTAAAGACGGGAAACATTATATTCTCAACCTGATCGACACTCCGGGCCACGTCGATTTCAGTTACGAGGTCTCTAAATCGCTCGCATCATCGGATGGCGCACTGTTGATCGTGGATGCGGCACAAGGGGTGGAAGCGCAAACGATTGCCAATGTTTATATGGCGATGGAAAATAATTTAACCCTTATCCCTGTTATTAATAAAATCGATCTTCCGGCCGCTGAACCGGAACGGGTTGCAGAAGAGATTGAAACAACGATCGGGATCGATGCAACCGATGCGATAATGATTTCGGCAAAAACGGGAGTAGGTATCCGAACTCTCATCGATGCGATCGTAGACCGTATCCCCGCACCCAACGGAGACCCGCAGGCTACGACTAAAGCAATTATTTACGATTCGTGGTTTGATACATACCAAGGGGCAATGGCTCTTGTACGGGTATTTGACGGTGAGATCAAGATGGGGCAAATGATTAAACTGATGCACAATGATGAAAACCATCAAGTGTTGGAGCTGATGTATCCCCATCCGCTGCGCCGCCAAAAAACGCAAAGCATTAAAGCCGGAGAGATCGGGATTGTCATCTTGGGCGTCAAAGAGGTGGGGTCTATCCGAGTCGGTGATACGATCACCGATGCTCGAAACCCTACGAAAGAGCCGGTAGGTGAATACGCTCCTGCCAAACCGTTTGTATTTGCAGGATTGTATCCAATCGATACCGATGAGTTTGAAGCGGTGCGTGATGCGCTTGATAAACTGAAACTCAACGACAGTAGCCTCAGTTATGAGCCGGAAACTTCTATTGCTCTTGGGTTTGGCTTTCGTGTCGGGTTTTTGGGAATGCTCCATATGGAAGTGGTTAAAGAGCGGTTGGAGCGGGAATTTAATCTTGATTTGATCGCTACGGCACCGTCTGTTATCTACAAAGTTTATAAGACTGATGGAACGATGGTGGAGGTACAAAATCCGAGTGAATTACCGGAACCGCAAAGTATTGAGAAAATCGAAGAGCCGTATGTTCGCGCAACGGTGATCGTTCCGACCGATTATTTGGGGAATGTGATCACTCTTTTGACCAACAAACGGGGAATGCAAGAGAAGATGGAGTATCTCAATGAGACGCGCGTAATGCTCATCTACGTCATGCCGATGAACGAAATCGTTGTCGATTTTTACGATAAACTCAAATCAACCTCAAAAGGGTACGCGAGTTTCGATTACGATCCTATCGAATTTCGTCAGGGAGATTTGGTTAAACTTGATGTTCGTGTCGCGGGAGATGTCGTCGATGCCCTCAGTGTTATCGTCCCGCGAACCTCTGCCGATATGCGCGGACGTGCGTTGGTTACGAATATGAAAGAGATTGTCCCTCGTCAGCTTTTTGAAGTGGCGATTCAGGCGAGTATCGGAAATCGTGTTATTGCCCGCGAAACGGTTAAGTCAATGGGTAAAAATGTTACCGCGAAATGTTACGGCGGGGATATCTCCCGTAAACGCAAACTCCTCGACAAACAAAAAGAGGGTAAAAAACGGATGAAAGCAATCGGGAAAGTTCAGCTTCCCCAAGAGGCATTTATGTCCGTCCTCAAAATGGATTGATATGCGCTGTATGATGTGCGAGCGGTTTAGCCTTCTCTCGCATATCTGCCCTTCGTGCCAAGAACAAATACTTACCCCCTCCCTCCATAAACGAAAAATCCTCGGAAACGTACCTGTCTACTCCTTTTATCCCTACAACGAGATTGAACCGTTGCTTCTTACTAAGCATACCGATATCGGATATTATATTTACTCCATATTGGCAAAACTGTCATTTAGAGCGTTTGCACGCGAATGGAAGTATGAAGGTAAGGTTGCTTCACTCGGGATTGATGATCATGCGCATCACGGATATTCGCATACGGCATTACTCAACCGCGCATTAAAAACGCCGAATATTAGCCCCTATTACGGAAAACTGAGAGCATCAACGCGTTATAAGTATGCGGGCAAAAGTGTCGAAGAACGACTTTGTAATCCTCGGCAATTTAGCTATGTACCATTTCGCGAGGAGGAGGTGATTTTGGTGGATGATATCGTTACGACCGGACTTACCCTCACCGAAGCTACCGAAACACTTCAGATGTACGGGAAGCGAGTGATCCTTTGCCTTACCCTTTCGGATGCCGAAACAAAATAAAAGCTTTAGTAAGGCTGTACGGTCGTAATGCGTGTATCTACAATCGCTCTACCGATTGTAAAATGGTACAGTGACTGAAAACGTTGATCGCGTAAACCCAATAGGGTATGAAACTCATCGTCCAAAAAGCACCCTATCCCTGTGGCACTCAGCCTGAGAGAGGTCGCTTCGAGATAGAGCATCTGTCCGATCGCACCGCACTGATGGTAGAGGTTTTTGTAGCCGATTGCCCCCCTCTCTTCCAGCGGCGAGCTGAAACGGCAGAGCATCCCGAAACTAAATGCCCCCTCTTTGGCAATTTCCTGATTGCACGAGATCATCTGCGCTGCACCCCGATAATCACCCGGGCGGAGCAGATAAAGCCCTTCACCGAACTCTTTCCATATAAATGTCTCATCCATAGCATCACGTAAATCAGCTAAATCCTCTGCACGGCGGATGTAAGCGTATAGCCCCTTTTCAAGCCCCTCTACCCGATGTACGAACAGCATAAAATGGACATCACTGGCCTCTTTGCAAAAGAGTGACGCATCAAGGATTTGACGAAATTGAATTTCAGAAATAAAAGAGCCGTCCATCATCTGGGCGCTTCGCCGTTTTAGAATGATCTCCCCGCTATTATTGGAGGGTTCGGGTATACGGCGTGAATGGGCGAGCGGTATGGTAAGGGGATATATCCCTTGTGTTGCGTTATCAATCGTTTCCAAGATGGGCCATTCATGGTGAGAGTGACTAAGACGGTTTGCACTGCTGTGCAAGATGGGGGTAAGCGGGAGGGGGAATCCTGAACCGGTGCCGATTTTAATCAGAAGATCCGGACTCTCCCTTTCAGAAGGATCGAAACGTTCATCCTGATTGAGGCCGCAGAGACGCGCGATTTCTTCGGTATTGACGCTGAGTATTTCACACTCCCAACCCAGCATTGCCGCAGAGATTCGGATCGATTGATATGCATGTCCCGCATCGAGCTGGCAATATCGCCAGGAGCGTTCACCGTATTTCCATCCTTCCCTCCAGATGACAGAGCTAAGGGCAATTAAAAAAGTTCCTTCATGTAACGGTTCGTTGTAAGTATGGAGCACTTCAAGTGCATGCTCTTTGGGGGTATAGTGAGAGAGGGTGGCCTTCGGACTGATGCCATCCATCCCCGGAGCGATAAGATAACACTCTGTAGGGTGGAGATTACCGCTTGAAGCGTTGCAACGCAGTGCCCATTGCGATCCGCCGTGGCTTTTTATAGCGGCAAGTCCGAGTGCGTAGCGTAAGAGTTGCGAAAGTGATTCCATGCATAAAGGTGCTTTAGGAAGAACATGAGATTTAAACAGCAAATGGTAGGGGGGAGTAATATCAGAGAAGGGCAAGGCAATAAGAGATGCCCCCTCGTATCGACGAAAAGGATCGGGCTGTGCCGCCCAGTCCATATATCCTAGACTCGCGGCATAGTGCTTGGGTCGATGTTTGGTACGGTTATGGTAATCGAGTGCAATATTCATATGTTCCATAGAGAGGATTGTCCGTTAAAAGGGTTGAATCTCCCCTTGTAAAACTCTCTATCGGATTGATCTTAAAAGTTCTCGAAGCATTTGATCGTGAGTGGTGGTGTTATCAATCTCCATGCGAGTTAAATCGGATTTGAATAACCCTTTGTAGTGGACCTCTATATCGCTTAGATTTGCGCTAAGAGAGGCATTAAAACGGGTTGCCGGTTGGGTGAGATTGTAATCGTCTCTCAAGACTTTAGGGACGGTACGCGTATTAGCCAAAGAGAGGGTAATTAATCCCCCTTTTGGTGTCAGATCGGCATCTGCATTGAGTTTTCCTTCCAAAGGAGCGGGAAGGGTCAAAAAGTGAAAGAGCGAGCCGATATCAGCATGTTGTATATGGAGGCTTAGGTGTGAGGGTTCTAGATCGTTGATCGTTAGAGTACTATGGGTATTGCTATCAGAGAGAGTACTGTGAGCATGGAGGATGAGATGTTTTTCATCTCCTTGGATAAATCCGGAAAGATCGGCTTCTCCGTGTAACGGTATCCCTACAAATTGTTCTATAACTCCCGCTTCGTTCAAAAAGATATTGGCGGTAAGATCAATTTTAAAAGGGGAGACAATCCCGCTTTCGTCGGCTAAAAGCTTTTTAAGATTCAAACTTTCATTCGAGTCGTCAGAGAGGAACTGCGTAGGGGTAAAATGTTCTGTACGGGTTTTGAGCGAGAGCTGCCCCTTAATGTCCCGTTTATCGATTCCGCTGAGATGAAGCTTCCCATATAGGGTCGTATCGTTATCAGCCGGATAGTGCATTAGGCGAATGAACGGTACTAAGGGGACGCTATCTATTTTTAGATCTATAATTGAGAGATTAAAACGATGTAATTCTAATAGGTAGTGTATTTCGCCGCGTCCGAGTATGGCCCGTCCTATGATATCAAATGCCGCGATTCCACCGCTTAAAGCCCCAGAGGTTTTCCATGTGAAGGGCAAGGGATTAGCCCCGAGTGAAGCTTTAGTGAATAGAAGGTCATAATGGCCATACATCCGTAAGGTGAGCAATGAAAATCCACCGTGTGCACTCAGTATATTGGACGCGCTGTCTGTGCAGACGATATGAAACTTGTTGAAACCTAAACGCAGTTCTTGGACGGTAATCTCTGTTGCGCTCAGAGCAGTGAGTCGCTTCTGTATCAGAGGTTTCAGTGCCAAATTTCCCCATGGGGTAAGGAGAAGAGAAACAGCGAGAAAAAAGCAGAGCAGGGCAATGGTGATTTTTCCCCCTACTGTTTGATGAAATTTTTTATAGGTGAAGAATTTCATGAAAGGGCGAGTATCCATGGAGTACCGATTGCTAAAAAGATAATAAGATTGAGCAAGGTTATACTTCCGCCGTAGATATAAATATCACGGGCGCTAATGTAGCCGGAGCTGAGATAAATAGCATTGCATGAAGAGCCCTGAGGGGTTATCGCAGCATTGAAGTTGGTCGCGAAGAGCAACATCATCGCCATCAATTCTCCGGGAACACCGGATGCGATTCCGATACCTAAAAAAATTCCAAAAAGGGCAAGCAAATGGGCACTTTGGGAAACAAAGAGATAGTGAATCAGGACATAAACAACTACCAGCAGAAGATACACCCACCCCCACGACAAACCGACCAGATAGAGTGTGAAATGGTTGGCAACAGCTCCCATAAATCCCATTTCGGCGAGCTGTGTGCTCAGTGCAAAGAGAATCGCAAACCAGATAAGGGTACTGAGCGCTTCGCCTTGAGTTTTAAAATCGTCGATGCCAAACACTTTGGAGGCCATTAATATTCCAAGCCCTCCGAAGGCGACGGCCGCTTTGTCGATAGGAAATATCCCCGATAGCGACCAGAGGATCAGCATTCCTAAAAATACGGTTCCCGTAATCCACTCATTTCGGCTGATCCGCCCCATCGTAACGAGTGCTTCACGTGCCATTTTAGGTGCATCGGGCGTTGCTTTGAGCTCAGGGGGATAGATGTGAAACAACACCCACGGTATCAGAATAAAGGCTACGAGGGTTGGAAGGAGAGCATACACAAGCCACGAACCGAACGTGATGTGAATTCCCATCGTTTCGGCGATTTTAGCGCCGATAGGATTGACCGCCATGGCCGTGAGCCATAGCCCCGACGAGATCGTCAGTCCTGCCATCGAGGTCATCATCAGATAGCTTCCGGCTCTTTTGTGTGTTCCGTCTCCTGTTTTGGAACCGCAATCATGGGCGAGGCCATAGACGATCGGATAGAGAACACCGGAACGGGCCGTATTACTCGGAAACGCGGGGGCTATCAGAATATCAGTAGCGATAAGACTGTATCCCAGACCAAGAGTGGAATGGCCGAACCGGCGGATAATATGCAGAGATAATCGTTTGCCCAAACCCGATTTGTGAACTGCATGAGAGACTAAAAAAGCGGCTACGATTAGGAGGATAAAACTCTCTGAAAATCCCGCATATGCTTTTGCGGGTTCGATCACACCAAATGAAACGCTGAGCGCCAGTGCAATGACCGATGCGGCAATGATTGGCAGTACGTTACCTAATATAGCTATAATAGTTGTTAGGAAAATAGTAAAAAGTTGCCATGCTTTAGGAGTGATGGCGAGAGGTGGGGGGATAAACCACAAGATCAGTGCAAAAATACCCAGCAATACTATAGGATAAAGTTGTTTTACTCTTAGTGACATTGCCCCCCCTTTTTTTGTGCTTATTATAGCATTTTAGGTCGGTATATAGACTTGATATGAATAGACTCAACTATTCTTCATAAAAATAATCATATACCACTTGACAATAGTTGACTCAATGTATTATAATAACGCCGGATTTCAAAAAAGGAGTCGTATAAACTTATGTCTAACGAAGTAAATGAAGAAGTAATCAGCGACGAACAACCTGCTCTGCAAGAGGGTGAGGAAGCAGTTGCTGAGAGCATGAATGAATTAGAAACTATACAAGCCGAATTGGCGTCTTTTAAAGACAAGTATGCTCGCGTGCATGCCGATTTCGACAATATCAAAAAACGTCTTGAGCGTGAGAAATATCAAGCGCTTGAGTACGCAAACGAAAAATTTGCGAAAGATTTGATTCCCGTGGTCGATTCTCTTTCTATGGCAATCGGCGCAACGGCTATCGAAGCAGATGCAAATGTTTTGCTTGAAAAGCTCAAAGAGGGTGTTGAACTCACGATGAAACAGCTCTTAAGCGTTCTCGAAAAACACGGGGTAACTCCGGTAGATGAGAATGAGCCGTTTAATCCGGATATTCACAACGCGGTTCAGCGTGTGGACAGCCCGGATCATGAAAGCGGGGCAATCGTAAACACTTTTCAAAAAGGGTTTCGATATAAAGAGCGAACATTGCGCGATGCAATGGTCGTAATAGCGAATTAATATAGATTGCATTTGGGCTTACTGCCGAAGTAAACCCAGTGTTAACGTAGTGATAGGGGCTTTGCTCCTGTCACGTATCAAAATAAAATAAAAACAAAGGAATATATTATGTCAAAAGTTATTGGTATCGATTTAGGAACTACAAACTCATGTGTTGCGGTCTATGAAGGCGGTGAAGCAAAAATTATCCCGAACAAAGAGGGTAAAAACACCACTCCATCGGTTGTAGCGTTTACCGACAAAGGTGAAATCCTTGTAGGTGATCCGGCGAAACGTCAAGCGATCACAAATCCGGACAAAACGATCTATTCAGTTAAACGTATCATGGGTCTCATGATGAACGAAGAAAAAGCGAAAGAGGCACACGACAAAGTTACCTATAAAATCGTCGATAAAAACGGTATGGCTGCGGTTGACGTAGCGGGTAAAGTGTATACGCCTCAAGAGATCTCGGCAAAAATTCTTTCTAAATTGAAAGCGGATGCAGAGTCTTACTTGGGTCAAGCGGTAACTGATGCAGTTATTACAGTACCTGCGTATTTCAATGATGCACAACGTAAAGCGACCAAAGAGGCGGGAACCATCGCAGGTCTTAACGTCCTTCGTATCATCAATGAGCCGACGGCGTCTGCTCTTGCTTACGGTTTGGATTCAAAAGGGGATGAAAAAGTTCTCGTTTACGATCTAGGAGGCGGAACGTTCGACGTTACGGTTCTTGAAATCAGCGAGGGAACGTTTGAAGTTCTTTCAACAGACGGTAATGCGTTCCTCGGAGGGGATGACTTCGATAATAAAATTGTTGATTTCCTCGCATCTGAATTCAAATCTGACCACGGGATCGATCTCAAAGCGGACAAAATGGCTCTTCAACGTCTCAAAGACGCAGCTGAAAATGCGAAAAAAGAGCTCTCTTCTGCCGAAGAGACAGAGATCAATCTTCCGTTTATCACCGCAGATGCTTCTGGTCCAAAACACTTGGTTGTTAAACTCACTCGCGCTAAATTCGAGGGGATGATCGATACTCTTGTAAAAGAGACGATTTCTCACATCAAAACTGCGATGAAAGATGCAGGGATGAGTAACAACGAAATCAACGAAGTTATCATGGTCGGTGGATCAACACGTCTTCCGATCGCACAAAAAATGGTTTCGGATGAGTTTGGCGGAAAAACCCTCAATAAAGGGGTAAATCCGGATGAGGTTGTAGCAGCCGGTGCGGCAATCCAAGGTGGGGTTCTGCGCGGAGACGTTAAAGACGTACTTCTCCTTGACGTTACACCATTGTCACTCGGGATCGAAACGCTTGGCGGTGTTATGACAAAAATCATCGAAAAAGGGACGACTATCCCGGTGAAAAAATCACAAATCTTCTCAACAGCGGAAGACAACCAACCTGCGGTTAGCATCAGCGTCGGTCAAGGTGAGCGTGAGTTCGCCCGTGATAACAAAGCACTCGGATTGTTCGAACTAACAGGCATCCCATCGGCACGTCGCGGTGTACCTCAAATCGAAGTAACCTTTGATATCGATGCGAATGGTATCTTGACCGTTTCTGCTAGTGACAAAGGGACAGGCAAAACCCAAGAGATCAAAATCACTGGGTCAAGCGGGTTGAGCGAAGAAGAGATCAATAAAATGGTTCAAGACGCAGAAAACCACAAAGCTGAAGATGCAAAACGCAAAGAGATCGTAGATCTTCGCAACCAAGCGGATGCGTTGGCAAATCAAACCGAAAAATCTCTCGAAGAGATGGGTGATAAAATCGATGCAACGGAAAAAGCAACGATTGAAACCGCTCTCGAAGAACTCAAAGCGGTACTCAAAAACACCGATGCTTCTAAAGAAGAGATCGAAACCGCTACGAAAAAATTGGCAGATGCGAGCCACAAAATGGCAGAGCAAATGTACAAACAAAATGAAGGCGGTGAAGCTGCTTCTTCATCGGCGAAAAAAGATGACGACGTCATCGACGCTGAAATCGAGTAATTTTCACCCTCATTCCCGCTTTTGCGGGAATCCACCTCTTGCTTTACTTCCTTTTCCTCACGTTTATTGCATCAATGATAAAACTATTTTCGGAAAAACAAATATTGTTTTTTTTAAGAAAATGTTATATGATTAAAGAAAAAAAGAGTATCTAATGGTTAATGAATTTCAACAAATAATTATAGTCACCGGAGCCATAGTAGTAGCCTTTTTAATTTTTTACTTCATTTTCAAAAGCCGCTCAACCCTACAAACTCCTATTGATAAACCGGAAAAAAATGAAATACCGGAAGTCGCCATTCAAGAGAAGGTAAAAGTAGTTCAGGAGATAAAAGAAGAACCAAAAATACCAACTTCTGAAGATACCCTCAAAGACTTAACGAATAGAAGAAAAAGTGACAAGACAATCCCAAAACGATTCGTGCCGGAGCATGGAAAAATAACAAAACAAAATTTTTCTGAATTCGCAGGTGAGAGAATATTGGTGGCAGAAGATAACATCATCAACCAAAAAGTTCTTGTGGGTCTTTTAGCCGGAAGCGGTATCGAGCTGGTTTTGGCCAATGATGGTCAAGAAGCTCTGGATATACTTGAGCATGACACCAATTTTTTAATGATTTTAATGGATGCACACATGCCAAGAGTGGATGGTTTTGAAGCAACACGCATTATTCGAGCAAATCCTAAGTACGACGATATTTTAGTAGTAGCACTTAGTGGAGACACTGCATCTGATGACATACAAAAAATGAAAAATGCGGGGATGTCTGAACAGCTGGAAAAACCTCTGAGAATGGAATCCCTCTATAAAATCATCTATGCCTATACCGGTAAAGAAACGGATAAAGATGAGCCTGTAGAAGCTAAAAGGACAAAAATTTTTGATACAGATAAAGGGCTTCAAACGTGTGGAGGAGATGAGGATTTTTACCGTGAAATCTTATCCGAGTTCATTACCGACTATGGCAATTCTTCGGATACGTTAGGGAAACTTTTACGCTCACACAATCTTCACGATGCTGATGCATACCTTCTTGATATTATCGGTGTAACTGAAAACATCGGGGCGCACCCACTCGGGGAAATTGCTTCAAATATGAAACTAGCACTGAGTGACACACATGAACAGAGCTACTTTAGCCTTTTCGACCAGTACAAGGTCCAGCTAGAGAGATTACTGCAAGATATTAGAGCGTATCTTTGATTGGATCAATAATTACTCCACCATCTCTTCCGATTCACCCAGTTGTAAGACACCCTGTTCTGCCAAAGCTTGTACGGCATCGACGATTTTCCGTTGCGCAGCATCGATCTCTTTGACTTTAACCGCACCCAAGAATTGCATCTCTTCGATAAAGGCATCTTTGGCCCGTTGGGACATATTGGCGTAAAATTTTTCTTTGAGCTCTTCGGGGGCACTTTTGAGGGCGAGCATCAGATCGTTTTTATCGACCGATTTGAGAATTTCGCGAATACCGTTACCGTCCAAATCGACAATATCTTCGAAGGTAAACATCATCTCTTTGATCGATGCGGCAAGTTCTTGATCGAGCTGCTCAATTTGGGTCAAGGTTGCTTTGGATACTTTTGCGCCCAAGCGATTGAACACATCCGCCACCGACCTAGGACCGCCCACTTCGACTTTATAGCTGGCAAGTGATTCGAGTTTGGATTCCAGAACCGCACTTACCCGCTTGATAATAGCCGGAGAGATATCTCCGAGTTTGGCCATACGCATCGCTACTTCGGCACGTAATTCATCCGAAAAGATATAGAGGGTTTCGGCTGCTGCAGATGGATCCATGTGTGCAAGAATAAGGGCAATAGTTTGGGGATGTTCGGTCGTAATAAAGTCGGCGAGCTGCTGAGGTTTTATTTTTGACAAATAGGCAAAATTTTGTGTGCTGTGCATAGATTTAGAGAGGCGATCCATCACCCTTTTAGCTTCGTCAGCCCCTAATGCTTTATAAAGCAGCTCACGAGCATACTCCATTCCACCGCTGTTGATGTATTGATTGGATTGGATAATGGCGTAAAATTCTTCCAAAACGGCGGCACCGACATTTTTTTCGATGGAACGATTATTGGCAATATGTTTGGATATTTGGGTGATGGATTCGACGTTCATTCGTGAAAAAATACCGGCGGTGGTATCTTCACCCAGCTGCATTAAGAGGATAGCAATCTTCTCTGCCATCCCCATTTCATCAAAATTAGCTTGCTGCGTCTGATTCAGATTCATCCTATACTCCTGATGTTTTAGAGTCATTAGGAGCAGACTCATGGTCAATCTATTTAATCTGACAAGTATACCAGTCGCTCCCTTGTCTTCGACACGGTAATCTATTTAGGAGAATAATTTTTGAATGTGTCACATCAGGGTATGTTTGGTATAATTTTTTTAGAATAGAAGGATTGTCAATTATGGAACAGTTTTTAGAAAAAGCCAAAGCGGCCAGCCGTGTTTTAGCGACACTGAGCGGAAATGAACGTAACCGAATTTTGCGTGAGATGGCCGAAGCGCTTCGTGCCAATACGATGAATATTATCGAAGCTAATGCCATTGATATGAAGCGTGCCGAAGTGGAGAATCTGGCCTCTTCTCTCAAAGATCGCCTTATGCTGGATGAAAAACGGATCGATACGATGGCGGTAGCGATTGAGGAAATCGCCGCATTGAAAGATCCGATCGGTAAAGTGATCGAGGGATGGGTCACCGAAACAGGACTCAAGATCGAGAAAGTGAGTATCCCTATCGGGATGATCGGAATTATTTATGAGTCCCGTCCGAATGTTACTTCCGATACGGCGGCATTGTGTTTTAAAAGTTCTAATGGCTGCGTCCTCAAAGGGGGAAAAGAGGCGGAAGCGTCCAATCACATCATCGCCGATATCTTACAACAGGTATTGATCCGTAACCATCTTCCTAAAGAATTGATCGCTTTGTTGCCTGACGCGACTCGCGAGGGGGTAGCAAAACTTATCAAGATGGATCATTATGTGGATCTGATTGTCCCTCGCGGGGGAGAAGCGTTGATTCGATTTGTGAGCCAAAATGCGACCGTTCCGGTAGTAAAACACGATAAAGGGCAGTGTCATTTGTACATCGATGTCAATGCAAAAATCGACGAAGCGCTTCAAATTGCCGTTAATGCAAAAGTCCAACGCCCTTCGGCATGTAACGCTATAGAGACTTTATTGGTTGACGGGGCTATTGCACAAGATGTTTTACCCCTCTTTAAAGAAGTATTTGACCGTGAGAAGACCGTTTTAAAAGGGTGTGTTCTAACTCGTCAGATCATTGAGGTAGCTGAAGCTACGGAGGAAGATTTCGATACGGAGTATTTAGCCAACATTCTTAATATTCGTGTGGTTGACGGAGTAGAAGGGGCGATCAATCATATCGTCCGATTCGGTTCGGGACACTCAGAGTCGATCATTACCGAAAATATTACGACCGCAGAACGCTTTTTGGATGCGATTGACTCAGCGTGCGTCTATGTTAATGCCTCTACCCGTTTTACTGACGGCGGAGCGTTCGGTTTCGGTGCAGAAGTAGGGATCAGTACGAACAAACTCCACGCACGCGGACCGATGGGAGTTGAGGGGCTAACCACCTACAAATATAAAGTGTATGGCAAAGGACAAATTCGTTGAAACCTATATTGGATATTAAAAATATATCTTTTAGATATACTAAAAATATCTCTATATTTGATAATTTTTCTTTAGCGTTAGCCGAGGGGGAGATTAAAGCGATTGTCGGGAGAAGCGGCGTCGGAAAATCAACCTTGTTTGAATTGATATTAGGGCGGTTAAAACATCAGAGCGGATCAATCACCCATGAGAAGCTCTCACAGGTATTTCAAGATCCTTACAGCTCTTTTCACCCCACCTACACGATCCGTGAACAAATATACGATGTGGCATCGATGGATGGGTATGAGATATTACTGGCTCAGATGGGGCTAGAAGAGATTCATCTCGATACCTTACCGCACAAGCTTTCCGGAGGGCAGTTGCAACGATGTTCGATTCTAAGAGCTTTACTTATGAAGCCTAAGGTGTTATTGCTCGATGAACCGACTTCGGCATTGGACAATCTTAATCAGCTGGATATTATGAAACTGATTGTAGAACATTTAGAGGGGATGGGTGTATTACTGATAACTCATGATCAGAATCTAGCGCAATGGTGCGCTGATGAAGTAATTCTTTTACGCTAACCAATTTTTAAATAGATAATACCCTGAAGCTGCCATTGCTATCGTACCAAAGGTATTGAGTGCCATATTGGCAACAGCCATGAGCAGATGTCCTCCGCTGAGCAATAAAAAAGTCTCCATCGCAAAAGTAGAGTAGGTGGTAAGTCCACCCAAAAACCCGGTAGTTAGAAATGATTTCATGTGAACACTAAAGAAAGTTGTGTAGCTAAAATAAGCGAGCAGTGCACCGATAATAAAACTGCCAAGCAGATTGACAGACATTGTACCGAATGGGAGGGTATGCGGGAAATGGTGATTCACGACACCGTTCATATAGGCACGAAGCACGGCTCCTAAAAAAGCGCCGCTACCGATAGCGAGGATGGTTTGCCAACTCATCATCATAAACCTTTTGCATGGTAATTTGGAGATTTTCGAGCCATAACGGATCACTTTTATCGGCAACAAACGAATCAAGATAGATGGCGCTAACCGTTCCGGGATGGAAATCTTTGCGCTTGTTACTGAAATGGTATGCGGTTTCAATAAAAACGACCGGTTGAACTTTGAGGGAATATTTGTCGGCAACAATTTTTGCCCCCGCCTTAAACGGTTTCATTTTCCCTGTTTCGGTACGGGTTCCCTCCGGAAAGATGGTTATAACCCGTCCTTGATCAATCCGCTCTTTACACTCTTTTATGAGCTTTATCAATGCGGTTTTACTTTCTCGTTCAAGCGGAATATCTTTGGGAAGCTTTAACACCAAACCGAAAAAAGGGATATTGAAGAGCTCTTTTTTGGCGACCCAGGCTAAGTCATGCGAAGTGATTGTCTCCATAATTCCGATATCGATGTCGCTTTGATGGTTAAGCAAAAACATCTGTGCATCGGGATCGGGAGTTCCCTTAACACGAACAGGGAGAAAAACAAGGATACGGATAAACCATGCACTTATTTTTTGCGCATAGGGATTGGGAACGAGGTAAAAAATCGCTATCATAAGCGCCATCCCCGTAAAGATTACGATTACGGCATAAAGCCATTTAATGCGAGCAAAGATCACGTTTGTTTATCCATCCCACTTTATTTTCATTGAGATGAACCTTGATAAAATCTCCCACCTCTTTTTCTGCTTCCAAATGCTCTTCTTCGGTGGTCATTTCAAAAACGGTACCGTGATTCATCGGCAATAAATAGACAGGAGCATCTTTTTTGACACAGATTTGCTGATTCGGTAAAAGGGCAAATACGACATAAAACATCGGAAATATGGAAGCTATGAGATAGTATTTTTGGCGTCTCCAATAATATAGACCGATTAAAATAGATCCTACTACGGCTGAACCCCCCACTTTTAATCCGGTATGGCGCTCATCCGTCGGAGAGAGATCACTTTGGGTTGATACCGTATCATCATCGACAACAATGGGAATTGCGAGTGATTCATAGCGCTGTTTTTGAAGATTAAAGTACGAAAAAGTAAGTGACTGTTCGCTATTGGGAATGATAGCATAATAGGTCATTTGAGATTCGCCGACATTGGGAAGTTTGGACTCAAACCCTTGTTTTATTGCATTGGAAAGTGAAAAATTACCGATGTTACATCGAGATGCTTTGACGGTGAAAATAACGATATTATTGTCTTGATCATAGGCCGTTGTTTTGTAGTTTAGAATAGTAAACTTATCGGCCAAAACATTTGCATAGTTTGAAGGAGGCGTCAATGCAGATGCCACCAACGCAGTACCGATTAGAGCATCTGATGAGGCTCCTGTAGAGGTAATGGTCGCGGTAATATCAGGAAGGCGAACATCGCTAGATTGAACAAGAAAATAAAAGGTGTCATATACTCCGTCTTCTTTAACACTGCGGCGGGGAGTTTCACTGAAAATCCGCATTCCTTGTTCATTTTGAAGAGAATATTCAATATTTCCCGATGCCACGTCAACCGGAGTAAGTTTAACGGTTACGGCAATAATTTCACCAATATAAGGGTGGCTCGGGAGATTATTGAATTGCATGGTAAGACCGGAGTTGACGCTGGAAAAGAGTGTAGCAATATTGGAAGCGGGTTCTTCAGCACTGTTTGCTTGGGGTTCGCTTACGGGGGCTTCTTGAACCGGAGTTGCGGGCTCGGTTAATACCGAAGGTTCTGCTAACAGGGCAGAGAAAAAAAGCAATAAGAATAAAGTTATCTTTTTCAAGCGTGTAAAAAGCCCTCTAGCATACGACATCCATCGTCGGAGCCCAATAATGATTCCATCGCCCGTTCAGGGTGCGGCATCAATCCAAATACGTTTTTGCTTTTATTGCAAATACCGGCGATGCTGTCCACTGAACCGTTCGGATTATCGATCTCACCGTTCTCATCGGTATATTTCAAAAGAACCTGATCATTGGCATATAGCTCTGCAAGCCCTTGCTCATCGATATAAAAATTACCGTCGTGGTGGGCAATGGGAATATTAAGGAGAGCATTTTTTGTATAAAGACGCAAAAACTCATTGTTTGTGCTGATCACTTTGAGGTGATGGTGGCGGGAAATGAAATGGAGCCCTTCGTTACGTTTGAGCGCACCCGGAAGGAGCCCCATTTCGGTCAGTACTTGAAAACCGTTACAAATTCCCAATACTTTACCGCCGTTATCGGCGTAGAGCTTGAGGGCCTTCATAAGCGGGGACATTTTGGCAATAGCTCCGCTACGCAGGTAATCGCCGTAGCTAAATCCCCCAGGCACAACGACGAGATCTATCCCCTCAGAAATTGTGTCGTTTTTATGCCAAAGAATCTCCGTATCGCATCCTAAAGAGGCGAATGCATGCTGCGTATCGTACTCACAGTTGGTTCCGGGAAATTGGATAATGCCGACTTTCATGCTTGAATCTCGATGGTGTACTCTTCGATAACGGTATTGGCAAGGAGCTCTTCACACATATGCGCGACTTTTTCTTTTGCTTTTGCCGCATCCGATTCATCCATTTCGATGATGATCTGTTTGCCGACACGTACGTCATTTACGGTACCGAATCCGTGGCCGCTGAGGGCATGCAGAACAGCTTTGCCTTGAGAGTCCAAAACTCCGTTTTTCAAAAATACATTAACGATTGCTTTCATAACTACCCCAATATTCTATTTAATACTTCTTCATAGGCGACTTTGAGTCCCCCCATCCCTTGACGGAAACGGTCTTTGTCCATTTTCTCACCTGTCGCTAAATCCCAGAAACGGCAGTTATCAGGACTGATCTCATCGGCAAGAATGATTTTCCCCTCTTGGTCACGGCCGAATTCCAGTTTGAAATCGACTAAATTAAGCCCTTTTTTGTGGAAATAAGGTCGTAAAATATCATTTATCTTGCGTGCCATGGCACGGAGTTGATCGAGTTCCGCTTCATTTTTAACGAGGTTAAGGATCAAGCAGTGCTGGTCGTTGAGCTTCGGATCGCCCAATGCATCGTTCTTATAATCAAACTCGACTAAGGTAAACGGAAGAACGGTACCATCAGCGATACCGAGGTTTTTGCTAAGACTTCCGGTTGCAATATTACGAACGATCACTTCAATGAGGATAATGTCCACTTTTTTGCAGAGCATATGGGTATCATCCATCATCTCGACAAAGTGAGACTCAACCCCTTCTCGGGCCAACATCTTAAAGAGCTCCGAAGAGATTTTATTGTTAAGGGCACCTTTTCCTGCTTCGCTATCTTTTTTAGCTCCATTGAACGCGGTCAAATCATCTTTGAATTCAGAGATAACCAGATTTGGATCGTCCGTTGTAAAAAGGCGTTTAGCCTTCCCCTCATACATTAAATCGCGTTTTTCCATAATTATTTTCCTTTGACTATGATAAGTGCTTTAATGATATCGACACCCTCTTTAAGCTGAATGTCTTGGTCCAGCTGTTCGGCGGTGATGGTGGTTTTATTGGTGGCATTTGCTTCGGTGACATCAATCATGCCATCTGCTTTTTCAAGTTCACTTTCAAGGTGTTTTTTAAGATCGGATTCTTTGATATTGAATTGCTTGTCGTGATTTTTTACCTCTCCTGAAGTAACTTGAATATCCGGAGAGACACCGACGGCCTGAATAGTTCTTCCGCTTGGAAGGTAATAACGAGCAACGGTGAGTTTAATCGCTTCGGTTTCGGTAATCGGCATAACGACTTGAACGGACCCTTTGCCGAAGGTTTTTTCCCCTACGATAACACCTCGTTTGAGGTCTTGGAGCGCTCCGCTGACAATCTCAGAGGCGCTTGCTGAACCTTCATTTACCAGTACGACAAGAGGAAGATCGGTAACAGTAGTACTTTTAGTCGCTTTGTAGGTGACATCATCGGCTTTATCACGCCCTTTTTGAGAGACGATAATTCCCTCATCTACAAATAAATCGGTTAATTCAACGGCTTGATCGAGCAAACCACCGGGATTGTTGCGCAGGTCAAGGATAATTCCTTTACTTTTAGCGGCATTCTTTTTGATGGCCGCTTTGACGCCGCTGGCTACTTTTTTATCGAAGCTTGTCACACGTATATAGAGGATATTGTTGCTGATAGTGCGGCTGTAGACCGAATCGACAGTGATAATTTCACGAACGATATGAAATTTGATCGGGTCGGCTGTCCCTTTGCGGACGATAGTAAGGTCTATTGGCGTTTTAGGAGCACCCCGCATAATAGCAACGGCATCATCGATGGTCATGCTAAGGGTGGATTGATCATTGATTTTAAGAATAATATCTCCCGCTTTCATTCCTGCTTTATCCGCTGGTGTCCCCTCGATAGGGGCAATAACCGTCAGGGCATTATCCCGCATTCCTACGGTGATCCCTAATCCGCCGAACTCTCCGTCCGTTTGGGATTTTAAAGAATCATAGCTTTTTTTATCAAGGTAAGTGGAGTGGGCATCAAGATTGGAGAGCATCCCCTGAAGTGATTTGTCAATGAGCTGATCGATGGTGAGGCCATCAACATTGTATTGTTCAACAATACCTAGAACTTTGGTAAATTTGGCAAGTGATTGTAGGCGCGAAGCTTCTGCAGAGACTTCTGCCGGTTCGGCTTTGGTATTGTTTTTAGCAAGGAGAGAGGTAGAAAGAGCGACGCTGATGGAGAGCGCGCTGATAAAACCGACTACCATCATTTTTGTGTTTTTCATGAGTTTATCAAACCTCTTTGTGAGCCATATATAAGATCAGCAATTATAGTCAAAACTCCATTAAATAACAATATTCAGATGACGTTAATAACGACATCTCCGATTTGTATCTGTTCTCCTTTAGTGATTTTTGCCCTTTTCCGGGTTTCAATCTCACCGTTTCGTTTTACCTGTTCTTGTTCGATAAGCATCTTGGCTTGACCTCCGGTATCCACTAGATCAAGGAGTTTGAGTAATTTGTAAAGTTCAATGGTTTCATCGCTTAATGTGTATGTCACGTGTATAGCTCTTTTATGAAAAAATATGGCAGAAGAAAAGGGTGAAAAATGGAGAAACGAAGCTCTGTTATAGAGCTTCGGAGGTGCTTACCAGCGATCGTTGCGCGGAGGGCGTGGAGCGCGTGGACGAGCTTCATTAACACGAAGTGTACGTCCGCCGAAATCGTTACCTTCAAGGGCTGTGATTGCTTTGTTAGCTTCGTCTTGGTTTGCCATTTCTACGAAACCAAAACCACGGAAACGACCCGTTTCTTTGTCGTTTACGAATTTAACTGAACTAACTTCACCGTATTGTCCGAAAAGATCTTTAAGATCGTTTTCGTCTTTGCCGTAGGGAATATTCCCGACATAAATTTGTGTCACATTGTACTCCGTGGAAAAATCGAACTATAACCAGCATAATCCTTAACACATTTTAGCCATTCCAATCTTATGGCAATGTTAAAAATAATTGTATTATCGTTATTAATTAAACTTCTTTACAAAAATGCACTAGCCTCTTGCAAGGTCGTAAAATAGGGGATATTACGCATATAAAGATACTCTGCGGCTTCGTGCATCATTACCCCTCCCAGTAAGATGGGATAAATCGGTTTTGATCTAGGCAATTCTAACAGTTTGACGATGTTGAGGGTATCGGTCATCATTTGAGGAGTAATCAGCAGATAAATCATATCGATATCTTCGAGTGCATCGATGTAATTGAGGGTCAGTTCAAATCGTTCGCTTCGTGCATCGCCGATAATATCAATCGGGTTGTTACGTGACCAGTTAGAGGGGAGCAGGAGATCCAAATCGGCGATAGCTTGGTCGCTAAGCGTGGCAAGTATTGCCCCTTTGTCTATAATATAATCGGTCAATATAGTTCCAGGGCCGCCGGCATTGGTAATGATGGCGATGCGAGAGATATTTACAGATGAATGGTGCAGAAGGGCTTCGATACTATCGACCGTTTTAACACCGACACTTTCCATGAGCGCTTTGAACATCGGATAATCTCCGCTGAGATTTCCGGTATGGGAAAATGCCGCTTTGCGTGCTTGGGGGCTTTTTCCTGCTTTATAAATTCGAATGGGCTTGGTGCAGCGGCGAATAGCTTCTAAAAGAGCTTTCCCCTCACGTATCCCCTCGGCATAAATCGAGATTGCTTGACATTGAGGTGAATGATCCAACATGGCAATAATATCGGCAAAATCGAGATCGGACATATTGCCCGCAGAGAGGATATGGGAAAACCCGATCCCCTGTTGTGCTGCTTTATCCATAAGGCTTGAGAGGACGGCACCGGATTGGGCTATGAGGGCAAGAGAACCTGCTTTGACGTTTGATGAACCGAAAGTAAGGTTCAGTGAACGGGTAGATTCGTAATATCCCAGACAGTTTGGACCGATGATATTGAGATTATACTGCTGTGCCAGTTCGAAGAGGTGCTGTTCGCTTTGGGTATCTCCGATCTCTTTAAAACCGGCCGATACGATAATTACATTTCTGACCCCTTTTGGGATAAGATGTTCTATGGTTTCTATGACATGTGACGCTGGGATCGTGATAATAGCGGTATCGATCGTATCGTTAATATCATCGATAGAGGTATAGAGGGTATGCCCTTCGAATGTTCCCCCTTTGGCATTGACGAGGTAGAGAGCTCCGGTAAAGGAGAGCGCATTTCGGGCGATGGCATATCCCACTTTATAGGGATCAAGGGATGCTCCGATAACGGCAACGGTGCGGTTGTCAAAAAAATTGTTCCGACTCCGTTTAGCTGTGGGAGCGGTGGGAGCGGTGTCGCTGTATTGTATTCGGGCGTCGACGATACTCATCCCTTGATTATTAAGAATAACGGGGTTGAAATCACACTCATGTATCGTGGGATGATTGGATAAAAAAAGTTGAACTTTTTGGATGAAATCGACGGCAATATTGATAGAAAAATGGCTGCCGCGATACCCCGTGAATAAGGCGGATATTTTAGTGGTACGAAGGGCGCGTTCTATCTCGGCACGGTCGGCATGAATGTCGATGTAACAGACATCACGGTAGAGTTCGAGCAATACACCCCCTTTGCCGAAAAGGATGGTTTTGCCGAATATCGGATCATCCACTACCCCGACAAAGAGTTCTTCCCCTTGGATCATTTCAGTGGCAATAAAACCGTCCTTAGTGTTATCCAGGAGAATGTTGTGTCGGGCAAGGTTATTTAAAATGTCTGTTTTCGCTACCGTGGCTTCATCGTTATTGGAGATAGCGACAGCGACGGCACCGACATCGCTTTTATGAATGACGGCGGGTGATTCGATTTTCAGGGCAATAGGATAAAAATCGAGGTTCACCGATTCATCAAGATTAAAGCGGCGGAATTTCGGGATTTGAAATCCCGATTGTTCTAACAGGCGATACAGTTCGGATTCGACCATTGGTGACTCCATCGGATTAAAATCAGATAGTATAGCCTAAGCTTTGGGCTGGTGTAAAGTAAGACTCCCCATTGGCAAGCCGGCGGAGTATTTCCCCTCTGGGGAGCGGACGGCTGAGATGGTACCCTTGGAGGGTATCCACCTGTGAGTCGATGAGAAAATCAAAATGGGATAGCTCTTCTACCCCCTCAGCAGTGACGTTCATCCCTAAAATATGCGCTAAGTTAGACATGGCTTCTACGATGTGGCGGTGCGATTCAACATCGAATAAGGAGAGGATAAACGATTTGTCAATTTTGAGGGTATCGATGGGGAGTTGTGCCAGATAAGCAAATGAGGAGTATCCCGTACCAAAATCATCCAGGGCAATTTTTACTCCTCCCTCTTTAAGCTGTGTGAGCTGCGCTTCGGCAATTTGGATATTATCCATAACGGCACTTTCGGTCAGTTCAACTTTTAAATACTCTGCGGGGATAGAATGTTTATCGAGGTATGCTAATAATTCTGCGGCAAAATGCTCTTGATGGAGCTGTTTCGATGAGACGTTTATGGCCACGAAAAAAGGTTCAGAATGAATTTGACGTACAGTTTGAATGAAATCACAGGCTTGATTCAGCACGTGATGCCCGATACGTAAAATATCTCCATTGGCTTCGGCAACCGGGATAAAGATATCCGGAGAAATAAATCCCTCTGTTGGATGAGGAAGCCGAAGGAGCGCCTCATATCCTGAGAGTTTAAGTGTCTTAGAGTCTATAAGAGGTTGGAAATAAAGCTCAAAAAGATCATTGGATAGCCCCTCACGAATGAGTGACTCGACATGCAAGAAATTATGAATTGCCCGTTGCATCGAGGTGTGATAGTAGGCAAATTGATTTTTTCCCTTACTTTTGGCTTTATACATCGCGGTATCGGCATGTTTGATTAAATCTTCCCCTAGAGAGGCATCTTCTGAATAGAGGGCAATACCGATCGAAGCAGAGAGGAAAAAATCGGTTTCATTGAGTGTGAACGGATTTTTAAAGAGCTGAATCACGCGAGTGCAAAAATGGCCCACCTCAATCGGATCGGCGTTGCTCAATAATAGGACAAATTCATCTCCCCCGAATCGGGCGCAAAAATCACTCTCTGCCATACTCATTTGCAACCGTTGGCCAACTTCGATCAAAATCTGATCTCCTATTTCATGCCCCATCGTATCATTAATATTTTTGAAGTTGTCCAGATCAAGAAATAACAAAGCAAACGGGGTGTCAGGAGAGTGTTCGATACGATTATCAAGTTGAAGTTTGAGTTTAGCACGATTAGGCAGTTGGGTCAGAGGATCGTGATACGCTAAGAAAGTGATCTCTTCACTTTGAGCTTTGGACTCTGTGACGTCGCGGGTAACTCCGATGAAAAGATGAAGAGCCGGATGGTGGTGAATTCGGCTGTTGATCCATCGCAACTCTCCGTTGGCTTGATGAATACGAAAACGGATCTCCTGTGATAATCCGGGAGAGAGGGTTTCAAAAAAGGTTCTGACTAATGCCCGATCATCAGCATGAATCTGTTGCTGCCATAAGGACTGATCGGCTAAAAAGGTCTCTTTGTTATAACCGAATATGGATTCTACCGCATCGTTAACATACTGCAAGGAGAGGGTTTTGTTGTCAATGTACCAAATGACTTCGTCAATGCTCCCTAATATCTCTTCGAGCTCCTGATTCTTGGTATTGAGAAGAGTTGAAAGTTCCTGCGCCTGACATTCGGTGAGTTCTTTGGAGTAGCGAAGCTCTTTGTTGAGGCGATTAAGATCGGTGAGATTTCGGACATTGACAAAAAAACGGATGTGTTCATTATGACGAATCATCCGAACACTTTTTACGGTAGAGACAATTGATCCGTCACTGTGGGTAAAATCGGTTTCGGCATCGAGTGATTTCCCCTCTTGCATTACTTTAGCGATACAAGAGGGGAAAACATCAATATCAGAGAGTAAGCTAAGTATATTGAGACCAAAAAGTATTTCGGATTTATACCCAACCAATTCGGAAAAAGCTTCATTGGCGAATAATATAACCCCTCTCTCATCGACGATCAGGATTCCATCAGGCAAATAATTTAAGACATCGTAAAAAGGGATTTCAGTTTTCATTTTTTCCCAGAAAGTGATTTTTTCGTGATATGTTAGCGTCTCACGAATTAAATGTTTCTTCTTAGACTGGATTATTATGAGTAATCTAGAACTAAACTACCTTTGGATATAATCGCGACATTTTTAACCTTCATTAAAAGGCTTTTTTTATGGTTCAAGTTACCAATTTGACAATGCGCTTCGGTAGCCGCATACTTTTCGAGGGGATTAACCTCAAGCTCGACCGTCACAAACGTTATGGCCTTATCGGTGCTAACGGTGCAGGAAAAACAACATTTCTCAAAATTCTCTGCGGAGAGATCAAAGAGTACGAGGGAGATATCTCTATCGAACCGGGTCTTCGGGTCGGGGTTTTGGGGCAAAATCAGTTCGCGTTCGAAGATTACACTATCGCCGATGCAGTATTATGGGGAAATAAACGTCTTTTTGATGCAATCAAAGAGAAAGAACTTCTCTATACGACGGGCGATTTTGAAGACGACGCGGTCAATAACCGTCTTGCTGATCTTGAAATGATTTGTGTGGAAGAGGATCCTACCTACGAGTACGATGTTCAAATCGCTAAAATCTTGGAAAATGTCGGTATCGCTGCCGAAAATCACAATGATTTGATGTCAACGCTCCCTTCTTCGGAAAAATTCAAAGTTTTGTTGGCACAGGTGCTTTATCCGAAACCGGATGTATTGTTCCTCGATGAGCCTACCAATAACTTGGATATCGATACGATCGGATGGCTAGAATATGAGCTCCAACGCCATGAGGGGACGATGGTTGTTATTTCGCACGACCGTCACTTCATCAATTCCGTTGTGACCAATATTCTTGATGTTGATTACCAAAAAATCCGCGAGTTTACCGGTAATTACGATGACTGGTATATGGCATCAACGCTGATTCTCAAGCAAGCCGAAGCCGATCGCGGCAAGAAATTGAAAGAAAAAGAGGAGCTCGAAGCGTTTGTTCGCCGTTTTTCGGCCAATGCGTCAAAAGCAAAACAAGCAACCTCTCGCCAAAAGAAACTGGATAAACTCAGTATCGATGATGTCAAACCTTCATCCCGCCGTGATCCGAGTATCGTATTTAAAGCTAAACGCCCAATGGGAGACGAAGCACTTACGCTTTCCGATATTTCACACAGTTATGACGATTTAAATGTCCTTCACAATATCAATCTACAAATCGTTCCGGGCGAAAAAATTGCCATTATCGGTGCGAACGGTGCGGGTAAATCGACGTTGTGTAAAATTATCATGGAAGAGATGAAGCCGACCAGCGGAACCGTGAAATGGGGAGCGACCATCGAGCCGAGTTATTTCCCTCAGGACACCGCCGATAAGATCAAAGGGATGGAGACGCTGTATGACTGGCTCCGTGCATTCGATCCAAAGCGTGAAATCTCTGAAATCCGTAACTGTCTTGGGCGTATGCTCTTCAACGGCGAACAACAGGAGAAAAGTATCGAGAAAATCAGCGGGGGTGAAAAACACCGTATGATGCTCTCGAAAATGATGTTGGAGGGGGGGAACTTCCTTGTCCTCGATGAGCCTACCAACCACCTTGACCTCGAGGCGATTATCGCATTGGGAGAAGCACTGTATGAATTTGATGGAAACGTTATTTGTGTGAGCCATGACCGTGAGTTACTCGATGCATTCGCGGGACGTATCATCGAGCTTCATTTGGATGGAAGCTACATCGATTTCACAGGGACGTATGAAGAGTTCGCTGAGGCTAAGGCCAATGGTACACTATAACGGATACGTCGGACTTGGAGTTGCGGGCAATTTTGCCCTTCATCTCGAACAAGCAGGTGAGAGTGCCGATTTTAAAGATGTAGTGAGCGAAGATCCCAACGGTCCCAAAGGGATGTTCCCTTTTTATGTTCCCGGACGGGAAGGGCAGTTGGGGGTTTATCCGATTAGCTCAGATACCATTCTCCTTCCAAACGAAGCGTGCAATGTTCAGCCTGAACCCGAAGTGGCTCTAATCTGCGATTTAATCTACGATGGTGAGGGAAAAGTAACCCAAATCATACCGAAATTTTTTGGGGCGTATAATGACTGCTCTTTACGCAAAGAGGGGGCAGCTAAAATAAGCCACAAGAAAAACTGGGGAGACTCTTCCAAAGGGCTATCTGAGACGCTGATCCCTATTGATTCATTTGACAAGGGGGGCGTGATGGATACGTATCGTATCGCCTCTTTTTTACGACGTGATGGAAATCTGTTCCGTTATGGCGAAGATGTCGAATTGCTCGGGTACAGCTATTTTTATGGCAAACTGCTTGATTGGATGATACATCAGATCAATACACAAACCGATTTTGGTCCTCTAGAACCGATCAGCGATTATCTTAATGCTGCCGGATTACCGCGTCAGGCAATTATTAGTATCGGTGCGACCCGTTATACCCATTTTGGGGAGACCAATTTTCTTCAGGAGGGGGATGAGGTGATTGTTGTTATTTATAACAATGCTCTTTATTGCATGAACCCGATACTGATGATGGCCAATCGCGGCGGACTTGATGTGACGGGAGTGAGTGCCCTCGTTCAAAAGGTTGTTCGTGCTTGAAAACGGTCTTTATCGCCATTATAAGGGTAAACATTACGAAGTGATAGGGATCGCCAAACACTCCGAGACGGGGGAAGAACTCGTCGTCTATCGCCCCCTTTACGGGGCGCGCGGACTTTGGGTACGGCCGCTGAAAATGTTTAATGAGACCCTTTCCGGCGGAGTCAAACGATTTACCTATTGCGGAGAGGTAAAATGAGCCGAGGGACAAAGCTCACCCTTGATCTCGGGGCCTCTTGGAATGAGGGGTGGAGCATGGAAGAGGAAAAATCCTCACAGCCCATCACGCTCCTTGACCCTTTCGCGCACAGTCTCGTATTCCAAAAAGAGAAACGTCGTGGGAAAGTCGTCACTCTCGTCGGTCCCTTCAGCCTCAGTGATGCCGATGCCCAAAAAACACTCTCCTCCCTCAAAAAGTCATTGGCTTGCGGCGGAGCCTATAAAGAGGAGTGGATGGAGTTTCAGGGCGAAATTTCCTCCAAAGTACGAGAACAGCTTGAAAAACTAGGGTTTAAGTTCAAAAATCCTAAATCATAACGTATTGGTAAATACCACTTGATTGCGTCCCCGCTCTTTGGCGGCATAGAGATTGGTATCGGCGGTATGCATTAATGCTTCATCTCCCATAAGTCCCGTCGGGATAACACACACTCCTCCGATAGAGACTGTCAAAATCTGAGCGATTTTAGACCCTTTATGCTCCATTTGCAACCCCTCAATATTAGCACGTATTTTTTCTCCCATCAATCGGGCATTAGCGCAATCGGTTTCAGTGATAATAACACCGAACTCTTCTCCTCCCAAACGAAAGGGATGATCTCCCGGTCGTTGTAATGTGGCTTTGAGTATACGTGCTACTGACTGGAGGGCGATATCTCCTTGCAGATGTCCATACGTATCATTGTATTGTTTGAAAAAATCGATATCGAGCATTAAAAAGACAAACGGCTTTCCGGCTCGTAATGCGCGTTTAAATTCTCGTTCATAAACAATATTAAAATAACGGCGGTTGAACAAGGCCGTCAATGAATCGGTATAGGAGGCATGTTCGAGTTTGAGATTGAGATGTTTGAGGGTCTCTGTGGATTCGATCAATTGACGCTGCTGTAATTCGATACGGGTAAATATCATCCATGCAAGCCCCATAACAAAGCCTAAAATTACGCAGAGTAAAAGGGCTAATTGCATCAGTGAATTTTGATGCTGTGTCAGTATCAGGGAGTGTTCATAACGTGCAGCAGCATTTTCATAGTGAATAAGTTGATGAATAGTGGCGTGGATCGATCCGATATTATCTGAGAGAATAGAGAGCGATACGGGCTGCGGATCTTGAGGAGAGAGGATGACTCCTCGAATCTGGAGAAAATAGCTCCGCATGCTTTCAATTTGAGATTCGGTGTAATCGACGTAGGGAAGCTCTTCGGGGCGTTTATCATGGGAGAGGTAGTTTCCCCACATCTGATCAACCGTATCAAGCCCCAGCGTGATATTTTGCGCCGCTTGTTCATTGCTGATAAGATTATGGCTCCAGAGGTAAACGGTACTGCCAAGTTTACCGTGGTACGTGTCGGTGATAGATTCCAGTTCACCAAGAGGAAGAAGGGACCCAAAATAGAGGGTGTCGACGTGATTTCTCATGGACCTAAGATTGAAATATCCCACCAATCCAACAACAACAAGTCCAAACCCTACGACCAGTAACAAATAAAGAAGTTTGGTTTTGAGGTTGAGTGATTCCACGTGTCGGTTAATCTCTTATTATTGGATAGTTATCCTAAGCAAACCCTATACCAAAAGCCATTACAATTGGACAACAATAATCGGGAGAAAGAGTATGGCAAAACGGATCATAAAAGACGAACGGATTAAAACAATTGTCCATAATATTGCCGAGGATTTTCGTTTTTCGCATGAGACGGGAGATTATGCGCTGTTATTTTACAAAGCGGACACCGAAGGGTTATTGCGTGGAGGGGATATTGATTCGATGATAGAATATTTATCGACCGGACTCACGGAGCTTCAGGACAATATCCAGTGGCGACGGGAGTTTTTGAGCGAGAATCCCGGCGTCGACGAGATGCGGATGCTCGAAAATCTCGGCGTGATCGAAAAAGAGTATATCGATCTACTCGAATTTTTACGTTAATAGCCAATATAGCCCTCGTACTAAAGCGTAGACAATCAACGCTATCAGTCCGAAGGTGACAATTATACGTATCAGAAGAAAAATGAGAAAACGACCCATTTACTGTTTTGATTTATAAGGCTCTAACGGGATTTTTTTGCCGATAGCATATTGAATCCCCCCTTGCAAATCAATAACGTTATACCCTAATTGTTTTCCTAAATAGGTCCCCAGGGTTCGAGAACGACTGCCGCTATTACAAATAACGGCAAATCTTTCATCTTTTTTGACTTTTTTATTGAGCTCCGCTAAAAAAGCATCCATATTATAATTGCCGCGCTCATCAAAAAACATGATAGGGATAGACCCTTTTACCAATCCGGTTGTTTTCCACTCACCGGGGGTACGGATATCAATGATTTTTATTTTTGAGTCGATCAACTTTTGATCAATAGGTTGCGCTGTGTAATCGGCCAAAAGCGATGTTGCGATAAGGGACAGTGTTAGAAGCCATTTCATCATAAGAAAACCTTTTACTCTCTATTTTATAGCTATAATTATAACTAGTAATCATTAACCGAGGGTGCATGGGCGAATCTAAAGCAGAAAATTCAAAACGACTTCGATATATTCGATTGTTGGGCCGTTTTATCAACGGAATCCTATCGTATTTGGCTAAAAGCGATAATCCTACGAAAGAGCAGTATGACCAAAAAGTGGATATGAATTTTCGGTTTTTGGAAAAAAATGAAGCGGTCAAACTTTATAAAGATGAGTATATGGTACTTGAAGCGTTAGGTCAGAAAATTCTTGATTTTCGCAGCAGTGATACGGATATTGAGACCATTAAAGAAGAACTCTTTTATGCTCAAAATCAGTTGGAAAAAAGGGTAAATGCCCGCAACTACAAAAAATCAAAACACGATAACCATGCTACAGACGGTTGGTAATTAAATAATTTCTAAATGTTCCAAGAGAATTTTAGTTCCCAACCCGATGAGGATAAGCCCCCCGAGCATTTCCGCTTTACTCTCCAGCAATGACCCCAATTTTTTCCCAATATACACTGCTACCATACACAAAACAAAGGTAACGAGTGCAATCATTCCCGCTGCGGCGTAAATATCGCTCTGTAAAAAGGCAAACGTCACCCCGATTGCCATCGCATCGATACTTGTTGCGATACCCAGTGTGATGAGAGTTTTAGCAGAGAGATCGGTGACTTCGTCATCAAATTCATTTTGGTACGCTTCATAGAGCATTTTCCCCCCAAGTCCTACGAGGAGAACAAAAGCTATCCAGTGATCATACGCTTGGACGTATTCGGCAAAATTGATACCGATAAAATATCCCGCGATGGGCATCGCCCCTTGGAAAAATCCGAAAACGGCGGCGCTAATAAGGGCTTTTGACACTGAAAGATCTTTGTATTTTGAGCCGATGGCGATCGACACGGCGACAGAGTCCATCGCCAAAGCCACGGCGAGGATAAGAAGGGTTTCATTCATAAAAAATCCAGAAAAATAGGTGGCGAATTATACCCTTTTAAGGGAGACGGTTAAGATGCGATTTGACATCACCGAGACGGACGAAACTAAACCCTTGTGCTTTGAGTTTGGCAACACCCTCCATGATCCCCTCTCGGGTACCGCTTTCAGGGTGGTTCATGTGAAAAATCACAATATCGCCGCTGTGGGCACTTTCTAATTGTTGCGCCACTTTGGGTGCGCTAAAGGTTGCCCCTGCATCCCCCAAAACACTGAACCCTGCTATTTCTACCCCGTTTTGGTGAGCGATTGCAACCGCTTGTTCATCATAATAAGCGGTACCGGAGCGAAAGAATAGGGGTCGTTTACCGGTGAGTTTTTCGATTAAATCACCGTTACCATTAATTTCGCGAGCAACCTCTTCGGGGGAAGCGGTGCCGGGGATATTGTAAACGCTTTTACCGTTGATCGAGAGAGGATGGTGTGCGGTACCGTGGTTAGCGATTTCAAATAAAGAATTTTCCGCCAGACGTATGAATATTTCAGGATTGCTTTGAATCCATCGTGAGTTGATAAACAAGGTGGCGGGGATATGGTTCTCAATCAAAAAATCGATCAAGCCTGCATCAAACTGAGAACTTTTTGCACTTCCTCCGCACGCATCGAAGGTGAGAGCAATCTCTTTTTTATCGGAGTAAAATTTGGTTACAACCCCGGTGACATTTTCTCCCCATTGAACGGGTTCGTGTCCATACAGTGAAGCGAAGAACGCTATAGAGAAAGCGAGGGCTTTAAGCATCGATTAAAATCCTGAGGATTGAGATGTGCGATTGTAGCATATTTGAAGGGCTATTAAATGTTGGCTGTAACGTAGAAGTCTCTCGGCTAGAGGAGAATTTCTACACGGTTGCGTCCGTGCTCTTTCGCTTGATACAGGGCATCGTCAACTCGTTTGATCAAGCCATCCAAATCATCCTGCGGTTCAAACGGGGTAACTCCGAAACTTACAGTCAGTTTTCCGACCGGTTCAAAAGGGTGTTCTACGATTTTTTGACGCAGTTTTTCCGCTGCCTCAGCGGCAGTCGAAGCGTTAGATTGCGGCATCAGGATCATGAACTCTTCGCCTCCCCAGCGGGCAACGATATCTACGGTACGAATATTAGACTTTACCAAGGTGGTGAGAGTCTGCAGAACCGCATCGCCCGCATCATGCCCGAAGGTGTCATTAACCCGCTTGAAATAATCAATATCATACATGATAAGAGAGAGCGGGGTACTGTAGCGTTTGGAGCGTTCGATCTCTTTTTCGAGCTGCGTATTGAATTCTCTTCTGTTGGCGATACCTGTGAGAGTGTCGGTCGTAGCCAGACGCTTTATCTCCTCTTCGATCTGTTTGCGCTCGGTAACATCGTGTTCCGTTCCAAAGTACCCTTGTAACGTTCCCTCCTCATTATACAGAGGTATTCCACTGGTTTCGAGGATAACCTTATGACCATCCTTATGAAGATTGGTATTTTCTAGAAAAGAAAAAGGTTTTTGCTCGCTGAGAATTTTCTTGAAAATTTCTCCGACGCGTTCGGCTTCTTCTTGCGTCATGAAATCGAAGGGAGTTTTACCGCATATCTCTTCAGGGGTATACCCCAAGAGGTTGTAAACGTTCTCTCCGGAATATACATAGGTACCATTCTTATCGACTTCCCAAACCCAGTCCGTTGTTAATTCGGCAAGATGACGGAAACGCTCTTCGCTTGCTCGTAATTTCAGCTCCATGTGTTTGCGTTCGGTGATATTCTCCCACATTCCAATCATATATATCGGTGTACCATCTTCACGTACTATTAATTTTAGGGAATCTTGTATCCAAATATACTTACCATTTGCACTCTGCCAGCGGTATTCGTAGGTGTGAGCCCCTTTTTCAAACAGATACTCCATCTCCGTGGCAACCTTTGCTTTATCATCGGGATGGATATGTGTGAGCCACAGATCAGGTTTTTCCATGAACTCTTGGGGTGTAAATCCGGTGAAAGAGAGGACGTTTTCCGACATATACATTACCGCATAATCCCCCTCAGCACGACAGCGGTAAACTGCGATCGGCAGCGAATTGAGGAGAATGGACAATTGTTCGTGAGCGTCCTTGAGCGCTTCTTCTGAGTGCTTGCGTTCGGTGATGTCCTGTATGGTTCCAATCATTCTGATAGGTTTCCCCTCCTTGTCACGGAACACTTCCCCCTGCTCATGCACATGACGTATCGTACCGTCGGGGAGCAGAATGCGGTGATCTATGCTGTAAGGATGATTTCCCATTTGGTCAAGTGTCTTACGGATATCCGTATCCACGACTTGTCGATCCTCCGGATGTACGGTTTGCAAAAATGCCTCGTAAGTTGCTCCGAATTGTTGAGAGGTGAGTCCGAAAATGCGGTAGACTTCATCCGACCACTCCAGGGTGTTGGTGAGTATGTCCCATTCCCAGTTTCCGAGATGGGCAATCCGCTGTGCTTCGGTCAGAATGGCAGTGCGTTGAGCGACATCTTCTTCCAGCTGCATTTGGTGGTATTCGAGGACATGATCCCGCATCTGAATTTGTTCCAGCATAGCATTAAACCCCTCTGAGAGGGTTCCCAGTTCATCGTGGCTGTTTAACTCAGAACGGAGGAGAAAGTCTTTGTCCTGCGATACTTTTTTCATCAGAGTGACCAGATATTGAATGGGGTCGGTAATGGTTGGAAGGAGCAATAACAGCATTATGATGGCGATCAGAAATGCTCCTACGGCTGCGGCAACGAGTATCAAAATATTCCATGCCAGTTTCTCGTATACCGGTGCCATACTGGAGCGGACATGGAGCATACCGATCCGTTCTTGTTTAAATACGACCGGGATAATGATTTCGATGTATTGGGCGGTGTGGATATGGTATTCGCTTTCCACCGGATAATGGTGGTGGATGGGCATTACTTTTCCCGGTTGAACGTAGAGGGCAAAATCGTTTCCTTGGCTATCGAGGATCCCTGCAAATTCAATACTGTCGATATTGGCCAGTGCGCTTAGTGTATTTTTTGCCTCTTCGCGGTTGTTTGAAAGAAGCTCCTCCGTGCTATTTGCTGCGATAATCGACGCGTGGGCAGAAATAGTGTGTACCAGCTCTTCACGCAGCATGAACCATTGCATGAGGGTTGATAACACTATGGCAAATAGTGTTGCTTGTGTGGTTGCCAAGAAAGCGATATAAATGAATTTTCGGACGATGGAGGCGTTTTTGAACCAAGCCGGAAAAATCATCTCATCTCTTTTTTACAACGGTAGGTGTATGGTAAATATATATTATTTCGACGCATTCCTAAAATCCTAATTATTACAATAAATGATTGTATCATAGGTTTTTAGGAAGTGTATGTGATCCTTTTCTTAAAACTATTTAACTAAAACTTCATTCCGTTTTTTCTTTGACGAAGCCCGCACTCTGATTTACTTTTTCTTTGCTCCACTCTACTGCGGTTGAGGTGTCTTGTTTAACACCATGCCATGTTGCACATCCTGTAAATAGGGCTAAAACCGTAATGGTAAAAAGGGATTGTTTCATTTTTGTACCTCTCAAATTAAAGTGAGAAAATTGTAACCAAACAATGTTAACCGCCAAATATCTTATCAAAGACAAAGCACTAATAATGCTTTGAACTTTGTAAAAAAAGGAATTAACGACCCCCTCTTCCTCCGCCACCGCCCATACCACCGCCAAAGCCGCCACCCATACCACCGCCGTTATTCATCCCTTTTACCGGGGTATTTTCTGGACGGTTGTTGAATTTTTGTTTTTGTTCCTGCGTCATCGTCTGATAACGGTTTTGAAGCTCATTATGAAGCTGCTCCCGCTCTCTTTGATTGGTCATTGTCCCGCGTTTTTCTAAAAGCTGGTCCGTATTCATATTACGAAAGCTATTCTGTGTTTCGTTTTGCACACGCTCACGCTCTTGCTGCATGCTTTGTTGGGTCGTTTTTACTGCTGAGTCTGATGCTTCCGCAAATGCAAGTGTTGAGATAATGGCAGATGCCGACATTAAAGTGATAAATACCTTCTTCATGATAATGCTCCTAAGTAAAATAAAATGAGGGAGAAAGAAGTATTGCAAATCTTTCTCTTTTAAGCGAATAGTATATTGAGAATGAATTATTCGCTGTGGGAAGCTAGAATCGCTAAACGAACGAGTTCCGCATCTGCAGCCATTTGCTCATTCGTTATGCCTGCCGGATTACTTACACCTAAAATCGTGTTCATAGCAATAACAGTATTAGCAGTAATTGCTTTTGTTTTATCCGAGGCGCTTCCCAAGAAAATTGCTGCTTGAACTGCAGCAGTACCACCGCCAATTGCTGGAATAGAGCCATTTTTCAACAATGCTTGATACAATGCAAGTGCTTGTGTCGGTGAGTCGACACGGACAATCGCTACATTATTGCTGTTATTAATCGCAGCAACCGCTTCACCCAATGTTTTTGTGTATAGAGACCAATTGGTTGTCGTTGATAATGCTTCTGCTAGTGCTTGATCACGAGTATGCTGAGGCGCACGAGCGACATTTAGGCGACCGTAATCACCTTCTGGTATCCCTTCCGAAGACCATATCGGTTTACCTTTATTGCCGCTCGTATCAGATTTGCCTTTTTGATGGTTATCCGAATCACCTTTGTATACAGCATCTTTTCCGCCTTTGCCTTTATCGGAACCGCCTTTGCCTTTGTCAGAAGATCCGCCTTCGCCTTTATGCCCGCCGGTTCCATGACTTCCGCTTCCTCCGTCTTCTTCTGCAAATGCATTGGATGCAAAGCCGTTAAAGTTCATAGAAGCAGGCGCAATTAAGGCTGCTGCAAGAACCAAACTACCTGCTGTAATAACTTTTGTAATGAATGATGATTGTGTTGCCATGGACAACTCCTTTTATATTTGATATTTAATTCTACAAATCCTATATGAGATTCTTATGAGATTTTTTTATATTTTTGGATAGTGATATAAAGATAGTTAAACTTTCTGATATAAGTAAAAAGGATGAAGGGAAAAACAACAGATAGGGGGAATTTCAAAACGCTTTTAAGCGTTTTGAAACGAGTTAAAAGTGGTAGCCTAGACCAAAACGGAAGAGGCTTTCGTCATTTTTGTACGTTAAGATATCAGGAGTAGAGGTTCCGGTAACAAAACTATAGGAGCCATATTTCGTATAGCTGTAATCCATTCTCATAAAGAGAGCTTTGTTGAATGGAATTTCGGTTCCGAGTCCAATACGGGTACCCATAAGGGTATTGTCTTGATCTACCCAATTGTTATTGTTTGCACTTCCTTTGGTATATTCTGAACTAAATTTGGTATCGACGCGCCCGACGCGCCCATAGAACATTGAGCCATTTTTAAGCACATAACCCAGACGGACACTCTCTCCGAATCCCCCTTTTTTGTGGACATAGTAATCGCGGCCGCCGGTTGCGCCAGATGTTTGTCGGTCATGATGCCATCCAAACGTGCTCGCTTCGGCTTCGAGTTCCGCTCCGAGATACCAGCTGCCGAATGTGTGGCCGTATCCGAGGAAGGCGCCGCCGGTCATACCATCAGCCCCAAAATCAGCGATAAGGGATGTGCCATCACCATGATAGGCATTAACCTCCGTGTTGATCGGTCCTTGGCCGATCATTGCTCCGACATACAGACCGTCGAGGTAGCTCGGATCGATGGAAACCGTTTTGGCTTCGCTTGCTGCCCCTCCGAAATTCCACCCGAGCCCAAGTTTGAAGGTGCCGCCGCTAATATCGGTAGAGTCATTGCGTAAAAGCGTTCCGTCAGCATTGATGAGAGGAATGGAGTAGCTTTTATAATCAGTATAGGCATAATCCATCCGTACAAAAAGATTATTGCCCATCGGGATGTCGGTCCCCATACCCAGACGGAAACCATTTATTGTTTTGTCTTGATCAACCGTATAATATTGACCCGAAGTTGTCGAACCGGGAGCTGCATCGAGAGCTTCGATATAATTGTTAAATTTGGTCCGTGCTAAACCGACTCGTCCATACAATAGTGCACCATTGTCAAGCATGTATCCCGGACGAAGAGAGAGGGCAAATCCATTCTTTTGCCCGATAGTGAAAAGAGTATCTGCAACATGATCATGTGAAAGTTTTGCGTTGCTTCGGTCAAATTCCCCCTCTACCCCTAAATAGATATGTTTAGAGAGCATTTGGCCATAGCCGCCGAACAGACCGCTGATAGTCCCCAATTCTCCGAATTCGCCATTATCATAATTGTTTGGATTGCTGGTCCATGGATCACGATAGCCGAACGTCGCGGCATTGAGACTGTTGACACCGACTGCTCCCCCTGCGTAAAAGCCGGTAAGGGTATTGCTAAACGGCGATGCGAACAACGACCAGCTTGGATAGCTCACAACCGGCGTTTCAGGTTGTGCACGTGTTCCAAAATCTGTCCCCAGTGTAAAATAAACGAGATTATTATCATAATCAGCATAATGGGTAATAGCAATGTAGTTCGGATCAGTAGCAGTTGCGCTCGAAGTACGTTTACGGTATTTGTAATCGGCGGCAGCGTAGATAGCATTTGAAAGATACATTTTAGCACCGACACCCGCTCCGGTATAAATATCATCCCGATCAATATCATTGTACTGGCTCCATTGGCGAGTAAGCGATGCGTTTAACGAAAGATCATTGGAGAGACGGTGATCAATACGGCCGCTTAATGCCGTATTTAAATATCCCGATGAACCGCTAATCGTCGTCTCTTCGAGCGAGCGGTCAAGGTTCATGGAAAATGTGGTCCACGGAGTTGTTTTGTATTTAATATTGAATCCATAATCGATGGCACTCACGTACTTGAAACGGGTATCATCGTAGTTTTGACCGATGCGCCCTATATAGGCTTCCCCTTTAAGAGAATCGGAAGGCTCATACGTCATCCCCACAGCGGCATTAAATCCGTGTGAGTTTCGGTTGTAGATACCGAGATTATCGTAAATACGGTTATCTGCAGCACCCTGAGCAAATAAATCTAAAGTGTCGGATGCAGTGAAGATTAACCGTCCTCCAACCAATGACTCTTTGCGATCACGTAAGTTACCCTCATAGATTCCCCCTCCGATAAGGGGGAGGTTATCATAATTAAGTTTTGATACCGAGCCGCCTACGCGTAACGCTAAACGGTCATTAAAGGTGTGGTACACTCCTATATTGCCACCTGTATCTGTATAGCGTATTGGACCTGTCAATGTACCTGTTTGGCTAATTTCCACGGCATCAGGAGATGACCGGTCTTCGTGACTATGTGAGAAATTCACGCCTCCATAAAGGTTTGTCGAATCAGTGATATCGATTCGCCCTTTTCCATAAACCCATTCGTCATTTGTATTTTCATTTATAAAACGATGATAACGATTTATGTCAATGCCGCTTCCGACTTCGAGACTATGATGGTTAAAATTGGATTTGATCCGCATTTCAGGGGTAATAGTAAGAACCGTATCCGATACCTCATTTTTACGTGAAGCATAAATATTATCATCGTACAGTACTGTCGTCGATAATGCCGGGTAAAGGAGAAAATTTCCGAGAGGAATTCCCCCTTTTGCTTCTTCTTTAGTAATAGTATGTGAAATTTGCTGAGCCGGATCTGTAGGCCTTGGCGGTGTAGTGGTATTTATGACACCGCTTTGAACGGCCTCACCAGCTTGATTTCCTTGCTGTGATTGATTTTGGGTTTGCTCATTCGATGCCGCTATAGCATTGGGCACTAATATAAGAGCTGCTGCGAAAGAAAGGCCGTAACTCATAGTCGCGATAGATCGTATCATTGAGGATCCTTAATAATTATTCTACAAGGATATTCTAGTAACAGGAAATGAGATTTTTATAGTATATTTAGAACAAAGTGTGAAAAATATGTTTAGTAACTTTATTTAACTGAGATCCATTATATATCCTACACCGCTGACATTGGTCAGGAGATGCGGATAAGTTTTTATACGAATACTGCGAACCAATGTGCGAAGAGCATCCATGCTCATGCCCGTTTCTTGCCATACGAAAGTTTCTATAGTCGAATAGGGGACAATCTTTTGTTTGTTTTTTAAAAAAAGTTCGAGGAAGAGATACTCTTTTTTAGATAATTGAATCGATCGATTGTCGGGGCTATTCACCATTTTATTGATCGGATCATACATAAATCGCTCATGCAGAGAAATAGAGGATATCGGCTGGTGATAAAGTACCCTTTTTTTGGCTATTTGAACTGCATGAAGCAACTCGGATTTTTTAAAGGGTTTGATCAAACAGCGGGTGATTCCTAGATTAATAGCGTGGAGTAAAATTGCTGGATCGGCAAGCGCTGTGATCATAATAATAGGGGTCATAAGCTCTTTTTGGCGAAGGCATCGGATGGGCTCCAACCCACTTTTATCGAGTACATGGTGATCGATCAATGCAATGTCGACTTTTTTGGTTTGAATAAGATCACAGGCGACAGCCGATGACTCCGCATTTAAAATATTTAGGCCACTGTTCAGTAATAATGGGGTATTTTTTTGATGGCTTCGAGTATCAGTGTACACATAAAGAAGGTTCATATCTTTGATATTAATCATGAAAATGTATTCTCTTTTTGGCTAAAACTTTTATTTGAAACCATTTTATTACTTACTTATAATATTTTAATGAGATCCACTTTCTTGTTGTACCATCTATTCTATAAATGCATTTTATAACCGAGACCATTATTGTTTTCGATGATCTCTTTGTAGGTTTTTTTACGAAGGGCTCGTACTAATGTGCGGAGGGCATCCATACTCATGATAGTGTCTTGCCATACCAGTATTGCTATGGCATCATAAGAGATAATTTTATTTTTATTTTTGATAAGAAGTTCGAGGAGAAGGTACTCTTTTTTGGATAATTGATGCGTTACCCCATCCGGACCGTTGATCACTTTATTGATAGGGTCGTAGCTAAATCCGTTATCGAGACGGGTAAAGGTTATCGGATGGCAATTAATTGCTTTATTGATAGCGGCTTAAAGAGCATTGAGGAGCTCGTACTGCGGATATGGCTTGACTAAGTATCGAGTAATATCGAGATTTATCGCTTCGAGCAGCATATTTTGGTTGGTATACTCAGTTGTGATAACTACGGGAGTGAGTACCTCTTTTCCTCGAAGACAGTGGACGAAGTCTATGCCGCTTTTATTAGGAAGTTGTTCATCTAATAGAATAATATCAACTTCATGCATCCGAAAGAGGTTACACGCATCCAGTGTATTATCAGTTTCAATAACCTGCAATCCATTTTCGCGCATCAGCCGCGTAATTTTCTGACGGACTTCTGGATCATGTTCGATATAGAGGACACTTAAGTTTTGGGATGTAAACATTCAATTGCCTTTATTTTCTAGCGCAAGTACAAATAATAAAATGCGGTTTAATAATGTTAATAAAGACTAACGAGACTAATGCAATCCCTTATTATACGTCTTTTAAAAATATTCTAACAATAAATAATGAGAAAAAAATGTGAATGTGACGTACTTGTTACTGGTATAAGGGGCTTTAGCGGTCGCAATCACGTGCTTTTCCAAAGATACATCGACCGTTAAAAATGAGTTTGCGGATGAAAAAGAAGAGGAAAATAGCGGCGATAATCCCACTTATAATGGCATGAGGAATTAAACCGTGTGATAAAAAGGAGAAGGTAGCAATGACAAATACAATAGTTAGTAGAAAACACATATTGCTATAGTACTCTCTTTTTTCTTTGACGCTATCAGTTGCATTGATAATCCTGCCTCTCACTATGAATTTTAGTCTTTTAGTCTATCTCGAATAAGAAGAAATTCTGGAAGATTGTTAAAAAATATCTCAACAAGTACAGGGTCAAAATGCCTGCCGCTTTCCTGATGAAAGAGTTCCAAAATTTTTTCAAGCTCCCATGCTTTTTTATAAATGCGGTCGCTACCTAGCGCATCAAAAACATCGGCAATAGCGACGATGCGACCATAGATATGAATTTCTTCGCCTTTAATCCCTCTTGGATAGCCTGTTCCATCCCATTTTTCATGATGTTCATAAGCCACTATTGCTGCCGCTTTCATAATAGTTCTTTCTGAGCTTTTTAAAATATTATGTCCTATATCCGTGTGCGTAGTCATGATCGCCCACTCATTGGCGGTAAGTTTTCCAGGTTTATTCAATATATCATCAGGGATGCCAATCTTACCGATATCGTGCATAGGCGACGCGGCATAAAGGATGTTTGCCTCTTCTTCATCCATACAAGATTTAATCGCAAGCAGTCTTGCATATTCAGCCACTCGCTTTACATGGTTGCCCGTCTCTTTACTTCGTGTTTCAGTAATCTCTCCCATCATATATATTACTTCTCTTTGCGTTTCAACAATATCTTCTTGCAATAGCAAAAGTTCGGTAACATCGTATTGGATGCTCATATACTCAAGTATCACATCACTCTTATCTAGGATGGGAATTATGGTGGTATCAAGAAAGAAAAAATCACCTGTTTTATTTTTATTTTTAATAATACCTTTCCATATCTGCTTTTGCTGAATGGTAGACCAAAGTTCTTGGTAGAATGAATTTGGTGTAGCCGGATCGCGTAGTGGACTATGTGTATTGCCAATAAGTTCTTCATTTTTAAAACCCGTTATTACCTCATGCATTTTATTAAGATAGGTGATAACGCCTTGGGTATCGGTACGGGCATACAATGCAGATTGTTCGATTGCTCGTTCATATTGAGTGAGCAGATACATCTTCTCTTCTAGACTATGACCGTTTTCTTGAAGTTTTTTTTCAAGCAGTTCTTTGAGTGCTTCAAGTTTGGTGATATCATGACGTATGGCAATGTATTCAACGATGTTTCCTGATTCATCGGTAAGAGGAAATATTGTGGCTTCGACAATATAAGAGGAGCCATCTTTTTTTCTATTTTTGAATTTTCCTTTCCAGATTTCGCCCCTGCTAATGGTTTCCCATAATTCTTTAAAAACGGTTACTGGCATATCCGGATGTCGAATAATATTGTGTTTTTTACCGATCAATTCTTTTTTGCTGTATCCGGAAATGGATTCAAAAACTTTATTAACATACGTAATGCGACCCTCTGTATCTGTTTTTGAAAGAATATTGGTTTGATCAACGACTGTTTTATATTGCTCAAGTAATATTTTTGAGCGTATTTGTTTTTGATAATACATTCTAACAATATAAAGGATAAACAAAAAGGATAGAAACTTTAGGAATTGCTCGGTATAAAGCTTGTTAATATAGTTATCTTCACGTTTTGAAATAATATATCCGACATGTCTTTTTTGTAAATCATAAATGGCGACGAAAACATATACACTGCTTGTATAGAGACCATTTAAATGGTAAAGGGCAAATGAATTTTCATTATCCAATTGATGATTAATCTGATTTTTAAATGGGGTAAATTTTTCTGAATTAAATATAGAGGTATTATATGCCTTGTTGTGTATAACATACATTCTGTCAAAAAAACTTTCATAGTAAAAAGTATCAGGTGTTACAATGGTTTCCTCTTTTACAAGGTGATTACGCCTAATCGCTATACTGTATTGTGCATCAAGATTTTTATCCATCAAGTTGAGAAGGTCTTCTTCATCGATTCCAACTTCAAAAGATCCTATATATTCATCCTTATGAAAAAGGGGATAAAAATAACGGAGCCCTTCGAATAATCTCCCCGCTTCATAACCGGTAAGTTCAGTTTTATAGGTATGTGTTTTTTTACCTGTAGGTATTACACTATGAGGCGCTTTATCATTGAATGAACATATAAATTGCCTACCATCTTTGAAGTTCACTACTAGATGCTTTATCCCTTGTGCTTGCATCTGTACATGAATAGGGAGTAACAAATGATTAATACGCACCTGTGCATCATTAACATTCAATGAGCCATTTGCAACTTGTTTTAATATGTCAGTAAGTGATGGCAATTGTACAATTTTAGATGCCCAAAAATCTGCCATACTTTTATATGACCTGACTTTGTCATTGTATTGAAGCTCAAGATTATATATATTGTCTTTGAAGTAGAACGACTTTTTATATTCAAATTCACCATACAGGAAAATGATTGCAAAAAGAGTTATGATCAGGGCTACTTTATTAAAAGTATTCTTCATGAAAATATCCTCGTATGCTAGATGCTCCTTCGATAGGCTATGTTCTAAATTTTTCGAGTTGAACATCAAGCTGTTCGGTCATATGATGTAAATGATCCGCAGCGGCTGCAATCTCTTCAATACTACGAGAATTAGCAGTGGAAAGCGTGTTAATGGTATCAATCGTTTCAATAATTCCTTGCGTTTTTTTCACGTTTACTTCGGAGCTTGATACGAGCTTGCTGACGGTGAGGGCGGTCATATTAACAATATCAACCGTTCGATTCATTTGGCTCTCTACATTGGAAGCGGAGTCGCCGAGTTCACTTATTTTTATCGCATTGGTATTCATTTGTTCACTGATATCCATAATGCTTTGAACGATGATATTGATGGTTGCGTTGGTCTCTATAAGGCTTTTTTGGGTTCGTTCTGCGAGTTTGCGTACTTCGTCGGCGACAACCGCAAATCCTCGTCCATGCTCTCCCGCACGGGCTGCTTCAATAGCGGCATTAAGGGCTAATAAATTCGTTTGATCGGCAATATCTCCGATGGTGGTAAGAACGGCTTTAACCTGATCCGCCTCACGGCTGAGGTGGCTAAGCTTCTCATTAAGCTCTGATTCGATAACGACCGATTCATGCAGTTGTGATGTCATCGCAGAAAGAGCATATTGGGCATCCGAAAGATTCTGCTGCGCTTCCATGACCTCTTTTTGAGTCATGCGTACATCATTTATAGAGGTATCCAAATCGTGTTTCATCGATTGGGCTTCGTTAAACGTTTTGACGGTTACTTCGGATTGATGTTCTGCCCGTTTGCCGATGGCTAATGAGGTGCTGCTGAGCTCTGAAGAGACAGACATATTTTCGGTAGAAGCTGATTTGGCGGTAGCAAGCGCATTACGGACTGCAGTGATCAAGGTATTAAAACTATGCAGTGTCGCTCCCACCTCGTCTTTAGATGTGACAGGAACCGAACGGCTAAAATCTTTGGTTTGTGAGACATCATCCATGGTTGTTTGCAGATGCCGCATGGCTCCTGTGATGGAACGGGCAATGACCATGGCTAATCCTATGGTTACAATAAGAGTAAATAGGGACATAACGCCCATAATGGTTTTTGCAAGGCTATTTCCATTAAGGGCAGCTGTTGAGGAGGCTGAAGCCATATCAATATTGTATTGAATAACCGTTTTAAGTTTATCCATTGTTGTTAGGCTTTGGTGCCCTGAAAATGCTTCTTGAAGAGGTTTGATAATAGCAAAGAGCCGAGCCTGATCCGCATCGGTGTGCGGGTGTGTGAGAGGTTCTAACCCCTCCGATAACAGTTTATCATTGAGTGCTTTCCACTTGTCAAATTCAGCTTTAAATTCAGCGTAAAGTTTTTGCTCTTTATCGTCGCTGGGAAGTGACTCATAGGCTTTAATCCCCTGATTGAGTTTTTCCATCCCTTGTTCTCTTTGTTCGAGAACTTTGGAAAATTTACCCGGATCGTTATCCTCACGATCAACCCAAATACGAAGATAGGCCACCCGTTCGGCCATTATCCCCTCATCCATTTCACTTAGGGCAACAATAGATGGCATATTGTTTTGCGTTAATGTTTCAAGCGAATCATGATCCGTAGAGAGTCCATGCCAAGCTGCTATACCGATTATGGTAATGCCGATGGCAGTAACCGTACTTAGGAGCTTCAGCCTAGCACTTATTGTCAGTTGTTCAAGAAAATGTGTCATGTGTTAACCCCGATTTATTCATGGAAATAATTTTTATAAAACAGAAAGTTTGCATTGTATCCTTTGAAGTGTGAAGTTAGTGTGAACAAAGGTTTTTGTTAATATTCTGTTTATGTTTCCTTATCAATATTGATATATGATTACACGTTTAAAATAATATGAATTCATGTTTCGTATAATAAAAAGCATGATTTAATCAAAGACAATAATGAATATTTCAGTCGTAATCATTGTAAAGAATGGTGCATCAACCTTAGCACAGTGCTTAGATAGCTTAGATTATTTTGATGATATTGTTATTTATAACAATGGATCAACAGATGATACCGTCGCAATTACGTCTCATTACAAGAATGTAAATGTTGTGGAAGGTGAATTTATTGGTTTTGGTTCGACGAAAAACATAGCGGCAACCTATGCAAAGAACAATTGGATTTTATCAATTGATGCAGATGAAGTTTTGAATGAGGTAATTGTTCAAGAAATATTGAATCTATCAAATGATCCTAAGATTGTATATTCTCTCCTTAGAAAAAATTTCTACAAACAGACTGAGATTCGACATTGTTGGGGAAATGATGAAATTGTGCGTATTTATAACCGAACACTAACACATTACAGTTCTGATAATGTACATGAATATGTACTGACCGATGGATTGATTATTCAAAAATTACACGGCTATTTTAGTCATTTTACCTATCAAAGCATTTCAGAATTTATATTGAAAGTTGATCTTTATTCAACTTTGTTTGCAACTGACAATGTTGGGAAAAAGAATGCATCACTTTTGAAAGCACTACTCAATGCAAAATATGCTTTTTTTAAAACTTATTTTCTTAAAATGGGATTTTTGGATGGGTATCCTGGACTTATAATCTCTTTTTCTCATATGGCTACAAATTTTTATAAATACATGAAACTTTATGAAATGAATCTCGAATTGGAAAAATGGACCAACAGTAACAGCAAATAATCAGATAGGATAAATGGATGGGTGGAGCTTAAAGTGGTTGAAAGTATGTAGAATAGGGGGAGGTAAATGGTGACTCCAAGGGGATTTGAACCCCTATGACCAGAATGAAAATCTGAAATCCTAACCATTAGATGATGGAGCCACTTATAAACAATAAAAAGAAAAACATGGTGTCCCGTGATGGATTCGAACCATCGACCCCTTCATTAAAAGTGAAATGCTCTACCAGCTGAGCTAACGGGACATGTTTGTTCCACGACTTTGTGGACGGGAATTATAGCGGCTATACTCTTTTTTGTCAATAGTATAGTCGTTAAAATAGTACAAAAAGGGAGAAAAGAGAGTTTTGGAGACAATAGTTGAAATAAATTAAGAAGAAAAATCATAAAAAAGCTTTTTTAGACACAAATATGACATGTCGATAAGATACCGTATTATTTAACGGTTAGCGAGTCTCCGAAAAAAAGTTCTCTATTGTTATCAAAATTGGTTACCAACGTCTCGAAGCATCCGGCCATTTCCCGAATGGTTTCGATGTTAGGTTCAATATAAACTTTATTCCCTTTTTTTTCTACGGTGATAATTTTGGCCTCTTTGAGTTCTTTGATATGGGCGGAAATTGTCGGAAGAGAAAAATTAAAATGTTCTGCGATGGTGCTGACACACGTTGCGATAGGATTAACCTCAACCCCGGGCTGTTTTTTATCCAAAGAGCAGGTATATCCTCCGGTAAAGACATTCTTGAAAATCAAAAAGCGGGTCTCATTGCTGAGTGCTTTGAAAATCTTGAGCTTTTGTTCCATATCGAGCATGTGAATCCTTGACAGATTGATTTTATTATTATACCATATAAGGTATTTAGTTACTTAGCTAATATCCTAATAGTTAAAGAAAATTTACATAATCATGTTGATTTTAAACCATCAACCCTATGATGGTAGTGACGTCACCTAATATAATGGAGTAAAAGAATGAAATACATTGGCTTGTTGTTATGGATTTTTAACAGTTTTTTGTTTGGAGAACCCAATTTTTTGATGCCTGAAGAGGCATTTAAACCATCAGCACATATGGAAAAGAAAGATACCATCAATGCCACGGTTGAGCTGGGTGAGCATATTTATATCTATAAATCCAAAGTAAAAGCTACTATTCTTGAAAAAAACAGCGGTGTCATAATCGACCATATCACTTTGCCTGAGGGGGTCAATCATGAGGGTGAAATGGTACTTACCGCATCCCCTCTCATTGACATCAAACTTGCCAAAGACAAACCGATAGAAAAAGTGGTTCCTGTCACGTTGCAGCTGAGCTATCAGGGGTGTTCCGAGCAGGGGCTTTGTTATGAACCGATCGATGTCAAGTTTAAATTTAACATTGAAACCTCAAAACTTCTCCTAAAAGGGGAGAATGTTAGCTCTGTAAAAGTAGTTCCGATTACGAAAAAAAGCCCCGTTCATGTCTCTGAAACGGATCAAATTACCCAAACTTTCATTGAAGGGAATATCCCTCTGATCCTCCTAACTTTTTTTACTTTCGGACTTCTATTATCTCTTACCCCGTGTATTTTTCCGATGATTCCTATCCTCTCTTCGATTATTGTCGCACAGGGAAAAAATATGAATGCCATGAGAGGCTTTTTACTCTCACTCGTTTATGTCCTCTCCATGTCGGTCGCTTATACCATTGCAGGCGTTTTGGCCGGGCTATTTGGAGGTAATATCCAAATCGCGATGCAAAATCCGTGGGTAATATCCACCTTTGCACTTTTGTTTGTCGGTTTAGCGGTATCGATGTTCGGATTCTTCAAAATCGGACTTCCTTCCTCATGGCAAACTCGTCTTACAAAAACTTCTGATGAAGCAAGTTCCAAGGGGGGGTATCTCGGTGTTGCGATTATGGGCTTTTTATCGGCACTGATCGTAGGACCGTGTGTTGCACCTCCGTTGGCAGGAGCATTGGTTTATATCGGGCAAACCGGAAATGCTTTGCTTGGCGGTGCTGCCCTTTTTGTTCTGAGCCTTGGAATGGGTATCCCTTTATTGCTTATCGGAACGGGTGCCGGAAAATATATGCCTCGACCGGGCGGATGGATGGATACGGTCTCGCATGTTTTCGGGGTTGTTATGCTCGGTATCGCTATCTGGATGCTTAGCCGTATTTTGCCTGCCGCTGTTTCTATGCTCTTGCTATCGGCATTACTGATCATTGTATCCATTTATTTGGGAGCGTTGGAGCCATTGCAAAGTAATCCTAAAGGGACTCAGGGGTTCTTAAAAGGGGTGGGTATTATTCTCCTTGCGTATGGTTTGATATTGCTGTATGGCGGGATCAAAGGGTCGGGAAATCCTTTGGCACCGCTGACTTTTGCCAATGAAGTGGAGGCGACTTCCCTCTCGGCTAAAAGCAGCGATATGAGCTTTAAAATAATCCACTCATCGGAAGAGCTGGAGGCACTTTTGGCAGAAAACAAAGGTAAAAAAGTGATGCTGGATTTTTATGCGGATTGGTGTACCTCCTGCAAAGAGCTCGATCATGTCACTTTTAAAGACCCCCGTGTGATTGAAGCGATGAAAGAGTATGTTTTGATTCGAGCCGATGTAACGGCTAACAGCGAAGCCGAACAGACCCTTGCAAAACGGTTCAACCTTTTCGGTCCTCCGGCCATGATTTTTTTCGATGAGAAGGGTGCACGTGTGAATGGTGCCGATTTAATCGGATTTAAAGATGCCGAAACCTTTATAACCCATATGAAAACCTTGGAGACAAAATGAAAAAAATCCTCTTGACTGTCTTATTACTAACAAGCTCCCTCTTTGCTGAGCTTGACTGGGCACCTTCGTATGAACAGGGGCTTGCAAAAGCCAAAAAAGAGCACAAAACAATCATGCTGATGTTCTCAAGTAAAACGTGTAAAATGTGCAACTACATGAAAAAAACCGTTTATGAAGATGACGATGTCGTTGAGTATGTTAAAAACTTTTTCGTTCCGATTGAAATTGATGTTCAAGCGCATCCTGACAAATACGGCTATCAGGTCATAGGAACCCCTACGTATTATTTTCTGGATTCAAATGGGAAACCGATCGGTCGTATGATGATGGGAGGCGCTATTCCTGAGGGATTTTTGCAAAAGCTCAAAGACGCGCAGCGGAGCAAATAACGATGGTGAGCAAATGATAAAACAATCTTTTTTTCTTGTCGGGTTTATCGCACTCACTGCAAATGTCTATGGCGCAGAGAATCTTGAAGATGCATTCCAGCAAGGAAAGTTGAGTGGGGACTTACGTGCGTTTTGGTACGATGGAGAGCGTGATCTTAAAGTGGATCGAACCGCTCTCACTGTCGGCGGTATATTGAGCTATCAGACAGCACCTCTTTATGGAATTCAGGCTAACACCTCTTTTTTTTCCAGTAATGGTATCACTTCACTCACCCATATGCCCGAATCGGGACAAACGAGCAACCTTAAAAGTGACGGCAGTGCCATCAATGTCCTCGGTGAAGCCGCCTTATCGTATACCTACGACGATACTGTGGTCAAATATGGACGTCAGCGACTCAACACTCCTCTAACGAATGATTATTACAATCGTATGCTTCCCAACAGTTTTGAAGCCCTTAGCGTTGAAAATCACACTCTTTCCGAGGTAACACTCAAAGGCGCTTATATTACCAAATGGAAATATAAAGATTCCGACCAATTTATTTCGCCAACCGCAAATTTTGGGTTTCATCGCAACATAATGATGATCGGAGCCACATCTTCAAAATGGGAGATGAAAAATGATGTCTATGATTATTACGTCCCTGATGTGATGAATGCCTTCTATGTTCAAAGTGAAACGCCGAAATTGCTTTCTGCAAGTTCTCTTTTTAACATTTCAGGTGCGTTTCAGTATCTGAAAGAGGATGGAGTCGGTCGTGAACTGATCGGATTAACCTCTACCTATCTTATCGGCACCAAATTAGGACTTTCTTACGGTGACTGGAGTCTTACCGGCCTTTTCACTCAAATCGGCAATCAATCTCTTGCGGGGACGGGGGGACGTTATGCCAAAATGGGATGGGGAGGATTTATCACCTTTACCGATTTTCAGATCGACGGGGAAACGGAAAATGCGGGAGCAGTAGCCTACGGCGGTGTTCTGACGCACCGGTTCGACAAAACGTTTGAAGCGTCACTCAAGTATTTGCACATCAACCAAAGCGATGCAAAACAAAGCAATCCAAATTCTCTTACCGACAATCCCCGGCCTGACTCGGATGAGTATAATTTTGATGCCACTTATCAGTCGACAAAATCATTTCGGTTACGCTGCCGTTTGGGATATATTGACTACAATCCCAATACGACAAATCTGTATAAAAATAATGCGTATAGTGAATATAATACCCGTATTATTGCTGACTATATGTTTTAATTTGATGGTAAAGGGTAAAATGTATCTTTTAGAAATAAGGATTTTGTAAATGTTTAAAACAATTATATTCAGCTGTATAACGGTGTTGAACCTCTGGGGTGGAACGATCCAAAATGATGAGCAGTTCAAAACGGCGGTTGCATCAATGGAGACAGAGAATAAGCTGATATTGATGATTTATACGACCGATGATTGCCCTGAATGTGCTTATATGAAAACGAAAGTCTTTCATGACAAAAGAGTAGAGTCGTATATGAGTCAAAATTTCGTTGTTATCGAAAAAAATGTCCACAAAAGCAAGCTTCCTGACGGATATGATTTTTTCGGGATTCCGACGATGTTTTTTATCGATAAAGCAGGAAATAAAAAAGAGACGATGGTGGGGAGTAAACGGGCGCAACCGTTTTTGAAAGAGTTGCAACGTATCCGAGGGATCAAATGAGAACCCTCTTTTTAGCGGCAGTTTTAGGGATCTCTTTACATGCTTACGACGCGGCGCATCTGAAAAAAGCGTTGGAAGATAAAGAGTGTATCGGGTGTGACTTGCGCGGAGCGAATCTCAGTAAGATAGATTTTAGCGGAGCTGATTTTCACGGCAGTGATTTAAGTGGTGCTGACCTGAGCGGAAGTATGTTCGAGATGGGGGATTTTAATGACTGTAATCTCAGTGGTGCAAATGCTGAGGGGGCATTATTTTGGAAAGGGACGATGAAGCGCTCCGACCTCACTCGCATACGTGCACGTGGGGCAAATTTTAAAGGGACGCATTTGGAACAGAGCAATCTGCGTTTTGCCGATCTTCGAGGAACCAAAAGCTGGAAAGCAAATTTTTCGGATGCGATTCTATTCAAAACCAATTTTACGGATGCAGAGCTTGGGGATGCGAAATTTATCCACAACGATCTACGCTCATCCAAGATGAAGCATACGTTGTTGTGGCAAACCCATTTTAGTGATACCGTTTTAACCAAAGTTCAATGCACTCATGCCCAAAAAGAAGAAGCAATTTTAGACGCCAATGTGACATGCCGCTAAAAAGGCTATAATTAACCCATGAATGTATGGTCGTTTGATTTTATATGGGCTTTTTTACTGCTTCCTCCACTGTTTTATTGTCTTTATCGGTGTAAGCGGGTAACCCACACACGTTATTTTCCTCATTTGCACTTTTTTGGAAATTTGAGTAAATGGAAGAATTTTGAGTGGCTGATCAAGATGCTGATCGTAACGCTGATGATAGCGGCACTCGCGACACCCGTGGTGATCGACTTTTCCGATCCGCGTAACCGTAACGGGATTGATATGGTCCTCTCTATCGATGGCAGCGGATCAATGAACGCTTCGGGATTTAGCAATGACAATGCAATGATGAGCCGGTTTGAGATCGTCCAGAAAATCGCGTCCGATTTTGTTATGAAGCGTCTCGAAGATAATGTCGGTGTGGTACTGTTCGGCGATTTTGCTTTTATTGCCACCCCTGTTACGTATGAGAAAGAGATCATTGCTGAGATGATCGGCTATCTCAATCACGGAATGGCGGGGCAGAACACCGCCATTGGCGAGGGGATCGCGATGAGCGTACGTGCGCTGCGCGATTCAAAAGCCCGGTCCAAGGTAATCATACTCCTCACCGACGGAGAACACAACAGCGGCTCTATCTCTCCCAAAGAAGCGGTAGCGATGGTACGGCATGATCATATCAAGCTCTATGCGATCGGAATCGGTCAAAAAGGGGAGTTTGACAGTGCGCTCCTCTCTCAGCTGGCCCGTGATGGGGGCGGGAAGTTTTTTGCCGCGACGAATAGCAAAGAACTTGAAGCGGTGTATGATGAAATCGATACCTTGGAAAAATCGTCGATAAAGAGTCAACAGCACACCTTTGAAGAGCACTATTACCAGTGGCCGCTTGCAGGTGCATTAGGGATGATGATGTGGTTGATGTGGCGCAGAAGGGGGTTGGTATGAGTTTTTTAACTCCTTTGTGGCTTTTGACATTGGTATTGATCCCTCTATATCTCTATGTAGGACGACGTACGTGGCAGTTTGATGCTCAGCAAAAATGGTTTTTAGTATCGATTGCGCTGGTGATTCTTGCCCTGAGTCGTCCCGTGATTGTGCAAAAACCGCTGGACGTTCAGCAGGCGGGGTCCGATGTGATTATTGCCGTCGATCTCTCTTACTCGATGCGGGGAACCGATATTTCTCCCAGTCGTTTGGAAGCGGCGAAGAAGCTGTTACGTGATTTGGTGCACAGCGACCAGCAAGATCGCTTTGGGGTGATCGGTTTTACCACCAGTGCTATCGTCCTTTCCCCTTTGACCAAAGATACGGAACTCCTAGAGCACCTTTTTAATGGTATGGATGAGACGCAGATTATGACCAAAGGGACAGAAATGATGGGGGCATTGGAACTTTCACGTAAAATGTCCCACGCCGCACGTCCGCTTGTGATACTCCTTACCGACGGAGGGGATGAATCAACGTATGAAAAAGAAGCAGACTATATCACGAAAAATCATTTAGCGGTGAGTATTGTGATGTTGGCATCCTCACAAGGGAGTACTCTCCCTACTCCTGAGGGGGGATGGCTAAAAGACGATAGGGGACACATCGTAGTGAGCTCGCGCAATGATGCGATCATATCGCTTGTTCATGCCGGCAAAGGGACAATAATACAAGGTGCTGATGCAGATGCCGTTCGCTCTGTGATCGATGAATCTCGGCAGGAAGATTTTCAGGGAAGCTCCAGTGTTATGCGCTATCAAGAGCTCTTTGTTATCCCTCTTATCTTCGCATTGATTGCTTTTCTCGCCGCAACAACAACTGTTGGAGAGAAAATACGCAAGCAAATCATATTGCTATTGGCATTGGTTGGGATTAGTGCGAATGCAGGGGTAGTTGATTTTATCACATTGTATCAGGCAAAAAAGAGTTATAAAGAAGGAGTGTATGCACGTTCGGCTGAGCTTTACGGTGCAATACCATCGCCTCAATCGCGCTACAATCGGGGAAATGCCCTTTATAAAGCGGGAAAATACGATACGGCATTGGGTGTCTATCGTGCTATTAAATCGGATAATCCCGTGTTTAAATCCCACCTTTATTACAATATGGGAAACTGCTATATACGGCTTCGGGAATTTGAAAAGGGCAGAGAGGTATTTTTGAAATCTCTAACGCTCCACTATACCCCGCAAGCGGATGAAAATCTTCGTGCTATTGCGGGGATGGAGGATTACAATCTCTCCCTTAACGTCCGTAAAGAGAAAAAAGATAAATTCTCTGCAGAGCAATCTCCCCCTGCGGGGGAGCGCAAAGAGAGCAAGCAGGGGGGCGGGAGCAATATGAAAACCGATACGGCCTCATCCGGCGGAGGAGATGAGGGGAAAAAAGTTCAAAGCGATCCTCGCCTCTCTCTCTCACAGGGAAAAGCAAAACTTAGTTCCCGTCAGTACGAGCTGATCAATCAAAGGAGTGTACATGAGACGAAACCTTGGTAGGATAATGGTTTTATGGTTTGCCTGTGCTGCTTTGGCATGGGGGGCAACCTATCAATGGAAGGTGCTGAAATCTCCACAATCGCTTCGGGTAGGTCAAAGCGGAGTTGTGCGGTATGAGTGTACGTTTAATGGGAGTGCGGTTGAATACTCGACCAAGATGAAACTCGTCGATACGCCGTTTTATGGCACTTCGGTTCTCTTTCAAAACACGAGGGTAACTCGGGGAAAACGAATGGATACGATTGATTTACTCGTTACCCCAAAAACTGCAGGAACGATAGAGCTCCGGATGAAAGCAGATATACGTTATACCTCACCCGGTGCGATTGAAAACACGGTATTAGGACGTGATAACCTAAGTAAAGATGATATCTCCGAAGAAGAGGTAGCTCTTCCCGTGGTGAGTATTCACGCGGAAGAAAACAGTGCGGCATTGACGGGGAATATCACGATGGAAGCACGCGTAGATCATATGAGTGTTCGTGCCCATCAACCGCTCCATTTGAGTCTTTTTATCCGGGGCTCTGGAAATTTAGATAAATTTGTCCCCTATGACCTCAATATTAACGGCGTGCGAATATTTGCCGAACCGCCTCAAAAATTGATCTCTCCCTCTTCCCAAGGGTATACCGGGGAGATTCGTCAGGAATTTGCACTCGTTGCCGAAAAGTCTTACGTTATAGCTCCCATGAGTTTGAGTGTGTTTGATACGGCAGAAAATCAGATTAAGATTCTTAAAACAGCTCCTCTTCACATTGAAGTGAGCGAAGGGTATGAACCCTCAATGCTTCTCGATTCTCCGGATTTGAGTGATACGGCAACCCTCAAACGGTATGCTTTGTATGCAAGCTTGGTACTGTTAGGGATGGTGCTAGGAGAAGGTTTCCGTCGTCTGTGGAAATTTCGTCCGCGACGTAAAACCAAATATTTTTGGGAGAGTGCCAAAACATCCAAGGAGTTGGTACAGATTCTCTCCCTCAGCGGCGAGAAACGCTATGATCCGATAATCCGCTTACTGGAAGCGGAAAATATGAGTTTAAGCGAAGCCAAAAAAAGGCTTGAAAAATTATTTGAATAGATCAGAGTGACTGCCGATTTCGACAAGAGTAAGTTCGAGTATCCCTTCGTTTATTCGGTAGATCAGCAATAAATCGGGTCGTACATGGCACTCTTTGCACCCTTTGTAATTTCCGCTCAGGGCGTGGTCTTTGTATTTTTGTGGGAGCACATCGCCATTGGCTAATATTTCGATGACGACAAAGACCTCTTCTTGGTGTTTGGATGAGAGTTTTTTAAACCCTTTTTTAAACGATACCGTCCGAAATATATCGTATTTCACGAGAGTAAATCTCGTTTTAACGCTTCCATCGAGGTGAATTTTTCACCCTTGCGCTCTTCGAGTTCTTGGAGAGCTATTTTCATCCGCTCGCTCGGAACTTTGAGTTCAAAAGGGATGGAGTGGGTGAGGGCGACTTGTTTACAAAAGAGGTTGATGCCGTCACTGAGACTCATACCATATTGTTTCAACACAGCGGTAGCGATCTCTTTTGCATCGTTGTCGATTCGGATGCTGGTACTAGTACGCATGGCAAACTCCTTTTTTATAATTGTACCACAAATGGGGTGCAAAATAGAATTTCGATGAATTAAGGGGACAAAAGATACCATTAAAACACATATAAATTTTTTACCGTTCGCCCTGAGTGCTTGTGTCCTTTGGGTATGTCGAACTATGAACGGAAATACGAAGCAAATGGGAATCGGTGAAGCGAAAAAGAGATTTGCTTCAAAATAAATTCGAATAGCTTTATATTGCAGTATTTGCTAAGGTAAGATTTCTTTACTCTTTTCTGAAGTGGAACGATAAAGTTAAATATTCTAAAAGGTGAAAAATGATTCATCGAATATATTACAATGATGAGATATATATAATCGATTTAAACAATTTTGACTCAATGGGCTGTTATGGACGAGTATTTGTAAATGAAGCTAAAAATAAAGCAATTAAGATGTTTTATATTGCCTCAGAATATCAAGATAATTTACAACGCAAAGAACATGTTTGTAAGACATTTAAGAATGAAATAAATGCATATAAATTGCTTTCTAGTAATACTCTAACCCTTCAATATATACCAACTTTTTATGGAGAGGTAACTGTTGAAAAAGTTGAAGATGGAAATGGAAGAGATGTTCTTGGAGAGTATTATTCTCTAGCATATTCGATGGAATTTATTCAAGGTAGATTTGATAAGATAGAAAACAAGCAGTTCAAAAATTTAAGTTATATTAAGGATGAATTTAAAAAATTGGGAGTAGAAAATACCCGAGATGCATCTGTTATACATGATAATGACACGATTTTAAAAATTATTGATTTTTCAACTCAAGAAATAGTATATCAGATTTGAATATTTAGTCGATAATGATGAGATGAAGATTTACACAAACGCCCCCTTAGTAAACTCATCAAAGACATCTCCGAAGAATTGGGATTGCTTTGAAAAGAGAAACCTAAAAAGAAACACGATAAACTCACAACAGATAAAAAGGTGACACTATGATAGATATAATTAATAAAATACGCTCCGAAGTCGCCAAAGTCGTCGTCGGTCAGGAAAATATGATCGATGGATTGCTGATCGGTTTGTTGTGCGAAGGGCATATCCTCATTGAGGGGATTCCCGGATTGGCCAAAACGACGACGGTTAAAGCCCTCTCTCAAACATTAGGATTGGGATTTAAACGGGTGCAGTTTACCCCCGATCTTCTTCCGGGGGATATTTTAGGGGCTGAAGTGTACGACCCTCAGCATAATGCGTTTAAGATCAAAAAAGGGCCGATTTTTACGAATCTTCTCCTCGCCGATGAGATCAATCGTGCACCGGCAAAAGTGCAGTCGGCACTGCTCGAAGTGATGCAGGAGCGTCAGGTAACGCTGGGGGATGAGAGCTTTAAACTCCCGCCGCCGTTTTTGGTTATGGCGACGCAGAATCCGATCGAAAACGAGGGGGTCTATCCTCTGCCCGAAGCACAATTGGATCGGTTTATGCTCAAAATCAACGTCGGTTACAATACTCCTGACGAGGAACTTGCCATTGCCCGCCGTATTGCTTCGGCTAACAGTGAAACGATACATGCCGTGATTGATCCTCAAACGCTTGAGCAGCTAAAAGCTGCTGTTAGTGCTGTCCATATCGATGAAGAGGTTGAGCGCTATATGATTACCCTCGTCACCGCGACCCGTGAACCCGAAAAATTCGGACTTTCCGAAGTTAAACGCTACATTCAGTTCGGAGCCAGTCCTCGAGTGAGTATCGATATGTTTAAAGCGACCCGTGCCGTGGCATTTTTACACGGTAAGGATTTTGTCACACCAAGTGACATTGCACGCATTATCAAAGAGCTGATGCGTCATCGTATTGTTCTGACCTATGAGGCGGAAGCGGAGGGGATTAACATCGATGATGTGATCGAGAAAATTATTAAAGCCGTACCTATTCCCTAATGAAAAACAGCCGCCACATCCTTTTAAAAGCGCGTCGCCAAATTGTTAATGACCGTATTGGTAATAACCCCTCTTTGTTTCGAGGGGAGGGGTATGACTTCATTGAATTGCGTGAGTACATACCGGGCGATGATACACGTCATATTGACTGGAATATTACGGCCAAGATGCAGCGTCCTTATGTCAAAGTATTTCGTGAAGAGCGCGAACTTAACGTGGTAACGGTAGCAATGTTAAGTGGAAGCCTCCATTTCGGGCGTGATAAATTTAAAATCGAGAGTGTTGCCGAAGCTGTTGCCTTGGTAGGATATTCGGCGATTAGCAACGGTGATCTTTATACCCATTATACTTTTTCGGAAAGCTTGGTGGATGAGGTACGATCGAGTAAAAAACACTTTGCCGTTGCAATGAGCGTCGAGCAGGTGATGGGCTCGGAGTTACTCCATCGGCGCGCCGATTACAATGCGATGGCGAATATTTTGTATAAAAAGCTTAAACGACGATCTTTGATAGTGGTGTTGGGCGATTTTTTCGATATTCCCGATCTGAGATTATTGGCAAAAAAACATGAAGTGGTTGCATTGGTAGTCCGAGACCGTCTCGAAGAGAAACCGGAGGCAATGGGATATACGGCATTGATTGATCCGGTAAACGGTGCAGTATTGGAAGGGGATTTTAACGAGCGGAGTGTGAAGCGTTATGCTCTAAAGGTGCGCGAACACGATGCGGCTTTGTTTGAGCGTTTTCGACGTGACGGTATTCGAGCTTCTAAGCTCTATACTGATGCCTCCTCTTCGGTAACGTTGCGTCGAGTATTTGAAGGACGATGATGAAAAGTACCGATATTCCCGTGAATGATATTATGCCGCTTGTCGAGGTACCCGATTATTCGCTTTATTACTTTATTGCACTGGTTGTTATAGGATTGGCGATTTCGGTGAGTGTAGTGGTGCTATTACTGAAAAAATATCGATCACGTCGCCTGAATGAGCGAAAACAACTCTATAGACAGCTGGGAGCAATTGATTTTTCCGATCCCAAGAGGGCGGCTTATGCGATCAGTGAGATAGGGTACCGTTTTGCGCATGATAACGAGAGGACGGCAAGTGTGTACCAGAATCTGTTCGAGCGTCTAGAACCTTACAAATATGCACCGACTGTGAATAAAATTGATCAGGAGACTATCGGGTATTATCGTCTCTACCTTGAGATTATTGATGCTTGAGGGGATCTATTTTCAGTTTCCGAAGCTGGGGTTCCTCCTCTTTTTTTTTCTTGCGTGTGAGACATTATGCCCCCTGCGCTCCAATGCGCTTTATTTTCCTAATACGGCACACTTCGGTGAATCGGGGGTAAAACCTCTTTGGTGGATGTGGCTGTCCAAGTGGGGGATGATTAGCTTATTTATCGTCGCCCTGATGTCACCGGTGAAGGATAAAGAAATTATGTATCATGGAGGAGGGGGATATGACATTCTCCTCATCTTAGAACCTGCAATGATTGATCGAAACGTGATTGCGCAAGTGGAGCAATTTATAGATAAACGGCCAAATGATGGAATCGGGTTATGGGTACCGGGTGCATCCGGGGTGAGTATTCCGCTGACCTACGAGCACGATGTTCTTAAATCTATCCTCGCTCAAATTCCTAGCGGTCATGATGAAGCGTTTATAAGACCCCCTGTCAGCCGTTTTTTTAATGCATCACAGGAGCGGGCGAAATGGGTTATTGTTATTTCACGCGACTCCCAAAAATCTCTCGCTTCTTTTCCTGAGGGGATAGAAACCTCTTATTCACCGGAGGGTAATCTTTCCTTATGGTTTGAGTCGATTCACCGGAATCACCCTGCATTGATCCCTCAGCAAGAACATCGATATGTGGATTATTTTTATATATATCCCCTCTTTTTCGGTTTTATGGCAATGCTCTCGTATCTGTACGGACGAAATCAAAAGGGGCTGAAATGAATTTTTTGTTCGTTCATCCTGAATTTTTTTTCTGGATGCTCCCCCCTATCATTGTCCTTTTTTATTTTTGGTACACTCAAAAAGGGGTTGAAAACACTTTGTTTACCCTGCAAGCTTTGGAACGGCTCCGTGCTCCCGCCATTACGATGGGGCTTCAAGGGCGTAACAGTCTGTTTTTTATGGCATCTATGCTGCTGATTACGGCGATGGCAGAGCCTGTTTTGATTGAGACACCACCCGATTCACGGGGCAATGTTATTCTTGCCATGGATATTTCAAGACAATCAATCGATAGTTTTGAGTATGAGAAAGAGGCTGTCTTGGCATTGATTAGAGGATTGAAAGAAGAGAACATCGGAGTGGTTGCATACGATAAAATCGGCTACCGCATTGCACCGATTAGTGCTGATCACGTAACGATTTCCGCATTAATAGAAGGGTTACATACGGATGTGATACACCCGTATGGCAGTGACCCTCAGGCTATGATTAAATCTTTGATACGTACCAAATATACTGATGATTCGATAGTTCTTGTGTTGATCTCTTCACACCCTCTTAGTGCTATTTATGGGGGGAAAGGGATAGCTGTGGTAGCAATAGAAAAGGGAAAGCCGATAGGAGAGATACTTAAACTGATCCGTAATGCGGAGGTTAAAAACCGTCTTGTTGCACAGGTTCCCCTTTTTTATTATCCCCTTGGATTAGCGATGTTACTGATTTGGATGGCACTCTCTTCTATGAGTAAGCGACGTAGCGTCCCTTTGATATCAGCGATGTTGCTTTTTGTCGCCATCCCCTCTCAAAATCATGCCGGAGTAGTTGATTTTAGGGTGTTAAATGAAGCGAGTACCCTGTATGCACAAGGAAGCTACTCTGAGAGTGCGGAACTTTTCGCTATCTACCAAAAGATACATGATACCCCTCAGGTCCGATATAACCGTGCCAATGCATTGTTCAAGGCGGGAAAATATGAAGAAGCCCGAACATGGTATGAACGGGTTTATACCCGTGATCCGAAATTAAGTGAATATACCCGCTACAATCTTGCATGTACGATGGCGATCATCGAGCAGCAAGAACCGCAAAAGAGGGTTGAAAATTCTAAAGAACGAGGGAATGCAATCTCACGTGAGAAGAGGGGAGAGAATACCCCTAAAACCCATCTGTACCGTATGGATTATTAGGTAAAAATTTCATAGAGCTTATTGGCACCTTTCATTTCACGGCGAAGGGTTGCATACTCTTCATTGCGAAGTGCTTCTTTAAACGTTTTCAGCTCACTTTCGAACAATTCAACCGCTTCGAGGACATTCTGGCGATTTTGGCGGAAAATATCTTCCCACATAGCGGGTGAACTTTTGGCGAGACGGCTCATAGAGCGAAATCCCCCTGCCGCAAGGGTGAGAATATTCTCTTTTTCTTCTTGCGCCAAAACGGTATTGGCCAAAGCGTAGGAGATGATGTGAGGCATATGGCTGATAAATGCGGCATGACGGTCATGTTGCGCCGCACCCATCGTGTGGACATTCATTCCGATGGAGCGAAAAATACGTAATGCAATATCGCGCTGCGCATTGCCGCTGTGTTCCAGATCGCAGAGTACGACTACTTTATCGGCATAAAGGCCCTCTATCGCTGCTTTAGGCCCAAATTGCTCAGTTCCGGTCATGGGGTGTGCAGGTATGAAGTTGGCACGAATGGAGGGAGGAATTGCATCAACGATGAGGGCTTTAGTACTTCCTAAATCAATAAGAGTCTTATCGCTTCCCGAAAGATCGGTACATTCACTTAAAAGAGCGATTACTCCGTTTACCGGAACAGCTAAAAAGATCACATCACATTCTCGCTTAAGTTCATCAAACGAAACGATAGCTTGAACCAAACCTCGCTCTAATGCGATTCGTTGATGCTCCGGGTTGTGGTCACTTCCGACGATTGAAGTGACAAATGAGATATGTTTGAGAGCCAATGCCATCGAGCCTCCCATCAATCCCAATCCCATAATCCCGATTTTCATCCCTATTCCTCTTCTGTAATCGTGCTATTTTAGCCATTTTAAGTTTAAATTTACGGAAGATTAATCCTATCGGTGATAGAATGGGAGACTATTTTAACGCAACGGACTTTGGCTTGAAAAAAATCACCCTCTCTTTGGTAGTGGCGAGTGCCCTCCTTCACGCATCGACACAAAACGTTCAATCGATCCAATATGATGGCATGGTCCATATTTCCGAGGCAGTTGCAAAACGCCTTAACACCCTTAAAGTGGGTGAACCGCTTGATCCACTCGAAGTGGATAAGAGTGTTAAAGCTTTTTTTGAGCAAGGCTATTTTGAAGATGTTTGGGTTGACGAAGAGAACGGTAAAGTTACCTTTCACTTTAAAGAAAAACCGACCATATCCAAAATAGAGCTTAAAGGGTACAAAGAGAATGATGCCGAAGCTCAGAAAACTCTTCTTCAGATTGAAAAAGGGTCTTTATACGATGAAAAAAGGATCGAAGCTGCTAAGAAACGGTTGATTGATGTTCTCAATCAAGACGGGAAAATTGATTCCGTTGTTGAGATTGAAAGCAAGAAACTGGATAACGGCAGTATGCAAGTGACCTTTATTGTCAATGAAGGTGAAGAAATCATCATCAAAAAAGTGCGTTATGCGGGTGTAGAAGCGCTCAATAGCAAAGATTTTGACAGTACTATTGCTAACAAAGAGCAGCAGTTTATGGGATGGATGTGGGGACGTAACAACGGGAAAATGAAACTCTCCGAACTTCAGTATGATCCTTTGCGTATTCGTGATTTTTATATGCAAAACGGATATTTGGATTCTAAAGTGGATGAACCGTTTGTCCAAGTTGATTTTGACCATTATACGGCTCAAATGGACTATCATATCTTTGAAGGGGATGTCTACCGTGTCAGTGATATTTTAATCTTCCAAGACACTTCCGTCATTAACGATCAATCCCTTTTGGATATCATTAAACTGGAAAAAAACAAACCTTTCAACATTAAAACCTTTCGTGATGATGCAGATCGGATCAAAACCAAAATTGCCGATTTGGGATATGCGTTTGTACAAGTGCAACCCGATTTAAAAAAAGACAAAGAGGGTAAAAGCGTTGATGTCATTTATCGCATCACACCGGGCAAAAAGGTTCATATCCGTAATGTGGTAATTGCGGGTAATAACCGTACTCTGGATCGCGTTGTCCGTCGTGAACTCTTTTTGGCACCGGGTGATTTGTACAGTATGACGAATCTGAAAGACTCTCGTAATGCGATCGGGCGTACCGGATATTTTGAGAGCAATACGATCGAAGAGAAGCGTATCGATGATGAGACGATGGATTTGATCGTTCAGACCAAAGAGACTGCAACCGGTAATATTCAGCTCGGAGGGGGATACGGAAGCTTCGGCGGAATTATGCTCAGTGTAGCCGTAAGCGATCGGGATATTTTCGGTTCAGGGATCAATGTTGGAGTTCACCTTGAACGATCGGTACGTACCAGTAATTACTCCTTCAATATTACCAATCCGCGGCTCAATGACAGCGATTTCAGTGGTAATTTTTCTATCTTTGACAGCAGAATTATGTACACCACCTATACGGTTGAATCAGCAGGAATAAGTCTCGGTACCGGGCACCGTTTCAGTCGTTATATCAATGGCTATGTAGGGTATAACTACTCTAAAAATAAATACAGTGATTTTCTTGACGCTAATACAACTGCGGCTCTGTATGGTACGACAGTATTAAGTACGCCGCTGTTAGATCAAAGATATTATCAGAATTATGACAAAAGTTCGGTGATTTTATCCGCGACGTTCGATAACACGGATGACTATTACATCCCGCGTGAAGGGGTAGCTTTCTCACAGAGTTTCGAAAAATCGGGACTTGGAGGGAGTGCCGATTTTCTTAAAAGCCGTACTAATTTCGGAATTTATCAGGGACTTCAGAAATGGATTGATTTTGATATGATTTTACGGTACAAGGCTCGTTTTAATTATATAAAAGACACCGGATTTGTCCCTATTGCGGAAAAATTTTATATGGGTGGAATCGGTTCGGTTCGTGGCTTCCAAAATTATTCTATCTCTCCTTACATGAGAAATGCGGATGGGAGCCCTTCGTATAATTATGCAGGATATATAGAGCGTATCGGCGGATCTGAAACGTTTTCCAATAGTGTTGAATTGAGCGTGCCACTAGTTCCGGAAGCAAAGATGCGTGCGACGGCATTTATCGATTACGGGTGGATCGGGGATAGCAGCTTAACCGAAATGGCACGCGGAGGTTACGGGGTTGGATTGGAGTGGTTCTCACCTGTTGGGCCATTACAGCTTGTGTTTGCAAATCCTATCGGAGCAAAGCCAGAGGATAACATTGCCCATTTCGAATTTACAATTGGACAGCGCTTCTAGTATCGGTTCAAATCCTTCCGGCTTAGATCCGGAAGGTTAATACCAGTTTTTTAGGAAGCGGTAAATCTTTCAATTTTTCACGCGCAAGGTAAAGATGTTGACCCTTTATCTCCAAAACTCCCTCGTTGAACTCTAAATTTATCATTTGTGCATTTTGACGCTGTGCCAGTAAAAAGTGGGCAAGCCAAAGAATTGTATAAAGGGCATCGAGCGTCTGCATTTCAGGCAAAAGAGTTGCAAAAGAGTTTTTTGATATAAGATCGGATGCCGTATGACCTTTTTTAAAGAGGAGCAGGTGGGCAATCAAGGCGATTTGCCGATGGGTAAGCGCGTAATCAAGAGCACTTAGGGCTAAATAATGGCTGTGCCGCTGATAGGCATAGTATCGTACTCCAATACCAATGGGAAGAAGTTTTGCCGCGATAACAAGTTCATGGCGATAATGGGGCGGAATCTCTAATGAAAGATGTAAAAGGTCAAAAAGCCGTTTGGATAATGCGGCACATTGATTTCCGTGATCACTGTGTGTAGCGTACGAATCGAGTAAAAATCGGACACTTGGATTGTAGTTAGCGGGAAACCTGTCGTGAGCGTTGCGAAGCAGGTCGGATAGGAAAACTCCTTCGCGTACTCCAACACCGCTGCAGATAAGCTCTTTGGCCTCGAGATGATTGAGTATCCGCAGTAGAATTAATGTTCCGGGTTTAATGGTATCGAAACGATCGGGTTTGATAAAAAGGCTTTTGAGCTTTTTGGGTGAGGCGCTGAGAATTTGAGTGGCGAATTCACCGAAGCGGATGTCATTGATACTGTATCCATGAAGCTTTTTTAGAGGGTATTGCTCTTTTTTCATTAAAGCGCGGGTTAAAGCTCGAAACGTCCCTCCGATACCGATAAGCGTTTGTGTTTTAATGGGCGGAAGTGCTTGCAGGGCTGTATCAATATAACGGATCGCACCCTCGGTATCGTTATGATCCAAAAAGAGCTCTTTGATTCGGACTGTACCGATATTGAGGGAAAACATCGATTCGACCGTGCCGTTGTTTAGCAGAGCAAATTCACTTGATCCCCCTCCTACATCTACCGAAATAGCTTCCATCGGAGCGAGTAAATTGGTACAGGCCATTCCGCCTAGATAAGCTTCTTTTGCCCCATCGATAACTTTGATAGAGAGCGCGTGTTCTCTACGTATACGAGTGATAAATTCACTTGAATTCGGAGCATCGCGAAGGGCAGAAGTTGCAACACAAAGAATTTTTCGAGCATCGAATGAATGTGCGATGCTTAAAAATTCTCCCAATGCGAGAGCGGTTCGTTCCATTGGCTCATTTTGGAGGTAACCGCCGTTTTTATAGGCATTTTCTCCTAAACGGACGGAACTTTTGGCTTCATGAATAATATGAAAAGCAAAACGGCTGGTTTTTTGAAATACCGCCATCCTCATGGAATTGCTTCCAATGTCGATAATGGCGGTACATTGTGCCATTTATTGTTCTTCTTCTATCAGCTGTTTATGCTTGTAGAGAAGCTCTTGCATCGTCTCAACATTATCTTTATCGGGAATAATACAGTCAACCGGACAAACCGCAATACATGCAGGCTCATCATAGGTTCCGACACACTCGGTACAGCGATCCGGATCGATGATATAAATTGGATCACCCTCTTCGATAGCATCCATCGGACACTCTTCACGACACGCGTCGCAAGCAATACATTCATCGACTATTAGTAGCGGCATAGGTTCAACCTCGGTTTTTATATTCGTTTGTGCGCGATTTATAGCGAAACGAAGCTTTAAAATATATTTATCGTATAAAGTTAGGATTTATTTAGCGCATCGGAAGGACACAACACAGCTTGGAAGCCAAGACAAGACGTGCGATGGTACCGTCTATTCCGTCATTTCGATTGGTGAGAGTAATCTCTGCTCCAATTGCTTCTGCGGCACTTTTTGCCAAAAACAGTCCCAGCCCGACCCCTGATTTGTTCCCTTGACGCTTAAACGGGGCAAAAAGGTCTATACTTTCATCAATTCCACATCCTTCATCAATTACTTCGATGACAATTCCGGTATGGTCCAAATGGCTTTGGAAGAGGATAGTTTTCCCTTCGGGGGTAAATTTCATCGCGTTTTGTAAGAAATTCTGAAGAATCTGATTGAGTAATGTCACTTGCAATACCGCCATAAACGAGTCGGGCTCGAAATTGGTTTTGAGAACTTTATTTTCACTATGGGCGAGAAGGGCAAAATCCCCTTCCCATTTTTTGAGAATTTTAATGATATCGGCTTCGCTAGGCATCTCTAATTGTGCCCCCTCTTGACGACCAATATGGAGGATGTCGGCAACGATTTTATTCATCTCATCGACGCTTTGATTCGTGATGCGGATCGCTTCGATGTACTCTTCAGGACTCCGTTGTTTGATCAAGGTTACCTGATTTTTAAGTTTGATGACGGCAAGAGGAGTTTTAAGCTCATGGGCCGCACCGATAAAGAGTTCTTTTTGATATTTTACAAAATTCTGAATTCGTCCGATGAGCCGATTGAGCGTTTCACCAAGGGGTTCAAACTCATCAGGGAGTTGATCTACCTTAATGGGACGTATAAGGTGTTCATTCATATTCGATAGCCTTCTGGTGAGGCTGCTGATAGGTGCAATCAGCATTTTTGAAAAAGCGATTGCATAAAGAATAATGACGACAAACCCTACCGCATTGATGAGAAAGATAGAGTTTAAAATTTTATGTAAAAGCCGCTTTGTAGGGGTGATGTCACGACTGATTTTCAGATAGGATAATTTTTCAAAATCAAAAGGATAGATGAGAGTAAGCGTTGTTGTTTTATCGGGATGATTGGTCTCAAAAAAATTGAGATGGTCTTCGTTGGGTGAAAGGGTGACAAGCTCGATGCTAAGACCCATTAATGAGTCTGCATTATTTTGCTTTGCCGATAGGAGCGATTTGTAAGCAGAAATATTTTCGGCAAAACTAATCAGCTCAGCTTGTTTTTCGTCATATATGGATTGTTTTATAAAAAGGTATAGAAAAGAGGAAAAAAGGATGACCAATGCCGCTGAAGCGACAATGAGCTGGAACAGAAAACGTCGTCGTATACTTCTTTTTGAAAACAAAGGGTGTCCTTATGTAAAAAGGGTGAATCATTAAAGAACTATAGCGTGTTTAATGAAAAAAAGTACCTAAGTAAGAGTCTAGTATATAAGATTAACATCTATAGAAGATTGGGCAAAACTCCCTATTATAGGAGTTTGACCTGGATGCAGAGGGGTTGATTTTTAGTTAACTTCTTTTGGAAAGCAAAAACGGTATCCACGGCGACGTACGGTTTCAATGGTAGTGATACCGAGAGGTTTGTCCATTTTTTGGCGAATTTGGTTGATAGCAACTTCGATAACGTTTGGTGTTACCAGTTCAGGCTCTTCCCAGATTGCATCAAGAAGCTGCTCTTTGGAAACGATTTGATCACGATGACGCGCAAGGTGGGTCAATACTTCAAACGGTTTACCTTTGAGCTCAATCTCTTTTTCTTTGTAAATGATTTTTTCTTCTTCAGGGTTGATCGTCAAATCATCGATTTCGATGATATTGCTGCCGCCGAAACGTAAACGCGCTTCGATACGAGCTACAAGAACATCAAAGTCAAACGGTTTACGGATATAGTCATCTGCACCCGCACGAAGTGCTTCGATTTCGCTAGCATTGTCATCACGTGCTGATAGGACGACAACGACTGTTTTAGGAGTGTTGGTTTTGATATCAGGGATGATATCGACGCTGTTCCCGTCAGGGAGCATCCAATCCATCAAAATGAGATCGTAGTTACGGATGTCGAGATAATACTCACCGTCTTTTAATGTCTCTACGACGTCGCTTTGATAACCGAACTCTTTTAGCCCTTCTGCTAGGGTTTTGTTTAATGTTACTTCATCTTCAATGATTAAAATGCGCATTTACGTTCCTCGGAGCGAAATTTTGGCGAAATTGTAGCATAGTTTTAGAAAATTTTAAACTTTTTTTCAATTTTTTTTAAAAAATGAAATTTTTTTGAACACCGACGGTGCAATTTGGGAGGATATTCGGTTTGCTTATAGTGAGGCCTAGCGTATCAATTAGGGGGAAGTTTTGTTTCAATGAAGCTGCTAGAAATTCAAGAGCCTCTTCTATCAGATAAAACTGCTCGGTGCGTAGGAGTGTTTGAATATGGTTGGCGACATCGGCATAATTAATAAAGTGTTTTTCACTGTAAAGGTAATCGATAAGACAATGAATACGGACCGTTTGCGGGGTAAGCCGCTCTTGAGGAAGTATCCCGAGGATCGTTTCAAAATGCAAATCCTCGATAATGATTTTCATGCGACCCGTTTCTCTTCCCCTTGAAATAATCGGATGAAGTTAGGGATGTGTTTATAAAATAAAATAAATGCGATAAACACTACCGGAGCATGAAACATCGCAGGATTGAGAAGAAAAGATGCGACAACCAACGCGAGGAGCCCGAGCATAGAAGAGAGGGATGAGATACGGATTGTCTTAGCAGAAACAGCCCATACCACCAAAGCAATAGCCGTTGGTATCGGAAGCATTACCGCCATAACACCCATTCCTGTTGCCACCCCTTTTCCCCCTTCAAACCACATATACGGGCTGAAGCAGTGACCGATAACAGCGAGTACGGCTACCATCCATTGAACACTCTCGTCCATACCGAACTGTTTGGCGGCTAAGACAACAGCAATCCCTTTAAGAGCGTCGAGAGCGAGGGTTGCGGCTCCAAGTTTTTTAGCGAGTGCAGGGTTGGTCTCCTTGACCACGCGCAGTACATTGGTTGCACCGATACTTCCGGAACCCGATTCTTTGACGTTAACTCCGGCAAAGAATTTAGCGAGGAGCAGACCAAAAGGGATACCTCCTAGAAGATAGGCCGCGAGATAAAAGTGTACGTTTTGATTAAATAAAAAATCCATCGAAAAGCCTTGAGTAAGTATTTTATTGCCGTATTATAAATCACGGATGGTTACAACTGCCTAAAAAAGTGCTGAAGGAAATTCACGCTTCAAGAAGAGGGTAGTATGAGTTGGCTATAATAACTCTTATCAGCATGACAAGGATTATGGGTTTGAATACCGAAGAATTAAAACAAAAAATTATTGATCTTAAAAGCCGTCTCAGCGTTACGGTTGTGGCGCACTTTTATCAGCGCGATGAAGTGTTTGAGATGGGAGATATCACGGGCGACTCGCTCGAACTGGCTAAGCGCACCATGGCGGACGATAAAGCATTTGTCGTGTTTTGCGGTGTCGGATTTATGGGGCAGAGCGTCAAAATTCTCAGTCCGCATAAGCGGGTTGTAATGCCGAAGATCGCCTGCTGTGCGATGGCAAAGATGATTGACGGGCTTTATTATGACGAATCGATTGCAAAGCTTGACGCAGCAGGAATCAAAAGCGAAGATATTCTCCCGATCACCTATATCAATTCTGATGCCGCCGTCAAAGCGCGTGTCGGAAAAATGGGGGGGATGGTCTGCACCAGCTCCAATGCGAAAACGATTATCACCAAAGCACTCGCCGAGGGGAAAAAGATCCTTTTCGTCCCTGATCGCTGTTTGGGACAAAATATCGCCAATATGATGGGATTGAAGTCGTGTGTACTCGGTGATGGCAGTGATCCCAAAGAGGCCGATATCATCTGTTACGACGGCTTTTGCTCGGTCCATCAGCTTTTCAGTGTTGAGGATATCGAGTTTTACCGTGCCAAATATCCGGGGATTTTGATCGCTGTCCATCCCGAGTGCGATCCCACTGTGTGCGAAAAGGCCGATTTCGTCGGATCGACATCGCAGCTCATCAAGTACATTACGGAACTTCCGGCGGATCAAAAAGTAGCGGTAGGGACGGAGTTTAACATGGTTAATCGCCTCCGTCCGTCTAACACCTATATCCTCTCCTCCACCAAGCCCGAATGTCCGACGATGAACGAGACGACATTGGAAGATTTGTACAATACTCTCAAAGCGATTGAGGACGGTGAACCGATCAATGAGATTTTTGTCGATGAAGATACGGCGTATTGGGCGAAAATCGCGTTAGAGAGAATGATGGCGTTATGATCGTTTCAAGAGTCACAATTAGTGAATAAAGCAGTAATTAACCATATCAGAAAGTTTACGACATTTGAGTGGTTAGTATTTATCAAAGTTTTAGAAAATCAAACAGAAGAAGAATTAAAAAAAATCGAACCGAATAGTATTGAATTGTATAATCTTCAAAACTTTAATTGGTATGTAATTTTAGCAGATTTGGCTTTGCGACTTGCGGAGTATGAGCGTACAAAAGTTAATTTTAAGCAATTGCCGACTCCAGACGATTATAGAAAATATATCTCACTATATCTCAATAGTAGTGATAATGAAAGTAATTTTACTAAAGATTTAAATTATTCTTTAAATTTGGCACTTTCAAAATATGGTTATGAACAAATGAAGCGTTATGCACCTCCAGTGAATGATTTAGGAAGACTAATCAAGCTTTATGGTGGTATTGAGAGTGTTTTTCAAGAGAAATTTGGATTATTACCAAAACAAGCTGTTTACTTTTATACTCTGAATAATGCAAAACATGAGATTTATGAACCTTTTGATTTTAAAAATATGCTCAGATTACTTCAGGGGTATGATTCGACTATAACTGAGAATAGATTGCAAACTTTTTTGAACATTTTTTCAATTACTATTAAAGATTATCGGTTGTCAGCTAAAAATGAAGGTATTACAAAAACAACTGTTAAATCAAAACGATTGATTGAAAAATATCCAATTATATGCTTAGATAAAAATTATTTATACTTTATTCCATCGATTCATGTATTATTGGAATCTTTAAGTCACAAAATTTTTGAAAAGTTAAAAGAATTACAAAAAAATTCAGATGCATTTCAAAGAAAATTCGGAGATGTATTTGAAGATTACATACGTGCATTAACACAATTCTCACATAAAGAACATTTTTATGAATGTAATCAGTTGATACAAGAAGATCATCAAAAAAAAGCTGAATTTTATCTTGTAAAAGATGACATAGCTATTATCGTGGAAGCTAAGCTATTGCATATAGATGAACAAATTATTCTCAATGGAAGTAGTGTTGACTTAGAGAGAAAATTCAAAAATACAATTAGAACAGCAGTCGAGCAAATTCAATCATGTTTTGAAAAGATTGATAAGGGACATCAGTATGGATTGATTGTAATTCATACACATATTCCATTATTAGAAACATATACCAAACAATTTGAAGGACGAAAAGGTTTCGATTTTCTCAATAATATAAAAATTATTTCCATAATAGATTATGAGATTTTAATTCATAATGAAATCGAAAGTATTTTTGATTATCTAAAGCAGGATGACGAGAATAAGCAGCAAATTGCATTATCTTTTGAACAAAGAAATCCTTTTTGTGAACAGAGTGTTTTAGATTTGGTTGATGAATTAAGCGATAAAACCCCCGATATGCTACAATAAGATAAAAGTTTTGAAAGGGTGTTTTAATGAACGAAAAAGAGCTGATTTTACAAAAACTCACCCTTTTAAAACCCGAAATAATGCAAAGGTATCATATTACGTCACTTGCCCTTTTCGGTTCATTCGCCCGTGGTGAACAAACACTAGAGAGTGATGTGGATTTACTCGTCGATTTCTCAGATACCCCTGATTTGCTCCGATTTATTGAACTCGAAGAGAAGATCAAAGCGGTATTGGAACGAAATGTTGATTTGGTGCCTCGTAGAAAACTCAGAGCCGAATTGTTTGAGCAGATAGAGAATGAGAAAATAGCGGTATGAAACGCAATTATGTCCTTTATATCGATGATATATTGCGCAGTATCGATAAATGTGAACGATTCGTCGAGGGGTATGAATTCAAGGCATTTAAAGAAGATGATAAAACAGTCAGTGCATGTGTCCGCGAAATCGAAGTAATCGGTGAAGCGGCAAAACAGATACCAGATGAGATAACAAAGCAGTATCTCAATATTCCGTGGTCGTTAATGGCGAAAATGAGAGACAAGATGATCCATTGGTATTTTGAGATAGACGAAGAGATCGTATGGAAAGTAATCCAAGAGCAGTTCTCGACTTTAAAATTGGATATTGAAAAAATGAAGCAAGAGATTCTTTAGCCGATTTTGTTTATTAGAAGTAGTACAATATTTCATTAAGCAATCAACGTAAACGCAATGACAGTCACGAGCAACGACAGGTTTTCCTCGTTCGTTTTGAATCTCTTTATGCGTTTTGGGATATAATTTACTCAATTACAAAGAGGAGGGATCAGATGGTAGATATTGAAGCACTCAAGCATGAAATTGTTGAATGTCTTAAGCCTCTTGATCCTGATAAGATTATCTTGTTTGGTTCTTATGCCTATGGCACTCCTACGGAAGATAGTGACATCGATCTGTTTTTGGTCAAAGATGATCTGAACATAGAAGATGGCAGAGATTATAATTTAAAAGCAAGAAAACAACTGCGATCCATCATCATGAATCATCATACCAACGGTATAGATATTCTATCCGCTCCATCGAGTTTTATCAATGCCCGTGAAGATTATTTTTATAAAGTAGACATCCTGCAAAATGGAAAAGTGTTGTATGAACGAAACGTCAGCTAAAGAGTGGTTAACAAAGGCTTGGCATCACTTAAGCACGGCTAATTTACTGTATGAACTAAACCATTACAGTGATATTGTTGCCATTGAAATTCATTATTCTGCTGAGATAACATTAAAATCGATACTAGCATTTGAAAATAGTAAAATAGTAAAAATTCACGATTTGATAGAAATATACAAGCTTATAAAACATCGATTAACTCTACCTGAATGTGATCTCTCTTTTTTAGACATTATAAGTGAATACCATATCCGTGAATCGTATCCCTCACCCCATAGAAGACTACCCTCAAAGGAAGAAATCAAATCTATGTTAGAGTTCACAAATAGCTTATTTGCAGAGGTTTGTAGTGTTTTGAACGTCTCTATCGAAGAGATCAAAGTTCTGTAAAAAAAGTGAAAAGGTAACTGTATGATCGAACAATTTATCCGTGAAGTATTAGCCGAAGATGTCGGGCGTGGGGATCTGTATGCGCGGGTTTCTGCTTCCGTTCCTGCGAGTGCGAAAATTATTGCCAAAAGTGACGGGGTATTTGCGGGCGGAGAGTATTTGAGGGTCCTTGCGGATATGGAAGAGTTTATGATCGTTTGGCACAAACATGACGGTGACGTATTTGCCAAAGGAGAAATTCTTCTCGAACTCAGCGGTGATTCTCATACTCTCCTTCGTATCGAGCGGACATTGCTTAATATGCTGCTGCATGCCAGCTCCATTGCGACATTGACCCGTCAATACGTTGATCTCATAGCACCGTACGGTACGAAACTCCTTGATACTCGAAAAACCCGCCCGTTGCTCCGCAATTTTGAAAAATACGCGACCCGTATCGGCGGGGCGACGAATCACCGGATGGGGTTGGACGATGCTCTGATGCTCAAAGATACCCACCTCAAAACGATTGCTAATTTAGAGAGTTTTATGGAAGAGGCGCGTAAAAAGATTCCGTTTACCTCGAAAATCGAGATTGAAGCGGAAGATTTCGAGATGGCTAAAAAAGCGATGAAAGCGGGAGCGGATATTGTGATGTGTGACAATATGACACCTCTACAGCTCCGCGAAGTAGTGGAATACAAATGGAAACACCACAGCAGCATATTACTCGAAGCAAGCGGTAATATTACGTTAGAAACCATTGAAGAGTACGCCAAAACGGGAGTAGATGCGATCAGCACAGGCTCATTAATACATCAAGCTTCATGGATTGATATGTCGATGAAAATGGATTAATCTGTGGCTGACGATACGGAAAAAACGGAGGAACCCACCTCCAAGAAACTTGAAGATGCCCGAGAAGAGGGGAACGTTGCCAAAAGTCAGGATATTATCGGAGTCGTTGTTCTTTTGGTTTCTATATTGGCACTTTTGATGTTATTTACCTTTATTGCCGATCGTATGCTTAATCTTGCCCGGTACTATTTTTCCCTTTTAGGTACACCGCTAGATCGTCAAGCGATGATGAATATTGCGTTTGTCACTTTTAAAGAGACGCTGATTATGGCATTGCCTGTTGCAATAATCGTAGCGATTGCCGGAGTAGCGGGAACAGTGGCGCAGATTGGATTTAATTTTACAACGAAGCCTCTGATACCCAATTTCTCCAAACTTGATCCGATCGCGGGATTGGGTAATCTTTTTACCTTTCAAAAAGCGCTTGAATCGATTAAAATTACCCTTAAATCCTTTACGGCATTGGGGATAGGATTTCTCTTTTTCTGGCATTATATGCAAGAGCTTCCTACTGTAGCCCTTTTTAGTCTCGAAGATCAGATGGGATGGTTGCGGGATAAAGCCATTGTTCTTGCTGTGGTGATGCTTATTATTATCTCCGTCTATGCCATGGTCGATTTATTTCTGACCCGTAAACAATATTTTGACAAACTTAAGATGTCAAAACAAGAGATCAAAGACGAATTTAAAAATATGGAAGGGGATCCACATATAAAGGCGAAAATTCGTCAGATTCAGATGCAGGCAGCCCGCAAACGGATGATGTCTTCTGTTCCGAGCGCCGATGTGGTCATTACTAATCCTACCCATTACGCCGTAGCAATAAAGTACGACGAGACCAAACACTTTGCTCCTGTCGTGGTTGCCAAAGGGGTGGACAATATTGCCATCCAAATCAAAAAGATTGCCCGCGAAAACGGTGTTCATGTGGTTCAAAATCCTCCATTGGCACGTTCCCTGTATGCTGAGGTGGATATCGATCACCCGATTCCCGATATGATGTTTGCTGCTGTTGCTGAAGTTCTTGCGTATGTGTATAAAATGGGTAAAAAAACAAAATAGACCGTAATAACTACGTAATCCAATTACGTAGTTGCTTTTTGCACAATTTTTTCCTATAATTCGTTATATCCTACAAAACATAACGAAAGTGTCGCCTGTTTTCAAGAATATTAGTTGCAGCTCAGATGTTTGAATATCGTTATATCATAAAAGAAATAAAGGAAAAATGGATGAAAGTAAAATATACTCTAGGGTTAAGTGTCATAGCTATTTTGAGTTTAGCTGAAGCAGCCATGGCGGCAGATGATTTAGCAAGTGCGTTTAAAGAGGGGAATGTAACCGGAGAACTTCGAGCATACTATATCAATAAAGCGTATACCGGAGATGAATACTGGCGCGACGGATTGGCAGTAGGGGGAAAACTCGGATTTATAACGGCGCCGGTATCGGGTATATCGGCGGGGGCATTATTGTACTCAACCAACAAAGTAGATAGTATAAGTCCAATTACCAAGAAAAATGACAAAACGCTTTTTAATTCAAATGATAAAGGATATACCTACTTAGGTGAAATGTATATCAATTATCAAAAAAACAATACGGTATTTAAAATCGGACGTCAGCGACTGGATACTCCCTTGATCGGATCGGATGATGCTTCACGGATGTTACCGAATCTTTTTGAAGCAGCTGTCCTTACGAATACGGATATATCCGATACAAAAATTATCCTTGGACAGGTTACACGTATTGCCTACGGGACAGCGTCCAATGCTTTTGGTCCCTACGCGTATAATCTTGATATGCCGACCAGCAGCACGAATCCCTATCCAGGGGCAAAATTGGGGACACAAGCCCTTGCATACGGATACGGAGCAATTTACGATCCTACCAAAAGAAGTAACGGATATCATGGGATGACTGCGCAAGTAAATTATCAAAATGGCGATTTTCAGTCTATGTCAGGAGGCGCATTTGGAGGTAATGTCTCTCAAGAGGGGGTAACGATGGCGTCCGTCGTTTATGAAGGAGTCCCTCATACCAAACTACAGCTTTGGGACTATTATCTTCAAGATTTATTTAACACGATGTACGCACAGGGCGATTATTCTTGGAAATGTTTATTAAACCCTGCGGTTAAAATGACAGCTTCGGCGCAATATATGCAACAAAACGGTGTCGGTAGTAAAGAAATAGGGACGATTGATTCCAAGTATTATGGCTTTCAACTTCAATCTCTTTACAAAGATATTATTTTCAAGGCAGCTTATTCGGGTACAGGTTCGAATTTGAATGCGATTAATAATGGGGGTGTTATTGCACCATGGGGAGGTATGAACTCTTTTACATATACCCAATCAACACGGGATCAATATTTTGCCGATACAAAATCCTACAAACTTTTGACAGGCTATGACTTCAAAAATTTAACCGGCTATGATTTTGAAGCAAGTGTTTCTCATGCACGATATATGATCGGAACTGAAAATGATTACGTTCCCGGTACTACATGGAACGCAAAAGAGACAGATTTAGATATTAAGTATAATGTTGAAAGTGTGAAAAATTTACAAGTATGGTTGCGTTCTAACTATCAACGAAATTTTGCTCCCGCCACAGCAACTACCAATACCGTAAATAATAATGAATACCGTCTTGAAGTAAATTATAAATTTTAAAGAAATAGCTTTGCCGAATTAATGATTCGGTGAAGTTACAATAAATAGCAGAGTAATGAAAAATAATTTGATAAAATTTTGATAAAAACGTCGGGGCTATACGGCTAAATCAGGGATTTTACACACAGATAGCGCACAATCTATAACTATAATAAAAAATAATAAACTAGGAAATGATTTTTTTTTATTATGTTTATTTATATGCTATAACATAAAACAATGGATTGACTTGTTAACCGTAATTAAGCTAGCATTCGCTCGATTTCATAAGCAAATTTAATAGGGCTAAGGTGAAAAATTGAAAAATTTCTTTGGTATTAAATCGTTAACAGGCACGAGCCTCCGTCAAATAACTTCTTTGGCACACAACATGAAATCTGAAGCGCGACGAAATGTCAGCAACCGGTTTTTAGAGGGCAAAACTATCCCTCTTGCAATTAGATCTTTCAGTCCTGTTGTCCATATTGATGTTATGTCTGCCATCATAAAGTCCGGAGGTTATCCTCTATTACTGCCACAGTACTCTTTTGATGCATCCGTCCATCCGCAAGATTTTGCGCATACCTTATCCAATCATCATCAGCTGATTATAATGTCAGATTTTGGCGAAGAAGATATCAAGATTTTCACCGAAAATTCGACGGCTTCCGTTATGTGTTCCGCTTCGAAAGAGTGTAATCCTATCCCTGTCCTCAGTCAATTCATGTCAATGATAGAAACAGGTGGGACGGATGAATCTTTTGTCGTTTCTTACATTGGAAACGAAGAAGCAACATTGCGAAGTTGGGTATCACTTGCAACGATTCTTGGATTTACCCTCCGCTTGGATATGCACCATCTGAGCGATCAAACGCTTTCTATGGTAGCTGCTGCTAACAGTGCACAACCAAAAGCGAATATTGTGTTAACGGAAACACTGTATGAACTCGTTAAAGAGAGTAATTATATTGTTATCGGCGATACACGCCATCCGGATTTTATCCACAATAAAAATTTGTGGCATATTAATGCAAGTGTCATGAAGGATACCAAAGAAGGGGCTGTCATTATTTATTCATTGACTACGCTGCTTAAAAAATTTGTTGATGTTGATGTTTTATCCAAGAACGTCTTTCCTCGTATTGATGCATCCGTAAATCAGGAATATCTGGTTCGCAGCCTTCTTCTTCAGCTTGATAGCTAAATTAAAATCATAAAGACGTAATTAAGGATTTCGAAATGACAACAAATAAAACGATTCTGAAGTTTAACGGATCACTATTGCTTGTGGGTGCCCTATTAGTAGGGTGCGGCTCCAATGAAGTTAAACAAACAGACAAAAAACCCGCAACGGTAAGCGTTGTTGAAATTAAGCCCGAAAGTGTTCCTGTTGATACGAGTTATGCGGCTACCGCTGAAGCTATCCGACATACGCAGATTCGAGCTAGAATCGATGGATACCTTTTAAAACAGGAATACAAAGACGGAGCCATTGTGAAAAAAGGGCAAACGCTGATTCAAATTGATTCGGCACCCTACAAATTAGCTCTCGACAACGCTCAGGCAAAACAGCAAGCGATTCAAGCACAATATACGAACGCCAAAGAAAATTTTGACCGTATAGCCCCTTTGTACGAAAGTAAAGCAGCGACGAAACAAGAATATGATACGGCAGTAGCAGTATTACGAACATTAAAAGCGAATCTATCAGCTGCGAATGCAGAAGTGGATCAGGCAAAACTGAATTTGAGTTATTGCAAAATCACTGCACCGTTTGATGGGGTTGCTGATAAAATTTTGCAATACGAAGGAAGTTATATTATTCCGGCACAAAACGGTTTATTGACTACTCTTTCCCAAATCAATCCAATTCGTATGAATTTTGAGATGAGTCAATCCGACTACGAGGCAATTTTATCAAATTCCGGAACGCAGGACCTAATCGGTCAGCCGGTAAAAGTAATTTTTACCGATGGGAAAAATTATGAAAGTGTTGGAAAAATTGATTATATTGCACCGACAATTAACCAAACGACCGGAACACGTACTGCACGTATTATTGTCGATAACAAAGACGGGAAGCTTTCTCCGGGACAATATGTACATGTTGAATTTGGAAATATCAATATGAAAAATGTCCTCTTGATTCCACAAAAGTCACTCATGCAAGGGGAACACGGCTATTTTGTCTATAAAGCGGTTAATAACGGATCAGCTGTTCAGCAGGCGGTAACACTTGGCAAATGGGTCGGTGATAAGGTAATTATCATCCAGGGGATTAAAGATGGAGATCTTGTTGTGAAAAGTGGCATCGAAAAAATTGGTAACGACGGCAAAATCGTAATCAAAAATTAAAAAGCATAACAAGGGAAAATATGTCTAGTTTCTTTATTAAAAGACCGGTCTTAACCTCCGTTCTTGGAATTTTAATTATTATCATTGGGCTTGTGGCCGCAAAGTCATTGCCCATCGCGCAGTTTCCGCGTATTACACCTCCGACCGTTGTTGTAACGGCGAGTTATCCCGGTGCTGATGCAAAAACAATTGCCGATACGGTTATCGCTCCGATAGAAGCCCAAATTTCTGGGGCTGAGCACCTAATTTACACCTATTCATATGCTTCCGGCCCATCAGGTGCTGCAACCATCGTGTGTGTGTTTGAAGTAGGTACTAACATCGATATCGCACAAAACGATATTTCAAACCGTGTTAATATTTCACTCAGAAAACTGCCAGAAGTAGTTAAAACACTGGGTGTTACAACGATGCCCAGAGCACCAGATATGCTTATGCAAGTTGCACTGTTTTCACCCGATGGGAAGACGAACGATGTAGAAATCAGTAACTATGTGAAAGCCAATGTCATTGATGAAATCAAGAGAATCCCAGGAGCAGGACAGGCTGCTATTATGGGAACCCGAAACTATTCTATGCGGGTATGGTTGGATACCGATAAAATGGGTTCATTGGGAATAACCGTTCCGGATGTCAATAAAGCTATTAATGAACAAAATATTCAGGTTTCTCCTGGGCGAGTCGGTATGGGACCGTCTGAGAAAGGGCAAAAACTTACCTATATGTTAAGTGCTCACGGACTTTTGGTAAAACCTGAAGAATTTGAAAATATTATTCTTCGTGCTAATAACGATGGTTCCGTCGTTATGCTTAAAGATGTAGCCCGTGTAGAACTTGGGGCAGAAAACTATGAATTTTTCGCACGTGTGAACGGTAAACCGGCGGTTATGATTGCCGTTTATGCACAAGCCGGGGCAAATGCGCTTGAAACGGCTGCAACTGTTCAAAAAACCATGGCGGAGCTTTCGAAATCATTTCCACAGGGTATAAGCTATTCTATCCCCAATGATACGACTATTTTCGTAAAACTTTCAATTCAAGAAGTTTTTGAAACTTTAGCGGAAGCCATTGCCTTGGTTGTATTGGTCATCTTTGTTTTTCTTCAAAGTTGGCGTGCCAGTTTGATCGCATCGATTGCTATTCCGGTTTCACTGCTGGGAGCTTTCATCGGCATGTACATGTTGGGATTTTCGATCAATACGCTCACGCTGTTTGGTTTAATTCTCGCCATCGGTATTGTTGTCGACGATGCCATTATTGTGGTTGAGAATATGAAGCGGGTTATGGAAGAGGAGGGCGTTTCTCCATTCAAGGCGGCTATCCTCTCGATGCATGAATTGACCGGGCCGATTATCTCGGTCGTCTTAGTACTGTGTGTCGTTTTCATACCATCGGTGTTTATGGGTGGTATGACAGGTCTGTTGTATAAACAGTTTGCGGTAACCATTGCGATATCGGTTATTTTTTCAGGATTGGTTGCGTTGACCATTACTCCGGCATTAGGGGCACTTTTTCTTCGTGCAGATGAAAAACCGATTAAAATGTTTGAAGCGTTTAATGATTGGTTTGAAAGAACAACAACAAATTATGTTAAATCGACCATCTGGATGATTGGAAACAAAGGGACAAGTTTTATTGCTTATTTTTTAATTCTTGGTTCCATTGTGTTTTTTGCGTCATCTGTACCAAAAGCATTCCTTCCGACAGAAGATCAGGGATATTTTTATATTGTGTCAACGGCCCAAGACGGTTCGACAATCGAAAATACCGATGCTATTTCAAGAAAAATTGAAGCTATGGCAAAATCAACGGAAGGGGTTAAAGATGTTGTCTCGATGATCGGTAGTAATGCTCTTACCGGACAACTCGAGCCAAACTCGGTAACAACAACCGTACGACTAAAAGATTGGGAAGAGCGTAAAGGTAAAACTCTCTCAGCCGATGGCTTGATGAAGTCAATGACGGAAAAACTTGAAAAAATTCCGGGCATTAAATTCAAAGTCTATGGACCACCGCCTATTCGCGGACTTAGCAGAACGGGTGGGGTACAGCTTTGGATTCAATCGCACCATGCGAACAGTGAAGTTGAGCTTGCAACGATAACCAATAAATTTATCGAAGAGGCAAAATTGCTTCCGCAAGTTAAAAAAGCATCCGCTCAATTGCAAACCAATTGTCCGGTTATTTTACTGGATGTTGACAGAGTACGTGCAAAAACACTCGGCGTTTCGTTGACCGATTTGTTTGAGACTCTTCAAAGCACTATCGGGTACAAAAACGTTAATCAATTTGTTCGAAATGGCTTGACCTATTGGGTTAAAGTTCAATCGGATGCCGGAAACCGAAAAACTCCGGAAGACATTGGAAAGATTTTTGTTAAATCGTCAAGCGGCACTATGATTCCATTGCGTGATCTTGTAACAATACGATACGGAATCGCACCGGCACGTATTGACCACTTTAATGGTCTCCTTGCGACACGGCTTGTTATTGATCCACAAGACGGTTACAGTACGGGTGACGTTATGGATGCCATGGACAAGCTTTCACAAAAATTATTTCCATCGTATTTTGGTTATAAATGGGAAGGTATTGCTTATCAACAGCAGCAAGCAGGTGACCGCTCTGCAACAATTTTAGCGTTCGGCTTGCTGATGGTTTTTCTTATCCTTGCTGCTCAGTATGAAGCTTGGGGCTTACCGTTTGCCGTTATTATGGCGGTTCCATTCGGTATATTCGGAGCATACGCGATTGTGTATTTTATGGATAAAGTCAATGATGTCTATTTCCAAATCGGACTGCTGACATTGATTGCATTGGCCGCGAAAAATGCGATCTTGATCGTAGAGTTTGCCGAATTAAAACGGCTTGAAGGCTTTAGTATTATAGAAGCGACTAAAGAGGCAGCACGTATGCGGAATAGACCGATTATTATGACCTCTCTTGCATTTATACTTGGGGTTCTTCCTTTGGTTATAAGTTCGGGTGCAGGTGCAGAGAGCCGTCACTCAATCGGGTTGGGTGTTCTTGGCGGTATGTTAGCTGCAACGTTTATCGCGAGATATTTCATTCCGTTTCTTTATTTTGTTGTTGCAACATTACAGGAGAAATATGTGCCAAAAAAAGTTGAATTGATCGATGAATCAAGCAAAGAGGCGGCTCATCATGAATAAATATTATTTCTTACCTCTTGTATTGTTTATTGCAGGCTGTACCGTTGGACCGGACTATAAACGTCCTGCAACAGAGTTGCCTGTTGAATGGAACAGCTACGAAAAAATGGATATGAATGTTTCTAAAGAGACAAAAAAGTGGTGGGAGTCTTTTAACGATTCAGCATTATCTGGGCTCATCAATAAAGGTGTAGAAAACAATTTCGACATTAAAATTGCTATGTCTCAAGTGGATGCAATGATCGGTGAAGCTGAGTCGGTAGATTCTAACTTTTATCCGCAAATTGGGGTGGGGGGAGCATCGACACGATCGCAAAATACCGCCTCAATGCTCAGTAACAGCCAAAAAGGTAAACTTTATACCAATAATGTATTCGGTTTGTCTTTGAGCAGTTTTGAGATCGATTTTTTTGGAAAATGGAGACGTGCCAGCGAAGCGGCAAAAGCCACTATTCTTCAAAGTAAATTTGTTCAGTCTCAAGTGCAGCAAACGCTGACTACGGATATTTGTTTAAGTTACTTTAAACTCCGTTTCCTTGATGACACGTTTGACAAGGTTAATCAATTAGCCGTATATCAACGTGAGATGCTTGCCCTTTCGAAGGCAAAGTTTGATCAAGGGACAGCCACTGATATTGAAGTGTCTCAATCAAAAAGAGAATTACTTAAAATCAATGATCAAATGAGCGACTTGAAGGCTCAGATTAAAACGGTAGAAAATCATTTGTTAATGCTTACCGGAGGAGTTCCCGGGGAGAAAGTCTCACGCGGTTTGAGTATCTCTGAGCTGTACAGCAAACGGATTTCAATTCCTGCAGGATTGCCCTCAGATCTTCTTGCTCGCAGACCTGACATTCTTGCGGCAGAACAAGCATTAATAGCTTCGAATGCCAATATCGGATTTGTACGTGCCGATTATTTTCCTTCTTTTTCATTAACAGGGGCATTAGGGCAACAAAGTCTTGATTTGAGTACTATTTTAAAACAGCCGCAAAGGTTCTATAACTTTGGTGCAAGTGTGTACATGCCGTTATTTGACGGGGGGTATATCAAAGGAAAAGAAAATGAAGCGATTGCCTATAAACAGCAGAATGTGTATGCTTACAAAAAAACCATTCTCTCTGCATTAGAAGAGGTCGATAATTTGTTGTTTCTCCATTCAACGACGCAGGATAAGATACAATCGTTAGAATTGCAAGAAAAGAAAGTTTTTGAAGAAACCCGGCTCATTAATCAGCGTTACGTCGGTGGTATTATGCCGTATAGCTTTTTGCTGCAATCCTCTGTAACGTCACTTACAACAAGTGAAAATCTGGTGAATGAGAAGTATGCTTTTTTATCTAATCAGACACTTTTAATAAAAGCTTTGGGTGGTGGATTCTAAAGTATAGAGAGATTTTTTAAATCTCCTGTAACGTTAAACATGGGGCAGTTACGATCAGTTAGAATAAAGGTATTGCTAGAAACTTTATATGGGAATAAAATGCTATAATTCATAATGTTTTTTATTGCCTATATAGTTATTGAATGAGTCCTTATGCATTTATCGCTGATCAATTCCGCCCGACATATCGTCCTTATCGTTCATGAAAATCCTGATGCGGATTCATTGGGTTCGGCTTGTGCCTTTTATTCCTATTTGCTGCGTACTCATAAAAAAATCACCCTTTTTTGTTCTTCTGAATCCATTAACCAAAACTTGGCTTTTCTTCCGTGGTTTGATAAACTAACTAACCGCTTTAGCGATGATGCTGATCTGTTGATCAGTTTCGATTGCAGCAGCGTTGAGCGTTTGGGCATTAAATCCTCCTTGAATCTGATCAATATCGATCATCATCGCAGTAATAATAATTTTGGAACAATAAATCTTGTCAATTTGAATGCAATCAGTACGACGGAAGTGGTTTATGACTTTTTTGTTGCCAATGATATAAAAATCAATGGTAAAATGGCACTTTCGCTTTATGCGGGACTCATGGATGATTCAAAATGCTTTAGTGCACCCATTTGTAATGCTAAGACGTTTTTGATGGCACATGAATTGATTGTCCTCGGGGCCGATCATGCATTGTGTATTGAGTGGATGATGAGACGTCGTTCTTTGGCTTCAGTGCGATTGCGTGGGAGACTTTTAAAAGAGATGCAGCTTTTTTCAGAGGGGGCATTGGCTCTTTTCGAGGTGAGTACACATCATTTGGAACAAAGCGGTGCATCACTCGGTGAATGTAAAAGGGTACTCGAAGAAGCCCTTGAGTTAAGGACGGTTCGAGCCGCACTTCTGCGGGTGGAGCATCCATTAGGTGGAGTGAAGATATCCTTGCGTACGGATGGGACAGTAGATGCTTCGCATATAATGAGCCATTTTGGCGGCGGTGGACATGCAAGTAGAGCGGGTGCCAGAATAGAAACAGATAGTCAGACTCTTTTTGATGAGATGATACGGATGATAACAAAGGAGCTTGTGTGAGAAGAGGCCGAAACGGTTCAGGAATTATTGGATGGATTTTGAGTGCACTGGTTGTGGGTGCGATTGGTTTTGTGGCGTTTTCACCGAAGTTTGAACGGGAAGATCCGGTACTGAAACTCAGCCATGACGGATATTGGAATTTTAAAGATCCGATTCATGTGAATGTAGAGGATGCGAGTGGATTAAAATCGTTCAAAGCGACCCTTGCTACGGCACATGATGAATGGGTTGTTGTCGATGATAATACTCCAAGTGCAGAGAAAAAAAGAGTATTTGATATTCTTCCTCCAAAAGGGGTACGCCGCGTAGAAGCCGAATCGGTAACGTTAACGATTGAAGCAACCGATAACAGCTTGTGGGGGATGTTTACCGGTAATACGGTAAAAGAAGAGCTTACGTTGGTTATCGATCAGCGCCGTCCGGTTCTTTCGATTATTGCCAATTCATATAAAATTCAAAAAGGGGGATCGGCGATCGTTATTTTCAAAGCCGAAGATCCTCATATGCAAAGTCTCAATATTGAGACCAATTACGGTAAAACATTTATTGCTCAGCCGTTTGTCAAAAAAGGGTACTACGCTTCGTTGCTAGCCTGGCCGGTGCAAAGTGAGAATTTCAGTGCAACCGTTGTTGCGCGTGACAAAGCCGGAAATGAAACGCGAAGCGTGATTCCTATCCGGTTAAAAGATCATGTATACCGAACATCGAACATCGAACTTAGTGATGCATTTTTAGACGGTAAAATTGCACAGTTAGCGAATGAATATCAACAAACGGTCGGAGTAGACGATCGTCTTGAACAGTTTCGGATTATCAATGAAAAGGTACGTGCCGATAACGAAAAAGTTATTCATGATATAACCTCAAAAGTATCCAATAAAATGATTACGGATTTTAATCCTGCACCTTTTTATCCTCTTGTAAACGGACAAAAAGTAGCTGATTTCGGGGATCACCGAATATACAGTTATAAAGGACAAGAAAATATTTCTCAAGCCTATCATATGGGGCTGGATTTAGCGAGTGTTCATAATGGACCGATCAGAGCTTCTAACGGAGGGATCACCGTATTTTCACAACCCAACGGAATTTACGGAAATTTACCCATTATTGATCATGGCTTTGGTCTATTTACCCTTTATGGGCATTGTTCAGAAGTACATGTTCAAGAGCATGATCCGGTCGCAGCAGGACAAGAGATTGCAAAAACAGGTCTGAGCGGGTATGCTATGGGAGATCATCTCCACTTCGGTATTTTGGTTCAGGGAATTGAAGTGCGTCCGGAAGAGTGGATGGATACAAAATGGATCAGCGATAATATTACCAGTGTTATTGATAATGCTAAACAGTTTATGAACCAACAATAAAAGAAATGGCATAAAGGAAATAACGATGACGATGCAAACAACCATTGGCAAAAGTGTCGAACTCGTTGGAATCGGGTTGCACAAAGGTTCTCCGGTACATCTACGACTGGAACCTTTGGGAAGCAATAGCGGTATCGTGTTTTTTCGAAGCGATGCAGGGGTATCTATTCCTCTTAACCCTTCCAATGTCATCGATACCAAAATGGCAACGGTGATCGGCAAAGACGGCGTGTATATCTCAACGATTGAACATATGCTCTCGGCCATTTATGCGTACGGCATCGATAACCTCCGTGTCATCGTTGATGCGGATGAGATACCGGTAATGGATGGTTCATCCATGAGTTTTTGCATGTTGTTGGATGAAGCGGGAATTGTCTCTCAGGATGTTCCGAAAAAAATTATGCGGATTAAAAAAGAGGTTGAAGTCAAAGAAGGGGATAAGTATGTCAAACTCTCCCCTTCGAATGATCTGAGCTACGATTTCACCATCAAATTTGCCCATCCCGTTATTGATAAACAAACGTATATTCTTAAATTTACCAAAGAGAACTATAAAAGCGAGATTGCCCGCGCTCGAACGTTCGGTTTTGTTCACGAAGTGCAATACCTCCGTTCCAAAGGGCTGGCCCTTGGGGGAAGTTTGGAAAATGCGGTTGTCCTTGATGACAAAAAAGTGCTTAACCCCGAAGGGTTACGGTTCGGAAATGAGTTTGTGCGGCACAAAATTCTCGATGCGATCGGCGATATGTCGCTTATCGGAATGAACTTTATCGGAAACTATGAGGCATTTGCCGGCAGCCACGATCTAAACCATAAATTGACGGTAGAGCTTCTAAAAGATCCTGCAAACTATGAGATTGTAGAGCTGGTCACCGCTGAATCTAAAGAGCTGGCAAAAGCATATGCATGATGCGTTGGTTATCGCACTCTCTTCGCCGGTTCTGGTGGGGATATATAAAAATGGGGAATTGATCGAAGAGATAGAAAGCGAAGCAATGAGTTCCGATGCGCTTCCCGAGATTTTTGATGCTCTTTTGAAAAAATACCAATTCTCTCATTTGATTTATGCGCAAGGCCCGGGGAGTTTTATGGGGATAAAAGTGACCTATCTGTTTCTTCAAACCCTCAGTATCGTCAAGAAAATCCCCCTTTTGGCACGTGACGCTTTCTTTTTTAACGAAAATTACCCCATCAAAGCAGTTGGAAAGCTCTATTTTGTTAAAAATAGGGATACGATTACGATGGAACCGATAGAAAATCCGGTATTAAAGCGTTTTGAGCTTCCACGGATGATACGCATCGACGATTTTACTCCGCACAATGCCCCTAATTATGGGATAGATGCGGTAGGATAAGGATAATTATTGTTTGTTAGTGTACCTGCTACCAGTGCTAATCTAGGACCGGGATTCGATTCTCTCGGTCTTGCTGTTGATTTACGGAATCAAGTTGAATTGGTACCGTCCCGTTTTTTCGCCGTCTCCATAAAAGGGGAGGGTGAAAATAACCCTCGGCTTAAAGGGAATAACCTTTTTGTCAGTATTTTTAACGATCACTATCGTCGTTTAACTCAAAAACGGCAAAATTTTAAATTTACGTTTTACAACCAAATTCCTATGTCTCGCGGTTTGGGAAGCTCATCCGCGGTGATCGTCAGTGCGATAAGTTGTGCTCACGAAGCGGCAGGAGTCAAAGTCTCTAAACGCCGTATTCTGAACCATGCCCTTGTTTATGAGACCCATCCTGATAATATCACCCCTGCGGTGATGGGGGGCTTTAATGCGGCGATGGTAGAGAAGCAAAAAGTATTTTCACAGCAAAAGCATCTACCCGATTATCTAAAAGCAGTAGTCGTGATTCCCAATAAGCCTATTTCCACGGCTAAATCGCGTACGACACTTCCAAAATCGTACAGCAAAGAGAACGCCGTTTTCAATCTTTCACATACTGCGGTGACGATAGGGGCATTTTTTAATGAAGATTGGGAGATGCTTCGTCTCTCTACTCAGGATCGTTTTCACCAAAAAATACGGATGAAAATGCTTCCTGAACTCTTTGCCATTCAAAAAATGGCGTATGATAACGGTGCTTTGATGTCTACACTCTCGGGGAGCGGATCGACGTTTTTTAACATGGTATACGATCAAGATGCTAGAATGCTGGCCGATAAATTTAAAGAATCGTTTGGAGAATTTGAGGTGAGAATCTTAAATTTTGATAATGACGGGCTCGTAGTCGAGCGATAACTAAAGGAAATTTTAGGTATAATGGCGCGAAATTTAAATCAGCCTATACGTATGTGTGTAGTGTGTCGTGAACGGTTTGCGCAATCTACTCTCATACGACTTCAGTGTCACGAAGGCTCTCTTGAATCTTACACAGGCCAAGGCCGAAGTTTTTATATGTGTTCTCCGTGTATTGGGCACAAAAAGGCTCCCGGTCAGTTGGCGCGTCAGTGTAAGAGCAATGCGCTAGAGCTGCTTATGAATCGGTTAAAGGAGATCATCGTTAATGATGGATAAAGTTAGAGTTCATGAAATTGCCAAGGAACTTGGTATCAATTCCAAAGAGGTTGTCGATAAAGCGGCAACAATGGGATTGAACGTTAAAACCGCTTCGAGCACGGTTTCGATCGAAGAAGCCGAGCAAATCATGAACTATATCATGAACGGTGTATCCACTGAAATGGCTGCACCAAAGTCGGCACCGAAAGCTCCGGTTAAAGAAGAGATTGACCCGATAGCTGTTGTTACCGCCGAGAGTTTGAAAACTCCGAGCGTACAAGAGGATGTATCGGTAGTAGCGGAAGTATCTCCGGAAGTTATTCCGGAACAAGAACCTCAAAAACGTTCCGGTCTTAAAATCGTTAAGAAAAAACGTCCGGTAGAAGAAGAATTTGTTGCACCGGTACGTACTGAAAATCTGAATGTATCGCAATACGGAAAACTGAGTGCGGAAGCACAACGTGAGCTGGAAGCAAAACGGGCTAAAAAAGCGCAAAACAATAGTGCACCTGTGCAGAAAAAAGATCAAGGTATCAAGCTTGATATCTTCCGTAATGATATGTCCGATATTTCCATGGATTATGAAGAAAATCAAGTTGTTTTGATGGATTTGAACGATTTGGGTTCAAAAGTTATCCCTGAAGAAGAACAAAAGCCTAAAGAGAAAAAACCAATCGGACGTAATTCCGGTAAAAAGCAGGGTGCTAATAGAAGTAAACCTCGTCAGGTCTCTCGTGAAGCGCGTAAACGCTATACAAAAGATGCTAAAGAAGACGAAATCATTACTCACGTTGAAATTGCAGAAGATATTCGTGTTTACGAATTTGCTGAAAAAGTAGGGCAAAGTATCTCTGCGGTTATAAAAGTCCTTTTTGATCTTGGGATGATGGTTACTAAAAATGACTTTTTGGGCAAAGACGAGATCGAAATCTTGGCGAGTGAGTTTGGTGTAGAAGTCACTACCATCGACCCAAAAGATGCGTTTAATCTCGAGACCGCATACGATGAAGAGCACGTTGACAGTGAAGGTTCGGTGGAACGCCCTCCGGTTATCACGATCATGGGACACGTTGACCACGGTAAAACATCTCTTCTTGATGCGATCCGTAATGCCAAAGTAGCCCACGGCGAAGCGGGTGGAATCACTCAACACATCGGTGCATACTCAGTAGAGCAAAAAGGGAAGTTAATTACGTTCTTGGATACTCCTGGGCATGAAGCGTTTAGTGCCATGCGTTCACGTGGTGCACAACTTACCGATATCATCGTTATCGTTGTCGCGGCAGATGATGGGGTTAAACCTCAAACGCGTGAATCGGTTCAACATGCAAAAGATGCAAAAGTTCCGGTTATCGTTGCGGTCAATAAAATGGACAAACCGGGTGCTAATCCGGATATGGTTAAAGCGCAAATGGCTGAACTTGGGCTCAATCCTATAGAGTGGGGTGGAGATGTCGAATTCGTCGGTGTATCGGCAAAAGCAATGACCGGTATTGATGAGCTTTTGGAAGCGATCTTGCTCCAATCCGAAGTGATGGAGCTCAAAGCGAATCCGGATGTTATGGCAAAAGCGGTTGTTGTTGAATCTACGTTGGAAAAAGGGCGTGGACCGGTTGCTACCGTCATCGTTCAAAACGGAACCCTTCGTGTCGGAGACAACATCGTGTGCGGCGGTGCTTATGGACGCGTTCGAGCATTGATTAGTGATCGTAAAGCACAACTTCAACAAATTGGACCGAGCCAAACAGCGGTTGTCGTCGGTTTGAGCGATGTACCGCCATCGGGTGAAGTGATGATGGCGATGGAGAGTGATCGTGAAGCGCGTGAAGTAGCACAAAAACGTGCTGAGTATGATCGTCACCGTGAACTTTCATTGAGCACCAAAGCATCGTTTGATGATTTGACCTCGTTGATTGCTGAGGGTCGTATTAAAGCCCTTAAAGTGGTTCTTAAAACCGACGTTCACGGCTCTCTCGAAGCGATTAAATCGGCTCTTGCAGAATTGCGTAACGAAGAGGTAAAAGTAGAAGTGATCTCTAGCGGTGTCGGTGGAATCACTGAAAATGACATTGCATTGGTAAACAACAGTGAAAACTGTGCCCTCTTAGGGTTTAATGTTCGTCCTACGGGTAATGTCAATGCGATGGCAAAACAAATGGGGGTAGAGATCAAAACCTACTCTATTATTTACCAGTTGATTGATGATGTTAAATTATTACTCGGTGGTATGATGGCACCGCAATTCCGTGAAGAGAATACGGGTCAAGCGGAAGTTCGTGATACCTTCCCAATGCCACGAGGTACCGGAACAATCGCCGGATGTGTGGTTGTGGACGGTAAATTGGTACGCGGCGGAATGGTTCGCGTTATTCGTGAAGGTGTCGTTATCCATGAGGGTGATCTTACTTCTCTTCGACGTTTCAAAGACGATGTCAAAGAGGTTGGTAAAGGGATGGATTGTGGAGTTGTCCTTAACGGATACACCGATGTCAAAGTGGGTGACGTTATCGAAACCTTCAAAAAAATTGAGACTAAAGTATCTCTGTGACGCCGGCACAAATCAAAATAAAGCGAACGGAATCGATACTCAAAGAGTTGATCCCCGAAGCAATTTCTCAGCTCTCCGATGCTCGTGTTCGTGAAGTGGATGTCATCGACGTCCATTGTTCACGCGGGCGCAGCGATGTAAAAGTCTATCTTGATCCGCATGATTATACGGCGCAAGAACAAGCGGTATTCATGAAATTGCTTGAAAAAGCACGCCCGATTATCGAAGAGCACTGTATGAAAGATCAAGGGTGGTTTCGTTCGCCTCGGATGAGCTTTGTGTTTGACGATACCCTCAAGCGCAGTCAAAATATCGAAGCCCTTTTCGCAAAAATCGCCAAGGAGAAGAAAGATGAGTCTTGAAAGCGACGTTAAAAAAATGGTCGAGTCTATCGGACTCTCTCTTTATGACACGGCAATATTAAATGAAAACGATCAAACCATTTATCGGGTAAGTGTTACTGCTCCGGGCGGTATCAGTTTGGATAAATGTGTTGAAGCGAGCCATCTGATCTCTCCACTTCTGGATGTTACCCCTCCGGTAGGCGGCGATTATCGTCTTGAAGTGAGTTCTCCAGGTATTGAGCGTCGTCTTAAAACACTCGATCATTTTGTACAATCGATCGGTGAAAAAGTTGTTTTCTCAACGATTGATAAACAAAAATATGACGGTGAATTGATCGCAGCAACTAACGATGAAATCGTTATAAAAACCAAAGAGGGAACGGAACAAAAAGTTCCGTTCCGCTCAATCAGCAAGGCTAAGACCTACTTCGAGTGGTAATGAACCCCTCATACACTATGACCCTTGCCCTGAATGCGGCATGGGATTATCAACTTCTCACTTTTCCCAATCCTGCTGTCGGTGCCGTATGTATCGGCAAATCGGGTGAAATTCTCTCTTGCGGCGCTCATAAACGTTCCGGAGGACCCCATGCCGAAGTTTATGCTCTGCGCGATGCATATACCATCCTCTCCGGTGACACCGCGGTAGCGGATTGTGACGATTCCCATACGATACACCATTACCTCAGATCCTCTCATAACGGTGTGTTTGAAAATGTTTCAATGGCAGTTACCCTCGAACCGTGTTCACATAGCGGAAAGACCCCATCGTGTGCCTTGTTGATACGTGATTTAGGGATTAAAAAACTTTATATCTCATGTAAAGATCCTAATCCGGCTGCTGCAGGCGGCGGAATGATTCTGGAAGAGGCAGGGATAGCTTGTACTTTCGGAGTAATGGAAGAAGAGGGACAAAAACTTCTTGAGCCTTTTTTGCTATGGCAAAAGAATCCGTTTGTTTTTTTTAAATGGGCACAGCGATTAGACGGCACTTTTGATAACGGAACAATCAGTTCGTCAACTTCTCGTAAACAGGTTCACGCACTTCGAGATAAATGCGATTTGATTGTCATCGGCGGAAATACAGTGCGGTGTGACCGTCCGACACTGGATGCACGTTTGGTAGAGGGTAAAGCTCCTGATGTATTGATCTATTCACATAACGATGACTTTGACCGTACTATCCCTCTTTTCAATGTCCCTGATCGAGATGTTTTTATTGCATCTACGTTAGAGAAAATAGGTGAATACCGTCTTGTAATGATTGAAGGGGGCGCTTCGATGATGCAGGCCTGCGGTGACGTCGTAAATTGGTATTTGAGTTACATTGCCCCGCGCATTGGGGGCGGCTCACAAACAATGGGAACACTACAAGAGGATTTTGAGGTAGTGCACGCTAAAATAAACGAAGATATTATCCTATGGATGAAAAAAAAATAAAAAGTGATTTTCGGATGACCAAACAAGAAAAAATCGTATCGATGTTCAATGATATTGCCCCAACATACGATAGAGCAAATCGTGTATTAAGTATGGGAGTAGATACATTCTGGCGTCGTAAGGCATGCGATTTAGCGTTTGGTTATTGTTCTACCAAAACCATTGATTCGATTGTTGATGTGGCGTGCGGTACGGGTGATATGATGGGATATTGGAAACGCCGTGCCGATAAAGCAGGTCTTAGTGTCGGTGAGATTGTCGGTATTGACCCAAGTGAAGGGATGGTCGGTGTGGGACGGGAAAAATTCCCGCACATGTCGTTTCACATTGCACCCGCGACGGCACTTCCTAAAGGCGACGGTTCGGCAGATATTATCAGTATCTCCTACGGTATCCGCAATGTTGTAGAGCGACAAGCGGGACTCCGCGAATTTAACCGTGTATTGAAAAGCGGTGGATTGGTTGTTATCCTCGAATTTATGAAAAACGAAAACCCCTCACTGCTCGGAAAGGTGCGCGATTGGTACATGAATAATGTCCTTCCCCGTATCGGCGGATTGATCTCAAACAACTATGAAGCGTACCGATACCTCCCAGATTCAATAGAGGGATTTTTAACGGTTGCCAAAATGAAACAAGAACTCGAAGAAGCGGGATTCGAGATGCTTTATACCAAAAGCTTCTCAATGGATATTTCGACCCTGATGATTGCCCGCAAAAAGTAATATTATATCGAGCACTATAGTTTCAAGTCGTAGGCTAAAGGAATAAAATGGTAACTGTATCTTCGCTTGATGATTTACAATGGTTATCTGAATCTGTAGAGTTAGAATGTAAACTTGCTATTGGACAAGATGGACGTGGAAAACTACCTGAAAGTTTTTGGGAAACGTACAGTGCTTTCGCTAATACGCATGGCGGAGTTGTTATACTCGGAGTCAAAGAAAAGCATGGGGTATTTGAACCCAAAGGTGTACCAGATGCAGAAAAAGTACTGAAAGAACTTTTTGATAATCTTAACAATCCCAAAAAAGTAAGTCATAACCTCATATTAGACAAAGATATACAACGTTTGCCTATTGGTGAAGCAGAAATTATAATTATTGATATTCCTCGTGCAACACGTCATCAAAAACCTGTATACCTAAATGGTAATCCTTTTGGTGGAAATACCTATCGACGTCTTCATGAAGGTGATAGAAGATGTTATGACGAAACAATAAAACGAATGTTCGCCGAACAAGTTGAAGACATTCGGGATAGTAAAATTTTAGATGGATATAATCTTGATGATATCGATTTGGAAAGCTTACGCATTTATCGTCAGATGTTGAGAGATCGTAATCCAACACATCCGTTTCTTGATTACGATGGACTTGAATTTTTGAGACAACTTAATGGTTGGAGGCAAGACCGCCAGACAAAAGAAGTAGGTTTAACCATTGCAGGATTGTTGATGTTTGGCAAATGGCCTTCAATTCAAGAAGCTATGCCACATTATTTTGTCGATTATCAAGAAAGACCTGAAGCAAAAACGGAAAAACGGTGGGTAGATCGTATTGTCCCAGATGGGACATGGTCAGGAAACTTATTTGATTTTTACCGTAAAGTCTATCGCAAGCTTGTAGCTGATTTGAAGACCCCTTTTGAACTCAAAGGAGATCAACGACGTGAAGATACTCCAGTACACGAAGCTCTGCGAGAAGCGTTAGTAAATACTATTGTTCATGCAGATTATTCAGGAAGAATTTCTATTTTAGTTGTTAAAAGACCTGATATGTTTGGATTTAGAAATCCTGGAAATTTACGTCTTCCGATTGAACAAGTGGTGCAAGGTGGGGAAAGTGATTGTAGAAATCGATTAATGCATCAAATATTTTTAATGATCGGGCTTGGAGAACGTGCAGGTTCGGGAGTTCCAAAAATCTTTGGCGGGTGGAAAAGTCAAGAATGGCGTCCACCTTTTTTATATGAAAAAGATGAACCAGAACAAACATTACTTGAGCTTCGTATGATCGATTTGTATCCAACCGAAGTAATAGAAGTTTTACGTCGTATGTTTGGTGAATACTTTGATAGTTTAAATCAATTAGAACGTACCGCTATGATAACTGCTGTTTTAGAAAATGTCGTTACACATAATCGGTTACTTGAACTTGTCTCTGATCATGCTCATGATATATCTATGGCATTGCAGAAATTAGTAAAAAATGGATTTTTAGAATCTTCTGGGAAGTCACGAGGTACTGTTTATGTATTACCTGGCGTACAACTGCCAACGCCTGATGATGTATTTACTCATAATTTACCTCAGAGGTTAGGAATATCCGAAGGTAGCTTAGGAATATCCGAAGGTAGCTTAGGAATATCCGAAGGTAGCTTAGGAATATCGGATGCAGTTCGAGATGAACAAGGTCGGTTGGTGAGTGATCATCTGGATGCACCCGTGATTGATGATGTGAGATACATAGACCCTGAATATTTAAAGTTTTTATCATCTATGGCAGAAGAAACTACAGATGGACGTTTGCCGAAAAAAGTGATGAGAGATATTATTCTAAATATCTGTTCGGGTCAATATATTCCTCTCTCAGTTTTGGCATATTTTCTCAAGAGAAGTCCTGAAGCCTTACGAAAGCAACATTTGACTGAGATGGTACGGGATCGTCAATTAGTATTGGCATTTCCTGCAACACCGACTCATGAAAAACAAGCATACAAAGCAACCGATATAAAATAGTGGGATGGAATAGATGTCAAATATAATGCTCAGTGTCTCTTCTCTCAATGAGCAAATTAAAACCCTTTTAGAGACAACATTTGAGTTTGTGAGCGTCGAGGGGGAACTCTCCCGCATTACCAAGCACGGTAGCGGCCACATCTATTTCACCCTCAAAGACAGCGATTCTACTATCAAATGCGTTATGTTCAAGGGGAACGCCGCACGGCTGAAGTTTTCCCTCGAAGAGGGGGCACATATTGTCCTTCATGGAGCCCTTTCGCTCTACAAACCGCGCGGTGAATATCAGATCAATGCCTTTAGCGCTGAACCCTACGGGCAGGGGGCATTGGCACTCTCCTTCGAACAACTCAAAAAGAAGCTGGAAGAGAAAGGGTATTTTGATCCCTCACGCAAAAAAAGCTTTCCCAAATTTCCGAATCGTCTCGGTCTCATCACCTCGGCAACGGGGGCGGCCTTGCAGGATATGCAGCGGGTTGCGTCACAGCGTTGGCCACTCGTTCAACTTTTCGTTCATGATGTCTTGGTACAAGGCCCCTCTGCGGCAGGGATGATAGCCAATGCCCTTCGCAGTGCTGATACCAAAGAATACGATGCTATCATCGTCGGACGAGGCGGCGGCAGTATCGAGGATTTGTGGCCGTTTAACGAAGAGATAGTTGCCGATGCCCTTTTTGGTATGAAAACACCCGTTGTTTCGGCAGTGGGGCATGAGATCGACTGGGTTATAAGCGATTTTGTCTCTGACCTGCGCGCCCCGACACCGAGTGCAGCGATGCAGATGCTCCTTCCTGACCGCAACGAGATGATTCAAAGTATCGATGAGATGCGCTATAGTGCTTATGGGATGATCACTCAACGTTTAGAGCGAAAACGCGAACAGCTCCTATCGATGCAAGAGGCGTTTAAACGCCACGGGGTAGAACATCGTCTCAGTGTTCAGCGTGAGCAGTTGCTAGAGCTTAGAGAGCGGCTAAAGGCTCAAATACGGATCACGTTGGATCGTGCTACGCGGGAAATAATCCCCATCAAAGAGCGGTTAATACAGAATATGGAGAGTCTCCTACGACAAAAACGCTCTCTGATATTGCAACTTAATGAAGCCTACGAGGCACAGAATCCTAAGCATAAAAACAAACGTGGATTCGCCCAAATTGCTCGTGAGGGGAATGTAATCGATTTGGATGCACTCAGTGTTGGGGATCGGTTTGATGCGATGAATGAGCGGCGCATTGTCCGCTCGGAAGTGGTAGAAATTGCGATTATCTAGTTGCACACCACCAATAAACTTATGAATCGATGAAGACAGAAATCATCCATTTTTTTCATACATTGCCAAAAGATGATGACGGTCACTTTATTATTGGAATCATCGATCAAATCATTAGCGATGCTATCAATGCCAAAGTCTCCTATGCGGTGATAAGTGAAGTAAGTTTGATCAAAAATCTAACGCATCATGGAGATTTAGATATTGTTGACTATATGAGACTTTCATATATCGTAATGAATCATCACGTTGTTGTCCAAGATGGTGAAAAAACGGTGGGTGTCGTCCATATCGAAGAGAATAAATACTATTTTGCACTTAAAGCAACGGCATCAGGTGAGACAGTTTTTTTGACGTCATTTAGAAAAACAAGTGATTTGGATTTGAAACGGTTGAAGAAAAAAGTGGAAAAGAAAAAAGCTATTTTGATTTTCGGAAATTTGTGAAGCCAAAAGGCGAAGGACTCTCATCCCCTTCTAAGACCCGTTCCTAATTAAAGGCGGTACGGCCGAGAGATTCACCGCGTCTTCCTTTTGGTATCGGTAAAATTATAGCATATTAGTAACAAAACGTTACAAAAATATAGACAAAGTGTATAGATGATTCATTCTTCGATTCACCGTTCGCCCTGAGCCAGTCGAAGGGTAACGGAATATCATTCGTCATTCCCGACTTGATCGGGAATCCAGCTTTTTTCCTTCTTCCCTCTTTTCCGCTATAATCTAAAAAAACAAAAAATCAATGTATAGGTTTTAATGATGAATCAGTTTTGTATTTATGATTTGAAGAGTGTATAGGATATAGAATGATTACAAAAATTCCATCAATGAAAAGTTTCGGAATCTATGAGAACTTTGTGTGGGATAGTTCCAAACTAGATGATTTTAAAAAATTCAATCTTTTTTACGGGTGGAACGGTAGCGGTAAAAGTACTTTGGCAAAATTGTTTTATCAGATTGCAAAAAAGCAATCTATCTTTTATGAAGATTTTGGGGATTTTCAGTTTAAGGTGGGAATAGACAATGGAACTATAATTGATGAGAAAAATTTTGAAGGGAATGTATTAAACCTTTTTGTTTTTAACTCACGTTTTGTTGAAGAAAATATTAGCTGGAATGACAAAATAAATAATATTCTTTTAGTTTCAAAAGATCATATTGATGAAGCTGAAAAGCTTAAATCTAATCGTATTAAAAAGAAAAATAAGGAAGAAAAGCAAAAAAAACTAGGTTTTAAAAAAAGTGAATTGGAAACAGCAAATGATAAGTTTCTTACGCATACTGCCAATAGAATAATAAAAGAAAAGTTCAAAATCATCGATACGAGTGATAAGTACTATTTTAACTATGATAAAAGAAAGTTGGACACTTTTATTGCAGAAAATCTTTCTGTATTCGAAGACAGTTCAATATTATCCGATGAAGATGTTGAATCGTTAACAGAAGCAATTAAACCAAATCAGTTTCCGGAAAATCCATTAGAGCCGATACATTTCGAAGCCGAGCAAGCATTGAAAGTAAAAGCAAGGTTAGAAAACGTGTTAAATGAGAGTGTTATCGTAGAAGAGATAAAACGTTTTGTCGATTTTCCAGATATAGGAAGATGGGTTGAGAGTGGGCTTCAACTACATAAAACTCATCAGTCTGATCACTGTGAATTTTGTGGGAAAACTTTGCACGAAGAACGAATAGTGGAGATAGAAAAGCACTTTAGTATGGCATTTAAAGAGCTAAAAGAACGCATACAAAAAGCTATTGATTGGTTGCAGGTGAAAAAAGTTAATGAAGCTTTTTATAAAGACTACTCCAACACTTATCCTGAGTTTCAAAAAGAATATTTCGAATTGATCAAGCTATATGAAGAGAATGCACATATTATCAATAGTGTGATTGATCAATGGGTCGTTTTATTACGTCAAAAATATGATAATCCTTTTGAAAAATTTTCAGAAATAGCTGAAATTGGCATTAGCAGCATTGAAGATTTTAATGTTGTGCAAATATCAATAGGTGAGCTGATTAAAAAACATAATCTGAAGACACAGAATTTTAAAGAAGAAACAGACAAATTGAAATCTAAGCTTGAATTGCATTATGCTTCACAAGCGCAGAGCGAATATGAGTATACAAATAAACAAAAGCAATTGAAATGTTTAACGGCGAAAGTTGGGATTTTAAACAAGCAAATAAGATTATTGGGTTCTGAAATAGAAAGGTTGGAAGCTTTATTATCTAATGCTCAGGCTGGTGAGGAAAAATTTAATGAAAAGCTACATCGATTTATCGGACGTAGCGATATCTCCATCAAGTTCAATCAACATAAAAATGGCTATGAAATTATCAGAAATGGTAAAAAAGCTCGTAATCTAAGTGAGGGAGAAAAGACGGCATTTGCATTTGTCTACTTTGTTACAAAACTACGTGAAAATGATAATGGCATTGAAAATAGTATTATTATGGTGGATGATCCAATTTCAAGCTTTGATTCAAATCACTTATTTAGTGCCTATTCATTTTTAAAATCAGAATGTGAAAATGCAAAACAAATCTTCGTATTGACCCATAACTTTAATTATTTTAAACTTGTACGTGATTGGTTCAAAAAGAAAGATAAAAAAAGTGAGGAATATCATTTTAGTCTTTATAGCATTGAGAGTACTGATCATGATGGAAGTAGAAGTTCTAAAATTTGTAAAGCAAACGATTCACTAGTAAAATATAATTCCGAGTATCACTATATTTTTTCCAAAGTCTTATCTTTTAAAGAGCAAAAAATACATCTTGAAAATGCATACCTGATTGCAAATTTGTCACGAAAACTGCTCGAAGCATTTTTAACATTCAAATACCCAAAACAACGAAGTGATTTTAGACAACTAATGGAAGCTGGATTAAAAGAAGAGCCTGAATTTTGTGAAAAAATCTATCGATTTATTAACAAATATTCTCATAGTCAGGTAATAGATTTTTATGAAGGTATGGATGATAATATACTTTCCGAAAGTCAAACAATTGTACAAGATATTTTAGAAAAAATAATCAAAAGATTGGATAGAAATCATTACGATGAAATGCTTTCTGTTGTTGGAAAAGAGTAAAAAATGTCTAACCAAACCACCATTCAATGCCCAAAATGTGGCACACAAATTGACGTAAACGAAATCCTCTACCATCAACTCGAAGCTCAGATGAAGAGCAAGTTTGATGGTGAAGTCGATGAACACCGTAAAAAGTACAAAGCGGCGATGGATGAGTTCAAAGCCAAAGAAGAAGCGTTCAAAGATCAGCAAGAAAAGTTCGATGAAAAGCTCCGAGACAGTGTATCCACTCAGCTCAAAGCCGAACGCCAAAAACTATCCGATGCCCTCAAAAAACAGATTCTCGATGAACAAAGTGAATCAATGGCACTGCTCCAAAAAGAGTTAGCCGAAAAATCTGAGCAGGTCAAAGAACTGAACCGCTCAAAAGCCGAAATCGAACAGCTCAAACGCGCAATTACTGAAGCCGAAGAGGTCGCCAAACTCAAAGCCGAACAGGTGTTGACCGAACGCCTCAAAGAGGAAAAAGAGAAGATCCACAAACTGGTCGATGAGCAAAATGAACTCAAACTCAAAGAAAAAGACAAACAACTCGAAGATCAAAAAAAACTGATCGAAGAGATGAAGCGCAAAGCGGAGCAGGGCAGTATGCAACTGCAAGGAGAAGTGCAAGAACTCGCCATCGAAGAGTGGCTGATGGCACAGTATCCGTTTGATTCAATCGAAGAGATCAAGAAAGGTCAGCGCGGGGGAGACTGTATTCAGAGTGTTCATACACGCGAAATGCAAAACTGCGGAACAATCTATTACGAGAGCAAGAGAACCAAAGATTTTCAATCTACATGGATCGAAAAGTTTAAAGCCGATATGCGTGATCGGGGAGCTGATATCGGGGTATTGGTCACTAGCACGATGCCAAAAGATATGGATCGGATGGGATTGCTCGATGGGGTGTGGGTGTGTACTTACGAGGAGTTCAAAGGGTTGTCGATGGTGTTGCGTGAAAACGTCATACGTATGGCAAGGGCATTACTCTCCGAAGAGAACAAAACCGATAAGATGACCATGCTTTATAGTTTTTTGACCAGTAATGAGTTTAAAATGCAGATCGAAGCTATCGTCGAGGGATTCTCACAGATGCAAGCGGATTTGGACTCTGAGCGACGGGCAATGCAACGCATTTGGAAACAGCGTGAAAAACAGATCAATAAAGTCCTCGAAAACACAACGGGGATGTATGGATCGATTCAGGGAATTGCAGGGAATGCTATCGGAAGTATTAAGGCGTTGGAATTACCCTATAGCGGAGAAGATGAAGAGGATTAAGAACGTCAGTTATAGAGCCAAGCACACTCTACACATTTGTGAAGAGTGCATAATCATTATTTCAATGTAACGGGCGGAAAGTACATGTGAGCTAATGAGGCTCCTTCTGCCGCAAACCGTTTAAAAAATTTATCCATCGGATCTTCTTTATTCCACACCGGATTTTCTATTTTTGTCAGTGCTTCTACCCGCTTTTTAGCATCATATTCCACACCGATCGCATCGATAAGTTTCACCTGCTTTGCTTGTGCTGCCGTAAATATGTGGGCATCGGCAAACTCACTGCTGCGGTTAGCGTCAAGATGGCGTGCACGTACGACGTCATTGACAAAGAGTTCATAGGTCCCGTGAATCACTTTTTCCAATTCGGCGCGCTCTACGTTGCTCCAAGGGCGGTCGAAGGTACCCACTTGTTTATAGGTTCCTGCATGAACGACTTGGGTTTTGACCCCCACTTTTTGCATCAATTCGGAGATATCGGCTCCTTCCATGATGACACCGATAGAGCCGATCATACTGCCCGGATTGGCAATAATCTCGCTACCCCAAATGGCGGAGTAGTATCCACCGCTTGCCATGAGTCCTGCAGCGTAGACAACCGTGGGTTTGGTCTCAGAGAGCCGTTTAATTGCATAGGCGATTTCGACAGAGGGGGCGACGGCACCGCCGGGGGAATTGATACTGAACAGTACTCCCTTGATATCCTTGTTTTCACGTGCTTCATCGAGCTGTTTGACGATCGAAGTGGCATCAAGAATCGGTCCGCTTAGAGAGATTTTTTCGAGGTTATGGGCACCGATCCCCTCATCTGAGGAGGGGAGAAACAGCCATAGTATAAAGAGAACCAAAAGGGTTGCTTTGAAATTGGCTTGAATAAACCGGATGGTGCGTGCTATACAAGAACCGATTTTTTTAATAAACTCCATCATTATAATCCTTTAACTTTTTGACCGTAAATATAGACCGTTTCAATTGAAGGCGGACGCAACAACAGGTGAATCGGCAGTTGGTCGTTGATTGGGTAATCGACGCGCGTAACCAATAAATCGGCATCGTAAGAAGGGGCAATTGTACCACAATTCAAACGCAAAGCCTCTGCGGCGTCTGAGGTAACACTGCGCCACAGCTGTTTTGCCAAGGGGAGAAGATCGTTTCGGTGGTGCATAAAGAGGGCAATTTTCAGCTCTTCAAACAGATCAAGGGTGTAGTTGGAGCTGAGTCCGTCGGTTCCGCATACGAATCGGACGTCATTGGTTTCCAAACGGTTTAAGTCAATAGCGCCATTTCCCAACAGTCGATTTGAAATCGGGCAGTGGATGATTGTATGGTTTCCTTCCTGTAGTTGTCGCAATTCATTATCGCTGGCCTGTACAACATGGGTGAAGAGGGTGGGAATATCGCGAAAATAGGTCAAAAATTCTTCGGCAGTATTGGCCGCTTGGGTCTGCTTTAGAAAGTTTTCAAAAAAGGGGTGAAAATCACCGCCATTCTCATCCAGCCATTGACGCTCGGCGCTACTTTCCATGAAATGAGCACTTACTCGGAGTTGTTTTTCCTGTACATATTTGAGCGCTTTTTGGATTAATATCCGATGTACGGAGTAGGGGGAGTGGATTGCAACGGAGGGAAAAAAACCTTCACGTTTTACCTCTTGAGAGGCAAAAAGGCGCTCTTGAAAATCAGTATAGAGGGCATCGGCCATTTTGGGATCAGAGCCGATAAGCTCATTGAAATAGACCACTTTCTGCGGAGCTGCTGCAGCGGCATTAAGATCAAACCCATACGAACTTACCGCACCGAATGCCGTGATACCGTGAGAGAGCATCGAAGTTATGGCATGGGTTATACACGTTTCATCGCATCCGTTTATCAGTTCGTCACGCGAAGCAATGACGCTTGAGAGCCATGGCATAAATGCTCCGTAGACGAGGGTAGAGCGGTTGGCGCTAAACTCCAAATGGACATGCGAATTGATCAGCCCGCTCATAAGAACCGACCCCTCTCCCAACTCCTGACACTGCTCACCGTATTGGGTTTTGAGTTGATCATTCGGGGAGATAGCAAGGATGGTTTTATCAAAAACAATCCCGTGATTGCGGTAAATGGCATCGGGGGTAAAAATGGCGTCGGCAAGAAGGATATTCATGAAATCTCTTTGATAGATAAAATTGTAAATGACGAATTGCTAAGCGAATCAAAATTATACAGATAAAAGAGGGTGAATCGTGCATCTCTTCGAAACGATCTCAACGAAAATATCCCTTTTTAGTTGCTTATAATCTAGAACCCCTTATAATCTATCCTTAAAATACAGATAGCAAGGTACAACATGAAAATAGTGGTAATTCAAGGCCCAAATCTCAATATGCTCGGTGTACGTGAACAACAAGTATACGGACCGATGCGTCTAGAGCAAATCCACGCTCAGATGAAAGAAGTCGCGACGCAAAACGACATCGAAATCGAGTTTTACCAAAGCAACCTTGAGGGGGAAATCGTTGACCGTATCCAAGAGTGCTATGGTGACGCAGATGGAATCATTATCAATCCTGCAGCGTATACTCACACATCGATTGCCATTCGTGATGCGATCAGTGCGGTGAATCTTCCAACCATCGAAGTTCATATCAGCAATATCTATCGCCGCGAAGAATTTCGTCAAAAAAGTATGACGGCTCCGGTATGTACTTCGTCTATCATCGGATTCGGACCGTTCGGATACCATTTGGCGATGGTGGGGATGATGCAAATCCTCAGCGAGATCAGCGCAATGCGTCAAGCTCACGAAGAGGCACAAGCCTAAATCATGCCTCTGTGTCGAAGGATAAACGCCGATCATACTCTTTATGTGGATCGTTATTTTCCGACACAATCTCGAAAACGCTCAAGATTTCGATATCAGGTCGTTTTGGGGGTCGGGGGAAATGTGGGTGATGTGGCTCGACGATTAAACCGTTTATGGATTTATCTGAAGCGCCAAAGTCTCCTTTATCCGGTTCGTAGCGGTGTTTTACTCAAAAATCCTCCGTTTGGCTATGTAGAGCAGGATGATTTTGTCAATACGACGATTGAGATAGCGACCTCTTTGGAGCCGAGAGCTCTTTTGCGACAGTTATGGCGTATAGAAAAGCATTTTGGACGGGTTCGCAGTTTTCCCAATGCTCCAAGGACGCTGGATTTGGATATGATATTCTTTGAAGATCGGGTAGTGAATTACCCTGAGTTAATTGTTCCGCACCCTTATTGGAGCGGACGTCCCAGTGTCAGAATCCCTTTGCGGAGTATGCGCCGCACTTTTCGGAGACAGTATGAAAATTTTGACATTTAGCGGTGCAACTCCTGCCGAGGCGCTCAAAAAAGCGCAGTTAGAGGTAGGCGAGGAGGCGATGCTCATCGAAACCCGCGAAATACAGAAAAAATCACTTGGTAAAAGCGCATTGTATGAGATTGTGGTCGGGGTCGAAGAAGATGCCCCGAGCAGACCGAAACCGCGTCCTACTGAGCCTTTGCGTGAGCAGCGTCCGTTGGCACAAAAAAGCAGTGATGTCTTATTTAATATTTCAGAAGCGGCCAAACAGATTTCAAAAATAGCCGAAGTGACTGAAGAAGAGCGCCCCACGCGTTCCGGTGTTATTCAAGAGAGTGAAGATCTCAAACTTATCAAAGAGGAGATCGAAAAACTCGGCGATAAGGTCAAACTGATTCAACATATGTTTTGGGATGAAAAAGCCCCAAAAATGCAGACCGCCATCCCCCCTGAATTTGCTGAAATTTACCGACTTGCTCAACAAAGCGGTATGGATCAGGAACATTTGGATCAGATCATGCAGCTCACCTTGGAGCATATGCCCTCCAAAATGCGGGAGAATTCGGCGACGGTCAAGCGTTATTTTCAAGTCTTAATGCGTAAAATGATCCCTGTACGGATGGAAACGGCACCCAAGAACGGAACGAAAAAAGTGCTGATGCTTGTCGGTCCTACGGGGGTGGGTAAAACGACCTCGATTGCTAAGCTTGCGGCACGTTTTTCCTATCTGCTGGAAAAAAAATACAAAGTGGGGCTGGTGGTACTCGACACCTACCGTATCGGCGCGGTCGAGCAGCTTATGCAGTATGCACGGATGATGAAATTGGGAATTGAGACGGTCGTTGATCCGCCGGAGTTTTCCAATGCGCTGAATGCTCTTCGTCACAGCGATTTTATTTTGATCGATACGATGGGCTCATCCCCGTATGATCAAGGAAAAATCGAAAAGATTTATGAGTGCTTGCGTGCCAATGACACCGATTACAGTGTCGACGTAGTCCTTGTGATGCCCAGCTCGATCAAATATGAAGACCTCAAAGCGACGTATGAGAATTTTGCTCCGCTGGGGATCGATACGATGATGTTTACCAAGCTCGATGAGACGAGAGGATTCGGGAATATTTTTTCTCTTGTCTATGAGACCAAAGTGCCGATCAGCTATTTTTCAGTGGGGCAAGAGGTTCCGGAAGATCTTGTGGTAGCCAGCAGTGATTTTTTGGTCGATTGTTTGTTGCACGGATATCGTCGAGGTGAAAGTTCATGAGCCACCAAGCCGCCAAACTCGAAGCATTGGTGAGTCAAAATCGCAATACTACGGCAAAAAAAACCCGTTTTATCGCGATTACAAGCGGCAAAGGGGGAGTAGGTAAGAGCACCATCAGCTCCAATATGGCCTATATCATGGCGCGCTATGGATTGAAAGTCGGTATTTTTGATGCCGATATCGGGCTGGCGAATCTGGACGTTATGTTTAATGTCAAAATCAAAAAAAATATTCTCCATGTCCTTAAAGGGGAAGCAACGGTCGAGGAAATTTTGGTTCCGATCGAGAAAAATCTTGTCCTGATCCCCGGTGAGAGCGGGGAAGAGATTTTTAAATATGCTTCATCGGGATTGTTTGAGCGGTTTATGGATGAATCGGGTGTACTGGATGATTTGGATGTGATGATCATTGATACGGGTGCGGGGATCGGAGAGCATATTCAACTCTTTTTACGGGCATGTGATGATGTGATCGTGGTTACGGTTCCTGATCCTGCGGCCATAACCGATGCGTATGCGACCATTAAAGTGACCTCGCGTCTCCGTAATGAAATTAATGTTATCATGAATCAGGTGCGCAATGATAAAGAGGCGCAGGCCCTCTTTGATAAAATCCATAAAGTGGCACAGGCGAATATTGGACCGGATTTGCGACTGTTGTATTTGGGGCAAGTATCAAATGATCCGAAAATATCAAGCAGTGTTAAAAAAAGAGCCCTCTTTAGTCGCGATTTTCCGACTGCCACTCCTACTCTTGAATTAGAATTAATTGTTAAGCGTATTGCAAAAAAACTGGAACGAAATGTGCTAGTAAATCCCAAAGAGAGTGGTCTCGGAGGCTTGTTCAAGCGTCTTATGGAACATTTTTAATTGTATAAGGTGGGTCAATGCGAGGTTCGAATTTTGTCTCTTTTTTAACGGTACAAGGATTTTTTATCGGTATCGTATTTGGGATATTAAAATCGACTTCGCCTGAGAATTTTTTGGGATTCACCCTTCTCATCACTATCTTTTTTTATCTCTTTGCCCATCTGTGTGTCGGATTTTATTTTCAGACCTTGGGGATTAAGACCCATCCGTTTCCGAAGCAATCGCATGAGCGAAATTTGGATTCATTTGTCCGAGAAATCAATAAGCGAGAGCAGTTTATTGATGCGTTTTATACCAATAAAGCCGAATTACTTGATGAGGGATCAGCATGAGTGGTGCAAACCTTTATTCGCAAGAGCTTAAACACCGTGAAGATCAACTCGCAATCCAATATCTTCCAGCCGTAAAAGCGATGTCGTTTCGTCTTAAAGAGCGTCTTCCCAGTTCAGTCGATTATATGGATTTAAGTGCTATCGGCACCGAAGAGTTGGTGAAGTTGGCACGTCGATACGATGAGTCGCAAAATGACTCTTTTTGGGGATATGCAAAGACAAGAGTCTACGGCGCAATGCTCGATTATCTCCGCTCGTTGGATGTGGTTAGCCGCTCCAGCCGTAAATTGATCAAAGAGATCGATCATGCTATCGAATCGTATATGGCCGATCATGATGATGAACCTAGTAATACGGAGCTTGCCCTAATCCTTGGAATTGAAGAAGATAAAGTGCATGAAGCACGTATCGCTTCGGATATTTACACGGTGATGCCGCTTGACGATCAGTTGGGTACCCCTGAAAATGAGGGGATGATGGAGCGGATAGAACATGAAGATTTATTAGAGGCCATAAGAGATGTTCTCATTGGATTTGATGAACGGGAACAAATCATTATTCAGCTCTATTATTTTGAAGAGCTTACCCTCAAAGAGATCAGTGATATCGTCAATATTACCGAATCGCGTATTTCACAGATTCACAAATCCGTTATTCGTCGTATTAAAGATGCGGTAGGGGGGAGATAATGGCAGATATTCTATCGCAAGAAGAGATTGATGCCCTCCTCGACGTTGTCGATGATGAGGGTGATGACGTATTAGATTCGGGAGATGATAACCTCTTCCCTCAGCGCCAAATAACCCTATACGATTTTAAGCGTCCTAACCGTGTTTCCAAAGAGCAGCTTCGGGCATTTCGCGGAATTCACGATAAAATGGCACGTTCTATCTCATCACAGATTTCATCTATTATGCGCTCTATTGTGGAGATTCAGCTCCATTCGGTCGATCAGATGACCTATGGAGAGTTTTTGATGTCGCTCCCTAACCCGACCAGTTTCAACGTTTTTTCGATGAAACCGTTGGAAGGAAACGGGGTGTTGGAGATTAATCCTTCCATCGCATTTCCGATGTTGGATCGTATTTTAGGGGGGAAAGGGGAGCCGTTCGAAGCCAATCGGGAATTTTCCGATATCGAGCTCTCCTTGTTTGAGACTATTTTACGGGTAATGATGGGGACGCTTCGAGAGGCATGGGGTCCAGTGACCGATCTGTATCCGCAGATCGAGTCGAAAGAGTCAAGTCCTAACGTTGTTCAAATCGTTGCTCAAAATGAGATCGTTGTGATGGTCGTTATGGAGATTATCATTGGGCACAGTTCGGGGATGATGAATATCTGCTATCCGGTTATCGCGCTGGAACCGATATTGCCGAAACTGGCGAGTCGTGATTTGATGCTCAATGAGACAAGCTCGAAAAAAAGCCGTAACCAAGAGCTTCAAGTATTACTCGGGGGTGCTCACGTGAGCGTCGAGGTGAATCTCGGGGATGCGGAATTAACCCTGCATGAACTTATGGATTTAAAAGAGGGGGACATCATACGTCTTGATATCCCGGCAGATGATGTGGTCAACGTAAGTGTGGACGGTAAAGAACGTTTTGTCGGACAAATGGGATTGCGACGATTCCGCAAGTCGATTCAAATTACATCCTTGATTGATACGGAAAAAGATGCGGTCAAGCGGGCACTTAAAGAGTTTGAAATGAAACGAAAAGCACGGATTAGCGGGGTAAAAGAGATGATTCGAGGACCCCTAATAGAGGAGGATGAGGATAATGAGTGATTTTGCAGGGGTATTTGCGCAAGAAGCGGTAGCTACGATTGAAGGATTGACGGGACAAACACCTACTATTGCCCTCAAAGAAGCGGAAGATATCTCGATAGTTTCCAATGTCATTCCGCCGATTGCCATTGTTAAAGTGAACTTTAGCGGCGATGCGTCGGGGCGTGGACTGGTATTGATGCCTCCTCAGTTGGCGACTGCCTTGGGCGATATGATGCTCGGCGGAGACGGTGAGGGGAAAGAGTCTATGAACGACGAAGACCTGGATGCTGCCAAAGAGATCATCTCGAATATTCTAGGGGCGATGAGTACAACACTCGCTTCTCAAAAAGAGCTTCCAAAACTTACTATTAAACCGGATAAAGCCGAATTTATCCCTGAAAACGGGGAAGTAAATCTTGACCCGTATGCCAAAATGTTTGTTTTTAGTTTTTCGCTTGGTTCGATAAATTCTCTTGTTATGTTTGCAATTGATGCAGGGATAAAAGCAGCCTTAAATACAGAGCCTCAACAAGCTTATGTCCCTCCCGTAAGTGGCAATATCTTTGACACCCCGTCGGTAAGTGTTCCGAAGCTTGAAGAGGGGGAGATGAAAAATATCGGCCTCATCATGGATGTTAAGCTTCCCGTTCGTGTTCGTATCGGAAAGAAAAAGATGCTTCTTAAAGATGTTCTGAGTATGGATATCGGTTCGGTAATTGAGCTCAATCAACTGGCCAATGATCCTCTCGATATTTTAGTGGACGATCATGTTATTGCTCAGGGCGAGGTTGTTATAGTAGATGGAAATTTCGGAGTGCAAATAACTTCTATCGGAACGAAGCGTGACCGTTTGAACAAGCTTAAAGGGTAAGTATGCCGCATCGTGGACGGAAAAAGAGAGAGTATCAAAGCAATATTTATGTCAAAGATATCAAATCAGCCGATGTATGGAGTGTTTTTAAAATTATTGCCGATTTTGTTCAAGGATTTGATGAATTAGGAGAGTTGGGACCCTCTGTAACAATTTTTGGAAGTGCCCGTATAGATGAGAATCATCCTTACTATAAAGAGGCGCAAACCCTTGCGAGTCTTCTGGGTGAACGTGGTTACAATATTATAACCGGAGGGGGCCCCGGTGTGATGGAAGCGGCTAATCGCGGTGCGTTTGATCATGAGAACGTCGAATCGATCGGACTCAATATCGAACTGCCTGAAGAGCAGCAGCCTAATCCCTATATTACTAAAGGGCGTAGCTTCGATTATTTCTTTTCCCGTAAAGTGATGCTGGTCAAATATTCGATGGCGTATGTTATTTTTCCGGGGGGATTCGGAACACTGGATGAGATGTTCGAGGCGTTAACATTGATTCAAACTCGAAAAGTATGGGGCGTACGACTGTTCTTGGTAGGAACCGAATTTTATGCTCCGTTGATTCAATTTTTACGCGACAAGATGCTGAGTGAAGGGATGATCGATGAGAAAGATTTGGATTTGATCACTTTAACGGATGATTTACCTTTTGTCGTGAATGAAATTGAAAAATCGCTGGTTGCACAGATGGCAACACTGGAGAAAGAAGGGTTGGACGATACGAAGTATTATAAGGTTCTCTCCAGCTATTTTGCAAACCGGCCTATTTGCACCGGAAGTGATATGTAATGGGTAAAAAAGTATTAATCGGAATGAGCGGAGGGGTTGATTCTACCGTATCGACATTACTCTTAAAAGAGCAAGGGTATGAGGTGGAAGGGGTTTATATGAAACTTCACTCCAAACCCGGTTATCATGAGATTCATCAGGTACGTGCACAAAGAGCCGCTGATTTTGCCGGTGTAAAACTGCATATTCTTGATTTGCAAGCACAGTTTGATGAGAAAGTATTTACCCCATTTATCGAAACCTATAAAGCAGGGAAAACCCCTAATCCGTGTGCCTTATGTAATCGCAATATCAAATTCGGAGCTATGGTGGCATTTGCAGACACCTTGGGGGCTGATTATGTTGCTACAGGACATTATATTCGTCATGACGGTCAATATCTTTTACAAGCGCATGATGATACGAAAGACCAAAGCTATTTTCTCTTTTACATCGATCCTACTCTTGTGCCGCGACTTATTTTTCCGTTGGGTGAAAAACACAAAAGCGATATCAAAGCGTATGCTGCCGGTGTCGAAGGATTGGAGTCGTTTGCTTCGCAAGGGGAGTCGAGTGAGATTTGTTTTGTCGAAACAACATACATGGAGGTTCTAAAGCCTTACGTGAATGTTGATCAAGAGGGGGAGGTACTTGATCTCTCAGGAAAGGTAGTCGGCAAGCACAAAGGGTATATGCATTACACCATCGGAAAACGTAAGGGATTCAACGTTCACGGCGCCCATGATCCCCATTTTGTCGTAGAGATCAAACCTGATACCAATCAAATTGTTGTAGGAACGCGTGAAGATTTGGAGTGCCACCGTGTCGAGTTGGAACGTGTCAATATGTTTGATGATCGAAAAGAGTTTGAATGTGATGTAAAACTGCGTTATCGTACTACTGCAGTTAGATGCCATGTTGTCATTAACGGTGATCACGCCATTGTCGAGTTGCATGAACCTGTATTGGGTGTAGCGTCAGGACAGGCGGGTGTTTTTTACGACGGAGATAAACTGCTTGGCGGCGGGTGGATCGTTTGATCCGTACCAAAAAGAAAATCATTGCCGCAGGGATCATCGGCAACGTTATAGAGTATTACGATTTCGCCCTCATCGGTTTTTTAGCGGTAATGATGGGGAAGCTGTTTTTCCCCTCGACGGATCCGGTTCTCTCCCTCTTAGGCTCATTCGGGGCATTTGCTGCTGGGATGATTATGCGTCCTGTCGGCGCATTGGTGTTTGGACATATAGGTGATCGGGTAGGACGTCGGTTTGCTTTGCTGAGTTCATTGATGATGATGGCCCTTCCGACATTTTTGATCGGCTTCTTGCCGACCTATGCTCAAATCGGAATTATGGCTCCGATACTCCTGGTTGTTCTTCGGATGATTCAGGGGCTCTCCGTCGGGGGAGAGTACGCCAGCTCTATTGTTTATTTAGTCGAGCAATCTTCCCCCAATCGCCAAAATCTTTACGGTTCTTTTGTTTCCGTCGGTGCAAAAATCGGGATGGCTTTGGGATCGGGGTTATGCGGCGCGTTGCTGTGGTATTTCGGTGAAGACGTAATGGGAGATTGGGGATGGAGAATCCCGTTCTGGGCGAGTATTATTATCGCCGCAGCGGGTTTATATTTACGTCGTAATTTGAGTGATGATTATCACCCAAGCGAAGACAAAACCGTCCCTATCATCGCTATTTTACGTCATCACCGTGCCGAATTTTGGCAATTTTTGACTATTGCCTCATCTATTTGGATTTTTTACTATACGGTATTTATCTATCTTCCTGTTTGGCTGGAAGGGAGTGCTCATCTGAGTAAGGCTGAAGCGGGACAGATTAATACCCTTTCTATTCTGACTGGAGTCATTTTTATCCCGTTAATGGCAATGGTTGCCGATAAAATCGGTTCCTTTCGGGTGATGCGTACGGCGGCATTAGCTCTTGCACTCAGTATCTATCCATTGATGGTCGGAATGAGTATCGGAGGATATTGGGTTGCATTGGCAGGAACATTGGTCTTGGTGATACTTTTATGTGCTTTTCAAGCCCCTATTTTTGCCTCTACGGTTATGGCATTACAATACCACGGCTATCGCTCATCGTTTACGGCGGTGATTTTGGGAAGTGCCGCAGGGATTGTTGGTGGGATTACCCCTGCCCTTATGACATCACTCGAAAAACTGAGCGGTGATCCGTACGCTCCTGCTTCTTTGATTGCCGCTACCTCTTTGCTGGGATGGATCGTCCTTAGACGTGTACCGGCTTAAAGAGCGATTTCATTATCGGGAATTGTAAGATTTTTTCCGGATTGTTTTCTCCGTTGATATTGACAATTTTAAGTCTGCCGTATCCGTTATTAAAATCATTGGCCACGTCATACACAACTCCGACAATAGTGAGTTTTCCGCTCTCAACCTCTTCTTTAAACGCATCACGGGCATAAAAGCTTTGTTGGTGAACGTTGCCGATTACTGCACTTAGCCATTGTGCTTCTACTGTACCGTTTAATGCGGTATTCCGCAGGGCAAGAGACAATGTATCAAGTTCACGAATGATATTGACTCCCTCCGTCGAATAGTTGCTTAAGGCTGCTTTGATCGCTCCGCAGCGTGAATGCCCGACAATAAGCAGTAGAGGGGTATGGAGGTGTTCGACTCCGTACTCAACGCTTCCGCTATTGGAACTAAACTGATTTCCGATATTTCGGACAATAAAAAGATCATTTTCGGCAGAGGCATCGATGGCATTGCTTTGAAAACGGGAATCCGAACACCCGATAACGGTTGCACGAGGATGTTGCGCATCTTTGAATTGCTCAAAAAATGCCGAGCCTTGGTAGTTGACATAGTAATCGTTTTGGGAGATGATTTCGGCGAACATTCGTTGGGCCAACTCTTGTAATGCGCCAATACCCGACTCATTTGAGGGTGTAACGGTATCCGCGAGTACGAGCGATCCGGAAGTAAGGGCGAAAAATTTAAGGAACGTCCGTTTATTCATACAAGTAACCTTCCTGCTTTTGTAAAATAGTGTATCACAAAATTAAAAGGTTAGCGACCCGTTTTGATCGGTAGGCTCTTGGCTCCCTATGTTGTCACTTTGAGGTGCGGATGAATCGTTGGAGGAGGGTGCATTAAATAAATCAACGACGCTCTCATTATTTTCCGCAGAGGTTTCGGTTATCTCCTCTTTTTTCGTAGGGGTCATTACCTCTTTAAACGCTGGGATGACGATTCCACGTCGTTTCATAATTTGATAGATAATGCGGGAGCGGTTTTTGACGTATTTTTGATCTCCCGTAGGATTAAATCGGATGGGATTAGGGAGAACGGCGGCTAGGTGGGCTGCTTCTAGTCCGCTTAGATTTTTGGCACTTTTATGATAGTAATGACGTGCTGCAGCTTCGATTCCGAAAATCCCGTCTCCCCATTCGGCAACGTTGAGATAAATTTCCAAGATGCGCCGTTTGGAGAGGCTTTTTTCGATTCTCCACGTAATAATGGCCTCTTTGATTTTGCGCACCGGATTTTTACTCGGAGATAGATAAAGGTTTTTGGAGAGCTGTTGGCTGATGGTACTTCCTCCGGCCATTTTCCCTTTTTTGAGTGTTCGCTCCAGCGCTTGTTCCATCCCTTTGACATCAAATCCGTCATGATTCCAAAATTTATCATCTTCCCCGATCAATACCGCTTTAATGACATTGGGGGAGATTTGCGACATAGGAACCCATTTTTGCTGCAGTTTGATGTCGCGGTTTTGTTCGGCCCACTCCGCTTGGCGGTATTCCATAAAGGCGGTCGGTATAGGTCGGATCTCTTTGAGATCATCAATGTTTGGATAGAAAAAATAGCGTCCGATATCGATTATTCCTGCGAAAACCAGGGGGAGAAAAAGGGTTTTTAGGGTTTGCATTAGGGTTCCGTTTTGAGGGTAGGGAGATGCCATCCCTTGATGTAGGCGGCTAGACGAAGGGTGATCGCGACGGTTGCTACTGCGGCTACGGTAAGGGTGGATAAGCCGATAGTGGCAGCTGAAATAAGAAGTAAAATAGAGACAATAAGGGCGATCGAACCGTAAAAATCACTGACTAAAACGGCGGGAACCTGATTGATAAGGATATCACGTAAAACTCCTCCTCCGATTGCCGTTAAAAAACTGAGTATTATGACTCCGAAAAAATTGAATCCTCCATCAATAGCGAGCAAAGCCCCTGTGATACTGAAAGCAACCAGACCGATGGTATCGCTGATGACGAAGAGCCACTGTCTCTCCAGCTGTTCACGACGATAAAGACGAAATAAAAAAGCCAAAACGATCGTAGAGATAACGGTAACGGCGGGGTAGTATTCATTAAAGGCAAACGGCGTCCGGTCCAAAATAACATCCCGTACGACTCCACCCCCCAGAGCGGTAAGCGAAGCTGAAATAATTACCCCTAAAAGATCAAGATTATTTCGTACACCGACAAGAAATCCGCTGAGGGCAAAAGCGACAATACCGAGAATATCGGCAGCGACAACGAGATTAAATTCAGACATTAGGGGCGCGGTAATTTTCTTTGAAGCTGACGTAGCGAGCAGCGGAAGCATAGAGCTCGGCAACCTCTTCATCGGTAAGCTCTCGGACTATTTTGGCAGGGCTCCCCATAATCAAAGAACGGGGAGGGAATACTTTGTTTTTTGTCACCAAAGCACCCGCTCCGACGATCGATTCTTTGCCGATTACGGCACCGTCAAGGATCGTGGCGCTCATCCCGATCAGACACGCATCTTCGATCGTGCATCCGTGCAGCATGACACGATGTCCGACGGTGACATCGTTGCCGATGATGGTCGGATGCCCGTCGCTCATATCATCACGTTTGTGGTGGGTGACGTGTACCATACTGAGATCTTGGATATTGCTTCGGTCCCCGATTTTGATGTAGTGGACATCTGCGCGTACGACGCATCCGAACCATATACTGACATCTTCTCCCATCTCGACCCGTCCGATCACATCGGCAGAATCAGCGATCCATACCCGTTCGTTGAGTGTTGGTGTGTAGTTGAGATAATTTCCTATCATCGATTTCCTTCTTAACTCTCTTTGAACAGTCGTGTTGTCAGTTGCTGCACGTAATTAGGAGTATGTTTTTTGACTGAATTATAGACTTTATTGGTGTGCGTTTCAACAATTTTATGACTATCAATCAAATTTCCATTCTCGTGAGGTACTCGAATATAGCTTCCGTCCGTTTGCAGTTCATGAGCGAGGACATTGTCTGAACTTTGAAGCTGGAGAATTTGGGTTAATTTATTGATTAACTCTTCTCCGTCTATCGGTGTGAGCAATTCGATCCGTCGGAGCAGGTTTCTCGGCATCCAATCGGCACTGGAAATATAGGTTTGCGGTTTACCGTGTTTAAAATAAAAAATACGGGCGTGTTCGAGATATTTGCCGATGATAGAGATGACGCGAATATTGTCGCTCACCCCCGGTACTCCCGGACGGAGACAACATATGCCTCGTATAATCAGTTCGATTTTTACCCCTGCCTGAGAAGCTTTATAGAGTGCTTTAATGATATCTTCATCGACCAAAGCGTTCATTTTCGCGATGATTACCCCTTCGGCTCCCATACGGGTTTCATTTTGGATCAGGGAGAGGATTTTCGGTTTGATCTGTGTCGGTGCCATGTAGAGTTCGTTGAGTTTCCCTTTTTTGCTAAATCCGGTCAGGAAGTGAAAAAATCGGGTCAAGTCATGCGTAATCGCATCGTTGGCCGTCATATAGCTGATATCGGTATAGACGGCTGCCGTGGAAGGGTTATAGTTACCCGTTCCGATATGGGCATATTGTTTCAGTTTGCCATCTACCCGTCGGGTGATGAGGGCAGCTTTGGCGTGAACTTTGAATCCGGCGATACCGTAGATAACATGGGCTCCCGCATTTTCAAGCGCTTTGGCCCAGTGAAGATTATTCTCTTCATCAAAACGGGCTCGAAGTTCTACCATAACCGTTACTTGTTTACCCGATTCGGCGGCATTTATCAGGGCATTGACGATGGGAGAGTTGGAACCGGAGCGATAAAGGGTCATACGGATAGAGACAACATCGGGATCTTTTGCCGCTGTTTGGATCAGCCGTACTACCGGTTCGAAACTTTCAAACGGATGGAAAAGGAGCAAGTCTTGTTTGTCCAACGTTGCATAAAGACTCTCATCGGTGTCCAGCGGCGGAAGATTGCGCGGTTTGAAGCTGGGGCTGGTAAGGTGGGCAAAATCTTTATTACCGACCACTTGCCAGAGACTTCCCAGATTAAGATAGGTTTGAAAACGGTAGATATCATCTTTGTAAACGTTAGCATGACGGTTGAAGAAGTTCAACAGATCATCATCGGCATGGACACTGAGTTCAAGACGAACAAGTTCCCCTTTTTTACGGAGTTTAAGCCCCTCTTCGAGGATCTCCATAAAATCATCCGCTTCCTCTTCTTCGATTGCGATGTCGGCATTTCGGGTGACGCGGAATGCGGCAAATTTGATCAGCTCATAACCGGGGAAGAGATCTTGAATATGTTCGGCGACGATGCTTCCGATCGGAATATAAATCCGATTATTTATCTCGACGAAACGGGGAAGAACCCGTGGAATACGGATAAGTCCGTAGCGCTCAATGCTCGGATCGTCTTTGTCTCTGAGTTTGACGATTTGGCCGAATCCCAGATTGTTCAGATGAGGGAACGGGTGGGTAGCATCGATGGCGATAGGGATGACGACGGAGTAGATATTTTCATGGAAATAGCGGTCCAAATACTGACGCTCTTCATGGGTTACTTCTTTGTACGATTTGAAAAAGATCCCCTCTTTTTCAAGCTCTTTCATAATCCCTTGCAAGCAGTGCTCTACAACCTCTTGTTCCTTATGGAGGTATTCACGGATTTCGCGGAGTTGATGCAGAGGTGTAAATCGATCAGCTCCGGATACATTGACTCCGGCGCTGAAAAGTTTTTTGAGACCCGCAACGCGGATCATATAAAATTCGTCCAAATTGGTTCCGTATATAGCTAAAAACTTGAGTCGTTCGAATAGAGGTAAGGATTCATCTTCGGCTTGTTTGAGTACACGGGTATTAAATTGAAGCCATGAAAGTTCACGGTTAAGATAGAGTGATGGGTCTTTAAAATTAGTGGGCATAGTGTCTGCTTTTTATGTGATTACGATGTTATTATATTATACTTAGGTTTCAAAAGGGGAACAAATGAGTATTTTCCAAATTATAATGTTTGCTGCGACACTTTTTTTCGCTTATCAAATTTATCGTCACGTTCAAAGTTTAGAGGATAGGGCACCGGATATTCCCCACACATTTGAGGAAGAAAACACCCCTCTCTCCCCTTCTCAGGATTTAATCGATCAAGCCGATGAAGCGTATGAAAAAGGCGATCTATTTGCTGCAAGAGAGATCCTCAAAGCGGCTGCCGAACACGATCAAAGAAATCCTGATATTCTCAATAGACTTGCGTTTATTACCGCTAAAGAGGGGGATGTGACGGGTGGAATCGAACTTTACAAACGCTCCCTCTTACTGGATGAAAACGATGATTTGGTCCATAATGCCCTTGGCTCATTGTATCGGACGCAGGGGAAATTTGTATTGGCGCAAAACCATTATGAAAAAGCACTTCTTATTGATGATCAGTACCCTCAGACCTATTATAATTACGGTAATCTCCTCACCGATATGGGTGATGCGTTCAAAGCCGAAGAGATGTATCGGCAAGCACTTGCATTGGATGGTAATTTTTCCGAAGCACGTGAAGCGCTTAAAGCACTGGAAGGAACGGTATGAATAATGAACGCCAAGCCCGTCTTGCGGTACTGATCGATGCGGATAATTCTCAGCCCTCTATTATTGCAGGGTTGCTTGATGAGATCGCGGCCCATGGAATTGCGAGTGTCAAGCGTATTTATGGCGACTGGACGGATGTACAGCTCAAAGGATGGAAAAATGTCCTTCTCGAACACGGGTTGCAGCCGATTCAACAGTTTGCCTATACCACCGGCAAAAATGCAACCGACAGCGGGATGATCATCGATGCTATGGATCTTCTTTATACGAAAAACTTTGACGGATTTTGTATTGTTTCCAGTGACAGTGATTTTACCCGTCTTGCCAGCCGTATTCGAGAATCGGGGGTAAAAGTGTACGGATTCGGGGAGCAGAAAACCCCTAAATCATTTATCGGGGCGTGTGATAAATTTATTTATACCGAAAATCTTCGCCGAAATCAGGTTTCTATTGTTGCCGGGGCTAAGGTTAAACCGGATGAAAATCTTCTTGCATTGGTGCGTAACGCTATCGAAGATACTGCGAACGAAGCGGGATGGTCGTATCTGGGTGCTATCGGGCAAAACCTGTTAAACAAATCCCCTGAATTTGATCCGCGAAACTACGGATATAAAAAATTGGCTGATCTGATCGAAGGGCTAGGGGAGTTTGAATTCAAAACCTCCGACCCCCTCTCCGGTTCTCAGTCGATCTATATACGGGTGAAACGGAAAAAAAGGAGTTATGAAAAATGACGGTACAGGAAATATATACCTACCTTGATGGACTCTCTCCGTTTGCTTTGCAAGAGAGCTGGGATAATTCAGGATTATTGGTGGGTGATTTTGCACAGGAGATTTCGCAAGTTGTCCTTAGCATTGATATTGATGAAGCCTTGATTGAATCTATGGAGGAAAACGCTCTCTTGATTACTCACCACCCGATTATTTTCGGTGGGCTTAAACAGCTTCAATTCAACCAATACCCCGCTAAAATTTTGGCACCTATGATCCGTAAGAATATTTCGAATATCGCTATGCATACCAATTTCGATCAAACTCATCTCAATCAATACGTTGCCCAAAGTGTATTGGGATACCCTATTATCGCCAAAGAGGGATTCGTCGCCTATTTGGGTGTGGATGAAGATTTTGCAACCTTTGCGGCAAAGGTTAAAAAGCAGTTCGGCTTGGAACATATCCGCAGTGTTCAATGCCATACTCGTATCCAAACCTGTGCATTGGTGACCGGTTCAGGTGCATCTTTGATGCGAAATATTGAAGCCGATTGTTTTTTGACGGGGGATATTAAATACCACGATGCGATGGAAGCCAAGTCCCTTGGACTCTCGATGATTGACATCGGACATTATGAAAGTGAACGTTATTTTGGGGAGATTTTAGCGGAACATTTGAAAAATTTAGGATTGAGTGTTATAATTTCACCATCAAAGAACCCTTTCACCTATTTATAGGGCACTCACGACATGTCACTCCGCCAAAGGAAACCGATGAACAAACACCTACAACAGCTGATCGAACTCTCCATGATCGACAAAGAGATCGATGCGTTTGAACCTCAGATTGAGGAAGCAAACCTCCAGTATGAAGCCCTTTTGGCTACAAAAAACGGCGTTAACGATGAGATCACTTCATTAAAACAAGAGATCAAAGACGAACAACTTAAAAAGCAAAAAAATGAACTTCACCTTGCAGAACTCTCTGCAAAATTGGAAGAAAACAGCAAGAAAAGTGCTGAAATTAAAACTGAACGTGAGATGAAATCACTTCAACTTGAAGAAGAAATTGCAAAAGAGCAAGTTAGTTTTGCCAATGAAGAGATCGCCCGTTTAGAAAAATTGATCGATCACAAACAAGCTAAAATTAATGAACTTGAAACCAAAGCCAGTGAAATTGAAGGGAGTATTTCCAGCGTAAAAGCCGATGTGGATGTCAAATTGGCACAAATCGACGTAGAGCGTAAAGAAGTATTCACTAAAAAGCAGGCACTTGTCGGTGAAATGAACCAAAAAGGGCTCTCTTTTTACCAAAAAATTCGCCGTTGGGCTAAGAATACTACCGCAGTAGCTGTACGTAACCAAGCATGTATGGGATGTTATATGGCCATCAGCGATAAAGTCTACAGCGACGTTATCAAAGGTGAAGAGATCACAATGTGCCCGCATTGCGGACGTATTTTATTCCTCGAACCGTCTTCTGACGCTGTCGGTGCGTAACGTCATTTTTGACCTTTTCTACACCGTGTTGGCGACGTTCGTTTACGTCGTCACACTTCCCCTTTTACTGATTTTCACTTTCAAAAAAAAATATCGAGATTCCATTCCCGCCCGTTTTTTTGGTTGGAAAAATCCTCCGTTTAGCGCTCATGATATTTGGTTCCATGTTTGCTCATTGGGTGAAGCCAAAGCAATTGCCCCGATTTTGGAGCGTTTAGGAGAGAGGCAAATCGCGATCAGTGTGATTACCCATACGGGTTACGCCGCTGCCTCAAATTACAAAGCACAGGTACGGTATCTGCCGTATGAGCTTTGGTTATGGTTTTGGATTCGCAAACCTAAAACGCTCGTTGTCCTCGAAGCTGAGTTTTGGTATCTGATGTTTCGCATTGCACATCGACGCGGTGGGAGAGTGATTGCGCTCAATGCCCGCATTAGCGACCGGAGTTTTCCGAAATACTATCGTATGCGGTGGTTTTATCGGATTTTACTCAGCCAATGCGATCGTATTTTTTGCCAAAGTAGTGAGGACATGGCACGTTTTATTGCCTTGGGGGCAAAGAACGTGGAAGTAGTGGGCAATATTAAACTTGCTCAAAAAATTGTTGCGACAAAAATATACCCCAAACCAGCGGGATTGTTGATAGTGGCAGCAAGTACCCATGAGGGGGAAGAGGACGGGATTGTACGAGGGTTTATCACGTATCGTGAGGCTAACCCGAATGCAAAACTGCTTGTTGTCCCCCGTCATCCTGAACGCTTTGCCAAAGTGGCGGAGCTGATCGAGCGTATTGCACCGAAATTGAGTTTTTCGCGCTGGAGTGATGGAACGGGAATAGGGGATGATATTACCTTGGTTGATGCCATGGGAGAGTTAAATAACCTCTATGCTATCAGCGATGTGGCGATTTTGGGCGGTGCATTTGCATCTATCGGCGGGCATAACCCGCTGGAACCTGCCCATTTCGGATGTAAGATTATTAGCGGGAAACATTTCTTTTTACAGCGTGAGCTGTTTAAATATGTCTCTCATGTGCAGTTTATTGAACTCAATCAAATTGCACAAGCGCTGCGTGAAGCAGAGAGTTTGCCGCCGTCGCAGGTTAATGCTGCAATTGATTTAGAGAGAGTTATAGAATTTTTAACAATGGAGAAATAATAATGAAAGAAAAAGCGTATAAAGTACTGGCCGCTCAAGAGGGTATTTCTAATTCCGAAGCGAAGTCGCTGATAGATCGCGGATTGGTCTATGCGGGTAATTCAAAAGTAATGATTGCCCGAGGGGAGATCAGTCCGAAGACAAGTTTTATCGTTCAAAAGGTAGAAAAAGTCTATCCAATTTTTGAAGATGAGAACATGATCGTTGTCGATAAACCGGCTTTCGTAAATTCCGATGAGATCGAACGGCAGTTTAAAGGGACACAGCTTCTGCACCGACTTGATCGTGAAACAAGCGGAGTTTTGATGCTGGTTAAAAACGAAGAGTTCCGATTGAAAGCGATCGGCGAGTTTAAAAAAGACCAAGTCTACAAAGAGTATGTTGCCTGGGTAGACGGCATTGTGAGTGAGCCGTTTATTATCGATCAGCCGCTTATTACCGAGAAAAAAGGGAACAAAGCGTACACAAAAGTATCGAAAAAAGGGAAACCGGCTATTACCGAAGTGACCCCTCTTGAGGTATCGGCGAAAAAAACAAAAGTGCAGCTTATTATCCATCACGGACGTACCCATCAGATTCGTGCCCATATGAAATATGCCCTTCATCCGATTATCGGAGATGAAAGTTACGGCGGGCGACCATCGAAACGGGTTATGCTCCATGCTAAAAAAGTGACTATTTTGGGCAAAACGTTTGAAGCACCGGAACCGAAAGTCTTTGGACATTTCGGGAGTTGACGTAATCTACAAAGTGTTGTTAAAGTAAAAAGTCAGTATAATGCGAAACTTTTTAGACCCTGTATACCAAGCATTTAGGAGTTAAAGTGTTCGAAACACTGACAGAATCGTTTACATCCGCGATACGCAAGATTCGTTTTCATGATGATGAAAAGGCGTTGACAAAAGCACTTGGAGAGCTCAAAAAAGCTCTATTAAAAGCGGATGTACACCATAAAGTAGTTAAAGAACTGATCGAATCTGTCGAACTCCAGATGAAAACAAGCGGTATCGGAAAAGATCAGCTTTTAAATGCATTGCGCAGCTCATTGTATGTATTATTGGATGTTAAAGGCAAATCCGGATTTGTCTATGCTCCGGTCTCTCCTACCGTCATTTTAATGACCGGATTGCAAGGGTCAGGAAAAACGACCACAACCGGGAAGCTTGCGCAGTATCTTAAGCTTCGTCAAAAACGGGTTTTGGTCGTTGCGGCCGATTTACAACGTCTTGCAGCGGTTGAACAACTCCGTCAAGTGTGTGCGGGGATCGAAGTTGAACTCTACGCCGATGATAGCAGTAAAAATCCGGTTGAGGTTGTTAAAGCTGCATTAGCACATGCCCAAAAAGTTTTGGTGGATGTCGTCTTGATCGATACTGCCGGACGTTTGGCGATCGATGATGAATTGATGGGTGAACTTTCAGAGGTTAAGCGTGCAGCAAAACCACATGAAATTTTTTACGTTGCCGACTCGTTAGCGGGTCAGGATGCGGTACGAACTGCCGGATTATTTAACGAAAAAATCGGCATTGACGGGGTTATCCTCAGTAAATACGATGGAGATTCCAAAGGGGGTGTGGCTCTGGGAATAGCTTCTCAGATTCAGGTTCCTCTTCGATTTATCGGTAGCGGTGAAAAGATGGAAGATCTTGAAATCTTTTTGCCGGATCGTATCGTTAATCGCCTTATGGGATTGGGAGATATCGAGGGACTTGCGGAGCGAACGGCTGCCGTTATCGATGAGAAAAAAGCGAAGGCTCTCACTAAAAAGATCAAAAAAGGGGAATTCAATTTTAATGACTTCCTCGAACAAATGGAGAGCCTCAAAAAAATGGGGAGTATGAAATCCATTATGGGGATGATCCCCGGTATGGGGAACATGGCTTCGGCACTTAAAGATTTTGATTTGGAAAACTCCGGAGAACTCAAGCGGATCAAAGCTCTTGTGTCGTCTATGACGATGAAAGAGCGTGAAGATCCTGAGCTCCTTAACAATAGCCGAAAAGCTCGTTTGGCTAAAGGGTGCGGCTTGAGTATTATTCAAGTTAACCAAATCTTGAAGCAGTTCAAAAATGCTTCAAAAATGGCAAAACGATTCTCCGGTAAGCAGGGGATGAAAGATCTTCAGAGTATGATGGGTCAAATGCAGGGTGCGCGTATTCCGCGTTAACCCTCCTGCAGAAGGTTAAGCTAAAGATTTGATGGAATCTGTAGCTTAGCGTTCAGAGGTTTAGAGGTTTTTCTTTTGCTTTTGTGGGCAAAACACTCTTCTAAGCACCTTAGCGTGAAAATATTATCCAAAAGGAAACACACACATGGCAACAGTCATTCGCTTAACCCGTATGGGACGTAAAAAACAACCTTTCTACCGCATCGCGGTAACCGATAGCCGTAAACGTCGTGATGGCGGTTGGATCGAATTGATCGGGTACTACAACCCAATGACTGACCCTATCACTACCAAAGTAGATGAAGAGCGTTTGACGTACTGGCTCAGTGTCGGTGCACAAATGTCAGACCGCGTTAAAAAAATTACCGGTAAATAATTATGGTAGCCGACTTCGTCGCGGGGTTTGCCCGTCTGGTTGCGACCTATCCCGAACAAATTAGGGTTGAGACGCTTGATGGCGACGAAGTAAGTGAGATTATCTTGTACGCGAATCAAGCAGACGTAGGTAAGCTCATTGGTAAAGAGGGGAAAATGATCGGGGCCATTAAAACCGTTATCTCCGGCTGTAAAGCAAAAGACGGGAAAAGTTACCGAATCAATGTCGAACCGCTTTCGTAATCCCCCAACCACTAATCTTCTGCATGTCGCCACGTTAGGCCGTGTTATCGGCTTAAAAGGGGATATGAGGCTGAACCTTCACACCGACTTTCCTGAACAATTTGCAAAAAATGCTGTTTTTACTACCGATAACGGCAAAGAAGTGAAAATCCAAAACTACAATCCTGAGCGAGAGCTTGTCCATTTGGTCGGGTACGATACCCCTGAAGCGGCAAAAGTATTGACCAATACCAAACTCTTTACGACCCCTGAAGCAACACGTGAACACTGCAATTTAGGCGATGGCGAGTTCTTTTGGTTTGACATGATCGGATTGGATGTTATGGAGGGTGAAGTTTGCTTGGGCAAAGTGGAAGAGATTGAGCGGATCGGACCGTTAGATTATCTTTTGGTTACAACCGCTTCAGCACTTGTCGATAAAGGGCTGGCTGCAACTTTTTTAATCCCTTACATCGATCATTTTGTTCAACACAGTGATGTAAAAGCCAAAGTGATTCATGTAATCGGCGGCTTGGATCTGCTAGAGGCGTCGTAATGCGCTTCACCTATGTTACCCTTTTTTCGAACCTTATTGAGGGATATTTCCAAGATTCGATACTCAAACGGGCACTCGAAGCAGACCATTTTCAGATAGCATTTCTGAATCCGAGAGATAACAGTGCTTCGCGCCATCATAAAGTAGATGATACCGCCGTTGGCGGAGGGGCAGGGATGGTTATGACCCCCCAACCGTTATTTGATACGTTATCGACTTTGGATTCGGATGCTTATATTATATTTGTTGCACCCGTTGGAAAACAATTTACCCAAAACGATGCAAAACGTTTGGCAAAAAAATCCCATGTGGTCTTTGTCAGCGGTCGTTATGAGGGGATTGATGAGAGGGTATTAGAAACATTCGCCGATGAAGTGTTTAGTATCGGTGATTATGTCTTGACCGGTGGAGAATTACCCTCGTTGGTAATGACCGATGCTATCGTCCGGAACATCAACGGAGTGCTGGGAAACAGTGAGTCGCTTGAAACCGAGAGTTTTGAGACGCCACTTTTAGAAGCACCTTCGTTTGGAAAACCCCCTTTATATGAAGATATGGTAGTTCCATCAGAATATTTAAAGGGAAATCACAGTAGAATTCTAGCACTAAAATTAGCTCTATCTGAATGTAAAACAAAATATTTCAGACCGGAACAGCTACTAAAGCATAAAATAAGGACATCTTATGAAAAATAAGTACATCGCTAGCTTCGAACAAGCGCAAATTGCTGACAAAAATATTCCTCTTTTCCGTGCGGGCGATACACTTCGTCTTGCTGTTACGATTAAAGAGGGTGATAAATCTCGTGTACAAAACTACGAGGGTGTATGTATCTCCATCCGTGGTGAAGGTACTGGCCGAACTATTACAGTTCGTAAAATCGGTGCTAACGGCGTCGGTATTGAGCGTGTGTTCCCAATCTACAGTGACAGCCTAGAGAAGATCGAAGTTCTCCGTTGTGGTCGCGTACGTCGCGCTAAATTGTTCTATCTTCGTGATCTTGCCGGTAAAGCCGCTCGTATCAAAGAGATTCGTCGCAAATAATTCTCCCTTGCTGCTCTTCCGGGCAGTATCCCTCTTTCAACTTCCTTAATTTTTTAAATCCATTCTCTTTTTTTGTCTTAACGAATGTATCACTCTTTTTTAATTTTCCATAGAACTCCGGTTGTCAGCAATACGGCAAAAATGATCATACTGGCAAATGCGTAGGTTGTTCCGAGCGGGGACTTCTGAAAAGGTAATCCTCCGGTATTCATCCCAAAAAAACCGACAACAAGATTTAAGGGTAAAAAGATCACAGAGATAACCGTTAAAAGATAAATACTTCGGTTCATACGATCATTCGCTCTTAAGGTATAGTAATGATATAGGTTGTCGAGCTGGTCGTTTGCTGCAACATTAGAGCGCAGAGTACGCTCTAAATGCTCATGTAGATCATTAAACTCGTTCAGAGGGAACACTTCCGACCCTTTGGATTTAACGATGAAAAGTTTCAAAATATCAACCGCTTTTAAAATGACACGTTCGGAGCGTGAGAGCTCTTTTTTGAGGTTATGCCAGTGATCCATAAAAGGGGCGGTAAACTTTTTGTAAAGGCTCTCTTCGAGAGAGACAATTTTATCCTGAACAATTTCAATATCACGCATCAGCGTATCGATTTTGTCGTCTAAAAAACGGTACATATCGTCTAATGCAGCTGGAAACTGTGTAAAATCTTTTTGTTTTTTATCGTAATAATAGACAGACTCTTCGGTCATGATGAAGCCGTATGAATGAATCTTCGATTTTTTAGACATTTGTTCGGGAAGACGGAGAACTAAGATTCGATAGTCTTGGTACTCTTCAAAAGTGGAGGGGTGGAGTGGATTTTGGAGGTCTTGCAAATGCAGTTCGTGTATTTTGACCATAACTATTCCCCTTTAAGTGCTCGTTCCATATCTCGCTTCAGACTTTTTTCTTTTAGATCTTCGCGTTTATCATAAAGCTTTTTCCCTTTGACTATGGCGACTTGCATTTTGGCAAGATTACGGTCATTAAAATAAATGCTCAAAGGGACAAGGGTAAAGCCCTCCTTTTCGACCGCTTTATACATTTTGTCAATTTGTTTTTTATGCAGGAGGAGTTTACGACTTCCCCGCTCTTCGTGGGTGTAATAGTGATGGGTGGTGTCGAGGATACCGATATGAACGTTGAAAACAAACGCTTCCCCTCGAACGATTTTAATAAATCCCTCTTTGAGATTCACCCGTCCGGCACGCAACGCTTTAACTTCGGAGCCTTGGAGAACGAGACCTGCTTCGAATTTCTCTTCGATGTAGTAATCGAAAAAAGCTTTTTTGTTGGTGGCTATATTTTCACCCATTGTTATCTTCCCTTACTCTAAAAAAACTGCTGCCGCTGCCGGAGAAGAACCACCCCTCTTTGTCGGAGAGTTCGGGATAGCATCCTAAAGCCGCATTATAAAGATCATTTGCCTCTTTAGAATTAACGGAGGCTAAAATTTCACGTGATGGGATTGCTTCCAGTCGAGCTGATTCTTCTTCACTGATAGGTGCGAACAGATGCTCTCGGTAATAGCGATACACCGCAGGAGTACTGATCTGAAGTTCAGGGGTTGTTACCTCAAAATCGAGTAAAGGTTCATTAACTTGTTTAACAATTTCGCCGATTCCACTGACGTTGGCACTCTCATAGCCGTAGACGAAGAAGGGGACATCCGCTCCGACATTCGCACCGATGAGGGCAAGTTTGTCAATACTGAGTCCTAAATCGAGTCGGTCGTTGCACATATGCAAATAGGTTGCAGCGTCAGAACTCCCTCCTCCAAGACCTGCAAATGAGGGGATCTTTTTATCGACACAAATCGCATGTGTTTCCATCAACGTCGAAAGGGCATGGGAATGGGTATCGGATAGAAGATATTTATAGGCTTTGTAAATGGTATTGGAGGCTACGTCGCAATCAAAAGTACCCCGAATCTCAAATTCGGGGGTTGATTTCGGTTCAAACCACAGTGTATCAAAGAGACTATTAACACGCATAAAGCGTGAGCTAAGGGTGTGGTAATCCCCACGAGTCCCGGTGATTTTCAGAAAAATATTTACTTTGGCATAGGCGCGGTAACGGTTCATAATTTCAGTTTTTGCATCAATTGTTGGAGCAATGAATCATCCGGAGTCGCTGAAGCTTCTTTGTTTGAATCTTCCACGGCACGGATCAGTTCACTGCGAAGGATGCGAACATGCGGCGGTGCATCAATACCCAATTTGACAACCCCTTTATCAATAGAGATAACTTTGATTGTAATCGAATCAGCAATAAGAATGGATTCATCCACTTTGCGTGAGAGTATCAGCATGCTTCAACCTTGTTGAGTAAATAATGGACTCCATCGTCGGCAAATTCCAAAATTGAGACGGTGTCACCGTTGTCAATCCAGTAGAATCCCGATTCTTTGGAATCAAAATCTTCGATAGAGAGGGGCTGCCCGAGCAGTACCGAATCAATGGTGCCATTATAGCGATTTTTAGGGATGCCTAGGGCTGTTTTGATGTCAATCGGGTGTTCATTATCATAGACAAATTGCCCCTCATTTAGTCGCTCAAGTGCAGATAGGGCACCGGAACACTCCAGTTTGTCGGCGATGATTTCCCCAAGTGAGCGGATATAGCTTCCTTCGGAGACAGTCGCCTCGAAAGTGACGAACGGGTGGCAGTAATGGAGTAGGTGAATATCGTAAATAGTGGAGGTGACGGTTTTGAGTTCGACGTCTATGCCGGCACGGGCAAATTCATACGCACGTTTGCCGTTAAGCCGTTTGGCACTGAATTTTGGGGGGAGATAGGTTAGTTCCCCTTTTAACGAGGCAATAACCTCTTTGATGTGCTCTTCACGCAGCGGTGCAATCGTATCAATTTGCTCTATTTGTTCGATGTCCAACGTAGGAGAATACGCACCCAGCCACAGGGTAGCACGGTAACGTTTCGGTGCTTTATTTAAAAATCGGAAGAGCCGGCCGTGATTGCCGAATGCAATAATTAGGACCCCTTTTGCAAACGGGTCAAGAGTACCGGAATAACCTGCCTTTTTGACGCCGTAGCGACGTTTGATACGACTCAGAAGCTGATTGGAACTGATTCCGGCAGGTTTATACGCGACGAAAAGACGATTGGGATTCTTCAATTAGAGTTTCTCCACGAAAGAGGCTAGGATATCACGTTTACTGCCTCCGAAGTTGATGAGGAGTTTGAATTCGCGACCCGATTTACTTACCCCCTCTACCCGTCCGGCACCGAAGATTTTATGGCGGACTAAATCCCCTTTTTTATAAGAGGTGTTTTTTTCTAGGATCAAGGACCCTTCGCACAGCCCCGCTTCATTGATGAAACGGCTTTTTTGTAAATCGGTTCTGCGCCCTTTGTAAAAACGGCTGTTGACGTTGGAGAGGGTGAGATTGCTTTTGGCTCGGGTAATGGCGACATACCCCAATCGCCGTTCCTCTTCAAGATCGCTTCCATCACCGATGAGAGGTAAAAATCCCTCTTCTAGCCCGATAACAAAGAGGTGCTCAAATTCGAGTCCTTTGGAGGCATGGATACTCATGATGTAGATGCTCTCCCCCTCAACTTGATCTTGTTCACTTTGCAAGGTGATATCGTTGAGAAATTCGGCTAACGCCGCATCGGGATTTTGTTTGACGTAATCGCGAAATAATCCGTAAAACTCATCGACGTTAGAGATCTTGTCCCCTTCATCCGGTAGCCCTTTGAGGGTCTCTTTTATTTTAAACTGCTCTTCAAGCAGGTCAATAAAACGATACATTGCCTCATCGGCAACCTGACGCAAGTCGTAGATTTCACGGATGAACTCTCGCAGTTCCTGAGCACTTTTCTTCCGTACCAATCCTTCCAATTCGGGATCGCTCAGAGTAGAGATAAACTCAAACATCGATTTGCCGGCACTCATTGCGGAGAGTTCGATTTTATCAATAGTTGCTTTACCCAATCCCCGCTTGGGCTTGTTGATGATCCGCTTAAGGGAGAAATTGTCGTGAATGTTGGTAATAACACGCAGATAGCTGATAAGGTCTTTGATCTCGGCGCGGTCATAGAAGCGAAGGCCTCCGACGAGTTTGTAGGCGATACCCGCACGGTTAAGCCCCTCTTCGAGAGAGCGGCTGAGGGCATTAATCCGGTAGAGTACGGCGATTTCACTGGCACGAACCCCTTGATTGATCAGGGTACGAATCGCTTTGGCAATTTTTTGGGACTCTTCGCTCTCATCGTGGGAGGTGATGGTTTGCACCTCTTCACCCCCCGTTTTGGTTGCCATTAGGGTTTTTCCCAGACGGGAACGGTTATGTTCGATGAGGGCATTGGCAACGGTGAGGATGGGTTGGGTGGAACGGTAATTATATTCGAGTTTGACCACCATGGCATTTTGAAAATCCTGATCGAATTCCAAAATATTGCGCACGTGTGCTCCGCGCCATCCGTAGATGCTTTGGTCATCATCACCTACAACACAGAGATTGTTGTGGGTACTGCAGAGCTTTTGGAGGAGTCGTAGTTGCAGTTCGTTGGTGTCTTGATACTCATCGATCATAATGTATTGATATTTTTCGCTTGTTTCACGGCATAAGTCGGGGTGTTCATCTAAAAGACGATAGGTTAAACACAGCAGATCGTCAAAATCGACGAGGTTGTTTTCAAGAAGGTAGCCTTGGTACTCTTCGTAAATTTTAGCAATATGTTTGTAGTTGGTTAATTCGGCCTGGGCATATGCTTCCTGCGGATCGATCAGGGAGTTTTTATAGCGGGAAATCTCACTGGCGATAAGCGGTGTCGGGAGATCGGCATTGATCTTTTTGATAATCTTTTTTTTATCGTCCGTATCGATGACAACAAAATTATTGGCACGCCCCAGAAGGTGGATATGAAATTTTAAAAACAACAGACCGAATTTATGGAAAGTGCATAATAACGGAGGATAGGAGTTTTGCTGGAGTAATCCCATTGCCCGTTCGCGCATCTCTTTAGCCGCTTTATTGGTAAAAGTAAGAGTTAAGGTATTACTGGCAGGAATCCCTATCGTATCGAGGAGATAGGCTAAGCGTGACGTGATCGTTTTAGTCTTTCCGCTTCCCGCACCGGCTAAAATCAGTAACGGGCCATCGATTCGTTCCACCGCGTTACGCTGGGCATCATTAAGATCGGCAAGAATTTTGTCCATGCTCTAGCTCCTTATATTGTTTTTATTATAGCCCAATTTTCCTAAGAGGTAAAAGTAGTGAATAACGCTTGCATTGGTTATAATGTTGAGTTATAATACTGCTATTCATTCAACTTATAGGAATTATTATGTTAAAAGATTTTGCAAAACTCATGACGTTTTTGACGGTGGTCAAAGAAAAAAGTTTTTCAAAAGCATCCGCTAAACTTGGAATTTCACAGCCTGCTGTGACGCAACAAATTAAATTTATCGAGGATTATCTCGATACTCGTGTTGTCGAACGTAAGAAAAATGGGATCAAACTCACCAAAGAGGGTGAAGATCTTCATCGTATTGCCGTCAAACTTGAAAAAGCGATTTTATCAAGTGAAAAAGAGCTTCTTAAAATTATCAATAAAGAGTTTACGTTTATCGTCGGTGCTTCGTATGCGATTGGAAACTATGTTCTCCCTTCATATTTAGGGCAGCTCAAAGATAAGCTTAATAACGAAGTTCATATCCGTGTAGCATTTTCAGAAGAGATTATCGATCAGTTGTTGGATAAAAAAATTGATATTGCCCTGATAGAGTCACCGGTTTTCAAAGATGGTCTTATCTATCGTGAATGGGAAGAAGACGAATTGGTCGTTTTTTCCAATCAGCCGATTCCAAAACAGCTCCGTAAAGAAGATATGTATAAATTTGATTGGATTTGCCGTGATGAGAATTCTCATACCCGTAAACTCACTTCTGAAGTTTTTGAAGAGATCGGGGTTGAGTGTGCCGGCTTTAATGTGATCGGAGTCGTTGCGAGTTCAACGGCAATTAAAGAGACGATTATGCGTTCTCCTAAAAATGCAGAACGTCCGGTCGTATCGGTTATCTCCCGTCATGTTATTGCCGATGAGGTAGAAGAGGGAAAATTGTTCGAAGCACGTGTCAAAAATTACAAAATCAAACGTAAGTTTTATATCGTCTACAGCAGAGAGCGTAAACACGATGCGTTTATCGATAACGTCGTTACCTATTTATTAGGATTAAAACTCTAAGTTTTAATCCTTACTTCTTCATAAACTTCTGATTCTCAGGGTTGGATAAAAATGCGTTCATAGAATTAACCACCCCTTCACTTTTTTCTGCTTCTTGAATAGGGTGACGCTCTTGCGGAAGTGCAAGATTCACAAACGCAGGAGTGTCATCAATGATAACCTGAACGATCGCAAGCAATGGCACACTTACAAAACTTCCGATATTTTCCTGCCCGAATCCCGCTTCAAAAATTAAAACATCGTTATCAATTCGTGCACTTTCAAAGGTATATCCCGCTAAAAAAAAGAGGGTCATTGAACGAAACTCATCGCTGATGTGTGGGGGGAGGGGTGGATCAAAGTCAAGTTGGTCAATTTTACATAAGATGCCAAAGTTTTGATCGTTTTCAAACAAGAAAATGAGCATGTCTCGTATGTGGGTTTCCATCAATCGGGCAAATGAGGGACTTTTAATAATATCGAATAACATGAGGGCTAACCTATTTTTATTTTAAATAATTATACCATGTTCGACTTCAACAAATCCCATCAGTGCATTGAACACGGCAACTTTCTTTGCATGAGCAATATCCTCCAGACATAAGGGGGCAGGTAAAAGAATCCCTGCGTGAATAAGCCGTGCGCGTGTTGTCCCCTCCAAAAGAGGTTTTTCGGGCGTTAGCCACCGTGTTCCGTCGTATAGGGCGATATTGGAAATGGTGGTATCGGTAAGATAGCCGTTTTTGACGATAAGAACATCATCGCATTCTTCACGTTGGTCATAGAGAGTGTTGAGTGCGGTGCGGTCTGCAAATTTAAAAGGGTAGTCGATCGAATCGGCATGAATGAGTTTAAGTGCGTTAATCGATTTGGGAACATAGGGGTGAAACTCGATCGTAAATCCCGCACTGCTATAGAGAAATCGGCATCGAAACACCCCTTCTTTTGGAGGGAGGATAAGATGGCCTAAATCATAACGGGGTCTTATTCCCCAATGCTTGAGGGTAGCGTCGAGGCGGTTTTGATGATAAGATAGATGCGCTATGGTTCCATTCTCACATCGTAACGTCTCCAAAAACACGCTTAATTCTCAAACAGTGCCGTACTTAAATAGCGTTCAGCCGTATCACAGAGGATGGTGACAATTACTTTACCTCTGTTTTCCGGTCGTGATGCAACGAGCTCGGCCGCGTGAACGTTTGCACCGGCGGAGATACCGACTAAGATCCCCTCATTTTTTGCTAATGATTTGGATGCACTGATAGCATCTTCATTGCTTACGGTGATTACTTCACCATAGAGGGTGGTATTTAGAACATCGGGGATAAATCCGGCTCCGATCCCCTGAATTTTATGGGGTCCTGCTTTTCCCCCTGAAAGGACAGCAGAATCTTTAGGCTCGACGGCAATGATTTGTACGTTGGGGAGAGCATTGCGCAACGCCTCTCCGGTTCCGGTGAGCGTTCCCCCCGTTCCGACGGCAGCGATAAAAATATCGACATGACGGTCGGTATCACGGAGGATCTCCTGTGCGGTTGTGGTTCTGTGGATGGCGGGATTGGCGGGATTTGAAAATTGTTGGAGAACTACAGCATTCGGAGTAGAAGCTACCATAGCATCGGCTTCATCAATTGCCCCTTTCATCCCTAGAGACGCAGGAGTAAGGACGAGATTGGCTCCGAGAGCTTTGAGGATATTGCGTCGTTCGATTGACATCGATTCGGGCATAGTAAGGGTAAGGTTGAGCTTTAACGCAGCGCAAATAGCGGCAAGTGCGATACCGGTATTTCCGCTGGTAGGTTCAACAATCAGGGTTTGGGCATTGATCTTCCCCTCATCCATAGCCGTTTTGATCATGTTGTACCCGATACGATCTTTGACTGAACTGGTCGGATTCATAAACTCGCATTTTCCGAGGATGGTTGCGCCGCTTTGATCTGAAAGGGTGTTGAGACGTACGAGGGGGGTGTTCCCGATAAGTTCGGTGATATTGGCCGCTATGTTCATGAAAACTCCGGAGGTGAAAAAATTGTTTTGATTGTAGTACGAAACCCTTATAATAGTCTTTAATCCATAGTGTATTAGTAAACTATTCCGGTTCCGCCGCTATTGGCAGCATGAAAAACGATTGTATGATTTTTACGGGCGTAAAAGCGGATAAGAAGCTTTTGAAGGGTTGGTTCGATCGAGGGGGTAAACCAGCCGTTGTTGCTCATAGCGATCATATAGCGCACATTAGGAGTATAGAGCTCTTCGCGAGAAGCTTCATAGCAAATGGCATTTCGAAAAGCAACCCCTTTAATCGTAAAATCGGTTGCTTTTTCTGCTGTAACGAAATCGGATCCCCCTCCGAATATTTCCCTATTAACCCAATTGCGTAAAAAATGGGGGAGGGGGATATATTCGCCAAAAGGGACGAGAATCGTTTTTTTGGCAACGGTGATCTGTCCGTTTTGAAAAAGATAGGAGACGTTGTAGTGCAATCCCCCTTGCGAATAAAGGGTTCCGGTCACGATGGGTATGTGATAGGAGAGTTGTTGAAGAATGGCCGTTAGTTTGGGTTGGTGGTTCATGTACAGGGCAAATGCCGCTTCCGGAAGAACCACTAAATCGTATCCCGATAGAGCGGCTTTGTAAATTTCATCGAGATTTTCTTGTGTTAATCGCAGTTGTTCGGAGGGTTCCCATTTGAGATCTTGAGGGGTATTACTAGAGACGAGCTTAATTTTGAGCGGCGGCATCGGCGGCGGGGTATAAGAGGCTTGAATGCTCAGCGGAAGCAACAGCAGAGGAAGGATTTTTTTTCTTCCTGAAAACCATGTTGTGGAAGCGAGGGCAAACAATACCAAGGCAAATTGCCATTTTTCAAAACCGATATAGCTTTCGACGAAAATAAGTTCCGGCTGCATCCAATTAAAATCCATCGGCCAAAAAAAGGTGAGGGCAAAGAGGATAAGGGCGCGAACATAAGGACGGTTACTTAATCCCATAACGCCGTAATAGAGGGCATAGACGATCCCGAATCCTAGGGCTACAAGAGGTTTTGCCCAACCTAAATCGTAATACTCAAAACTGTATCCGATCCAATAGCACCACAGAAGCCCGATCCAAAACCCCGCGAGGGGGATAACGCGTGCGGGTGCATGAAGGAGTCCGTAAAGGGCTGCGAGTGCCAAAAGAGTATTAAGCAGACGAGAGGTGAGACCGAAGTATTCACCATAAATAAAGGCTGAAAATGCGATAGCAATAGCCAATGAGAGCAATAACGGTTGTAGTCGTGGAGGAAGTATCAATTTCATAAGCGGAATTATAACGATGTTACCGTGTTTTGAGTATAATGCGGCAATTTTCTATACGTCAAGGATACCCATGGAAATTCTTTCCCAACTTCTCCCGTTTGTTTTCTTAATCGCGATTATGTATTTTGTGATCATTCGCCCGCAGCAGCAACAGGCTAAAAAACACAAAATAATGGTCGATACACTCGCAAAAGGGGATAAAATCGTCACAAGCGGCGGTTTGATCGTTGAGATTAAAAAAGTAGAAGAGTCTTTCTTCTCGGTAAAATTCAATAATGATGTCGAAGGACGCTTAGTCAAAGAGGCCGTCGCAAGAAAGTACGAGGATGAAGCTTAATTATCGCCTTGTTTTACTGATTATTGCTACGATCTTCGGATTAGTCTTTTCGATCCCTTCATTAACGCAAAGCGAGAGAGGGGCAAAAGTAACTCTCGGTCTTGATTTGCAGGGGGGATTGCATATGCTATTGGGGGTCAAAACCGAAGAAGCGGTTGACTCTCAGCTCAAATCGATTGCATCGGCATTGAAACATTTTAGTGAGCACAATGATATTTTATTGGATGGGATCAGCGCAGAAGAGGGTGCGGTTACTTTTGAAGTGCTTGATAAAGACGATGCAACGGCTATCGATGAATATCTTAAAACGATCAAAGGGACCGTTGTTCATGCATCAGAGGGGAAATATTCAATTTCTATGACCCCTGAAGAGGTGGAGAAACTCAAGGTTCAAGCGATTGATCAGGCGATTGAGACGATTCGTAATCGACTCGATCAGTTTGGTCTTGCTGAACCGACCGTTGCGAAACAAGGTGTGGATAAAATCCTCGTAGAACTTCCGGGAATCAAAACGATTCAGGAAGAACAACGGGCGCGTGAACTCATTTCGCGTGCGGCAAAGTTAGAGTTGATGGCGGTTGATGAAGATCGAGCTATGCGGGTTATGGAGATGACGGATGCCGAAGCCCAAAGCTACGGCGACAAGATTCTCGAAGACGCATTGCAGCCTAAGATGAAACATTTGGTAAATGACATCCCTATTTTAGATGGGACAATGCTGACCGATGCGCAGGTGGGCTACGATCAAAATAACCGTCCGGTTATTAACTTTTCGCTTAATTCCGCCGGAGCGCAGATTTTCGGTGATTTCACCGGTAAAAGTGTCGGAAAGCGGCTTGCGATTGTATTGGATGGAAAAGTTTATTCGGCTCCTGTGATCAATGAGCGTATCGGTGGCGGTTCGGGTCAAATCAGCGGAAATTATACCGTTGCCGAAGCCAATGACCTTGCGATTGCCCTTCGATCCGGTGCGTTGCTTGCTTCGGTCTATATGATGGAAAAACGCTCCGTCGGGCCAAGCCTTGGAGCGGACAGTATCAAAGCTTCTTTGATGGCTTTGATCAGCGGATTTGTTCTTGTTATTATTTTTATGATGTTTTATTACGGTCTTGCGGGAGTGATCGCTAACCTAGCGGTCGTTATCAATTTGTTTATTATTTTGGCGATGATGGCTCTCTTCGGCGCCACGCTGACGTTACCGGGTATGGCGGGGATTGTTCTGCATATCGGTCTAGCTGTTGATGCGAACATTATTATTAATGAACGTATCCGTGAGCAATTACGGCAGGGGATACCGACGCGTAAAGCGATTGCGGAAGGGTATTCCAAAGCGATGCGCGCTATTTTGGATTCTAATATTACACAGATTATTGCTTGTACGATTTTGTATATCTACGGGACGGGTGCGATCAAAGGATTTGCGGTAACTCTTAGTATGGGGATTTTGGCATCGATGCTTACGGCGATTGTCGGAACGTATGGAATATATCAGTTGTTTATGGCCCGTATCGAAAAAAATAAGAACTACACGCTATGGTTCGGTATGACACGGAAAGGTAACTAATTATGGAACTTTTTAAAGAAGATAAGATCTATAACTTTCTGGGGAAAGGGAAGATATTTTTTGTCGCTTCCTTTGTCTTGTTTTTCCTCTCTATCGGTCTCATCGCGGTAAAAGGGTTTTCCTTCGGTATTGATTTCACCGGAGGAACCGTTGTTCAAGTCAAGTATAAGGGGGTAGCCCCTATCGATACGATACGGAAAAGTTTAGCCAACAACGACCTGTTTAAACATGCTACCGTAACGGAATTCGGTTCACCTGAAGAGATCGTTATCAAGACCCCTTCGTCCACAGATGGGTTGAGTAAAGATATCGGAGATACGACCAAAGAGATATTAAAAGGGACGGGTGATTTTGAAATCCGCCGTGTCGATATGGTCGGTCCTAAAGTGGGTGATGAGTTACGTGTAAAAGGGCTAACGGCGTTTTTGTTGACCCTCAGTGCTATTATGGCAATGGTTACGTTTCGGTATGAATGGCGCTTTGCATTGGCGGCGATTATTGCGATTGTCCATGATATTGTGATCACTTTCGGATTCGTTTCCTATTTTGAAGTTGATTTTAATATTGAGAGTGTCGCCGCGTTGCTGATGATTTTAGGATATTCAATCCATGATACGATTATTGTGTATGATCGTATCCGCGAACATATTCAAGAGTCTAAAAATAGCGATTTTGTAATGATTGTTAACGAAGCGGTATCCCGTACGCAGTCTCGGACAACATTGACCTCTTTAACCGTTTTCTTTGTGGTATTGACCCTCTTCGTTTTCGGTGGAGATATTATGATCGGATTCAGTTTCCCTATGCTGATCGGGGTTATCGTAGGTACCTACAGCTCTATTTTCGTTGCGGCTCAATTGGTCGTATGGACCGGATTCAGCGTATCGAATTATCGTCAGAAAATGGCGGATAAAATAAAAATCAAAGCCGAAAAAGAGAAAATGCGCGCTCAATTCGAGCAAGGGATTGTCTAAAATTCCTCTTTGAAATTCCCGTAAAAACGGGAATTTTGAAATATTAAAGGTTGAGTATTTATGACCATTTCTCAAATAAAAATCAATCTCCAAAAATTCATCCAAAGTTTTCCCCCTCAAACGTTTGCTTCTAACCTTTTGCTTGCATACGGGTTTCAAAAATCAACTATTGCCCGTTTATAAAGAACGTCTCGAATACCTTTTTAACCTCATGAAGAGATAAGTGGCAAAAAGTGAATACAATATTGATAAAAGAAAGCCTATATAAGCTTTTCATAGGAAAAACAAGGATAATTGATGGGTGATATACTAAAAAATAAAATTCATGAAATAATTCAAAAACAATCTAATTGTTCAAAATTGAATTTTGATATAAATATATATGATCAAGTGCCGCAAAATGCTCATCAGTTTCCAAGATTAGATGCTACTTTCAAAAAAATCGATATTATTTGTTCAAATACGAATTTTGATTCTTTCGTTATTATCAATGATGAAATAAAAAATATATATCTTGCAATTGAAACAATAAAGAGCACACATTTCGTGAACTTTATTTTTGACAAATGTTATATAAAGTTTTGGAATGAAAATATTAATGTAGATGAACATATAAAATTTAATGAGTGTAAGTTTAACGTTTATATAGATAAATCAGATATTTATGAACTTCAATTATTACATAGAAATTTTTATCAATGCGAATTTGAGCAAATTAGTTTGTTGAATAATATTAAAATTGTGCACATTGATTTAATATCAATATCCATGAAGATGTTGCAGTTTGTAAATACAGAAATTTTTGATCACCCATTTAATAAAATTGAGCTATCAAATTGTGAAATAAATGAAATAACAATTATGAATTCTGTCTTTAAAAAAGACTTTACAATATTTAGTTCTAAAATAAATATTATAAAAATCAAAAATGTAGATTTTGAGTCATTGTCAGAATTTAATGAAGTCACTTTTCAAGAGATATTTGATTTAAGAGAAATAACCTTTAAAGGCTTTACATTATTTGACAAGTGTATTTTTAATGCAAAAGCTGAATTTGAATATATTATATTTGAAAAATTTGCTTCATTTAGAGAATCAACGTTTAATCGAGGATTGAATCTAGATTATACAAGTGGTGATAAAGAGATTAATTATTTTGGGATTAATGGACTTGAAAGTAATGAATCCAAACTTGAAACATCACGGGAAACATATCGTATTATCAAAAATAACTTTGAAAAAAATGGAAATAAAATTGAAGCAAATAAATACCATGCTCTAGAATTAGATCAAAAAAGAAGAGAATTAGAAAAAATCAAATGGCAAAATTTAAAAGATTACATCGTATTTAAATTACATGACTTAAGTTCTGAACATTCTACAAATTGGGTTTTAGCTTTACTTTGGATTTTTGCTGTAGGTTTTTTAACACTATTTTTACTGCATTTAGACATAGCAAAAGACTTGTTTTTTCATCCATATCATTTTAAAATAGAATATATTTGCAAAATATTTAAGCAATTCTTTGAGTTTATTTATATTGGAAATATGGATGGTGAATTGAAAAACAATCCTTTTATATTTTTATTGAATAAAGTATCATTGGGATATTTGTACTACCAATTTGTAACGGCAACTAGAAAAGATACGAGAAAGTAGGTAATACATGAAAGAGATAGATCGTTCAAATGAATATAACTCCTTTTTAGTAGATATTAAAAATCAAATAAAAATCTCTCAACAAAAAGCATTTAGTGCCATCAATCAAGAGATGATACTGCTCTATTTTAACATCGGATTAGCGATAGAGCAACGGCAAAATGAGCTGAGATGGGGTGCAAAAGTTATCGATACCTTGAGTCAGGATATTTTGCGAGAGTTTCCGAATATGAGTGGTTTTTCAACGAGAAATATTAAACTAATGGTGCAGTTTTACAAAGAGTATGCCAATGATGAAATTGGGCAACTGTCGGTTGCACAAATTCCGTGGACACACAATATTATCTTGATTCAAAAAATTAAAGATAAAGAATTACGATATTGGTACATACAAAAAACTCTTGAAAATGGTTGGAGCAAGGATGTTTTGACCCTTATGATTAAGAGTGAAGTGCATAAACGGGAAGGTAATCTCATCTCAAATTTTAAAAATATTTTGCCACCGTTTGAAAGTGATTTAGTGCAGCAATCCTTTAAAGATCCGTATAGATTTGATTTTTTGACCATAACCGAGCCATTTAGAGAAAAAGAGCTAGAAAACAGTCTTATAAAACATATGGAGAGATTTTTAATCGAGCTGGGAAGCGGATTCGCATTTGTAGGACGACAATACAAACTTGAAGTCGGTGATGATGAGTTTTATATCGATTTGCTTTTTTATCATCTTAAGCTTCGATGCTTTGTCGTGATTGAGCTTAAAAAAGGGAAATTTAAACCTGAATATTCGGGACAGGTAAATTTTTATTGCAGTGCCGTTGATAGCGTCTTAGCACAAAAAGAGGACAAGCCGACCATTGGGCTGATACTTTGCCAAGAGAAAAATGAGATCGTTGCCGAGTATTCTTTGCGAAATATGTCTCAACCTATCGGAATATCAGAATATCAACTGACTGAAATTTTGCCAAAAGAGTTCGAGTCAAGTCTGCCGACAATTGAGATGATAGAAAATGAACTGAATATTGCCTTGGATGAGATAGGCTAAAAAGATGAACTACAAAGCACATTCAGAAAATCGGTGGCACACACGGACAGTGGGAAATAAAAGCGAAGTAACAAATTTAATAGAGTGCTTATCGGAAATACGGTAAAATCGCCGCAACTACATAAATTTTTCAGGGTAACAAAATATGAATTATTCTCCATCGACACTAGAACAAAAATGGCAACGCACTTGGAGTGAAACCAAGGCGTATGAACCATCAAATGATTTTTCCAAACCCAAAAAGTATGTTCTCAGTATGTTTCCTTACCCCTCAGGACGGATACATATGGGGCATGTACGCAACTACACGATCGGTGATGCATTTGCCCGTTATTATCGGCAGCAAGGGTTTAACGTCCTGCACCCGATCGGATGGGACAGCTTTGGGATGCCGGCGGAAAATGCGGCGATCAAACATGGGGTTCATCCGAAAAAATGGACGTATGAAAACATTGCAACCATGCGCGGCGAGCTTGCAGGATTAGGGCTCTCTTTTTCCGAAGAACGTGAGTTTGCGACATCCAATCCTGAATATACGGCGTTTGAGCAGAGTTTCATTATCGATATGTTTAATAAAGGGCTGTTGTATCGCAAGCAGGGATTTCTAAACTGGTGTCCGCACGATTTGACCGTTTTAGCCAATGAACAAGTCGTTGACGGAGGATGCTGGAGATGCGGAACCGAGATTGTCCAAAAAGAGATGTATCAGTATTATTTGAAAATCAGTGACTATGCCGAAGAGCTTCTCGAATCGCTTAAAACCTTAGAGGGAAAATGGCCGAAACAGGTTTTGACGATGCAAGAGAACTGGATCGGTAAATCCTACGGATTGGAATTCGGATTTAAACTGGATGAGGAGAGTGAAGCACGCCTTGGTGCCGTATACCAAAGCTTCGATGTCTTTACGACCCGTCCCGATACGATTTACGGAGTCAGTTACGCGGCATTGGCTCCGGAGCATGAGATCGTTCGGCATATGCTCTCTTTTGGCTTATTAGATGAAACGACGGCGGATGCGATCAAAGCAATGCAACGGGTTAGTGCACGTGATCGGGCAACCAGCCCTAAAGAGGGAGTTTCACTCGGCCTCAATGTGATCCACCCGTTAACCGGTGCAAAAGTACCGGTATGGGTGGCTAATTTCGTCTTAACCGATTACGGTTCCGGAGCGGTGATGGCGGTTCCTGCCCACGATGATCGTGATTACGAATTTGCGACTAAATACCATTTGCCGATCAAAGCGGTTATTTTCCCTAAAGAGGGAGAATTGCCAAGCGGCTGTGCCTATACCGATGCAGGTATTTTACAAGAGAGCGGCAGTTTCAGCGGTTTGGATAACACTGCTGCCAAAGAAGCGGTCATGAACCATTTCGAAGCGGAAAAGCTCGGTCGTAAAGTGATCAATTTCCGTCTTAAAGATTGGGGTATCAGCCGTCAGCGTTATTGGGGTGCCCCGATTCCGTTTATCCACTGTGAATCGTGTGGCATTGTCCCTGAAGATAAAGCTAACCTTCCGGTAGCGCTTCCCGAAGATGTTATCATAAACGGGGAAGGAAATCCGCTCGAACACCATCCGACATGGAAACACTGTGCATGTCCGAAATGCGGCAAACCCGCAATTCGTGAAACCGATACGATGGACACTTTTATCCAGTCTTCGTGGTATTTCTTGCGCTATACGGTCAAAAATGATTTTAAAGAGGCGTTTGATCCCAAAGCATTAGACTATTGGATGGGTGTTGACCATTATATCGGCGGGATTGAACACGCGATTTTACACCTGCTCTATGCCCGGTTTTTTACGAAAATGCTTCGTGATTTGGGATACGTCAACAGCGATGAGCCGTTTGAGCATCTTCTAACACAGGGGATGGTTCTTAAAGACGGGGCTAAAATGTCCAAGTCCAAAGGCAATACGGTGGATCCGGGGGCATTGGTCGAGAAATACGGTGCCGATACCGCGCGCCTCTTTATCCTTTTCGCCGCTCCTCCGACTCAAGAGTTGGAGTGGAATGACAGTGCGGTTGAGGGGGCCTTTCGATTTTTGAAACGTTTTGCCGATCGCAGTCAATACGTCAATACGACCGATACCTTACCGATCCTCGATCACAGTACCCTCTCTAAAGAAGAGAAAGGGGCGCGTAAAAAGGTATACGAAGCCCTTAAACGTGCCCAAGAGGTTTATACGGAACGTCATACCTTTAACACCATGATTGCAGGTGTTATGGAAGCGATGAATGCGTTGAATGAGCAAACTAACCGCGATGTATGGACGGAGGGGTATTGGATTCTCACCTCCATTCTCGAGCCGATTGTCCCCCATTTATGTTGGGAACTTTCATCGGCGCTTTTTGGCGGGAAAAATTTCGGTCCCCAAGCGGTATGCGAAGAGGTATTTGAAGTCGAAGCACTCAGTTTGGGTGTTTCGATTAACGGTAAAAACAGAGCAACAATCGAAGTGGGAGTCAATGAGTCTCAAGAGGCGATCATTGAATGTGCTAAAGCTGCCGTTGAAAAATGGATTGAGGGGAAAGAGATCGTAAAAGCGATTGTCATTCCGGGTAAACTGGTAAATCTGGTTATCAAAGGGTAATTATGCGTCAGACTATTTGGATCGTTGCGCTTATCGTTTTTGCAGGATGCGGCTACGCGCCGGCATCTCATTATGCAAAAGCGGTTGTGGGAGAGAGTGTCAGCACCGAAGTGGTCATGTCCATGGAAGATCCCCAAAATACAGTGATTATAAAAGACGCTGTTGATACGGCGGTGATCACACGATTTCGTACCACGTTGGGTACTAAAAACAGTTCATCTACCCATCTTAAAATTTCGATTGCTTCGGTCGGTTTTACCCCCTTGAGCTATGATACAAACGGATATGTAACGACCTATCGTACGACAGTACAGATGCATATTGACCGTACTACCAATGAAAAAACAACCCAATACAATACAACAGGGGTTTATGATTTTAATATTGAACCCAATGCTATTATTTCCGATCAAGCCCGTTATGATGCAATTCGTTTGAGTGCGGAAAAAGCTATCGACGCCTTTATTGCTCAAATTGCGGCACAGGGTGCAAACTTGACTAAAGGGTAAACGATGACCATTAACCAAATTGTTCGTAATACCGTAGAAAAATTAAAAGCAGACGGGAAAGTATGGACTCCCGATATTTACGCAGAGACCTTCTGCTCTGAGGCCAAAAAAGCGGGTGTGGTTGTTGAAGATTGCGGTGGGATTGATCGTTATATGCCATTGTTGGATAAAAAAATGCTGGATGAAGTAAAACAGTACCGAGTCCGGACTACAGCGGAACTAATCCGATTTTTAATCTCTAAACTTAGCCGTCTCAACCCGAGCGTGGCATCGGAATTGGTAGAGCTTTTGAGTGCATTGGCTAAAAAAATGGCACAAAGTATCGATGTGCTCCATAACCCTGAAGCCTCTGCCTTGGCGAAAAAAACCATTTCGATTTTAGAGATGCAAGGGGGAGCAACGCAAATTGAGTTGCTTAAGCAGGCGTGGAGTAATTTCCTGAGCATCTATGACGATACGTTCTTGATGAAACTCTCCGCCTATACGGAAGTGGATTTAAACAATTTGAAAAAAACAATCGATGGACTCAATGTCTCATCAAACGATGCCTCTTCATCGGATTACTCCAAAATGGCACAGCTCATCATAGCGTCCTTGGTCCCTTCAATTGCTCCGAGTATGAACGATTATACGACAAAGCTTTCTCAAAAGTTGCAAGATAACGCTGATTATATAACCTCTGAAGAGTGTGAAAAAGAGATTAAAACGGCAATTACGATGCGGATTTCTCTCGATAAACAAAGTGTTGAAGAGATGATTAAAACACTGGATATCCTTCTCGAAAAACTCTCTTCTCAGCTCATTCAGCTCATTGAACGAAGTGAAAATTCAACGATAGAAATCCGGGAAGTTAAGCGTGATCTTGAATCGCTTGAAACAAATAAACCGAGTGACTTTAAATCAGCACATAAGCGGCTTTATTCTATTGCCAGCACGTTAGAAGAAAAAGTTGAGATTCTGAGTAAAGATTTAAAAGTGCACAATGATCATGTGGTGCAAATGGGGAAAAAGATCGCCACGTTAGAAGCAGAATTGGCCACCGTTACTCAAGCGTCGAGAGAAGATTTTTTGACGAAGCTTTACAATAAACGGGCAATTGAAGAACATTTGAGCATTAAAGAAGCGGAGTATGAACGACATGGCCGAAGTTTTTGCGTGGCAATGCTCGATTTGGATCACTTCAAGGCAGTGAATGATACCTATGGACATGATGCGGGGGATGCGGTGCTCATCGCGTTTGCCAAAATTCTCAAAGATGAAGCACGAACCAGCGACATCGTCGGTCGATACGGCGGAGAAGAGTTTTTGGCTATATTGGGGGATACCGATATGGCAGGGGCGAAGATATTTTGTGAAAAAGTTCGTTCTCACGTTGAGGCAGCACATTTTATGTACCAAGGGCAGAGAATCGCGCTGACGGCAAGTATAGGAATTGCTCAGCGAAGTGACTACCCTTCACTAAAAGGACTCATAAACGGAGCCGATGAGTGGCTATACAGTGCTAAACGCAAAGGGCGTAATCGCGTCGAGCCGGCATGACTTTAGAGACGTTTCTGGCTCAAAAGCCTCTGTTTTATGATGTAATCGATTACGAACGGTTCCCCAAAGCGTATCAATCCCTTTGCGATCTCCTGACATTACCTAAAATTATCCATGTTGTCGGAACTAACGGCAAAGGATCTACCGGACGGTTTCTCGCTACGGCACTGCACCGCGCAGGAAAAAAAACGGGGCACTACACCTCTCCCCACATTCTTAGCTTTAATGAGCGAATTTGGATGGAGGGAGATACTATTAAAGATACAGAGTTAGAAGTAGTACATGAAAAACTTTTAGCTCTGTTAACTCCCGAAACAGCGGAATCGCTCAGTTATTTTGAATATACGACTTTGTTGGCAATAATGGCTTACGAGGGGTGTGAGTACGTTGTCCTTGAAGCGGGCCTAGGGGGAGAACATGATGCGACCAATGTATTTGACAAAGTCTTGAGTGTTTTTACCCCGATCGACTTTGATCACAGTGCTTTTTTGGGTAATACCATTGAGTCGATAGCTTCGACAAAACTGCGAAGTATGCAGCATAAGGCACTGCTCGGAAAACAAAAACATGCCGAAGTAGAGGCCATCGCCGAAGAAATAGCAAAAGAGAAGGGGGCTGCTCTTTATCGAGTGGAGGGATATTGTACCCCTCAAATTATCAAAGCGGCGTTGCATCTTGCCATAAAAAACAATCTCAGCGATTATCTGTGCGATAATTTGATCCTGGCTATGTCGGCTTATACCTCTTTGGGATATACAGTGGATGAATCATTGTTTGACCAAGCGGCGTTGTTCGGACGTCTTAGCCGTATTGCCCCTAATGTGACTCTCGATGTCGGACATAACGCTTTGGCGGCACAGGCGATTGCACAGAGCTATGCCGGGAAAAAAGTGACGCTTATCTACAATACCTACGGCGATAAAGATTATCGGGAGATTTTGACCCTGTTGTCTCCCATAATAGAAAAAGTTGAACTTATTGACGTAGATGAGAATCGAATCGTGCAAAGACCCTTGCTCGAAGCGGTTTTAGAGGATTTGGGAATGGTACACGGAGCATTCGAGAGTGTCCGAGAGGATAAAGAGTATCTGGTTTTCGGCTCATTCAGTGTGGCGGAAGCGTTTTTAAAGAGGATGAATTTACAATAATGTCACAAGCACGATTTTACGAATATTTAAAAAATAACCCAAAAAATCGGGGTGATATTATCGTTTGTGAAGATGCCAAAGAAGCGTCTGAACTCTCCGATGTGTGCTCGTTTTTAGGGATAGAGTCTCTCGTATTTCCTGATTTCCGTGCCGCTTATATGGACGACCTTCGCCCCTTTAGCGAAGAGTTGTTTACCCTTTTTGCCGCTTTGCGCAGTTACTATGGCGCATCCAAAAAACCGCTGGTTATCGCACCGCTTAAAACACTTCTCTTCCCCTTTCCGAATGCTTCATTACTTCAAAGCGAGACCATCGAGTTTGCCTCCCGTATCGATTTAAAACGCTTCAAAGAGAAATTGCAGCGATGGGGATACACGTTTGTCGATATGGTTGAGATGGAAGGGGAGGTATCACATCGGGGTGATATTTTGGATATTTTTATCCCTTCTCATCCTTCCCCTTACCGTATCAGCCTCTTTGATGATGAGGTCGAAGAGATAAAAGCGTTTAATGTCGAAACACAGCGAACCGAGAATGAAGAGTTAGCCTCGATAGAGGTAACTAGTGCCTTTTTCTCCCTTGATGAAGAGCAGGCGAAACGGTTTGACAAAGCGATAGCAGCATGCGAGAGTGACAGTTTTGTCAAAGATATTGCGTCTCTCGGATTCTGGATGATGGGTGAAGAGGGGATTGATTTTCTTGAGGGGAAATCCCTGCGTCGCATTCGAGAGATGAAAAATGTCCTCGATGAAGCGTATGGACCCAATCAACCTTTTCTCTCCCGGACACGGCTAGAAGTAGAGATCATTCCTGACGCTGAACATACCTCCGAATTGAGTGCTCCGAATATTGAGATACTTCGAAGCGTTCATAAAAACAAAAAGTTGACCCTTATTGCCGCAAGCGATACCCAGCTCAAAGCGGCCGGAATTTTTGATCTAAAAGGGATCGAGGTCAAAACATCGGGGACCGTTCTCAATCTGATAACCCCTACTGAATTGATCGTCTCGCTGAACCGTCGTGAGAAAAAACGGCGTCGTCGTAAAACCTCTATTTTGCTTGATGATTTGAAAGTGGGCGATTACGTCGTACATGAAGAGTATGGGGTGGGAATCTTTGCCGGGATTGAACAAGCGGAGATTCTCGGAGGGATAAAAGATCTTGTTGTCATCAAATACATGGGGGATGACAAGCTGCTCCTTCCGGTCGAGAATCTTGATACGATCGACCGCTATATTGCGTCGGGTTCCCTCCCCGCACTGGATCGTTTAGGGAAAGGGAGTTTCGGCAAGCTCAAAGAGAGCGTAAAAGCGAGACTTTTTGAGATCGCTTCGGAAATCGTAGGGGTTGCGGCAAGCCGTGCCCTTATTAAAGCCGCTGTGATCCGTGTGGAGAGTTCAGACTTACTCCGTTTTCAAGCGCATGCCGGGTTTGATTATACCGCCGATCAGGCGAGTGCGATAGGCTCAATCGTCCGTGATCTCGCTTCAGGGCAGATTATGGATCGGCTTCTCAGCGGGGATGTCGGATTCGGAAAAACCGAAGTAGCAATGAACGCTATCTTCACCGCCGCTCGCGGAGGATATCAGTCGCTTCTTGTCGTTCCGACGACATTGCTAAGTTCTCAGCATTACCGCTCCCTAAAAGAGCGTTTTGAAGACTTCGGGATTCGTGTCGCAAAGCTCGACCGTTTCGTCAGTACCAAAGAGAAAACGGCGATCCTCAAAGCCCTCTCTGCGGGAGAGCTCGATTGTGTTGTCGGAACCCATGCCCTTTTCGGGGTGAGCTGTGCGAAGCTCGGGTTGGTCATCATCGACGAAGAGCACAAATTTGGGGTGAAACAAAAAGAGAAGCTCAAATCGCTCTATGAAAACGTCCATCTCCTCTCCATGAGTGCGACTCCGATCCCACGCAGTCTCAATCAGGCACTCAGCTCGATCAAAACGATGTCCGAACTTCTCACCCCTCCGAGCGAGCGTTTAGGGGTACGGACGTTTGTCAAAAACTACGATGAGAAGCTGATCAAAGAGGTGATCTTGCGCGAACTGCGCCGCGGCGGTCAGCTCTTTTATGTCCACAACTCGATCGATTCGATGGTGATCAAATCAGGAGAGCTCAAAGCGATACTTCCCGATTTGCGGATTTTGATCCTCCATTCGCAAATCAGTGCCAGCCAAACCGAAGAGGAGCTTGAAAAATTCGCCAATCGCGAATACGATGTTCTCCTCGCCACCTCGATCATCGAATCGGGGATACATATGCCTACCGTCAATACGATGATTATCGACGGAGCAGACCGTTTCGGGATGGCCGATCTGCATCAGCTACGCGGTCGTGTCGGTCGGGGGCACATCGAGGGGTATGCCTACTTTATCGTCGATGATAAAGATCACCTCACCGAAGAGGCGAAAAAACGGCTCGTTGCCCTCGAATCGAACTCCTTCCTGGGGAGCGGTTCGATGCTCGCGTATCATGACCTCGAAATTCGCGGGGGGGGAAATCTCGTGGGGGATGCCCAAAGCGGCCATATCAAAAACATCGGATATGCCCTCTATTTGCGGATGCTCGAAGATGCGATCAAAATCCTTACGAATCAAACGACGGCGGTACGGGCGAAGGTCGATATTAAACTCACCGTCAGCGCCTTTATCAGTGACGAGGTGGTGAGTGAAGACCGTTTACGTCTTGAACTCTATCGCCGTCTCAGCCATTGTGAGAGTCCGAGTGATATTTATGAAATCGAAGAAGAGGTCAATGACCGTTTCGGCAAACCCGATATGCCGACGAAGCAGTTTTTTGAGATCATGGTCATTAAGCTCTTGTGTATTGAGAAAAACATCAAGATGGTGAGCAACTACAACCAAAATATCACGATCGAGTACCAAAGCGGAGCCAAAGAGACATTGCAGAGCAAAAGCAAAGACGATGACGATCTCATCGGTACCGTTTTACATTATCTGCGCAATGTGAAATCGAAGGGGGTGTCATGAGTTTTTGTTCCTATTACGATACCCATCAATGCCGTTCATGCGGATGGATTGACTTTCATTACGCAGAACAGTTGAAGCAAAAAAACGATCACCTCCGTCTTCTCTTGAACCCGTTTACCCCTCAGGAGTGGTTGCACCCTTCGCAAAGTCCTCTGAAAGCCTTTCGAAACAAAGCAAAGATGGTTGCCTCTCCCAGCTTATCCGGGGTTGTATTGGGACTTTCGGATGATGTGAGTCTTATCGGCTGTCCGTTGTACGACATTTCGATGCAGCGCGTTTTGGAGCACACACAGCAGTGGTTAAGAGAGATCGGGATCCAAGCATACGATGTCAAGGCTAAAAAAGGGGAGTTGAAATACGTACTCCTCACCCGAAGTACATACGACGGTTCGATGATGCTCCGTTTCGTCCTCCGATCGCACGGTGTAATCCCGCGATTGAAAAAGGGATTGGAGGCGTTGATTGCTTTGTCTCCGGAGATAAAAGTGGTTACTGTCAATATCCAGCCGGTTCATATGGCGATTATGGAGGGAGAGGAAGAGATATTTTTGAGTGAGCAGAGCCGTCTCGAAGAGCAATTCAACGGCGTCCCTCTCTTCATCCGTCCTAAAAGTTTTTTTCAAACCAATCCGAGTGTTGCTGAAAAACTTTACAAAACAGCCGCAGAGTGGGTGAATGAGAGCACCCCCAAAACGGTATGGGATCTTTTTTGCGGAGTAGGAGGATTCGGTTTGCACTGTGCTGCAGAAGATCGGACGATAGTGGGGATCGAGATCGAGCCTGAAGCGATAGAGTGCGCCCGTGATTCGGCAGAAAAAATCGGATTTAAGGGGCTAAGTTTTGAAGCACTGGATGCGGCAAGTTTTACCCTCAACACCGCTAAAAAACCCGATGTCCTGATTGTCAATCCTCCGCGTCGGGGACTGGGGGAGCAATTATGCAAATGGATCGAAAAAATAACCCCCGCAGAGGTGATGTATTCGAGCTGTAATGCTGCAAGTCTGGTAAAAGATCTGGAGAAACTAACGTCCTATGAGATTGTGAGAGTACAGTTATTCGATATGTTCGCCCATACGGAACATTATGAAGTTTTAGTGCATCTAAAGAAGCGCTAAAGGCAGCCAAAGGGAAAAGGCTGCCGCGAAGAATTACATTTTTTTAGCTTCCGTTTTGGTTTCGACTTTTTTCTCTTCTTTCTTTTCAACTTTCTTTTCGACTTTTTTCTCCGTTTTTACTTTGGCCGGAGAAGCAGGTTTAGCAGCGTCTGCCGCAAATACAGAAACAAGGCCAAGAGCCATCACAAGTGCAATAATCTTTTTCATCAGAGATCCTTAGATTGGGTTTATACATTGCTGTATCGGTGATAGTATAATCCTGAATATGTGAACTTAGTGTGAACTTTTTTCCCAGCTTATAATAAAGGTCGTCCCGATAGAAAGTTCAGAGTTGACTACGACATTAAGGTGATATTCCTCACAAATCATCTGAATAATATTGAGTCCGATTCCAAAACCGCCGTTGGCTTCATCAAAGCGGGTATAGCGCTCGAAAATTTGAGCTAATTTATCATGGGGAATACCGATACCGGTATCACTGACACTTAAAGAGTGTGCGGTGAGGGAAATATATATTTTTCCGGAAATTTTGTTGTATTTAATCGCATTGGAAAGGAGATTGTCGATAATACGGATCATCTTTTCACGATCCATGAGGAGAATAGAGGGGCGCAGATCGGTATGGATGGAAATTCTTTTGGCTTCAGCGAGAGGATGAAAATACTCTATACGCTCTTCAAATATCGATAAAAGATCGTTGGGCACGTCGTTGTTCTTATTGTTCTCATACATCATCAGAAAAGTAAGATCATTGTAGAGATTGGAGATAGTTCGTGAGGCTACCGTAATCCGATTGATTTGTTTGAGTTGTTTGGTATCGAGGTGTTCTTTATTGAGTTGCTCAATACTCATCGTGATAACCGAGAGTGGGGTGTTAAGTTCATGAGTCGTATCACGGATAAAACGATCCAGCTGTGCAATGGTGTCACGCAGAGGATGGAGGAAAAGTTTGGATAGGGCATAGATAACGATCGATAAAAAGAAAATGGAGAACACAAGAAAGAGGTAAATACTGATACGGGTTCGCTCTAATTCGGCATCAATGCTATTGGCTTGGATAACGATATATCGAATTTTTTTGAGATACTTGAGCTCCAAGGTATCGATATAATAATAGTGGTGAGCGTATTCAAAAAATCCGGTACGAAAGGGGAACGAAAGCTCGGGTTTAGAGAGATAGAGAGGTTTTTTGTCTTCGGTAAAAAACCCCACTTCAAAACGGGGGTCTTTGCTCAAATGCCCTTTGAATTCAGCGATATTTTTAGACGGATAGATGTGATGCTGGATATTACCGGAATAATAGAGAATCGAGTTATGCCGCACTTCGAGAAAGATGTTTTTTTGATAGATGTAATACATCGTTGAGATAATGAGGAGAAAAATCGTATTGAGGACGACGAAGAGTGATACGAAGCGGATAAGTGATTTGCGTTCAGGTCCGTGCAATGCAGTACCCTTGACCGCGTATGTTTAGGATGGTCTCTTTTCCTAAATGTTTGCGCAAATTTTTGATATGGGTGCGGACGCTCTCTTCGGTCGCCTCTTCTTGAAAATCCCATGCGGAGTCGATGAGAATTTGAGAGCTGATAATATCATCAGGATGCGATAAGAGTACTTTGAGAATTTTTGCCTCTTTACGGGCAAGAACAATCTCTTGACCGTTTTGGATGAGACGTCCGTGTTTGGTGTCAAATACAATATCATCTTTGATTTTTACTGTTTCTTGCGTAGTTAAGGCACCAGAGCGTTTAATGAGTGCCTTGATCCGGAGTTCCAGTTCCTTGAGCTCGAACGGTTTTTTGAGATAATCATCACACCCTACATCGTATGCCGTGGAGAGATCTTCAATACTGTTCAATGAGGTCATAAAAATGGCAGGGGCAAATTTGTTGGCACCTCTGAGGGTACTCAACACATCGAATCCGTTGTAATAAGGGACTTTCACATCAAATAAAAATAGATCAAAGGATTGTTCGTATCCGATATCGAGTGCGGCTTCTCCATCATACACACAGGTAACATCGTATCCTTGTTCACTTAAAAACTCTTCGATAATGTCCGAGAGGGTCGGATCGTCTTCGAGGAAGAGGATACGTAAGTTGAGGGGCGATTTATTTTTGTGCATGATCTCATCCCTGTTTTTTCCCCTAATTATAGAGCAAATGGGTTAATAAAGCTCTCCTGCGGTATCAAGAACGGTAAGATAAAGTCGTACATCAAATTCAAGTTGATGATATAAAGGTTCGATGTGAGCGCAGAGAGAGTAAAACGCTTTGTTGTGCTCTTTTTCTTTGAGATGTGCCAGTTCGTGGGCAACGATCATCCGTAAAAAAGGCTCGGGTGCTTTTTTGAAGAGATGGGATATCCGTATCTCATTTTTGGCTTTTAATTTCCCCCCCTGTACCCGTGAGACAAAGGTATGGGTTCCCAGCGCAGACTGGAGATCGCGGATTTTGGTGTCATAGAGGACTTTGGCTATCGGTGCGGCATTGCGCAGATGGGCATTTTTCAGCTCTATGACGTAGTCATACAGTGTTTTATCGGTAGTGTAGGTATGGGTGTCGGGATAGCGCGAGAGGATATACTCGCCGAGTTTGTTTTGGTGAACCAACGCCGCTATCTGCGTTTTAATCGTCTCATTATAACCGTTGATGTATTTTAGCATGTGAAATAATACAAAAGTATTGTTTAGGTACACTTTCGATAGTGAGATATAACATTAGAGCGGTGCGCGAAAGGTTCGGGATGGAACATCAAAAGATCGACGAACTTGTTGCCAAGATCAAAGCACTCGAATCCGAACTGGAAGCGGAACTCCATAAGGAGTATGAGCAATTTACCTGTGAGATAACGAAGAAACGCGAAGAGATACTTGCTTCCTATAAGAAAGAGCGTCAGGGATTGCTGCGCTATTTGGCAACAGCACCGATATTGCATCTGTTGAGTGCTCCCGTGATTTGGTCGGTTTTGATCCCTGCTTTGTTATTGGATGGTTTTGTAACGCTCTATCAGTGGGTATGTTTTCCGATTTACAAAATCACCAAAGTCAAACGGAGCGATTATATGATCATCGACCGTCATCGACTGGCATATCTAAACAGCATCGAAAAACTCAATTGCCTTTACTGCAGCTATTTCAACGCTCTTATGGGGTATATTTCCGAAATTGCCGGTCGAACCGAACAATATTGGTGTCCGATACGCCACGCATCACGGGTTAAATCGATGCACAATCATTATAAAAAATTCTTCGATTACGGTGACAGTGAGAACTTTCGTCAGAGAAGTGCAGAGCTTAGAGAGGATCTCAAAGAGGAGAAAGAGTGAAAATAGCGTTTATAGGAGATGTCGTCGGCCGTCCGGGTCGGGTCATGATTAAAGAGCATGTAATGAGGCTTCGGCGGGAGTACGGAATCGATTTCGTCATCGCCAACTACGAAAATGCTTCCCACGGTTTTGGTCTCACCGTCAAAAATGCCCATGAACTGTTTGAGAGCGGGATCGATGTGATGAGCGGCGGCAACCACACGTGGGACAAAAAAGATATTATCCTTTTGATGGAGACTTTTCCCCTCCTTCGCCCCCACAACTATCCTGCGGGGGTACCGGGGAGCGGATGCCGTATCTTTGAGGTGGCAGGGGAAAAACTCGCTGTCCTCAACATCATGGGACACTACGGAATGCCCTACGTCGATAACGCTTTCCGATGCGCACGTGATACCGTCGCACAACTAAAAGAAGAGGGGATTGAACATATCTTCCTCGATTTCCACGCCGAAGCGAGCAGTGAAAAGCGTGCGATGATGATGTTGCTTCAAGGAAGCGTTAGCGGACTCATCGGTACCCATACCCATGTGGGGAGCGACGATTTTCAGATTCTAAAAGGGACGGCGTATATGACCGATATCGGTCTCAGCGGATGTCGAGATAACGTCATCGGAATGGATGCCAAAGTACCGCTGGATCGTTTTTTGACGGGTGTCGCGGGACGGTTCGAAGTTCCCGAAAAATGCCGCAAAATTCTCCAAATCGCTATCATGACATTGGAAGAGGGGAGCTGCACCGAAGCGTTCAAACTCAAAATCTTCGATGACGGACGGGTATTCCGTACCGATGCGTGGGTAGAGGAATAAATGGAACTCTCTGATTCTTGGGAGCTTTTCAGCGCACTCGAAAAATTAAAACTTTTAGAAGATTCTCCGCCGCTGTGGTGGCCTGCGTATGGCACTTTTGAAGTCGTCGTCGGGGCTTTGCTGACCCAAAACACCCAATGGAGCCGCGTCGAAGTCTCCCTCGAGAACCTCCGAAGCCGTGAGATGCTCGATCCTTCCGTCCTCTCTCAATGCCATCCTGAAAGCCTGATGGAGCTGATCCGCCCGAGCGGTCTGTTCAAAGCCAAAGCTTCTAATCTCATCCGTTTGTCGTATAACATGATCGAGGAATTCGGCGATTTCGAGAGCTTTGTGCTGAGTGTCGACCGCGAATGGCTGTTAAGCCAAAAGGGGATCGGCCCCGAAACGGCGGATAGCATCCTCTGCTACGCCTGCGCCCGCCCTGCAATGGTCGTCGATGCTTATACCGCGCGGCTGTTAAACGCGTTTGGATACGAGTTCGAGAGTTACGCGGAGCTGCAGGAGTGGTGCGAAGCTGGGACACGCAGCTATTTCGACACCGTTCAGCTTCCTGCCGCGTTTGCGCGGTTTCACGGGATGATAGTGGAGTATGTGAAGGGGAATAGTAAGGGGAAAGTGGTGAATGTCGAGCGGATTAGCTCGACTATTTAGTTTGTAATGGATTTATTAAAATAAAACTTGATTAGCTTTGAATATTTAGTTACTATATATAAAATAAAACATAAGGTATTTAATTAAATGTCATTTTCAGACATACTTGGAATCATAGGTATAGTAATAACAGTTATATTAGGAGTTGCAGGTATATATTTTGCAATACGTCGTACAAAATATCCGGCAAAAATCACATTCGTGCGAGAACAGTCAGTTACGTTATTAGAAGACTTTGCAAAGAAAATCCCAAATCTTACTTTATTGTATAAAGACACGCCAATTCAGAAAAATGTTATTTTGATTAGTGGTTATTTAGTAAATGAAGGTTCTGTAGATATAACTAAAGAGATGGTTGAACAGTCATTACGGTGCATATTACCGGGAGAATGTGCATGGATTGAGTTTAAAGTAACTTCCACAGCAAATGAGCTTCAAGTAGCAAGCTCTATTATTAATAAAAATAATGTTGAATTCCAACTCGGACTTTTTAGATGTAATGAATCTTTTTCATTCCAAGCATTGGCATCTTTAGATGAAAAATATGCAAATGAAAAAGTTGATATTTTTACAAACGACATATCTTGGGCACATAGAATCGCAAGTTTAGGAGAAATAAAAACAATTCAAATGCCTCAACAGCAAAGAAATAATTGGTTCCGAAGGAGTATACTATGGATCACTGGATTACTCTATTTTGCTCTGGGAATTATGTTAGTATTTCCGAATAATATAGTTGATAAATATGATGTTGAAATTTATAATAAACAATCAAAAACAATACTAGAAGCTAATGTAAAAGTTATTGGAGAAAGTTTTGATACAAAAACATTGAGTAATAAAGCAGGTCAATTAGAGATTAAAAAAATAGAACAACATGTTAAAGATTATAAATATTGGTTAGTTGCTTTAGGGACATTTGGAATAGCAATACTATTTTTATTTATAGCTGTGTATGATGAATATAGACGTTATAGAATAAAAACACTGATTTCAACTTCTTCAAAATTGCAATAAAGTAAAAGAGTGTAGGCTACTCTTTAAACCTCATTTCACTTTTTCACTCCTCCGTTTGTGCTATAATTTACCAAAATGAACAAAAGAGGGGGCGTGTATGAGTGAAAACGATATTATGAAAATCAGCGATACGATCATCCGCATCGCTCAACCCCAAAAACTCCTTTTATTCGGTAGCGGTGCGACGGGGACGATGAACAGCGAGAGTGATCTTGATTTTCTCGTCGTAACCGAGCATTGCAGTGATGAAGATGTGCAGGTGCGCCGTGAACTTTACCGCCAAAACGTCCGTATTCCTCTCGACATCATCTACGTTACACCCGAAGCGTTATCGGCGAAACTCTCGACCAATGATCTCGCGTTTAATGACCTTTACTATAACGCCAAGGTTATGTATGGGTAATACAACGGCGGCGAAGGAGTGGTTATCTTTCGCACACAAAGATGTAGAAGAGGCGATTCTTTTAGACAGAAACGATTTTTATACCGATAAGATCGGATTTTCGCTACAGCAAGCGTCTGAAAAATGTCTCAAAGCACTATTGGCATACGAGAATAAGAAGATTACAAAAGTACACGATTTGGTAGAGCTGTTGGCTGAGGTCGACAGTGTTTTAAAATTTGATGATTATGTCGAGACAATGACAAAGCTCAACGGATTTTACATCGCATCACGTTATCCAATGCCGATTATCTTCTCTCCCTCAAAAGAACAAACCAAAGCGTATATTGTAAAAACGCAGGAACTTTACGAGACAATCAAAAATATCTGCGCTTAAAATACCTCTTTAACCCGTCCCACTTCCCCGCTCATCAATCTCACCTTTATCCCGTGCGGATGGTTTGGTGATTTGGTGAGGATGTCACGAACGACCCCCTCGGTGAGTCTCCCTGTAGATTGATCCTCTTTGAGGACGATGCTCACCCGTTTGCCCGACATGATATTTTTTCGTTCTTTGCCGTCCATTATTTATCCTTAGTTGAGTAGTGTCAGTAATTCTTCGAGCGTTTTGATCCGATGCGCTGCCGCGCTGAAATTGTGACTTTCGGTAAATCGGTTGTGGACGATGACGCAATCGATTCCCGCCGCAACGGCGGAACGTAGTCCCCGCTCCGAATCCTCGACGATGATTGTTTCGTGTTTCTCTCCCCCAAGACGCTCCAATCCTAAGAGATACGGATCGGGGTAGGGTTTGGCACGGGGGTATTCTCCGCTGCAGAGGACGAACTCCATATAATCGGTTATCCCTCTGTCGGCGTGGATGAGGTCGAAATCGCATCGTAGGGCTGAGGTGACGATCCCCATCCGATAACGCTCTGAGAGCTCGGCAAGCACTTCTTTGACACCGGGGATAGCGATCTCTTCGGTGCGGAGATAGTGCTGATAGAGGTCGTTTCGGAGTGTGCGCCATTTGTCGGTTTCGCTGATCGGCACGCCCGCCTCTTCGGCGATCAAAAAGGCACTCTCTCCCGCGATCATAATGTCGCGGTAGCGATCCTCGCTCAGATGAAACCCTTTGGAGCTTAATATCTCGGCGCTGGCGGTGAAGTACCAGTACTCGGTATCGACGAGGACGCCGTCGTTGTCAAAAAGGATCTGTTTTTTCAACAGGCTAACACTTCGATAATATCTGTCCCCTTGGGGACAAGACATAAAAAGCTGTAGGTTTCATCTCCGAGTGTCTTATAGCTGTGGGGAACTCCTGCAGGGATGAGAAGAACATCTCCGGCACCCGCTTCAATGGTTCGGTCTCCGATGACGACTTCTGCCCGCCCGCTGAGGACATATTGCTCATGCTCTACCGTGTTGGTGTGCAGAGGCATATGACCGCCCGCATCGATGGTGAAATTACGCATGGCGAAGTTGGGGGATTCGTCGGGAGAGAGGAGCATTTTCATTGCTACCCCTTTGCCCGCTTTTTGGAGAGTCGGTTCAATGGTATCGATTTTTTTGTGGATGAACATAGTAGCCTCGTAACAGTAAAAGTGTGAAAGAGTAGCATAGAATCGGTTTCATTTTTCTATTTTGAGTGTACGATAGAGTAAACAATAAATTGGTTAGACTTCGAGTTAAAAAAGAGGCTAAATAAAATGGAATTTGGAAAATGGTTAAAAATAGGGGTTGTAACGTATATACTCGGAGCGAGCGCGGTGCATGCGAATGAAGCAAAAGCCGTTTATGATGTGACAAGCGGCGATAGTGCTAAAATCGAAAAAGAGATGATCAAAAGTATCAAAAATGTTACCGCACATTATAAGGGGCAGAATAAAGAGTTTAAGACGATAGTGGTCATTTCGGGTGATGCCTATAAATATTTTATCGAGGAGCTGGCAGAATCTCCCTATGCCACAGACAAAAGTGCTCTTGAGATACAGCCGAAATTCAGAGCGGTGTTTAAAGAGCTTAATGACGACTATCACGTGACATTCAAAATGTGTTCAGCAGGGATGAAAGCAAGAGGGATCAAGATGGAGACACTATATCCATTTGTCCATGCCGATGCGATAAAAGACGTTTATTTGATTGATGCGCAAAATGACGGGTATGCGTACATCCCCGTCCATTAACGGTTAGTCTCGAAGATTGAGCCAAGAGGGGGGATTGTCAAAGCACAATTCACTTTCGTGCCAGTCATTTTTTTCACCGTGTCGAGCGTGAAGTTTTCCATCGATAAGATGGTATTGTAATCCGGTGACATTGCTGGTGAGTTTTTTACCATGCTTTAGGGCGTCTAAAACGGCTTCTCTGCTTTCCATTGCGGTATCCTTTAAAATCGGTATCGATTACGTATGAAAGAGGGTGGAACGTTGATAATAATGCTGTCGAGGTAGTGCTGGAGATAGGAGGAATTCTGTTAAAACACTCTAGAGTATCTTAAAAGAAGTGTTTAAAGAGGTGGGCAGAATAAATTCTGCCCAAGCGGAGAGTTACAGTGCTGTAACGTTTTCTGCTTGTGGACCTTTATCACCTTGACCTACTGTGTAAGTCACTTTTTGACCTTCGTCAAGAGAAACACGGCCATAACCAGTGCTGTTGATTTGACGGAAATGTACGAATACATCTTTTCCGCCGTTATCTTGTTGGATAAATCCAAAACCTTTTTCGCTGTTGAACCATTTAACTGTTCCGTTTAGTACTTCTGCCATAATAGACCCTTTTTGTTGTTATACACTTCGTTGCCAAAGTGGTCGAAAATATAAAGTGGAGTATTCTTATGGTAGATCGTACTGTTAACTAAAAGGTCTTCAATAAAAAGCAAACCAAAGATGAAACTCTAAATCATCTTTCAATACCCGTATTATACCTGAAAAAAAACTTAATAGCAAGCTTTTTAGTTAAACCTTTGATTGAACCGTAATTTTAGTCGCTTCAAACAGTTCTGCCGCTTTTACAATCATCGGTTCTTTGAGGACATCGGAACCGTCAAACTCTTTGATACTGGTCTCGTCGCACTGGCTGACGCAGCTTCCTACCCCGATTTCAGCCTCTTCGACCATCGAGTCTGTTACTTCACTCGGAACTTCTACCGGCTCGGGAGGAGGAGGGGTTTTTGTGCACCCTTGTGAGCGAATTTGCGTTTCGATGCCGTAGACTTCGCGGACGAATTGGCGGATAATGCCGAAGCTGTTTTTGAGGAGCTCTTTATCTTCCCCTTCTGCACAGCTCTCCCAGGTCAGGGTAGGCTCTTCATAGGATAGAAAGGTGACGTTGCTCTCAAAACATTTTCCCAGATCAATGTTTCGGTCACGAATGCGCTCACAAAGCTGTTCGAATTGGGATTTTACCGGAACACTCTGTGTGACATGGATATGCATCGGTTCAGGAGCCGGGGTTTTAATCGGAGCTTCCTGATGTGGCGTGCGTGATTCGAGCGATTCGATCATCTCGTCTATCTCTTTGATTTTCAACGCTTCGATCATTTTGAAGAGGGCGAGCGAAAGGACAAATCCGCCGTCGGCATTGATAGTAAAAAGAGTTTTTGCATCGCTGAGTATTCGAAAAAACCGCTCGATAACAAGCGGACTGAACCGGTGATCGCTCTCATAGAGGCGTTCTTTGAGATAGGCGATCAGTTCATCGACTACCATCTCCGCTTCATAGGCTTCAAGTTCTTTAAGCATGAGGGTCAACGCATGACGGTCTTTGGCAAATACCGATCCAAAAAGGGTATCAATGTAGGCAGGATCGAGCAGTCCCAGCATATCGGCAACGGTTTTGACATCGACGAACCCTTTGGAATAGATGATCGCCTGATCGAGAAGGGTGAGGGTGTCACGCAGACTTCCTGAACCGCTCCGTGCCAAAATATCGAGGGCTTCGTTTTGAAACTCAATTTTCTCCAAATGGAGAATATGGGTCAAATGGTGGACGATGTTTGGGTGGCTGATCCGTTTAAAACGGAAATGCTGCGTCCGGCTGAGTATCGTCGGAGGGAGTTTGAGCGGATCGGTGGTCGCGAGGATAAACTTCACATACGACGGCGGCTCTTCGAGGGTTTTAAGGAGGGCATTATGCGCCTCTTTGGTAAGCATGTGTACTTCATCGATGATGAAGATTTTTACGTTTGCGCTGGCCGGGCGGTATTTGGTATGCTCGATCAAATCGCGGATGTCGTCGATTTTACGGCTTGATGCGGCGTCCATTTCGATAATATCGATATGCCGTCCCTCATTTGCCATCACACAGTGGCTGCACACATCGCAGGGTGCGGAAGTGGGGCCGTTTTCGCAGATGAGTGATTTGGCAAAAATACGTGCCGTCGAGGTTTTACCCGAACCGCGCAATCCGGAGAAAAGGTAAGCGTGCGAAAGTCGTCCGGTATCGAGAGCGAGGGAGAGGGTTTGAGAGATACTCTCTTGCCCGATGAGCTCTTCAAAACGACGAGGCCGATATTTTAAGGCTAAAACCTCAGATACGCTCATAATGTCTCTCCTAACCATATTTTGGCGGTACGACGAAGACCCTCCGGATTTTCAGAGGCGAAAAATTTACATTCGGTATGCTCATAACGTGTTGTAAAGTCGTAATGCTTTTCCAGATATTCGACGATTGCTTCACCCGAATGGATCAGGGTGCTTTTCCCTTCAAAATAACGCTCAATTGCTCCGGAGATAAGGGGAAAGTGGGTACATCCGAGAATAATAGCGTCGGGAGTCGTGTTTAAATCACCGAAATAATGGTGTAAAACACTCTCAAGTACTTCCCCCTCGTACAACCCCTCTTCGACGATAGGGACGAGAAGCCCCGTCGCTTTCGCATTGAGGTTGTTATAGCCCAACTCGTTAAGCCCTTTTTCATACGCTCCCGATTTGACGGTTGCTTTGGTTCCGAGGATCAGGATAGAGGCGTCGGTATCGGCAATCGCATTTTTGAGGGCTAGTACACCCGGCTCAACCACACCGATTACATCGTATTCGCTGTGCAGACGCATCTCATCAAGGGCATACGCGCTGACGGTATTGCAGGCGGTGATGAGGAGATCGATGTCAAAGTTTTTGAAAAATTCGAGAGCTTCGAGGGAGTATCGGATAATCGTGTTCTGATCTTTAACCCCGTAAGGGACGCGGGCGGTATCACCGAAATAGATGATCTCTTCGAAAAGTTTGTGCTCCAGCAGAGACTTGACAACGCTCAAGCCTCCGACACCGCTATCAAAGACTCCGACTCTCATTGCTTTAACCGTCGTTCATGCTATCGAGAAACTCGATATTGCTTTTGCTTTTGAGCATGGTGTTGTAGAGGAATTTCAATGCTTCGACTTCGTCTTCTTGTTTATGCAGCATAGAGCGAAGGACGAATACTTTTTGGAGTACATCCGGTCCCAAAAGGAGTTCCTCTTTGCGGGTACCCGATTTGAGGATATCGATCGCCGGGAAGATACGGCGATCAGAGATTTTGCGGCTGAGGACAACTTCGGAGTTACCGGTCCCTTTGAACTCTTCGAAAATAACTTCGTCCATACGGCTCCCCGTATCGACAAGGGCGGTAGCGATAATCGTGAGACTTCCGCCGTTTTCGATGTTACGTGCCGCACCGAAGAAACGTTTCGGTTTGTGCAGAGCGTTGGCATCAACTCCCCCTGAGAGGACTTTTCCTGAGCTTGGGGTAACGGTGTTGTAGGCACGGGCAAGTCGGGTGATCGAGTCAAGGAGGATCACGACGTCTTTGCCCAACTCAACGCGCCGTTTTGCACGCTCAATTACCATTTCGGCTACTTTGACGTGATTTTTTGCCGGTTCGTCGAACGTAGAGCTGTACACTTCCCCTTTGACGGAGCGCTCCATGTCGGTTACCTCTTCGGGGCGTTCATCGACGAGGAGAACCATCAGTTCCACTTCGGGGTGGTTGCTGGTGACCCCGTGGGCGATCTCTTTCATAAGTTCTGTTTTACCGGATCGCGGAGGTGCAACGATAAGACCGCGTTGCCCTTTACCGATCGGAGAAAACAGATCCATCATACGGCCGGTCAGTTTGGTCGGCTGGTATTCGAGTTTGATTTGCTCTAATGCATAGAGGGGGGTAAGGTTTTCGAAGAGAGGACGTTTTTTAGACTCTTCGGGCGGGAGGTAGTTGATCGCTTCGACTTTGAGGAGGGCGTAATAGCGCTCCTGATCTTTGGGCGCACGTACTTGACCCGTAACGATATCCCCGTTACGAAGGGCAAAGCGCCGGATTTGGGTGCTGGAGACATACGCATCGTGTAATGAGTCGCTAAAGCTTTGATCCACGGCACGTAAAAATCCGTAACCGTCTTGCATAATCTCCAAAATTCCCGTAAAGAGGATGAATCCCCCTTGCTGTACTTGGGTTTTGAGAATTTCAAAAATGAGGTCTTGACGTTTCAGCTCATTCGGGTCTTCGATGTTTAGAGAGGTAGCAATCTCTAATAGATCTTCGAGCTTTTTAGTCCGAAGTGCTTCAATAGTAAACCCTTCTACAGGGATGTGGGTACGGTTTTTTGAGTTATTTCGAGGGGTTTTTGAGGTTTCGCTCATTCGTGAAATGCCTTAAAGTGTGTGGATTTAATCGGCGAGATTTGGGTGAGATGTCATTGACAGGTCATTTATGTTTGTTAGCGACATTATAAACTATCGCTTGGCAGGTTGTCAAGGATGGAAAAAGTGTGAACGGTTTTTGCTATAATTGAATTCAAGTAATAAAAAAACATATTTTTGAAAAAGGTTTCATTTGTTCGATTTTTTAAAAAAGAAAACCGAAGTCATCATCGAAGTTGAGACGGTTGTGGAAACTCCCAAAGATTTTACCAATTCGATCGGAATGGAGTTTGTTTATATTGACGGCGGAGAGTTTACGATGGGACGGAACCCTCAGCATAACGAGGGAGGTGACGTCGAATCCCCTCACCACTCCGTTACCTTAGGGGGATTTTGGATTGCCAAATACCCCGTTACGCAGGAACAGTATTTTAAACTGACCCGCGTAAACCCCTCCTATTTTAAAAACGACAAAGTGGAAGAGGAGAGCTCCCGCCGCCATCCGGTCGAGCAGGTGAGTTGGTTTGATGCCAAAGCGTTTGTTGAATTACTCAATCGTTATGAGGGGAAAAGCCGTCTTTATGCACTCCCTACCGAATCCCAATGGGAATATGTGGTGAAAGCGGGGGGAAACACCCGCTTTACGTTCGGCGACTCCGAAGCACTTTTGGACGATTATGCTATTTATGAGTACAGCTCTAACGGCCGGACGGGTGTTGTAGGGGGAAAAACCCCTAATCGTCTCGGTATTTATGATTTGATCGGCAATGTATGGGAGTGGTGTGAGGATGACTTTTTTGCCAATTATATAGGTGCTCCGATCGACGGTTCCCCTCGCATCGGCGGAAGTGAGGGGGAGTCATTTAAAGTACGGCGCGGCGGAAGCTACAAAACCGGGTATATGTGTTTGCGCAGTTCGTTTCGCGGTTACTCACGCCCCGATTTTGTCTCTAATGATCTTGGATTTAGACTGGTTATTAACGGGAATCCGCTTCAGTAAACTCTCCGCTCTCGTAGAGCCATTTTCCCTCAACCTTCAAAAAACGGCTTTTCTCTATGAGAGAGCCATGATCAAGTATCGCTTCAAAGCTCACATACGCGACCTCTTCTCCATCACTATACTCACGGATCTTTAACCCTAAAAAACGGGTGTTTTGAGAAAACTCCAAGATGCTTTTTTCCCAATTCTCTTTATGCTTCGTATAATCGGAGTTGTTTGGATGGGTAGTCTCCATAATATAATCGGCTAGATTCAGGGCGAAAGCACTGTATCTCGAACGCATCAGTTTTTGTGCGTCGGAGGGGAGTATCCCTTTGTGATAGGGGTGACAGCACTGCTTGTATTTTTTGCCGCTGTGACATGGGCAAGGTGTATTGGGTGATAGTTTCATAACCGTATAATAATTCAATAACACTTATTTTTGTTAATCAGGATGACATAAGTGTGAAGTATGTACTCTACAGTGTAAAGAAAATCAAGGTTGTGATTATGTCTTATTATATTTGGCTTATCTTGGGGGTCGCGGCTCTTGTCGTTGAGATGCTATTGCCGACCTTTTTCGCGATGTTCGCGGGGGTGGGATTTTTAGCTGCCGCCGCAGTGGCTTTTTTACTCCCCTCATCCCTTTTCGCTCAGGTGCTGATTGCATCGTTGTTTATGATTATCGGAGCTATTGTCTTTCAAAAGCGGCGGATAGGTAATGACGAGGAAGACCCGATCGGAACACACAATGAATTTATAGGGATAAAAGGGATGAGTTTAATGTCACTTTCTCCCAATACTGAAGGGGAAGTGGAACTGTATGAACCTGTGGTAGGTGCACGACGTTGGTTGGCACTTTCACAAAGTGGGGAAATAGATCCGCATGTTGAAATTCGAATCGTTCAACTTCGCGGTAATACGCTGATAGTAGAAAAAATTTAAAAGGATTTCGTATGGATGCAAGTATTGTTTTTTCATTCGTTTTGGTTGTTGCGGTGGTGTATACCCTCTCTCAGATGGTACGGATCGTTCCGCAGGGGGAAGAGTGGGTTGTTGAGCGGCTGGGTAAATACCATACGACGCTGTTGCCGGGATTGCATCTGCTCATCCCCATTGTCGATATTGTTGCTTATCGAATTGTGACGAAAGAGTTGATTCAGCAAACGCGGGAACAAGAGGTCATTACCAAAGACAATGCCGTCGTCATCATCAGTGCTGTTGTGTTTTACCGGGTGACCGATCCGGGGAAAGCGTCGTACTCGATCAGCAATTTCGAGAGCGCGGTTGCCAACATGACCATGACGACACTGCGTGCCGTGATCGGGGGGATGACTCTCAATGAATCCCTCTCGCAGCGTGATGTCATCAAAGCAGAGGTCGCAGGAAAAATCCGTGATTCATTGAGCGGATGGGGGCTGACGCTGGGTAATCTGGAAGTTCAGGATATCCGTCCTAGCCCGAATCTTCAAGAGGCGATGGAGCGTCAAGCGGCGGCGGATCGTGAACGCGAAGCGGCAATTTTGATTGCGGACGGGCAAAGACGAGCCGCCATTGCTCAGGCCGAAGGGCAGAAGCAGTCGGTTATTTTGCAGGCGGAAGGGAGATTGGAAGCGGCAAAACTTGAGGCTCAGGCCAAAGTGGAATTGGCCGAAGGGGATCGCAAGTCAATGGTAATCGTTGCACAAGGATTTGCAGGCGGCGAAGCCTCTCCTCACTATCTTCTTGCGCAACGTTATATCGACAGTGTGAAAAATTTGAGTGAGTCGGCAAGCTCTAAAGTGGTATTCATGCCTGCCGATTGGCAGCAAAGTTTGACGGGTGCCGTCGGAGCATTAGGGTATTTGGGGAGAGCTTTAGGGGAGAAAAAATAGGGCAATCTGCCATTTTTTTTAGCCGCTAAGGGGAAATTGTTATAATGGTTAAAAAAGTTGATGGTCATGATACTTGAAATTCTTCTCCCTTTAGCCCTTATAGCCGCTCTCGCAGCCACAGGAGCGTGGATCCGCTCCCGTCAGGAACTCTCCGTTCTCCAGTCTCAATCCCTTCAACTTCAAGAGATGATGAACAACGAGCATACGCTACGACTCGAATCCCAAAGCAAACTGGAAACACAGCGGAACGAATACCATACGCTTGAGCGCGATTTCGCGGTGCTTCACACAAGACATGAAGAGTCAGCGCGTGCTTTTGAGGAGAAAATCCGTTTGCTCGATGAAGCGAAACTGCAAATGAAAGTACAGTTTGAGCAGTTGGCGTCACAGATATTTGAACAAAAAGCGAAAACATTTGATGAAGCCCATACCAAAGGGCTTGACCTTCTCCTCAAACCGTTCCGCGAACAAATTACCCAATTTGCGACCCAGAGCAAAGAGCAGTTTATTCACGATGCGAAAGAGCGCCAAAGCATCAAAGACGAAATCCTCCGCCTCAAAACCCTCAACGAACGGCTAAGCCAAGATGCGATCAATCTGACCCAAGCGCTTAAGGGAGAGAACAAAACTCAGGGGAACTGGGGAGAGATCGTGTTGGAACGTATTTTAGAGGAATCGGGACTTCGCGAGGGGCATGAGTATGAAACCCAAAATACTTACAGCGATGAAGAGGGGAAAAAGTTCCGTCCCGACGTCATCGTCCATTTGCCGCAAAATAAAGATATCATTATCGATTCAAAAGTCTCTCTGGTGGCGTACGATGCGTTTATCCGAGCCGAAAACGATGAAGCGCGTGCCCATGCCCTCAAACAGCACCTCCTCTCGATTCATGCCCATATAAAAGGACTGAGCGGCAAACGGTACGAACAGCTCAGTGGCGTGCGGACGCTTGATTTCGTCCTCCTCTTTATGCCGATCGAGGGGGCGTTCCTTCTCGCGCTGGAGCAGGACAATACTTTCTTCAAAACAGCGTATGAGCAAAATATCGTCGTCGTCTCTCCCTCCACTCTTCTCGTGACACTCCGCACCATCGAGCATATCTGGCGAAGCGAATACCAAGAACGCAATGCCAAAGCGATTGCCGAATCGGCCGAAGCACTGTACGAAAAACTGGTAGCGTTTGTGGAAGATATGGAGAAAATCGGTGAGCAGATCGGACGCACCCAAAAAAGCTATGAGGGGGCGATGAACAAGCTCTCTACCGGAAAAGGGAACTTGATTCGTCGTGTGGAATCGATGCGGAAACTGGGATTGAAGCCGAAAAAGATGCTTCCCTCCTCGTTGATCGAGGGGGAAGAGGAAGAGATTTTATAAGTGCGGAATCTTTACTTTAGAGTTTAACAACGCTCCGATGAGTATCATCAGGGCGAGCACCCCCATCCATCCGATAAATCCTGACCCCAACCATACGAGCCACAAAAGAATCGCTCCTAGCGGTGTCGGAACTCCCGTAAAATGTTTCGCTACTTCTCCGACATCGGCATTAATATTAAACTGAATAAGACGGCGCAGACCGCTGATGACGTAATAGATCGATGCAATAGAGGCGATGATGAGGGGGATTCCTTCAAGATGGGTATAGACTCCCTGAAAGATAAAGAATGTCGGGACAAGGACGAAGCTGAGAAAGTCGGCGAAGGAATCGAGCTGAATGCCGAATTCATTGGAGAGGCCATATTTACGTGCAATTTTCCCATCAAAAATATCGAATGCTCCACCCATCCATGCTAAGACAACGGCAATAATAAATTTTTCTTGGGTAATAAAATAGGTGGCGAGAAGACCGCAGGTGATATTTGCCATGGTTACTAAGTTGGCAAGATTAAAGTGACTGGTTGAACGCCATAAGAATTGCATCGGATTCCTGTTTTTTTGTGGAATTATAGCTAACCCTTAAGGAGGATTGTCAAGTAAGGTCTAATTTGAGAATGATTGTCAATTGTTCGTGCTATAATTTTACAATAACAATGACGATTGGTTTGAATTATGAATAAAGATACGATGACACTTTTGAGCGCATGCAGTAAAGGGGGGGTGGCAACCGTGGTAAAGATTAACGCTACTGGCCCTTTGAAGCAGCGGCTTATGTCGTTTGGATTAATGAAAGGTTCTGAGGTTAAAATGCTCGAATGTTCCCCTACAAAAAGTACGTTTGAGATCAAAGTAGGGAGCGTGAGTTTGGCATTGCGCAAAGAAGAAGCGGAGTTAATCGAGGTGAGCAATGTCCGATAATTCAGAGGTATGTCATCTCGATGGCAAAAAACTTAAAATTGCCCTCGTAGGTCAACCCAATGTCGGTAAAAGTATGCTGATAAACTCAATCGGCAATGCACGGCTGCATGTCGGGAATTTTACCGGAGTAACGGTCGAGAAGACCGAAGTGTTATTTGAATACAACGGATATCATTTCACCGTCGTCGATCTCCCCGGAACGTACGCCTTTACCGATTATTCGATTGAAGAGCGGGTAACGCACGAGTTTTTGACCAATGAAACGTACGATTTGATTATTAATGTTCTCGATTCGACCAATATGGAAAAGAACCTTCAACTCACTGCCGAGCTTATGACGATGAGCAAAAAACTGGTGATTGCTCTCAATATGAGCGATGAAGCGGATCGCGAGGGGATCGAGATCAATGCCCCTTATTTATCTCAGTTATTAGGGATCCCTTGTGTCCGCGTTTCTGCGGCAGCCAAGACAGGTTTGGATACCCTGATGCATGCTGTGATAAAGGTACACGAAGAGGTATATCAGGAACAAAAATTGATCTTTAGCGAAGCGGTCGAAGAGGAGATTACTCTCTTGAGCGATTATCTAAATCGCCATCGTTTCAAAGCGGCTATTTCCAACCGTAACATCGCCATTAACCTTTTGCAGCAAGAGAAAAAAACGTATCGCACCCTGCATAAAAATCCGATTTGGACTGAATTACAACCGATGTTGATCGAAGCGGATCACCATATAGCACTGCACCATGACACCGAAGATGTCAAGGAAATTTTTGCGGAGGAGTATCTTGCATTTAATCGGGGTATTATTGCCGAAACACTCAAAGTTAAACCGAAAACGGTTGAGCAAAAGACGACAACGGAAAAAATCGATGCGGTTTTAATCCACCCCTTTTTCGGGATACCCCTCTTTTTATTTTTTATGTGGTCGCTGTTTCAGCTCACATTTGAGATCGGAAGTATTCCGATGGACTGGATCAGTGCTTTTTTCGGCTGGTTCGGGGGAGTGGTCGGTGCGACGATACCCAATGAGGCGTTTCGTTCATTGGTCGTGGATGGTGTGATTGCAGGGGTAGGGGCAGTTGTCCTTTTTATCCCTAATATTGTTATCTTGTTTGTAGGAATTGCCTTGTTGGAAGCGACGGGATATATGTCGCGGGTCGCTTTTTTACTGGACGGATTTTTTCACAAGTTCGGGTTGCACGGACAATCGTTTATCCCTCTTGTTACGGGATTCGGGTGTTCTATCCCTGCCTATATGTCGGCGCGGATTCTTAAAAATGACCGTGATCGTCTTTTGACCCTTTTTGTGATCGGGTTTATGAGCTGTGGTGCGAGACTTCCCGTATATGTTCTGTTTACGGGGGCTTTTTTCGGACCTGAAATGGCGGGAAATGTATTATTCGGTATTTATATCCTAGGGGCAATGATCGGTTTGGTCGCGGCTAAAATACTTAAAATCACTGCATTCAAAGGGATTGATGAGCCGTTTGTTATGGAGATGCCCAAATACCGCCTCCCTTCATTTAAATTGATTTGGCATACGGTATTGACGAAAACCATGATGTACCTTAAAAAAGCAGGGACGTTTATCGCCGCTGCATCGTTATTGGTCTGGTTTTTGAGCACCTATCCGAAAAATGGAGAGTTGGAGAGACAATTTACCCATAAAATCGAAATGGCCGCTTCTCAATCTGAGATAAAAACACTTCAAAATCAATTGGCCGAGGAACAGCTCTCTCAGAGCTTCTTAGGACGCATCGGACATGTTATTGAACCGGCCTTTGCGCCACTGGGATTTGATTGGAAAATGGCGGTAGCTCTGCAGACGGGATTGGCGGCAAAAGAGGTCGTCGTATCGACGATGGGGGTGCTCTATTCACTGGGGAGCGATGCAACGGAGGCCAATAATTCACTGATCAACGCAATTCACGATCACATCCCGTTTGCCTCTGCGGTAGCGTTTATTGTGGTTATTATGACCTATCTGCCGTGCTTGGCGGCATCGGTCGTCTTTACCCGTGAGGCGGGGGGGATTAAATATTTTGGCTATTTATTTATTTTTACGACTACGGTTGCGTATACCCTCGCATTCATTGCCTATCACGTTACTTTGTGGCTGAGTTAAAAAAGGTGTATAATTATCAAAAAAGGAGTTAGGAAATGGTAGCGTACCGAGAAATCGTTAGCACGACCGCTGATAGACAACATGTCATCGATATACTCCAAGAGATGAACGTCAAGAGTGAAGTGATTATTATTCCATTGGAAGATGACATTAAATCTCTCAAAAATCTTCAACAAACGTCTATGTCTGCAACGTGGGACAATGATGAGGACAAGGCGTGGGATGAGCTGTAAAGTCGGCGATATCATCCTGATCTCTTTTCCCTACACCGATTTACTTTCCGCTAAAAAAAGACCCGTCCTCGTTGTCAAAAATGAGAACGAATATGGGGATATCGTCTGTTTTCAGATCACTTCAAACGTCAAACAAAGCAATCTTTTTGAAATTCATTCTGATGATCTTTCAGAGGGAGAATTAAAACTTCGCTCGTTTGTCAAATACGATAAATGTTTTACGATCTCGACCCAAAATGCCGATAAAAAACTCGCTCAAATCAATCTTGCTAGCTTAGAAAAAATCAAAAAACACTTTTGCGATGAAATCTTCTAATCCATAAAATCAAAACATAATAAGGCTCTCTATGAAAATACTCTTTTTTTTACTCCTAACACTGTTTTTTGCAACGATTGGTTTTGCGGAAGTTTCACATCAATCGGACAAAACCAATAAAAAAATTGAAAAAATCGAAGAGAAGTTAGATACGACAAAAGAGGAGCTCACAAAATACACGCAAATTACTGAAGACACAAAAGAAAGAGTGGGTGACATTAGTAGTAGTGTGGATAGATTTACGACAGCATTGAGTATCTTTGGAACACTAGTAACAATTGTTTTGATCTTTGTGGCATGGTCTTCAAGAAATAGTGCTATTTCAGAAGCAAAAAATACAGCACAAGAAGAGGCGCAAAAACAGTTTGATAAATGGGTAAAGGAAAAAGCAAAAGACTTCGCAGAAAAAGAAGTACATTTTGAAAAAATTATGAATGATAAAATCAAACTCTTTGAAGATAATGTTGATGTCAAAACGATACAAATCATGTTTGAAAATGCTGTTGGATATGGTAGGAATAAACAATATACCGAAGCCCTAAAAAGTTATGATGAGATAATACGCAGTTATGCAAAAAGTCAAAATGAGACGATTAGCGTAAAAGTTGTAATGTCGATATTTAATAAAGGAGTTACATTAAGTGAAATGGATAAAACTGACGAAGCAATCAAAATTTATGATGAACTAATTTCTACTTATACTGATTCTAAAATAGATGAAATTATAGAGTCAGTAGCTATAGCAAAAATCAAGAAAGGGATTACATTAGGTCAACTGAATAAACCTGACGAAGCGATCAAAATTTATGAGAAATTTATCACAACTTATAAAGACTCTAAAATAGAGCGGATTAGGGAGGTATTAATACTCGCTATACAAAATAAGCTTGAAATTGAAGTTATCTTAGATAAGCCTATTTCTGATGATAAGATATTGTTAGAGAAATTGAATCAAACATCTAAAGATATGGCAATTATCGATATGCTTCTTCTCCTTCAAAATGCCAAAACGTCTCTACAAGATTCAGAATTGCAGTCATGGTTAGAAAAATATAAAGATGTAAAATATTCAGGATGGGGCTTTGATGAACTTTACAGATGGATTGAGAGGGCAACTGATGGTGAAGAAGTAAAACAAAGAATCCGAAGCTATATCGAGACATTTAAGACCCATTTGCATCGGGCGTAAATGGCAGGCATTAGGAAACTATTAACCCTCCCTGAGTTACAATACCACTATGAGTAAAATATTAATGATAGAAGACGATCTCGAACTTGCCGAGATATTGACCGAATTTTTAGAGCAGTACGATTTTGAAGTGACGACGGAAGACGATCCGTTTAAAGCGCTTAGTATCCTCAAGCTTGAAAAGTTTGATGCGGTCATTTTGGATTTGACGTTGCCGGGGATGGACGGACTCGAAGTGTGTGAAGCGATTCGTGCACGTCAGAATATTCCGATTATTATCTCTTCGGCACGCTCCGATGTCACCGATAAAATTAATGCACTGGAATTGGGTGCCGATGATTATCTTCCAAAACCCTATGACCCTAGAGAACTCGAAGCGCGTATTCACTCCGTTTTACGCCGCTACGATGCCGCTTCCGTTGCCGCTTCCGAGAGTGCGTGCGATTTCAAATTGAATGAATCGGCGATGCAGATCAGCTACAAAAACCGTCCATTAGAACTTACCAATGCCGAATACGGAATTTTGGCACATATGATCAAAAAACAAGGGATGGTCGTTTCCAGAGAAGATTTGATCCATAATGTTGCAGCGATCAACGAAGATTCGTCAAACAAAAGTATTGACGTGATGATGGGACGAATCCGAAACAAAATCGGAGATAAAACTCTTGTCGAATCGATCCGAGGCATTGGCTATAAATTACTGAAATGAAAAGAGTGATTTTGAATATTCTCTGCCCGAACAGGGTAAGCTTTAGTGCCTCAGCGGCTAGCGTAGCCCTAAAATGGTAAAAAACAACGCCGTTCTTGCTACCGTCTTATTTGCTTTTGTTGTGACTGTGGCGAGTGTAAGTACCACTTTCTATCAGCTCTATGAGATAAACCGCGCAAAACATATTGACAGTATATTTGCTAAACACTCGCTAATTGCCCAAATTTATCATACGTACCTTCTCAAACAAATTTCTCAGCCGATGTTCGAGGCCAATTTGGCTTTGTATGATTTGTATGAAGTGCGTGAGGGAGATAAATATAAAAGGATTACAGGGGGGGGCGATTTATTAAAGCAAGAGGGGAAATCGTCTCAGGATTTTGATAATAATCTTTTATCAGATGCCCCGTATGCACAGATTATGGTAAGTCCGATCGCATCCAAAATGATCGAGTATCAGGGAAAAATTTATTTTTTAGTTGAATCGACCCATAATGCGGTTTTACTGGAAGATCGGGGGATTGAGTCGTATAATCCGGTAATTCTACTCTCAGCATACTTTACATTACTCTCTGTTTTGTTGATCTCCTTTGCCCTCATTATCCATCGGCTTAGGCCTCTTCGCCGTCTTCGGAAACAAATTGCCCGTTTCGGTGAGGGGGACATGGGGGTCTCTTTTCGGACATCGGGGAGCGATGAGATCGCTTTGATCGCCAATGAACTCGATACAACCCAAAATAAAATTCGCTCTCTTATCGAATCACGGACCCTTTTTTTACGTAATATTATGCATGAGCTTAAAACACCGATCGCTAAAGGGCGTATTGCCGCCACGATGCTGAGTGAAGAGAAACAGCAGGGGCGTTTTTTAGGAATATTTGAGCGGCTTGAATCGTTGATTGGCGAGTTTGCCCTGATTGAAGAGATCACGTCGGGTAATCAGCATCTGGAGAAAAACGAGTATCGCCTTATCGACATTATCGACGGAGCGATCGACAGTGCGATGGTGGAATACGATTCGGTGAGTTCTGATATAGATGCGTCGGTAAAAATCGAAGTTGACTATCGATTATTTGTGACAGCGGTGAAAAATCTGATTGACAATGCCATTAAATATTCTCCCGAAAAAAAGATGTCGATATCGATGGAAAACAATGAGATTGTTTTTACCAATTTTGGCCCCCCACTTAAAAAACCGCTCTCGTATTACATCGAACCTTTTACAAAAGATCAGCCGACAAAAGACAGCTTCGGACTGGGACTTTACATTGTTGATGCGATTTTAAGAGAGCATGATTATATACTCGCTTATGAGCGTCGAAACGATCTAAACTGCTTTATTTTTGTACCTGTAAAACCTACCAAGAGGAGTATTAGATGAAAGAGATACTGATCAGCAATGACGACGGATACGAATCTCCGGGTCTTTTAGCACTTATAGAAGCATTACGCGATTTGGCTCATATCACGGTTGTCGCCCCCTCTACCGAAAAGTCGGCATGCGGACATTCCCTCACTCTGACCCGTCCGCTCAGTTTTATCAGTGTCGGGGACGATTTTTATAAACTTGATGACGGGACGCCGAGCGATTGTGTCTATCTCGCCCTTCACTCGCTGTTCGAAGAGCGTAAACCGGATCTTATTATTAGCGGAATCAATAAAGGTTCCAATATGGGGGAGGACATCACCTACTCCGGAACGGCGGCAGCGGCGATGGAGGGGGTATTGCAAGGAGTCCCCTCTATTGCAATATCGCAAGTGATGGATTTCACACAGCCGATGGGAGATTTCGCATTGGCTTCCAAAGCAATACGGGTACTTGTCGAAAAAATATTTGCAGGTGATTTTCCCCTGAATGAGCGGGAATTTTTAAATGTTAATGTCCCTTATGATATTGATACTTTGGAGTTCGCGGTTACCTATGCCGGATATCGTTATTACGCTAACGATGCCCATTTGCACCGAAATCCAAGAGGGATGGAATATTACTGGCTTGGGCTTCACCCGCTTGAATTTAAACCTCGGGATAATCGCAAATCATTGTGCGATTTTGAGGCGATAGAGCAGGGGATGGTGTCGCTTACCCCGGTCAAGCTGGATATGAGTGCGTACAAATCGATGGAAAAATTGCGAGGATGGCTGTGAGGCATACCCGCACCCGTCTTGTGTTCGGCGAAGAGAATTTTGAAAAATTTTCGAATGCCAAAATACTCCTTCTCGGAGTCGGAGGAGTCGGGAGCTTTTGTCTCGACTGTCTTTACCGCTCAGGGGTACGTGATATTACGATTATCGATTTTGACCGCTATGATGTTACGAATCAGAATCGCCAAATGCACTCCGAAATGCATGAAGGGGAACTGAAAGTCGAAGCGCTGAAAAGCCATTATCCTGAAGTGGTCGCAATAGCCGAAAAAATAACCCCTGAATGGGTCGAAGCATTTGATTTTGAACCCTATGATCTGATTCTTGATGCGATCGACGATATGCGCGCCAAACTCTCCCTCATCCAAAAATGCTATCCCAAACTCATCTCCTCGGTCGGCTCCGCCAAACGGCTTGATCCGACCAAGATCGAAGTGCGCTCCATCTGGAAAACGGAAGGGGATCCCTTTGCCTCTAAAATCCGTAATGAACTGCGTAAGCGAAAATTTAAAGGCGATTTTAGCTGTATTTGCAGTTCTGAACTCCCTCGAATTAAAGAAAAAGGGAGCTTCGTCGCCGTAACCGGAGCCTTCGGATTAGCTATGTGCTCATTGGCACTGCGACGAGTTTCCTTGTAATCTCTCTGTGACACAACCGTTTTATACTTCTGCTTATGGAACCATTGCACACCCTTTATCATCGCTATCTTGAAGTCCTCGATATCGCGTTTCAACCGATTGTTGATATCCATTCAGGAACTATTTACGGAGTCGAAGCGTTGCTTCGCGGAACAGACATTTTGGGATTTGAATCGATTCATTCCTTTTTTGATTCCCTATTTGAAGATAAAGTCCTCTATACGTTCGATGTTCGACTTCGGGAAAAAGTGATCCAAAAATTTTGTATGATTCCCGAATACGAAAACTTGAAACTTTTTTACAACTTGGATAATCGTCTTTTGGAAATGGCTAATTTTTCCAAAGGAAATACCTCGAAGATACTTCGCCGCTATAAACTGGATCATAAAGCGATTGTATTTGAACTTTCGGAACGTAATGAGATTGGTGATATGGCTCATTTTACCAAATTAATGCAGCACTATGATCATGAGGGATTCAGCGTAGCGATTGATGATTTCGGTGTCGGTCAATCAGGATATAAGCTCCTCTACCACTGCACTCCCGATATTATCAAAATCGATCGTTTCTTTTTAACCGATATTGATAAAGATTCCAAGAAGAAGCTTTTGGTTCGCCACATTGTTCAGTTGGCGACATTAATGGGATGCCGTGTTATTGCCGAGGGGGTGGAGACTGAGCGGGAACTGTTGGTGTGCAAAGAGGTAGGATGCCATTTGGTGCAGGGGTATTTTGTTCAGCGTCCGACGTTGCAGTGCAATGAGATAGTTCAAAAATATCTTCATATAAGCGGTGAATTTTTAGTGGATAAACGGGCGAAGAGTGATCAAAATATTATTCTTAAACGGCTTGAGCCTTTAAAGCCGGTGGTTATCGGGGAGTCGATGGAATCATTGCTCGATTTACTTAAAAAAGAAGATGAGATGTTTATGGTTCCTGTTGTCGATGCTCAGCATCAACCGATGGGGATTATCCACGAACATCGTCTTAAGTCGGTTATCTACTCTCCCTATGGACGTTCACTCATCCAAAATAAGTCATCGAATCTTTCGATACTCGAAACGTATATCGAACCGATTCCCGTTGTCGATTTGACAATGCCGTTGGAGACGATGGTTGAGCTTTTTTCCCTCTCGCAAAATGCACCGGGAATTTTGGTCGTAGAGTCCTCCAAATACATCGGTTATTTAAGCGCACGTGTGATGATCGAGGTTATCCATGAACGCAGTCTGATTCGGGCACGCGATGAAAATCCATTGACCCATCTGCCGGGCAATTTTATGATCAACGAGTATATCGCCCACACGTTTGAGACCAAAAATGAGACGGTGTTGTGCTATTTTGATTTTGACCATTTCAAACCCTATAATGACTATTACGGATTTCGCAACGGTGATCGGGTCATTTTGCTGTTTGCCGATTTGATGCACAAAGCGGTCTCTCAAGATTATTTCAAAGGACACATCGGCGGAGATGATTTTTTTATGGGAATTACCCTTAGTGAAACCAATACCTTTGAGCGGGTATGCGGTGAAATAGAGTCATTGATCCGAAAGTTTAGTGATGATGTGCGTGAATTTTACGATATCAAGGATCGTGAACGAGGGTGTATTATTGCCGAAGATCGGGAAGGAACCTCCCGTGAATTCAAGCTTCTTGGGGTGAGTTCTGTTGTTATCCGTGTTGGAAGTGCATCCACTATCAACTCTCCCGAACATTTGCATCGCGTCTTTGCAATCGAGAAAAAAACGGCTAAAAAAGCATCCAATCATATGAGTATCATCGATATGTGACCCCATCCTCGCGAGAGGTTTGGTATAATGCTCTACAATTATTTTTGGAGTGTAATGTGGAGCAAAAAGAACCCATGACCAAATACGGCTTTCAGCGTCTCTCCGATGAGCTGAATACCCTCAAAAACGTCGATCTTCCCGCCGTTAATGTCGAAATCGAGCGTGCCAAAGAGTACGGTGATCTCAAAGAAAATTCCGAATACCATGCAGCACGTGAAAAGCAAGCTTTTATCGGCACCCGTATCGCAGAATTGGGTGAAGTTATTTCGCGAGCGCAGATCGTTGATCCCAGTGAACTTGAACACGCTCGCATCAGTTTCGGCTCTACCGTTGTTTTAAACGATTTGGACAAGGATGAAGAGGTTACCTATACGATTGTCGGCGGATGTGAAAGCAATCCGGCTCAGGGTTTAATCTCGTTTAACTCTCCCTTGGCGAAACAGCTTTTAGGGCGTGAAGAGGGGGATGAGGTAAGTGCCAAACTTCCCGGAGGTGTTAAGCATTTTGAGGTTTTGGAAGTGAAATATCAGGAGATCGTGTTTGAATCTCATTAACGTCGGAATTATCGGTGTCAGCGGCTATACAGGGCTTGAACTTGTTAAAATGCTCGTGGAACATCCGATTTTTACCCTCACCTATTGTGCGAACACCGAAGGCGCTACCTCCCTGTCCGAACTTCACCCTTCGCTTTTGGGTGTGTGTGATTTGGCGGTTGAAAAGGTCGATTTGGACCAAGCTGCGTCATCGTGTGAACTTGTTTTTTTAGCCTTACCTCATAAGACGGCTATGAACACGGCTCGCGGGCTGCTTGAACGGGGGGTAAAAGTAGTTGACCTCTCCGCCGATTATCGTTTGAGTCAAGAAAATTATGAAACGTTTTATTGCGAGCATGAAGATATAGAGAACCTTTCCCATGCCGTCTATTCGATTCCTGAGCTTCATGGAGATGTCGCCGCCGGCGCACGTTTAATCGCCAATCCAGGATGCCATGTTACCGCGAGTCTGATGGCTCTTGCCCCCTTTTTAAATCATATAGACCTCTCTCATCCTATATTTATTGATTCAAAAACCGGTGTTTCAGGTGCAGGAAAATCGTCTACGTCAACGGTGCATTATGTGAGTGTCAATGACAATATCAATTGTTACAATATTATTAAACACCGTCATGCCCGGGAAATTGAACAGCATGCCAGCACCTTATGCGCTCATGAAGTAAAAGTAACGTTCGTCCCTTCTCTCGTTCCGATGACTCGTGGGATGTTGGCATGTGTATATGCGACACTTAAAACCGATTGCAATCCGGGAGAAGTGATTGAAAATTTTTATGCGGATAAGCCTTTTGTCCGTCTGCGTAATGCACCGCCTCATACAAAAATGACTTCCGGAACCAATTTTGCCGATCTATTTGCGACCCGTCACGGCAACGCCTTGGTCGCCATGTGTGCGATTGATAATCTTATGCGGGGAGCCAGTTCGCAAGCATTGGTCAATGCGAATATCATGATGGGACTTTCGGAGACTATGGGAATTCCCAAAATCGCTTATGTCCCTTAACCCGTTTATTCTAAAGGATGGGGCAATTTTTATTGCTGATGCCCACTATGCTCCATGGCGTCCTCCCTTCTTTGATTTTTTGCGTGCGGTTGATAAGGGAGAGATTCAAACAGCGCAATTGATTTTAATGGGAGACGTTTTTGATCTTCTTTTCGGTGACGTAGATGCCACGTTAACTCTTAACCATGACGCCATTACCCTGTTAAATACGTTGGCAACTCGTATGGAGATCCTCTATCTTGAGGGGAATCATGATTTTCGCCTGCAATCTGTGTTCCCCAATATACGGGTTATTACCCGCGCTCATCAGCCCTTTAACGCAGTGTACAACAATCAGACCATTGCCCTTTCTCACGGAGATACCTTTATGGGATTTGGGTATGGTCTTTATACTGCTATCATCCGTAATCGGGTTGTTTTAAAGGTACTGAATCAGTTGGATCAATGGAGGGGGAATTTTATTGTTAAGCGGCTTATTGTAATGATGAAGGGTAAACACCATTGCAACGCTATTGAGAATTTTTCACAGTTGATCCATAAACGTTTGAACCAATACACGGGAAAAAAGCCTGATGTGTTGATCGAAGGGCATTTTCACCAAAACAGCTCTTTTGAGGTATTGGGGAGAGCGTACATCAACCTTGGCGCTTTTGCTTGTAACGAAAGATATTATACTGTACAATCATCTCACAATACGATAGTTTTAAAAGAAGCTTTCTTGTCTAAGGAGCCCCGATGAAGGGACAGAACGATGTGTTAAAGATCGGATCCAATGAGATGGAATTGGTCGATTTTCGTATATTTAAGCGCGAAGGGGATGAAGTATACGAGGGAATATACGGAATCAATGTCGCGAAAGTACGTGAAATTATCCGATTTCCGAAATTAACAGAATTACCAGGTGTTCCACCGTTTATTGAAGGAATCTTTGATTTGCGCGGAGTGGTGATACCGGTGGTAAATTTGGCTAAATGGATGGGCGTTGATGCACCTGAGGGGGTAGACAAAGAGTCTCGGGTCATTATTACCGAGTTCAATAATATTTTGATCGGATTTGTCGTCCATGAAGCGAAACGGATTCGCCGTGTGAACTGGAAAGACATTGAACCGGCTTCATTTCTCTCCGGCGACGGCGGATTGGACGGATCAAAAATTACCGGAGTCACCCGTATCGAAGATGACAGCGTATTGCTGATTTTAGATTTAGAGGGGGTCGTGCAGGAGTTGGGACTCTATCAACCTTCTCACGGCAAGCTTGAAGCGGGAAAATATAATTTCAGCGGTCTTGTTTTATTGTTGGATGACAGCGGGACAGCACGCCGTATTATTAAAGATGCGTTAGAGCAGATGGGGTTCAATGTGATCGAAGCGACGGATGGTCAGCAGGGGTTACAAATTTTGGAAGATCTATACCGAAATTACGGAGATGATCTCCCCTCTAAACTCCGCCTTATCGCTTCGGATATCGAAATGCCGTTAATGGACGGTTTTCATTTTGCGGCACAAGTTAAAGCGGACAGTCGCTTTAAAATGATACCGATTGTCTTTAACTCCTCTATCAGCGACCATTTTAGTGAACTTCGCGGGTTGGATATGGGAGCAGAGGCATATTTGGTCAAGTTTGATTCTAATTTATTTTACGATGAAGTGGCACGTGTTGTACGTGCTCATATTGAATAGGGGACCGCGATGGATGAATTTCAAGAGATATTACAAGACTTTTTGGTCGAATCGTTTGAGCTGATCGAGCAGCTTGACCAAGACCTCGTCGAGTTGGAATCACGGCCCGATGATTTGGATCTGCTTAACCGTATATTTAGGGTTGCCCATACGATTAAGGGGGCCAGTTCATTTTTGAACTTTGATGTTTTAACCCACTTGACGCATCATATGGAAAATCTGCTTAACATGGCACGTCACGGTGATTTGACGATTGATGCTAATGTTATGGACGTTATTCTTGAATCGATTGATTTGATGAAAGCGCTGCTGGTCCGTATCCGCGACAGCGGAGAAGATTCAGGGCTGGAAGTATTGGGTTGTGTCGGCAGATTAGACGCGGTAGCGAACGGTACATCCGAAGATGCTCCGGTGGAAGCACCTGCCCCGGTACAAGAGGTTCCTGCCCCTGTTGCTACTGTTGAAGAAGAACCGGATTATTCAGGGATGAGTGACGCGGAAGTTGAAGCGGAAATAGAGCGGCTTATTGCCGTTCGTCAAGCCGAAGATGCCGCCAAGCGTGCTGTAAAACAAGATACCACACCTGCTTCGGTAGAAGAAGAACCGGATTATTCAGGGATGAGCGACGCGGAAGTCGAAGCAGAGATAGAGCGGCTTATTGCCGTTCGTCAAGCCGAAGATGCCGCCAAGCGTGCCGGTAAAAAAGCAGAATCGGAAGCACCAAAAGCGGCTCCGGCTCCTGTTCCGGCAGCTCCTGTTGCAGCCCCTAAAGCGGAAGTGACTCCGGTAGCTAAACCTGCTGCTCCTGCACCAAGACGCAGTGAACCAAAAGAGGAGGGTGAAAATCGTGGAGGATCAACGGTCGAACAGACGATTCGTGTTGATGTCAAGCGGTTAGATCATCTTATGAATCTTATCGGGGAGCTTGTTCTAGGTAAAAATCGTCTTATTAAAATCAATGATGACGTAGAAGAGCGGTATGAGGGAGAAGCCTTCCTTGAAGAGCTTAATCAGGTTGTCTCTATTGTTTCTCTTGTAACTACTGATTTACAAATTGCCGTTATGAAAACCCGTATGCTTCCGATTGGAAAAGTTTTCAATAAATTCCCTCGTATGATTCGCGATCTTTCCCGTGAACTGAGCAAAAATATTGAATTAGAGATTGTAGGGGAAGATACGGAGCTTGATAAATCGATTGTCGAAGAGATTGGCGATCCTTTGGTTCATATTATTCGTAACTCATGCGACCATGGTATCGAAACACCTGCTGTCCGTTTGGCTGCTGGCAAAGGGGAAGTCGGTACGATTCAGCTTAAGGCGTATCATGAGGGGAACCACATCGTTATTCAAATTATCGATGACGGTAAAGGTCTCGATGCGGATATGCTTAAATCAAAATCCATTGAAAAAGGGATTATTACCGAAAAAGAGGCCGATGGAATGTCGGAAAAAGAGGCATTTGCCCTCATCTTCCGCCCGGGCTTTTCAACTGCCGCACAGGTGACCAGCGTTTCGGGTCGCGGTGTCGGTATGGACGTGGTAAAAACCAACATCGAAAAACTCAACGGTATGATCGACATTGACTCGGAAGTGGGTCAAGGGACGTCGATGAAACTCAAAATTCCTCTCACCCTTGCCATTATTCAAGCGTTGTTGGTCGGAGTGCAGGAAGAGTATTATGCGATTCCGCTCGCCTCTGTTCTTGAGACCGTTCGTATCAGCAAGGATGAGATTTATACGGTTGAAAGCCGTTCGGTTATGCGTCTTCGTGATGAGGTTCTTTCTCTTGTGCATATCGGAGATATTTTCGAAGTGGAACGGGTATTTGACAACAGCGAACACGCTTACGTTGTTGTTCTTGGCCTTGCTGAAAGTAAGATCGGGCTTATCGTCGATTCTTTGGTCGGGCAAGAAGAGATCGTTATTAAATCTCTCGGTGAATACCTCAAAGGGATCGAGGGGATTGCCGGTGCAACCATTCGCGGGGATGGCGGCGTAACATTGATCGTTGACGTAGCGGCATTGATGCAAATGGCAAAATCGGTTAAATCTACCGTAGGACAAGAGAGTGCGGAAGCCAAAGGGCGTTTAGGGGTCAAAAATTCTGCGAGTGATTATTGTGTGATGATTGTGGATGATTCAAAAACGGATCGTACCATTATGCGCAAATCACTTGAACCGCTGGGAATTACATTGGTTGAAGCGACAGACGGAGTTGAAGCACTTAATATTCTCAAGCAAGGAGATCATAATTTTGACGGTATGCTCGTTGACATCGAGATGCCGAGAATGGATGGATATACCCTTGCTTCTGAGATTAAAAAATACAACAAATACAAAAATTTACCACTCATCGCTGTCACTTCCCGTACCGGAAAAGCGGATCGAATGCGCGGAGTGGAGTCGGGAATGATCGAATACATCACCAAACCGTATTCTCCGGAGTATTTGATGAATGTGGTCAAACGAAATATTAAGTTTAACGAGGGGCTATAATCATGAGCGAAAAACTTCAACAAATCATTAATAAACAGCAAAAAAACCTCTCTGGCGAAGATACTAAAATTGATGAAGTGATTCAATTGGTTGGATTCATCGTTGGTGATGAAGAGTTTTCGGTACCCATTTTGAGTATTCAAGAGATTATTAAACCGATCTCATGGACCCGTGTCCCACAGACTCCTGCCTATATTTTAGGGGTTTTTAATCTTCGCGGTTCGGTGATTCCATTGATTGATTTGCGATCACGTTTTGGATTGCCGACGTTGAAGCATACGGAAGAGACCCGTTTTATCGTCATGAAAAACGGTGACGATGTAGCCGGATTTGTTATCGACCGTCTTACCGAGGCTATACGGCTTCCAAAACGGGATGTGGGACCGGCTCCTGAAACCATCTCGGAATCCGAAAGTTTGATTGACGGTGTCGGCAAACAAGCCGATCGTATTATTACGATTCTTAAAGTTTGGAAACTCTTAGAAAGAAATTTCTGATTTAGTTCCATTTATGGCACAATATCGCCATGAATGAAACACACTTTTATGCACGTCGCCAAAAACTCCTCGACCGAATGGAGGAGGGGGTGGCGATCGTCACCTCTGCACCTACGCAAAGCCGCTCAAACGATACCGAATATCTCTACCGACAAAACAGCGATTTTTATTACCTGTGCGGATTTAACGAAGATAATTCTATTTTAATCTTGGTAAAAAACCCTGAATTGACGAAAACCATTCTCTTTGTGGAAGCCTATAATGCGGAACACGCCCTTTGGAATGGCGCACGTCTAGGCGTTGAGAGAGCACGCGAACGTTTTCGTGTCGATGACGTACACGATATTTCCGAATATGCAACAATGATTAAAGACGTTTTGCGAGAACATATCAATCTTTATATCGATCTTTACAGTGATTCGACGAGACTCACAGAGGTTAAAAATGCGGCGCAGTCACTCCACAGTACACGGGGTGTCAAGCGTCATATTCGCTCTATTCACGATGTTACCCATTTAATCCGCTCAATGCGACTCATCAAATCCGATGAAGAGATAGAGACAATCAAAAAAGCGATTGCTATTACCGCTGAAGCACACCATACAGCACTGCGGAAGTGTCGTACCGGGATGTTGGAATATCAGCTTCAAGCTGCCATGAGTTATGTGTTTCTGAACAGCGGCGCATCGGCAGAAGCGTACGGTGCGATCGTAGCGGGGGGAAATAATGCCAATACCCTTCATTACGTTGATAACCGCGATGAACTCCGAGACGGTGATTTAGTCCTGATTGATGCGGCGTGTGAATGGGAACTCTATGCCAGTGATATTACCCGTACCTTTCCGATCAACGGAAAATTCAGTGATGCTCAGCGTGAGGTATACGAAAAAGTTCTCGATGTTCAGCTCCGTGTTATCGAAGCGATACGTGTGGGGGTGAAACGGGATTGGTTGCAAATGTACAGTGAAGAACTCTTATGCGATGCTCTGATCGAACTTGGGATTTTGAGCGGAGAACGAAGTACATTGATAGAAGCCAAAGAGCATAAAAAATATGCCCCGCACGGGATAGGTCACTGGATGGGACTGGATGTCCATGACCCGTGTCCGTATGTGGATGAAGCGGGAGAATCGTTAGCCTTTGAAGCGGGGATGGTGATGACGATTGAACCGGGACTGTACTTCCGAGCGGATGATGAAAGTGTCCCCGAACGTTATCGGGGGATCGGTATCCGTATCGAGGATAATATTCTTGTCACCGAAGAGGGGTATGAGAACCTCTCAGCGATGATAGCCAAGAGTGTGGAAGAGATAGAGGGGATTTGCCATAATCAGTTATAGCTATAACTCCATCCGCTGAGGCCGTCTTTCGCCTCTTTAAATCCTTCCGAATCCCCTAAAAAATCGATAATATGCAATAGCGTCCACGGAATGCTGTTCGCCTCCGCATCATCGACGATGTGTTTGGGCATAGGGGTCTCTTGGGTCGTCATGGCAAATGCGATCCGTTCTCGGTTACTTAACACATGGCTGGTCGCAGTAATACCCAACTCACGGCAAAATTTTTCCAAAAGGAGAGGTCTTACCTCTTCGGGGATCACATCGGCCGTGTTGAGGATGATGGTGAAATGGATTGGAAGTTCATCCACCATCATTGAGGGGGATGCCATAAGGATATATTCAACCCCTTCAAGCTGCTTTTGAATTTCAGATTGTGAGAGGTAGCTGTGGACTTTGAGTGCTTGCATCTCCTGCATTAGTGGTCTCCTTCGATAATTTTGGCTAAGAGAGAGGTTATTCCGATGTGAAGATTGTAATTCCGAGTCGGAAAATCGATCCACTCATCTTTTAGGTTGACACTGTAAGAGCTTAGATATCTCCCCAGTGTTTCCAATTCGATCGCTACATAGCACTTTGCCGCATCCGGGGTAGTGTTGGTACGGACTAATTCCCCTTTGCTATTGCTTTTCGCAAGGGTGAAGGCAAGAGTTTTAAGACTCATCAAATCGCACCAGCGGATAAAAAGAGCCGGTGTTAGGAGAGGGTGTGGAGTCCCCTCGGGATCAAACAAAAGTTTTTGTTCTCTCAGCGGAATAAGTACGCTTAAAATGGCTTCACAGTAGGGAATGCTCTTTTGTTGCCAAAACGGTGCTTCGTCACTGCGCTCTAATGCGGCAGAGATGGCACTAATAATCTCTTTTAGGTTCCCTGAGCTGAGCAAGGTTGCCATGGAATGCAAAATCATGCTTTCTCCGTTTTTCCGCAACTGTAACCTTTTTTGTATAATATGCGTATTAACTAAAGGAGATTGTATGTTGGATAAAGGATGGATCACAAATTATATTTCGATTGGATTGGTAGGGGTTTCGTACGCATTTGAGGGGTATGCGGCAAATGCAATCCGCGCGGCAGGACTGTTTGCCCTTTCCGGTGCGGTGACGAATCAACTGGCCATTCACATGCTGTTTGAAAAAGTCCCTTTTTTATACGGTTCGGGGATTATACTCGATCGCTTCGAATCGATCCGAGAAGCACTAAAAATTCTGATCATGGAACAATTTTTTACCCCGGAAAAGATTGAAGCGTTCGTTCAATCCCAAGAGCGCTCAATAGAATTAGCCCCTATTATTGAACAAACTGATTTTACCCCTGCGTATGAGGCGCTCTTAAAAAGTGTGATGGAATCACCAATGGGGGGGATGATCGGAATGTTCGGCGGTGAGTCTTTGATTGCCAAACTCAAAGAACCGTTTTTGGAAAAAATCAAACTCTCTACGATAGAGATTAGTCAGAGTGAATCGTTTATGAACGCACTCAATAGCCATCTGCATCAGGGGGGAGCACATTTGAGCGGGACAATTGGTGAGATCGTTGAATCGCGCCTTGCCGAGCTTACTCCCCAAATGATCAAAGAGATGCTCCATGGACTTATGAAAGAGCATTTGGGATGGTTGGTTGTCTGGGGTGGAGTTTTTGGCGGGGTGATAGGGATCCTCTCGTCATTGCTCATTTAAACAATCTCACTTAAAAGACTTGACAACAGTGGACTCAAAGTATTATAATTCATCTAACTCAATCAGGAGAATTTTATGTCAAACAATATTTTTGAAAAACTAACCCACCAAATGACCGAGATGATCGAATCATCGATTTCTCTGGCCCTTCATAATAAAAACAGTGAAGTTGAATCGATCCATTTTTTATGGGCATTGCTGGCTAATAGCAATTCACCTCTCAATCAGGCATTGATGAAAATGAATGTGGATAAAACGGCTATTGAACTCGATGTAAAAAGTGCTGCTAATAAGCTGTCGAGTGTTTCGAGTGTTACCAAAGAGAGCATTCGCCTATCACGCGATTTTGTTCATGCCCTTGAACGAGGTTTGGCTGAAATGGCAGTAAACGGCGATCAATTTGTAGCCGTTGACACGTTTTTACTGGGCAATTTAAACCATACCCCTTTTAAAGATATCCTTGAAAAGTATGTGAATGTATTTGAACTGCGTAAAACATTTGAAGCTATGCGCGCCGGACAAAAAATAGAGAGCCAAACCGCGGATGAAAATTTAGAGGCTCTTGATAAATACGGGATAGATTTAACTAAATTAGCAGTTGAAGGTCAACTGTCTCCCGTTATCGGTCGTGATGAAGAGATTGGACGGATGATGCAGATTTTGATCCGTAAAACGAAAAATAATCCGATTCTTCTCGGTGAACCTGGGGTAGGTAAAACAGCTCTTGTCGAGGGGTTGGCTCAGCGAATTGTCAACAAAGAGGTCCCGTTAAGCCTCCAAAACAAAAAAGTTATTGCATTGGATATGAGCGCATTAATTGCCGGGGCTAAATATCGTGGTGAGTTTGAAGATCGTCTTAAAGCGGTGATTGATGAGGTGAAAAAATCGGCCAATATCATCCTCTTTATCGATGAAATTCATACGATTGTAGGGGCAGGGGCATCTGAGGGGTCTATGGATGCGGCAAACATTCTCAAACCGGCACTCGCACGGGGAGAACTCCATACAATTGGAGCAACAACACTCAAAGAATATCGTAAGTATTTCGAAAAAGATGCCGCATTACAACGTCGTTTTCAACCTGTATCGGTTGATGAACCAAGCGTTAACCAAACATTGCAAATTTTACGTGGACTTAAAGAGCGTCTTGAAGCGCATCACAGTATTAATATTGCCGATTCGGCATTGGTTGCGGCGGCAAAACTCTCCGATCGATATATTAATGATCGATTTTTACCGGACAAAGCGATCGATTTGATCGATGAAGCAGCGGCTGAGTTACGAATGCAAAAAGAATCTGAACCAAATGCCTTAGCTTCCGTTAAACGACGTCAATCGAATTTACAAGTGGAGAAAGAGGCTCTGAAAATGGAAGAGTCTGTTGCCAATACTAAACGGCTGGAGGAGATTGAACGCGAGCTCGCCGATGCCGATGAAGGGCGACGAAGTTTGGAAACGCAGTTCGCCCATGAAAAAGGGGAGTTTGATAAAGTTTCAAAAATTAAACGTGAGATAGAGTTGATGCGTCGTGAAGCAGAGAATGCACAACAAAATGGTGATTTTACCAAAGTTGCAGAGATTACTCATGGTCATATCCCTAAGCTTATCAAAGAAGAAGAAGAGCTTCAAGAGCGTTGGAAAGTGATGCAAAGTGCGGGAACACTGCTTAAAAACAGTGTGGATGAAGCCTCTATCGCCGGAATCGTAAGCCGTTGGACGAAGATTCCGGTAAACAAAATGCTCCAAAGTGAAAAAGAGAAGATTCTTCACATCGAAGATGAACTCAACCGCGATGTTGTGGGGCAAGAGAAAGCGACCCATGCGGTAGCGCGTGCGATCAAACGGAACAAAGCAGGACTCTCTGATAAGAGCCGGCCGATCGGATCGTTCTTGTTCCTTGGGCCTACCGGGGTTGGGAAAACGCAGACGGCAAAAACATTGGCAAAATTCCTCTTCGACAGCTCCGAATCGATGATCCGTATCGATATGTCGGAGTATATGGAGAAACATGCCGTTTCTCGTCTTGTCGGTGCCCCTCCGGGGTATGTCGGGTTTGATGAGGGTGGACAGCTCACCGAAGCGGTACGCCGTAAGCCGTACAGCGTTATTTTGTTCGATGAAGTCGAAAAAGCGCATCCCGATGTTTTCAATGTATTGCTTCAGGTGCTCGATGACGGACGTTTGACCGATAATAAAGGGGTGTTGGTCGATTTTACCAATACGATCATTATTTTGACCTCTAACATCGCCAGCGACAAGATTATGGCGCATCATGGCGATCCTCAGTTGGAGGAGATGGTGCTTGGTGAACTCAAACAGCATTTCAAGCCGGAGTTTTTAAATCGTTTGGATGATGTCGTCGTCTTTAATCCGTTGGGAGAAGCACAAATTCTTAGTATTGTAGATTTGTTCTTTAAAGACATTGCGGCAAAAGTGGAAGAACGCGATATTACCCTTACCCTCACCGATGCGGCAAAACGCTATATAGCAAGTGCAGGATTTGATCCGGTGTACGGTGCTAGACCGCTTAAACGCGCATTGTATGAGATCGTCGAAGACCGTCTCGCTGATTTGATTCTCGGTGGAGAAGTTGAAGAGGGTGCTTCGGTTGCTTTTGATGCGGTTGGAGACGAGATTACCGTAACTGTGGCATAATTTAATTATGAAACTACTGACGTTCCTCTTTATATTCTTATTACCGGTATGGGGATGTACCGGTGATTGTATGACGTGCCATCCCGCACTCCTAAAAAATATTAATGCCGATAAACGGCACAAACCGATGACAACCTGTATCAAATGCCACAGTGCAAATCCTGCCAAAATGGCAGATTGCGGAAGTGATTGTTTTGCCTGTCATCCGGTAGCGAAGATTGAAGGCTCACGGGTGGCGGAACATGCCGTGATTCGCGAATGCCGCGATTGTCATATGAAGTTAAAAGCATCCCTTGCAATAGAAAATGTGCCTCAAGGGGAGTCGATGAAGCCGACATTGAGGGATTTCTTGCAACCTTGATGTTTCAGGATTGAGAAGCTTGTATGAAACTTAATCGCTCTTTAAGTAAGAATTGACTATTATTGCGTGCTAAAATTGACTAAAGGGAATGGTAATGAAAAGAACATACCAACCGCATAATACACCACGTAAACGTACCCATGGTTTCCGTGCTCGTATGGCTACAAAAAACGGTCGCCGGGTATTAAACGCTCGTCGTGCAAAAGGTAGAAAACGATTGGCTGTATAAACGGCTTTTCGATGTTGAAGCTTAATAGTGAGTTTCAACGTGTTTATAAGCGAGGTAAGAGTGCGCACAGCACTTCTATCGCGCTCTTTTATCTTCCGGTTTCGGGAGAAAAAAAAGTAGGATATACGGCCAGTAAAAAAGTCGGAAATGCTGTGGTGCGAAATCGATGCAAAAGGCGTCTGCGGGCGCTTTTTGCTGAATTTCAGCTCGGCTTGGCCGATGGATGGTACGTTTTTGTCGCCAAGGAACCGTTATTTGATAATGCGTTCGATATTGTGCGACGTGACTGCAAATATGTTTTAAAACGGACAGGTGCAATGAGTAGCAGTGGAGCGGATGATGGTAAGAAAGTTATTTCTTAAGCTCCTTTGGCTCTACCGGCACTCATTCTCTTTGGTGACACGCGGTGCGTGTCGCCATTACCCTTCATGCTCCGAATATGCTCTGTGGCAGTTCGAACGCAATACTCTCCCTCGTGCTTTTGGTGCTACTTTTTTACGCATTTGCCGATGCAATCAACTCTTTGATGGCGGTATCGATTATCCGGTGATCAGCAAACCGACAATAAAACCTACAGAACTCTCCATAAATACGATAAAATACTGGTTTGTTCCAACAAAGCGGAATTATTTTTTGATCAAAAATTTTAAGTTTAAAGGGTCACAGTGCTAGACAAATTTACTCCGAACCAGCGGCTTTTAGTTGCAGTCGCTTTATCTTTCCTATTTTTTATAGGCTATACCACTATTTTTCCTCCAAAAGCTCCAAACAGCGAAGAGAATGCGACGCAAGCTGCTGTCGTTAAACCCTCAGCAGCACAAGCTCACTCTTCCGTAACGACAGAAGCATCAGCTCCGGCACAAGAGATTAAAACGGTATCTACCGACACATTAACGACGATCAGTGCCAAAGAGTTTACCCTTAAAATCGATACGTTGGGGCGTATTTCATCTCTTATCTTGAGTGACAAAAAACACAACGGTAAAGACGGGCAGCTATCCGAGCTGGTCTCGGGGGCAGGAGCAAAGCCGCTTTATATCCGTTTTGCCGATGAAGCGCTTAATGCCGCTGCCTCAAAAACAGCGTATGCCAGCAGTGCGAGTAGCATTGTATTGGGCGAAAATGGGAAGGGGACGGTAACTCTTACCCAAAATCTCCCCGAGTTAACCGTTACCAAAACATTGACATTTTATGCCGACGGTCATTACGATGCAAAAGTGAATCTCTCCTCTGAAAAGCGTTATTACGTTTATTTAGGACAGCATCCTCAAATTGTTGAAAAAATGATGACCGTTGTCGGAAGCATGATCTATGCGGGTGACAACCTTACTACGATCTTTAAAGACGGTGATGTTGAGGGACGTTCTATTTTTACGGATGTCCATATGGCATCGGCCTTTGACCAATATTATGCTTCAATCATGTACGGGTTTGACAAATCAACCCAAGTGGTTGTTGAGAGAGACACCAAAGACAACCCCGTCACCTATTTAGAAGGGGCAAATAACTTTACGTTCAGTGGTTATATCGGACCTAAAGAGTATAAAACACTCGAATCGATTAATCCGATCCTTGTGAATGCGATTGAGTACGGCTGGTTTACTTTTGTAGCCGCCCCAATTTTTAAAATTTTGATGTACTTGCACGGAATGATAGGAAACTGGGGATGGTCAATTGTCGCTTTGACCGTTCTTATCCGTATCATCCTTTACCCTTTGACACACAAAGGGATGGTCTCTATGCAGAAGATCAAAGAGATTGCTCCCCGTATCAAAGAGGTGCAGGAGAAATACAAAGGGGATCCGCAACGTATGAATGCTGCGGTGATGGAGATGTACAAAAAACATGGTGCCAATCCATTGGGCGGCTGTTTACCGTTATTACTTCAAATTCCTGTTTTCTTTGCGATCTATCGCGTATTGCTCAATGCCGTAGAGCTCCAAGGGGCAGAGTGGGTTATGTGGGTACATGATCTCTCCCGTATGGATCCCTATTACATTTTGCCTATTTTGATGGGCGCCACGATGTTTTATCAGCAGCGTATTACACCGAGTAACTTTACCGATCCGTTGCAAGAGAAAATTTTTAAATATTTACCCCTTATTTTCACGTTCTTCTTCTTCACATTCCCTGCAGGGCTTGTGTTGTACTGGTTTGTGAACAATATTTTCTCGATTGCGCAGCAGTATATGGTCAACAAACAATTCGAAGCGGCACGTATGGCACGTCACGAAGCGCATCTTGCGGAAAAGCATCATGAAAAAGATTGAAGCCCCTACGCTAGAACTCGCCTATGCGCAGGCGGCGAGTGAATACGGATGTTCCGTAACTGCTCTTCAAGTTGAAATAATCCAATTCCCTTCCAAAGGGATTCTCGGATTATTTAAAAAAACGGCGATTATTATGGCAAATCTGCCGCACCAAGCGGCTACGGCTACGCCAAAAGTTTCGGCTCCTTTAGCGGAAGAAACAACGACCCCTTCTCCGGTAAGTGCACCGGTGCAAGAAGCCTACCAAGCAAATATACATAATGACAGACTGATTTCTGAATCTTTTGTGACGGCACAAGAGGATGACGAAGAGGTTGCTGATTCAGAAGAGGAGGTGTTTTTTGAAGAAGAACTCTCTGCGTATGAATGTGCACTGGAAGTTAAAGAGCATATCAATGCATTATTTAAAGATATTTGCTTTGATATTAACGAAGTTTCGGTGAGTGTGTATGATGAAAATACCCTTTTAGTAGAATTTACCGGACCTGATGCGGCACTTATGATCGGTAAAGAGGGGTATCGCTATAAAGCGCTCTCCTATATGCTTTTTAACTGGATTAATGCGACATATGGAATGCAGCTGCGCTTAGAGATTGCCGAATTTTTGAAAAATCAGGAAGAATCAATTTCCCGTTATTTGGTTGCTATTTTCGATATTGTCGATCATGAGGGACGAGCGCAAACCAAAGTGTTGGATGGTGTTCTCGTCCAGATTGCCCTCAAACAGCTCCGTAACCGTTATCCTGATCGTTATGTTGCGATCCGCTCTACCCGTGATGGCGGCAAGTTTATCGTCATTAACAGCTACCACGAGTATTAATTCTTTATGTCTCATACGATAGCCGCCATCGCTACTGCGAATGGCGTCGGTTCTATTGCTATTGTCCGTCTCAGCGGAGAAAATGCACTTAACATTGCCCTTTCTATTGCCCGTAAAGAGAAGCTCCTCCCCCGTTATGCCACATTGTCTCCCTTATATACCCAATCGGGTGAATTGATCGATGAAGCGATACTTATCTATTTTCAAGGTACCAAAAGTTTTACTGGAGAAGAGGTGATTGAGTTTCAATGCCACGGCGGATTTATTGTGGCACAGAGAATATTGCGTGCGGTATTGGAATACGATGTCCGATTGGCAGAACCGGGAGAATTCAGTAAGCGGGCTTTTTTGAACGGACGGCTTGATTTGACCCAGGCCGAAGCGATTGCCTCACTCATTGAAGCCAAAAGCGACGATGCGGCGCGAATTCTCGCCCGTCAGATGAAGGGTGAACTACGAGAATATGTTGAAAACATTCGTGATGCTCTTTTGGAAATTTTGGCCTATTCGGAAGTGGTTATTGATTACGCCGAAGAAGATTTACCGCAAGATGTCGTGGATCAAATTCTCGCTAAATTGCAAGCCATTACGCAAAATATTTCCAAAACACTTGAATCTTCGCGTCGTCGAGCGGGATTGATGCAAGGGTATCGTGTCGCTATTATCGGCAAGCCTAATGTTGGGAAAAGCTCACTTCTGAATACTCTTTTGGATTATGAACGGGCCATCGTGAGTGATATAGCAGGGACCACCCGTGATACCATCGAAGAGCAGGTACGTATCGGGACCCATCTGATCCGTTTGGTCGATACGGCGGGGATTCGAAAATCCTCTGATGAGATCGAGCGAATCGGAATAGAGCGCTCCATCGCTGCAATAGAGGGCGCCGATGTCGTCATCGCCCTTTTCGATGCGAGCCGTAATATCGACGAGGAAGATCAGGCGATATTGGAGCTTATCAACCGCTATAAAGAGGAAAAGCCTTTTATTATCGTTCTCAATAAGTCCGATCTCCCGAGACAATTTGAGATAGATACCTTAGCTGCCTATTCGCCGATCCATCTCAGCTGTAAGCAAGAGAGCCGTGAACTGGTCGATGCTCTGAGCAGTTTGATGGATCATGATAATAATTCTGAGGAGATGATGCTCATCTCTGAGCGTCAAATCAGCGCGACGTCGGAAGCACTCCGCTCTATCGAAGAGTCGTATGAACCGCTCGAATCCGAAGAGCTTGAAATTTTTTCGTTTCATATCAACCAAGCGATCCGCGCCATGGCGTCGCTCACCCGTCCCTACGAACTTGATGAGATGTTCGACAAGATGTTCGGGCAATTTTGTCTGGGGAAATGATGGGAACACTTATTGCGATCGATTTGGGACTGAAACGGATCGGATTGGCATTGAGCAGCGGAGTAGGAATCGTTACACCGCTTCCGGCCATAGAGCGGAAAAACCGTAACCAAGCGGCAAACGAGGTCAAAAAAGTATTGAATGAATACGAAGCGACCACCGTCGTGGTCGGTATCCCGATGGGAAGCACCACCGAAGATGAGATGCGCCGCAGAGTGGCGCACTTTATGAATCTCGTAGAATTCAGCGGGGAGATAGCCTATCAGGACGAATCCCACAGCTCGCAGGAAGCCGAAGCGCTGATGAAGGGGGATATCCGCTACAAACGCGACGGGCGGATTGACTCCCTCTCGGCGAAGATTATTTTAGAGCGGTATTTGAAAATTATTTGACTTGGATATCTACAATTTTTTCTAATTTTACAAAATGAAGTTTTGATATAATAATGCTAACAAACACGAGGTGACACGATGACGATTGCAATGAATAAAGCCATTGAAGATTTGCAGGAACTTACCCCAAATGAAAAAGGGTTTGTCGCACAGTATTTGATTTCCTCTTTGGATACCGTACAGGATGCTGATGCCCAAAATGAGTGGGCTGAATTGGCGAAAAAACGTTTCGAATCATTGGAAAATGGTGATGTTCAATCGGTAAGTTGGGAGAGTATCAAAAATCAGATTTTAGGTGCTTGAGTGAAGCCGTTGCGCTTTCATCCCGATGTGAGCGTTGATGTCAAAGGCTCATTTGATTGGTATGAAGAACAATCTATCGGACTAGGGAATAGATTTATTTCCCAACTAGAACGCTCGTATGAAGCGATCAGCCACTTTCCGCAGATGTGGTCTCCTTTTGAATATGGATTCCACCGCTATGTTTTACCCCATTTTCCATTTTCTGTCATTTACAAAGAAACCCACGATACCATTTTTGTACTTGCCGTGATGCATAATAGCCGTAAACCCGGATACTGGAAAGGTCGACTATAAAGCTTTAAAAAACTCCGCCGCTTCCTCTTCGTCATCGCTTAGTGTGGCGAAATCGTCGTCGTTTGCTATTTTCCCTTTTATAGCGGCTGCACAATACTCAAATCCGATGCGACGTGCATGTTCCAGATCGAATACAAATCCCAATCCGCTGAACTGATAGGGCTCTTCTTGCTCGATGCACAGGAGTACCCCTTCACACTGTTCTTCAAATTGTTCGACGATATCACGATAGCCGATGTTGAATTCGGTTGCGTGCCATCCTATATCCTCTAATGCTTTGTCCGAAAATTCGGCGATTCCATCTCCCGTTGTGTCATCATAGAGGGCGCGAAGATGGTTAAATCCGATAATGCTCTGCCATGCGCCGGAGGCTTTGATGAGGATGCGCTCATCATCTTCGACAACGCGGTAATTATCACCCATCATTGCGCTTAGGGGGCGCGAGAGATTGGTTGAGAGGGGTGAATTAGGGGTAACGCTCCCCTCATAGATGCTAATCAGATCAGGGGCAAACGGCTCAAATACGATTTTCCCCTCATAGGTGATAGCGAATCGCTTAGCGGAGTTGAGTGCGTATAAAAAATCGGATTTCGCAACGACGATAATCTCTTTAAAGAGGTTGAATTTTTTCATGTTATATCCATTGTTTTTGGGTGAATTGTAGCATGTGAAGTACGATAGAAGGTAAAATAGAAAATTAAACTTCCATTATAAGGGTCTGCTTATCTTAGTTTATGAAAAAATGGGGTATAATCCGCGAAATTTTAAGCATTTCAACGCTTACTCTAAGGATACCTTCATGGCATTGAACGTCTACTACGATAAAGATTGTAATATCGAATTAATCAAAAGCAAAAAAGTCGCAATGATCGGTTTTGGATCACAAGGTCATGCACACGCGGAAAACCTACGCGACAGCGGTGTCGAAGTTGTTATCGGTCTTCGCAAAGAAGGAAGCTCATGGGGCAAAGCGGAAGCTAAAGGATTCAAAGTTATGACCGTTGCGGAAGCATCAGCCTATGCAGACGTTGTTATGATTCTTCTTCCGGATGAAAACCAAGCCGAAATCTATAAAAATGAAATCGCTCCGAACCTCAAATCGGGTGCAACTATCGCATTCGGTCACGGTTTCAGCATCCATTACGGACGCATCAAGCCGGCAGCGGATATCAATGTTACAATGATCGCTCCTAAAGCTCCGGGTCATACGGTTCGTTCAGAATTCGTTCGCGGCGGCGGGATTCCCGATTTGATCGCAGTAGGACAAAATCCAAGCGGTACTACTAAAGAATTGGCGCTTTCATACGCTTCTGCTATCGGTGGAGGACGTACGGCTATCATTGAAACGACGTTTAAAGACGAAACCGAAACAGACCTCTTCGGAGAACAAGCGGTTCTTTGCGGCGGTGCCGTTTCTCTCGTTCAAGCGGGATTTGAAACATTGACGGAAGCGGGATATGCTCCGGAGCTAGCTTACTTCGAGTGTCTTCACGAATTGAAATTAATCGTTGACTTGATGTTCGAGGGGGGAATCGCGGATATGCGTTATTCAATCTCTAACACAGCGGAATACGGTGACTACGTCAGCGGTAAACGTGTTATCAATGCGGAATCAAAAGCGGCAATGAAAGAGATCTTAAAAGAGATCCAAGATGGCCGTTTCGCGAAAGACTTCATCCTTGAAGGTCAAGCGGGTTACCCTCGTATGAACGCTGAGCGTGCAAATGCAAAAGCATCATTGATTGAACGTACAGGGGTACAATTGCGTGCAATGATGCCATGGATTTCTAAAAATAAAATCGTTAACCAAAGCACAAACTAATTCTCCTTTCAGAGCTTCTTGCTCTGATAACCCCACAATGAGGCTCTACCCAGTCCATGCACAAATATCAGCGCTCTTCTAAACTTTTCACTCGATCTGCAGTTACTAAAATCATTTGGATTCTCAGTGTTTTAATAGCCACCATCGGAGCATTTTTCATCGGGTATTTTTTAGGATTTCAGCAAGCCGAAAAAGAGCTTAGACATGAGCGAGAGCAGACTCAAAAGCTGATTGATCAGATTCAGTCGATTGCAAAAATCGATGAGATGAATGTGACAGCTTCCTCTAAAGCACAAACACAAGATAAAGAGATCGATCGGCTCAAAACTGAACTTAAGTCATTACTTCTTAAAGAACGTGAAGCGCCTAGTGCACGACATGAGTATGCCCCAAAGGAGCCAAAAGCCTCACCCCCTCCAAGTGAAAAGCGCATTCCCCGTGTAAGCGGAACGGAAGGTAAACTGGTCATTATCATTGATGATGTTTCGTATGAACGTGATATCGCAGCCATTCGATCGGTTGGACTGCCGTTGGTGATGTCCTTTTTGCCACCAAGTCCCCGACATCCGGAATCGGCACAGCTAGCGGCCAAAGAGGGGACATATATGGTTCACCTTCCTATGGAAGCGGTCAGTTTTACCGATGAAGAACCGGAGACGTTGCACGTGGGGGACAGTGAAGAAAAGATTGCCAATAGAATTGCGGAGCTAAAGCGTTTATATCCACACGTTCACTATATGAATAACCATACCGGTTCCAAATTTACTTCGGATACAGCGTCGATGGAAAAGCTGCTTCCCATCCTCAAAAAAGAGGGAATTGTTTTCGTGGACAGTCGAACTATCGGAACCACCAAAGTTCCTGAGATAGCTAAAAAACTTGGATTGCGATATCTGGGCAGAGATGTTTTTCTGGACCATGAAGATGGAGTAGAAAATGTCAAACGTCAGATCAAAGAAGCGGTAGAACAAGCGAAGAAATACGGGACAGCAATCGCTATCGGTCATCCGCGCAAGGATACGATCGAAGCATTGAAGCAGTCGTGCGGCATTCTCTCCCAAGTCAAGATCGTAGGTATAGGAGATATCTAAATATGGAAGCGGTCAAATATAAGATAGAAACCGTCAGTTGATTTACTGGACGGTCATACGATGAAATTCCAATTCTGTGCCGTTGTATAGGTTCCCTGCATTTCGACAGAGTTGACGAAATTTCCGGCAACCTCTTGGATACTCATACCGTGATTGATTGCATCCATCCAGTAGCTTTTTCCTGCAGTGTCTGAAGCGCGTCCAAGCATGAGTTGGTAGAACGTTTCGATTTTTGCATCATTGCTCATGGTATCCCATGCCGTATTGGTGTTGGTAAAGTATTCGCTGGAACGGACGAAATCGGTGGCAATAGCACCGATACTATTGCCGTTATTGAACATCGATGCCCAGTATTGAAATCCATTAAGGTCGGCTTGGCGTCCAAGTACGTGTTGGTAGAGTGATACGATTTGGGTCAAATCTTCATTATTGGAAATGCTATAGGTTCCGTTGCCGAATTGGATACTTTCCGCATTGACGATAGTATCAGTATGACCTGTGGCGAGTGTCTGAACATAAGTTTTTCCATTATCACGGGTAATGATATAATCGCTCATATTTCCGCTGTAGGTGACAGTATCGTTTCCACTTCCTCCGAAGATTCGGTCATTGCCTCCTGCGGAATGAACGGTATCATCTCCTCCTCCGGCATGAATTTCATTATCACCCGGTCCGCATGTAATATCTTGATGCCCATCTCCGGTAAAAATGGTTTGTTTTCCTTCACTGCCGTTGAGAATGATGTTTGCTCCGATGAGGGTTGCGAATTCGACATTATTAAGATTGATCGTTGTATTGGACGGAAGTGCTTGTGCATCGATGACCAGTGCTTCTACGGGAGGCAATTGTCCGGCATTTGTTGCTACGGTGGAGGCTGTTCCCTGGATTGTAATTGGGGTTGAAGGAGCGTTTGTCCCGGAGTCTGTCAACGTTATTTTATTGATTATCAGATTGTCTGTTACACCGTTCAATGTTTGTAAGAAGCTAGAACCGCCGCTGAGCATATTGCTTTTACTCGCATCCGTTGATGGAGCCGTTTCAGTAATAAGGGCAATCAAATTATTGATGGAATCTTGCATTGTATGTGCGGTGACGGGGGCGCGTGCACCGATTGCCGTCAATCCTACTCCGGTTGGGAGGCTCGCCGTAGTTGCCCAATCGGTATGGGTGCTTTCTCCCCAGAAGAGAGGGATGTCCGCCGTACTCGCACTACCGGTAATGTCCACGCGGTTGGAGGTGATCGGTGCGATGATGATCTCGTCTACTGTGTTGCCGTTCGTATCGGTTGTGGTGGTTGTTTGTACTGTGGCACCGTCAATTGTAGTAGTCGGAGTGGAGGGTATGGGAGGTACTACATTATTGGTGGAAATGACAGTAGTGGCACTATTGGTCGCAGCAGCAGCGATGCCGTCACTTACGCTTACCGCAAAGGTGGTGGTTTCACTCGCACCGGATGCAACATGATTGTCCGTCGGAGTGAACACCAGTGCATGGATGGCTGATTGTGCCTGTGCTGCTGTACCGCTAAAGGTGTATACACCCGTACCTGCATTATAGGTACCGCCGCTTAGGTTGGAGAGAGCTCCTTTGGATGCGGTATCGAGCGTAACCGTCAGGGTCTGAGTTTGCGCGGTATCGGCATCGGAGATCGTAAATGCCGAGAATGGCGTAGCGGTTGCCGTATCGTTGATATTGGTCACGGCGGTTGCCCCGCCCACAAGCGGTGCGTCATTGACCGAGGTCGAAACGACGGTGGTAGAATTATTGGTCGCAGCAGCAGCGATGCCGTCATTCACGCTTACCGTAAAGGTGGTCGTTTCGGTCAATCCCGGATTGACATGGTTGGCCGTAGGGGTGAATACCAGCGCGCGGATTGCCGCTTGTGCTTGTGCCGCCGTACCACTAAAGGTGTACACTCCCGTACCTGCATTATAGGTACCGCCGCTTAGGTTGGAGAGAGCTCCTTTGGATGCTGTATCGAGCGTAACCGTCAGGGTCTGAGTTTGCGCGGTATCGGCATCGGAGATCGTAAATGCCGAAAACGGTGTAGCGGTTGCCGTATCGTTGATATTGGTCACGGCGGTTGCCCCACCAATAAGCGGTGCGTCATTGATCGAGGTCGAAACGACGGTGGTGGTCGCATCAGTTGCGGTAACTGCCGTAGTGGCATCAGAAACGGACAGAGTAAACGTGGTCGTTTCGGTCAATCCCGGATTGACATGATTGGCCGTCGGGGTGAACACCATGCCTCGGATGTCCGTTTGTGCTGTTGCTGCTGTGACATTGGTCAAGGTGTAGGAGCCGTTGTGGTTATCGGTAAATCCTGATAGAGTTGTGAAACTCCCTTTGGCTTGGGTGTCCAGCGTTACGGTGACAGTGACGTTGTTTCCGGTTCCGGCATTTGCGATGGTAGCAGCCGAAAATGGCTGATCCGTGGCGTTGTCGTTGACCGCTTGATTCGCTGATACGCCGCCGATCGTAGGTGGCGGGTAAATGGCGATGGAGACGGTATCGGTGGCAGTGCTGAATGCCGTTGTACCACCGTTGGTGGTCGTATCTACTTTGGTCGCTGCTGTGCCACTGGTCTGATCCCAAGCACGGAAAGTCAGTGCGGAGAGGATGTTGCCGCTGATGCCGTTGTTGGAGTGGTAATACAAGCGGGTATTGGCATCCGAAGCCAGCAGCAGCGCGCTGTTGGCTGCCACCCCCCCCCCTGCTGTCCAGGTTGTCCCGGCATTGGTGGAGTAATACAGGGTGCCATTCGTGGTATCGGTCGCAGTGATTGCGATCCCTTTCACCGCAGCGCTATCCGCATCGGTGATTCCCCCCACCAGTGCAGAGAGCAGTGTACTACCGGTGCTGGAACCGTTGCTCGGTGCGGACGGGTTGATCCCTAAACCGTTCAAGGAAGGAGAAGCGGCGGCATTGAGCACCGGCGCATCGTTGATCGAAGCGGAGATCACGGTGGTAGCCGCATCGGTCGCCGAATTGCCTGCCGCATCGGTGGTGAGGACGGTGAACGTGGTGGTTTCGCTCGACCCCGGGGCAACGCGGTTGGCGGTCGGGGTAAATACCAGCCCCTGGATCGCGGTGGTCGCATTTGCCACCGTGCCGGTATAGGTATACACGCCGCCGCCGGCATTGGTAAAGCCGTTCAAGGTGGTGAAGCTCCCTTTGGCCGCCGTGTCCAGCGTGATCTGCACCGTTACGTTGTTGGCCTCGGTAAACGTCATCGCCGAGAACGGAGAGTTTGTAGCATTGTCGTTGACTGCCTGAGCTGCTACACCGCTGGAAATAGTCGGTGCTGTGGTATCCAGCACATACGCTTGAGTACTCGCCGTGCCGCTATTACCTGCCGCATCCGATACCCGTACCTGCAAGGTATTACTGCCGGACAGTGTTTGTCCTGCCAAAGACCATGTGTTCGCCCCGACACTTGTCGTAGCAGTCGTCCACGTACTACCGTTATCTAATGAAACTTGGACAATCTCTCCTGATACTAAATTAGCGCTGAGAGTCCCGCTGATGGTTTGAGCAGTGGTTTTGGTGATGAAGTCGGTCGAGCTGGTTCCGGTATCGGCAGAGAGAGCCATCGTCGCAATGGTAGTGGTCGGTGCTGTGGTATCCAGCACATACGCTTGAGTACTTGCCGTGCCGTTATTACCTGCCGCATCCGATACCCGTACCTGCAAAATATTACTGGGAAGCAGTGTTTGTCCTGCCAAAGACCAGGTGTTTTGACCGATGACGTTGGTTGCCGTCGCCCATGTGGTGCCATTATCCAACGACACTTGGACGATTTCCCCTGCCACGGTTACCCCGCTCAAAGTTCCGCTGATGGTCTGTACGGCAGTTTTGCTGATGAAGTCGGTCGAGCTGGTTCCGGTATCGGCAGAGAGAGCCATCGTCGCAACGGGAGTGGTCGGTGCCGTGGTGTCCAGGGTATAGGTATGAGTATACGCGGTACTGCTGCCGCCCGCATTGGTTACACGGGCTTGCAAGGTGTTGCTGCCGGAGAGGGTCGCGGCCAGTGACCAGGTGTTTTGTCCGATAGTGTTGGTCGCCGTCGTCCATGTGCTGCCGTTATCTAGCGACACTTGGACGGTTTCTCCCGTCACCGTTACCCCGCTCAAGGTTCCGCTGATGGTTTGAGCAGCGGTTTTGGTGATGAAGTCGGTAGAACTGGTACCGGTATCGGCTGAAAACAAGGCAGTAGATATTGTGGTAGTGGGAGCAGAAACAGGTAGAGTAAAGACGATAGTATCGGCTTCAAACTCGACTGTCCCTCCACCATTGGCTGTAACTTTGATAGATGTGACTGGACCCCAGGCATTGGCGCCTGATAGATTGACTGTATAAGAGGGCCCTGTACCACTATTATCATACAAATTATTATATGTTGGATTAACATTGTAAGTATGGGTAGTCGCCCCATTAAAACCCTGAATTGTAAAATCTGTAACTTGACCGGTATTAGTAATAAAACCTATAAGAAAACTCGATACATCCACCGCACTGTTAAAAGCAAAATTGATATAACTGTTTCCGTTTGTATTAGAAAAAACTATATTTCCGCTTCCAGGATTCCAAATTGCCAGTCCATTATCATTGGTTGTCACACTCACAGTTACACCGTTTACGGTTTGCTGAATAGGTTCATTAGGTGTTGCTGTTGTAAAATCAAAAGTAGAAGGTGCAAGTATTTGATTGTAGTCTGATATTACAAGAGCGTTACTTGTCACTTGTCCTATTTGCTTTTCTAATACCCAGTCCCCGCCAAGACTGCCTGAACCCGTAACATCGTTCGATGCGGCAATATCCGCCCCAGTTACTTGAGCGAGTTTACCGATGAAATCAACGCCGTTTTGATCGGCAGCGACGTTACACCCATACAGAAGGATGTCCCCCGATTCGCTAAGGCTACTGCCGATTTGTGATAATACCCCTGCGTAGTCGTTGAGATTCGCACTGTCGAGATTTAACGCACCCAGATTGAGCGCTCCATCGCTTCCGTGGCTGAGGAGATGAATTGCGCTTAGATTCGAATATCCGGACGTAATCGCCGCCATTTGCGCCAAAACGTCACCGTTGCTGTTCAGTACATAGACGGGGGTGCCCGCCGGGATTCCGGCAACTAAAGTTTGATAGTCGGCGACATTGTTGAGGACAAAAGCGATCTGTTGGGGTTGAGTAACGGTATCCATGGATACTGGCTCCTAAAGTATGAAATAAGATTATGGTAAAACCATCCGTAAAGAGTTTCTAAAAGCCCTTTAATTAGGTAGTATCCTAACTTTTGAAAACAACTTTATGTTATTTTTTGCCGATAATTGTAGTATAGATCATCATAAATAATTATTAAAAAATGACTTTTTGTCATAAAAAAAGAGAGTTTATAGGAATGTGATACAATATCTCGAATGACACCTCAAGAGGTTACAGAGATGAAAATCACCGAGCATATCACTGAACTAGAAGCGATGAAACGTTATCCCGAAACCCTTTACTACAAAGGTTCCATCGACCTCCTTTCCTCTCCTAAAATCTCCATCGTCGGAACACGTCGTCCAAGCCCCTACACTCGCACCATGACCTATGAGCTTTCAAAGAAACTCTCTCATGCCGGAGTAGTGATCGTTAGCGGTGCTGCCGCAGGAGTTGACACCCTCGCGCATGAGGGGGCCGGTGCGGCGCATACGATTGCGGTAATGCCTTGCGGTATTCATCATCGCTATCCGACGTCTAATACTGCATTGATTGAAAACATTGAAAAAAGCGGTTTAGTCCTTAGTCAATTTGATCCCGATTTTTCAGCTACCCATTGGAGCTTTGTGATTCGCAATGAGATTGTTGTGGCTCTAGGAGACGCACTCATCGTTACGGAAGCCGACATGGGGAGTGGAAGTATGCGAAGTGTAGAGTATGCGCTGGAGATGGGCAAAAAGATATACGTACTGCCACACCGTCTTGGGGAGAGCGAGGCGACACACAGGTTGTTGGCCGATGGAAAAGCGACTGCTATCGAAGAGATCGACCGCTTTGTCGCGCAATTCGGCGTGAGCGTGGTGCAGAAGCATACCGATACATCGTTTATCGCCTTTTGCCGCACCTCTCCGACGTACGAAGAAGCCGTATTAAAATTTCCAAGCGATATTTTTGAAGCGGAATTAGGTGGTGTGATCGAAGTGAGAAATGGAAGGATAATTGTTGTTTAATATGCTTCAGTGCGGCAAAAGGGTAGCCCTTTGCCGTTCAATTAATGTTGAGCCGTACTTTCATATCCGTAGTGTTTTACGAGATAATTGATGATGGTTTGCTGATCTTCTTTTGGGATCGGTGCTTTGAACTCATTTACCATTTTTTGGACGGTTCCTGTCCAGTAGGGACGGCTTTTTTTCCCTTGGTTAAGGATGTAACCGAATGAATGGCAAATAAGGCAGTATTGTTGTGTCACTTCATCATGATCACCCGCTTCGACAGGGTAATCGACATAGGGCATTTCGATTGGTTTGGCCACTTGTGCAAACAGAGCAGATGCGCTTAGTAATACACTTGCAAATAATAATTTCATTTTCATAATCTCTCTCCCTCCTTACACTATTTTCACATTGACGTGATCGACGCCATTGTATTGGTATCCGCCCGCATTCCAGCCGATTTCATTTTCCTGCGGCTGAATGTTGCCGATGCGGTTGATAGCGCGCACCATAATAGTGTATTCCCCTTTGGCTTTCGGTTCCCAACTGAAAGTCCATTGGCGATAGGCGTATTTGCCGTAATCTTTTTGCAGTGCGGTGGCACTCCAGCTTTTTCCGCCATCCGTAGAAATCATAACTTCTCGGATCCCTTTTCCCTGATCAAATGCGACCCCCGTGACATTGACACGAGACCCTTTTTTGATGATCGTATTTGGGGTAGGGTAGCCGATGACCGATTTGACTTTCATTGCCGCGATCGGTTTACGTTTGTACTCGAAGTCACTTCCAGAGATAACGCATTCACAATCGTTATCGGGAACGGTGTACGCGACATCCATAAAGAAGGTTTTGCGATATTCATCCATAACGGTGATTTCAGAGAGCATTTTAACCCAGCTGTCCGAGAAGTGCCCCGGAATGACGAGACGAAGAGGAAAACCGTTGAGATACGGAAGATCTTCACCGTTCATTGCATAGGCAACGATAAGTTCACCGCTGAGCGCTTCATCCATCTCCATTTCACGGAAAAAATGGGGAGTTTCATCGACTGCCGGTTTTTCTAGACCGTTGACACCGACAAATTTTGCAGAGCCTTTGACCCCTGCCATATTCAGGATGTCTTTTAGACGTACCCCTTTCCATACGGCACATCCCATTGCACCGTGTCCCCATTGGACACCGTGAGTTGCTTGGCCGGTTTTGGCGTAATATTTACGACTGTTTCCGCCGCATTGAAGAACCGATGTGATCTCCACGGGTTCAAATTTGGATTTTAAATCATCGACACTCAAAGAGAGAGGTTTTTCAACGGCTCCTTGAACTTGAAGACGAAACTCATTCAAATCGATGTAGGTCGGGATATCGGGCATGTGCCAACGGACGAAAAACTGATCGTTCGGGGTGATAACTTGGGTGAAAATATCACGTGGCGACTCAAGTAGCGGAGGACGATCGGAGATTACCTTGAGCGGTTTTTTTTCCGGAAATGCGATTACCGGTGGGACAAAGTCATGAGGAACTTCGGTAATAATAGGTTTGGCCGTCTCTTTGGCAAATAGAGTGGATGCACCGAGTACTAAACCGGCACCTAAAAAATTTCTGCGATTAAAATGATCCATGAAACTGCCTTGGAAAAGAATATCACTATTTTATCATAATTTGGATTGATTTAGAGTATAAGCATCGCATCACCATACGAAAAAAAGCGGTATTTTTCATCAATGGCTTCTTGGTAAATACGGTGCGTCTCTTCCACTCCGACAAATGAGGCGACGAGCATCAGTAAGGTCGATTTTGGGAGATGAAAGTTGGTGAGGAGATGATTGACCCGCAGAGGGGTATTATGCGGGTGTAAAAATAGGTTTGCTTCACCGCTCTTTTCATCGCTGCGGATATGATATTCCACGGTTCGCGTCGAAGTCGTACCGATGCATAGCAGTGGAAGCGAGCTTTTGATAAGGGTATGCGCCTCTTCTTGGATATCAAAAAATTCTGAGTGCATCGGATGATCGGTGATCACAGACGCCTCAACCGGCTTAAATGTCCCCGAGCCCACGTGCAGCGTTACGAAAGCATGGGGGTGGCGTGCACAGAGGAGATCAAAAAGCTCATCACTAAAATGGAGTGATGCGGTCGGAGCGGCAACTGCACCCTCGTGCGCGGCAAAAACACTTTGGTATTCACGTTCATCCTCAGAATCGTCTTCGCGCCCAAGATAGGGGGGGAGGGGGATATGGCCGATGGCGTCAAGAATCGGTAAAAGCTCTTCAAATCGGATAAGGACATCATCAAGATAAAAATTGACTTCACGGGAACCGTCATCACTGAGGGAAATAACACGGGCGGTGAGAGCGCTCTCAAACTGCAGGATGGTATCCTCTTTAACCCGTCCTTTGATGTAGACGTTAATGGTGTAGGCATCGAGAGGGCGATTGATCAGTAATTCGATGGCACCACCGCTGCTTTTATGCCCGTACAACCGAGCTTTAATTACTTTAGTATCGTTAAAAATAATACCGCATTCTTGTGGTAAAAATTCTTCCAAACGGTCAAAGCGGGTGTGGATGATCGAGCGGTCGGCACGATTGTAGACCAGCAATCTTGCATGGTCTCTGGGATGGATAGGGTGGGTTGCTATGAGACCCTCGGGGAGATGGTAATCATAGCTATCGGTTAGTAGAGGGTCGAGCAATTTAGTCAATGGTCTCTTCTTCGTCTTCTTCGATATAGGGGTCTACTTTGGGTGCGGGATTAACGGCACGGACAATAAGAATGGAGACGCCGTAGAGAACAATCAACGGTATTGCCATGAGAATTTGAGAAATGACATCCGGAGGGGTTAACACAGCGGCAATAATGAAGATTATTACGATTGCGTAGCGGAAGAAACCGATCATCATTTTATCATCGATAAGTCCCAATAGGGCAAGAAAATAACAAACGACGGGAAGTTCAAATGCAAGTCCGAAACCGAATAAAATTTTGGTGAAAAACTCAACGTATTCTCCAATATTGTACATCGGGACAAAGGAAGCACTTCCGAATTCGATAAAGAAAGCAAATCCGATAGGTGTTACGAAATAGTAGGCAAATGCGGCACCGGTGAGGAACATAACGGTTCCTCCGACGACGATAGGGATCATCATCTTTTTCTCATTCGTATATAAACCGGGGGCAATAAAAAGCCATATCTGTGCAAGTATCACCGGCAATGCCGCGAGAAGTCCGGCGAAAAAAGAAACTTTCATAGCTACAAAAAATGCTTCCGATAATTCGCGGGTAACGATCATCCCCATAGCCGCTTTTTGGGAAATTTTAGCGGTGGCAACTAATGCATCCACCAGCGGTTTCGTAATCCATGCAAGGAGTGCATCATGAAAATTCCACATAATGATCGTCATGATAATAACAGCAACGACACTGATACCGAGGCGTTTGCGCAACTCTATTAAATGGGGCTTTATATCATCAAACATTACACATTCACTTCGATAGGTTTGGTTTCAGCAGGCAAAACAGGTTCTTTAGGTTTAGGGGTAAAGGTTACCACTTCAGGCTCTTTTACTGCTGCAGGCGCTGCAGAGGTAATCGTATTAAAGTTAAGATCATTTTTGATGACATTAAGCTCTGAACCGATTTCAGTAACATTAGTGATACGTTCTAATTCGGAACTTGCGTCAAGGAGCTCTTTTTTATAATTAAGAGCCTCTTCTTTCATCTCAGAAAATTTCATCTCTTCTTCCAGGGTGGCGCGTGCGGAGTTAACGGTGCTTTTAACACTGCGAAAAAACTTAGCGATCTCCACCATCGTAGAGGGGAGTTTCTCCGGTCCTAAAAACAGTACCGCGACAATCGCGATAAGTAAAATTTCACCTATACCCATTCCAAACATGTCAGCTACCTAATATTAGTGTGATAAAGGGGGATTTTAGCAAAATAAAGTTTAAAACCCATCCACCCTGAGGGCAATTTCATCGGCTAAGAGATAATTACGGTTAAAGTAGCGGCCATTATGATATTCCAGCATCCCCTCAGAAAGGAGAAGATCGGCTTGCTTTTTCTGTTTAGCATTTAAAATAGTTTCATCAACACCGACGCAACTGCGAAATCCTAAGAAAAGTTTTTCACTCAGTTGAGCCTTCTCATCCAGGGTTTCTGTATGAATTTCAAGAGGATACTCACTATAGTGCTCCACATTGATGGAAGGGTAGAGCCTTTGATTCTCCAAAAATCCGACGGCACCCGAACCTAAACCTATATAATCTTTGTATTCCCAGTATCCAAGATTATGAGCGGAACGGGTGATTCCGAAATTAGAAATTTCGTATTGACTAAACCCTTTTGCTTGGATTTGATCGAAAAGCCAGTGGGTTAATTCCAACTCCTCGCGTGCCAATTCGGGCGTTTTTTCAAAGGCAGTATCCTCTTCGATGGTAAGAGCATAGAGACTGATATGATCAATCGGGAGAGAAAAAGCGGTCTCTACATCGTTTTGAAGAAGCGCTTGTGTATCCCCATGTACGCCGTAAATAAGGTCGATTGAGAGATGTTCAAAACCTATTTCTTTTGCATCGTTAATTGCTCTCAAGGCATGAGCTGTATTGTGGGCCCGTCCTAAGGTTTTAAGCTTTTCATCATTGAAACTTTGGACTCCGAAACTGATACGATTGACCCCTAAGGCGTACATCCCCTCCAGCCATTGATGGGTAGCACTGTTCGGATTGGCTTCGGAGGTGATTTCAGCATCGGGAACCAAAAAAGGGCGAATTGTATTGAAAATATCGCTATAGAAGAGGGGATCTATTGTCGAGGGGGTACCTCCTCCGATAAATACGGTCTCGATAGGATTTTCATCGCTTACCTTAAACCGTTTCATTTCATAAGCGAGTTGCACAGCGAGGGCTTTCATGTAATTCTCACGCTGAGCGAATTTATCGACATAGGAATTAAAGGCGCAATAAGCGCATTTACTGTCACAAAAAGGGATATGAATGTATAAAAGCATGTGCAATTATAGTATTTTTAATCGTGAATACCTTACAATACACGTTCAAACCATAATGAAAGATCACCTTTATATGAGTCAAACGAAATTTTATCGGCCTAATGTTGCTGCGGTGATCGTCTCATCAGATTATCCTCTTGTCAAAGAAGTATTTATAGCCGAACGGAGTGATTTGGACGGTGTTTGGCAATTTCCGCAAGGGGGAATTGATGAGGGGGAATCGAGTGAAGAGGCCTTGTTTCGAGAGCTAAAAGAGGAGATAGGGACGAAAAAAGTAGAGATAATCGCGGAATATCCCGATTGGATTGCGTATGATTTTCCTCCTCATATTGCAGTCAAAATGGCTCCATATGCAGGACAAAAACAACGCTATTATCTCGTTAAACTTAAACGTGGTGCCGTGATTGATTTGGATACGGAACATCCTGAATTCAAACGATACCGTTTTGTCGGAATCGATGAATTGCTGAGTCATACGGCCCATTTCAAAAAACCGGTATATGAACAAGTTATTTCACATTTTAGAGCCAAGGGGTATCTGTAATGCTAATCGTGCAAAAATTCGGCGGGACAAGTGTCGGCGATCTGGAACGGATCCAAAACGTTGCCAATCGTGTCTCTCAAACGCTTAAAGAAGGGCACCAAGTCGTTGTTGTTGTTTCGGCAATGAGCGGTGAAACCAATAAATTACTCAGCTTTGCTGAACATTATACCGCGACGCCGGAACGAAGCGAAGTCGATATGCTTCTGAGTTCAGGTGAGCGGGTAACGGCGGCATTGCTCTCTATCGCACTTAATGCGATGGGTCATAGTGCTACCTCTATGAGCGGCAGACGTGCGGGTATTGTGACCGACAGTATCCATACCAAGGCACGCATTGAGAGTATTGATCCTAGTGTAATGCATGCGGAACTTGCGAGCGGTAAAGTGATTGTTGTCGCAGGTTTCCAAGGGGTTAGTGAAAACGGCCAGGTTACAACCCTCGGACGCGGAGGATCAGATCTCTCTGCCGTCGCCGTCGCCGGAGCGCTCAAAGCTGATTTGTGTGAAATCTATACCGATGTAGACGGGATCTATACCACCGATCCGCGTATCGAGCCTAAAGCTAAAAAGATGGATAGAATCAGTTATGACGAGATGCTGGAATTGGCGTCACTCGGAGCTAAAGTCCTCCAAAACCGCTCCGTCGAATTGGCTAAAAAACTCAATGTAAATCTGGTCACCCGCTCCAGTTTCACCAATGCGGAAGGGACACTTATCACAAAGGAAGAGAATATTATGGAACAACCCCTTGTCAGCGGAATCGCACTCGATAAAAACCAAGCACGTGTATCACTCAGCGGAGTGATCGATCGTCCAGGCATTGCTTCGGATATTTTTACCCGTTTAGCAGACAACAGTGTGAACATCGATATGATTATACAAACCTCTGGACATGACGGTAAAACCAACCTAGATTTCACCGTTCCTAAAACCGAATTGATTGATGCTAAAAAAGTGGTCGAAACGTTTATCGCTGATGATGAGATCAGTGAAGCCTCATACGATGAGAATATTTGTAAAGTCTCCATCGTCGGTGTCGGTATGAAATCACATACCGGTGTTGCCGCCAAAGCGTTCCAAACCATGGCACGCGAAAATATCAATATAATGATGATTTCGACATCTGAGATCAAGGTATCGATGGTCGTTGATGAAAAATATGCGGAGCTTGCCGTGCGTTCATTGCACAGTGCTTACGCCTTGGATCAATAGTGCGACGTTTTGATCAGTGGACGTTAGAATCGATTCGCTCTGAAGGGGCAGCCATGAGCTGGTTCGAAGAGCATCGGTTTAAATGGACCCCTGCGGTTGCCAATGCAATGGAGCAGGTGATGGGGGGAAAAAGTATTGTCCTTATCACCGACCATGACCGCAGGTGGTTTGCCCACTATATCACCTCAACTCTCAATAAACGCTCTCAAGAACGTCCGATGATCCCTATTGTATGTTTGGATGCCCTCTACCCCCATTACGATCATCTTAGCGGTGGAGAATCGATTGATATGCTCAGCGATATGCTCGATTTGACGTTTCACGGAGAGTACTTTTTTTGGTACATCGGCAAAGGGGATGAACGCAGAGCCGACATTGCCAAACGCAATGACACCAGTCTGTTATGGATTATGGATGAAAATTTCCAAAATGCCCTCATTATGCGCTCCTATGATCCTTTGATTGATATCAAACTTCTGCAGCTGTATCGCCTTTTTGATAAAACACTGAACTCCGTCCTTTTCGGGGAGATTAATGTTCGCGAGTGAACGGGGCGGAATCCTAATTACCCGAGATTTTGAAGAGCGCTCCCGGGAGATTGAAACTTCTCTCCATCCCCTGCGATCCGTCTTATTTATCCGTGATGATTTTAAAATCGAAGATGCCAAAGAGGTGATTGCCGAAGCGTACAAGAGTGAAGAGAATACGAAGACGCTGATTCTCGGAGCCAAAAGTTTCACGATTCCGGCACAAAATGCCCTCCTTAAAATTCTCGAAGAGCCTCCACGAAACATTGTTTTTATTCTCCTTGCACCCAACAAAAGCACTTTTCTCCCAACTGTCCGCTCACGTCTCAGCCTCACTCAAGAGCATGAAGAACGGATTTTTGAACCGTTGGCTCTCCATTTTGGAACGCTTGATCTGGTAGCACTGTTTGCGTTTGTCAAAGAGCATGAACGACTCAAAAAACATGAAGCCAAAGCACTCATAGAGCAAATGTTGCATCATGTACTGCGGCATGAGCAGTTAAAATTATCCTCCATTCAACTTGAAGGGTTTGAAAAAGCCTTGAAGCTTTTGGAGCTTAACAGCAGAGTTCAGAGTGTTCTAGTCATGGTACTGATGAATTTTCTTAAAGAGGTAAAGCGTGCACGTTGAAAAACTGAGCAATACGACCGATTTAAAACCGTTTCTAAAAAACTTAGGGGTTGATGGAGCCGGTGTGCAGATACTTCGCGATAAAGGGGAACTGCATTTTTTACGTATTGTTGATATGCATGTCGGTGCTGCCAATATCCTTAAACAAGATGCCCTGAGCATTGGAGCCGATCTCGCGGTGCCCAAAGGGACAGTGATTGCTTCGTCTGCCAGAGTCGACGCCCTTTTGATCGCAAATGAGCGTCAACTACAGGAATTGGCAAAAAAAGAGAGAGCTCAACCTTTCGGCCTTAAACTTCTAGCTGAAATTTTTGAGAGCTATACCCGATTGTCCTATCCCAAAAAAGTGGAGATTATGGGGATCGTGAACGCCAATGAAGACAGCTTTTATCAGGCCAGCCGATTTGTTGGAAGCGCAGCTACAGGCAAAATCGAATCAATGATTGAAGAGGGGGCGGATATTATCGATATCGGCGGAGTCTCAAGCCGTCCCGGCAGTGCGAGTGTTTCACCCGAAGAGGAGTTAGCGAGGCTCCGTCCGATTATTGATGCCGTATTTGAGCAGAAATTATTTGAAAAAGCCCGTTTTAGTCTGGACAGTTATGAACCGAGTGTCCTGTCGTATGCTCTGGAACGGGGCTTTAATATTGTCAATGATATTACGGGACTGATAAATGATGAGGTAGTAAAGCTGTGTGCTGCTTATGGAGCGAGTGCGGTGATTATGCATATGCAGGGGAATCCGCAAAGTATGCAGGATAATCCTGTATATGACTCTGTCTTGCATGATGTGGAACTGTTTTTCCGTGAACGTCTTGAAAAGGCCGCCTCTTTCGGAGTAAAAGATATTATTTTGGATACCGGTATCGGATTTGGCAAGCGCACAGAGGATAATCTTGCCCTAATCACCCATCAAAGTCATTTTCTGAGCTTAGGCAAACCGTTACTTGTCGGTGCCAGCCGTAAATCATTGATTAATACTCTCTCTCCCTCCCCCAGTGAAGAACGGCTTCCGGGTACATTGGCCATTCATCTTAAAGCAGTTCAAGAGGGTGCTTCCATTCTCAGAGTGCATGATATCAAAGAGCATGTTCAGGCACTCGCGCTTTGGCATGCGTTAAAAGGATGATCATTGAGTAATACCGTTGTCATTGTCACCCTCTCATTATTGGTACTGTTATCACCGTTTTTATCACGTGTGAGCAAAATACCCGTCGTAGTTGTCGAAATACTTTTAGGATGTGTGGCGGGCTATTTTGGATTTTTAGTCGAAAATGAGATGTTTAAAATTATTGCAAAGGTCGGATTTCTCTATTTAATGTTTTTAGCGGGGATGGAGGTAAATCTCAAAGAATTCGGATTCGCTAAATCTTCCCTTTTACGCCGTACCATTATCTATTTCACTATGCTCTACGCGTGTTCGTTAACCCTCTTTTTATATTTTAATCTGAGCCCCGTTTATTTGGTAGCATTTCCGATTTTTTCACTCGGAATGCTGATGGCTTTGGTAAAAGAGTATGGGAAGAATCAACCGTGGCTCGCCTTGGCGCTCAATATCGGAATTATCGGTGAGCTTGTCAGTATTATGGCCTTGACCATTTTAAGTGGCGGTTTGGAGTATGGATATACGCGCGAATTTGCATTTAAATTGGGTGGATTATTTGCATTTTTAATCGGGTTTGTCCTTTTCTTCCGAGGAATGCGGATTCTTTTTTGGTGGTATCCGGGGTTAAAAACGCTTATTATGCCGCATGATGACGGTAAAGATCAGGATGTACGATTTTCCATGGCACTAATGTTTATTATGGTTGCCGCGATGCTTTATCTTAAAATTGATGTGGTATTAGGCGCCTTTTTGGCAGGAACCTTTGTATCGGCCTATTTTAAGCACAAAACTGAATTGCCCGAAAAACTCTCTTCTTTCGGGTTTGGATTTTTAGTCCCGATTTTTTTTATTCACGTCGGATCAACGCTTGCATTGGACGCCTTTACCGATCCTCATACACTAGGATTGGCATTGTTTATCGCCGGAGCTATTATCGGTATTCGGCTTTTGAGCTCTTTTGTGGCCTATAGTGGCTATTTAGGAGTTAAAAATACGATTTTATTTTCTCTAAGCGATTCGATGCCTTTGACATTTACCGTGGCAATCGCAACGTTGGGATACGAAGCAAATGCAATAACCCATAATGAATATTATGCGTTTATTGTGGCAAGTATGGGAAGTGGGATTGTATTGATGATAACAATTAAAATTTTGCACGGCTTTTTTTATCCCAAAAAGTGTGAAAAATAATCGGCTATTGAACATTTTTAGTCAAAACAAGGTACAATTGAATCCTTAACCCGATGTGTAATACACGGTATTTCAAGGATGAAACTTCCGTTTTAGAAGAGAAGGAGAACATGTGGATTTAACAACCATTTTAGGAATTTTAGGGGCCATCACTACGATTTCTATCGGAGACTTGATGGAGGGGGGAAATCCCATCCATGTTGTCCATATTACTTCACTTATTATCATTATGCCAACAACCTTGCTCGCATCTATGGTAAGTACGGATCCCGAATATATTAAAGGGGCATTTAAAAATCTCGGTATGAATTTCAAAAAATCTCCGGTCAATTTGCATGAGCGTATTAAAGAGATTGTGGAACTTGCCTTGATGGCGCGTCGGGATGGACTGCTCTCCCTTGAAAAAAGGGTGAGTGAGCTGGATAATGCATTTTTAAAGCAAGGTCTCAGTATGGCGGTTGACGGCAATGAGATTGATACGATTGAAGCGACGCTTGAAGCGGTCATCGAAGAGACCGAAGAGTATTATCACGGTTGTGCTCACTATTGGATTCTCGCTGGAGAAACATCTCCGGTTCTTGGACTTGTCGGAGCGGTTTTGGGTCTGATACTAGCACTTCAAAAACTCGACAGTCCCAAAGAGATGGCAGAGGGTATTGCAGGGGCATTTACCGCGACGGTAACCGGTATTTTCAGCGCATATGTTCTTATCGGACCTATGGGAAATAAAATGAAAGCCAAAGCTCATCATATAGTTAAAGAGCAAAAATTGATGTTGGAGGGGATTATTGGAATTGTTCATGGAGATAATCCGCGTACCCTTGAAGCAAAATTGCTTAATTTCCTTTCCCCTGCGGAAGAGAAACATAGCCAATTCAATTAATTGAGACGATGAATGGCAAAGAAAAAATGTAAAAAGTGTCCGGAATGTGCAGCCGGAGAGAAATGGGCGGTTCCGACTGCCGACTTTTTCAGTCTTCTACTGGCACTCTTTATCGCTTTGTATGCGCTTGCTTCGGTGAATAAAGAGAAACTTCGCGCTATCAAAGAAGAGTTTGTTAAAATTTACGATTATGCTCCCGTACCCGATTCAATCAATCCGGTAGTCGATATGGTAACCGAAACCAAACCTACACCTGATGCGACTGCTAATCCGAGCGGACAAATGCCGGTTGCAGAGGGGGGAGCATTATTGGTAGGAAGTCCTCCTACGGCCTCAGCTGCTACGGATGCCATCAGCAAAATCAAACAAGATATGAAAAATGCAGCTATGGGGGAAGGACCCTTAGATCAAACTATGGACGGGGTTCTCTTAAAGCTTCCCGCAACCATCCCTTTTCGTGGATCTAATGCCACGATCGATGATGAAAACTTACATCTGTTTATTAAACGCATTGCCGATATTATCAATGCGCTTCCGGAAGACGTTGATATTTCAGTACGAGGATATACGGATGATCAACCTCTTCCCTCTGGATCAGCGCAGAGAGACAACTTGGAATTATCGAGCGCAAGAGCTGCAACGGTTGTCCGTGAGTTGGTAAAAAATGGTATCTCAGCAGATCGTATTTCATCAGCCGGTTTTGGAGCTGCTAAACCCATTGTATCGAATACGAGCGAGTCTAACCGAGCTAAAAATAGACGGGTAGAATTTTATATGTATGTTTCAAACGATAAACCGCTTGATGCAAAAAAACAGCAAAATATCCTGGATGCTCTCTCTAAAATTTCCAAATAATAGATCTCTTTTTTCTACCTCTTTAGGTTGTACCGAAAGTACAGCCTATTTTCCTCCTCTGAAATATTCTCCGGTATTGGTATTATCTGCAAAGAAAAGATAAAAGTAAAAAGTGATTCTGTGTATGGATAAAAATAGAGAGGGATAGTGTGTATTTGGCTTTGCAGCCAAATACACCCCATCGGAGGATTAATTACTTCGCGATAAAGCTGAGACAGTAATAAATTGCCGCACTCAGTAATGCAGTCACCGGCAGGGTGAAAAGCCAAGAGAGTATAATAGTTTGCAGCGTACTTTTTTGTACGCCACCTTCGGGCTCTGCAACCATGGATCCGGCAACGGAACTGGAGACAATATGGGTTGTACTGACCGGAGCATGGAAAAAGTTTGCCAAAAGAATCGTCATCATTGCCATTGCCTGCGCAACCGTCCCTTGCATATAGTTAATCGGTTGAGAACCGATTTTTTCACCGATCGTAAGGACAATTCTTTTATATCCAATCATCGTTCCGATACTGAGTGCAAGGGCAACAGCGATAATCACCCAATTGGGAACGTATTCGGTCGCCGATAACATAGTTTTTCGCTGAGTTGCAATGTAATCGGATTTGTCCTTGTCCGTGATCAAATACGTTTTTTCTACTTGACCAAAAAAGTTATCCGAACATAAAATAGCGTTGTGTAGGCTCCAACGATCTTGTGCCGAGAGTTCCGAATACGATTTTACTCCATTAAGTTTGGTAGCGATCAGAGAGGTCGTATCGTAGACTTGATTAACGTTACACTCTGCAATCGTATTTTTTACTTTAAGGGCGCTGATCAGATGTTTTTCGCTTACCAGTTTATTGAGCGTTTCGTTGTTGTCGGCATAAAACTTTGCCAAATTTTCAGCACTGTCTCTTGTTTGCTTGATTTTATATTGATGTGAATTCATATCGATTGCGTAATAGGTTGGCAATATCCCGATAAGGATGATCATAATAATACCGATCCCTTTTTGCCCATCATTCGATCCGTGTGCAAAACTAACCCCTGCACCTGTTGCAATGATTCCCATACGCATCCAAAAGTTCGGGCGCTTTCTTTTTACTTCGCGATCGGGTGTTTTGTAAAATTTTGGATTGGTAACGAACTTTCTTGTCGCTTTCATGAGTAAAAATGCAAAACCAAATCCCAAAAGAGGCGAAAGAGCTAATGCGGTTAATACACCATACAAGGCTTTCCAATTCACACTTTGTGAAAATTCAAACCCGTGCATAACACCGAATACGGTGCTCACTCCTATAAGAGATCCGATAAGCGAATGGGAACTGGAAACCGGCAAACCGAAATACCATGTTCCAAAATTCCATATCACTGCGGAAATCAATAAGGAATAAATCATCACTAATGTTGCATTTTGATTGGAGGCGACCATAATATCCAGCGGCAATAAGTGGACGATGACATATGCAACGCCGATACCACCCAAAAGAACCCCCAAAAAGTTCATAATACCCGACATAAAGACAGAATATTTTGCTTCCATTGAGTTGGTGTAAATAATCATGGCAACCGCATTTGCGGTATCGTGAAAACCGTTAATCATTTCATAAAAGAGAGCAATACCCAAGGACAGAAGCAATAAACCAAGGGTGAGAGTGTTGACATTGTTCAATGCTTCCCAAATTACAGACATACAGTTATCCTCGGATTAAATATAGGAGATAAATTAGCATTGCGAAACCGCTACAAAATGGTTACGAAACGATTATAAAATTATGCCCGTTAATCTCTTTGAGGAGACTTTGACGGGGATAAGAAGAGTGGGATTAAGGGAGAAGAGTAGCTTTGATGATTTTTTGGGTTTGGAGTGGTCGGTCTCCACCACTTTGTCCATTGGTTTGGATATTGTTAAGTTTACTGAGTGTATCCATACCTGCTATAACGCGACCGAAGATGGTATGGTATCCATTGAGCCACGGTGTTGGAGCGGTTGTAATAAAAAATTGACTTCCATTGGTACGAGGGCCTGCATTTGCCATAGCTAAAATTCCTGCTTTGTCAAATACGACACCGGATTTAAACTCATCTTTAAACGGTTTTTTCCAGATCGATTCACCGCCGGCACCTGTACCGGTCGGATCGCCTCCCTGCACCATAAAGTTTTTGATAATTCGGTGAAAAGTGAGCCCATTATAATAGCCATTTTTGGCAAGTGTAGTGAAATTTTCGACTGCAAGAGGGGCAACATCATCGTACAGTTCCAAAGTTAGATCCCCTTGGGTTGTTTGAAGTAAAACACGTGGATGGGACGCGGCAAACGATAAGACGGAAGTGACGAGTAAAGCAAGAAGTAGGCGCATTAAGATTCCTTTGTTGGTGGTATTAAGGTAAGGCATATTGAATTCATACAGTAACGAAGACCGCTAGGTGCCGGGCCATCCGGGAAAACATGTCCTAAATGGGCCTCACACGTTGCACAGAGCACTTCTATCCGAATCATACCGTGTGTAACGTCTCGTTTTTCTTCAAGAGCTTCAGGTGTAATAGGATGAGTAAAGCTCGGCCATCCTGTACCTGAATCAAATTTCGCGGTTGAATCGAATAGAGGGGCTTTGCAACAAACACAGTGGTAAATGCCCTTATCTTTGGATTGAGCGTATTTTCCGCTAAATGGGGCTTCGGTACCATGTTTACGGGCGACATGATAGGCTTCAGGTGAGAGGAGAGCTTGCCACTCTTGGTCAGTTTTTACGATTTTCATGTATTGGGTATCTCTTCTGCTGATTTGTTGCAAGAGATTATAGTAAGTGTTTCTGATGCACGGCTTAGTGTGAGCGAATAGTTTGCATCACAGGGGTCAATACCAAGAAGGATAACGTGTCCCCTGCAGATGGGGGAAATATACTCTACCGGTGCAACGATAATGGAATCAAGATCTTGATATTGGAGGCTAAAAGTGGACGTTAATAGACGACAATTAAGGTCAAAGTATTCGTCAATAGCCTCTTTAACATAGAGTGCCTCTTGGTTATTGGAGACCGCAATCAAAATTTCGGATGGCGTTGTACGTGTTAAATGTTTACGTAATTGCATTAATAACGTAATGGTCGATTGATTGAGCGGAGGGCTAATCTCTTTTGCTGTCGGAGTACGGCGAAATCGACCAGAGAGACTAAACGTAGCATCACTGGAACAAGGGGCAATACTTGTGCAAATAAGTGGACGTGACCCTATTTTTAATCGAAGTTTATCAAGAAAAAGCTCATCTAGCAGATGAACATCATCGCACAAAAAGAGCAATGATTCCTGAAAGCTTTTAAGCGTTTCTATCCTATCAACTTCGGCAATTGTGCATGTTAGCGGAGTATAGAAATAAAGAGCATTTAAATCGATAGTGATCGCGCCGTATTCAAGAAGGGAGACTATTTCATTGCGTAAGAGCTCACCTCCCAAAAGAGTAGGGGTAATGATCATCACTTTATGTGCGGGATGTGAAAGCATATAGAGAAGTGCTTTTCGAATCAAAAGTGTACTCTTTCCACTGCCATATCCGCCTAATAAGGTCGTGCAGCCTTCTATTGGTGAGGTTAAAAAAAGATTTTGCTGGGGTGAGAGAAGTGCCCCGGATGGAATTGTTTTTGTCGGCAAGATAGCTGCATGTGAATTTAAAGCACCTAATATTTTAACACTGGAGTAGGGTTCATACCGATACTCACCGATACGGTGTACTTTATCTTTGAGCGATGCTAGGTTTTCTGTATAAAAAAGGAGATGCTTTTGAGGCAATAATTCATGAAAAGAAGGATCCAATACATCAAATTCTTCTTCGGTGAGATTTTTCATCCATATAAAGCGATAAATAGGAGTGGTATCAAAGGACAATACATCATTTAGTTTATGGCGAACTTTAGACTCAATTGTCTCGAAATGGGTAGTGGAAGGCCGCTTGGTTCGTTTTGAAGAGCGTTCGACAGTTGCTTTTTTTAATTCATTGGCACGCCAATTAATGTTTTCTCCTAAAAAAATACCAAAATTAGGGAGAAAAATTAAGATGTCGACAGCGGTAACTCCTGAGCGATGGAAAAGTTTAAAATCAGAAAAAATTTTTCCACCCTCTTGGGTAACAAAATTTTTTAGAGCATTGTTTTCATTCTGTTCTGCCATAATTTCGGATTTTGGTTTTGATGCTATGAACCGTGTAAAAAAAGAGAACAACACGTAAAAAACCTTTAGCACAATGTAGTTATGAACAACAGTTAATCTAACTTATTATAGCAAAGTAAAGTAAAAGGAGAGGGTAAGACCGAGGGGAACCCTCGGACATTAAGGGGAAAGATTATTTTCCGGCTGCTACGCTGTCTTTAAGACTTTTGCCCGGTTTGAATTTAGGAACCATTTTATCAGCTGTGCTGTAAGTTTTTGTTGTTCCTGGAACTTTACCGCTTTTCCCTTTTTGAAGAGATGACGCGAAACTTCCGAATCCTACCAATGAAACTTCTTCTTTAGCAACAAGAGCTGCTGTTACAGCTTCTGTAAAAGCTTTAATAGCTGTTTCAGCTTCTACTTTTGTTTTGTAACCGCCACTTTTTTGAACCAATTCGACGAATTGTGCTTTATTCATTTAATGCCCTTAATATGATATGCGAAGTACACCCAAACCTCCCGTTACCAATGAATCAAGAGGGGTAAGTCATTCAGCCGCGAATACTTTAATATCTCTTAGCTTAAAATTTTCTTCTTTTTTGTATTTTAATGAAAAGTTTTGTGATTTTGCGGTTATTTAGAGTGTTTTTTATCCAACGATTGGCTTGTGAATGGATCGGCAAGGGATAACTGTCCTTATTAAAGCTTAAGAGTGTCGAGAGATGTTGACGCCAAAAATGCCATTTATGGAAGAAATTTCGTGATGATGAAATCGATAAAAAAACTTCTTCCAGCCCAATACGTTCTTGATCTGTCAAACTACTCATAATTTATCTCCCAGTTTATTAATTTTGCGTACAACTCGGATGATCTCATCATCCTCAAGCATCCCTAACATCTGAATTACCGCTTTTGCCGCTTGGGGCTTAGCATTACCCAGTCTCCAGTCTTGATAGGTGCGCATGGAAATTCCTAATTCACTCGCGAGCTCTTTTTGGGAAATCTTCTTCCCGTTTCGCCCAGCCTCGACGGCATTATGAAGAAGATTAAAAAGGTCGCTCATTTCCATTGCTCCATTGTAGTATCCTTTTCTTAAAATAAACATTAAAACGTATAAAATATAATTAAAAATAGATGTTAAGTTAATATATATGTATTAAATACACATTATTAAGAATATAGCATAAACTATTCCATGTATAAATATCACTAAAAAGTATAAAACATACAGAAAAGCGTATAATATTGTGGCAAATGTGTGCTTCTTGAAACGAAGGAAATACTCAATAGAGGGGTAATAGACTTTTATAGGAAAGGGGACTATGCCCCTGATACATATTTAGGATAATTTAAAAAAAAGTAGAGGAGAAGTTACGAAAGAAGGGTTAAACTAAAAGATCGGTGTAGTCGTATTTTGAGAGATCGACATAAAATTCGCCCTCTTTTTGAATAATGCGGACGTCACTTCCAAAAGCGGACTCAAAATGACGTTTGATTTTTTTACGCTCTTCAGAACCCACACCGATAAATTTTAAGTATCGTTTGAGTTCGATGATTCCACTGGCGAGCGCAGGAGGCGCTTGTGTTACCGTGGTAGCTGTAATATCGATGTCTTGAACTCCTTGGTCTTGTGACAGGAGCAGTTTGGTATTGATGACATCCAGAATACTTTTCAGCTGTTCATCTTTAGCGGTATAAATATCAACAATTCGTTGCCGTTCTGCAATTAACATCTGCTCTTTATCGTTGACCAAGGAGTCGATTTTAGTCTCAAGCTCTTTAATCTTACTTTTGAGTTGCTGATTCTCTTTTTGGTAGAGGGCTATGATCATCCCTACGGTTGTCTTTTGGGGTTGAGGAACGGGAGCTGAGGGGACAACTTTTGGCTCATTACTCAGCTCTTTGCGTTTTTCATCATTCAATGAGCTACGGGGAACGATAATATAGGTTATCCCCCCCTCGATTATATAGTTTAGGCGTTTGGTTCGAATTTTATTATGAATCATTTCTTTGGACATTTTAAATGTTTTGGCGTATTCATCGATACTAAAACGCATGATTTTTCCTTTTTGGTATATTCATCCAGTCCGGTTTTGGGGGCGGGATGATTCCCCCTTTACGCATCCATATAAGATAGCCGTGATGTTCCATACGGTGCTTGTCGTAAAAGGTGTGCATAGAACTGTGTCTGAATTCACATTTTTGGAGAAGCTCTTCAAAATCGGGATATGTTTGTAAAAAAGTATTCAACGATTCATAGGCTTTATCTGAAATAATAACGGTGCTGATAATTAGGTCTTTGATCTCAATATAGCGTGAACACTCATTTAGACCGTCGCCAACAAAGTTTTCATTTCCTAAAATGTCTTCAAAACGATGTACTTTACCGGTATGTACGGCAACTCGTATACCACGAAAATAGGGGTACTCTTTTGCGATAAAATCGGAAAAATGGATAAAAGAAAGGCCAAGTAATGGGCCATATCCCAGTAAACCTGGATGTAAAAGACAATAAAAACCGTCTCCGGTAGGGATAATCCCTTGCAACATTTTATCCATCGGAATACCGGAACTTTTCAACATTTTGTGAATCATTTTTTTATAAGAAAGAGAAAGGAATGATATGATTTCCAACTGCTCGCTCATACTTAAGCGAGAGAAATCGATGATATCGATCAATACAATATCCGTTTCGATAGCTCTTTGATACATCATTTCTCCGTATCTCTTTTGAAATAGACCCATATTGTATACAAGATGAACTCTAAAAACCCTGAGTTGATTAAACATATATAACAGCGTTTAGGAATGTGTGTTACCATTTCTTAAAATATTGCGGGATTATAATTATGCAGAAACGGACAAAAATTTTAGCTACTGTCGGCCCCTCTTCGGAGAGTGTGGAGACATTATCTGCACTGATTAAAGCAGGTGTAAATGTTTTTCGACTTAATTTTAGCCACGGAACACGTGAATATCACTCCAATGTGTTGGCAAATATCCGCACAGCTATGCGTAATACCGGGTTAATAGTGGGGATTTTGCAAGATATTAGTGGCCCTAAAATCCGTGTCGGAAAACTTAAAGAGGATTTTTATTTACAAAAAGGGGACAGGCTAGATTTTCATTATGATCCAATAGAGGGGGAAAAAATAAGTGAAAATCACTATCGCTTGTCCATCAATCAAAATGATGTTTTAAAAATGCTCAAGGTTGGGGATGCAATTTATTTATATGACGGGAATATCCGTGCACGTATTATCGAGTGCACTGCTGAGTGTGTTCAGGCTATCCTCGAAAATAAAGGGAAACTCTCGTCGAATAAAGGGGTAAATTTTCCCAATACCCGATTGGGCATCGAGATACTGACTCCCAAAGACAAACTGGATATGGAATGGGGGGTAGCAAACGGAGTCGATTTTATGGCAATTTCGTTTGTCCAAAATGCGCAGGATATGATTCAGGCACGTGAAATTGTGCATGCCTATGGCGGAGAAGTGCAATTATTTGCAAAAATTGAAAAATTTGATGCCGTTGAAAATATTGACGAAATATTATGTCACTCGGACGGAATTATGGTGGCAAGAGGAGACTTGGGGATTGAAGTCCCCTATTATCGGGTTCCAACTATTCAAAAGATGTTGATTCAAAAGGCAAACAAGCATTCCAAGCCGGTCATTACCGCAACGCAAATGCTTCTTTCAATGACCGAAAAAGAGTCTGCAACCCGTGCCGAGATCAGCGATGTTGCCAATGCAGTATTAGACGGTACGGATGCCGTGATGCTTTCTGAAGAGAGTGCTATCGGACATAATCCCGTGTTGGTTGTTGAGACGATGGTTAATACGATTCAAGCGATTGAAGAAATTTATCCTTTCGGAAAATTTACTGAATTCGGATACGATGATACCATGGATGTGGTGAACGAATCGGCAGTACGGTTAGGTGATTCGCTTCGAGCAGAGGGGATAATCGCAATGACAACGTCGGGGGCATCGGCGAAAAAGCTCTCCCGTTATCGTCCAAGGATGACGATATATGCGGCTACCCATGAGGAACGTGTCGCACGGCTATTAAGTATCGTGTGGGGCGTCGTACCCGCCTATTTGATCAAAAAAGGGCGTCTTGAAGAGATGTTGAGTGAGATAATTCATAGTGGGCTTAATCGGGATATTATTGATAAAAACCGAACGTATATTTTTACAGCAGGATATCCGATCGGGACACCGGGGACAACAAATGTCATCCGTATTTTACGTGAAAATGAAATGACTTTTTTTGGGGAGACAAAAACTGTTAGCACCAAAAATAAAAAGGTGGAAGAAAAAATTCCCACTTTATTTTGAAAAAGTGGACTGAAAAATGCTTTAATCAAGACTGAGGGGTCGCGTGTTTGTTGTTTCGTCACACCAAGCCCCCCTCAACCTTCTCTCTATTACGCTACAATTTCACTATGACAACCGATACCTTATTTACAAAACCGATTTCCAAACAATTTGAATTTGATGCCGATGTAGCAGCTGTATTTGATGATATGCTCATCCGTTCAGTCCCTTTTTACAAAGAGTCGCAAGCGCTCACGCGCCGATTTGCGCAAAATGTTCTTCATGAAGGGGGGATTGTATACGATTTAGGGTGTTCAACGGCTTCATTACTCTTGGATATTGAACGCTCTCATGAAAACTCCGATTCATTGCGTCTCATCGGAATTGATAATTCGCCGGCGATGATTGCGCATGCTCGTAAAAAGATAGAGGCATACGGATCTAAAATTGAATTGGTAGAGGGGGATATCCTAACGTATCCGTATGAAGAAGCACGGGTTATTGTTAGTAACTACACGTTACAGTTTATCCGTCCGATTGTACGAGACACCCTTGTGCGGACCGTTTTTGATGCACTTTCAGACGGAGGGGTATTTATCTTTAGTGAAAAAGTGGTGAGTGAGGACCCGAAATTGGGGAAAGAACTCATTGATTGTTATTATGACTTCAAAAAAATTCAAGGGTACAGTGAATACGAAATTGTCCAAAAGCGTGAAGCATTGGAAAACGTATTGATCCCTTATACTATGAATGAGAATATTCAAATGGCAAAAAACAGCGGATTTAAAACCTGCGAGGTCTTATTCCGATGGGCAAATTTCGCAACATTTATCGCTGTAAAATAGGGGTTACCATACTTTGCCGCTGGCAGGCTTCTGTGCAGGCTGTAAAGCCTCTTTAATATCTTTATAATCGACGATATTTTTATCGCATTTTTGGTGATAATACCCTTGCGCATCATAATACTCTTCGCAATCATTATAATATCGCAGACTCACTCCACGCTCATTAAAACATCCGGTTATCAATAGCGGTAATAATAGTAAAAGTTTTCTCTTCATATGAATATTGTATCTTATCTGGGTTTAAAGCTCTCCGTAGTTTTACAAAACGTTCGTAAAAAACATTCGCTTTCACATTTGGGATTTTTGGCAGTACAGATATAGCGCCCAAATAAGACGAGCCCTTGATGGAGACGATGCAGCTCAGTTTTAAACTTTCTGACCAAGGTTGCTTCCGTAGCGCTTGGTGTCAGATCGTCGCTGAGTCCCAGTCTATGACTTACTCTAAAAACATGGGTATCGACAGCCATCAAATTGGCTTTGGTATATTCGATTAAAACCACATGGGCTGTTTTCTGCCCTACACCTGCTAGGGTTATGAGCTCTTTTTCATCTAAAGGAATTTCACCGCCATAGAACTCCATAACCCTTTTTGCCATTGCAATGAGATTGATCGCTTTATTATTAAAAAATGAGCAACTCTGAATGATTTTTTTGACATCGTCTAAATCGGCCTTTGCCAAGGCTTCCGGGGTTGGATAAGCAGAAAAAAGTTCGGGAGTGATGAGGTTTACCCTCTTGTCGGTACATTGTGCGGAAAGAGCTACCGCGATGACGAGTTCATAGGCATTTTTATAATACAACTCAGTTACAGCTTCACTGTAGCGCTCTAAAAAGGCGGCTTTTATCTCTTCAATCTCTTTTTTGGTTGATTTTTTCATCAAAAAGCCTATCTTTTTTTATTCGTATTGTATCATTAAGGGGAAAAAATAGGTGAGTCCAAAATTTTGTGTTACAATATCCGATTTTCGAACAAAATTTGTTAGTTTGAGTGCAGGAGAGAAGTGTGGGATTAATGAGTCTGATTAAAAAATTATTTGGAAATGATGAGCATTTTAGTGCCGAAAGTGACCAAAATATTAATAAAGAACTCTTTTATAGAGTACTCGATACTGATCCTGCAGCACTGTTGTTCTTTACCAAAGAAAATGGGTGGATAGGGGCGAATAAAGCATTTTTTGAGTTGGTTCCACTCCAAACTATAGAACAATTACGTACCAAGCATGAGAGTATTCGTGAACTTTTTGCCCATGAAGATGAAGAGGTCTTTACTGAAATCGATAAGAGCTGGCTTGATTATATCCGTACCCATTGTCCGAATGGTTATGGTCTTTCGATTTTGGATCCGCACGGAACGCTACACTCCTTGGTTGCAACCTGTACATTGCTCAACCAAGGCGGCAGTGATCTTTATCTGCTCCGGCTGGAAGATCAAAGCAAGTTAGTAGAACTTAAAGCTGAAGTAGTAGAAGTTGAACAGCTTAAAAGTAAGTTTCTTGCTAACATCGGACATGAATTTCGTACTCCTATGAACGGTATTTTAGGATTTATAGAATTACTTACCAAAACAGCACCTACCGATACACAGCTTGAATATATTCACTCGGTTCAGGGGTCTGCACGCAACTTGATGTCAAATATCGAAAATTTACTTGATTTAGCGCAAATGCAAAATGGTCGTTTACACGTTAGTAAAGCAGAATTTAATATTGTTACGGAGATGGAGGAACTCGCGCGCGGTTGTGTTTCATTGGGGAATGACAAAGGGGTCGGGGTACTCTTTTTTGTTGACCCGAAACTTCCTACCAATATTACCGGGGATATCCGTAAAATAAAACAGGTCATTAATAACCTTTACAACAATGCTCTTAAATTTACGCAATCCGGTGGCCGCATTACGATCGAAGTTAAGCTCTTAAAACGTAATACTACGGGTACCTGTAATATTGGATTTATGGTAAAAGATACCGGAAAAGGGATTAGTAAAACCGATCTTGTCTATATAACCCGTCCGTTTGTTTCAGGTGATCATGCCGATAATCGTCTCGGCGTAGGATTAAGTCTTTCACACGGATTGATTTCATTAATGGGGGGAGAACTCAAAATCACAAGTGATGAGGGGAAAGGGTCTTCCTTTAGCTTTGCATTAACCCTCGAAGGCTCATCTGATCAAGCGATGCAGATGGTTAATGCACATTCAGCCAAAGTGGTATTGATTGATGAAAAACGGCTTGATGATGCAAACCATCTGACGAATTATCTTCGAAGTTTTGGAGTGACCGTTACCAAAGCGCAAATGATTGATGAAACCATTTTTTCTGATGCAGAGGTAGTTTATCTCATCGCTTCGCAAGAAAAAACCGATTGGACAACGAAGCTATCCGGTATGAATCGCTCGTGTAAAACCATACTCTTGCTGGAACAGCATGAGCGGCTTCAAGCACGTATGCTTCACGTCGTGGACAGTGCACTCTCTAAGCCGCTGCTCCCTACTCCGTTGCTAGCGCATTTGATTGAAATATTTAATCTTCCTAAAGCTCCAAGTGTATTAGCACCACAATTCCAGAAGGGAATTAATGCGCTTGTTGTTGAAGATAATTTGATCAATCAGCGTTTGATCAAACTCTTGCTTAAAGAGTATGGCATTCAAGTCTCTGCTGTTTCCAATGGAGATGAAGCGGTAGAGATGTGTCGTATACAGACGTTTGATATCGTCTTTATGGATATCGATATGCCGATCAAAGACGGTATTCTTGCCACGCAAGAGATTAAAGCGGAAGAGGGGCCTGCTCGTGTCGGTCGTATGCCTATTATTGCTTTAACTGCTCTTGCCATGGAGGGAGATCGTGAATATATTTTAGGGAGAGGATTAGATGATTATCTCTCGAAACCTCTGACGCGCGAAAAACTCGAATATGTTCTTCAAAAATATTTAAAAGTCTCATTATAGGAACAGCTATGCTCTATTTGGAAAGCTTTGAAAACCAATATGCCGGATTAATCGGAATGCTCACGTCGTGCGCTCATTTACACAGTGACCCGATGATATATGTCCAAATGTCGGGAAGTTTAGTGGGATGTAACGAACTGCTTTTAGAGCTATTTAGGGTTGATGCGCTGTTGGATATCGAGCCGGTAGGCGAGTGGTTCAGTCCGCAAGGGGTGGAGCTCTCTTTTTTACTTTCTCAGCCGGGTTCTTATAGAGGTAAAATAAATGCGATAGGGTATGAATATACCGTAGCAGTAAAATCGGAAGTTATTATATTGGAAGATGCTCCCATTATTGCTTTGGTTTTTCGGGATAACTCGATCATTGAACGTGCACGGGCTGCCGAGCGTTATTTCGAGCAATTTAAAAAGAAATTTTTGACCAACATGTCGCATGAATTTCGTACTCCAATGAATGCAATTATCGGATTTACTGATCTGTTAAAAAGCAGTCCTTTAAGCTCATGGCAGCAGGAGTATGTTGAGATGACAAGCCGCAGCGCGTTATCCATGATGCGTAACATCGAAAATTTGCTTGAATTGACACAAGTGGAAAGTGGTAGTATCCATACCAATTTGGCCTTGTTTAATCCGTTGGAAGTATTTGAAAATTTTTCAATGCAATTTAATGATTTGGCGGTAAGCAAAGAGATCCAATTGATGTTTTTGATTGATCCGCATCTTCCTAAAACAATGATTGGGGATCAAGACAAAATTACGGCCATTATGCGTAACCTCATTCAAAACGGGATTAAATTTACCGAAGAAGAGGGACGGGTTCTTGTCGAAATTGTAATTGTAAAAGAGGAAGGCACTTTTATTGAAGTGGAATATGCGGTAAGTGATACCGGTATCGGGATTGAAAATGAACGGGTAAAAACCCTTCTTCGTCCCTTTGGTGCGGCATGGGAAAATCAACGCAAAGGGAAAGACGGATTAGGAATCGGACTTAGCCTTAGTCATAAATATATTGATATGATGCATTCACATCTTATGCTCGCATCTGAAAGTGGCAAAGGGTCACGCTTCTCGTTTCGGGTTACGCATCAGGTTAATGAAAGCGGAATATTCGAGTTTGTAGAGGGAACCCGTGCTTGTGTCTATACTCAAGATCACATTCTCTCCTCGCAGGGGGCATTGCTCCAGAAATATCTTGAGATGTTTAATGTTCAAACAAGTGCTATCCATAATCTGTTAAATACCCAGTTGCATGAATGTGATGTCCTATTTTTAGACACTCCGCATATTGCTGCATCTCAAATTCAGGCTCTGAAATCGACTTACCCGAACCTTCAAATAGTCCCAATTATGAAGCTGGATTACGGAGAAAAAGCGGATGCAGTTATCGATTTGGTGGCATCAATCGTGACTGTGCCGATTCTTCCAAGCTCTCTGCACAAAACACTGGCCGTTATTTGGAATACGATGCCTAAAGAGTATATTTCCCGAAGTCCGGAAGTGCAGAGTATTCCGTTGCAGGAAAACATTAAAATTTTGGTGGCTGAGGACAATTTGATTAATCTTAAGCTTCTTGAAACGATTTTGCTTCAACAACATTTCCGTGTTATTGCGGTTGATAACGGTCAAAAAGCAGTTGATGCCTATCTCAAAGAGCCATTTGATTTGGTACTTATGGATATTGATATGCCGATAATGGACGGTCTGATGGCGAATCGTCTTATTAAAGAGATTGATAAACGTGACGGCAGAGGATTCGTCCCGGTAATCGCTCTGACGGCACATGCATTGATTGGGGATCGCGAACGAATTGTGGCGGCAGGATTGGATGCCCATTTGGCTAAGCCGATCGATAAAAATTTCCTTTTACAGACAATTGACCGCTATCTTAAAATTGCTCAGCAAAAGCGTCAGAATAATCCTGTTTAATATTGGTTATTTATTGCATACTATACTCGCAAATGTATTATAATGCCGAATTCAAAATCCCCTGCAATCCGGGGAACTAAACAAGGATAACAATGAAGCGATATTATGCCGCTTGGGTTTTAGGTTTATTATTAAGTGCTCCAATGGCGTCAGCGGCTGTTTTAGCAACAGTGAACGGCGATGAGATTACTTCAGACGAGGTAAATAAAGTATTGATGGAGGGGACACAAGGACGTTTCGATTCTCTCCCTGCTGATAAACAAAATGAGTTGCGTCAACGAATTATTGAGGGGATGATCGCTCAAGAATTGGTATATGATGATGCGCAACGTACCGGTGTATTGGATTCAAAAGATTATAAACAAGAACTTCAAGTCCTTATGGATCGTATGAAAGTACAGCTTGCAGCTAAACTATGGGAACAAAATCAATTCGAAGCAATTAAGGTAGATCCAAAAGAGGTTAGAGCATATTATGATGCTAATCCGGATGAATTTATCGATAAAGAAAAAATCCACGCACGTCATATATTGGTAAAAACAGAGGCTGATGCCGATGCGATTATTAAAAGTATGAAAGGGCTCAGCGGAGATAAATTAAGAACAGAGTTTATCGCACAAGCCAAATCAAAATCTACGGGACCGAGTGCAGCAAAAGGGGGCGACCTTGGATACTTTCCACGGGGACAAATGGTTCCATCCTTTAATGATGCAGCCTTTGCCATGAAAGAGGGAAGTATCTCAGCTTCTCCGGTACAAAGCCAATTTGGTTATCATGTTATTTACGTAGAAGATAAAAAAGCGGCAAAAAAACTCGGATTTGACGAAGTGAAGAATTTTATTGAACAACGTTTGAAGATGGATAAATTCAAAGTATATATGGAAAAGAAAATGAACGATTTACGTTCAAAAGCAAAAATTAATTACTCAAAATAAACTACAGCATATTCCCACATTCGCGGGAATATGACTACTCCTTAGTTTCTATCAATTGCATTCAAATCATTAAACGCCGCTTTTACTCGATTCACCAATGTTTTTTGTCCATCACGAAGCCATTTACGCGGATCGTAGTATTTTTTATTCGGTTTATCTTCACCTTCAGGATTCCCGATTTGTCCTTGGAGATAATCTTTATGCTTCTCGTAATAATCTTTTACCCCTTCCCAGGTTGCCCATTGGGTATCGGTATCGATATTCATCTTAATAACGCCATAGCTGATTGCTTCGCGGATCTCTTCGAGAGTGGACCCTGAGCCACCGTGGAAGACAAAATTAACCGGTTTGTCCGATGCGGTGTTAAACTTTTGTTGGATGTATTTTTGAGAGTTGTCCAAAATGATAGGAGTTAGAACAACATTGCCGGGTTTATAAACGCCGTGAACATTTCCAAACGAGGCCGCAATGGTAAAGTTTTTGCTTACCGCCATCAGCTTTTCGTAGGCGTAAGCAACGTCTTCTGGCTGGGTGTAGAGGAGAGAATTGTCGATATTGGTATTATCTACACCGTCTTCTTCGCCACCGGTAACCCCCAGTTCGATTTCCAGTGTCATTCCGATTTTAGACATACGCTCTAGATAGCGAACACAGGTTGCCACATTTTCTTCGAGACTCTCTTCGGAAAGGTCAAGCATATGAGAACTAAACAGTGGTTTGCCGTGCACTTTGAAATAGGCTTCTCCTGCGTCTAGGAGAGCATCGATCCATGGAAGAAGAGAACGTGCGGCATGGTCGGTATGGAGTATTACCGGAAGCCCATAGGCTTCCGCCATCATGTGGACATGTATTGCTCCGCTGATCGCACCGGCAATAGCCGCTTTTTCATTTTCGTTGCTCAAACCTTTACCGGCATAATAGCTTGCACCACCGTTTGAAAATTGGATAACAACCGGAGAATTGACCAATTTTGCCGCTTCGAGAACACCGTTGATAGAGTCGGTTCCGACAACATTGACCGCGGGAAGCGCGTATCCCTCATTTTTGGCGATCTCAAAAAGTTTTTGGACATCATCACCGAATAATACACCGGGTTTCATCACTTCTAGAATGTGTTTGGACATAACTTTACCCCACAGTTAAAATAGACGATATTATACCTTTAGAGCAATAATGATAGAATTAAAAAAGATTTAATGTGGGAGTGCACCTGTTGAGACGACTAGTGATCATGGCATTATTTCCGATAACACTTCTTTTGGGCGCTTCTTTGAAGCTTCCGTATGAGACGCTCTCGGACCCTTTGCAGAAAAGTGCCAATTCGATCGAAATATTGAGCCACAAACCGATTATGAAACCCAATCAGGTTCTTCTAGGAAGTTTTTTGAGTGGAATAGAAACGACGTTGATCCAAGGTGGCGAGCTAGCTAACAGCGGTAATGTTGATACAGAGAGGTTAAACCTTTATTTAAAAGATTTAAGAGCTCTTGCTCAAAAAAAAGAGGCGATTGAAGCACTTTACCGTCAATCCCTTAGCCTTGCTATCCATGATTCGGATAAAAAAAGTTTTGAAGATCTTGTTTCCGTTCCCCTGGATCCGCTCCATTATCCTAGAATTCGTGCCGAAGTAATTGCCTTTTACCAAAAAAACTATCCTCATCATTCACTCAAAAGTGTAGAAGCATTATGTGATGAACAGGAGTTAGAAAATAAAAGTATTCAGCTTGCGATAGAGCAGGAACAAGCTTATGAAGAGCATTTGCGTATTCTAAAACGTTCTGAAGTGACGGGGGTGAAAAGAATGGCACAAATCGGTTCACGTAATAGTGTGATACTGAGTGCTGATACCAGTGCAAGCGGTGGAGTTGAATTTGAAGCAGAGAATCTTAATCCCTATACGGTAACACTGAGTGTCGATTTTGAATCTCTTACCAATCTGAAGTCCGAAACGAAACTTCCTTTATACGTAGAAATAGCAGGACGAAGCAAAAAGAAAATTTTGGAACTTACCCGAATTGATCCTAGAGGAATGAGTGATTATCGTTCTTCGTATGGCTGGGTACGTGGTTCAGCGTTTGCGAGACATAATGATGATTACTTGTATGCACTTCCTTTTGCCCGGGGATCAAATGTATGCGTCTCACAAGGGTATCACGGCGAAACGTCACACAAAGGGTTGTCTGCATACGCGATTGATTTTCCGGTTCCTGTTGGAACTCCTATTTATGCCGCAAGAGAGGGAACGGTCGTGGGCGCTGAGGGATCAAGCAATCAAGGGGGAAGCAGTCCTGAATACCGAAAATTTGCTAATTACGTCATACTTGAACACAGCGATGGGACGATGGGAAACTATTACCATCTAAGACAGGGGGGGGCAGTTGTAAGAATTGGAGAGAAGATTAGTAAAGGACAGCTGATCGCTTACTCAGGCAATACCGGTTATAGCAGTGGTCCACATCTCCACTTCAGTGTTAGTAAGGTGGATCCCGTGACAATGCGACGACCGATGAATCTACCCGTTAAAATACAAACTGCGACACAAATTGTGACTTTGCCTCACAAAGGGGATCAATATACGGTACAATAATTCTATTGATTTTTACTAAAAGGTCGTTCATGTTTGACACTGTCAGATCTAAGATTATTTTTTCTACGTTACTCTTTAGTTTTATGGGCCTTGGCGCTATTTATTGGTATCTTACTTCCACCTTTCACAATTTTTCAAATGATACGGCAAAACGTTCATTGACCATGTTGAGCCAATCGATTTTTCAGACCTTATCCGGGAGTATGTTGGCAGGTGATCCCAAAGTGGTTGCTGAAGCGATAGGACATGCCCAGGAAATTGAAGGCATTGAAAAATTAAAGATTCAAAAATCACAACAAGTGATTGATTTATTCGGCTTAGATGAAAAATTTAGCGATGAGCCGATGGTTCAAGAGGTCTTTAAAACCAAAGAGGCAAAAGTACTGGAACATACCGATGGAACTCATACGATACGGCTGTTGCAACCTCTTGTGGCTGAAGAACGATGTACTGCGTGTCATACCAATGTTCACGTTGGACAAGCAATAGGAGTTATGGATTTAACAATTTCACTCGAAAAAAATGATGCGGCAATTGGAAAAACACAGACTGTTTTACTCATCGCGTTAAGTGTTGTTGTCATAATATTTGTATCCGTATTAAATATTTTCTTTGGCAAAGAGGTATTAGGTCCGTTAGATGGATTACGAACCCGTATTGGTGCTTTAGTAAGCGGCGATAAAGATTTAACCAAACGTCTTGAAGTGGTAAAAAAAGATGAATTTTCACAAGCTGCTGTGGCCGTTAATAATTTTGTTTCGATGGTACAAGAAACGGTCAATCAAGTTAAAGAGCTTGGTACGCAAAATAACACGATTGCAACCACTATTACGGAAGCAACCCGTAATATTTCAAAAGGGGTAGAACAAGAGCGGCTCATCGTAGAAGCGACAACGGAAAAAAGCCATTCCATAAAAGAAATTTTATCGGGAGCCATTTCCATTTCTGAACAAACTCAGAAAAATGTTGCAAATGCAAACAAAGAGTTACTAACGGCCAAAGATGCCCTTTCACGCTTGGTGGGAGAAGTGGATGGATACATTGAAACAGAGCATGATATGGCATCCCAACTCATCGCATTGCGAAATGATGCCGATCAGGTCAAAAATGTTTTAGGTGTGATCAAGGATATTGCCGACCAAACAAACCTTCTTGCTCTTAATGCTGCTATCGAAGCTGCACGTGCAGGGGAACACGGTCGCGGATTTGCAGTTGTTGCTGATGAAGTTCGTAAATTAGCTGAGCGAACTCAGAAAAGTTTGACGGAAATTGAAATAAATGTTGGTACGATCGTTCAATCGATCAATGACGTAAGTGATAAAATGGGTGATAATGCAAAAAACATGAATGAATTGACCCAAATTTCTAATGAGGTGGAAGAGAAAATATCCGCAACCTCCGCAGAGATGGAGCGTTCTGTCTCCGTGGCGCAGCGATCGTATAATGATTCGGTCGAAGTAGTCGGGCATATTGAATGGATTATAGAAAAAATTTCTCAAATTAACCAAGTTTCTGAATCGAATAAAAAAAGTGTTGAGCAAATACAAAATGACTCCGCACAGCTGCTTGAGGTAGCACACTCTTTGCAATCCAGAATTAATGAGTTTAAAAGCTAAATACACCGATCCATACTGCATCGTCACTGGTTGATAGGACTTGGTGGCGAGTATGGCGTGCTAGGAAAACAGAATCTCCTTCTTTTAGGGCATGCTTAACTCCTTGGATCTCCATAGTAGCGCTTCCTCGGACCAAAACTACCCATTCATCCTCATTTTGATCATATATTACTCCTGCAACGCTGAGCCGAGAACGAATAGCTTCGATTTTCAGGGTTGGGGTTTGGTGAAGGAGCAAAAAGGTTTCTTTTCCTCTTTCGGGTTCTTCTATCTCATAAATATTCATGGGGACACTCCTAAGTTTATGCGTGATATGATTGCACCATTATATGATTGTAAAAGTGTAGTGTTCATGAAAAATATTGTACTTATTGGATTTATGGGTGTAGGCAAAGGCTCTGTTGCCCGTGAAATGGTTAAAAGATCCCGGTTGGTTTCTCTGGATACGGATGATATTATCGAGAGTATGGAAAATCGGAAGATTAAAAATATTTTTGCCGAAGAGAGTGAGGAATACTTTCGAGAGTTGGAGCGTAAAGTAGCACGTTGGCTTCAAAAGAAGGTAGAGGGGACCCTTATCTCTACCGGAGGCGGTTTTTTTAAAGTTCCAAATTTGAAAAAAATCGGAACGGTAGTTTTGCTTAATGCCCCTTTTGAGGTCATTTACAATCGAATTTTAGAACATCCTGACTCAGGGAAAAAATTGCGGAAGCGTCCCTTGTTTCAAGATATTGAACGGGCACGTGCACTTTATGAAGAGAGGCTCCCTTTGTATCTTAAAGTAGCCGATATCGTAATTGATGTTAGCGATAAAGAGTTGGTTACTATTGCACGGGAAATTTTAAAAAAGGTTAAAAAATGAAAAAAATTCTTTTATCTTTACTTATTATTGCATTTTCTCTTAATGCAGCTGTTATAAAATGGGAAAAAGAGTATGCAAGTGCACTCAAGCAGTCTAAAAGCTCTACTAAACCTATGATGTTTATTATTTCAAATCACAATTGTCATTTTTGTATCCAGTTTGAAAATACGACGTTAAAAGATCCCAAAGTGATTCAAAAATTGAATGCTGATTTTGTCAGTACTATTGTATATGTTGATGAAAATCCTCTTTATCCGCAGCAATTATTTGTCGGAGGGACTCCGGGAACATGGTTTTTGAAAAGTGATGGAGAACCAATGTTTGAGCCGGTGATGGGGGCAGTGGATGCCGAAACATTTTTAAAAGCGCTTGATATAGTCAAAAAAGAGTATGCAAAAAATACTTCCAAAAAATAATTGAAGGAAAATTATGACACTCATTCACAGTACTGATACCCATTTCTCTGAGGTTTTTGCAGAACTTTTAGGGCGGGGGAAAATGGATATGGAACATGTTTCCTTGATCGTAAAGGGGCTTATGGATGATATTCGAACTGAGGATGATGCGGCATTGCTTCGTCATATAACCAAATTTGACCGATGGACCCCCTCATGCGGTGCCGATTTACGAATTGATACGGCAGATATGAAACATGCGTATGAAGCCTTAAATCCGACACTTAGAGCAGCACTCCATTTGGCATACGATCGTATCCGTTCATATCACGAAAAACAGTTGCCGAAAAGTTGGTTTGATACGGAAGCTAATGGAACCATCATGGGACAGAAAGTGACTCCGGTAGATCGTGCCGGGCTTTATATCCCTGGTGGAAAAGCGGCGTATCCAAGTTCGTTGCTGATGAATGTTATCCCAGCACAAGTTGCAGGGGTAGAGCATATCGTAGTCACCACTCCTACTCCTGATAATGAACCGAATGAGCTTCTTTTGGCTGCATGTCATTTATGTGGAGTTACGGAAGTATTTAAAGTCGGCGGTGCAAGTGCAATTGCAGCGATGGCATACGGGACGGCAACGATTCCTAAGGTAGATGTTATCACGGGACCGGGAAATATTTTCGTAGCTACGGCTAAAAAAATGGTATTCGGAGAAGTGAATATCGATATGATCGCAGGACCGAGCGAAATCGGTGTATTGGCAGATGATTCGGCTAATCCGGTACATATCGCGATTGATTTGCTCTCCCAAGCAGAGCATGACGAGATGGCAAGTTCGATTTTGATTACACCGTCTCAAAAATTTGCGGATGCATGTGCCATTGAGATCGAAAACTGGCTGAAAAAACTTCCTCGTGAAGAGATTGCCCGAAAATCCATTAATGAACGTGCTGCGATCATTGTCACAAAATCGATGGAAGAAGCAGTAAAGCTCATGAATGAGATAGCACCGGAACACTTGGAAGTAGCAACGGATAACCCATTTGCACTGCTCCCTTCCATTAAACATGCCGGAGCTATTTTCTTGGGTCACTATACACCTGAAGCGATCGGAGATTATGTAGCAGGCCCCAATCATACACTTCCTACCGGCGGAACTGCAAAGTTTTATTCCCCACTCGGAGTAGAAAATTTTATGAAAAAATCCTCTATTATCTCTTTTTCGCGTCAAGCGATCAATGAAATCGGTGAAGCGTGCGCTCTGATTGCACATACCGAAGGACTTGGCGCACATGAAGCATCCGTGAGATGCCGTTTAGATATCTAGTATTTTTTTCTTCTTTAGCCCCATTTTCCCTTCGGGGAATGTTTTCAAATCGTTACATATCAAAAAGTTATAGCAAAAAAGCTCAATCATTTAGTATTCGTTAACCCAATTTTAGTTACTATCGATCCAGCAGAAATGCCGTTAAATGCCTGTGATCACGGCATCAAATAAAGGTTATTCGTATCAGTTATGATAAGGGAAGCCTATCGTGAATCAGGAATCAAGGAGAATATATGCAATTGGGTTTCTTGGTAGACCTTCATCTCTGCATGGGATGTAAGGGCTGTGAGATTGCGTGTAAAGTGGAAAATGAGGTTCCGCTTAGTACATGGCGTCTTCGCGTAAAATATGTTGATGTAGGGTCATTCCCTGAAACAAAACGGACGTTTACTCCGCTTCGTTGTAACCACTGTGCTAATGCACCGTGTGAACGCATCTGTCCGGTCAGTGCATTGCACTATCTTGAAAACGGTATTGTAAATATCGATAAAGAGCGTTGTATCGGATGCGCAGGATGTATTATGGCTTGTCCGTACGGTGCTATTTACATCGATCCGCAAACACAAACGGCGGATAAATGTACCTATTGTGCCCATCGTGTTGCGAGTTCTATGATGCCATCGTGTGTTGTAGCGTGTCCGGTAGAAGCGAATATTTTTGGTGATTTGGATGATCCAACTTCTAACATCAGCAAATACATCCAACAGCGTCAAGGGGATGTTCAAGTCCGTAAGCCTGAAAAAGGGACGGATCCGCATCATTTCTACGTTGGTGGAGGCAATGTTCAACTTAATCCGTTGGCTTCATTTAGAGGTGAGGGTCATAATCTCTTTAACAAGTTAACACATCTCCCAGTAGGAGGGCACCACTAATGATGCACGAAACAATTGCGGCAACGAATGCAGTAGTAGTCCTCGATGTTGCCCTTCCGGGAATCGTATGGGGTTGGATTATTACCATGAATATGTGGGCGAAAAGTGTGGGGACGGGGATTATTTTCTTGGCCTTTTTTCTTTTGAAAAAATACCCTGAACAAACCGGTTTTATCCGCCTTCCTGTGGTAGCGGTTTCTATCGTATTTATCCACCTTTTCTTGTTTTTCACAGTTATTGATTTACATCAGATGTTCCGCTTCTGGCATATTTTCTTTTACCCTCATCTGACATCGGCGATTACGATCGGTGCATGGATGGCAACCGGTTTCGTCGGCTTGCTTTTCGGTATGGCGTATGCGATTTATATGAAAAAAGACGAAGCGTTATATGATAAATTATTAGGATGGACCGTATTGTTGGCCATCCCGGTAACCTTATATACTGCAGGGCTTATGGCGGAGTCAACTGCTCGTGAGCTATGGCAAATGCCGACTGAGTCGGCACAAATGATTTTGGCTGCATTGTTGGCCGGATCAGCTGCTATGATTTTGCTCGGTGGAAACAAATTCTCCGACGCGGTTAAAAAAGACCTTGGAATTATTTTGGGATTGAGCGCTTTTGCGGCATTTATTCTCTATATGTCCGAGCTCATTTTCGGCGGAATGAAAGCTGAAGAGGTTGGGGCTACTTTAGAATTTATCAAAGGCGGTGAATACACCGTAATGTTCTGGATCGGTCAGGTGATGGCATTTTTGGCTCCGATGGCATTGATATGGATGAGCCTTAAAAATAAATCGTATTATCTATTGAAAATTGCAGCGGTCAGTGCATTGATCGGTTTATGGGTAGCCAAACACGTTTGGTTGGTTATTCCACAATTGTTAAACATGAGCTAAGAGGGTGAATATGATGTATTTAGAAAGCAGAAGAACATTTTTAAAAGGCGCCGCATTTACCGTAGCCGGCGCTGCAATTGCTAAAGGCGTCTTTACGAGTGATGCTGTGGCAGAATCAGTTGAAAAGAGCAAATTTACGAATACCCCTGATACGCTCTCATTCTATCCTCCGCTCGATCAATGGGATAATTTCCAAGAGCTTGATGGTACGGATTGGAAACGAGGTGGTATCGGTCGTCACGGTGTACGAAGCGAAGAGAATCCGGATGGTATCTTGGTTCATGATTATATGGTTATTCCAACAGCGTGTTCAAACTGTGAAGCATCGTGTGGCTTGACGGCATGGGTTGATAAAAAAACCTTAACGGTTCGCAAGTATATGGGTAACCCATTGCATCCGGGTTCACGTGGTCGTAACTGTGCCAAAGGGTATGCGGTACAATCGCAAATGTACGATCCAGACCGTATTCCATTTCCATTGAAACGTGCACCTGGGTCAAAACGTGGTGAGGGTAAATGGATCCGTACAACATGGGATGAGGCAATGACCACCATTGGTAAAAAGATGGGTGATACGATTCGAAAAGGGGATGAACTTTCCCGTAAGTCGGTTATGTATCATGTCGGTCGTCCGAATGAAAATGGATTTGTCCCTAAAATTTGGGAAAGTTTGGGATTGGATTCGTACAATTCTCATACCAATATATGTTCGGCAAATGGGCGTACCCCTACGATTCATTTTGTAAATGATGATCGTACCAGTCCGGACTGGGGAAATGCAAAACTCATTTTCCTAAACTCATCACATGCGGCTGATGCAGGACACTATTTCGCACAAGCGGCGGCGTACATTGCAGATGCTCGTAAGAAGGGTGCAAAAATGGTCGTTATGGACCCGCGTCTTTCAAACTCTGCGGGTATCGCTGATCTATGGCTGGCTCCGTGGCCTGGAACCGAATCGGTTATTTACCTCTATTTAGCAAGTCGTATTTTAAATGACAATTTAGTCAATAAAGCATTTGTTAAACGTTGGTTTAACTGGGATACTTTGATGAACGACAGCGATTATCTCAATTTTATGGTTCAGAAAGGATTTATAGCAAAAGTTCCGGAAGGACGTAATTTTGAGAGTTATCTAGAGCTATTAAAAGAGATGTATTCTCCGTATACCCTTGAATTTGCTGAAAAAGAGACTCACATTCCTGCCTATAAACTTGAAAAACTCTATGAGATGTTCATTTGGGCAGAAGATGCAATTTCAACGTACGTTTGGCGTGCAACAGCCGCAGGTAACCGTGGTGGTTGGATGGCCGGTAAATCGGTATTCTTTGTAACCGGTTTGCGCGGTGCAATCGGAAATGTCGGAGGAACTGGTTTTTATCATTCACACGATATCTCAGTTGGCGGAAAAGGGGGAAGCTCTACTATCGGTCAAGGTAAGTCGGGCGCAGATGTACCAGCGGTTAAAGCATGGAATGAGCTAACATGGCCTCCTGAATGGCCTATTTCTACCTATGAAATGTCATTTTTGCTACCTCACCTCCTGAGTGATACCGAGTGGCAGAAAAAATGGAATGATCGCGGATTACAAGTGCCAAGTAAATTGGCAGTCTATGCTCCTCGTATGTACAATCCGGTGTGGATTAATCCAGACGGTTTCCGATGGATTGAAGTGCTTAAAGATGAGTCTAAAATGGAGCTTACCTTTAACCTCTCTCCTGTATGGTCAGAGACAAACTGGTATATGGACTATGTTCTTCCTGTCGGACTTGCAGGTGAACGCCATGATCAGCACTCAGAAGCGACCATTCCGGCACGATGGACAACATTCCGTCAGCCGGTATTGCGTGTAGCACTAGAAAAATCGGGCTGGAAACCGAAAAATCCTAACCGTGCAACGCTTGAAGCACATGTTAAAGCAGGGCTTGGTGAAGTATGGGAAGAGAATGAGTTCTGGTTCCAACTCTGTACCGATTACATCGATCCGGATGGAAGTCTCAACATCAAAAAAATGTGGGAAAGTAAACGTCACCCTGGGAAAGCGGTTACCATTGCAGAATGGTACGATGCAGCATTTGGTGATAACTTGCCGAGACTTCACGAAACGGTTATGAATGATGAACGTTACACAAAAGAAGAGTTTCCGGTCTACGCTTATATGCGCGATCATGGGGTATGGCTCGAAGAAGATAAAATCTATAACGTACAAGAGCGTGAACTAGAAATGGAAGATGGCAAAGTCATTTCTTATGAACACAAATTCGATGCAGCAAGTATGAGCGTCGACAGTTCAGGGATTATCAGCGCCAATGATGAGAAAGGTAAATCGAAAAAAATTGGTATCCAAATCGATGGTAAAAAAGTACAAGGATTTACGACTCCTACGCGAAAACTTGATGTTTATACTCAATGGGTAGCCAAAGATTGGAAGTGGCCGGAATATGCAATGCCGATCTACCCACGTAATGATAAAGAAAAGGAAGAGATGGTTCATATCCTTTCTCATGTCAACCACTCTTATATGAAAGAGGCAAACTCGTTTGCGCTCAATACGGTTTTCCGTTTACCGTATAACATTCATACCCGTTCGGCGAACTCCAAACACCTTATGGAAATCAGTCAAAATCATGATCCGATTTGGATCAGTACCGGAGATGCAAAACGTCTTGGATTTAAACGCGGGGATGCAATCCGTGTTAGAATCGTCGATACGGTATCAGGGTTAGAGAGCGGACATTTTGTTGCGATGGCAGTTCCAACCGAGGGGGTCCTTCCGGGAACCCTCGCGTGTTCACACCACGGCGGACGCTGGAAATTGACCAACCATGTAACCATTCCTAATGGTGTGACCGATGGAAAAGTAGTACCGGGTGTTGCACCGCGTGATTTGAGCAACAAAGAGTTCCTTAAAGAATCCCCTGCTAATGTCGGTAAAGAGGGCGCTCAAACCATTATTGATGATTATGATGGCACTACGGGAATCAATAGTTTCGGTGTGCCGGTCGCTGAGATTCAAATGGACGGAAAACAGGCAAAACTAAAATACGTTGAGGGAATTCACGGATTTAAAGCAAAACGCTTTGCTGAATACAACCGTGACTCTGAAAATGTATGGTGGGATGGACTAAGCGGTTCATGGCAAAATGCCGTAGCGGCTCCGCATCCGGATCCGGTATCGGGTATGCACTGTTGGCACCATAAAGTACTTTTGGAGCCGGCACAACCGGGTGATAAAATCGGGGATATTTTTGTAAACTACGACAATAATATGAAAGTATATCAAGCGTGGAGAGATAAACTTTCACGTGGTTTGGATTCTAATTCTAAACTTCGACGTCCTCGCCACATCTTCCGTCCATGGGTTAAACTGGATCCAGCGTCGTATGATGTGAATATTAAAGCTTAAATATCTATCTTCTCCCTTCTCTTATAGGGACTTCATAAAGGGCTTTTCAGCCCTTTTAGCTACAATCTAATACTTAATTAAAAGGCCTAAACGTTATGGATGAGATCATTGCACGAAGCAATATTTATGCACTTCTTTCTCGAATATTACTCCAAGAGTTGGACAGTGAGATACTCGATACCCTAAAAAGTGATCCTGCGGTATTGGAGTTTTTACCTCATTGGAATACGTGGGAACAGCGTACAAAGCTTACGAATACACAGCTTTTGGAAGAATATTTAAATCCTGATTTTACGAATCTTTCCTTGTTGCACTTAGTGCCGTATGAGACATTCTATACCCGAAGTGATCAAATGATCGAAACCGGAGGGGCTAACCCTGTAACCGATATATACAGTGCGTATGACTTTATTGTCGATTACGAGGTCGCTCGTGTTGTCTCTTCGGATCACATCGGAATTGAATTGGAATTTATGCACCATTTGTGTGAAGCACAAAAAAAAGCATTGTCTGAACATGATGATGAAGCGGTGAATGAGTTTAAAAAAGTTCAACACCATTTTTTAAACACCCATTTACTACGTTGGGCTCCCATGTATTTGATTAATATGAAATATGAATCGCGTACCCCTCTTTACTATGATGTTGCGGAGATGACATTAGAGTTTATTTTGAGTGATCACGAATTATTAAGCAGCGGGTTATAAGAAGTATATGGGACTCTTGAACTTTTCTCCTGCACGATGTGTTCGTGCATTGAGCATTAATTCAATCTGTACGCTTTGCGTCGATATCTGTCCTACTGCGGCAATCATCCTCAGCGAGCGACTCCCGTCTCTTAATCAAGTCCAATGTGTAGGGTGCGGTGGATGCAGTGCCGTATGTCCTACCGAAGCGTTGGCAATGGATGACTTTAATCCGACCGATTTTTTCTTTGCTTTCATCAATGATGAATCCAATCTCCTTTCGTGCCAAAAAAATCTCCCGTGTTTGGCTGCATTGGGGAGTGAGCAGTTAATAGCACTGTGCGGCATGAAAAAAGGGCTAACGATGGATATAGGTCATTGTGCCCAATGCGAAATCGGCGAAAAGATTCTTAGCGATCTTGTCCCTAGGGTAGAGAATGTTAATTATGCACTTGAAGCGATTGATTCACCTTCATACGTTGAGATGGCAGAGGTGAATTTTAGAGAGGATGAGGGCGAGGAAGTCGAACACAATCGGAGAGATTTTTTTAAAACTTTTCATCTGAAAAAGATAGGGGCCTATAAAGCCAATTTTGAACGTGAAGTGCAGCTTTCTACCGATGAGTTTATTTCTCATACGACCGATAGCACTCATACGCAGGCATTGCGAACCAAGAAAATAACGGATCGTCGAAAACTCTTCTTTACGGCATTGAAGCGGCTGGAGAAACCCTCTTTTTATCATGTTGTTGAAGGAGAAAAAATCGGTTTTACCTCTCAAAAACTCTTTGATGAATCAAAATGCACCGCTTGCGAAATGTGCTATCGCATTTGTCCTACCGGAGCACTTACCTCCGATATGCGAAATTCTAAAATCGATTTCGACCCATTTTTATGTGTCAAATGCCATCTGTGCCATGATGTATGTGAGAGTGATGCCATCACCCTTTCCCCATCGTACAATTTAAAAGAGTGGTTTGAACCTATCGTTCACAATTTGGTAACCTATTCTTTACGTCGGTGCAATGAGTGTGATACCCTTTTCAGTTCGGTTGGCGGCGATAAAATATGTCGTAGATGCCGTTTGGAAGAGGAAGAAGCTTTGGAATTGTGGGGATTAAATTCATGAATCAAAATAATCAAATTACAGCGGAGACGAAACTGTACGGTTTTATTGCTCAAGAAGCACACAGCAACCGTTTTTCGGTTACGGTTAATAAATTGTTTAAAGAAAACAGTATTAATGCTATGGTAATACCGATGAATATTCGCTCAGATGATATTGCATTTACGATTTCGCAAATGCGCAGCTCTAAACTGAACGGTGCACTTATATCGAGCGAATATCAAGAGAGTGCCTTTGCTTTAATCGATAGTGCTTCTGATGCGGTACGGGAGCAAGGTGTATGTGATTGTATTTTCATTGAAGAGGGGCTATTGTACGGTGACTTAATAATGCCTCGTGCTCTGGAAAAGTTTGCAGAACGAGATGATTTCCAAGATGACATTGCCCTTAGAGCAATGTGCCACTATTTTTATGAACTAATAACAGGAGAAGATGATGATAAAAAAAGATGATTTTAGCGATTTAAGAGCCGAATTTGATGAGTTTGTCCGAACTAAGTGTGACACTGGGACATGTGAAACAACAGAGGAAGAAGATTCAGGCGATGAGCCGATACCAGGATTTGTGGATGAACTTTCCGATAAATTGCTAGCTCCGTATCATTGCGGTGCTTATCTTTCCCGTTTGGATATCAAGCGTATTGCAGAAGCTATTGATGAGTCCCTCCCAATCAAAGAGCGAAAAAGGATGATTAAGGCACTGTTCCGCCATACCGTAAAACGCGATTATTTACGTCGTGCTTTTGATGAAATCGGACGTCATTTTGGTGGGCGTATTCTGATCTACCAAGAGCTGTCTGAAGCATTTCCGGCATCCAAAGAGATATTTGATGAGAATATCGTTAAAATAAAAAAGACTCAAAAAATATTAGATCAAATAATCGAAGATTTCGAAGAAATTGATCCTACTGACGAGCCTATGATGATGTAAAAAGGGGTAGTAAGTGACATTAAAAGCTCGTTCCCAACTCTTAATCGCGATCATTGTTACTGCTGTTTCTGTAGTAATGACGTCATATCATATTTCGAGTCAACGAAGCCATGCTGCAGAGAGAAGTGAGCGTTCTGCGCATAATGTGAAGCTGTCATTTAACTCTATTGTCAAGGATGTAGAGCATTTTTATGCTTTTCGCTCCTTTATAACTATGCGAGAAGCCGGTGTCTTAGCAGCTGTTAAGAACCGTGATACAGAAAGACTTTATAGATTAGTTCTCCCTCGCTATAAAGCACTCCGTGAAGAGAATCCTTACCTTATCATCATGCAATTTCATGCACCGGATGGTCAATCTATTTTGCGAATGCATCGGAAAAATCAGTTTGGCGATAATATTGCCCTGCGTCGTGCTATGTTGCGTGAAATTCACCGCACTCATAAGATGGTAAGTGGATTCGAGGGGGGAATTGAAGGCGTTGCTTATCGTGTCGTTATACCGATATTGGAAAAGGGTACCTATGTAGGAGCTTTGGAATTTGGGGTGGATACGGATTATTTTATTCATAAAATTAAAGAAGCTTCCGGTTCAGACGGTATATTGATGATTCATGAAAATTTTTTAGGGGCAGTTGATAAAAATACGTATAAAGACGGATTCTGGAAGTATCGGTACACTTCTAATCATTTGACACAGCGTGGGCTTATGGCACAGTATGCACAGAATAATCCGATGTTGGAACAGCGTAATATGCACTATCGCGGAAAAGATTACGAGATAACCCCTATCTTTCTAAAAGATAGGCAGGGGCATAATGCAGGAGTGATTTTCTCTATAAATGATATAACGGGAGGGTATGAAAATACGCTTCAAATGATCTTTGAGAGCTTTATTATTACCGTGCTGATGATAAGTTTCATCTTTGGACTGTTTGAGTACGGTTTTGCACATTTATTTCAAAAATTAAACCTTCAAGAACGATATATTCATACAATTCTTGATTCGCAGAAAAATATTGTTGTAGTTACGGACGGAGTGGCTATTATCTACGCCAATCAGGCATTTTTTCACTATTTTGGATATTCAAGTTTAGACGCGTTTCGGCACGACCATGCCTGTATTTGTGAATATTTTGAAACCGGTGAGTCGGATGAATATGTGCTGAGTGAAATGGATGGGGTATTGTGGACAGATTATTTAATACGTTACAACACCCAAGAGCATAAAGTTAAAATGAGCAGGCTGGGTAAAACCTCTATTTTTACCGTTCATTCACAAAAAATGGAGTATCAGGATCAAATCCGTCATGTTGTGGTATTTACCGATATTACAAAGCTTAATGAACTCGCTACGCAAGATCCACTGACTCATGTTGCGAATCGTTTTCAGTTTGACAAGGTTCTGGAACACTCTATTCGCCTCGCAACCCGTTATGGACGACCCCTATCAATGATATTAATTGACATTGACCATTTTAAACAAGTGAATGACCAATACGGTCATTTGGTCGGAGACGAAGTATTAAAACAAATAGCGGCATTATTGAGTCAAAATATTCGTAAAAGTGATAGTGTAGCGCGGTGGGGTGGAGAAGAGTTTGTGGTTTTACTTCCTGATAGTACCCTAGCATCGGCAGTAACGCTGGCAGAGGCATTACGTACACGGATAGAGTCGGATAGCTTTACTCCGGTAGAGCGGATTACGTGCTCCATTGGAGCAGTACAATGGAGTGTTGAAGACAGTCCCGATGCTTTATTGCGTCGCGTTGATACAAAGTTGTATGAGGCAAAAGAGAGCGGACGAAATCGAGTTGTTAGTTAATAAGACCCGATTTTAACACCAATTGCCACAAAATTGCCGAGGTTATTCCGGCAGCAAATCCTGCAATAATATCATCTCCCATAACCCCTAAGCCCCCTTTGGCTTCACGATCTATCCGACCGATTATAGAGGGCTTTTTGATATCATAAAGTCTAAAAAAGAGGAAACTCAGGGCAAGTTGTAATGCGATACCGTTGGTCCAAACACCAAGATCCGCTACACTAAAAAGGATCCCCGGTGCGATTGAGAGGGCGAACCACATTCCGACTAATTCGTCGATAACGATTTGTTTGTCATCATGGCTGTGCGTTTGGGCTTCATAAATATTGATTTGTTTAATGGCAACTAGGGTGATAAACAAAGCGGCTAGAAAAAGAGTTTGGGGACCTAAGAAAATCAAGATTGCAACCCCGATCGGTAAAGAGACGAGGGTTCCCATTGTTCCGGGTGCTTTTGGAGAGAGGCCGCTATAGCCTACGGTCAGAAAAAATGATCGAAGATTCATAGTATGTCCTTATGTGAGAGAGGTTGTTTGGTACAGTCGCATCAGTTCCACGTAAAAATCTTTTTCGCTGTGCTCTTCAAGCAGACCGTTGACGGGCATAATGTCATAATAGAGTTTAGCCAAATTTTTAAAGCGCTTAGGGTAAAGAGCCGCTACGATCATTGCAGAGATCTCCTTACGTACTAGAACCGCAGGGGGGAGAAGGCCTTGTTGCATTAATTCTAAAATAGATTCTGCATGATACGAAATGTGGTGGTGATGACCATGAGGGCAGGTCTGAACACTTACAAGGGTTTTGCACTGATTGCAATAGACATATTCACTTGCGATCCCCACTTCGATATCAATGCCGATAAGTCGGTCAATAATGGATTTATTCGCATTTCGATCATAATACATTCCGATGCCGGCATGATTTTGTCCGATCATTAACCGATCGCATCCGTAATTTTTTGCAACGATGGCATCGAGGATAACTTCATTGCTACCGGCAAATATATAGCTGCTCTCCAAGGGGACAATTACAACACGACTGCGCGGAAGATAGTTTTCGACAAAAAAGTTGAGAGTTTGGTGACGCAGTTCATAGGTTAGGTTGGCATTATTGTAGGGTTTAAGGAGAAAAATTACGATGAGGTCGGTACGTTCCAAACTTTGTCGAATCAGTCGCTCATGGGCACGATGCAGAGGATTGGCTGCCATAAAAAGGGCAGTGGTATGTTGTGCTCCAACTTGCTCTTTGGCTTGGCGTATGGTGGAGCGAATCGTTTCAACGGGAGAAAGATCAATGGTATAAGAACCACAAATCGCATATTTTCCTAGCCGTTTATGAGTTGCATTGACTCCCGGATGAGAGAGATCTTCGGTACCGTAGATTTGTCGAAGACGTTCATGAGGATTGATTTTATACACTTCATCAACACACAGCTTACCAACAACGATGTTATCACTCACTAAATCTAAGATTTCCCCTTTTTTTGCACTCGTTAAAATGGTTTCATTGATCTTTCCACTGGGGGAGAGGATAAGGGGAAAAGGGAATGTTTTACCATTAAACATGCCGCTATTGAGGACTTCTTTACTTTGAGCTTCATTCATAAGCTCGGTAACGGGATGGAGCATCCCTGATTTAAGAAGTGCAAGTGCCGATACCGCTTCTTGATCTATAAAGAGGGCTCTATTTTTTCTTGACGATGCCATATTTCTTTCTCTTTTCCCATAGGCTTTTACGCGAGATTCCCAATTTTTTCGAGAGTTCAGTGTCGGGGAACCGGTTTTGAAAATGGAGCATGATGTATTTGACATACTCTTCAATGGGCAATATTTCCCCTTGATCAAAGAGGTTGTTATCACTTTCGATCTCAATTACCCGATAAGGGGGATTATCGATAGGATCCGTGCCCGATATGATGCAGGACCGGTCTTGGATTAGATCATAAAATCCTTTGTGCTCACTTTTTTTCAAATTTTGAAAATCGGTGATATAAAGTACTGAATCATTTCCAAGGGCTGCAATGTCACTGAACGCTTTGGCAGAGCTCAGTGAGATAAAGTGGATTGTTTTATCATGATGGGCGGCATAACGAAATGCAAATGCATCGGCGTATTTTTGATAACTGCTGCAAATAAAGAGAGGGAGCTCGGTTTTATCCATATCTTCATCTACATTAATCGAATTGAAGGTGTGGGCAAGGTAGCGCTCATAGGTTTGGTTTTGGCGGCGAAGTCGTTCATGATTTTGGAAATGTTGGATTTTACGAATTAACTCTTCGATCATGAACGGCTTTAGGATGTAGTCTTTAGCTCCGGCGGCAAGTGGCTTGGAAACGGTATCGTTACTGATATAACTGACCATTAAGATGACAACTTCGTTTTTATAAGCTTCAATAACGGGATAGATATCTTGACCGCTGATGTTGGTAGAGAGTAATACAACATCGTAAGGAATCCCGCGTAGTCCCTCTTTGGTCGAACTACTGATATCACAGTTGTGGCTTAAATCGCTTAGCTTGGAAGCGATGCTTTGTGCGAGATAGATCTCGTTTTCGATAATGAGTATGTTCATCCGTTTTTCCAATCAAAATAGTGTACTGACGCTGTCGCGATTACTCCGACACCCTCTTTACGCCCGATAAAACCAAGGTGTTCTGTCGTGGTTGCCTTGACATTGATGCGAGTAAGGGGAAGATGCAGTAGGGTACTGAGAACATGGCGCATTTGTTCTTTATAGGAGGATATTTTCGGAGCTTGGGCGATAATGGTGATGTCGGCATGTGCAACAACAAATCCAAATTGGTGCAATTGTAAGACACATCGACGCAAAAGTTCTTTCGAATCAATATTTTTATAATTACTGTCGGTATCGGGGAAAAGCATCCCGATATCACCTAAACAGGCTGCACCCAGCAGTGCGTCAATGAGAGCATGAATTGCAACATCACCGTCACTGTGGGCTTTAAAGCCGACAGGGCTTTCGATCTCTACTCCACCCAAAACCATCGGTTTTCCCTCTTCAAAAGGGTGCACGTCAAATCCGTTTCCGGTAAAGAGCATGGTTGATGGGGGAATGAGACACTCTAGTGCGGCGATATCGGAAGTTTGAGTGAGCTTATCGGCGCGTCCATCCCCATCGATAAAAAAGCGTGTTCCGCCAAATGCGACAATCGCGCTGCTTTCATCCGTAAACTCTTGGGTTGTTTCGAGGGAGCGTACTAAAACTTCGGTTCGAGAGAGTTGCGGCGTTTGAATTCGTCTGACCATCGCTCGGTCAATGGTTTCATCATTATAGACAACCGTATCATGCAAACCCAGTGCGGGAACAATACAGTCAGCATCGTTTTTATGAGCAATGAGGCGATCAATAAGAGAAGGGTCAATACAGGCCCGAGCGACATCGCTGACCATAACGTACGGGGTAGTTACGTGCTTAAGTGCATTTTTTAACGATTGCTGTCGCGTCTCACCGCCACAGATGATCGTGAATGCACTCATCATTCGAAAAAATGGAACTTCATCCGGGTGTGCAACGACAATAATATTGGCATGAGGGAGGTGGGTTTTGATACGGTTAGTAACATAAAACCATAAAGGATCATGCCCAATACGAAGCCATTGTTTTTTGACAGGGACTTTAAAACGGCTGGAGTTGCCCGCAGCGAGTAAAATAAGTGTCAAATCAGACAAATTGTATCCTATTTTGAAAACTGTTACGAAATTATACACTTAAAAAGCTTTTTTTTATCTTTTTTGTGATAAATTCTAGAATACTTCAAACGGTAATGGGGATTCTTTTCCTAAATCCGCTTGAAATTTTTAATCTAAATTAAAAGAGATACGACCCTTTTAGGGGGTCTTATTTATAAGTCCAATTAAGCTTTTGTAAATGATCAAGGAGTAAGTATGAGAACCGCATGGGTCGCTGAGAGACAAAACGACACCGTTCGTACTCAGATGTATTATGCCAAACAAGGTATTATTACCGAAGAGATGGCGTATGTCGCCAAAGTAGAAGAACTCGATCCCGAGTTGGTTCGTTCCGAAGTCGCACGGGGACGTTTAATCATCCCTGCTAATATCAACCACAAAAACTTAGAACCGATGGCGATTGGAATCGCTGCACGATGTAAAATTAATGCCAATATCGGCTCATCGGCAATTGCAAGCGATGTTCAAGGGGAAATTGAAAAAATTCAAGTTTCTCAGCACTATAAAGCGGATACGGCAATGGATCTCTCTACCGGAGGGGATTTGGATGAAATCCGCCGTGCGGTGATCGAGAATTCCCGCATCCCGATTGGTACGGTTCCCATCTATCAAATTCTGCACGACGTCAACAATAAAATTGAAGATTTAAGTATTGAGGTTATGTTGGAGGTTTTAGAGCGTCAAGCACAGCAGGGTGTGAGCTATTTCACTATCCATGCGGGCTTTTTACTCGAAACAATGCCGAAAGTTGCCAAACGTAAAATGGGGATTGTCAGCCGAGGAGGCTCGCTGATGGCGGCATGGATGATGCACTATCATCGTGAAAACCCGTTTTACACGGCGTATGACGAGATTCTTGATATTTGTGCCCGTTATGATGTTTCTCTTTCACTGGGGGATTCACTTCGTCCGGGATGTTTGGCGGATGCAAGTGATGAGGCGCAGTTGGGTGAGTTGAAAGTGCTCGGTGAATTGACCCTCCGTGCTTGGGAGAAAAATGTTCAGGTGATGATTGAAGGGCCGGGACACGTCCCTCTCAATCAAATCGAGCGTAATATGAAAATTCAACGCGAATATTGCCACGAGGCACCGTTTTATATTCTAGGACCTCTTGTCACCGATATTGCGGCGGGGTATGACCATATCAGTTCCGCTATCGGTGCTGCGGTTGGAGGATGGCATGGAGCATCTATGCTGTGCTATGTAACACCCAAAGAGCATTTAGGTCTTCCGAACGCGGAAGATGTTCGAGAGGGGATTATCGCGTATAAAATTGCGGCACATGCGGCAGATATTGCACGCGGACGCAAAGGTGCTCGTGATGTCGATGATGCGATGAGTGATGCGCGTTATGCGTTTGACTGGAACCGTCAGTTTGAACTCGCCCTTGATCCTGAGCGGGCACGTGAATATCATGATGAAACACTGCCTCAGGATGTCTTTAAAGAAGCGGAGTTTTGTTCCATGTGCGGTCCTAAATTTTGTTCGTATAAAATTACGCAGCAGATTATGGAAAACCCTGAAGCGATTGAGCGTATCGCAGCAGAAGTTAAAGCTAGAAACGCAAGTTAAATCAAACAAGGAGAATTATTTAAATGACAGAAGAAATTGTAAAATCAGCATTATCAAAAGTGACCTATCCGGGTTTCACGAAAGATATCGTTACCTTTGGATTCGTTAAAGAGATTAAAATTGACGGTTCAAACGTGAGTGTTGTAGTGGATATTACCTCCAGTGCCCCTGAAGTGGCGCACCAAATTACTACAGAAGCGACCGATGAGTTAAAACGTGCCGGTGCAGCTGAGGTTATTATCAATATCCAGGCCCCTAAAATGCCTAGAGAGAGTTCATCCAAGGGTAAAAATATTGCCCCTCAAGTGAAAAACTTTATCATGGTAAGCTCAGGTAAAGGGGGGGTCGGTAAATCGACTACTTCAGTTAATCTTGCGGTAGCCCTAGCGATGCAAGGGAAAAAAGTGGGCCTTTTGGACGCCGATATCTATGGTCCTAATATTCCTCGTATGATGGGAATTGACGGAATTAAACCTGAAGTCGTCGGGAATAAAGTTCTCCCGATTAAAGCTTATGGTGTTGAAGTGATGTCAATGGGCTCATTGATGGAAGAGGGGCAATCGCTCATTTGGCGCGGTGCGATGATCATGAAAGCGATCGAGCAGTTCTTACGCGACATTATGTGGTCCGATTTGGATTGTCTTGTTATCGATATGCCTCCGGGTACCGGTGATGCACAGCTTACATTGGCTCAAAGTGTTCCGGTTACCGTTGGGGTTACCGTTACCACGCCTCAGATGGTATCGCTCGACGATTCTCGTCGAAGCCTCGACATGTTCAAAAAGCTTCATATCCCGATCGCGGGTGTTATTGAGAATATGAGCGGATTTATCGCTCCGGATACCGGTGTCGAATACGATATTTTCGGTAAAGGGACATCCAAGGCGATGGCAGATCAGTTTGAAACGTGTATTCTTGCCGAGATTCCGATTGAACCATCCATCCGAACCGGTGGAGATGAGGGTAAACCGATAACGTTTTATGCTCCGACTTCAGAGACCGCAAAACGATACATGAAAGCGGCGGAAGACTTGTGGGCAACCGTCGAAAAAATCAATGCTGAGGGGGGTGTGGATAATCAAGCGATTCAGCCGAACACCCCTCCGGGCGTATCAGCGTGTTCTACTGCTGCTGCACCTAAGCAAGAGGCACCTGCCGGCGGAAGCTGCGGAACCGGATGCGGTTGTCACTAATACTATAACTTATACCTCTGCTGAGGTATAAGACCCCATTTTTCCTTCTTCTTAAACTTTTTTTAGTATAATCAATCTATTTACGTAATTTACGCATCGGTGAGGCAGCATGAAAAAAGAGCAGACATTTTTAACCCTTGTACTGAAAGTAGTCGGGGTAATGATCCTCTTTACATTTCTTTTTATAGCAGCTTTTCGATATTTTGCCATAGTATCAGCGAGTGAGCGGGCACATACAGCTGCAAATATTGTCCAAGAATCTTTGACAGCCCATATGGTTACCGGAAGTTCAGAACATCAGAATGATTTTCTCAAGCATGTCAGTGAAATAGAGGGGATGCGCTCTCTGTGGGTCGTGCGATCGCAGAGTGTTACCTCCCAGTATGGTAATGGAATCTATCCCCAAGAACCGAAAGATGATATTGACAGAGCCGTTTTAAGAAACTCTAAAGCGTATGAAAAATCATCAGGATCGCTCTTTTCAGATACACTCTATCGTATCTCCCTCCCTTATATAGCAACGGATAAAGGCAAAATAGATTGTTTAAGTTGCCATGACGTTAAAGCAGGGACAACATTAGGTGTCGTATCGGTTGAAATGCAAATTAATGATCTGAAAGTGACGGGATTGGTGAGTACGGTTGCCATTCTTATCCTTTTATTTGGTGCAACCTTTATACTGCTACGTACTTTGCGGAGATTTGTAGCTTCGTACAAAGAGACACTCGATTCGGTTGCCCTTACGATGGAAAAAGCCGAAGGGGGGGATTACAGCTATCGAATCGATTCCAGTGATACAAAAGATGCATATAACGCTTCAATGTGGACCAACTCGTTGATGGAAAAACTTGATTCTACCCTTGTGGAAAGCGGTAAGAAAATGGGATCCTTAATTCGTATTGATCCTCCGAGTAATGATCCTCTCTATACTATTCGAACCGGGGTAGATCAGCTCTATGAAGTAGAGCGGTTTCGTAAAGCGATTGAAGATGACCAAAATCTTGAAGAGGTCTATGCTAGGATTATTGCTTTACTACGAACACGGTGGGGCTTAAGTGACTTTAATATTCTAGAGCTTAATCCACAGGATAAGACGACCCATGTTGTGCACTCCGAAAAAACACTTCTGTGTGATGCTATCAGCGGATGCCGTGCTGATCGGACAACTGCTACGATCGATTCGACGCAATGTGAGATTGCCTGTCCTAAAATGATTGATCCGGATGCTCACTATGTGTGTCGCAGTTATCCGATTGTGGATGACCTTGATATTGTGATTTCATTGGTGACTTTTGATCGGCGAGAGGTTAGTAAGATCCGTTTGGCACTGGATCAACTCAATAATTTTATCAATGCATCACGTTTGCAGATTGTTAACAAAAAACTTCAGCAAAGTGTCCGGATCGACCCGATGACGAAGCTTTATAACCGTACTTACCTCGAAGAGATGAGTACCTTGATCGTCAATCAATCCCGCCGGACGGCGATCCCTTATGGAATTCTAATTATTGATATGGACAATTTCGATGGAATTAATAGCTCTTATGGTACCCATGTTGCCGATGAAGTAATCAAAGCAATGGGACGTAATATTGCCGAATGTATTCGACAAAGTGATACCTTGATCCGATATGGCGGAGATACGTTTGCTGTGGTTTTATACGATTGGGATGGCAATGAAGTAATCGAAGTAGCGGAGAAAATTCGTCTCTCTTTTAAAAAGAAAATTCGGGTCAATACCTACGCTATTCTAAAAACCGTAAGTATCGGTATCGCATTGTTTCCTGAACAGAGTGCAGATATGATCGAGTGTATTGAATTTGCGAAGCGTTCACTGTTGGAAGCAAAACATCAAGGTGGAAATTGTGCATTGGTTTATGATCCTAAAACAATGATGATGTAAGGAAGTATAGTCGTTTTGAATTGGTGAAGCAGTGCTAGATGCATAGTGTAGTATCTTCCTCACAGGGTATGTGAGGAAGAAAAAAAGAGATTAGAATTGATCCCCTTCTCCATACATTCGTGCTTCAAACTCAACAACACAGTTTCGTCCGTTATGTTTCCCTTCGTAAAGGGCTGTATCGGCAAATTTAATGACCTTCCAAATAGAATCGGCATGAAGCGGGAAGTGCGATATTCCGATACTGAGCGATTTTTGAACGGTATCACTTCCGAATTGAAATTTTTTCTCACTGAAACGGGTACGAATTTTCTCTGCGACGGCCATCGCCCCTTCCGGTGTTGTGTTGTGGAGAAGAACAAGGAACTCTTCACCGCCGTAGCGTATTGGAAGATCCGATTTACGGACACTTTGTTGCAATATTTCGGCCAACGATTTGATCACAACGTCTCCTGCATCGTGTCCATAGGTATCATTGATCATTTTAAAGAAATCAATGTCAATCATCAAGACGGCATAGGAGATATTTGAACGCAATGCCTGCTCCGCACTTTTATCGATAAATTCTTCTAAAAAGCGGCGGTTATAGAGACGTGTAGGGCCATCACGCAAAGAAGAATCTCTGAGTTTATCCATAAGGGTACGGCTCTCTATAACGGCTTTGGCTGCTTCAAAGTAGTTTTTAATACTTGGCATAAAGAGATTCATTTTTTCGATTTCTGCACTGCTTTTTGCTGAATAGGAGAGGATTAAAGAGAGATCATCATTGATATTAAATGGGATACAAGTATAAGCTTTATCTTCTGCACAGTTTGCGCACAAGTTGGGGAAATCAGTCGAATAGACATCGCTTGCGGTACGGTAAGCTCTGCATTCCATTGCATTAGTGTCAGCAATGGGGAGGCAGAACGATTTGTGATCACTAATGTGGATGAGTTTACGCTCTTTCGTCATTTTATCCACTTCATAAAGGGCAAAATGGGTAAAGTGGAATTTCTCTCTGAGGACATAAACAAATCGTTCATAAATAGCATCTTTGCTACTATCAAGTTCAATCGTCTTTTTGAATTTATAAACATCGGAAAGCTCTTGGATAATCACTCCTGCAGTACTGAGCGGATCGGTTGTGGAAAGATTTGAGTGAGAAGAAAAAGTATTAAGATTGTGCTTAATTCCCCCAAAAGTATCTTCTATTTTTTCAAAGAGGGTATTCATCTGTTCGGCAACTTCACTTCCGGCGTCAGTAAGGGTTGTTTTAAAACGGAAGGTAAAATCTCCGGTACGTGCCCGTTTGATCCCTTGCTGCAAATTTTCGAACAGCTTCATATACGGTTTAAAATAGTAATTAGTTACCCATAATGCAATAATAATAAAAATGACATTAATAGCGAAGATTTTAGCAATTGTAAGCGCCCCTGTCAGACGAATATCATTGATATTGAATTCCATGCTGATAGCACCAAGGACATCCCCTTCTTTGGCATTATGACAGCTTAAGCAGTTTGGACTACCGTAAGCGGATGCAATATAAGGGATAGTGACACGTAAAACGGCATTTTTAGAATCTTCGTGAATTTCGCGAACGATAACTCCATCTTGAAGTACTTTTCTGTCAATGGCATCTCGGGGACGTTCGTTTTCCAATCCTAAACCGTGTTGGGCGATGACAGTTTGAGATCGCACGATCCATAATGACTGAACATCTTTTATATTGGCAATATTAGAAAGAAAAAATTCACGCTTATCCATAATGCCATTGACCATATGGGCAGTTAACCCGTCACGGACAATTTCTGCCGTCATTTTTGATTTTTCAATGGCATTGTTGTAGCCGTAGTCTCTAAAATTTAGGGCCACGTTGGTAATGGTGGCAACGGCAAGACCGATAAGCATAAGGGCAACAATAAACAAAATTTTTCGATTAGCATTCATGCCGGATATTCCTTGTAATGGACTAACACACTTAAGTAATTAGTGAGGATAGCTAAATAATTTTTAAAAATATATGAAAGTGGAGAAACTACCTTATAAAAGGCAGTTTATAGGGATGTATAGCGATTATTCGACGGTGACACTTTTTGCAAGATTACGCGGCATATCAACATCGTTGCCTAAGCGGACTGCGATCTCCATGGAGAGGAGTTGAAGTACTACCATCATTTCAAAGAATTCAAGCATGTAATCGTCTCTTTTCTGGGTACGGATATGATCGTCCGCTTTGTCAAAATCAAGAGGGCTGATGGAACAGATCGTTGAATCACGGGCGCTGAGCTCTTCTATATTACTTTTGGTTTTGTCGTAGAGTTTATGCTCAGGTAGCAAGGCAATGGTGAAAAGTTCGGGATCGGCTAGGGCGATGGGACCGTGCTTCATTTCACCGCTTGGGTACCCCTCGGCGTGTAGATAACTGATCTCTTTGAGTTTTAATGCCCCCTCCATCGCTAAGGGATAAAAAACATCTCTCCCTATAAAAAAGAAACCGTGTCCATGAAGATAACGTTTCGAGAGGCGACGAAGTTGTTCGTGAATAGTGTTGTCAACGGCTACGGTAGAGGGGAGGGTGCGTAAAAGTTGAATTTGACGTTTAATTTCACTGGATTCAAGAGTTGTACGCATTTTGGCGAGATAAAGGCTCATCATCCACAAAACACACACTTGTGTAGCGAACGCTTTAGTGGATGCTACCCCCTTTTCGATCCCTGCACGGGTTAAAATAGAAGCATCGGCGAGGCGAACCATAGACGAATTGTCAACGTTACAGATGACCATCGTTTTTAAACCGAATCGTTTTGCCATTTTGAGGCTTTCTAGCGTATCGGCTGTTTCACCGCTTTGGCTGATAACGACGAAAAGGGTATCGGGAGTCAAAAAGGGCTCACGGTAGCGGAACTCGCTGGCAAATTCGACCGATGTTTTGATCTTGGCGTGACGCTCGAAGAGATACGTTGCAACGAGAGCTGCATGGTAACTGGTACCGCACGCACAGAATTTTATTTCGTTGATCCCTTCAAAAAGAGAGTTCTCTAACTCTTCAAAATATACACTCTCCTCTTGTAAGCGTCCCATCAATGTATCGGCAAGAACACGGCTTTGCTCATATATCTCTTTTTCCATAAAGAAACGGTAGCCTTCTTTTTGGGCGGAAAGTTTATTTTCATCTAATGGAGTAAAAGAGAGTGGAACTTCGCTGTGTACAGAATTGAAAATAGAAATTTTGGTACCGGATGCATAACCGTAATAGCCATCTTCAAGATAGATCACTTCGTGACATTTTCCGATCAGTGCGGCGTCAGAAGATCCGAAAAATACTTCACCTTCTTTATTACGACCGATAATCATCGGAGAACCGTATTTGGCAAAAAAGATAGTGTCATTGACCGATGCGTTGACTAAAAGAATGGCGTAGGCTCCGTTAAGCTCTTTGAGCGTTTGCGCAAAAGCTTCAAACGGAGTTGACCCATTTCGTAAGTAGTATTCAAAAAGATGGACGATGACTTCGGTATCGGTTTGGCTCAGGAAATGGGTACCCTGTGACATAAGCATAGTTTTAAGTTCTTGATAATTTTCGATAATGCCGTTGTGGACAACATACGAATTTTGTCCAACATGAGGGTGGGCATTGAGCTCAGTCGGCTTGCCGTGTGTTGCCCAGCGTGTGTGACCGATTCCGACTGAAAATCCGGTCGTTTCAAAATTTTTGGCTTTCTCTTCTAGATTTATGAGTTTTCCGACAGCTTTGAACAATGAAAAGGTGCCGTTTTGTAGGACAGCGATTCCGGCAGAGTCATAGCCGCGATATTCAAGTTCTCGAAGTCCGTCGATCAAAATTTGTTTAACCGGTTTGACTCCGATATATCCGACGATACCGCACATGGCTATTCTCCTACTAATTTAGCAATTATTTCGCGCGCATTATCGCACATTCTGTTTTGTTTTTCAATTAAGAAATGATCGCGCGCCATGTTTTTATTGGTATGGATTTTAGCGGTAGCGATATTGATTTGTGCTTCATCAAAACATTGAACGAAATAGGCCAGTAATCCTCTTTGATTTGTCGTATTGAGATTGAGTTGTGCGTAATGGATCGAGTGGTCACAATCGAGGGTGATTTCGCTGGGTTTAATAATCGGTTTGGGAAGATCGATTTTTTTCGACATATCAAATGCCTCTTCAACAATCATTTCAATTTGCTCCATCGTCCCCTCGCGAGGGCGCTGCAAAAATTCAATTTTAAAGTACTTGATACCGTCAAAGAGGGTAAAAATATCCATCGATGCAACATCAAGATAGCTGAGCTTTCCTAATAAATAACCGAGATTGAGGGGAATTTTTCGGTAAATATGAATTACCAATCCCCCTTCGATATCCAGCTGGTAGGTAAACGTTTGACATTGAAACGCCTCTTTGGAAATATTGATGATTTCACTTGGGGTGTGTTTGAAAAAGAAGAGATTGGATTCGATTGCGAGAACTTTTTTCTGCTCGATTTTGCTTAGCTCGCCGAACTGAGGATCATTGGTGAGTTTTTTCTCTTTATTTTGCCGTTTGATCGCATCGGTGATGCGGTCATTTTGTGAGGCTATTTCAAGCGAGGCCTCATAGAGTTCATGGAGTAAATTGGCACCAAACCCGGTATACGTTCCTGGACCCACCCCATTAACATCCGCGTACGTGAGGATATAAAGGAGTTTTAGATTTTCGGGTGTTTTTATCTTAGACATAAATTGATAAAGAGTTTTTTCATGATAGAGGTTTTCACGGTAGGCGACATGGGTCATAAGGACATGATTACGAACCAATAAAGCTGCTCTTTCATATTGAAGAGAAGGGAGTTTGAGGTTTTTGATAAAAGGAACGATCAGTTTTGTCCCTACTTCACTGTGGTCTTGTTTGCGTCCTTTTCCTGTATCATGCAGCAAAATAACTGCTTTTAACAAAAGTTTGTCCGTAGCGGAAAGTTGCGTGTATAAAGTTTCAACATAGGGATCTTTGATTGATTCGAGTGCTTCGATACATTTGATCGAGTGTAAATCCACCGGATAGGTATGATAACCGTCAAATTGAGGGAGATGGAGCACTTTTTTAAACGCTCCGATAAGGTGGTGTAAAATTCCCGCATCGTACAAGAGTTTCATAATAACATAGAGATGGTCGCGTTCAAATAATTTACGTAAAAAGGTATAGGTTTTGACTTTGAGGGGATGCCGGATAATAGTATACGTAAAATGGAACAAAACGCTGGAGTCGAATTTCCATTCCCGATCTTCGAGGGAGTTTAACATCTCCAAAAGGGTTTCTATCGGCGGAGTAGGGATGTTATAAGAAGAATAGAGTGTCCCCTCTATGGCATAAAAACCTTTTTGAATTCTCCCTGCCCGTAATGCAGCGGTTTGAGTCGGATCATTAAGATAGATACGTGCCATTTTTTTGACATAGATTTGGGTGAAGTTATTGATACGCCATTGGGCTTCGAGCAGTTTGCTAACCAATTTACGTTCATCACTAAAGCCGAGCATTTGTGCAATACGGGGCATATAATCGAGGACGAGTTGATCTTGCTGTTTTCCGCTGAGCAAATGCAGTGCACTTCGGACTCGAAACAGGAGTTCTAAGGCGATTCGATATTCACGATACTGCTCCTCACTAAAGAGTTGATCGCTTAGTTCTTTGAGGCTGTTGACGCCATAGATGGTTTTTGCAATCCAATAGAGCAGTTGCGAGTCACGCAATCCACCCACCCCCTCTTTGATTTGCGGTTGCATGGAAGAGGGGAACTTGCGGCGGCGAATATCGGCTTCTTCTATCTTCGCCAATATAAATGCTTTGGGGTTATCATGTCTGATAGCTGTGAGTTTATTTTGCGTTGCACTCCACGTAAAAGGGGAGCCTATTATGAGCCGTGATTCCATCATCGCCGTTTTGATCGTAATATCTTCACGTGATGCTGATAGTAAATCACCGACTTCGTGGACACGGTGCCCCAGTTTTAACCCTGCATCCCAAGCAAGATAAAGAAACTTTTCGATAATAGCGGCGGTATTGTAGCCCTCATTCTTTTCATACACGATCATAAGATCGATGTCACTGTGTACACAGAGCTGCTCACGCCCGTAGCTTCCCAATGCGATAAAAGCAATCGGGATCGAGCTTCGCATAGGGAGGTAGTTTCCGAATAGTCGTCGTAATACGGTTTTGTACATGAGGCTGATGATGGAGTCGAGCGTTTTTGTATGGATGACGAGAAAATCTTTTCCCTGATTACGCTCAAAAATCATCCCTAAAGAGTTTTTATACTCTTGGATATGGAATTTAAACCGTTTCGATATTTCGAAATCCGAACCGTTCTTATCGATCAAATCTTCAATTTCTTCGGTGATGCTCATCTGGGCTACTTTTTATTTTATTGTAGCGAAAATCTCTCTTATTGAAAGGGTGGATATAGACGAAAAAATAGGCAGTAGAGTTTTTTTACTGATGACTTTTAGCGCCATTTTAAAATGTGCTATAATTATCTCAAATACCTCCAAATGAGGAATCATTATGCAAACCATAACCTTGGAAGTTCAAGAGAGTGTCAGTGAAAAATTTATGTGGTTGTTATCGCATTTTAAAAAAGATGAGATTGTTATCATCAATAATGAACGATTAGAATTTTTAGAACGGTTACGTATTTCAGAAAAAGAGGTCAATGAGGGGAAAATCAAACCTTTTGATTTGGAAAATTTAACAAAAAACGTCAGTTAAATGTACACAATCGATCAAACGGAAGTTTTTGAACGGACGGCTCAAAAATTCTTTAAAAAACATCGTGACTTACTTGCCAGATTTGGAGAAGTCATTGAGTTGCTTCAATCCGATCCTTTTTCTCCTACGCTGAAAATGCACAAGCTAAAAGGGGAACTTTCTAAATATTACGCCTGCCGACTTACCTATGAATATCGTATCGTTTTGACGATTATTATTACAGATGAACAAATAATTTTGATGGATATTGGCAGTCATGATGAGGTTTACTAAAAGTTGTTTTTCTGATAGACAACATATAAAGAGCCTGTCCCCTCTTTTGTTGAAGAGTTGGATATGAATTTACGGGATAAAACTAAAAATCAACATTTTCTGCCTCGAGTCGAGCAAAGGCTTAATGCGATTAATCCTTCAGTTAGCAAGAAAAATCAAAAAATCTATTCGTTTAAATTGAATGATCGCGAATCATATTCTATTAGTCTGGAATCACAACAAGGCTTCAACATCTCAAATACTCTAAGCTTGAACGATCTATTTAGTTTTGACGTCCTGGAACAAGAGGCTTCCAGATACAACTTCGAGACACTATTTAATCAGTACGAAGCTAATATTAAATCAAATACTGAAAGCCTAATTGCAAAACTGCCTACAGCAGGTGCTGACATAAAGTCAGAAATCCTGAATATTTTTCTTTTAAAGTTTTTAAATTTTGTTCGAAATCCATATTCGATAAAGAAGGTTCTAAATACATTTCCTCAGCTCAGAAACGTGCATCCGACTGACCCTACCCATTATAAAAATTTCGAATGTGTGCTTAATGGAAGAAAGCCTCAGCAGAGCCATCTTTGTAATAAATTGGGTATATCCGAAGAAGAATATAGAGATTGGCTTTCAATTATTTTTCTTTTATTAACACCTTTTGAGGAAGGTCAGTTGAATTTTCTGGAGCAAGTTGTAAAAGGACTTTATGAAAATCCAGAAACATTCATCATGGTACTGATATACACCTATGATGTTAAAACATGCCTTCTTTCTGATCGTGGATATAGTATTCCTTTGCCTGAAGACGATCATATGGCTTGGGATTTTAATCTCTACAAGCATGGATTTATTAGATATATCTTCGGAAATTTGGATTTACTTGCTCCTGCAAGTGCTTCTAAGCAGCTTATAGATAGATTAAAAGCAAAGCCAAAATCAATTGATGTACATAATATTACCAATGATTTGAATGCGCTAGCGCAGTATAATAGGAATGTTGTATACCAGTGCAATCAAAATGTATTTAATTCTAGTACTGAGTGTTATGGTTTATAGCAAGTTTTTTTTCCTTCTTTTTCCTCATTCATGTGGAACAAGAATATTGGATTTGTAGAATATTTCTTTCGCTATAATGCGCCAAAAAATAAGCAATAAAGATTTTAAAATGAATTTGATTGAAAAAGTAAAAAATCATGAACGCTTGAGTCTGGAAGAGGCTACGGCTTTGTATGATTTAGACCTCTTCACTCTCGGCGAGCTCGCGGATGAACGCCGAAAAGCGTTGCACGGCAAACAAACCTATTTTAATATCAATCGCCACATCAATCCGACGAATATCTGTAAAGACGTGTGCAAATTCTGCGCTTACAGTTCCAGCCGAAAAAATCCTAATCCTTATACGATGAGCCATGAAGAAATTTTAGCGATTACGGATGACATCGTTGAGCGCGGAATTTCAGAGGTGCATATCGTATCCGCCCATAACCCTGAAACGGGATTAGAGTGGTATTTGGAAGTATTTAGCAAGATCAAAGCGCGTCATCCGGACCTTCATGTCAAAGCTCTCACGGCGGCAGAGGTTCATTTCCTTGCCAAAGAGTACGGCAAAAGCTACGATGAGATACTCGATTTGATGATTGCTAACGGTGTCGATTCGATGCCCGGTGGCGGTGCGGAGATTTTTGATGAAAAGGTGCGAGATTACATTTGCAAAGGAAAAGTCAATTCACAGCAATGGCTGGAAATCCACCGTAAATGGCACGAGCGTGGGATGAAATCCAACGTCACTATGCTTTTCGGTCATGTCGAAGAACGACGTCACCGAATCGATCACATGATGCGGATTCGCGATTTGCAAGACGTAACGGGGGGCTTTAATTGTTTTATCCCTCTTGTATATCAGAGTGAAAATAATTTTTTGAATGTCAAAGAGTATATTACCGCGCATGAAATTTTAAAAACAATGGCAATCAGCCGAATCGTTCTCGATAATGTTCCAAACCTTAAAGCCTACTGGGTTACTTCGACCGTGAATCTTGCCCTCGTGGCTCAAGAGTTTGGGGCAAACGATCTTGACGGAACGATCGAAAAAGAGTCGATCAATTCGGCTGCAGGGGCAAAAAGTGCACACGGTGTAAATCTTCAAGAGTTTGTCGGATTGATTAAGAACAGCGGATTTGATCCGATTGAACGCGATAGCTTGTATAATACGATTAAAGCATGGTAAGGAAAAACGATGATATTAATGATTGATAATTATGACAGTTTTACTTACAACATTGTGCAGTATTGTTTGGAGCTTGGAGCGGATCTAAAAATCATCCGTAACGATGAGATGAGCGTCGAAGAGATCGAAGCGCTCCATCCGGAAAAAATTATCATCTCTCCCGGTCCTGCAACGCCCGATGATGCCGGAGTAACACTCGATGTCATTCGCTATTTTGCCGATAAAGTTCCTATTTTAGGAATTTGTTTGGGGCATCAAAGTATAGCCCAGGTATTCGGGGGACACGTTGTGCGGGCAAATCGTATGATGCACGGTAAAACGTCCAGAATGGTACGTCAGGGCGAGACCCCGATTTTTGATAAATTGCCGGAGATGTTTACGGCGACACGCTACCACTCCCTTATTGTTGAGCAAGAAAATCTTCCCGAAGTGATTATTCCAACCGCATACAGTGAAGATGACCATGAAATTATGGCTTTGGAGATTAAAGACAAACAAATATACGGTGTCCAATTTCACCCTGAATCGATTATGAGTGAGTTTGGACATGAGATACTTAATAATTTTCTAAAGATATGAGAGAACGCCCCCTTTTTTTAGCATTATTGGGGATTAATTTTCTTCTCCTTTTTGCACAGGTAAAAGGGCTCTCCATCAGCTCCACCGAAGCGGAGCTCCTATATGGACAATTTACTCCGCTTCAATGGATTACCACCCTTTCCCTTAAATTTTTCGGTCACAACGATTATGCTCTCCGTTTCCCGATGATCGCTTTGCATCTCATCTCGATGGTATTGCTATTCTTGATTTCCAAGCCGTATGTGACGAGAGAATTTGATCGAATCTGGATTATTGTTATTTATGCGTTGCTTCCGGGGGTGGCGAGTGTCGCTTTGGTCTTAGACAGTGCCGGTCTTGTAATTCTCGGGACGTTTTTGTTTGTCTATTTATATCAGCAGGACGAACGGTATTCGATTGTTTTAATGCCGTTTCTTTTTTGGCTGGATCCGGCGTTTATTTATTTGTTTTTAGGGACGGCACTTTATGGAGTGGTAAATAAGCGTTATTGGCTTGGAGGAAGTGCAGCACTCTTTTTCGGTATTGCGCTGACCTTGCATGGTATTGAGATCGGCGGTAAACCTCAAGGACGGTTTTTGGATGCTCTTGGGGTATATGCGGCTATTTTTTCTCCGATCGTATTTCTTTATTTTTTCTATGTTCTGTATCGCCGCTTTATCGCCAATCAGCGTGATTTACTTTGGACGATCACCACGGTTGCTTTTTTAATCTCTATTCTTTTGTCTTTTCGTCAAAAAGTTCCGATTCAAATGTTTGCCCCTTTTATGATGCTGACCCTTCCTCTTGCGGCACAGACGTTTTTGGAAACCTATCGTGTCCGTCTGAAAGAGTTTCGTAAACGGTATGCCTATCTCTTTTATTCAGCACTGTTTTTACTTATTATGAATGCTATGGCTGTTTTTTTTAATCAATATTTTTATCGCTATTTTCATAATCCAAAAGATCATTTTGCCTATCCGATGCACGTAGCTAAAGAACTTGCACGTACCTTGCATCAAGAGAAAATCGAGTGTGTGAATGTACGGAACGAAAGCTTACAGCTACGACTCCGTTTTTACGGAATAACACAGTGCAATAAGTATAGATTAGAGGATACCCCCCATCCAAACAGCAAAAAGGTTACCATAAGTTACAAAAATACTCCTGTGTTTACGACATATGTTACTAAAGTAAACAGAAAGTAATCTTATGCCTCTTCAAACCACTTCAAAATCCTTCAAATAGCCCATAAATGATATAATCTTGGCAAAAGATTCTTCGAAGGAGTTGCAATGGCTCAAAGAGCGATTCGTGAATACGACGGTAAAGCAATTTTCTCAAAACACTGGGAAAAATATTTCAGCGGTTTTCATTACGGATTTAAATCGGTATTGGTAACCAGTGGTGATGAATTGCGTGCATGTGCGCAAAAACACGGTTTTGAATGGTTGAAACAAGAGGCATTGGTTGCAAAACCGGATATGCTGTTCGGTAAACGGGGTAAAAATGATCTCGTATTATTTAGAACCAACAAACCGGGTGATGTCACGCTCGAAGAAGCCGCAAAATGGATTGATGAAAAAATTTCTCATGAAACGACTCTTCTTTCCGGTCAACACGGGACGTTGACCCATTTTATCGTTGAGCCTTTCACTCCGCACGCTCAAGATCAAGAGTACTATATCTCTGCAACGACTGTCGGTGAAGACGATGTTTTGTATCTATCGGCTGAGGGCGGTATGGAAGTTGAAGAGGGATGGGAAGAGAAAGTTAATGAAGTAACGATCCCTATTACTATGGACGATGCTAACATCGCCCATTTGATCCGTGCTAATGTCCCTGCGGGGATTCCTGCTGAAAACAAAGAGCGTTTTATCGCATTTGCTGAGCAATTTTATAAATTTTACCGTGATTTGAACTTTGCATACCTTGAAATCAATCCAATCGTTATGATCGGTAACGATATGCACATTCTTGACCTGGTCGCTCGTCTTGATGACACTGCCGGTTTCATGATGGGTGAGTCATGGTGCGGTGCTGAGTTCCCGACAGCGTTCGGTATGGAAGATCAATCTCCTGAAGAAAAAGCGATTGCAGAAGCAGACTCGAAATCGGGTGCTTCATTGAAACTTACTATTCTTAACCCTATGGGTCGTATCTGGACGATGGTTGCAGGTGGCGGTGCTTCGGTGGTATATGCGGATACTATTGCTGATTTGTCCGGCAATGTTGCGGACTTGGCAAACTATGGCGAATACTCAGGCGGACCGACAACCGGTGAAACCAAATTTTATGCGGATACGGTATTGGATTTGATGACCCGTCACAAAGATCCGAAAGGTCGTGACAAAATCCTTATTATCGGTGGAGCGATTGCAAACTTTACCGACGTTGCGAAAACGTTTACCGGTATTATCCAATCATTTGAAACCTATGCGGAAAAAATGAAATCGGTCGGTGCTCGTGTTTATGTACGCCGTGGCGGACCAAACTATGAAAAAGGTCTTAAAGACATTAAAGAGGCAGCAGACCGTTTAGGTCTTTATATCGAAGTTTATGGGCCGGAGACGCATGTTACTGACATCGTCCGTATGGCTTTAGAGAAATAAGGAGAGAATGATGGGTGCTTTATTTACTAAAGATACACAAGCGATTTTTTGGAATAACAATGCAAGCGCAATTCAGCGTATGTTGGATTACGATTATGTCATTAACCGTACTAAGCCATCGGTTGCGGCGATCGTTGCTCCTACATCAGGGAATAAATTCGAGAAATTTTTCTACGGACCTGATGAAGTGATGGTTCCGGTCTTCCGTAATACAACCGAAGCGGCAGCGGCATTTCCTAATGCAGATGTTTTATTGAACTTCGGTTCTTTCCGTACAGCGTATGATGTAACCATGGAAGCGATCGAGATCAAAGGGCAGTTTAAAACGATCATGGTTACGGCTGAAGGTATCCCTGAGAGACTCGCACGTAAAATGAACCAAGCGGCTCGTGATGCGGGTGTAGTTGTTATTGGACCGGCAACGGTCGGCGGTATTGCACCGGGTGCATTTAAAATTGCAAACGTTGGCGGAACGATCGAAAATATTATCAATTCTAAACTTCACCGTGCCGGTTCATGCGGACTCGTAACCCGTTCAGGCGGTTTGTTCAATGAACTTTCAAACATCATTAGTATTAATGCGGACGGTATTTCCGAGGGTGTAGCGATCGGTGGTGACCGTTTCGTTGGATCGGTATTTATTGATAACCTTCTTCGTATGGAGAGAAACCCTGAAGTTAAATATATGGTTCTTCTAGGGGAAGTAGGGGGTACTGAAGAGTACAAAGTGATCGAAGCGGTAAAATCAGGCCAGATCAAAAAACCGATCATTGCATGGTGTATCGGAACGATTGCGAAACATTTCAGTTCAGGTGTTCAATTCGGTCACGCGGGTGCTTCGGCAAATGCGGATGCCGAAACGGCAGCGTCTAAAAATGAAGCGATGGCAGCTGCAGGTATCTACGTACCTGCAAGTTTCAACGATCTTCCGCATAAAATAGCAGAAGTATACGGAAAACTTCGTGCCGAGGGGATTATCGGCGAAATCGTTGAGCCGGAATTACGCACAGTACCAAAAGTACGTCGTAAGAAAGAGTTTATTTGTACGATCTCTGATGACCGCGGTGATGAAGCGACGTACGCGGGTTATCCGATCAGCTCGGTGGCAACTCCGGAAACCGGTTTCGGTATCGGTGATGTTATTTCACTCCTTTGGTTCAAAAAACGTTACCCAAAATGGGCAACTGACTATCTTGAGACGGTTATCAAAACCGTAGCGGATCACGGTCCAGCTGTATCAGGTGCACACAATGCAAAAGTCACTGCACGTGCCGGTAAAGATGTTATCAGTTCATTGGTAACAGGGCTTTTGACCATCGGACCACGTTTTGGTGGTGCGATCGATGATGCAGCGCGTTATTTTAAATACGCAAATGACCGTGGTATGTCTCCGGCAGAGTTCATTGATTACATGAAAAAAGAGGGTAAAACGATCTCGGGTATCGGTCACCGTATTAAATCGGTCCGTAATCCGGATCTTCGTGTATCGGGATTGAAAAAATACGCAGCAGAGCACTTTCCAAGTACACCTTTGCTTGATTTTGCTCTAGAAGTTGAAAAATTGACCACATCGAAGAAAGATAACCTTATCTTGAACGTTGACGGTACTATCGGTATCTTGATGGTTGATATGTGGCGTGCACTTGGATATTCGGAAGACGAAATTGACGGCTTTATCGAAGCGGGTGCATTGAATGCCTTCTTCGTTGTCGGTCGTTCTATCGGATTTATCGGTCATATCTTGGATGAAAAACGTCTTGGTATGCCGATGTATCGTCACCCGACAGACGATATTCTTTATAACGTCGAACTTGCAGACGAAATCTAGTAGCAGTTTTCTCTTACATTTCCCCTTTGCAGGGGAATTGATCTATCTTCTTTCTCTTTCCTCTTTTTTTTTATTCTTTTGTTATAATCACCCTCAGTTGAATACTATATATAGGTGATTTTATAATGAAACGTTTTGCTTTTACGATGCTCGAACTGGTTTTTGTCATTATTGTTATTGGTATTTTGGCGATATTAGCCATGCCAAATTTTAGTCGCCACCCGTTACAAGAGGCTGCAGAACAAGTAGCCAGCCATATTAAATATACACAACATCTTGCTATGGTAGATGATAAATATGATGTCAATGATGCAACTTGGTGGCAAAAACGGTGGCAAATTCATTTTGAAGATGATAGCTATGATGCTGGACAAAAAATTTATGTGATCTATCATAATGATGATAAAGACACTAATGAAGATGATAATGAGACAGCACGTGATCCATTATCTGGTCAGCTGATGCGTGGAGCAAATAGTAAAATCATGTCTTCTCCTTATAAATATATGGATAATTTAATGATCTCAAGGGAATATGGCATAACAAATGTAAACTTTAGTAATGGCTGTCATCCTTCTTCTCCAACTTCAAGTAGATTAGGATTTGACAATATAGGAAGACCATACTTTTATACTGCGAATACTTCACCATATGCTGATCTATTAACAGTAGATTGCAATATTACGCTGACTCATTCAGAAGGTACAGCAGTGATTACAGTCCATCCTGAAACTGGTTACGTATCGATTCACTACAACTAAAAAGTAATTCTTTTTAGTTGTAGTGAAATTTCTTTCGGTTTGCTCTTGACATCCATTACATTTTCCCCTATAATTCCCGTCCACAAACGATGAGACGCCTTGAGTTAAGGCATTGAGTTTGAGTTTGCGATCATTGAAAACTAAGTAGGTTTAGCG